>Ga0315298_1000011_pt1 | contig 418800 bp, 491 predicted proteins | sample WHS_1_MG_FD_203077 | JGI IMG/M metagenome (GOLD analysis project Ga0315298, IMG submission 203077) | Extremophilic microbial mat communities from Washburn Hot Springs, YNP, Wyoming, USA - WHS_1_MG | ecosystem: Environmental > Aquatic > Thermal springs > Hot (42-90C) | place: USA: Wyoming... | reverse complement strand
TCATATCTATAATTCCATACGACAAGAAGGTTTCTGAGAGTATCAAGAAAATGTCTCCGATAGTTCTTAACCACAGCTCACCTTCAGCAAAAGCTTTCAGAGAGTTGGCTTCTCTGCTTGCAGGAGAAGAGGTTAGAGAAGAAAGTTTCTGGGGGAGGATTAAGAAATTTTTCAGGCTTTAACTGGAGTTGGCTTTAGACTTTGCGCAAGCGTTAACAAATCTTCAAATTCCTTTTTCAAGTCTATAGAATCAGCATTCTTTAAACTGAGCTTAACAACTTTTCCAAATCTATTTTCTAGTGCAGCTAACTTAGCCTCGTCTACACAATCTATTTTGTTTGCTACAAATATGCATGGAACGTTGCCTGCAATTTTTTTAACAGTTTCAAAATCTTCTATCTGCTTTTCTATTGGCAAAGAATCTTTTGAAACATCGAATATGTAGATTACGAAGCTTGGGTCTACTTTTTTGATTTCTCCGTCTACAGTCCCATCTATTATAGCAGGAAGTTCCACAAATTGAACCTGTCTACTAGCGATTGTAGAAAGCCTTGAACTCAATGCATTGATAAAAGATGTTTTTCCTGACTGCCTTACACCAGTTACTAAAAAAACAGGAACAAAACTCAAGCTTAACAAACTTTTTCTTAGGGCTAGAAACCTCCAAACAACAAAAGCAGAAGAAACTACAGTAAGCAATGCTATTGAAGTGTATATTGAAAACGTTTCTGGGAGTATCATATTTCCACTTTTGTTACAAATAATAATAGTCTGTCTATAAATAAAAACTCTCCTATGCTTATGAGAATGCCACCTACTGCTAAGCTTAAGTACTGTAAGAATGGTACAGGAGGCAAGTCAGAAGCACTTATAAGAAGGTTAAAGCCTAAAACAATGAAGAACAAGTTTCTTTCTGGTATTTTGTTCAGCAATAAGAAAAAAAGAGCATAGGGTAAAGTTAGCAGAAAAGCACCAATTATTGGAAAGTATGCAGGCTGTTCATGAGGACAGTTCATTTCTGTGTAAGTTCCTAAGGTTTGGTCAATCAAAACAAACCTAATGTTTTTACATTCTGATAATAGTCCTATCAGGTAATGTCCTGACTCATGTAGCAGGACAGTAGAAGCAGCTACAGAAACGTTGAGAAGGGCTGATGTAATAAAAACTACTGAAAATACGTTGAAAATTTTTCTCATATATTAAATTATACGAGAAGATTATATTAATTATGAATAAGGCAGTACTTTTAGTAGTTTTGGCACTTCTTGCAATTCTAGCAATGTACGTAGCTAGTAAAGCTCTGACAGGATTTTTTGTTGGGTTTGGCCAGCCTGCTGGAGAATTTAAATGGTGGAATGTTTCTTGGCACTATAGGCTTAGGCTAGAAATAAATTCAACTTCCTACAGTAGAACTAATTGGCCTATAGAGCAGTTAGTTAACTTTACAGATTTGTTACCAGCTGGAACTTTTGATGAGAATTCTGTAAGAGTTTTTGAATACAGTCAGTCTGGCGATATATTGTACGAAGTTCCAAGTCAGTTTGAAAAGGATGAAAACTTTAGTGCTTCAAGCAATGCTGTTGGAACTTTAGTATTTTTGATGAATGGTACTACTCAACCTAATGTAAAAAGAACCTACTTTGTTTACTACGATACTGTAGAAAATGGTCCAAAAGGAGCTCCAAGCTATCCTACACAGCTTGCGTACAGTTGGGATGGACAAGTTGCTAACGTTAACAACACACTCTTAAGAATTTACGTAGACACAAATAGAGGAGAGAATACTTCGGGTATTTACCATGTAGAAGATATAGGCGGAACAGTTGTAATCACAGCTTCTTCAAACGATAAGACAGCAGAATATTTGCAATACTCTAATGGCACGACGAACTTTACTTTTGACTTGAGAAACAATGCTAGCTTTTTTGCTGGTCCTGTAAGGCTTGTGATAAAGCAAGAAGGAGATGAAGTAGTTTTTGGTAATCCTAACCAAAAGACGAACGAAGGAAAAATAGTGAAAAGGTATTTCATTTACAATAGAGCTGGTCCTCAGCAATATGGAACTTTTATAAAAATTTCACAAGAGTTTAGTAATGTTGCAGGATATGCTATACAAAGGAACTCAACTCCAGCAGGTGCATTGGCTTTTGACCTGAATAGAACTCTTTCTTCAGGCTCGATAGCTACGTTAGAATTCAGTTCTACAGATCCTTATTCATGGGTTTGGGGGTCTGGCTCTGGAGGTGAAATGGTTGGTATAGTTAACCTTGAAGAAAGTGGAACTTCTAATTATTATTCTACCAACAGCACAAGCTATGGAAGGATTGGTGTCCAGCTAAGCCAAACAACAATTCCTGCAGCTGCAAGCATAAAGCAAGTTGCGCTGGTTTATTTTGCTGGTTGGGGTGGAAGTGATGCTGTTTCAGAATTTTTGAGCGTAAAAGACAGAGTTTCAAATCCTGTTAATGTTACACAATTTCTACCAGAAAAATGGTATGTTGAAATAATACCTTCAATCAATACAACAATCTACAACAGGAATGAAGCTATGCTGATAAAAGCAAACGTTTCTTCTGGGGATCCTTACAACTTGACAAAATACATGAATGCTACTTTTGACATGGGAACTCCTTCTCAGAGTGATGATCAAACAATTGTTTTGTACGATGACGGAACGCACGGCGATGAAATAGCAGGAGACAAAGTTTTTACTAATACATTCTTATTGCCTACAAATGCTGAAGTCGGGACTTGGACCATAAACTTTACTGCTTATACAATTAGTTACGAGTTTCTAAATTCGACGACTCTGAATTTTAATGTCACTGATATTTTAAACGTCACAGTAAACGTGGTAAACAAAAAGCCTGTTGTTGGTACTTTAGTCGTTGCAAACTTGTACGTTAAAAACTTTAGACAAGATTCTTGGATAGCTGGTGCAACCATAAACTGTAGTTATGATTCTTCAGAAGTAGTAAACAAAATAGATTTTGACAACGGAACTTATTCTGTAAACTTTACTGCTCCTAGCAATGTTGGTGATTATGTACTCATTTGTAATGCAACAAAAGATGGAAATTTTGGCAACAATTCTGATACTTTTTCAACAGAACCAGCAAACACTTCTGTCAACATAACAATAGAGCCGTTAAACCCACAAGTCTATTACGTTAGCTTATTCTCTAACGATAGTTTTGTCATTACTGCAACAGCTACAAACTTTGGCAACGGTACTGCTTATTCTGCTAACATTAGCTTAGAAATGCTTCCAGGATGGGTTTCTAACGCTACTCAGGTAGAATGTGGAGATCTAGAGAAAAGCACTTACTGCTCTAGAGCATTTAACGTTACTGTACCAAACGCTACTCAACCAGGAAACTATTCTCTTAATGCTACTGTTTATTGGAAAAACCCTGATGGCAGCATTTCTTCTAACAAGACTGAAATAAACGTCACAGTAAAATCAAATCCGCTTCTAGAAGTGGAAGAGACTAAAGTTTCTAGTGAAGCCGGCGATGGTACTTGGAATTTTATAGGCAATTTCACAGTCTTTTCTGTTGGTAATGATGGGTTGCAGAACATAAGCTTTTCTTGCATTTCAGGAGAAGTTTGCACAGGGTTTATAACAAGCTTTGCACCAGAAAACATTTCAAGCTTGCCAGTAGCAGCTAAGCAGAACGTTTCAATAAACGTTTCCATTCCTCTCGGCTATCCTTCCGGAACTTACAACGGAACAGTAAACGTCTCAGCTCAAAACGATAAGTTCGACACTCTAACGATAGAAGTAACCTTACCACCTAAAACAAACGTAAGTATTACAACCAGCATACCAAGCTACACAGCTCAAAACATAACCATGCTAGGTTCTGAAAGTTTTACCTTTTCCTCAAACGCAACAAACATAGGAAACAGTAGTGCAAGGTTTGTCAACATAAGTTTATCTTTACCTACAGGATGGTCTTCAAACTCTACTCTAGAAAATTGTGGAAATTTGACAAAAGGAGAGATATGCTCTAAAGCCTTTAACGTTACTGTACCAAACGCTACTCAACCAGGAAACTATTATGTAAACGTTACTGTTGCATGGACAAACTTAGATAACTCCATTAGCACGAACAAGACTTCTATTCTAGTTACAGTATCTTCTAACCCGTTAATAAACGTTAGTGAAGATAAGATTTCAGCGTCTACAGAAGATGGGATAGAAAAAGCAGTAGGAAATTTCACTGTTTTGTCTATAGGAAACGATGCTCTTCAAGGCATAATCTTCTCATGCATTTCAGGAGAAGTTTGTACGAACTTTACTCTAAAGTTCTCTCCTTCTTCTATACAAACTCTTCCAGCAGGCTCAAACTATTCAGTAGCAGTCAACGTTTCCATTCCTCTCGGCTATCCTTCCGGAACTTACAACGGAACAATAAACGTCTCAGCTCAAAACGATAAGTTCGACATATTCCTTCTAAACATAACAGTTGTAGAAAACAGGACTTGGAGTGTATATCCTACTTATTGTGAAAGGTCTACCCAACAGCCTGCAGGAACAGCTTGCGAAATAAACGTAACAAACCTTGGAAACGTGCAAATAAACTTTACGGTATATCCTGAAGAAGGCAACTATACAAAAGTAAACGAGACAAGCTTTGTTGTTAGTAGAGCAAGTTGGCATGTTTTCAATATAACTTACAACGCTACAGAAGCTCCTCCAGCAACCTACAATTCTACTTTTACTTTGGATGCTGTTCAACCAGGTTCTAACCCAGACTATACAACAATCAAGGTCTCTCTATTGCCGTATATCCCGCCGATAATAAACATTTCCATAGTTCCTAACGAGACTGAGCAGAATTCTAGCGTGAAAATTTTAGCAAACGTAACAGATAGATCTGGAAGCGGTATATCCTGGACTAAAGTAAACATAACAAGGCCTAACGGTATTGTTGACAGCTTTTCGATGGCTCTTGTAAGCGTTAATGGAAGTTTAAGCTTGTGGGAGCTTGTATACCCGAACACTACAGGCGATACAACAGAAAGAGGAGTTTACAACATAACAGTTGCTTCAAGAGACAACATAGGCAATGAGGGTGAAGAAAACTCTTCTTTCCTTGTTTATACCAAGCTAAACATCTTGCTTTCCACTCTTTCTGACAAATATTATCAGGGTGATACTGGCTCAATATACTATGCTGTAAGAAACTTTACAAACAACCCTATGCCAAACATTACAGTAAACTTTACTATAGAAAATCCTCAAGGTAATTTAATCTACATTTCTCCTCAGCTAAAGACAAATGCTGATGGCAGTATATCCCCTCTTCCAACCTTTTCTCTTCCTTCAGATGCTCCTCTTGGAAATTACTCTTTATCCTCATTTTCCGAGTACTTTGACGAGGTTGCAAACAAGCATGTAGAAATCCAAAAGAACTATACTTTCCAAGTATTCTCAAGAACAGTTACTGTTACAGGACTTTTTGCTGATGTAGAAACTGCAGTTGTTTGGTATCCTGATAATGTGATGAGGTTTGGTATTCTTGTATACAATGGAGAAGGTAAGCCTGTTGACCCAACTAGCATGAATTTAACAGTCTACGATCCAGCAAACAACATATACTTTTCTGCTAACTTGTCTCAGATGACAAAGCAGTCTACAGGCTACTACATATACCAGTATGCCATGCCTTCAACAACTCCTAGTGGAATGTTCTTAGCAGTGCTAAACGTGAGTCAAGAAAACTTCCAAACCATGAAGCTAAAGGCTTTTAGAGTTGCTCATGGAGGTCCTTATGACGTGAGAATTACTTTGTTAGAAAATGAAGTTCAGCAAGGAAGCTATCTAGATTTTGTACTAACTGTAGAAAACAAGGGAGAAGTTTCTCAGGATGTTTTTGTAGAGTATTGGATATCTTCTCCGCAGAATACTACTTATTATTCTGCATCAGAAGCAGTCTACACACCTTCTGTTACAAACCAAAGCTTTACAAGAAGTGCTTATATTTATTCTACTCAACCTTTAGGAACTTATTTCTTGAACGTTAGAGTTACTTACGATACAGTTCAGCCATCCATAACAGCAAACGCAAGCTTTTTGGTAGTAGCAAGAGTAACTCCAACAACTTTACCACCACCGGCAGGGCCTACTATTTACGTGCCTGTAGGAGCATTTCCAACACCAACGCCTACTGAGAAAATAATAGCAGGAATTCTGATTTCAAAGTACAACAGTAACATCACTCTTGCAAAAGGCTTCACAAGTTTTGAGACAGTAACAGTAAACAACACTGGGCAAGTAGACTTAGAGAACGTAAGCCTTCTTTTAGTAGGAATACCTTTAGCTTGGTTTAATATTACACCAGAATCTTACAAAATACTTCCTAAAGACCAGTCTGTCGTGTTTTTGATTACTTTTGATGTTCCCAAAAATGCTAGGGTTGGTAGTTATGGCGGCACTTTAATCGCTAGCTCTGGAGTAGCAAGCGACCAGAAGAAGGTGACAATAACAGTTGTAGAATCTGTGGAAGAATTGTTGAGAGCAGAAATTAAAAAGCTGAAGGAAGATTTGTTCAGCTTAGAGGTTGATACAAAGGTTGCTGAGAAGGAAGGCAAGGACGTTTCTGCGATAATGCTTTTGATAGACAGCATAAAATCCTACATAAAAAGTGCGGAGGAAAACTTGGAAAACAAAAAGTTTGATGAAGCTTTGGAAAACGTTGCAAACGCTAAAAACCTTCTAGAAAGGGCAAGAAGCATGCTGAGCAAGGCAGAAGCAATTGTTAGACCAGCTTATGGATTGCCTTTCTTCCTATGGCTAATAATAGTTTTAGTTGTTGTTTCTGGAGTAGTTTCGGGTGCAGTTTTTTGGATAAAGAAAAAGAAGAAGGTGGCTGGTGTAAGACCATGGGTAATACCTTTAGGAAGGCTGGCTGATTTAGTTAAAGCGAAAAAGGTTAACAAAGAAGATTTGATAAAAGAGAAAGAAAGGCTGCTAAGAATGCTTGAAGTTCTGGAGAAAGAGAAGGAGGAAAAGCTAGTAAGCTTAGGGGCTTACAGGGAAATGAGGAAGAACTTAGAAAAGAAGCTTGCAGAAATAGAGAAAAAGCTTACTTAAATACCTACTCCTGTGGCAACTACTGTAATAGTGGCAGTATTTAAGTCACCAAAAGGTATTCCTAATGGCGTGTATATGTCTAAGGTAAGCGTATGAGTTTCGTAAGGCACTAAATCAGGAGCTTGTATATACCTAGAGTTTGTGCATGCAGCAAAGTTTGGACTGCTTCTCTTGTCGTACCTGTATATGAAAATTTTAGAGCAGTCCTTGTATATTCCAACACAACTTTCATAGAGTGGTGCAGTTGCTCTGCTCACACTACAGTAAGTCCAGTCTGCATCTGCTGCATTACAGGAAATACCATCTGTAGTAGGAGTTCTTGTTGCTGCAGTACCGTTGTCTACATCATCCTCTAGAGCAAACTGAGTAGCGGTGTTATTACAAAAGCCACCAGTACCGTTACCAACTAGCCAGTTGTACTCATAAGTAGTATTCTTGAAGAAACCCCAAGCAACTGGACTATTTACCCCACCCTTCTGCATGTTTGATATGTCTTCAGTCCAGTTCCACTCTATTCTACCAGCAAAGAAAAACTTATTGTAAGTTTCGTTCTTAAAAACTATAAGACCGCCAGCTGCATAATCAGTTGCGTTTGGCGAACCATAAGGTCTTGTTGTCTCATCAGTCAAAGTATCTACATAAGCATATATGTTAGTCAAGTTCACAGAACCAGTGTTCTTTATATCTAACAGTTTAGTACCACCAACTCCTCCAGGTACTACTGACCAGGAAAGTGTAGGTGGGAAAACTATAACTTCTGCAACCTTTTCTACACTCACGTAAACATCAGCAGTATCGTTCACGCTTACATCAGCAAGAGTCAAAGATGACTGTAAGAGGCAAATGAGAGCCATTGATGCAGCAAGTAAAATCAATCTTTTCATTTTTTCCCTCTATACAATATTAGTAAGTATAGTATTTAAATATTATTGTTAAATACTAATTTATAGTAGGAAGTCCAAAATATTTTTAGTGGTAAGGGTGGATAAAAAAGAAATTATACTGAAGATCTTGAAAGAGCATCCTGACGGCCTAACTATTCAAGAGATTTCTAAGCTTGGAAAAATGAGCAGAATAACTGCTACTATTTATATTCACGAGCTTTTAGGCGAAGGAAAGATAATAGAAAGAAAAATAGGAGCTTATAGGTTGCTTTATCTTAAGGAAAAGTACTTAGAAACTGTTAAGGAGAAGGAAATAATAGAGAAAATAAAAGAAAAAATTAAATAAAGTTAGACTTATGTTCCTGATGCAACTACTGTGAAAGTTGCTGTGTTCAAACTTCCTGCTGGTATTCCTGATGGAACAAATACGTTAAGAGTAAGCGTATGTGTTTCGCCTGGAACTAGGTTAGGAGCTTGGATGTACCTAGAGTTTGTGCATGCAGCAAAGTTTGGACTGCTTCTCTTGTCGTAAGCGTATATGTATATCTTGCTACAGTCGTAGTATGCTGCTACACAGCTTCCGTAGAGCAGTGAGCTTGCTCTATTTATGCTAAACAATCCCCAATCAGTTGCTGTTTGGAGAGTAATGCTTGTATCACTGGGTGTTCTCGTTGTTACAGTACCGTTATCAGGGTAGTCTGATATCCCAAACTCAGCTCCTGTGTTATTGCAATAGCCGCCAGTCCCGTTACCGAGAGCCCAGAAGTATTCATAACTTGTGTTCTTGAAGAAGCCCCAAGCAACAGGAGAAGTTATAGCTGAAAGATCCTTATTACCAACATCTTCAGTCCAGTTCCATTCAAGCCTTCCAGCAAAGAAATATTGTGTATCTGTCTCATTCCTAAAAACTATTACTCCACCTGCTGCATAGTTTGTTGGATTGTCTGTTCCATAAGGTCTTGTTGTCTCATCAGTCAAAGTATCTACATAAGCATATATGTTAGTCAAGTTCACAGAACCAGTGTTCTTTATGTTCAACGATTGTACAGTTCCTGCCTGCCCTGGGTTGATGTTAGTCCAACTCAAGATTGTTGGTATCACTGAGAGCTGTGCTACACTCTGAACGCTTACGTCTACAGTAACAGTACTCTCTGCTGCTAAAACTTTGGTACCAAGAAGAATTGCTGCAATTGTTAGCGCAATCAGTATTAGCTTTACTTCTTTCATATTTAATATTATTGGTTAAACTATTATTTAAATATATTATTTAACTCTTGTGTGATTAGAACTTATTAACTTTATTTTGTTCACAAAAGTTTAATATAAGTGTTTCAAAGCTGTTTAATACTTGTGTTTTTTCAGTGTTAATCAGTATTTTATTAAATACTTTTAACTACAAATAATTAATATGGAAGGAAACGAGAAAGAAATAATTCTTGAGCTGCTAAGTAGAGAAAAGGGTGGGCTGACTATTCAAGACATTTCTAGGCTAGGAAAAATGAGCAGGTTTACTGCTACTATTTACATCCATGAGCTTTTAGGCGAAGGAAAAATAGTAGAGAGAAAAATAGGTGCTTATAGACTTTTTAAGCTGAAGAAGAAAAGTTAAACGTATGTGATAAATCCTGAAGCTTCCAACTCTTCTAACAAAGGCTTTAAGCCAACTTTCACGTCTTCTGGTGTATATCCACAAAGCTTTGATACTTCTTCAGCTATCTGATCAACAGTCCTTTTCCCGTTGCATAATTTAAGCAAGTTCACGACCCATTTTTCAACACGCCAAATTTTTGTTCCGTCAAATGTTGCATAGTAGTTCCCCATGTAATCTATTACCTTCAAGTTCTTAGCTTTCAGAGGCTTTTTATCGTTCATAGCTGTTAAAAACTTATTTTAGTATAAATAAATAATTCAAATATGCGAAGGGTTCTTGCTTTGATAGCAGTTTTAGCATTATTTTTTTTCTGTGGAAAATCTCTTGCTGCAGAGTTTGTAGTCGGAGTTTCTCCACCAATCGTAGATTTGGGCGAGTTAGGAAGGGGAGAAAGTAAAATAGTAAAGTTCTACATAGTAACGCCTTCTACTGAGCCTTTAATAGTAAACCTAGAGAGCGAACAGGGCAGCTTAGACTTTTTTAGCAGAGATGCCTACAAACCTTTTCTTTACAACTATTCAGAAGAAGTTTTGACTAGCTGGGCAGAATTTTTAGCCAATCCTGTGGAGCTTAAACCGACTAACGAAAGTCTGAAAACTGCTGCAGGAGAGATAAGAGGGTGGAGAGAAGTAAGCTTTATCCTAAACGTTCCGAGCAATGCAGAACCAGGTTACCATTTGCTAAGAATAAAGCCTCTACCTGCTGTTCCTTCTGAAGTTTTAGGACAAGCAGGAGCAAGAGTTGTTGCAGTGACTGGAGTAAACGTTCTGTTCAAAATTCCAGGTGATGCTAAAAGAGATGGAATAATTCTTGATGTAGTTCCAGGAAGCTATATAGGCAATAGGCTCGAGATAAACACTTACTTCAAGAACACTGGCACTGTTACTGTTTCGGCAAGAGCTTCTCATGAAATAGTAGCTAACAACACTTCTATAGTAAACATTACTTCTTCTACCGAGCTAGTCAAGCCAGGTGAATTAAAAGTATTGAAAGCTTACCTAGACGTTTATAAGGATATACCGCAGGAAATTGAAGCAAGAACAACAGTAAGCTACACTACAGGATCTGATTCTAGAGTCTTCAAGCTTTCATTACCACCTATTGCTGCACCTTATGTTGCAGTAGCAAGACCGCAAGTATTTCCATGGTGGCTAATAATAGCATTGATAGTAATTGTTGTTGGTAGTATTTTGGTTTACAAGTGGTACAAATGAAAAAAATGGTACGAAAGAAGAAAATTTTGTGGATAGCAGCAATTGTTGCATTAATTCTTGCTGCAATTCCAGTTATAAACTTTTTAATAAACTATCAGTATGAGCCAAAGGGCATGGTTGCTAACAGAACTTTTGTTTCCTATTCTGACTTGTTTTTCGACTATGAGATAACAAGGTATCCTTCTTCTGTCGAGGTTGCTCCTGTTCAAGAGCAAGAAAAACTTTTGTTGGGTATATCCGCAGATCCTTGGAACCTTAACTTTGGAATAATTCCTGCTGGTAAAAACTTTGGCAAGAGGTTTGTAAGCTTGGTAAACTTGAAAGAAAAGGACGTTAAAATAGTTCTTAAAGCATGGGGAAACATTTCCAGCTTTGTAAAGTTTAACAAGAACAATTTCATCCTTCATCCTAAGGAAAACGTTACAGTAGAAGTAGGCTTCTATGCAGAAGGGGCTGAAGTCGGAAACTACACAGGGGTAATCGATGTAGTAGTTCAAAAGCCTAAGTATGATTTTATCTATAGCTTTTGGAGATAGAAATGAAAGCTAAACTTCTAGTTTTTCTTCTCTTCTTCAGTTTAGTTTTATCAAATGCTAACGCCGTCTTAATAGAAGTTAAGGTACCAAAAACATTGAAAGGAAACGTTACTTCATTTTCTTACGATTTTTCTAAAAACTTAGGGACTTTCAAGCTCGAGTTTTACAACAGCGGAAGCATTTCTTATACAGGCAGAGCTCGAATAGACGTTTTCAACGATTCTCAAACAATCTTTACTGCCTGGAGCGAGGAGAAGAAATTCATGCCTGGAGATAGAAAAATTTTCGAAGTGTACTGGTTTACAAACTTGACTGGTAATTTTTCAGGAAGAATTAGGATGTATTTTGCTAACGAGATGCTAGAGGAGGCCTTCGACTTAGAAAAAATCTATTCTTATCCGACTGAAAACGTTTTTACAATAAGCAGCTTTAGGACTTATGAGAACGCTGTTGTTTTTGATTTAAAGACAGAGAAAGACGTGAAGAATGTTGCAATAATCCCAGAAAACATTCCTTTGGGCTGGATCTTCCAGCAGAAGAAAATAGAAGAGATGAAAAAGGGCGAAGTTAGGACTGTTGCGATTGGCTATAAACCAACAGTATGGTCTGAGGAGAATTTAGCTCTGTCTATAGCTGATGGGGACGGAAAGTACTTTGCTCAGGAAGAGGTAAAGCTGGAGAAAGAGTCAGGCTTGTTAGGCTTTGTTCACTACTTGATAGACTTGCTGAAGCTGGCAAAAGAAGGCTACTTTTAAGAGCCTTTTTATTTTTTATATTGTTACAATATTGTAGCTATATATAATAAATATTTAAATAATATTGCAACCAAATTGTTACTATATGGAAAGTGGCCTGACAACTAAAAGTATAGAAGAAAAAATCATGGAAATTCTGAAGAACCGAATACTTTCCACTTCTCAACTTGCCAAAGAGCTTGGGCTAAAAAGGTATATACTAGTAGGCTACTTAGAAGCCATGAAAAATCGTGGTTTGCTAGAGTTTCACAAGGTTGGTAAGGCAAACGTGTATACTGTTGCGAAGGTGAAAAAATGAGGAAGATTCTGCTTGCAATAGTTTTTATCTTAGCACTAACAAAAGCAGTTTTAGCATCGCCTGTAATAAATAGCGTAACGTTTGAACCTTCTTCCAGCTTATGGGTTGGAGAATCTTTGACTGTTAAGGTCAACTGTACTGATGAGCTAAACAGCATTTCAAGCGTTAAGTTATCAGCAATCGGTGAGGACGGATATACCATACCTACTAAAGATCTAACATTCCAGTCTGGTGTATACACTACAACAATAGAAAGCCTTTACCTAAGCTACCCAAATAGATTTTCTGTCAATATAATATGCACAAACAACAATTCAGAAAGTGTTAGCCAAACACAAGCTTTTGAAGTCTCTTCTTTCACTACAACCATTTCTAGCATTGTTCCTTCAACTGTCTACTTAGGAGACTTGATAGAAGTTGATGTGGTAGTAAAAAGAAACAACGAGCAAATAAGCTCTGGAGTAAGTTTTATAATCAAGCTTAACGATTCTGTAGTTCAGCCTAAAGTTCAGCCACCATACGATCCTTCTAAAGGTTGGATAATTTATCTAGATGCTCCAAACGTTTCTGGCCAATACTCTTTGTCTATAACTACATCTTACGGAAGAGTTAGCGATACAAAAACAGTCAGCTTAACAGTTAACGAGCCTGTCCTGTTTTCCATAACAGGAATAGATAAAACTCTGGTTAAACCTAACGATACAATAACACTCCAATTAAAAGCATTGGACAGAGGAAACACAATACCTTTAACGAGCAGCAATGTAGAGATTCAAGTAGGCTCTACCAAAGCTGAAATAAAAGCCATAACACCAGTAAGCAATTACTATAATTTAGCTGTAATTGCTCCAACCGTATATCCAGACAGCTATAAGCTGACTGCTTATCTGTACTACAAGAACTACACTTACTCTGACAGCACTACAATAAGCTATATAGTTCCTATTTCTGGAAAGATAACTGATGAAAATGGAAAAGGAGTTTCAGTAGAGCTTAAGTTTTTGTCTGGTAGCACAGAAAAGCTAAGGCTTTATACGGATTCTTCTGGTGCTTACAGCGGCTACTTACCCCCTGGAACCTATGATTTGCAAATAACATTTCCACAGTCAGTTCTTTATATCAGTGGCATGAGTATAAGAAGTTTCGAAGATCCTATTAGGTATTACTATTCTACTAGTGTGGATATACCTGGTATAAATTTGGTTGGGTTGTACGTTTATGAAGTAGCTCTTCCCTATTCACAAGCAACAATAGAAATGAAGTACGATGAAAGAAATGTTTTGGACGAAAGTATGATAAAATTGTACAAGTGTGAAAAATGGAACAATGGTAAAAAGGTGTGTTATGGATCTTGGGAGGAGGTTACAGGCACTGTAGATACTGTGAGAAATTTGGTAAGTGTGACTACTTCAAGCTTGTCTGCTTATGCTCTAGGCACTCTAAAACAACTTTCTGTTGACTTTAGCTTGAACAAGGAAAGCTTCTACTTGAAGGATTTGATAAGAATAAAGGGTGTTGTTTTGGATGAGAATAGGAATGCCATAAACAATGCTACTGTATCTATAAGCCTGAAAGACACAAGCATAAACCTCACAACTACAACAGATTCTAATGGAATATTCCAAGCAGAATTTATAGGACCTGAATCTGAAGGCTCATATGCCTTACTGTTAAAAGCAGAAAAATATCCTTACATAAGTTTTAACACTAGCAAGGAATTGAAGTTTGAGAGAAGTCAGGAATTTTCTGTAGTATTTCCTGATACAGTAAGAGCTGCTGCAGGGGAGAACTTGACACAAGAGCTTGATTTAATAAACACAGGTCAAAGCGATTTGTACGGCTTACAGGTTTTCATTACTGGAGTGCCTGCAAGCTATTACAGAATAGAAAATGCTTTGGAAGATTTGAAAGTTGGAGAAACGAAAAAGATACAAATTTACTTTTCCGTACCTTCTGATGCAAATCAAACTACTCTTAGCGCTTCTCTTACAGTTTTCAATGATCAAGTTAAAAAAGAAAAGACGTTTGGCTTTACAGTATTAGCGAGCAACAAAACTGTAATTCAGCCCACAGGAATCACAGGAAAAGCTGTTCTGCCAGAAATAGACTGGAATGTAGTTTTCATTATACTCTTTGCACTAGCATCTTTTTCTCTTGCTTTCATCCTTAAGAGAAGGAAAGTTAGCAGAGGAAGGGAAGAAGTTAGAAGTTTGTTGTTCGATTTGAAGAACCGTTTAAAAATGTCTTTCGTCGAACAAAAGTTTGATCAAATAGAAAAGGAGGGAGAGTATGGTAAGAATAATTGACGTTTGTTCTGGTAAGGGTGGGGTTGGAAAAACTACTGTAGCTGCTAACTTAGGAGTTGCTTTACAAGAGCTTGGCCAGAAAGTTGTTGTTGTGGATTGTAACTTAACAACATCTCACTTAAGCTTACTGTTCAACGCATATTCTTTTCCATTCACCTTCAACAGCTTCCTTAAGAATGAATGCAAGCTTGAAGAAGCAGTTTATCTTCATCAGTCAGGACTAAGCATAGTACCTGCATCTTTAGAGTTAAGAGAGCTACCAGAAATTGATGTACCAAGCTTGAAAAACAAGATAAAGGAAGTTTTTGCTAGCTTTGATGTTGTTTTGCTAGATTCTGCCCCTGGTCTTGGTAGAGAGGCTTTGATAGCTTTACAGCTTGCTGATGAAGTTCTTTTTGTTGCAAACCCTTCTATACCTTCTTTGCTCGATGTTGTAAAGTGTAAGCAGTTAACAAGTTCTCTTAATCCAAAACCACTGCTTCTAGGAATTATTTTGAATAGAGTTAAGGGAAAAAGGTATGAAGTTTCTATAGAAGAAGTGAGAAATTTCACAGAATTGCCAGTTTTAGGTGTTGTAAAAGAAGATGAAAAGATTTTGGAAAGCACGAACAAAGGAAGTTTAGTAACGCTTACACAAAAAAATTCTTCTATTGTTCAATCTTTCTTTGAGTTAGCAAGCAAGCTCACAGGAATAGAATACAGAAAGCAAGGAATTTTCCAAAGAATTTTAGGGTTTATTCATCCAGCAAGGTTGAGGTAAATGAAAAAAACAAAACTCTATTTGTTATCAGCAATTTTTTTGCTATTGCTTATTTCTACAACATTTATCAGATATGCAGCAAGTCAGCAAACCATAAATCTAGACCCAATCAAACAATTCAACCAAACTCAAAGCATAAACATAACAGGAAATGCTTCTACTGTAGACCAAGCAACGATTAATAATTATTTGAATAAAAATGGGGATGGCTTGACCTGGAGTGTTACTGAAGCACCTATAACATTAGCTCCACTAAGGAATTCAACAATGGGTGGGGATACAGGCACAGATGCTTGGGTTACTTCTACAGTTGTAACTCAAGGAACAGCTACATATGGCTACAACACCACAGGAGGAAATCCAGCACCATCTTACTATCACAAAGCAACAAGCTCAGTGGCAAAAGCTGCGAGTATAGTGTTTTATACAAATCAAAGTTTTTCTTACGACGGTTCACCATCAGTTGTTACTTTGAGTTGGGATTATCAAATTCTTGGAAATTCTTTTGGTACTGGAAATCGATTGGATATAATCATTTACAGACCTGACGGAAGCAGCTCAGTATTAGATACCGTTACATTTTCTGCTGCTGTTCTTTCTTGGACAAGAAGAACAATAAACGTAAATCCAGCCAACTTTACACAAGCTGGAACTTATGTAATCCAACTAAAATCAACTTTGGTAGCTGCTGCAAAAGGAACAACAAACTATGTACAAGCACAATATGATAATGTCTTTCTAAATTTCACTAAGTATCAAGTTTCTGTTGAGCACAATGCAACAATCAGCTATTCAGGAATTTTAAACAGCATTAATGTTTCTATAAACTTCACTTCTACTGTTGATGATGTATACAATATGACAATTTACGATTTTGTAAATTCAAAATGGGATGCTTCCCCATGCCAAAACCAATCTGTTACAGCTAATACTTACTATACAATTTGGTGTAATGTTACAAACCCAACAAACTACATCTCTTCTGACAACAAAGTTAGAGTAAGGCTCAACTCTACTGTTGATAACGACCAAGCAACTTTGAAAGAAGAATACGTGCAATTTTACATAGGCTATACAGTAGGCTATCTTGAAGTTGAGCTAGTCCAACCAGGCCCAGCTCTTATTAGCAACGTGGTTCAAAATTCTACTTTTCTTGTTAATGCTACTGTTTTTTGTAGGACTGGGCCTTGTGGCTACGTAAACGGAACTTTAATGTACAATTTAACTTCTCCTTATCCAGACACACCAATAAACACTACTTTTGGGGATAAACCTTTTTTCGTGAATGAAACTCCTGCTTTAGCGATGAAATCTTGCCCAAACAATCCTTTGAACGAGGGAGACTTTTGCAACTTAACTTGGATAGTAAACGCAACTGGTAATATAAACACAGGCTGGAAGTTTGGAGTTTATTTCAATTCTTCTTATCCAGAAGTTCAACCAAACGCAACTTTAAACGCAACAGTTTCTATAACTTCATGCACAGTAGATTTCACTCTACAATGGTCTTCCATAAGCTTTGGTGAATTGATTCCAAACACTTACAACAATTCAGCTCCTGGCAATTCAAACAATCTTTACAACATAACAGTAAACCCAGGAAGTTGTAACCTTGACTTGTACATAAGGGGAAGCGATTTAGTAAACACAACACTCAATTCAATAATAAAAGTTAGCAACATAAGCTGGAGCAACATAAGTAGCAACATAAACGATGGTTTCTTCCGTTTAACAGAAACTAATTCTCCAATCAGACTAAATGTATTGCCAGGTACAAACGTTACAACATGGTACTGGCTTGATGTTCCACCTGTTTATTCTGGCTACTATAATGGAACAATATACATAGTAGGTGTTTTGAATGGAGAAGCTCCTTAGTCTAGCAATCTTATCTTTTTTCATTCTTTTGCCAAGTGTAGAAGCAATTAGCTTAGGAACGCTTGTTAAGAACGATTTTGTTACAGTTAAGCAGAATGAATCTGCTAAGTTTACCATACTTTTCTGGAATGTAGAAAGCTCGCCTTACATAGTAGAAACAAAAATAGAAAGTTCACCAGAGAATTGGGTTATAATAGTTAGTCCTGAGCAATTTTTACTAGATTCTACTACTGGTAGTGAAAGCATTTTCCTACCTTATCAGAAAAATCCTGTGAGGGCATTCCCAGTAAATGTTTTTGTAAAACCAGTTTCTGCCAAACCTGGAAACTACACTTTAGTTTTGTCTGCAGTAGCTGGTTATCCAAGCAATACTATAAACTTCTTCCAAGAAAGAAAGTTCAAGCTTACAGTAGAAGTTGAAGGTAAAGCTGAAGCTGAAGGAAGCAGTCAAACAAGCATTCAAGAGCCAAGCATGCCTACTGGTGAAACAACAAAAGTTCAAAACTATTTAAACTACATCATTTATGCTGTTGCTCTAGTTTGCATTTTATTCATTTCGCTGCTAATATATAAGTATGGATAGACTTGCAACAATTCTAGTCTTAATAGTTTTAATAGCAACAGCTTTACTTTTTGTAAGGATTACTGGTTTTTTGAGTTACAGCAGCATTACGATTTCTGTTCAAGAAAAAATGAGTGGCAAGATCCTGCTAGCTTATGAGCCTACTATACAGCTTGGCAACTCTCAGACAATCCAGACAGAATTCATAAACACAGGATCGAGTACAGTTACTGCAAAGATAGAAATAAGAGTTCATACTTACACGAACGGAAGCATCAAGCCTTTAGCTTACTACTACGATTCACCTGTTCTGTTAAATCCAGGAATGAGAAGAAGCTATAAGGCTGCTTTTGTTCCTCCTGATGCTGGTCTGTACTACATCCAAGCAAGAGCAAGCTATGACACAAGAGTTGTTGAAACTTGGGGCGCTTTTTCAGTTTACTATCCTCCTGCTCCACCTCAACCGCCTCAAGTAGTATATCAACCAATTACACCACCTCCTACTGTTGGACCACCAAGGCTTTCCTTAGAATGTCCGGGCAGAGTAAACATAACAAAAGGAACTTCAGAATTGATAAGCACAATTTTGAAGAACGTTGGTGGAGTTGACATTCACGACTTAAGATTTTACGTTTCAACAACAGGCTTGATAAACTTTACCATAAATCCAAAACAAGCAAGCTTGTTGGGAGTAAATCGTTCAATGGTAGTTTTAGTTTCTGTAGATGTGCCAGAGGATGTACCGGAAGGCGAATACCCGCTTACTTTTGAAGTAATGAGCAATGAAGTAAAAGAAAGCTGTGAAATAGAGCTGGAAATAGTTTCAGCTCCAGCTCCTGCAGAAGAAGTGTGCAACAAAATACCAAACTATCGATTCTTGATAATTACACTGGAAGGAGAAATAGCTAGTGCATTTTCTCAGGGTTTCGATATAAGCTTAGCAAACAGAAGCTTGAGCAACGCCAAAATGCATTTAAGCTTAGCAGAAGATTATTGCAGGTTGAGAGATTTTGAGAACGCTAAAAAGGAATTGGAAAATGTGAAGAAATACTTGCAAGATGCAACTCTTCAGCTTGAATCTGCAACTCTTTTTGTCTACAGGCCCCCTGCTTTTGCAATACCTTGGATCTTGATACTGATAGTCATAATCATCGTTTTGATTCTAGTCTATTTGTACTACAGGAAGAAGAGAGGCATGAAGAGACCAAGACTTTTGAGAGAAGCAACAACAGAAGAAAAATAAGTTTCAGATAACAAAATATAATTATGGGATTATTCAGTCCTTACGTTTATAAGAATAAGCATGGACAAAAGTTTTGGCTTCACATGAAAGAAAGAGGAAAGGTAAAGCTCTACTACTTTTCCAAAGACCCTGTCGGTGCTTTGAACGATTTGCCAAGGGGTTATGAGGTTGTAGAAAATCCAGTTACAGGGATGCCATTTTTGAAGAAAAAAGAGGGAGGCTCCCTATTCGGCTTGTTCGGCAAAAAACCTCAGAAAAAGCCTGAAGGTGCTGCAGAAGCAAATAAACCTTAAATTCTGTGAACAGCAATTATTAATTAAATGGCAAGGATTATTGGTGTAGCATCTGGTAAAGGTGGAGTCGGTAAGACTACTGTATCAATAAACTTAGCAGCAGTGCTTTCCAAGTACTTTAAAAAGAACGTAGCAATAGTTGACTGCAATTTAACATCTTCTCATCTCGGAATCTATCTTGGTATGTACTATTGCCCACTAACAATAAACAAAGTTTTGAGAGATGAAGCCAAGATAGAGGATGCGATTCATGAATACTTTAGTGGAATGTATGTAGTTCCAGCTTCTTTATCAATAGCAGACTTGGATGGAGTAGACATAACTTTGATAAAGGACAGCATAGCAAAGCTGGCTGAAAAATGTGATATAGTCTTTTTAGACATCGCTCCTGGTCTTGGAAGAGAAGCTGTAGCTGCTTTAAAAGCTTGTAATGAAGTTCTTTTTGTGACAACACCCTATGTAGGAAGCGTGATGGACATAGTAAGAAATCAAGAAGTTATAAAGGAAATTGGTGTAAAGCCTATAGGAATAATACTCAACATGGTTGCAGGGGAAAAGTACGAGATGACTGCTAGGGAGATAGAAGAGCTCACAAAGCTTCCTGTTCTAGCTTCTTTACCGTACGATAAAAACGTGAACAAGAGCATAGGATTAAAAGCTCCTGTTGTCTTGCTAAACCCTTATGCTAAAGTAAGCAAAGAACTAGTGAAGCTAGGAGGAGCTCTAGTTGGTGAAAGCTACCCAGAGAAAGGCTTCTTCGAAAGGCTGGTAGAAAGATTAACTTTCAGGTTTAAGAAAGAACAAGTTAAGCCTACTCATTTTTAAGGTTTATATAGGATGTTCTTTACTTAAAATTTTTAGAGCGCCAGTAGTCTAGCCTGGTATCTTGAACAGAAAGACGCGGGCTTCCCAAGCCTGAAAACTTTTGTCAGGAATCCCGGGTTCAAATCCCGGCTGGCGCATACTTTTATTTAAGTTATATCGAGGTTAGCACTGTTTCAACAAAAAGGATAAATACTTTTTGACAGAAAAATGAAATAGTGAGAAGATGAAAAATGAAACTGAGAATACTTCTACAGAACTAGATAGAGAGCTAGAATTGTTCTATGAAAAAATGGAAGTATGGGGTCCTGAAGTCCCTCTAGTTTTCGACCCTAAGAATTTATATCCAGACAGGAGTAGAGGAAAGGTTCACTGGCAAAGTGCTGGAGAAGTTGGCAAAGACTATACAGGGTCTGGACGCTATGAAGCCTACGTTTACGTGCCAAATAGCAAAGAGTACGTTAAGCTTGGAGTAGCATTCGTGCATTATGGGGCAAAAACATTAGGGGAAGTTGTTATACCTTCTGCTAAACTCTTAGAAATGAATGATATAGACCTTGCAATAAAATGTGATATTGACGAGTACTGCAAAAAAGCACATCTTAAGATGGACGAAACTAATACCGCTAAACTTAAAGAATACTTGAGATCTTCTAGTTTGTAAAAATTCGTGTAAAATCTTTTAATTTATTTATGTTTTTTCTTAAACCTTGTCTAGCTCTTGAAATAAGGCTTTAAAACATTAAAAATAAATTACTTAAAATACTGGTAATAGCTATGAAAAGGACAGGACCAACAAACGTTTACGTGAAAGAGCTTATAGAAAAGCTGAAGAAGAAGTCTTTAGAGTTAAAAGCACCTATATGGAAGACAATAGCAGAAAAGCTGGAAAAGCCGAGGAGAAAGAAAGTGGAGGTAAACTTGAGTGAAATAGATAAGAACACGAGTAATGGCGACACAGTTATAGTTCCTGGTGTGGTGCTTGGAAACGGAAGCTTGAGCAAGCAAATAAGAATAGCAGCGATTCGCTTCTCTTCTTCAGCAGAAAGAAAGATAAAGGAAAGCAAGAGTGAAATTTTGAGCATAGAAAAACTTTTAGAAGAAAACCCTAAGGGGAGTGGAATAAAAATTTTGGTGTAAGTATGAAAGTATACGATGCAGAAAATCAAATAGTTGGTAGGTTGGCTACAACAATAGCAAAAGATCTTTTGAAGGGAGAAGACGTCGTTGTAGTCAATGCAGAAAAGGCTGTCTTATCAGGTAGTCCTAGGTTTAAGAAGGAGTTTTACTTACAAAGAATCCAGCGTGGTAGTGCAAAGCACGGACCATTCTTTCCAAAACCGCCTGATGCAATTTTCAGAAGAGCTGTGAGAGGTATGCTACCATGGGATAAGCCAAAGGGCAGAAAAGCTTTTAAAAGGCTAAAGGTTTATTTAGGCTTACCAGAAGAATTTAAGAACAAAAAACTTGAAAGGGTTGCTAATGCAGATGCTAGCAAGCTTAAGTGCAAGTATATAACTTTAGGGGAACTTTCATTAGGGATAGGTGGAAAGAAAAGATGGTGAAGAAAAAGATAATTTTCACAACTGGGAAGAGAAAGCTGGCAGTAGCTAGAGCTAAGGCTGTAGAAGGTACAGGAAAGATATTCATAAACTCTAGACCTTTAGAGATATGGGGGAATGAGCCTCTCAGATTATGGGTAAAAGAGCCTTTACTGCTTGCTGGTGATCTCGGCACTAAAGTAGATGTTCATGTGAAGGTAAAGAGTGGTGGAGTAGTAGGCCAGGCAGAGGCTGCTAGAATGGCAGTAGCAAGAGCTCTTGTAGAGTTTTATAAGGACGAAGAACTGAAGAAAAGGTTTATAGAATACGATAGAAACTTGCTGGTTTATGACCCAAGAAGGAACGAGCCTCATCATGCAAGTGGAAGAGGAGCGAGCAGGCGTGGTTCTCGTAGGCATAAGCAAAGAAGTAAAAGATAATATATTTTGCAAAATATAGGTTAAGTTTATAAATTTGGAATTTAAAAATTTAGTTTACAAGTGATGGTATGATAATACCGGTAAGATGCTTTTCATGCGGTAAGGTAATAGGTCATTTATGGGAAGAGTATAAGCGTAGAGTAGAAGCAGGTGAACCTCCAGGTAAAGTTTTAGATAGCTTAGGATTAAAAAGGTTCTGTTGCCGTCAAATGTTTTTGGGTCATACAGATTTGCTGAAGAACATAGGTAAGTTTAAGCCGTGATGAAGCATGTGGCCAAGAGACAGGTTTACAAGGTTTGAGGTTGCTAGATTGCTTGGTGCAAGAACCTTACAGATATCCCTGGGAGCTCCTGTTTTGGTGAGGACTGAGCTGACAGAACCAAGCGAAATTGCTAAACAAGAGTTTAGAGAATGCATGCTTCCTATAACAATAAAAAGAAAGTTGCCGAGCGGTGAAGAAGTGTTTATAGACATAAGAGCTGCAATAAAAAATTGGCTAAGCGAGGCAAGAGAACTTTAGCTCTACATCTTTTCTAAAGGCTTTATTCCAAGCATGTTCAAGCAATCCCTTAGAATGTTTTTTGTAGCTTGTATAAGCGTTAATCTAAAGTTTCTAACAGGTTCTTTTGCACTTATTACAGGATACTTCTCATAAAAACTGTTGAAAGTTGTTGAGAGCTCGTATGCATAGTTACAGACGTAATGAGGTTTCATATCGTCAGCAGCTTGTTGAACCACTGTGTTGAAGAGGGACAATTTTTTCAACAGTTGCTTTTCTCCTTCCTCTAACTTCTGTATTCTGAATATTTTTTTCCATTTCTTTGCTTTTCTAAGTATACCACAGCATCTAGTGTGGGCATACTGGATGTAAGGAGCTGTGTTCCCTTCAAGGCTTAACATTTTTTTCCAGTCAAAAGTTATCATGTTTTCTGGTTCTACTTTTAGTATCGCATACTTCAAAGCTCCAGCAGCAATTTCCTTAGCAATCTTCATCTTTTTTCTTCTAGGCGTCTTTGGGTTTCTTTTTTCAACCTCCTTGTAGGCTAACATCGTCAGTTCTTTTAAGACTTCATCCAGCATTACCATCCTACCTTCTCTAGAAGACATCTTTCCTTCCGGAAGCTTGACAGCCTCATAAGAAAAATGGTAACAGTTCTTAGCCCAAGGATACCCTAAAAGCTCAAGGAGTTTAAAAAGTTGTTTAAAGTAAAGGTTTTGCTGAGACATAACAACCCATACAGCCGAATCCAACTTGTACTTCTCGAACTTGTGTACTGTTAAGCCTAGATCACTAGTTATGTACAAGCCAGTACCGTCTGACCTCAAGAGGACAGTGTCTGGCAAGCCGTAATCTTTAAGGTTTGTTACAACAGTTCCTTCAGGTGATTTTACAGCTACGTTTTTTAGCAAAGCTTTTTCCACAATTTCTTTTCCCACTTCTCTGAAGTTGTTCTCGTAGAACCAAACATCAAACTTTATTCTAAAGTTCTTGTAGGTTTCTTCAAAGCCCTTGACACACCATCTTACTATCTTGTCCCACAGGGCAGTAGTTTTCTTATCTTTTTCTAGTTCAAACTTTCTTAGAGTTTCGTGTGCTTTTTCTTCAAGTTCAGGCTTATTCTTAGCTGCTTCGTGAAACTTTACATAGTACTGCCAAAGCCAAAGGTCAGACTTTCCTTTCGGCTTTTTTCCCTTACCCCAAATTTTGTAGGCAGTTACTAGCTTTGCTACTTGCAAGCCAACGTCGTTCATGTAGTTTGCTCTTATAGTCTTATAACCAACATAGCTAAGTATGTTTGCCAGGGAATCGCCTAGGAATGTAGACCTTGCATGTCCTATGTGCATGGGATGCACAGGGTTTGGTTGAGAAAACTCTACCATTATTCTTCCTTTCTTTACTTTTTCTACAGGCTGTTTTAGCAAACGTTCTACAATCTTTTCCCAGTAGAAGAAAAAGTTTACATATCCACCTCTTGCTTCTACCTTGAACAACAGCGGATACTTAGAGATTTGAATCTTTCTAGAGATTTCTACAGAAAGCTCTATAGGATTTTTATTCATTTCTTTGGCTAGCTGGAAGCAAGGAAAAGAAACGTCTCCAAACTCTTCTTTTGTAGGCATTTCAAGGCTTTCAGGAGTTGCTTTTATCCCAACGTCTTTTAAAATTCTTAAAACTTCTTCTTTGAGCATAGTTGTTAATTGTTCTCGAGTAAATTTATTATTTTATGAATCAATTGTTAAGATAAGATTAGGATGTGTGGAATCATTGGTTACATCGGTGAAAAGGAAGCAAATCCAATAATTCTGAATGGGCTGAGACATTTAGAGTACAGAGGGTATGATTCGTGCGGAATAGCTTTATGGGATGGCAATAGTTTGACGATTAAAAAGGATGTTGGAAAGGTTGATGAAGTTCATTCCAGGTTAAACTTTTTGGAACCTCTAGTTAACTTGATAATTGCCCACACAAGATGGGCAACTCATGGGAGAGTGACGCAAGAAAATGCACATCCACACCTAAGCTGCGATTCTTCTGTTGCTGTCGTTCACAACGGGATTATAGAAAATTATCAAGAACTGAAGAATTGGTTGAAGAGAAAAGGGCACAAGTTTAAGAGTGAGACAGACACAGAAGTAGTTTCACATCTTGTCGAAGAAGAAATGAAGAAAGGGAAGGATTTTGTCGAGGCTGCAAGGGCTGCTGTAAAGAAGCTGAAGGGAAGCTATGCATTGCTTCTTGTACACAAGAATGAAGAAAAGATAGTAGCAGCAAGGAAAGGATCTCCTCTAGTGCTGGGGATTGCAGAACATGGGTACTTTGCTGCAAGCGATATACCAGCTTTTCTAGATTATACAAAAAGAGTTGTTTACCTTCATGACTATGATTTTGTTGTTTTAACACCCAAGAGGTTTGAAGTTTTTAACTTGTTAGAAAACAAGCATGTGAAAAGGAAGATAGATACAATAGAATGGAGTGCAGGAAAGGCGAAGAAAGGCGAGTTTGAGCACTTCATGCTGAAGGAAATAAGCGAGCAAGTAGAGACCATTCAGAAGGCAGCACTCCAAGATGAAAATGCTGTGAGAAAAGTTGTTGAAGAAATGAGAAGAGCTTTTGGAATATTTTTCATAGGTTGTGGGTCGAGCTATCATGCGTGCTTGGCAGGAAGCTACTTGTTCTCGAAGATAGCGGGAGAGCACGTAAACGTAGTTTTAGCATCTGAATTTCCAAACTATGAGCATTTTTTGACTAAGAAAACTTTGGTTGTTGCAGTTTCTCAGTCTGGAGAGACTTATGACGTTCTAGAAGCAGTGAGAGCTGCTAGGAGGAGAGGGAGTAAAGTCATTTCTATAGTCAACGTGATGGGTTCAAGCTTGACAAGAGAGTCTGATGCTTTCTTGCTGATGAATGCTGGTCCAGAAATTTGTGTTCTTTCAACAAAAACTTATACTTCTCAACTAGCCTTGCTGGACATGCTTGCCCATGCTCTTGCTGGAAAGTATGAGGAAGGTAGGAAAAAGTTAAAGTATCTTTGGAATGTGATATACAACTTGACTTCTGCAACAACAAGAGAGATGATTAAAAAGCTTGCTGAGAATTTGAAGAACAAGGAGCATATCTTTTGCATAGGAAGAGGGTTGCAGTATGCTACTGCTCTAGAGGCTGCTCTCAAGATTAAGGAAGTTAGCTACATACACGCAGAGGCTTTTGCTGGTGGTGAGCTGAAGCATGGGACTATTGCGCTCATAGAAAAGGGAACACCTTGCATAGTATTTGTTTCTGAAGAGAATGAGAAAGAAATAATTTCAAACGCAGAAGAGATAAAAGCAAGAGGAGGATACTTGATAGGGATTTCTTCTAAGAACAACAAAGCTTTTGATTTTTGGATAAAGGTTCCTGAGTGTGGGACAGAAAATTCTATTGTGCAGATAATTCCTGTTCAAATTTTAGCTTATCAGTTGGCTGTCGCAAGAGGGTGCAATCCCGACTACCCTAAAAACTTGGCAAAGGTAGTTACAGTTAAGTAGCTAGAAAAGAGGTTGATTTTATGAGAGTTGTTAAGGACTTTAGGCTTAAAGAAAAAGTTAGTGTGGACGAGCTTGTTAGACAGATGAAAGAGAGCGGAGGCTTTGTTGCAAAAGAGTTGGGCTTAGCTGTGGACATGCTCGAAGGAATGATAAGAGAAAAGGATTGCTTGAAGTTCTTATCTTTTCCTGCTTGTATAGTTGCAACTGGGACAAGAGGAATAATAAAGGAAATGGTTAGAAGAAAGTGGTTTAACGTTTTGATAACTACATGTGGCACTTTGGACCATGACATAGCAAGAAGCTACAAGGATTATTACCACGGAAGCTTTTTTATGGATGATAGAGAATTGCACAGGAAGGGCATAAACAGGCTTGGTAACGTTTTAGTTCCAAACGAATCTTATGGGTTTGTGATAGAAGAGAAGATGAGCAAGTGGTTGAAGGAGATTTACTCAGAAGGCAAGAATGAGTTAGCTACTTACGAGCTGTGTTGGGAGTTGGGAAAAAGAATTGAAAACAAAGAGTCTATTTTGTACTGGTGCTGGAAGAACGGAATACACATGATTATCCCAGGCATAACAGATGGGGCAGTAGGTTATCAGATTTGGCAGTTTTCTCAAAAGCATGATTTTAAGGTTGATGTGCTTGAAGATGAGAAGCTTTTGAGCGACTTGATATGGAATGCTAAAAAGTCTGGTGCATTAATAATTGGTGGAGGTATATCCAAGCATCATACTATCTGGTGGAATCAATTCAAGCGTGGATTAGACTATGCTGTGTACATAACTACTGCTCAGGAATATGATGGTAGCTTAAGTGGTGCTCAGACAAGAGAGGCAATTTCTTGGGGTAAGATAAAAGAGAAGGCAAAGCACTTGACTGTTTATGGAGATGCTACTGTTTGTTTGCCTATAGTTTATGCTGCCCTATTAGAAAGAAAGGTTTAAAAACTTAATGTTTCTAATGTTTATTATGCCTAAAAAAGTTAGAGACGTAGCATGGAAATGGTTAGTGATAGGTAATACAGTTTTAACTTTATTCTTGTTTTACATCCTTTATTCACAGATGAGCTATTTGACTTACTTAGTTGAGAATAAGCTTCCCTATACAGTTCCAGAAATAGGTACTAAGACAGCAGTTGTGATAAATCCATTGACTGGTTCTTTTGTTCTCATAAACTCTCCAGTCATACTAACAGCAATCTTAGGTATAGTAATAATTTTTGGGTTAGTATACTTGTTTAAACGTCATTAAGGTTTACTTTTTGTACAACTTTTTAGCATAGTCAACTACATAAGGTGCAAGTGGAGCTAGAGTTAAAGCCAGAAGCATGTTGAATGGGTAAGTAATAGGTGGCTCGAAAGGGTTTCCTCCAGATGGCCATTGGTAGTTAAAAATATTACTCAGAGTATAACCTAGATACTGAATTCCTGTCCAGATTCCGGTGGTAACCAATGATCCTCCAACTCTGCTTAAGTACTTTTTCATTCCTGAGAGAGTTTGCCCAGTAGATTTTTCTACAAAGGTTTCACCTATCACAGCACCTGTGCCTCCAGGTGCTACAAAGTTAACGATCAATTTTTCTGGTAAGTTTGAAGGAATGTAATCGCTAGGTGTGTTAATTACCGGTAGGTACGGGAGCAAGGAATTTTTTGTCGCGTACCTATAGATAGCAGGTAGTCCATAAACAAACATCCCACCGCCAAGCCACTTTAACACCTTTCTATCCTTTACAGTCTCTTTAAGTCCGTCGTAAATGTTCTTGACTTTATACAAGTCTTTTATTGAGGCTTTTTCATCAAGCTTCATGATTTCACCACTTATAAGTAACTATAAAACATTAAAGTATTTAATTTTATTTTGTTACACGTGTAACAACTAACAAACGAAAGATCAGTTAGAAAATAAACTTTTCTTCTAGTATACTTGCCTTCCCACCTATCTTTCTTATCCAGCTAGCTATTCTAATCAGTTCTTTTAGGTTGTCTAGACGCCAGAAGGAATCTTGTAGGAGTTGAGCTCCTGTTCTGTTCAATTCTCTGTTGATCCTTACTTTTTCTACAGCTTGTGATTTCGGTATGTCAAAAACTATTACAAAACTCATGAATAATTTGTTACACGTGTAACATAAATACTTTTCGCTTCTAAAAAATATATTTTTAATAGATTAAATTTTATTACCAAAAATTTTCTTCAAACCCTCAACCATCTTTTCTACAACTACGTCTACAGGCCTATTCATCCAAACTTCTACAAAAGGAACTCCTTTCTTCTTGTAGTACTCTATAACCGGCTTAGTTTGTTCCTCGTATATCTTCAGCCTTCTTTTTATAGCTTCTACGTTTAGATCGTCTTCTCTTTGTACAAGTTTACTCCCACACTTGTCGCATATCAAATCCTTTTTAGGAAGCAAAGGAGGAAGAATGTACTCTATACCTTCTATAACTTTGTGTATGTCAGCTGTGTTGTAGTTTCCGTCGCATGAAGGATTGCTGCAAATCCACCTAGCAGAAATTTTTTCCAACAAAATTTCTTCGTGTGCATTTAATTTTATTATCGCATCTATCTTAACAAATTTGTCCAACTCTTTAGCTTGTTCTATATCCCTAGGAAAGCCGTCTAGAATAAAGTTTTCAGCCCCTTCCAACTCTTTTTTCACAAGAGCAACAGTTATTTCTTTTGGAACAAGCTCTCCTTTCTCCACGTAAGGCTTTATGATCTTGCCTATTTCACTACCTTTTTTAATTTCAGCTCTTAGCAAGTCTCCAGCAGTAACTTTTTTCAATCCAAACTTTTCAGCTAGCCTAGAAGCATAAGTTCCTTTTCCTGAACCTTGCGGGCCGAAAATCAAAAGCTTCATTAATTAAATTTAGCTCCACTATATTTATTTATCTCTAAATGCTGGTGTAGTTCAGAGGTTAGAACATTGAAGAAGCTTAGGCGGCGCTCATAAACTTTATGAGCTTTGATAGAAGATGAGAGATGGAACGCCGAAGTCCGGGGTTCAAATCCCCGCACCAGCATCTCCTATACTACAAATTTTTATTCTTCTTAAACGAATTTTGAACTGAGAAGTTTTTATGAAAAGAACAAAACGAAGACTAAGTAAATACTGGGATGAAATTATCCTAAGAGCAATCCCACCATACGGTAAGTTTAAGAAGATGGAAGGTGAAATCAAGGAGCATTTTACTTTTGTTAGTTGGATGTTTAAAAGGATAGTACTTCCTTTGATAGTTTTTTATGTGATTGTTGGTCTTGTGTTGAACATAAACATTTTTGGACCACTTTTTATTATGCTTCTTCTATTTCTCTACAGCAACTTTCTTCCTGATACAGACTTCTTAATTAAGAAAACTAGAGACAAGAAAAAAGAATCTCTGTGGTATGAGAAATATTCTCTGCTGTTTTTTGCTCCAGTAATAATGTACTATATCATTGCAGGTAGAGCTAGACCACTGTATTCAACCGAAGAAAGATGTTTCCATAACTTTAGAACCGCAGTTATTTACGGGATTTTCCTTTTTATTGTTGGCTGTATATTTTGGTCAGAAACTATTAAGAGAGTGATGCTACCGCTCTTTGGTGTGTTGGGATTTATTTTCCATCTGATGGTCGATAAGAGGTTAAAAGCCAACCCTTCTACTGATGGTTTAAAGAATTTAAAAATAAAAAACCAAGATTAATTATCTGGTGAACTTATAGTCGAGCTAACAGAAGAAGAAAAGAAAGTTATTGAAGGCTGTTCTAGGTATTACATATAAAAGTCTTCGTCCTCAACATACAGATAGAGATAAAATGGGACCAAAGCTTGTGCTGAAGGTGTATGGCGAAGATTCGCAGCTTGTTGAAAAGTTGTTGGACAACATTAAAGAAGAATTCTCTTTCTCTGCATTCGAAGTACTGAAGAGTACTGACTGCCTCACTCACAGCCTCGAACAAAAGGAGCCTATAGATTTTCTTTCCACACTACACAACAGTATAGAATCGGAGGGGAGAAAGCTTTACAAATCTCTTCAAACTATCGGTGACAGGTTGTTAATCTTTTTGTTTAACGACAAACTTTTTCACCTTTATTGCAGAGAAGAACGTGCGCTAGCTGGTGATATAGTAAAACACTACTCATCTTTTCCGTACAGGGTTTACAGTCCTACAAGAGTATCGTTAGGACTAGTTTATAAAAAGGAGTACAAGTGGATATATTCTCCTTTCGTTGCTTTATGCGCGCCTACAACCATGCTACCGAAAGAGAACACTGAAGCAGTCATCAAGCACGAGCTTAATCATACTTTCCACTCAACAACCGACGAATGGATGAAGCTCCGATACAAGTCTCCTGATTTTGGCAAATATGAAGATACACACAAAAACCCTTTCTACCATTTCAGCTGTGCCGATGAAACTGGCTGCGTTGGTATAGATCAATATTTCATGGTGCATAATTGGGGGAAACTGGGCAAAAAGTGTAAAAGTTCAATAGCATACTACCAGGAAAGGATTGGCAACAAACCTCTAACTAAAAAATTAGTTAAAAGTGTGTTCGGGAACCCTACTCTTCTAGATTTTACTTAAAATTCTTTCAAACTTTAAAAACATTAAAACCCAATATTTTTTAGTGATTTTAATGGAACTGACAGAAGAAGAGAAGAAAGTTGTTGAAGCGATGAAAGCTTTAGGTGCTACTTCAGAAAGCAAGCTGAAGACTGCCGATCACATAGCAAAAGCAGCAATGCTTCCAAAAGGAAGAGTGGGCAATGTTTTGCTCTCTTTAACAAACAAGAGAGTGATAAAGAGAGTTGCAAGAGAAAAAGCAGCTGGCTACTACTTGGCTGAATCTGTTTAATTTTTCTTTCTAAAAATTTAAGAGATAAGAGAGAATTAGTTATTAGAATGGGCTCGTAGCTCAACTTGGATAGAGCAGCACCCTTCTAAGGTGAAGGTTGAGGGTTCAAATCCCTCCGAGCTCACACGAAAATTATAATGAATATCTTGTACTATATCTTGAAACAGTTTCCTTCTTCTTGTACACTCTTTGAAACAAAGATTCTGTATGAGTGAAAAGGAAGTAGTACATGAAGCCTAGCATACTAGTAAAAGTTATACCAAACATCATTGCTGTGTAGTCTGCTTCACCCATTCCTACACTTCTTGCATAATAATCTACAGAGAAGAGCAAAAAAATCATCTGGATGAACACTGTGATCAATGAGATAAAGAGTGCAACGTTCAAGCATACACCAAAAATTTATTTGTTTTTTGATTTTAAAAAGGCCGTGACCGGGATTTTCAGCAACCTTTTGAACCCGGGCCAGAGGCTCCACAGGCCTCTACTCTACCAAGCTAAGCTATCACGGCCATAGATTTATTTTTCTTTTAGTGATAGAAAACTTTATATACATAGGTTACTATAACATTTAATACTCTCGTGAACTTGGCGTTTAGACTCGACGACGGCACGCATGCCAAGTATGAAAAGTCTCATTCTAGTTCACGACAAAGCTGAATCCTGTAGTAGCTCTACAGGTAAAGGTTGATTTGGTGAAACCTTTAGAGGTAGATCCGCCAATTCTGGTTGATCCCGCCAGAGACCATTGCTATCCGAGTTCTACTAACAGCAAGGGGTGTGATAATAAAATTTAAATACTAGTAATTAATACAAACTCTCTTAGAGGGTTAGAAAAAATTTTTTTCTTCTAGATTGTGCAATTCTTGGAACACTACCTGCTGGTAGATAGCCATGCGAGTCGTGAGGGGTAAGCCCTCGGCGCACTGCTCCGTAATGCACAATCAACCTACCCTAACTCGGGGGATAAACTCGCGAAAGTGAGCTCAATACCCCATAGGTCTATTCTGCTGGAATGCGAATAGACTGAAAGCCGAAAGGTGAGTTAGGATGGGATTGTGCCCCATTAGGCTGTTGTTGGTGTAAAGGACCCACAAACCGATAATGGGTACGGGCTATAGAAGTAGGAGCCCGGAGAGAGGTAGTCAAGACTATACTTGACTACTTTCCGGAAATGGACTCTGAGACATGAGTCCAGGCCCTACGGGGTGCAGCAGGCGAGAAACCTTCGCAATTGGCTAACGCCAGACGAGGGAACTCGGAGTGCTCTTGCTCTGCAAGAGCTTTTGCTCACTGAAAACAGGTGGGCGAATAAGGGGTGGGTAAGACGGGTGCCAGCCACCATGCTGCACAGTAAGGCTTAAACATTGCTTGCACAGTTATGATGAAAGATTTAAAATTGGATTTTGGCATCGCAAGCAATTAAGCAAACTTGCTGGCAGCAGGGTAAGCGGTAATACCCGCGCCCCGAGTGATGGTCACGATTATTGGGTCTAAAGAGTGCGTAGCGGGCTTAACAAGTCCTTGGTGAAATCTGTTAGCAAACTAGCAGGCTTGCCAAGGATACTGTTAGGCTTGGGACCGGGAGAAGGCAGAGGTACTCTAGGGGTAGGGGTTAAATCCTATAATCCCTAGAGGACCACCAGACAGTACTAGTCGAAACTTTTTAACGAGTCTGATCGATATTTTGAGGCTGGTACTAGGTGAATGGCGAAGGCGTCTGCCTAGAACGGGTCCGACCGTGAGGCACGAAAGCTAGGGGAGCAATCGGGATTAGATTTGGTGGAAGGATTACAGCTTTTCCTTCCCCACTAAAAACCCCGGTACACGAGGTTGGGTGTATCTTCTGAATTCTAGATGAAGAGAAATCCCAAACCAATAGCTAGGATTTCCTAACTCGTGCGGGAAAGTCCTAGCCGTAAACGATGCCCGCTTGGTGTTGCATACTCCTCGTGGGTATGCAGTGCCGGAGCGTAGGTGTTAAGCGGGCCACCTGGGGAGTACGTCCGCAAGGATGAAACGGGGGATGCCAGAATTGGAAGGCTTCCCTGCGTCAAACTTAAGGGAATTGGCGGGGGAGCACACAAGGGGTGGGCGTTGCGGTTCAATCGGATTCAACGCCGAGAATCTTACCAGACTGTAGGAGTGAATGCTCCTATGGGGTAAAGGGCGACGGCAGAATGAAGGTCAGTCTGAAGGGCTTACCTAACAAGCCGAGAGGTGCTGCATGGCCATCGTCATCTCGTTAGTCCAGAAATAGGAAAAATTCTCGATGGGCTAACGAGACGGTAAAGCTCGTACCGTGAGGCGTGCCGTCAAGTCGGTTAATCTCAGTGAGTATTGCTCATGAGAGCTGAAACGAGCGAGACCCACATCCCATGTTGCTACTCCTAGCTTAGCTAGGGGGCACTCATGGGAGACTGCCCGCGATAAGTGGGAGGAAGGAGTGGGCGACGGTAGACGAGCAAAAGGCTCTCGAACCGGCTTTTACGATCTAATGAGTAAAAGCATCGCCAGGGAGCTGACATGCCCTTTGCTTGACCGAAGTCCGTATGGCCCGAATCTCCTGGGCTACACGCGACGCACAATGCACGCCACAATGGGATGCGACCCCGAAAGGGGAAGCGAATCCCCTAAAAGCGTGCTCAGTTCGAATTGAGGGCTGTAAGAGTATCAGTAGCGTTAACTTTATTGGATGATACCTGTTGATACTCCAGCAAACTCGCCCTCATAAAGCTGGAATCCCTAGTAGGCGAATGTTAGCAACGTTCGCCGAATACGTCCCTGCTCCTTAAAGAGCTAGTTAATTCTAGTTCTTGGAGAAGCACACACTGCCCGTCAAGCCAATCGAGTGGAGTTTTGACGAGGCGCTGCTTTAATGGTAGTGTCGAGTCAAGATTCCGCGAGAGGGGCTAAGTCGCCACTTCAAGGGTTGAACGTTTGATGATAGCATGGCTTGACTCTGAGAAATGATGAGTTGGAGGTGAGTTGAATACGACCAACCCTTGGAGCGATAAACAAGGTAGCCGTACTGGAAGGTGCGGCTGGATCACCTCCTAATTTTGTGCGATCTACCTCTAAGGCACCTAAAAGTCTTCAGAAAGATTTATTAGCAAAATATCAGTAGGATTGTTTTATTAGGTTTGCCTGCTTCTTTGATAAAGGGTTATGAACAGAAATAGCAATATCACAAAAGAAACAATAATAGCTACAACAGAGAACTCAGGTATGACAGCATATCCTGTTGTAGAAGGAATGAAAGAAAATTTTCCTACAATACTTGCTGCGTATATAAAACCAGCTACTAGTAGAATTACTATTAAAGAGTTGATTATACTTTTTCTGTACGTCTTCCAAATCTTCTTAAACAAGCAACCACCTTGGCTCTATGTCTAGCAGTAAATGCGCAATAAACACTAAACCAATCACTAAAGAGTAGGAAGGAAAAGCATATAAGCTTATTGTGTAAATGCTTAGCATGCTCGCTACATGTAAAATCATTCTTTTGTGTGCATGAGAAGCTAAAGTTCCTTTTTTCTGAAATTTTAACATCAAGCCTTTTGGATCTTCTATGCCTGATTTTATGTATTTATACCATTTACCCTTAAATGTTATAAAAGCGTACAAAAGATGGTCCAAAGTCTATAAAAGTACCAGCAGCACAACCCACTATTATCCAGTTCAAGCCAGTAGAAAAATCAAATCCAAGTAAGATGACAAGAGAATAAGAAACTATTAGGCTTGTAGCTAAATGCCACCAGGGAAGCATAATAAGTTTTTGTCCGCTAAGGATAAAATCTTTAGAAGATGAACTTTTCTTCTAGAATTCTTGCTGATCCACCTGCAGACTTTATCTTAAAAGCTACTTTTATCAGGTCAGAAAGGTTTTCATGCTCCCAGACTGAAAACTGTACCATCTTTGCATTCATCCTACGCAAGCTTAAGTTTACATGCTTTCTTTCTAGCGCTAACTCTCTTGGTATGTCAAAGGTTAGAATGAAGCTCATTCTCTCTCGTGGTGTTATCTTTCACACGTGTGAAATATAAACTTTTCGCTAGTTTACTTCCGTAGTCTCTACTTACTCAAAAACAATTATTATATTTACAATTACTAAACTTACTTTTAGCTAGGGCCTGTAGCTCAGCATGGTAGAGCAGCGGGCTTTTAGGTTATACTAAAAGCTTTGACAAAAGGATGAAAGAAACCCGTTGGTCCGGGGTTCAAATCCCCGCAGGCCCATTTAACATCTTTTTAAGCCTTAAGGCATCTTCTTTCATCCACAAATTATTAAAGAGACAATAAACTTCCTTAGCTTCTATACTTTCTATCTTTCTCTTTAGTTCTTTGAGCTCATTTTCTGTGTACTTGTGATTATAGTTAATCCTCCCTCTTTCATAACTTCCGTGTAAACGAAAGTAAGCAATTTTCCTTTTAGAAAACCAAACAGGTTCAGAAGCGAAAGGATCTACACAAGAAATCAAATCAAACTTCTTGCAAACTTTTTTAAATCCTTCTTCCCTCCATCCTCTTAGCTCTAAAGCTGTTGAGATGCTGTTATGCTCAATCCTTGAGAAAAATTTCTCTGCATTTTTTATGTTTTCTTCACTTTCCTTAAAACTTGCTGGAAGCTGGATTAAACAAACAGGAGAGTTCAAAATTTTGCAAATTTCTAGGGTCTTATTCCAAAATTCAAAAACTTCTTTTGTCGGTTTTAGAAAGCCAACTTTGTCTTTCAATCTTTTAATTTCATCATCTTTCATTCCACTTCTTTTCCAGGTTGGTGAGCTAATGGGGTGGGTTATTCCTTGAAATGCTTTTACTGTAAAGATGAAGTTGTTTGGTGCTTCTTCACGCCATTTTTGAACAGTTTTTAATTGAGGAATTTTATAAAAAGTACTTTGCAACTCAACCAAAGAAAATTCTTGAAAATATTTTTTCATTCCTAAAGGAAAACCGCAACAGCCAACATGAACTTTCATAATTAATTTTTCTTCATTTTTTAAATTTTCTTCACAGTAAACATAAAATGTATTAACTAATTCATTCGGTATTTCTCTCCAATCATAAGTTGTAAGGGTTAAAGTTTCATATGGCAATTAAAAAAAATTAAATCTTTTTTTCACATGATTTTGCAAAAATACCAAATGTAAATAATATTAAAGAAGAAATTAAAATTACTTTTTACTTTTTAAGTAATCCCATCCACTTAAAGTAAGCTGTAAGATTCTTTTTTCAGCATACAAGTATGCTCTTAGCTCGCTAAAAAGCTTATCACCATAAATTAGCTCTCTTGCATGAAACATTTCATGAAAAAATGTAGATAAAATGCCGCGAGGATTATTACTATCTGGTAATCTTATGTTTACACCAGTCACATTCTCTTTTTCATCAAAAATTTCCTCAAGAGGCATGTATAAGTTGCTTTCCAAAGTGAGTCTATAGGGTTGACTATATATACCTTTTACAAAATTCTTTGGTATTCCTAGTCTTTTGCATTCTTCTTCCAATAAAGGGAGTACATATACTTTTATTAGTTCCTCTGTAGTTTTTACATTCTTCATAATTTTTAAGAAAGCAATTAATTATAAAAAGCTTACTTTTAAAAAGCTAGAAAAACCAAACTTTATCATGTAGGGCCCCTAGCTCAAGTGATTTAAAAAATCACGGCAAAGCATGGTAGAGCAGCTGACCAAAGGCTGAGGCTCTTAACCAGTTGGTCGAGGGTTCAAAATGGTACAAAGCCATGAAATTCCCTCGGGGCCCATTAAGAAAATCTTTTGTAGAAAATATGCTTTGCCATTTCTGTTATTGAAAAGTACACTAACAAAATTAAAAAAATCAAAAACAAAAATTGACCACCCAAATGTTCAAATTCGAAAAACTTGTTAAACGGAGAATAAACTAAGGCTATAGCTAAAATCATGCATACAACCGTTAGAGAAATTAAAATTTTACTTGGTCTACTTTTGTAAAAAGTTTTTTTGGTTCTTATAGAGAAAGTTACGAACATTTCTGATAAAGTCGACTCCAAGAACCAACCAGTCCTGAAAACTTGTACGCTACCACCAAATAAAGTTAACAGAAAGCACATAGTTATAAAATCAAATACTGAGCTTATACTCCCGAAAAACAGTGAAAACTTGCCTATAAAGTTAATGTTCCAATTTTTCGGTTTTTTCAGCTCTTCCTCATCGACGCTATCGGTCGAAATTGAAAGTAATGGACCGTCAGTTAAAAGGTTTGTTAATAAAATTTGAATAGGTAGCATGGGCAAAAAGTTAAGAAACGGTGAAACTATAACAAGTGTTGCCATGTTCCCCAAATTTGCTGAGACTGTGTTCAAAATGTACTTTGTCGTGTTGTTAAAAGTTTTTCTTCCTTCTACTATACCATCTAAAATTACTTTCAAGCTCTTTTTAGTCAAAATTATGTCAGCTGCTTCTTTTGCCACATCAGTAGCACTCTCAACAGAAATACCAACATCAGAGCATCTCAAGGAAGGAGCATCGTTTATTCCATCGCCTAAGAATCCAACGACATGATTGTTTTTCTTTAAAGTTGAAATTATTTTAACTTTATGATCTGGTGTAAGTCTTGCAAAAATGTTAGCCTTCTCAACAAGCTTAGAAAGAGTTTCTTCATTCATTCCATCAATTTCTTCTCCTGTTACTATTCCTGTAACCTCAATACCAACTTCCCTAGCTACCTTCTCAGTAACCAAAGGGTTGTCTCCGGTGAGTATTTTCAACTCTATTCCCAGCTTCTTCAGAGATTGCACTGTAGACTTCATAGTAGTCTTTGGAGGGTCAGTAAAACATAAGAAACCTAGAAGAATTAATTCTCTTTCTTCATCCTTATCGTAATTATCCTTTTTTTCAACAACCTTTTCTGCTACTGCAATGACCCTGTAGCCTTTGTCAAAAAGCTCCTTGTACCTTTTTTCAACTTCATTTTTGTTTATTTCCAGAATTCCTTTAGATGTCTTCATTTTTCTACATACATTGATTACAGACTCGGGAGCACCCTTACAAACTAGTAAAAGTTTTTCTCCACTCTCTATCACACAGCTCATCCTTTTTCTTACAAAATCAAAAGGTACGACTTCAACAACTTTAGAGCTTTTTGTTCCCAATTTTTTCGCATGCTCGACGATTGAAACGTCCACAGGGTTACCAAATAATTTGCCGTTCCTTTCCACTACAGAAACACAAGACGATGCTAATTTTACAAGCTCGATGTCTTTACTTCCGTCTAAGTCAATATAATCCTCAAGACTTATTCTATTCTCTGTTATAGTTCCAGTCTTATCTATGCACAAAACATCCATATCTCCTAAATCTTCGATTGAAGATAGCTTTTTTATTATAACACCAACCTTGTTCATTTTAACAGCTCCCCTAGTAAGGCCAACTGTTATAACGACTGGTAAAGCTTCTGGTATGATACCGATAGCTAAAGCTAAGGAAAAAAGAAGGGAATTTATAATGCTTTTTCCTGTGATAAAATTCATCACGAATATAAAAATTATTCCAGCAACTATAGACTTTAGCAAAAAATTGCTGAAGTTTTTAATGTTCTTTTGATAATTTGTTAGAGGTTCTTCTGCCTTAAGGTAGCCAACAACTTTTCCTAGGGTACTTTCCATTCCAATGGATACAACAACTCCTTTTCCTCTGCCACTAGTGACTAGAGTCCCCATAAAAGCCATGTTTTTCATCTGATAAAGCTCTAGCTTTTCAGATTTTATCGGTGAAGAACTTTTTTCGACTGGATAGGACTCACCAGTTATGATTGATTCGTCAATCTCAAGTTCGTCCGTCTCTATCAGGCGTAGATCAGCAGGTATTCTGTCTCCTGTTTCTACTAGAACGATGTCGCCAGGAACTATGTATCTTGTGTCAACTTCTACAACTTTTCCATCTCTCAAAACCTTTGCCCAATACCTTATATACTTGCACAACTTTTGGAGCGATTTTTCAGACTTATATTCCTGTACAAAACCTATCACAGAATTGACTAAAACTATAGCGATTGTTATTATAGCTTCATGAACTCCACCAGTAAAGTAGTAAACGAAAGAAATTACGATTAAAGTTAAGATGAGTGGGTTTTTCAGCTCTGAAACAAATAAACTTAAAGCACTTTTTTCTTTTCTCTTTGGTATGTCATTCAATCCATACTTTCTTGACCTATTCTTAGCTTCTTCTTCGTTCAACCCCTGCGTAGAAGAAGAAAAAATTTTTAAAATTTCTTCTGTGCTCTTAGACCAGTACTCCATAATTAGATTTATTGCTTAGAGGAAATTAGCTTTTTATTCTTGAAAAGTGAGAGTGGATAATTGATGGAAGAAAAGAACTATCATGGCAAGTTTGGAATATACGGTGTAGGATGTCTAGTGAAATATCTAGACAAGCTTTTGTTGGTAAAGAGAAAAAACTATCCTTGGCAAGAAAAATGGTGGACTGGAATAATAGGCCTGCCGAAGGAGGGTGAGAATGCCAGGGCAACAGCAATTAGAGAAGTGAAGGAAGAAGTTGGTCTAGACGTCTACAACTTGTTTGAACTGAAGAAAGAGCCTTACAAAACTTTTGCTCAAGATTTTAATTCAAGCTATTCTTGCAAGATGTTTGTTGCTTATTCTTACAATGATAGAATAAAGTTGAATAAAGAAGAGCTTCTTGATGCTAGGTTCTTTTCTCAGGAAGAGCTAGAAAAAATTGAGCTGGCTCCTATAAGTAAGGCAATCCTCAAAGATTTTGGCATAAACAAGATAATGCTTACCGAAGAGGATCTAAGCTACCTGATAGAATAAGAATAAATATTTTCACTTTCTAATTTTTGGTATGTCAGAAGGTATAAAGAAAGCTTTGTCCGATTGTTCAGGCTTGCCGATGGTACCGCCTTACAGCTGTTTAATCTCTTACACGCTAACGAATGCTATAGAAAAAATCAAGAGCTTGCCTTATAAAGAATTCTTGGATGTTTTAGAATATGCGAAGAAACTTGTTCTGCCAGAAGGTTTTTTGAAAGAGCTAGAGAACAGGATGCATAGTTATAAGCAGAAGCCCTAAAGTTCTACAGGCAATTCAAAAAACTTTATCGCATTTTCTGTTGTAATTTTATCAACTTCCTCCGGGCTTATCTTTTTTATTTCAGCAATTTTTTCAGCAACTGCTTTAACGCTAGTTGGGTCGTTTCTCTTACCAAAACCGAGCCATGGCGAGTCTGTTTCAAGCATCAATCTTTCTATAGGTACGTCTCTCACAATTTTTCTATAATCCTTACTCGTCAGTATTATCGTGTTTTCAGATATCATCCAATCATTTGCATTGAGCACTTCTTTCAAATGCTTTCTACATCCGAACATATGCAAATGAACTTTCTCTGGACGATAGTCCTCTAAAATTTTTAAAGCATCTTCACATGCTTCACGTATATGCACAGTTACAGGCTTTTTTATTTCTCTAGCAAACTCAAGCATCCTTTTAAAAAGTTCTTTCTGTTTTTCCTGCAACTGACCCTCTTTCGTCCAAAAATAGTCTAATCCTATCTCACCTAGAGAGACTATCTTCTCCCTATTTGATTTCACCTTCTCAAAAAAGCTTTCCAAATCTTTTTCTCTTATTTCTTTTATGTATTCAGGGTGAATCCCTGCAGAAGCAAAAATAAAATTCCTATGTCTTTCAACAAGGCTGAAAGTAAAGTCTAAGTCTTTTGGATGAGCACTACATGTGATTATCGCTTTTAGCTGTTGTTTGCATTTTTCTATAACTTGCTCCCTATCTTTGTCGTAATCCTTAGATTCCAGGTGACAGTGGCAATCAATCATAAAATTTTATATTAGAAGACAGTCTTAAAAAGAAATAGTTGTTTAAATTTCATTTTTTATAGTTTTGTAATTCTTTTACCCATTCTTCCAAACTCTTTATTCCTCCATGGTACTCAGCATTAACGTTAACTTCAAGTTTTCCATCTCTGCATTCGAAAATACGTTTGCCTATGCGTTTCATCACGTAAAGAGCCTCAGGATGGACAGGCAACTTAAAGATAAAATAGTTGCCAAGAATAGAATGGAATATACCTAAGGGTTCTTCTGTATCTTTTAAGTAAATTTCAAACACAGGTGGAATGAGCAAACAAAGTCTCTTGTTGAGCTCCCTAGTTTCTGGAGGCATACCAGAAGGCTCTTTTTCTGTTTTTTCTAAGCACTCCTTTCCGTAATCTCTCACTTTAATTGAGTAGCGCTGTTTTCCTATAGCGTACTCTAAAAGCTCTAGCATATCTTTAACATAATCTTCCTTTCTAAAGCTTGACTCTAAAAGCTCTAGCATATCTTTGACATACTCTTCTTTTCTAAAGCTTAGTAGCTTATTTAAATTTTTTAAGGATTCTTCTTTTGTTGATTCAGTTAAATATTGGATAAACAAACCTTCTCTACTTAAACCGCTAACTTTATAGTCACCTTGCCTTATGTCGAGAACATAGAAAAGGCCACCAAGACTATGATAGAAACCATCATCGTAGGAAGAAGATCCTTCAACAATCTTTTTATCTATACTCTCTAGAATTCTGAGAGCAAACTCGACAGCTTTTGACATAATTAAAGTTTTACGTAAAACTTTTTAAAACTTAACAATCAACTTTCTTCTATGGAAGAACTAGAGTTAGAAGAATATGCAAATAAAGTAGCTGAAAAGATGGGTTCTAAGGATTTATGCGTAAAAGTAAACCTAAACTCTAAACTAAAAAGTGATGGTAAACTATTCTGTAAGTAGGATGATTTTAAGTGAAATCGAAGAGCTCTTGGATAAAAGTTTGGAAGATAATGTATATTTTACTATTGGAAAGGAGCTTGAAAGTAAAACAGAAAGTTTTTTAGAAAAATATAAAAAATGGTGGAAATACTTACCACCTGAAATTGAAATAGAAATTAATCAAAATATAAAAAGTGTAGAAGAGCAGAAATATATCATAAATCATGAACTAGGACACTACTATACTTTTATAAATCATTTGAAAATCAGTAGGATACTTGATGTTTTAAACATGCCAGAGAAGTTGTTACGAAGGGTTGCTTATCCACTTCCAGAAGTTGTTACCGGGGCTACAGCATTTTTAACAGCATTTACCTCTGCAGCTTCTGCAACAGGTCATCTTTCGCCACTTTTACCTCTAGTATTTTCTTCCTTAACATTTTACTTTTCTGGTTCCTATTTTACTAGAGAACTTCTTGCCGACTATTATTGGAAAAAATATAAAGTTTAATTATCTAGAATTATGTCCAATCCACTTTACTACAGGTATATCCCTGAAGACTTTGAGCTTTACGAAAAGGTTAAGTTATTCAATGATTTAGATGTTTTAACTAAGCTGAGTAGAATTGTTCCGGAATTGATTATTCCTCGTCTTGAGTCGCTTAATTCTCAGCTTTTTGAGATTGCTAACAAATACAGATATAAGCAGATTCCTAGGCGTGTAGATGGAAAGCACGTAGGCAAAACAACAATCGAAGAAATTTTTACAGGATACGCAGAAAGACTAGCTGACAGAACTAACAGCATTAAAAAGATTTCTTTAAACTTTGATAGGTTAGAAGGAACACAGCTGAATGATCAAATTTCAGACCTTATCTACTTTGAAACTTCTGCATTCTCTGTTGAGGCGAACATTGCAAACGACATAAGGTATCATTTCAGGAGCGAGCTAGGAGAGTTCAGCCACAGAACGTTTGGAGAAGAGAGAGTAGGCTCTTCAACCATGCCACACAAAAGAAATCCAGTAGAATATGAGCGAGTAGTAAGCTTATGGAAGGCATACGTACCAGCAACAACATCAGCAATTTTATATCAAATAGTAGAGCATCAAGGAGATTCGACAAATAAACACTTGCCATATCAAGCTTACGAGCTTTCATTAGCCTTGAGCTATGCCACAAAGTACTTGGAAAATACACTGAAAAATTTAGAAATAAACGTTTAGTTTTTGGATATGAATTAAAATGACTTATAAACTATTCAAACAGTTTAACAAACTTCTCATTCAACTTAATTTTGTTAGTCTTACCATACGGTATTTTTTCTACTATCCCTCTACCCTTTAGAGATTCTACTATCCTGAAAATTTTTACTTTTCCAAACTCGTTAGAGAGCTTACTTTGAGAGACTATCCCATTGTTTTCCACAAGTCTCTGTAGAACTTCCCTTTCTCCAGGTTCTAGTAACTCTAGAATAGTTTTTGTGTCAATTTTTCGTGTTTCCTTGCCAAAAGTAGGAGAAAGCATGTAATAGACTATAGAACCTACAAAAACTCCTAGGGAAGAGAAAGTAGGTATGAGTAAAGGTATTGGTAGTGTACAGGAGCAAGCAGTTCCTTCTATTATATGCACTTGAGCATAGAGCGTGCTGAAGGATACACCAAAGATAAAACCAGCTATAACGATTATTACTGCTAAAAGTTTTTTCCTTAGGTCCATAATTCTTTTCTTATCTTTTATAAATATATGGTTTCAAATTTTGAAACCAAAGCTTATATATGGTTTCATCTTACATTTTTTCATGGAACTCAGCGAATTGTTAGCATCGAAAAGAATCAAGACAGCCAAATCAGCCTTTAGAATAGCATTCCAGTCCTACGTGTCCAACAGAGACCAATCATTTAATAGAATAGACGTAGAAAGCTTAAAAAATAGGGCAAGAGAAATAAAGAAGTGCTCCATCCAGAACTTGAAGCAACTGAAAGAAAAAGCTGTAGAAACCTTACAGCTACAGGGAGTAAAAGTTTTTGAGGCAAAGGATGCAGAAGAAGCCAAGAAGATAGCACTCAAGCTAATCCCAGAAAAAACACTTATAGCCAAATCAAAATCTAACACGATCAACGAGATAGGACTGAAAGAAGCATTAAAAGGAAGAAATGAAGTTGTAGAAACAGACTGTGGAGATTTTATAGTTGACTTATGCGAAGAAGAATCTAGCCATCCTGTTACACCTGCCTTGCATATCCCAATCGATAGAATAGTTCAGAAGATCGAAGAAAAGTTAAAAGTAAAGCTTGAGCCATCGCCAGAGAAGATAGTCGAGTACGTCAAAAGCTACATAAGGAAAAGGGTAGCTGAAGCTGACGTAGGATTAACGGGTGCTAATTTTATTTCTTCGGACGGATCCATAATCATACTCGAGAATGAAGGTAACATTTCTTTGGTATCAAGGCTAGAAAAACACGTTGTAATTGCTGGGATAGACAGAATAGTCCCGACTACAGAAGATGCAGTTACGCTTTGCAAAGCAGCTGCTGTATGGGGTACTGGCACTAGCCTGCCAACTTACATAAACATAATCTCATCTCCAAGCAAGACTGCTGACGTAGAGAAGAAAATAGTGTACGGAATGCAGGGAGCAAAAGAGGTATATCTGATCTTGGTGGACAACGGTAGAAGTAAGGCTGTAGAGCAAGGGTTGGGTGAAATACTGTACTGTATAAACTGTGGATCTTGTCTCTACTTCTGCCCTGTTTACAGACAAGTTTTTGATAGTTACGGTTTGCATTATTTCGGTGGAATAGGTGTTTCTAAGCTTGCTTTTACAAACGACTTGAAGGAAGCTTTTGATAGAGGTTTGTACTATTGCACTACATGCCAAGCATGTAAAGTAAATTGTCCTGTTGGTATAGATGTGCCTGAAATCATGAAAAAGTTGAGAGAGTTTGCTGTTAAAAGCAGGTTAGAGACTGAGAGCAACAAAAAGATGATAGAAAATGTAAGAGCTTACGGCAATCCTTTTGGAAAGGTTGAAGAAGGGAAGGTACCAGAAAAACTATATTGTTGTTGATAGGTATGAAAGAGATTAAAGTAGCAGTACTGGCATTGGTTTTCATTACACTTCTTTCTACCTCAGCACTTGCCCAGAAGGTTTGTGTTTACTTTTTCTACGGAGCTACATGCCCACATTGTGCTGAAGAGAAACCTTTCTTAGAAGAATTGAAAAACAAATATCCTATAGAGTTGCATCAATTTGAAGTTTATTACAATCAAACAAATGTTGAGATTTGGAACCGCGTAAGCTCACTTTATGGAGCACAGCCAGTAGGAGTACCAATGACTTTCATAGGTGATAAAGCTTTTATCGGCTTTATGAAAGGGGATGGTCTAGTTTACAATCCTACTTACAAGGCTTACATAGGATACAGCAACGAGATAGAGAGAATTATAGCTGATTACGCCGCAAAGGGAGGTGTTGATTGCCCACAAGCAAGTACTAACATCACTCTGCCTCCAAACGTTACTCTGCCTGTAAATGGAGATTTTTCTTGGGCTACAAACTTTTATGTTGGTATAGGAATAGCATGTGCCATTCTCGTAGGTCTTTCCATATTTTTTATCAAGTTTGTCAAGATAAAAGTTAAAGTTAAAGAAGGTGATTAGAATTAAGCGTTTACTAGCAGTTTTAGTAGCTTTGATTTTGATACCATCAGTAATTGCTCAAGGTGCGTTAAACGAGCCTATATGGATTTTAGGAATAACTCTAGGACTTTCTGATGGTATTTTCAACCCATGTGCACTTTCGGTCCTTCTATTTTTAATAGCTTACCTGATGGCCTTAGGTTCTAAGAAAAAATGCTTGATCATAGGCTTTATCTACTCTCTTATAATTTTCATAGTCTACTTTTCGTTCATGTATGGAATTTTGTACGGAATTACAAACATTTCTGAAATTGCTAAAAACATAGAACTTCTCAAAACGGTTGTTGGTATCGCACTGATAATTTTTGGTGCAATAGAGTTAAAGGATTTCTTTTTCTATGGAAAGGGTGTTTCACTCGAAATACCTGGTTTTGCTAAGCCGAAAATAGAAAAGCTTGTTAAAGCTGCCACTATACCCTCAGCTTTAGCTCTAGGATTTCTTGTAAGCCTAGTAGAAATTCCATGCGCAGGCGCTTTTCCGTTTACTTACACCACAATTTTGGCAAGTAGCGGTATGAGTCTAGGAGTAAGCATCTTATACCTTCTGTGGTACAACATCTTCTTTGTCGTACCATTACTTGCTCTAGTTCTTGTTTTTTACTTAGGCTTAGTAAAAGTAGAAGCAGCAGAAGAAAAAAGGCTTAAGTTAAGAAAGTACATGAGACTTGTAGCAGGAATTATCATGATATCCCTTGCAGTTGCTATGCTTATGAGGTGGTTGTGATGGGCATACTAGATAAGATATTGGGAGGTAACACTCTCTACTATCCAGGCTGCTTAACTAAATTTGTTGCTAAAGATTTGGGAGAAAAATACAGGAAGATCCTTCGTAAAATAGGAATAGATTTCATCGAGCTGAAAGAGCTGGAAGTTTGTTGCGGATCGCCAGTAATTGCTGCAGGTTATAGAGAAGAAGCAATAAAGCTTGCTGAAAAGAATTTCAAAGTTTTTAAAGAGCACTCGGTAAAAAAGATAATAACTTCTTGTCCTGCTTGTTTTAGGATGTTTTCCCAAGAATATCCAAAGCTTGTTAAAGGATGGGACATAGAAGTTGAGCATACAACTCAAACAATTGCAAGAGCTTTAAAGCAAGGAAAAATAAAGCTGAAAAAGGTAGAAGGAAAAGTAACCTACCATGATCCTTGCCATTTAGGGCGATATTCAGGGATATACGAAGAGCCGAGAGAAATAATAAAAGCAACAGGTCTTGAGCTAGAGGAGATGAGTTTAAGCAGAGAGCAAAGCTTTTGCTGTGGCGCGGGAGGCGGGACAAAAGCAAACTATCCTGAGCTTTCCCAAGCAATAGCAAAGGAGAGAATTCAACAAGCAAAAGCTGTTTCAAATAATTTGGTTACCGCCTGTCCTCTTTGCTACTTAAACCTTAAAGATGCTGCAAAAGATGAAGTTAAGGTAATGGATATATCTGAGATAGTTGAGTTAGAATGAAAGAGAAAGCATTTGTTTTAATCTTTCTAACGATTTCTGTTTTGTTGGGCATGCTAACTGGCTTTAGGCTAAACCAGAGTATTAGTCCAGAAGAAAACAGGTCTGGATCAAAGATAGTATCGTTTACAACAGACAAAGACAGCTATTTGGAGGGCGATGCTATAGAAATGGTGTTAGTAGTGTATTCTCCTAGCGATAAGGAAGCTTATGTGAACGTTTCTGGAATAAAAAGTAGGTATGGCTACTACATTTCTATAGGAAGAAATGTGAACTTGACAGCTGGGGAAAATACTTTAAGATTTTCTTCTCGTGCACCTTACTGCAGTTCATGTACAGGCATAGACCCAGGTGAGCATACGATAATTGCGAGCATAATCCAAGATGATAAAATTGTTGCAATAGCTTCAAAAGATATAAACATAGAGAGAAAGTGAAAGCATGGAAGTAGAAGAGGCTGCTAAGAAGGAAATGGAAAGAATGGAGGAGGTTATCGATAAGGTTGAAATTCTGAGCGATGAAGGAAAAGAAGTTTTACGTTTAGCAAAATCCTACTTGACAGATGCTAAGTATTTTTACGAGAAGAAGAAGTTTTTGGAAGCTTTTGAAGCTGCTGTAATAGCTTGGGCTTACTTGGATGCTGGCTTGCATTTAAAAGTTTTTAAAATTCCTGAAAGCATGAAAAAGATTTTCACGATATGAATGATAACTACAGCAAGCACGAGTACAGCGTAGAAGAAATGAGGGGCTAAGAGAACTCCTCTAGGCTATCTTTGTCACACATCAAAATAAATGTGAAAGAATAATTATTAAATATGAGTACTAGTATAACAAAGCTTTTGCTGCAAGGTTTTAAGAGCTTTAACAGAAGAACTTCTATACCACTAGTGAAAGGATTTAACGTGATTACCGGTCCGAACGGGTCTGGAAAGAGCTGCCGTGGCGACGCTGAAGTTATTTTACCTAATGGTGAAATTAGGAGGATCGAACAAATAGTAAACTCTGCGCTAAGAAGAGCCAAGTATAAGTTTAAACTAGATGATGGTATTTGCACGTTCGAAAACCCGGAAGAGGTCAAAGTCTTAGGACTGGATCCAGAAACTATGAAGGTCGTAGAAAAGGATGTGGGGGCGTTCATAAAGAGAAAGGGAGAAGATAGTCTAGTCAAAATCAGGACAAGAACTGGTAAGGAGGTTATTACCACCGAGTGTCATCCTGTTATAGTGTTCAAGGATGGTTGCGTGAGATCGGTCAAGGTAGGGGAATTGAAAGAAGGGGAGTTGATAGCTACTCCGAAAATACTGAGGTTGTTCAGCGGTAAACCAGTAGCTGTTCCAGCTCAAACTCTTGAAAAAGATCCTAGAGCCAAGGATATACATATACCTACTTTTGTTACAGAAGAGCTTGCTCGATTTTTGGGATACTTTGTAGGTGACGGAAGCCTAGAAAAGGGTTATTGTAGGTTCACAAACATGGATGCAAACCTTTTGGAAGATTTTATTGCTACTGGAGAAGAATGCTTTAAGATTCGACCAAAGGTTTACCGCTACAAGAACAAGAAGACTTATGAAGTTGTCTTCTTTTCAACTGTTCTATCGAGTTTTCTGTCAAACTTGTTTAACAAGAAAATCAAAAGCCACAACAAACATGTACCGCCTTGTTTGTTGACTTCTTCGGACGATATAGTCTCAAACTTTCTTGCTGCTTTGTTCGATTGCGATGGGCATGTGAGGAAGGATGTTGCTAGGTTTGAATATACGACAAGGAGTAAAAAACTAGCTTACCAGATACAGCTTCTACTGCTACGTCTGGAAATAGTCAGTAGGATAAAGGAAACATGGAAAAAACCAGCTTCTAATGGTAGAAAAAGAAAATACTACACAATCTATGTGGAAGGCGTGGAAAACTTAAGGAAATTGTACAAAAAAGTTCCTATGATATCCGAGTATAAAGTTAAGAGGATTAAGTCTCACTTATCTAAAAATATAAAACCTCAAAGAAGCACTGAAGACATCCTACCTAAGGATGTCAACAGAATGGTTAAACAGACTGTAGAACTGCTTGGGCTGAACGTAAAGAAGCTGAGAAAAACATATCCCACGCTTGCTGCGTACGTTGAAAACAGATGCCACCCGACAGTAGACGGAATTAAAAAAATTGTATCGTTGCTTGAGGAACGAACAAAAGAAATAGAAAAACTTAAGGAAGGGTTAAGCTTAAGTCAAGAGAAGCTGCTGGATATTCTAAGGTGGCTAGGAATAAGTCGAAGAGAAGCTGCTAGGAGAATAGGCTTACATCCTGGTGCAATCAACAGCTGGGTCTCCAGAAAGTTTAAGGTTAAACCTGAGAATCTGAAAAAATTATACGAATTCGTCGAGGAGGATGTTTGTCAGAGGCTTGAAAAATCTTGCAAGATGGTGGAGAGCTTAAAGTACTTGTCAAACTCAGATGTATTGTGGGACAGTATTGTGAAAATAGAAAAAGTGTCGGGTGAAAAATGGGTTTATGACTTATGGATTCCAAACTGCCATAACTTTATCGCCAACGGTATTTTCGTACACAACAGCAATTTAGTAGATGCTGTATGCTTTGTTTTGGGTAGGACTTCTGCCAAATCTATGAGGGCTGACAGGTTGCATGAGCTAATTTTTCATGGTAACGGGAAAAAGAAGTCGGCAGATTATGCAGTTGTAACGCTGTACCTAGACAATTCAAAAAAAGTTTTTCCTTTTGAAGAAGAGGAAATATTCATCACAAGAAAAGTGAACAAGTCTGGAGTTTCTGTGTACAAGCTGAACGGCAGGACTGTTACAAGGGAGAAGATTCTCGAAGTTCTTTCTGCTAGCAGGATATACCCTAATGGTTACAATATAGTGCTCCAGGGCGATGTCACACAGATAATAGAGATGAACCCTGTTGAAAGAAGGTTTATAATCGATGAGATATCTGGAATTGCTGAGTACAATGACAAGAAAGAGAAGGCTCAAAGGGACTTGGCCGCAGTTGATGAGAAGTTGAGGGAAGCTGAGATAGTAATATCGCAGAAGTATGATATTTTCAAGAAGCTTGAAGAAGAAAGGAATGCAGCGATAAAGTTTCAGAATTTACAGAGACAGTTGCTGACGCTAAAAGCATCGTATGCACACAAGAAAATGGTAATGCTTGAAGAAAACTTGGAAAAGTTAGAAGAAAGTCTACAGAAAAAACTCGAGGAATTGGAAAGGGTAAACAAGGATGTAGAAAAAACAGAAGAAGAGCTAGAAAGAAGAGAGAGTGAAACAAGGGATGTTGTAGAAAAGCTCTTAGAGCTGTCAAGAAGGGTTAAGATAGAAAAAGAAGTTTCTGAACTTAGGTCAAGGCTTTTGATAAATAAAGATAGGATAGATTCTCATCTTCGTGAGATAGACAGGCTAGAGAGCCTGATAGAAAAGCTTGAAGCTCTTGAAACTAGAAAGGCTGAACTTACTGAAGTTCCAAGAGCAGTTAAGGCTGTTTTAGACTTAAAGCTTCGTGGTGTTTATGGTACTGTTGCTGATTTGATATCAGTTCCAGAAAAGTATAGGGTTGCTATAGAAGTTGCTGCTGGTCCTCACTTGTATGATATAGTAGTGGAGAACGATGAGGTGGCAGCTTACTGTATAGAATACTTGAGGAGGGAGAAGATCGGTAGGGCTACTTTTATTCCGTTGAACAAGATTAAACCGGTACTGTTTGACGGGAGGGAAATTCTAGAAAGGAACGGTGTTGTGGGAATAGCCAGCAAACTGATAAAGTACGACGTAAAGTTTATGCGTGCGATGGAGTTCGTTTTTGGTAACACGCTTGTAGTAGAAAACTTGGACGTAGCGAGAGCTATAGGAAAGGGGAGGATAGTAACTCTTGAAGGAGACTTGATAGAAAGAAGTGGAGCAATGATTGGTGGCTATTATGTGAAAACTCATCCTAAGGTTATAGAATCTGCTACGAGGAATGAAATAGAAGAGTACAGAAGCATGCGAAAAAGGTTACAAGAAGAAGTGAATAAGCTTTTGGAAGAGACGAAAGGAATAGAGGATAAGCTAAGGAAGTATGCTACGTCAGAAGAGATAAAGAGTATAGTAGACTTGGAAAAGCTGAAGATATCCTCAGAAAAGGAAGTAGAAGAACTGAGGATGAAAAGAAGGAAGCTTCAGGATAGGAAGGTTAACTTGGAAATAAGCATAAACCAGCTGAACATAGAAAAGGCTAGGCTAGAAACTGAGTCGCAAGCTGTAAAGGCTGAAGTAGAGCAGTATGGTGTAGAACATTACATCGATGAAAAGTTGCAAACACTAGAGTCGTACATAAAGAAGACAGAAGCAGAACTCAGGGAAATTGGAAGCGTTAACTTGAAGGCTATAGATGAGTATGAAAAGTTTAAGGCAGAGTTTGATGAGTACAAGCAGAAGTATGAGAAGATCCTGAGCGAGAAAAAGGCTGTAATGGAAATGATAGAAAAGATAGAAGAGAAGAGGAAAGAAGTTTTTAACAAATGCTTGCAAGCTGTTAGCAACGAATTTCACAAGATGTTCCATGAGATGACCGGCGGTGGTGCATCTCTTTCCTTGGAAGATCCTAACAACCTGGAAAGCGGCTTAGTGATACAAGTAAACTTTGCTGATAAAAGACCTTTAAACATAGACTCGCTTTCAGGTGGTGAAAAGACTTTGACTGCACTTGCTTTCATGTTTGCTATTCAGCGTTACAAGCCTGCACCTTTCTATATATTTGATGAAGTGGATGCTGCCCTAGACAAGCAGAACAGCATAAGAATATCTGAGCTTATCAAGAAGCTTTCTAAGGATTCACAGTTTATAGTGATTTCACACAACGACCAGACTATAAAGTATGGAGATGTTATCTATGGATGCAGCATGGTAGAAGGGGAATCAAAGATAATTGGGCTAGAGATGCCTAAAAAATGAACTTTTCTTCTAGAATTCTTGCAGAGCCACCAAAGTTTCTTATGGTTAAAGCTATTCTTAGCAGTTCGTCCAGCTTTTCAGACTTCCAGAGGGAAAACTGAAGCATTTCAGCATCAATTCTATGCAAGTCCCTTTGTACTTGTCTTTGCAATGTTTTCATTTCTCTTGGTATGTCAAAGGTTAGTAAAAAACTCATGATACGCCACTTTTCTTTATTGTCGTACGTACGACAGATAAGCTTTTCGGTAGTTTACTTCCGATAGAAACTTTCAAGATGATTTCAATTAATTTTTTAATTGCTAATTTTTAAGTAAGGGGCTGGTAGATCAACGGTAGATCGCCGCCATGGCAAGGCGGAGGCTCCGGGTTCAAATCCCGGCCAGTCCATACATAAAATTTTAAAGTAATTAACTTTTTACAAGAATAAAAATTAACTATGTATCCACGTTTAACGAATGCTGCAGGAGAAGGTAGCAAGTTTGTAGAAGAAGTAGAAGAGATTATTACATGTAACCCATATCGGGCAGCTGTTGTAGGTAGCATAACGCTAGAAAGAAGAGAAGGGAACCCTGAGCCAGAAGGCAAGTCCAACTTTGTTTATATTGAAAATATAAAAACAAGTATAAACTCAATAGGTTTAAAGAATCCTGGCTTGAACTATTACAAAAATAATTTGCCTAATCTTTTGAAAAACCATCCTGAAAGTTTTTTAATATTGAGCATAGCTTATGCACCTGAAAGAGATTCTAATTTAGCTCCAGAGCTCCAGTTTGAAATTCTTTCTAGAGAATTGTTCAACATCGATAAAGAAAGGATTATGGTAGAAGTGAATTTGTCTTGCCCAAGCATAGACGAAGATAAGATTCTTTATGAAGATGTAGAGCTGACTGGAAAAATTTTAGAGAAGGTAGAAAAACAAGTAGGTGAAAAAAGATATACCGTTAAGCTAGGCTATATGTTGCCAGGCCACTTGAATAAAACAATCTCGCTAATCTCTTCTTACAACCCATTTGGAATAGTCGCTATCAACTCAATCCCAGGTATGGTCGTAGAAAAAGAAACTTCTTACTTTGGTAGTAAGTATGGAGGTATTAGCGGGAAGACGATACAACCGTTTGCTCTTTATACTGTTTCTAAGATTAGAGAAAGGTTGAACACAGAAAATAGAAAAGATATTAGCGTGATAGGTTGTGGCGGTATATCTACCCCAGAAGACTGTTTTAAATTTTTGAAGGTAGGTGCAGAATATCTTCAGGTTGGAACTGAGTTCATGGCAAAAAGAAATAAAGAGTTGTTTACAAGGCTACTAATCGAGCTCTGTTCAGAAGGTTGCATAATTTAATGTCATGAATAAAATTTTGTGATGAAACTAACTTTTAAACCACCATGGCCTTTGCCTCTCAAGCTTATCAGCAGATATCTTGTAAAAATCTTTTATACTTTCACGTAATATGGTCCTTTCTTTACTACATGAACACTCTATTTCCCATGGATAATTTTTTCCCTTTGGTAACTCAAGTAAAACAAGACATGGGAATTCTTTCTCATCTTCATAATTCGAAGTATCGTAGAAGCTGTATACACCTTCTATTACCGCATACCTCTGTTCACTTTTCTTTAAAATGTACGTTCTGTTAGCATCTATCGTGTAGTTCCAACTTTCAGAGTGATGACCATGTGGTATATAACCATCAGCCAATACCAGGCAGTGCTTTTCGTTTAGATCTTCTACAAACTCAAACCCCTCTTTTTCCAGAGAGCAAAGATACTCGAGCAATACCTTAAATTTCTCTTTAATTCTCTCCATTCTATTCATTACTAAGAGTCTTACTCCTTAAGATTATTGCCTATCAAAAAATTTCAAAAGAGTTTAACTTTTTGGGACAAGTTTTTCTATGACAGCCTTTTTAATTTTTTCCAATTCTTTTATCCTACTTTCCGCAGGAACAGAAGCATTAAAAATGTGCCAGAAAACTTTTTGGAGCCAAGCAACCCACTCCTTATCATAAACTTCATAGAAAACTGCAAGGCTGTATTCTAGTTCTTCAGTCTTATACCTCTTTTCTTCCCATTCTTCTCTCAACCTAACTACTCTATCATCAATTATCTCTCCTCTCAAAGGCTGTTCAGCATGTCTAATTTCTATAACATCCTTTCCAACGCTTTTGTTTATCGCGAGAATTTTTTCTATGTTATCTATTCCAGGAATCTCAACTCTTGCTAAAGCTTTAATCATAACACCCTTCCTTGCCAAATTTTTTATCACATCCAAAACTTTTACTTTTTTGTCAACAATGTTTATGAAAGAAAGGTTTCCTGAAAAAATTAACACTTGCTCTCTAGCAGAAGCTAAATGCTTTGCTACGTCTACATCGACAGTCTCGTTCTCCTTAGTTTTCTTCTCAACGATAAACCTTTTTTTCTTTGCATACTGAAAAATTTCAAAAGGTCTGAAATCTTCCTTTCTTCTCCCAGCAACAATCTTTTCAAAAAGATTTTCCTGTGCAATAGAAGTATGTAAAGGCTGAAATGGAGTTGGATAAACAACTTTCAATGCACCTCTTGTGCCTTTTCTAAAAACTTTTACCGATAGGTTTCCATACTTTTTAGAAATAGCTTCTATATAGCGATCAGCAGTTATCCAGCTACACTTCAAAAGCTCAGCAATTTCCTGTATGCTCCTCGGCTGCTTGGCAACAAACTCGTTTATTTTTTCAACAATCTCATCTTTTAGCATAATTTAAAATAGGCAAAAAGGTTTAAAAACGTGTAAAACACTCTTAACAGTTTTTGGAAAGAAATGGTTTTAGGAGGTAAGAGTGTTAATTCTCTCTGGAGAGGAAAATGGAAAAGACTGTTGGAGGTGTAGAGGTGGTATAAATGAAGTACAAGAGTAACCTGTCAGCCTTAGAAAGTGTAAGAGAACAAAAGACTGAATCCTCAGAAATCTACAAGCTCGTGGAAAAGGAAATAAACAGAAGAACTAGAGCAGCACTCTACAGTGAAGAAAAAAAGAAAGAAATGGATTAAAATGCAGACTGTAGGTGTAGAAGCAAGAGCAACAATACCGTCGAAAGCTTTACCGCAACTAGAAGAAGAGCTTTTTTCATTAGGTTTTGCAGGATCTCTGACCTTTTCTGGCGTTGGCATCTTACCAAACGGTATAATAGTAAGGAGTGAAAAACAGAGAGATGAACCAGAAGTTACTATGATAGAATTTTCTTATCCACCTTTTGAAACTCCAGACGATAAAATTCTTGAAAACATATGCAACCAGTACTCTGCTTTCTTCCATACGATTAAAAAGTACGGTGGCAATCCTTATCCTTGGTACATAAACCTGGAAGAACAAGAAGAAAGGATTGCAGGATACAAAAACCTTAAATTAGCAAGAAGCGTAGCCAAGTGCAGTATAAACCCGATTCACTTAACTATATCAAAATCCCAGTCCATCTACTCTTTCTACCCATTATCTCTTGGTGAAGTTAGTTGGAACGGGGTGTTGAGAGGTCCTTTGCTTGCAGTAGTGTACAGAGACGTTGAAAGTCTTCAAGATTTTATTGAGAACAAACCAGACCGCAATAAGAGTATAGACCTTCGAGAGTTTGCAAAACATTACTCGTTCGAGAACAGAGTGATAAACTTTGGAATAAGAATAAACAAAAGAGAATTTGAAAGGGACTGGCATACATTCCGCCATTTTGCACTCACTGCATTATTACAGGATGCTCTGTTTCAACTTACAGAAGTAAAAGAACTACAGGAGTTTGGAAAGGGTATACATTCAGTCTTTTCTAATCGTTCGCCCAAGGAAACTCGGTCAAACTTTTCAAGTAGAGAAGAAGAAATAAGAGATTTTATTCCTTTACAAGGTTCAAATTTGACTGAAGTTACAAAGGAAATAAAAAAACTTCCATCCTTCAAATCTTTGGACAGGGTACCTATCTATGAAGTGATCTCTAACAGCAACAAGTTTAAGAGCATAGCTACAAAATACCTAGAAGAGAAGTGGGGGATTGCTTACGAGCCTTTAATCGATGCATATGCTTTGTTCCTTTCTGAAGTCGACTATGTGGAAAGAGTTGTTCAACCAACTGATGTAAAGCTTTATGAGGTTACAAATTTTCCAGTAGTCGGATACAAAGAAGGATGGTTATCCGACCTGGCAAGAAAGCATAAAATAGAAATTCACCATGAACTTGAAGGTAGTAACCCACTTCTTGTAAACTATAATATAACTTTGAAGAAAGAATGAGAAAGTTGATTAAACGCCTACAATTCATCCCTGTACACTTCTAAACCCTCTTCAAACTCAGCATCCTCTTTGGATATTTCTTCTATTTCTTTACTCTTCATTATTCTAAAGTATCTAATTGGTTTGTTCAGTTGCTTAGCAAGTTTTATTTCAGCAAGTACACCATCGCTGATTGAGCCAAACACCCAAAGCTCGTTAGAAATTTTTAATAGGTTGTTGTTTGCATTTCTAATCATGTCTCTACTAACCGTATCTAATAAAAAATAGTCAAATATACCATACTGTGAGATTGGAACACAACCCTGTTCTAGTACAAATTTTACAGCATGTCTCCTAAAATAAAAATTGTGTTTAGATAAACCGATGAAAACTATTTTCTTATCAGTCCTTAAGCTCAATGCAGGATGTGAGAATGTTGATAAATAGCTTTCAATAATTTTTTTACTTGGTATGTAAATGTTTTCTGGAAGATCGTCCAACTTAAACCATTTCCACTCTAAAATTTCTTCAGGCTCTTTTACTTGCGGTTCTCCTTCAAAATCTTTGCACAATAGACCTAAAGTAACAAAATGAACTTCCGGCAATATATCATCATTAACGCATACTATCTCCAGCTTTTTCTTGTCTATCTTTATCCCAGTTTCTTCAAAAACTTCTCTGTATGCAGCATCTTCCCACTTTTCACCGAAATTGATTTTACCTCCTGGCATCGTCCATGTACCTTCACCATGTAACTCACTCTCTGCCTTTTTTGGGTTGGGGTTTCTTAAACCTAAAAGGATTTTATCTGCTTTGAGAAGCATTACTCCGATACCTGCACCCATTTTTCTCATTTTTATAACCCATTGTTAATTTTTGTTTAGAATATATATGAATAGAACCTCAAAAATATTTGGTAGCTCTAGATAAGAGTAACCTTTAAATACTAAAGCTTTTAAACTATAAGAACGAATAATATTTTACACGGTGTCGCTATGGCAGAATAAGCTTTGCAATGGTTCTGCTTAGCGATGATTTTCTTCTCATGACACCTTATGAGCTAACGGCACCGAACATGCAACTCCTTATCTGCTGTAAGGGGTGAAGAGTGGAAGTTGATGATTTGAACGACAGCGTCTGATGAAAGATGAAGAGTGAACTGTCTCCATGAAACTTATAAGATGACACTACCATAGGATTGAGCAGGTCAGTAAGGCCTAGTCAACACTATCCACTTGGTGGATGGCTTGGCTCTGTGAGCTGAGTAAGGACGTGCCAAGCTGCGATAAGCCCAGGTTACTCGCATGGAGAGGTTGACCCTGGGATTTCCGAATGCGAATCGCTGGCTTCGGCCAACTCCGAAAGGAGGAGGAACCCCCTGAAGTGAAGCATCCTACTAGGGGGAGGAAAAGAAAGCAAACGCGATTCCCTGAGTAAACGGCGAGTGAAAGGGGAAGAGGGCAAACCGAATCTTCTGCGAAAGCAAGAAGAGATGTGGAGTTGTAGGACGTGAGCACTTCCTAACTTGCCGACCCAAAGTCTGCTGGAAAGCAGCGCCATAGAAGGTGATAGCCCTGTAGGGGAAGGTGAGAAGGAGGATTTCACGTATCCTGCGTACCATTCCTTGGATATGGAGTGGGAATCTGCCAGGCATCAACTGGCAACCCTAAATACTCACAGAGTCCGATAGAGAACTAGTATCGTGAGAGAAAGCTGAAAAGCACTGCGAAAGCAGGGTTAAAAGAGCCTGAAACCAAGTTGGAGATAGTCAGCTGAGGCACAAAAGGTCCTGGCCAGAAGGAAATCCTCGAAAGGGGAGAGTACGATGGTCAGGTTACAGTGTCTCAGCGTCCGTTTCGAAAAACGGGGCAGGGAGTTTACCTCAGTGGTGAGGCTAAGCAGTTTAAGCTGCGTAGCCGGAGCGAAAGCGAATGTCCGTAGCTGCGAAAGCAGCAAGAGACAGGGTGTGAAAGCGCCTGAAATCACTGTGGTAAGACCAGAAGCGCGTCGATCTAATCCGGGCCAAGGTGAAGCCTTGCGAAAGCAGGGTGGAGGCCTGATAGGGGTGGTGAGCTGCCATTCCCTCCCGTGAGCCTGGATTAGGGGTGAAACTCTCTCAAGAGAAAACTTTAAATATAACCACTTCTAAGTAGTTAATATGGAATATATGAACAGTTTGAAGAAAAGAATTAAAAAAGAACTAGAATACACAGAAGAAGGGGTATCAAGACTTTGTGCGATAGGAAATGCACCTGAATATCTACCAGCTGCTATAACGAGTGCACTTGAAGGTTGTCTATTAAGTATATTTTACTATGGTCTTATCTATAGCATAGACAAGGCAGCAAACCCTCTACTTCCAGCAACTTTAATCGGAGCTTTAACAAGTCCAACTTTTTTTCTTATATATGCAAGAAATTTTGGAAAACATCTCTCTGAGAGAGCACCAAAAGCCTAACGAGACGCGGAATAGCTGGTTCTCCCCGAAATGCACGTCAGTGCAGCCTGGTCTGAGGCAACTGTTAGGGTAGAGTTACTGATTGGAGGGTCAAGGACCGAAAGGTTCAGCTCTCCTGTCAAACTCCGAACCTAACAGTGCCTGAGAAGACCGGAGTGAGGGTACTGGGGTAAGCTCGGTACCCACAAGGGGAACAACCCAACCTAGGGTTAAGGTCCCTAAATCCTAACTAAACGAAGAAGGGAGTGGAAACTCTTAGACAGAGGGGCTGTAGGCTCAGAAGCAGCCAACTTGGTAGACCAAAAATCAAGAGGTTTGCCAAGGCTGAATCAGATAATAAGTGCGTAAGTGAGGTGTGTGAAAAAACTGAAAAAAAAGAAGTTATTAAAACTAATATCATGCACTTCACCGCAAAACAGCTTACCCTCCGAGAGTTTCTGCCCTGAAGATGGAAGGGACTAAGTTAGGTACCGATACCCTAGACTGCGAAAGCAGTGGTAGGGGAGCGTCCTGCATGGGTAGAAGCCTCTGCGTGAGCAGGGGTGGACCGTGTAGGAATGAAGATCCTGCTGAAAGTAGCAACATAGCTGGGTGAGAAAGAGTTATCTACTGATAAGGTCATCAGTGGGTAACTCCTCATATCCCAGCCCTCTAAACCCTAAGGGTTTGCCAGCAATGTTCGTCAGCTGGCGGTTAGTCGGTCCTAAGGGTGCCCTTAACCGGAGCACTCGAAAGGGAAATCGGTTAACATTCCGATACCACGAGGATACATGCGGCAACGCAAGATAAGCTCCTGACGCTTCGAGATAGGCTGACGTAAGCTAACTCCAGAAGTCTGTGGAGTCTTGTAATGAGGAGAAACAGATGAATGGAGGGGGCTTCGCGTATGCGGAGTTCAGCTGATTCTTGGAGCCCGTGAAAAGGGAGCTTATAAGGATTCCTCGTGACCGTACCGAGAACCGGAACAGGTAGGGTCGCTGAGAAGGCGAAGAGGTGTTGGGAGAACCCAGCCTAGGGAAATCGGCAAATCGGCTCCGTATGTTCGCTAGAAGGAGTGCCTGCTCTCTCGAAAGGGAGGGTAGGCCGCAGTGACAAGGGGCAAGCGACTGTTTAACAAACGGGAAAAATATTAAATCTTTCTTCCCGGTTAAAAAACGCAGGAGACTGCAAGTCCGAAAGGATGAGTACAGTCTCTGAGACCTGCCCAGCTGCGGTCGGTGATACCCTGGTTCAACAGGGAGAAGCCCCGCAGAGCGGCGGCGGTAACTCTGACCGTCGTAACCTAAGGCGGTCATTTGATAAGGATGATATCGTCGCCTTGGGCGGCAGAAGTAGCGTAATCCCTTGCCGTTTAATTGACGGCCCGTTCAATGGTTTAACGACTTGCCCGCTGTCCTGGGCTGGGACCCAGCGAAATTGCTATTCTGGTGAATAGGCCAGAGACCTGTAGTGGGAAATGAAGACCCCGTAGATGGGTTAAGCGAATCTTTAAATATTAGAAAAATCAGTATAGTATATCGGGGGAAAATGAAAATTACAACTCTAGTCGCATATGACGTTGGAGTACATATAGGAGATGGAAATATGTACTCAAAGAATAGAACTTTTAGGGTAACCTATTCAGGCAATTTAACAAACGAAAAAGAATATTATCAAAATTTCCTGCTAAAAGTAATAAAAGAAGCCTATAAACAGTATGATGTAAACCCGATATACGTAGAGAGACCAGAAGATAATACAGTGTTAATATTAGTCAATTCAAAGGAACTGGTAGAGTTTAAACAAAAAATACTTAAATTACCATGTGGTCCAAAAGATGAAATAGAAATCCCAAAACAAATTTTAAAAGATCTAAACCTACTCAAATGGTGTATGCGTGGTATAGGAGATACAGACGTCTCACTTTCTTTTAAAAAGAATAAAAAAGGTATAAACACTGAACCACGATTAGAGTTGTACACAAAGTCAAAGAAATTAATAAAAAATCTTAAACAAGTTCTTACACAATTTAAATTTACATTCTCGATAGAAGAGAAAGTTGGTAATTACCATGGTTTTATGTTAAGACTATATGGTAAGAAAAATTTAGAGAATTGGTTAAAAAATTTTGGATTTTCAAACCATTGGATAAAACTAAAAATAAAGATTTGGAGAAAACTAGGTTTTTTTCCGATAAATAAAACATATTCCGAATTAAAGAGATTTGAAATCGCTTGACCCAACGGATAGCTTTACTGCATCCTGATGTTGTTGTAAGGTTGGGATTGCAGAGAGTAGGTAGGACTCGTTAAGGCCTAGCTTTCGGGCGAAGGCTGAGAGGAAAGTGTAACACTACCCTTTCTCAACCTTACTGCTAACTCGAAAGAGGACAGCATCAGGTGGGCAGTTCGGCTGGGGTGGTACGCCCTTGACAAGAAATCAAGGGCTCCCAAAGTTCAGCTCATCCTGGTCATAGTAGAAGTCGATCAAATGATTAAACCATTCCAGGTTGATAAAAAGATGAGATTCGAGGTAGCTAATGATTCATCGGCTTCTACTTCCAGAAAGAAATCAGGAGTAGAGTGTAAACGCAAAAGCTGGACTGACTGGATTCTGCAAAGCGAAGAATCCAGCCGCGAAAGCGTGGGTTAGCGATACATCGGATCGCCTTGATGGCGGCCGGTGGTATAAGAAAAGCTACCTCGGGGATAATGGGCCCGTGGCCGGTGAAAGCCCACAAGCATCTATCAGGGGTCTTCTTCCTAGATAGTGCTAGGTAGATTGACCCGGCGCGTTGGTGCGTCGCTGTCGGCTAGAAAGGAAAAATAGATTTATTTTCCTTTCCCGGAACCCCCCCTCCTGGCTGTGCAGCAATTCAAGATGCATTAGCCTTAAAGGGCTGGGACATGAACAGAAATGAGGTCGAGTTAAGTTTAAGTATCAACTGAAATAAAAATTTAGTTCATGCCCCAGAGTAGATGTACCATCGCCCGGAGCCAGATGTTAATTTAGGGATTCGAAAAGAATCAAATTCTAGATTTGGCGATAAAGACTTTTAGATTAAAGAAGAAAAATTTACAATACTCAAAAAACAAAAGAAGAAGTTATCAATTTTCTTAAACATCTGCTTCGGTGAGCGAGCATCTTGGACTGCATGCAGCCAAGGGTACAGGTGTCCACTGTCGGTGGGGATATAAACCGACAGGCACAGACTGGTTAAAACGTCTGGTATGTTTAGTACCACGTGACTAGAGGGGGACGCTAGCTGGGTAGAAGTTAGGTTGCACTATTCGACGATTTTGCTTTGGCTATAGATGAGTCGAATAATCGTGAGGGTCGTTTATCGATCGATTGAGAAGATATTATCAGTCTAACTTCCCAGAATCAGAACGTTGTGATCATATTGTGGGCGTCGGTGTCAGTTCCGAAATCTTTAAGTGCTAGAAAACAATGTATATACATTAGGTGAAGTAAAAATGCAAATCACTAAGGAGCTTGCATATTTACTAGGTATATTCAAAGATGGTTCTGTATACAAAAATGAAAAAGAGAAAATATACAGAATTCGAATTTACCAGAAAAACAGAGATTGGCTAGAAATGATTCAGAAAATTTTTGAGCAAGTGTTTAACACAAAATTAATTCTAAGGGAAGATAAGAGAAATGACGTTTGGTATTTAGAAGTTAACAGGAAAGAATTATTTAAAGCACTTAATAAAATTCTATCAAAACCAGTACCAGAAATAATAAAAAACTCTACAATAGAAATGAAACTAAGTTTTATTCAAGGTGTATTCGATGCAGAAGGAAGTATTCTTAGAGTAGAAAAATATGAAAACACTCCAAATAAACTGAAAGAAAAACTTCAAGATCTAAGAATTAACTTTGGCCAATCAGATAGAGAATTACTAGAATTTATTAAAACAACGCTTGAAGAAGTCGGAATAAGGTGTGGGAAAATTTGTGGACCATTCTTCAAAAACGAAACTTCAAAGCCTTATTTTCAAGTTAATTCTTATGGAATTGCTAATTTAGAGAAATTTTATTCTTTAATCGGAACTCGACATCCTATAAAATTGATGAGATTTAATAAAATCATCGATTTAAAACACAATGCCTACATATGACAACAAAGACAGTTCGGTCACTATCTACTACAGGTGCTGGTTGTCTGACCGGAAGGAAGCACAAGTACGAAAGGAACGTGCTTCCGCGGCCTCTGGTGTACCAGCTGTTAATTGCATGCTGGGCAGCCAAGCCGTAGTGGATAACTCCTGAAGGCATCTAAGGAGGAAACCACCCGGAAAAATAGACAACCAATCCCTACTGCTGTTGCGCAAGCAACGGTAGTGGGACGAAGGCTCTGGTAGACGACCAGGTTGATAGGAAGGGGGTGTACGCACCAAGGTTTCGACCGAGGTGTTCAGCCCGCCTTTACTAATCGCCTGAGGTTGACTAGCCTTGATAAACTGCTCAATCCTATGGTAGTGAAGAATTACTTTTAAAATTCACATTTCTCATTTTATTTTCTAGAATTGGAAGCTTGACATTTTCTTCCTTAAACAGAGTGTAGATAGCTTTCTCATTTCGGTCGTAGACAAAGGAAATCACATTATTTCTGTAAAGATGTGAAAGTCTTTGAATACTTTCATCTTTCGGATATAAATTTTGGAGGGCATCGATCAGCATTAATGATTCTACCTTATCAAGCTCTCCTCTATCTTCCTTCTTAGGCTTCAAATAAAATTCAATCGAATACTTTTCTTCAGGCATAACTTGAAATAGAGACGAAAACTTATTTAAGCTTTTTTAAAGTCTTTATTCCCATAGTCTCGTAATAGTCTATTTCATTCCCAGGAACCATTTCATCCTTTCTCTCTTCAGGTATATCCAGCTCTATCTGGGAATAGTCTTGCAAATCCATCAACTGTGCTTTCCCACCAGCAACAGCAAGGACTTGTGCTTTCTTAGCAACTACTATGGGCACTTCTACAGTTTCATGCGCAGGCTCTACTATACTGTGTCTTGTCTCATCAAAAAGCCCTATAGCCTCAACTCTAACCTTTGCATGACCATGCTTCCCTGATGTTGAAACTTGTACCTTTTCAACTTTACATGGAACATCATCTATCAGTACAAAGCTGTTTGGTTTAAGGTCTTTTATGTTTGCAGTAGTCTTTTCCATAGGATCACTTTTTGCTTGCTAAAATTATGTCCTCTTTCTTGACAGTAACTCTTTTAGCATGACGAGCCATTTCTACTGCATCCCTAGCAATTTTTTCTGCAATTTCACTGGCAACTATCCTTAACTCTTTTGCTGCTGAAGTTGAAACTCTTTCAGCTCCTGCTTTCTTGATTATTTTTTCCATAGCTAACAAAGGGAGGTCTTTTACCATACATTTTATTTTGTTCTAAAACCTATAAATTTATTCAGGTCAACAAATAGCGATGTAGAAGAAGCAAAGCAAACATAAGTGATTTAAGTAGTAAATTTAATTAAAAAATAATTATGAACAAATATTGGATTTCTGGTATTATTATTTTATTAATAGTTTTTCTCTCTGGGTGTATACAACAAGGTCCCTCCGATGCTGACTTAATGTCTAAAGCTTTAGGACAGATTAATCCATCTTTTTGTGGAGAAATAAGAAATTTGGAGACTAAGAACTACTGCTATTATGAGTTAGGTGTATACACGTTAAATGTTTCAATTTGTGAATTTATTACAAACGTATCTTTAAAGCAAGATTGTGTTGGCACAAGACTTCAAAAAGCGTCAAGAATTTATAGCAGAGAACATCCTGGAGGAACTATATGTAGTGCTGCTGCAGATTGGATTGAAGAAAATTTCGCTCAGTATACATTAGGGTATGTAAAAGGAGTGATGAAATGCCACATACGGGCCTTACCTTTTTGAATTAGGAGACGATTTAGCCTATTATTATTGTTACTCTAATTATTCATCTCCATTTTTTGAAAGCATAAAAGGTTGCATCGACTACGGAAAAGTCTTAGATTTTACAAAATTGCAAGAGGTTAAGGAATTTAACATCACGATTGGTGTTTGTTTTATGAAAGACCCTGATAAGGTACAACAAGCATTACTTGCAAACAATTCGGTTGCATGCAGTGCTATAGTAGATCTGAATGACAAAAAGCTATGCGAAGAAATTTATGAATTTAGAGAAACTTACAGATGATTATCATAGAGTATAGCCTTTGGAAGGTTCTAAGCAGGTTTTTCATGATTAAGAGTAAATTGATCGTGTAGTTAGAAGCAAGATAAAAATAGCCGACATAAATAGAAAGCTTTAAATACTTTACGGTATATAGTTTAAATAATCACAGTATAAAATATTCACTAAAAAGTGATGAAAAATGGTAAAAAGGAAGCATGGTTTAAAATGTCCTGAATGCGGTAGCACTGAGTTCATAGAAGATCCTTCTCGTGGCGAGCTTTATTGCGCTAAGTGTGGCTATGTTGCACAAGAATCTATCGTAGATACAAGCCAAGAATGGCGTGCTTTCGACACAGAACAAATGAGCAGAAGAGCAAGAGCTGGTGCTCCTCTTACTTTCACTAAGCACGACAAAGGTCTGACAACAGAAATAGGAAAGGGTGTAGGAGAGCTTTACAGGGTAACACCGAAGAAAAGGGCTCAGTACTACAGGTTGACAAAATGGCAAAAAAGGCTAATCAGAAGCAAGGACAGAAACCTCTCTTTTGCTCTTTCAGAGCTTCAAAGAATAGTTTCTTTCTTGAACTTGCCAAGGTCTATTCATGAAAGGATTGCAAAGTACTATGAGGATGCAGTCAACAAAGGGCTGGTAAGAGGAAGGAGCATAGAGTCTGTTATTGCTGCTCTAGTCTATGCAGTCAGCAGAGAGTTTGGTTCTCCAAGAACTCTGGAAGAGATAGCAGAAGCTTCTGGGATAGAGAAGAGAGAGATAGGAAGAGCTTATCGTTATGTTGCAAGAGAGCTTGGAATAAAAATACTACCAGCAGATCCTATAACTTTTGTCCCAAGGTTTACTTCTATACTTGGGCTGAGCGATAAGGTACAAGCAAAAGCAATTGAAATTTTGAGAAAAGCAAGAAAGTTTGATGCAACTTCTGGTAAAGGACCTACAGGAGTTGCTGCAGCTGCTATATACATTGCATGCGTGCTTGTAGGCGAGAAGAGAACTCAGAGAGAAGTTGCGGACATCTGCAACATTACAGAAGTTACGATAAGAAATCGCTATAAGGAAATAGTAGAAAAGCTTGGGATTGAGGAAGAAGTGGAGAAGAAAGCTAAGGAAGAGTAGATTCTTTCATTTTCTTTGCTTTCTTATCGCAGAACAAAACAAGCTTCATTTTTTCTTCTATTTCTTTGTCTAACAGCTTATGCTCTTGAGTTTTGTTTTCGTCAAAAATATGAACAACTGTATGACCTAGCATTGCTAACCTTTCAGCTATGTATCTTCTGTGACATCTAAACCAAAGGAGTTCGCTGCACAAAATTGCTGCATTTTTCTCATCAATTATGTCCAAAAGCTTCTCTATCGCTTCAGAAAATTCTTCTGTTTTAGAGAAAGCTAGATACCCTTCTTTTCTATAACCTCCTAGCTCAGGAAAATGGATATACTGGATTTTATTGTTATTTAGTTCTTTTTCCAAGGAATTTTTGTTAAACCATGGAAACTTCTCGCTAGAAGGCCATTTGCGCACATCAACTACAAGCTCTACTTGAAATTTTTTAAGAATTTCTAAAAACTCTTCTAAGCTTCGAGTGCTATGGCCTAAAGTGAAAATTCTCATAATTTAAGTTGATATAGATTAAAGTAAAAGAGAGGTTTAAGAGGAACCCCCCCCCCCCCTACAAGTAGAGAGTGAAAGAACCTTCTGGAAGTTCTCCGTACTTGCTTGCAATTTTCCTCGCTACTTTTTCAGCAGTTGCTTTTGCTCTCATTTCACTTTCATCGTTATTGTAATTTCTCAGATAATCTACAAAACTTCTGTAAGCTTTTCTTGGCACACCTTTTATGTAATCGGCAGCATGACTGAACTCTTCAGCAAGAACTTTGACTTTTCCGTATAAGTTTGTTCTCAAGTAATCTATTGGGTCGATGTAAATTTTATGTTTAAGCGAATCGTAAGCTCCTGCTATTTTACCAACAATTTTGTCGTAAATAAAAGGCAATGGTCTGAACTTTACTTCAGGCAGTTTATTCTTGTCTATTCCATGCTCTCTAGCGACTTCCTCTTTCACTTCTTCTACAAGAGGTGCATAGATAAAGAAAAGCTTTCCGAGAAACTTCTTAAACCTACCGAGCATAGTTAAATATAGTAAGCATAAGCTTAAAAGTTTTACTTTCCTCTGATTCTGCATGAAAGCCCATTTAGAACTTCACAAAATTTTCTAGCTTTCCTTTTCTTCTACTTCCTTTTCTTTTAAGACTTTTGCCAAGTCATGTATAAGCTTTCTGACGTGTTCACGCATCTCGTACACTTCTCTATCAGGAACTTCTGCTATCTTTTTCTCGTCTGCTAACTTTTTGATTTCTTCTATCCTTTTCCAAACATCCCAATAGTAGCCATCAACAAGCTTTTTATCTATGAATTCTTTCTTGAACAAGGAAGGTATTTCTTCTTCCTTTTCGGGCATTTTTTTCAGGCTTTTAAGTGCTGTAGCAACAGCTTTTTGCATTACTTCGTACGTCCTCTCTAAAATCTTTTCCTTCTTTCTTATCTCCAACGCATTGAGTAGGCCAAACATTTTATCAACGAACTTTTCTGCCTTGTCTATCCACTCGTCTACAAAAGCACCACTTACATCGGTAAGCTCCTTGTGTTCTATCTTCTTCCTTATTTCTATTATTTCTCTCAACCATTCTGCATACTCTGGTTCGATTATACCAGGTTCGACCAAATACTTTTTAACGTCTTCGTATGCTTTATTTGGTACAGGTGGCGATAGACCCATGAACATAAGGACTGCTTGAGCAGTGTTCAGCATAGCATAGTAGCAGTCTTCAGCAAGCATTAGCAACTTTACAGTTTTAGCACGCATCAACTTTTTTGGTGCACCTTCCATGTAACTTTCTATTGCTTCTCTCGTTGCTGGTATTCTCCCCATTTCTAACAAACGTTTTATAGGCATGAAAAATCCTGTGTCGTATACAGCTACACCTTCTTTTATAAAGTTGTAAACTATTGGATGGCAAACTCTTGCATAATCCCAAAATTCTGTCAGTGTGTATGTAGGTTGAACAGAAAGCATGCAAACTTTCTCCTCTTTATCTTCCACCTTAACAGTGCTCCAAGCTTCAGGAATTTCTTCCAAAATTTTTTCTAGCTCATCATCAATCTTTTCTATATCCGCTTCTTTTAGCTCTCCAGCAGTATCGTCTACGACCAAAAAAACGTCTATATCACTCTTAGGCTTGAACTCTTCCCTCGCAACAGAACCCATCATTACTATGCATTTGACAATGTTCCCATACTTTTCTATAACCTTGTCTGCAAACTTCTTGACGATTGCCAACCTTTTTTCCTTTTCTTCTTTTTCAACCATACTAACCATTTGTGTCGATAATCTTAAATTCACTCTTCTGGAAGTTCTTCACCAAGTATTTCTTTTGGTAAGAACTTCTTAAACCTTTCTACTATCTCTTTAGTTAGCTGCAAAGCTCTATCAAGATGCTGAGTAGTAACTTCTGGTATGACCTTATGGTCTAAATCTTTCCAGAGCTTGTCAAGCTCTTCAAACTTTTCTATGTATTCCTTTTCTAAACCTTTCTCCTCCACAAGCTTCTGTAAAAACTTTGGTGCATCCTTATAGTCGGGTTGTGCCTTGTAGAAGTACATTACAACAGCTTGTACTATGTCCATTGCAGTATACCTCAGCTCAAAAATCATGGATTTGATGTCTGCTTTAATTTTTTTGTACCTTATGTCTGATGCCCTTGCTTTCAGGCTAATAGTTTCTTCACTAGGTGGTATAAGTCCCATTTCTAGCATACGTTGGACAGGCTTGATAAATCCTGTATCATAAACAGCTAACCCATACCTCAAGAAGTTTACTAGTTCTGGAGAACCCATCCTTACCCATTGCCAAAATTCTGTCAATGTGTGTGTTTGGATATGTATATCCTTTAGCTCGTGTGCAATCAGGTACAAGTGTGAGTTAACTTTATCAAGGTCTTCACTAGTTTTTGTGGCAGTATCGTCCAAGACTACAAGCACGTCAGCATCAGAAGTTCTTTTGGCATCCCCACGAACAAGAGACCCAAAGATTAAAACTGACTTTATTATATCACCATAATGTTTCTTAGCTTCCATCGTAAACTTCATGACCTTGCTGTATATCTCAGTATCTTCTAGCTTTTCCTTTTCTTTTTTTGCTAGCTCAACTTTTTCCAGCTCTTCTTCCAAGTTTTCCAACGGCATAATCTATCTTTGTTTTGGTATTATATAAATATTACTACTACTTTGAAGTGATTACTTTAACTCTTCTTTTTTCCATTTTTCTGGTGGAACACCCTTTTCAAGTGCAGCCTTTCCAAGGAAGGTATACTCTTCTTCTGGCACTGTTAGAAGACCTTTTAGAGGATCAAGACCATGCTCTTTGATGATGGCTTTCTGTCTTTCTGGTGACAAGAAGCCTTCAGGCTTCACACCATAAAATTCTGGTGGTAGTTTATCCGGTGGAACGTCCTTTATAAGTTGGTCTACAATCTCTCTGAGAGCGATTATGGATTGTTGTATAGGGTCAGGGCCGCCCCCTCTTTCAAAAACTATATAGTATTCTTTTTCATCATCCTTTCCAAAACCTTTCTGCCTTAGATGATAGAGCAGGTCGTACAAGTACCTCTGCTGTTCAGAGCCAACCGGTATTGGCAAGTGTGCAGGTGCAAGAGGTGAAGGCCAACCAGCATGGATAACCCTTACATGTTTTCCTCCGTCCGAAGGTAAGCATTCTATCACACTCTTTGGCTCTAACTTTATGCTCAACATATGTTCAAAGTCCATAGCTATGGCCAGACATTCAAACCCAACTTCTTCGTTCACCCTCTTCACAAGCCAGTACATTTGAATCGGGTTTGGGAGCCTGAGCCATTCTTCTGTACCACGATGCGCCATCGGTGTTTCTAGAACAAGCGGCATCTTATACTTTTTTATTGGTTCTTTCAAGTCTGGATAGCCGAACTTGGGTGCTTCGACCAAATGTCCGTATATGTACCTAGCAGAGACTGCAGGCACCCAGAGATAGTAAAACTCATTCCTAAAAATATCATCCTCTATAGAAACTTTCTCTATTTTTTTCTTCCTTAGCCATTCTTCTTTTGAAAGTCCGCTAGTTTTTGCAAAGTATTCTATGTTCGAGTTTATTATGTTTGTCCAGAGAGGGTCTCTGTTCTCTTCCATCCACTTTGCTATTATGTAGTATGCAATCCTTTCAGGCCCATAATGGAGCGAACGAGATTGTATATGGTCAAGAAATCCAGAGTAATAATCCTTTGTAAGAATTTCTATCCTTCTTTTAACCCTTGGATAAACGTTTTCTTCCAAAACTTCTTTTGGAATTTCTTTGATGGATTTTTTAAAGTCTATTTCCAAGCTTTCCACTATGTCTTCTATCCTCCTTCTAAAAGCTTCAGGAAGACTAACACCAAGAATTTCTCTCCAGATATAATCAGGACTTTTTATGACTTCTCGAAGATCCTTTTCAGTGATTATTTCTTCTACTTTTTCTCCCCTTGCTACTTTTTCTCTTACTTCTTCTACCTTGCTCTTCCACTTTTCAAAGATCTTGGAAGGAAGTTCATTCATATCACCTCCCATCAACCATTCCATCAAACTTTCGTTAGCCAGGAGAAAATCCTTTAGTTCTCGTCCAGAAGGGTCTATCAAGTAAGCTGGCTGTAGAGTTCTTTCCAGAATTGGAAAAGGTTCAGATTCAGAAGAATGTATGAGAACATACCTGCTTTCTATTTCTCCTGCTCTGTTCAAAATTTCAAAGAGTCTTTCATGTCCAACTTTATAATCGGTTCCAATGGCTGAGTCTGGTTCTGCAACTTCTACACCATAAGCTTTAGTCTCGGAATGTAATCCATACAAAACATTCATACGCCTTACAGCTTCCATGCTTTCTTTAAGGTTGGCTTCCTTGAACTCTGAGATAGATTCCAAATCTATCTGAACAAACTGTACACCTTTCGTTATGCAATATTGAGCTTTCCTTGACAGTCCTACATACTGTACTCTTTCTGTCTCTGGTACTGCTCCAAATATTCCACTAGAAACTCCTATCAGGTACATACTACCACTTTACTTCTGCACCTGGAACTCCAAAGTGCGTTTTCAAAAAATCTCTCACTTTTGCAAACTCTCTTCCTGGTCCTTCTCCTGCTGCCATGTAGCCTTTCGCTATCTGTTGCTGTATTGTAAACTCGTAAGGACCAAAAGCTCTGAAGAGCTGGACTGGAAAGCCTATCTCTTCAAATACCTTTCCAAAAGCATCTCTAATTCTGTCTACGAACTCCATTCTACTAATTTTTACTGACTTTACTTTCTCCAAAGATTTCATTCTCTCTTCTTCTTTTGTTTTCTTTTCTACATCTAAGCCATAGACTGACGGAAATTCTTCCTTGACAATGTCTTTAATGCTTTCAATCTTCTTTTCGGTCATACCAAACTCTCCCAAAAGCAAGTTTATGTAGTTTTCAAGCTGCTTTTCTTTTGCTATAAGCTCTAGACAGCGGACTATAATGTAGTTTTGAGTGTAGAGTGCAGAGTACAAGTTTTCTATTTCTAGATCCTCTATTTCGATTCCTTCAGGCGTTCTTACTACTGTTCTCGAAAGAGGTACGTTTATAAAAACAAAGTAAGGACTCCAGACCCATGCTTCGACCGCGCTAAGTCCTGTGAGAGCATACCTGAACTGCTCTACAAGCATTTGTCTTGCATCGAACAAGTCTACTGTTGTTATTTTTACTCCATAAGCTTTCTCTATTTGTGGAATGTAAGAACGGACTATCTTGTCTATGGACGGTTCGATCGGAAGAGCAAGAACTTCTCCTCCTTTTGTTAACTTATTTTCCTTTCTCAACTCCTCAACTTCTCTCCCGTTAAAGCCGGCTTCTAAAGCAGGCACAGATTCTAGACTTTCTTTCGTTACCTTGTACTTTTCAGAAGGAGCAAAAGGCCTCCATGCCCAAATAGTTACTGTATCACCAGAAAGAGCTTGAGCATGCGGCATTGCTGTGCTTATCAAAATACCCTTTCTTACTTCAGGTTTTTCTAAAGCATCTACTATCATCTTGTACCTTACGATTGTTGGTTTAAGCATGTTTTTGTACTCTTCTATAGATTTTTTTCTCGCCTCTACCAAACCTTTCAATCTTTCATACCTCTCTTTGACAGCTGGAAAGAATATACTATCACGCCATTCTAAGTACATCTTGTTCTTCGTCGCTAACACAACACCTTCAGCCTCTGGAACTTTTAGTTTTTTTGATATCTTTTCTGCTTCAACATCTTCATCGCTCAAGTGCATGAAGTCAACTATTACAGTGGGCCATCTAGGTGCTATCGACTTTAATGCTATCATTTCTCCGGTGTGGACATCTACTTGGTCTATGAATATAGATTTTAGTGTTGTGTCAGCTTCCCTGAAAAGTCTTTCACCTTCTTCCTTTTTTTCTTTCATCAACCTTCTTCCTTTTTCCAACTTTTCAAAGTAGTCTAAGTACTCTTTGTACTTCCTCAAGTCATGCCAAACAAGCTCGAAGTCTGAGATAGCTTGGGAAATGCTAGTAAGTCCTGCCTTTATCGAAGCCTGCAGTTGTTCTCTTTGTGAGACAACCAAGTCATAGTAAGTTTTGAAAACAGGTGAAACCCATATAGATTCATCGACCTTATACCTTACATAACCCCATTTTCTGAACTGGAAGAGAAGAGAAGTTACTGCACCGCTAGCCTTTCCTAAGGGAGTAGTGAAGCTTAAAAATTCTTCAGATTCTTTCGGTACAATACAAATACCCCTACCAGGAATCAATTTAACATCACGCAGCGGAAGCGCCATAAATAAATTTTATATTGTTTTCACTTAAATTAGCTAAAAATCAAGTAAAGTCCAACTCCCATCATGATTATTCCCAGAAGGATACCGGCGTTGCCTAGAGCTTCTGGTTGGAAATCTTTATGAATTACGTAGGGAAAGAATACTGATATCAGCAAGCCAAAGAAGAAGACTACACCACCTGCTACTTTCCCTAAAATTCCAAACATGTTCTCACTTTAAAAGTTGTAATCCGTAGTAAATAAAAATTGGTCCAAATATAATTTCCAACAAAAACATGTCCTCTCTTTTAGTACCCCAACCACCTACCAAAAGTATAAGACCTAATGTTACAAGTGCTGCACCCAATTCTTTCATCATAATTATTGGTTAAAAAGAGAAAGCTTATATCTTTTTTACTTAGAGAAACAAATATTTTATTCGATAGGAAATGCCAGTCTTTGCAAGAACAAAGTTGTTGATACACGATGATTGTCTAGCACCAGCTCCAGGTAGCTTTTTCCCCGGCCAGCCTACGATAACCTTAAACTACACAGGACCGAACCCTCAAAGGCTTTATGAAAAGATAAAAGAAATTTTCTTCACAGTTGTTAAGCACGATCCAAACGAGCTTCAAGAGAAAGAGTTTTACTGGGATAGAGGTGAGACAGAAAAGTTTAAAGTAGTTTTTGATTTGGTAAAAGACATGGACAGGTTTTCTTTCGTCGAAATTATTCTAACTTTAAGTGGTGAAGCAAAACCGAGCAAAGAGTTTGGTAAGGAAGGTAAAGCTACTGTAGAGATAGAAGGAAGGTTAAGGACTGAGTATCCTCAAGATACTATCTGGCAGAGAAGCTTTCTCTACGAGATGTTTAGAGTTTTCTACCACAGGGTGATATACGAAGAGACGAGGAGCAAGTTTAAGGAACAATGCAAAGATTGGATATTCAAGATTCAGGATGAATTGAAATCTTTCCTGAACATTCTCCCAAGCCTTAAGTGATTAGATGCCTGTATGGAGGTTTGAAGACGATTGCCTAGCACCAGAAAGAAGGCTTAGAATAGACTACACAGGACCGAACCCTTTTAAGGCTTGTCAGATTATAGGGAAGACTTTAAAAAAGATATTTGAGTTTGGTGCACCTGACTTGTGGGAGAGAGATTTCAGATGGGACACTACAAGTGATCCGAGAACTTTTTACATGAGAGTGTATGGAAACAAGGATGTGGACCAGTATACTAAGATGTTCATAGAGGTAACTATTCAAGGTGAGCAGCCTGTAGACGAGAAGAAGCCAGGGAAGATGACTGTACTGATAGGCGGTAGGCTAAGGACTGAGTATGATTTGAACACTGCTTTCAAAAGATCTCCGCTTTACAAGGGATTGCGTTGGCTTTACCACATGTACTTTTATGGTGATGTTAGAAGAAAGTATTTAGTCTTGTGCAACGAATTAATTAACAAGGTAGTGAACCAGCTTAAGGAGGAATTCAAGCTACCGATTTCAAAGGTGGGATAAAAATGGTGTTTGGTTTTTTGAAAAAGAAGAAGCCTGAGACTGAAGAAGTCGTTTTACCGCCACCAGAACCTGTTCCACCTAAGACAGAGACGACAGAAAGCGCAAGCATAGAAGCAGTTAAGGCAAAGATAGACTTGATAGCTATGCACATAGACAGCCTAAAAGTACAGTATACTGTTCTGAACGAAAGGTTGGAAAATTTGGAGAAGATGGTTAAGGAGATATACCAGATGGCAAAGAGCTAGTCTTCTCTACAAGATTCACACAACCATTCTCCGTTAACTTCTTTCAGGTTGTCAGAAGGTTCTCCACATCTGTCACATACGCTTTGATCAGAACTTTCACGCTTCTCGCACAAGATTACTGGCATAAGGTTTTTTGTGGTTATGCTAGGGATATATCCAGTATTTAGAAAGTCGTAGTTGAACATCCTAGAGAATCTTTCAGCCAATTTTTCATCTCTTTCAAGCAGCCAGAAGAAAACTTCTTTTGCATAGCAATGCGGACATATAGAAGTTTCTTTCATCTCTAAACACTTTATGCATTTCATCATGTTCTGCTCTGTGCAAAATGTTTCACTTAACTTTTTATGAAAAGCTTTGAAATCGTCTATCAGCTTTTCGTTATTCTGCTCTAAGAATTTAATTACAGAATCGCGTTGACAGTCTATACAAATGAAGTTGTACACAGGCTCCAGGCATAGCTTGCAAATCACAGTTTCTTGTCTCATACTACACTTTAATAGTATTTTTCCTACATATAAAGTTTTCCCTTTAAATTTTAAAGAAAAATTCATTTTATCTAAAAATTTTATAAAAAATTTTAGAAAAGCTTAAATAATTAGAAATCTAAAGAAAATTACCATGAAAGCATATTTTAAGCTGGACAAGACAGACAAGTTTCTAATTTCTGAGCTGATAAAGAACGGAAGGGTAAAGTACACAGAGCTTGCGAAGAAGCTTAAAATAACTCCAGCAGCAGTAAAAGAGAGAGTAGAAAAACTGATAGAGTCAAAGGTAGTTCAACCTACTGTTTTGTTGAGCGCAAGAATGTTTCCTATAAAAGCCTGTGTGGGAGTGGAAGGTGATGCTGAATGCGTTAACATGCTTTTGGAGAAACTGAAGAATTGTCCTTTAGTAGAATTCTTAGTCAGGACTTCTGGTACACACAACCTTGTCTTGTTTCTTGTAGCTAGAAGCTTAGACCATCTAGAAAGCTTTTTGAACAACCAAGTAAGGAACGAACCAGGAATAAAGCATGTGGATGTGAACATAGGCAACAGTATAATTCCAGAGTTTACGTACATCAGGTTTTACACGAACAATCAAAAATATCTTCCGTGTGGATTAAAAAGAACAGACAAAAATGTATGCACAGATTGTCCTGTGCTTGAAGGTGATTGAGCGTGTACGATAGGGTTAAAGAGCTGGAAGAATTAAAAAAGATGTTTAAGAAGAACTTGTGCAAGGTAGAAGAATTGAGGACTAACCAAAAGATAATTTCTATTCTTGCAAAGCATTTTGTCAAGACTTCAGGTTACAGCATTGCTTCTACTGTGCTGAAGAGAGAGTTTAGAAAGATTGGCAAGCAGCATGCAGAAAAAATAGTTAAGGTTTTCGGTATTAACGGAAAAGATGTGGTTAGTGCAAAAAGAGCTTTAAAAATTGCTGCAATGGAACTTGGGCTAAGGCTGAAAGTAGTGGATGATGTAACAGTTGCAAAAGAATGTCCATACAGTGTTGAAGTGATGAACAACGGAGGAGAGCTTGTTTGTCAGATATGTAGAGAATATTGTACAGGAATTGTTGAGGGGATTTTAGGCGATGGCTACGAGATTACTCAGAGAGAAAAAATAGCTTCTGGTCAAAGGTACTGCAAGTTTGAGATAGTGAAAATTTAAAGCTTTCTGTCCAATTTATCTTAAGTGAGGATATGGATGTACTAAAGCTTTTGAGAGAAGGAAGGATTAGACATCTCACACAACTAGATCCTGAGAAAGAGGACAAGAATACTCCTCAACTGCTGGAGCTGGTCAGTAAATCAGGAACTGATGGAATAATAATTGCAGGAAGCACGAACGTAAATTCAAAAAATCTTTTAAAGCTTTTGTACGATTGTAAGAGTATAAATTTGCCTAAAATAGTCGCTCCCTCCTCTCCTGAAATGGTTCCGCCAGAAGTTTGTAAGAAAATCTTGCCATGCTACACTTCTGAGCCACTAGCAGACTATATGCTAATCTATGATGTAATAAACGCTGAAGACCCAGATTTTATAACAGGTAAGCATAAGGAATGGTATAAGATGTTTTACAATGCAGGTATCGAGCCTCCGTCTCGAAGTTGTTGTGAAGAGATGGCGTATATCCCATGCTCACACTATGGAACACTATTAAAGGTCGTTCGTATAGAGCCAGACTTTAGAAAAAACAATGTTGTAGGATTGATGATGGTAGGTGCTAGGAGACATCCTATAGTTTACTTGGAAACTACAGGGTTGGATGAAAGGCTCGTTGGCATAAAAGTTTCAGAGTATATTCGAGAAGGCAGAAGGTTTACATCCTTAAACGGCTTTAAGGACTTGGTAATAATCAGTGGCGGTGGGATAAGAAGTAAAGAAGAAGCAAGAGAAAGGTTAGAAGATGGTGCAAACACAATAAACGTAGGAGATCCGATTTATTACGAGGACCAGCCATACGGTCATGCAATATACCTCGCTACGATTAGAGGAGCAAAACCAGAAATTAGAGAAGAGTATCATGAAAAACTTTACAAAGATATTTATCGTATAGATTTACCTAAGCTCATAGCAGTTTAGTTTCTTTTAGAATAGAATAGACAGAACTTTCATTCAATTTTTCTTTCTCTGCATAAAAATCTAGTATTGTATACCTTTTTCTCATTTTCCCTATTTCTAACCCTTTTATAACTGCGTTGACCATTTCTGAATCTTCTATTGAAAGTTCTTTTGCTTTAGTTGGCAAGCCTAAACAAGCTAGATACTCTCTAAGAGTTTTCCAGTCCATACCAAAAATTTTGTCTTCTTTTAGACAATTCTGTTGCAAGTACAGCATTGGAATAGATGCGAGTGCAACCTTTTCACCATGCTTTCTGCTCTCGCAATGCAACGTATGAGCAATGTTGTGCTCAGAACCTGAAGCACCTACAGAAGAGTTTATTTTTGCCATTCCCAAGCCAGAGGAGAATAAAGCAAAGAAAAGGTTAGAAACAAAGTTTTTGTAAGACTCTGTTCCAAGCCATGAAGAAACGTCTTTCCACTTTTCTTCTCTAAACCTTTCTATTTCTTTTGTAACCATTTTTGCACTATTAATAAAGTGCTCATATGCAACAGTCTTTAACTCTTCACAACTAAGCTCTTCACACTTACCCATCTCCAAAGCTAAAAACAAATCACGTGAAGCTGTATACTTTGCTAAAGCGTCTCCAACACCAGCTCTTACCAGCTCGTAAGGTGCGCTAACTAAGGTAGGTAGATGATATAATACAACAGTAGGAGGAGTAGCAACTAGAGAATAAGGCTTTCCCCATGCTTTTAAAGAAACGTTTGGAGAGGCTATGCCATCATGAGAAGGTGCAGTAGGGAATACAACCAAAGGTTTTCTGCTTTCATAGGCTGTATACTTTGCTGCATCTATAGAAGTTCCACCACCTACAGCTAGACAAAAATCTACATCCTTTTCTTTTACCAGTTCATGCAGTGTTGAAATTGTTTGAGGAGAAACTTTTTCTACGCCGACTTCAATTACTTTATAATCTCTCATAGCTTCTTTTAACTTCTCTGCAATTCTACAAGTCTGAGTTTTTCCATGGACGATTAGAGTTCTATTGCCTATGCTCAACTTTTCCAATTCTTCTTTCAAGTTCTCCAGAGAGTCTTCAATTTTTATCAGTCTTGGTAGCATAAGTAAGATAACCAAAAAAAGCTAAAAATTATTTTGTCCTAAAAGCTTTTAAATATAGAAAAACTAATAATTTTTATGTGTTTAAAAAGAATAAACGAGCTTTTGACTAATCCTGTGTTAGCTATAAGCAAAGGGAAGAAAGAGAAAGATCTGAAGACCACTTTTATAATACTGCTTTTTGAATGGTTTTTGGTAGGTGTTTCAGCATTAATCCTAGTTAATCGAGTGAATACAGCAGTAGGAATATTTTTCTTTGGTATTGTTGCAACTCTGTTTTCAGGTTTCTTGACTCAGATTGTATTTACGTGCCTAGGTGGGAAAGGAAAATACTTTGAAGGTTTGACTTCAAACGTCTATGCTATTCTTCCAGTTTCAACAGCATCCATATTCTCAAGCATATTCCTTTATTTACCTGCATTGGGTGTGCTGCTTTCTTTCATAACTTTTGCTATCTTTACAGTTCTTGGCTTGTCCATTCTGTACAAATCTGTGAAAGAGTTTTTCTCTACTGACATGGTTTCTTCTTTGGTTGGTATAAACATTCTTATTGCTGGTGTTGTGCTTGCTTTATATCTTGCGTTCTTCCAGTATGCTGCTCTTCAAGGATTTTGGTTAAAGACGTCTCAACTCCTAATTCCAGGACTTTCATAAAACTTTAATTTCTGTATGTAGAAATTGTATAGGGGAACAAATGTTAATAGAATAGCTTTCTAATTTTGAGTTTTTATTATTTTGCCGGAAATAAACTCTAGAAGAGTTTATAAATAAACATTTTAATAGTAAGAGTATGCAAAATAAAAATTTCTTTTATCATTGGTATGAAGAGCCAGAAGGGACAAGAATAAGTTTGGACAACAAAATTAGATGCGAATTATTGCAACTAGCAATCAAAAGAGCTGGTGGGGCATATAAGTTAGCAAAGATAATTAGATGTTGCCCACAAACAATCTACAATTATAATAGTGGTGTTAGTATGACTGTTGGATTTCTTAAAAAGTTGTTAATTTATTTATGCATTTCTTTTGATGAAGTAGAGAAATACATTAAAGAGTTGAGTTGGCTAAAAAATCCAAAGTTGCCGTTTAATTTCAACACAAAATCAGGTGCAATTTTGATAGGAGCTTTTCTATCCGATGGTTCTAATTCGACTAGAGTATTATACAAAAATTCTAAGAAGGTGATGATAGAAAAAATTATAGAAGGTACGAAGAATGTCTTTGGAGAAGATGTTACAATTGATTTTCGAATCTCGGATGAAGGAATTCCGACGATATTTTTACCACGTATAGTTGGAAGAGCATTAAGTAAGTTTGGGGTCGTATGTGGTAAAAAAGTGAGAATCAACCCATCTTTACCTGATGTTATTTCTAATGGAGGAATTGAAATTAAAACTGCTTATTTAAGACAAGTTTTTGACGATGAAGGAGAAGTTAGTATATACACCCGTAGGGTTATCTTAACTAGAGGAGTAGAAGTTACGATTATGTTATAATTCGGTTAAGAAACGTATAGTTAGGTTAAAAAAGTTAAATAAAATAGTTATAATTGAACAAGGAAAATATACTATTGAGAAGAATGTTAGAGGTAGCACTTTTTGGTAAGCCTAATTCGGGTAAAAGCTCCTTTTTTAAAGCAGCAACCATGCTTGATGTTTTGATATCTTCACGTCCTTTCACTACTATTAAGCCCAACAGAGGGATAGGTTATGTTGTTGTTGATTGTGTATGTAAGGAATTTAATGTGAAGTGCAACCCGAAAGTTGGGAAATGCGAAAAAGGGAAAAGATATATTCCGATACAACTATGGGACGTTGCTGGACTTGTGCGTGATGCACATTTAGGTAAAGGAATGGGCACAGCATTTCTAGACGACATTAGAAGAGCTTCTGCTTTAATTCATATAGTAGACTTTTCTGGCTTAACAGACGAAGAGGGTAAAGCTACTGTTGGTCATGATCCAGCAAAGGACGTAGAGTTTTTGGAGAAAGAAATTGACTTATGGTTTGCAGAAATAATAAAAAGAGCTGTTGCAAAGATTGGAAGAATAATCGGTAAGTCGCAGTCAGATCTGGTTCAATTGCTTACTGAACAGTTGAGTGGTCTAGAGATAAGCAAAGAAAGCGTGCAAAAAGTTTTAGAAACTTGCTCTTTAACAGACGTTAACAAGTTTGCTACAGAGCTGAGAAAAATCTCTAAGCCAATTCTCATAGCTGCAAACAAAATAGACTTGAAAGAGGCACAGGAAAATTTTGAAAGGTTGAAAGGAAAGTATGAACATATAGTACCAACGAGTGCAGAGGCAGAGATAGCACTAAAGAAAGCAGCTGAAAAGGGATTGATAGACTATACGCCTGGCAACGGTTTTGAGATAAAAAAGGAATTGGAAGAAAGGCAGAGAATAGCTTTAGAGTTCATAAAGAAAAACGTGATAGAGAAGTATGGGTCTACTGGTGTTCAAGAATGCTTGAACAAGGCTGTTTTTGACTTATTAAGGCTTATACCTGTATATCCGGTAGAGGATGAAAATAAGCTGAGCGATAAGTCTGGAAATGTTCTACCAGACGTCTTCCTAATGCCAGAAGGCTCTACTGCTTTGGACTTAGCTTTTAAAGTGCACACAGAAATTGGAGAAAAGTTTATCTGTGCTATAGATGCTAGAACCAAAAAGAGGCTTGCAAAAGATTACAAGTTACAGAAGAACGATGTGATAAAGATAGTTTCTGGAAGATGAAACTTTAATTTAAAAAACAAAGATTAATTTATGTATTCTAAGGAAATTGAAAGAATTCTAGAAAGGAAAGGTATTCAAGTCGGAGATAGGATAAGAATTCTGAAAGGTAAGGAAATCTACGAAGGAATTCTGATGCCAAGAATAGAAATGGGCGATGCTTCTTGTCTTGTGATTAAGCTGAACAATGGGTATAATGTTGGTGTAAAACTTGAAAAGAGTGTTAGTATAGAAAAAATAGAAAAAGGCATTAAAGTTTTTAAAGAGAAAAAAAGAGAAAAGAAAAAGCTAATTTTTGATGAAAGATTGCCTACGATATCAATTTTAGGTACTGGTGGAACAATAGCAAGCAGAATAGACTATAGGACTGGTGGTGTTTATGCGTCATTTTCTCCTGAAGACATAGCTCTGCAAATTCCAGAGCTGAAGGAAATAGCAAACATAAAGGCTGAAGAGATAATGAGTGTGATGAGTGAGGACATGACACCAGAAAGATGGAAAGTAATCGCAAGGAAAGTAGCTAAAGACATAAATGCTGGTTATAGAGGAATAATAGTTACTCATGGTACAGATACACTGCATTACACTGCAGCAGCTCTTAGTTTTATGCTGAAAGATTTGCCTTGTCCAGTTGCTCTGGTTGGCTCTCAAAGGTCGAGTGACAGAGGATCGAGCGATGCTGCAATGAACGTTGCATGCGCTGCTAACTTTGTTGCAAATTCTGACGTTGCGGAAGTTTGTGTTGTTATGCATGGTTCTATGAGTGATGACTGTTGCTTAGCGATAAGAGGAACTAAAGCCAGGAAGATGCACACGAGCAGGAGAGATGCTTTTAAGCCTATAAACGATGAGCCAATAGCAAAAATTTATCGGAATAAGAGGATAGAAATCCTGAACGAAAACTACAGAAAAAGGAATGAAAAGAAAGTTAAGGTTGACGATAAGCTTGAAAGTAAAGTAGCTTTGATAAAGGTATATCCTGGCCTAGATCCAGAAATTTTTGATTTCTGCTTGAAAAAGAAGTACAAGGGTTTAGTGCTGGAAGCTACTGGCTTAGGACACACGCCAACTCTAGGAAAGTTTTCTTTACTACCAAAGATAGAAGAAGCTATGGAAGCAGGAGTTCCTGTTGTCATAACTTCCCAATGCTTGTACGGTAGAACACATCCAACAGTTTATCACAATTTAAGAGAGCTTTTGAAAAGAGGAGTAATTTTTGGTGAAGACATGCTGCCTGAAGTTGCTTACATAAAGCTTATGCATGTTCTAGGGAAGACGAAGAATTTGGAGAAAGTCAGAGAGCTAATGTTAACAAACATGGCTGGAGAAATTTCTGAGAGGACGATATGATGGAAGAATTTGGCCTAAAAGTTGGACTAGAAATTCATTTTCAGCTAGACGTAAAGAAAAAGCTATTCTGTAATTGTTCTGCTGCAATGAGCCAAAAAAATCCTTTGTTTGTTGTTGAACGTAAGCTTCGACCAGTACCTTCGGAGTTGGGGAAAGTAGACGTAGCAGCTCAGTTTGAATTTCTTAGGGATAGAACTTTCTTGTACCAAGTTTTTAAGGACGAAGTATGCGGTGTAGAGCTGGATGAAGAACCTCCACATCCTGTTAACAAGGAAGCTTTGTTGATAGCTTTGCAAGTTGCTCTACTCTTTAATTGTTCAGTGCCAGAGGAAATTCATGTGATGAGAAAAACTGTGATAGACGGCTCTAACACTGCAGGGTTTCAGAGAACCATGATAGTTGGAAAGGATGGATATCTAAACTACAAAGGGGTAAAAATTCCTATAACTTATGTTAGCTTGGAAGAAGATGCAGCGGCTAAGGTTGCTGAGGAGAACGGAAAGGTTGTTTACAGGCTCAACAGACTAGGAGTTCCACTTGTAGAAGTTGATACAGGAATTATAAAAGGGCTATCACCAAAAGAGGTAGAAGAGGTTGCTTATACCATAGGCTTGGTAGTTCGTTCTACAAGAAAGATAAAGAGGGCTATAGGTGCTATAAGACAAGATGTTAACGTTTCTGTTCCTGGAGGAGCTAGAGTGGAGATAAAAGGAATTCAGTCGCTTGGACTTATTTCAAAAACTATAGAAGCAGAGATAGAAAGACAACTAAGCCTTATAAAAAGAGGTGAAAAGGTAGAGCCTGAGACAAGGTCTGCTAAGCCAGATGGTACAACAGAATTTATGCGTCCGTTGCCAGGAGAAAACAGGATGTACCCAGAGACGGATATACCACCCATTACAACTAAAGAACTGTTAAGAATTGCATCCAAAACTTTACCTGAATCTGTAGAAAAGAAGTTGGAAAGGTTTAGAAAAACTTACAAGCTTTCAGAAGAGCTGATTTCAGGCTTGCTCAAGAGCGATTACTTCTTTACTTTTGAGGATTTTGTTAAAAAGCTTAAGCTTGAGCCAAAGTTAGTAGCAAACGTTCTTGCAAACTTGCTGAAAGACTTGAGAAGAAGGGGATTAGAAGTTGAAGAAGGTAAAGTTTTTGAAGTGCTTAAGGCTTTGGAAGAAAAAAGAATTGCAAAAGAGTCTGTAGCAGACATTCTAGCATACTTGGCTGAAAATCCTGAAAAGAGTGTAGAAGATGCTGTCAAAGAACTGAACTTACAACTTCTTTCAGAAGAGGAAATAGAAAAAATTGTAAGGGATATAGTAGAAAGCGGAACTAAGAATTTTGACTTTGTAATGAAAGCAGTAATGAGCAAAGTGAGGGGAAAGGCGGACGTTCAAACTGTAGTAAAAGTTGTTAAGAGATTAATAGGGAGAAATAAAAATTAAATTTATATGAGAAAAGTTGTAAGTTTAGTACTAGTTTTCATTCTTTTTTTAGTTTCAGAAGTTTTAGCAGATTCTCCCCAACCCAGAATTTTACTAGTAAGAGATGCACACTATTCTTACCTAGGTTTAACCAACCCAAACGAATATTACGGATCATTCTATGATAGTGCTTTGCAAGCTCTAGGATTAAGCTATGATAATTGCACTATACCCAGTGCTAGTAGTAATGGTCCAGCCTATAACCAAAAGGGTGGATGCAAAGAGTCGATTAATGGTATGAAGGATTATGATATGGTAATTTGGTTTACAGGTGACGATTATGGTGGTGATTTTCCTACTTTGACTGAGACAGATCAGAATGAGACAGCTAAGTATTTGGATGCAGGAGGAAAACTTTTTATTGCTGGCCAAAACATTGGTTCAGATATAGGTGCTACAGACTTTTATCATAATTATTTGCGTGCTTTTTTCTGCACAGGTAATTCAAACCGTAACAAAACAACTGGTAGCATCAAAGATCCTATAGGTGATGCGTTGAATCCAAACATAGATGGGGGTGCAGGAAATCAGAAATCCCCCTCAGTAGTATTCACCTATACCGAGACATACCCAAACTATCTTTTAGCATCAAAATCTTCACCCTGGATATACGGTAATTCGTTTTACTACACTTATTATTCTTCTTCCTACACATGCACCGATATCGGTAAAACAATATCTTCACCTGGATATACCTTCATAATTCCTGCAACCGTAAGAAACCATACAGTAGGGCCATTAGGCAGAAAGGTCGTTTATTTTGCTTTTGGTTTAGAAGGTGTTTACGGTGATTACAACAGAACACAAATAATGAAAAGAGTTTATGACTATTTTGCAGGGCCGAACGTTACTGGCACTAAAATCTACAGAAGAAACTTAGAAAACACAAGCTGGGAAGAAGGAAATCTTACTTGCAGTCCTTCTGATGCTTACTGTTTAAGAAAACTAAGTCCGCTCATCAACGCTACTTGCATAGAAAATCAACTTTTTGCTAACGTTACAGGAGGAGAATATTTTATAAACAGTTCAGAGCCAGCTAGAAGCCAGTACCAGACTGGCTTTCAACTTCTTGCAAGCGATGGAAGCTTTAACTCGCCAGTCGAAAGAATTAATAACACGATTATTTTACTATCTGACGAAGGTGAAGGCACTTATACAATTTGGGTTCACTGCAATAATACCGATAACTACTATGGGAAGTTTGACAAAGCAATTTTCACTGTAGATAAGACAAGGCCAATATTTGATCCTAATTTTCCGTTAAAGATGGAAGACGGAAAAAGGTTCACTAATACCACGAAGCCAAAAGTAGAAGTTCAAACTTTACTTCCACCTTACAAGGCTGACTACATGTCGTTCTCCTGTAACAACACTGCTTGGACAGAGTGGGTACATTATTCTACACCGTATTACGGGCTTAACTTAACTAATGCTAGTATCGGCTGTAATCCTATCGATGGTAATAGGACTATATATGTAAAAATACGAGATGAGGCTGGAAACTTGGGTTCACCAGAGTATGTCTCAAGCTGGATAGTTTTAGATACAACCCCACCTAAAATAGTCACCATAATGCCACAAAACAATTCTCATTTAAAATCGGCTGATAGCATAACAATTACTTTCTACGACCCTTCTTGTGGTATAGATGGTACATGCTCTAACGTTAACACAAGCATATTTTTCAACGGAACTCACTACCTCCAATTTTCAAACAACACTCCCTTTAATGCAAACTGGTCTTCCGAAGGTTTACATACGCTTACAGTTTACATAAACGATTCTGCAGGCAATCTAAACATCACAACATACATTTTTACAGTAGATAACACACCACCAAACGTCTCGATAGAAACTCCACAATCTGGTAAAATATACTCAGGCATAATAAACATACTCACAAACATTCACGATGCCTTGTCTGATGTTAGCAAAGTACTTTATGAGATAAAGAATTCTACCAACTTTAGTCAAGTTTTTGCAAGTGGCGAATTGTTAGCAAGCGAAGGTTGGGATGTTACATGGAACAGCTCAGCAAACATATCTGAGACAGAAAACGTCACACTAACAATCTATGCAAACGATACTGTAGGGAATTCAGTGAGCATGAGCGTTAACTTTACTGTGGACAACAGTAGATCATCAGTAACAATAGTAAATCCACGTGCTATTTACTTAAACAAAAATTTTAACTTGGATATAAGGGCTGCAGTGGGAAATCCTGCCACTGCAAACTTAACTAACGCTACTTACTACATTTTTAATTTTTCAGGAATAATCGTAAACAACACTACTACTTTGGATATACCATTCTTTAATTTTACTGATTCGATTGATATTTCTACGTTGGCTGATGGAAACTACACGATAAACGCTTCAGCTTACGACAGTAACGAACAGTCTGCTACAGATATAAGCTGGTTCTACATAGACAGAACTCCTCCAAAAGCAGAAAACTTTAGTTTAGACGTGGAAGAAGATACTAAATACGGTAATAAAAGGGTATATCCAAACACTCCAGTTACTTTTTATGTAGACGTTAGCGAGGATGTTGCCTACGTCGACAAAGTGATAGTCACTCTAACTACGCCAACAGCAGAGCAAAACTTCACTCTTACTCCACTCACACAAAACCTAAAGAGTGATAGATGGAAGCTTACGTTCGTTCCTACTGTACTTGGTATGTATAATTATACAAGGATATACGCTAACGATACTCTTGGAAATACTTTTACTGATACAGTTGGAATTTCTTTTTTTGTTGTGAACGGAAGTTTTTACGTAACTCTTGACAGCTCTAATGAAACAGATGCAGGGGTCAACATAACTTTGAGGTTAGTATTCGACTTCAACAAAACATTCAGCTCACCAAACGTTCTATTCTACGTTCCACCAAACAGTCCTGCAAACACAAATCAAACACCAAACTATTTCAACATCTCAAGCTATTCTTGCAATTGCGCGCTGAGCTATATTTATAACAGTCTAAATCAAACAACTGGAATAAATGCTACTGGTATTGGTAACGTTACTAACATAACTTTATCAGTAAACGTTAGTGTTGGAACACCTTCAAGCAACATCATAGATTCTTGGACAGCAACTTTTAGAGCTGTAAGCTATGCAAATTCTACAAAGATAAAAACTCCTTTCTTGAACATAACCAGAATTTTTTGCAATGATTCTCTTGAATGTTCAGTTATACCTGCAAACCCATTTAACCTAACAGTTGAAGTAGAGAACGTGCAAACAGCAACAAGTACAGGCAGAGCTTACAATGTTTTCGTATGGTTTAAAGATTCTTTGGCTAATACTACCGCTCTAGGTAACATGGTCTCAGGAAACGTTAGCAATGTAACATGGTCGGGAATCGTTTTAAACACTACTGGAAACTATACTTTCACTTTTGGAGCTTGGGAGCAAACAAAAAATTACAATGCTACTAGCAAAAGTTTTGTGATTCAAGTAAAAGATGTTGATCCACCAATTATTTCCTCACCAACATGGGAAGAAGACAACATCATCAACGTGAATGAAACTACTGCATATTTTGTAACAGTTAGCGATAATGTTGGTATATCTCAAGTATGGGCGACTATAAACCAATCAACTGGATATGTAGAAAACAAAACTCTAACACTATACCAACGTTTTGTTTCATACGATATTTGGAAGTTGGAGTACAACAACACAAGTTGTGTTGGGAATTATACAATTCTAAAAATATACGCAAACGACACGAGCAACAATGTTGACGACTTCACGCCAGAAGAAAATGCTAGCCGGTTTGAAGTTAGAGAGTTGAACGTAATCTCTTCAGTAGCTTTTGAAAGCTTAAGCATAAACAACACTCAGACTATTTATGCAAACATAACAGGGAATGCGTCTGCAATAGAAAACGTTTTAGTAAACATTTCAAAGCCAAGAGGCTTTTACGAATCTGTCTATCTGAACTTTAAGAATGTTTCTGGTACTACCTACATCTTTGAAGGAAGCTATGCTAACGTCACTCGCTCGGGCGATTATAACTTAACCATAAACGTTTCACTTTCTTCTGGCATAAGCAAAAGCTCAACTACAAGCTTTTCTGTTCCTTATGGAAACGTGAGCATAGAATTTGACTGGCCTACACTTTACTTGATTTATAATACTGGAAAGTACAATCTAACATTTTATTTAATTCCAGACGGAGGAGACTTGACGGAAGTAAACGGTAGCTTGTTTGTAGACAACACTTCAGTAATAAATCTTACATCCGAGCAAAATCAAAGCTTTAACATCTCCTGGGAAGAAGGAGCAAGGGTAGCAAAGTGGGAAGTAAACGTAAGCAATTTAGGATCTACAAACGTAACTCTATGGATAAACTCTACAACTCCTTCTCTTGAACAGAACACTTCAAAGACGATAAATGTTACAATAGTACCGGAAGATAACAATGCACCAATAATATACAGTTTCGGTCACGAATGGAACGTTACAAACCTTATGGAGCCTAATATTATATGGGTGAATGCTAATGATTCAACTGTAGTAGACAAAGTTTTAGTCGAGATTTCCTACCCAAATGGTGGAGGGAAAGAGAATCTAACAGCTGTCAGAACAGGGAGAGACTTTTACGAGTTAACGTTCAGCAACACAAACCAAACAGGAAACTTCTCTTACAGAATTTTTGTTATAGATATAGCTAACAACACTAACCAAACCGAGCCTGCAAACTTTTCTGTTGTAGACGAATTCGAGTCTGTCTACGTTACACATTCACCTTACAACAAAGGAGATGAAATACTCTTCCAAGTAACTGTTTTGGACATTAGAGGTTTACCAGTAAAAGATTTTAACCTTACACTAATCTTGGAAAGAAATACCACAGGAAACTATACAGTTGTAAACGGGACTGCTGATTCAGGAAGATACAGAGTAAGCATTACTGACCCTCCTCCAAGCAATAGAGAGTATCCAGTAAGAGTAACTTATACAGTTTATGCTACTGTTGAGAAAAACAGGAACAAAGGAACTTACAAAGGAACATTCGAAGTTTCTGAGGAATTGCCTACAATAATAGAATATCCTTCTGACAATCAGTACTTCCAACCAGGCTCACCAGTGCCTATAGAAGTTTCTGTTAGAAATGAAAGAGGTGAAATAGTAAACACTGCTTCTGTAACAGCATGGTGTCAACGTTGCTCTTGGCAGTATAAGAAGATAGAATGGGATCCTGAGTTAGAAAAGTACTACGATCCTGCTGCTTTTATAGCTCCTCAGGAAGAAACTTCCTTTTCCATTTGGGTATTTTCAGTTGATTTGTGGAAAAACATGGGAGCTTCTGCAGTTGTGCCTACTACTAAACCTTCAGCAGCTCCAATTCAGCAAGCTCAAGCTCCGTCGGCTGGAGGTGCAATTGCTCCGTGCAACTGTACAGAATGGAAGGATGTAGCCTGCGGTGCTAATGACTGTACACAAGACGAACTTTACCAAACGAGGGTATGCATGCCAGCAGGATGTGCTGAAGAGTCTAGATGCATAGAACACCCTGCATGCAAGGAAAGGATAGACTTTGAGTTTACAGTAAGTGACTCTAGAATAAGTATAGAGCAAGGAAAGGACGGAATAATTGTTAGCACAGTCAAGAATATTGGGACAAAGGATATAACAGTAGTGCCAACAGTAGAGAAGGATTGTTGTAATCTATCACTCCCAGAAAGGTTTGAAGTCAAGCCAAACGAAGAGGTCAGCTTTCCGATATCTATTCACGTTCCGCTCAACACTTCAGTAGGAGAATATTCGATAAACATAAAGATGTATTCTTCCAATCTGACAAAAGAAAGGGGTATTGTAGTTGTTGTTGAAAAGAATAGGCTTGTTTCACTTGTAGAAGGATACGGGAAAGTTCTAGATGCTTTGGAGAAAGAGATAGCCGATTACAAAAAGGCTGGTGTAGACATGAGTGATGTGGAAAAACTGTTGGCAAAAGTTAAGGAAGGTTTAGCTGTTGCAAACAATTCTATACCAGCTGACGATTTAGAGACTCTTTCTAACTCTATGGTAGAAGTAGAAAGTAACATAAACAGCATAAACTCAAAGTTGCTTGGGTTAAGGATACAGAAGTTTTTGTACGAGAATAAATGGAACATACTAGTCGGTTCTATTCTTACATTCTTCTCTGTTTATGTTTCAATAGAAATCGTAATTCCTTTCTACAAGCTTACAAAAGAAATAAAAGAGCTAGAGTTTGAGAAAAACTCTTTGATAAACTCTAGAATAGAAACAGAAAAGCAGTTTTTCCTCAGGAAGATAGACGAGAGAACTTTCAGGAGTATAATCTCAGAGAAGCAGGGCCAGCTTTACAAGATAACAGCTAGCCTAAACCTAAAGAAAGAAGAAAGAAGAAAGCTACTTACAAGGTTGAGTCCAGTCTACTTCTACAGATGGTTAAAGGAAGGCGTAAAAAAGCTAAGAAAGAAATAGTAGGAAAGACAAAAGAAAATTAGATGGTAGAAAGAGTAGATACTGGTGTTATAGGGTTAAACAGTAAGATAGAAGGTGGTTTTGTAAAAGGTAGCGTTAACTTCGTTACAGGAAAAACTGGAACTGGTAAAACTGCATTCTGTGCATCCTTTCTTTATGCTGGTACTTTAAGAGGCGAGAAAGGGATATACGTAACTACAGAAGAAAGGGAGGAAGACATAAAGAACGACATAAAATCGATGTTCTACTGGGACTTGGAAGAGATGGAAAAGAAAGGTTTGCTAAAGTTTCTCTCCATAAGACCTGAAATACCGCTTAAAGTAATCAGTGGAGAAGACATAGCAAAGGTTGTCAGGCTGTATATGTACGAGCTGATTTCAAAGATAGAAGAAGCAGTAAAAGATTTTGGTGCAAGCTTGCTTGTAGTAGACTCCTTATCTTTGGTAGAATCTTTCATAAGAGACGAATACTTGAAAAAAGTAGCTCTCATGCAGTTTATAGATAGACTGAAAGGGCTTGGTGTCACATCTTTGCTTACAGGAGCAATCCCAGAAGGTGAGGAAGTCCTGAGCACATCTGGTATAATAGAATTTCTTGTTGATTCTGTGATAAAGCTTGACTTTGTTCCTGTTGCTGAAGAGTTTAAAAGAACTCTAACTATAAGGAAGATGAGGAGGACAGACCATTCAATCTACATACATCCTTTCGAAATCACCAAGACAGGAATAAAAATAATCGAGCTTGAGTAGCTAATCTTCCTTCTTTAGAATTTCTTTGTCTGGACGTAGAAAATAATCTAGCTTCTCCTCTACCTCATAGTCTTCTTCTCCTTGATTGTTAGAATCATGCCCCACAGGATATTTAGAGAGTGTGTACTCAAGCAGGTCCACGCCTTACATTCCTCCTCTCTTTGGCACTCAGTTGTAGAGCCCTTCTGATTTCTATTGGATAGTGCTTTCCTCTCATCATGAACTTCTTCTCAAACCTTTCAGGCTGGAAAGCTTTCACCAAAAAATCTACAGCCTTCTCTGGATCAAATTCTTTACAAGAGAAAACGTCTATCGCAGCAAACTGTTCTTCTACAAAAGTATGGATGCTTATGTGACTTTCGCTTATTATTATAAAGCCTGAAATTCCAGGAGTAGGTTTGTCATAGTAGTTTACTATAGCCTGCGATAGCTTGTGAAGGCCTAAAACTTCTGGCAATTTTTCCAAAACACTTTTAATAAAATCAACGTCCTTTAATTTCTCTTTCTTGCAACCATAACAGTCTAAAGTCAAGTGAGGTCCAAACATTCTTTTGGTCTACCTTCTAACTGATAAGAATATTTTTCACAAAACTTATATTTAAGCTTTATGCTCACCAAGAAGATAGTTTGATTTCACGTCTACGACTTTAACTTTTACAAAATTTCCGATCAAGTTCCTTTTACCAGATATTACTACAGGCTTGTAGGCAAAGTTTCTCCCTACCAAAGTGTTGTTTTTACCTTTTTCGTTGACGAGAATTACACCTTTCCATCCGAGCCATTTTTTATTAGCATCAAGCTGTACTTTCTGTACAATTCTAAACAATTTCTTAGAGCGCCTGTTGACAACACTTTCTTCAAGCTTTTTCATTTTAGTAGCCAGAGTGTTTGGGTGAAGGCCGAACTTGGAAATGTTTACTACATCTGGCTTTACTTTTCTCACGAATTCAAGCGTTTTCTTGAAATCTTTTTCAGATTCACCTGGAAAGCCAACGATTATATCGGTAGCGATTGTTCCTAAGGGAAACCCATCCCTAAAACTTTTGACTATTCTTAAAAATTCTCTGTAGGTATATCCACGGTTCATCAGCTTTAGCACATGGTCAGACGCACTTTGGACTGGAATGTGCAAGAATTTGTAGATTTTTTTATTCTTGTAAGATTCTAAAAGTTCTTCCAAAATTTTTTTCACATGAAAAGGGTTAGCCATACCAACTCTTACGAGAAAATTCCCATCTATTTCACAAACTTTTTTCAAAAGTTCTGGAAGGTTTGTTCTTATATCCAAGCCGTAGCAGCCGGTGTCAAGGCTAGTAAGCCATACTTCTTTACATCCTTCTTTTACAGCATTTTCTACTTCTTTTACTATTCCATCAAGCGGGTAGCTGAAGAGCTTTCCTCTGTAAGGTTCACAACAAAAACTACAGTTTGAAGTGCATCCTCTGCCAATTTGGACTATCGCAACAACAGGGTTTTTTCTACACCTTGGCAAGTTTAGCTTCGGTTTTTTATAATCTTCTAGAAGTACTACTTTTCTGCTTTTCACAGTTGCAGAAGCTACTTCACCTATCTTTTCTATCCAGTCTGGAGAAACCAATGATGCTTGGGGGTTTATTCTCTCTACAACGTTCCTTCTTGTTTTTGGTAGACAGCCTGCAACTATCAGAGGCTTTTTCAAGCTTGTGAAGTATTGAATTCTGCTTATCATCCTGTTTACTGTAGGAACTTTTACAGAACAGGTGAAGATTATGTTCAAGTCAGAGTCTTTTGGGTCTTCACTCAAACTAAACCCTTTACTCTTCAGGATTCCTAGTGCTATTTCTTTGTCTGCTAGGTTGCTGCTACATCCATAAGATTCTACATAAACTTTCGACATAAAACAATATTCGCTTAAAAATTATTCTTGCTTTTCTAGAGGCTTACCAGCTCTACTCTTGATGAGATGGTAAAGGTTTTCCGGGTTTTTCACACCCTTTATCTTTATAGTGTCTTTCATCCCTGTGACGACAACATCTCCAAAGTTGAAAATTCTGCCTACAATACCCTTTTCCATCTTCACGTCTGCAACGTTCTGTATAGGAATAGAAAATTTCTTTTTTCTTATTATTCCTTCCTCCTTTATAATTTCACTGTGAGTGACAGAGTAAACTCTTACCATTCTCTCAAAGAAAGGCTCTTCTAAAAGGACTATCACAACAAGGATAACTCCAAGGATTGTTAAGGAGGAAATCAGCTGGGAAGTTGTTTTCGGGCTAAAAGTGAAAGTTAGTTCGAACTGAGTTGAAAGTATCAGAAGGAAAGCTATGGCTAGAGCGCAGAGTATGTAGTTTCCTAGAAAAGAAACGAAAGATGTTTTATAGGTTCCCATGTTTTAAATTTACATTCCAGCTATAAAAAGTTCATACTACTATGTTTATCTTGGTTCCACACTTTGGACATTTTTTACCTTTTAAGTTTATCTTGGTTGCAGAGAGTCCAAACCTTTCTACCAGTATTTCACCACACTTTGGACAATAAGTATGCTCCTTGTAGCCTGGAACGTTGCCCAAGTATACAAACTTTAATCCTTCCTTCTTTGCTGTTTCAAAAGCCTTGTCTAAGATTTCTACAGAAGTTTCTGGTAGGTCGATCAGTTTGTAAGTCGGGAAAAACCTGAGTATGTGGAAGGGTATATCCTCTCCAAGGTTGTCTACAACCCATTTTACAAGCTTTCTAAAGTGTTCTAGGCTATCACCATACTTTGGAATTATCAAGTTAGTAATTTCTAAGTGTATTTTCTGCTTCTTCATCTCTAACAAACAGTCAAAAATAGGCTTTACGTCTGGGACTGAAGAAAAGTCCTTGTAGCACTTTGGGTCAGCAGAACCTTTAAAGTCAACAGTAGCAGCATCTAAGTAAGGAGCAATAGTCTTTACAGCTTCAGGCGTCATGTAACCGTTAGTCACAAAAGTGTTCTTTATGCCTGATTTGTGCGCAAGCTTAGCAGTATCAAAAGCAAACTCGAAGAAGACAGTAGGTTCTGTGTAAGTGTAGCTAATCGACTTGCATTCTTGGTCTTTTGCTATCTTAACTATTTCTTGAGGCGTGTATTCTTCGCCAACTACTTCATGAAGACCTTTGTCTCTAAAGACTTGACTGATTTCGTAATTACAGCAATTCTTCACAGAAATAAAATTGCATAAATAGGAGTGGGAATCGTCTTCTACTTCTAAATTGAACACAAACCCTGAATATGGAAGCTCTTTCACACTCCTTATAGAAAGGAGTAAGAAATTTTCTTCTAGTTTTAAACCCTTTGTTTTAACTAAGTTTCCATGTTCATTTTTCAAGAACAAATTTTTCATATTTTTGTTTATCCTTATTCTAAAGACTTCGTTCTGATTAATTTCTCTCCCCCTGATTTTTGCTTTTTTGGGCGGGACTATCCTATGGAAAGAAGGAATGTACGATAATTTAAGAAGCAAGAGGAAAGTATAAAAAGCAAGATTCTCTGAAGAAGTTGTAAATTCCAAATAGTTATCACATACATATCCGTCACCCTCTAACAATCCTTTCAAGAAAGAGAGGATAATTTTATCGTTTCCTGTGTTGAGAATGAAGTCGGGTACAACTTTAGAGTAAGAGTCTTTACCACACCACATCTTGAAGAAGAGAGCTAAGGAACTCTTTTGCGATTTTACATTAATTACATTTTCTCTTCTTTCAATTTTGCAATCTACTCCAAATTTCTCTCTAATTTTTTCTTTAACAAAATTTGCTAGCTTTTCTTCTTTCAACCCAAAAGTAAACTGTAGCGAATAAGAGTTCGGCCTCTTCTTATTTTCTATCACACAACCTTCGCTGCAATAAAGACCGAGCAAGAAAGCAAGATCTTCGTCAACAACTAATTTTCTTTTTATTCTAGATTTCTTTTCGTTAGAAAACCAGACTCTATCTTCATCAAAAAATAATTTAATGGGATGAAATTTTTGTGGTATCTTCCCTCTTCTAAAATCAGAAAGAATGTTACGGACGTATGATGGAGTAGTAGAGAAGAGGTTAGCCACTTCTCTTGAAGTCATTCCTTCAGACTTGAGTTGAATCATCCTTTCGATATCTTCTTCGTCAAATTTTGTATATGATTCAAAAATCCCTGAAAAATTTTCTAGAGTGTTAACAATATCTATAACATCTTCTTTTCCATTTTGAAGGTTGTACCAAAACTTTGGCACTAAGAGCATATGATTTTTAGTTAAATGTGCAGCATCTACTTCTTCTAGCTTTCTATTCTTCTTGTTGAATACAAGAAACTTATGGCTTGGTGTACACCTAATTTCCGGGAAGTAGAAAGGTTTAATTTTTATTATTTTTCCGCTGAAGAAATGCTTATAAATCTTTGAAACTTTCGTTGTCTTTCCATTACCGTCGATCGTAAGCCAATTGTCTGGAAGACCTACAAGACCGTCTTTAAACTTTATTTTTTTATTACAACTTTCGAAAGCATCCTCTAATTTGACTAAGTTTCCGTCGATGAAAACTCTTTCGTCTGGGAGAAAACAAAACTTGCAGGCAAAGTTGCATCCAGCGCTTGCTACAGACAAAGCATAGCTACCTGGATAAAAGTGGAATAAAGGTTTCTTTTCTATCGGGTCTATGTTCATGGATATGATTTTTCCATAGTTTAGGCTGAAGAGCTTACCTTTTACGTTCTTTCTCACTAGACAAAATCCTAGGCCATTCTCTGGTATTAAACATCTCCTTCCGCATAAGTCGCATCTTACACTCTTTCCTTCTTTGCGCCATAGCATAGCTTCTTTCATCTTCTCACCTCTGCCGAGCAATAGCCTACGACAGCAGACTTATCTCCTAAAACATCTCCGCTTGTTGCATACTTGAGTATCCTGCATTTTTTGGCACCGACCTTTTTAGCAAAAAGTATCATGGTTGTTATAGGTCCATAACCGCAGACAGACAAATTAAGGTTTGTCACAGTTTCATAAAACTTTTTCGCATCCAGTTTTTCTATGGCTTCTAAAGCTTTAGCATCGTTTGAATAAGCTGTTTCATAAGGCACATAGTGAGAAAAGTCAGAGCTTGCTATTACTACAACATCCTTGAGCTTAGCACTTGCTATTGCATCAGCTAGGTCTTCACATGCTTCATAGCTTTGGTCAAGCATACAGATTGGCACAAACTTAATTTTTTTGTAGATAAACTGAAGGAATGGTAGCTGAACTTCTATAGAATGTTCGCAAGAATGCGCATAAGGATCTTCCTTTAACAAACTACTTTCCTTCAAAATTTTCTTAGCAGTTTCAGTGTCTATTTCAGCGGAGCCGAGGGGTGTTAACCATTTGCCACTTTTCATTATAGCTAGAGCAGATCCTATACCAGTATGGTTTGGTCCAATGATTATGAAAGTTTCTGGTTGGCCATCTGCAGATAGAGAGTGGTATGCATGAGCTGCTACAGGACCAGAATAAAAATATCCTGCATGAGGTGCTACTAAACCTAAAACTTCCCTTTTGCCTTTTTTAATAGAAGGCATTTTTCCAGGACCTAGCTTGCTAAGGAAGCACTTCTTTATTTCTTCTTCTAACAGCTTCTTGTCAGCCTCGTAGAACTGTCCAGCTACAACAGGGTTTCTGACTTCCATAATCAAATTTATGCTTGCTAATTTAATTAGATTATGATGGACGAACCTACAAAAAAATTTATTCTACAGTTTACTAGGTCTGTAATAGAAAATTTTGTCAAGCATGGAAGAGTGTTGGATATACCCAAAAATTATCCTGATAAGCTGAAGGAAAAAAGAGGAGTTTTTGTTACTCTGGAAAAGAATGGCTCTCTCAGAGGTTGTATAGGAATTCCTTATCCTACTTACAAGGCTATAGAGAGTTTAAGGAGTGCTGCTATCAGCGTAACTCAAGACCCTAGATTTCCACCTTTGCAAGAGAGTGAGCTAAAAGACGTGAAGATAGAAGTCTCTATACTGACAGAACCTAAGCTTGTAAAAGTGAAAAATCCTTCTGAATACTTTACAAAAATAAGAAAAGGTTTGGACGGAGTAATCATCAAGCACGGCTTCAACGAGGCACTCTACCTGCCGCAAGTATGGGAAGAAATTCCTGATGAGTTGGACTTTTTCCAAACTCTTTGCATGAAGGCTGGGCTTGGTCCTGACGACTGGAAGAGTAAAGATGCAAGAGTTTACAAGTTTCAAGTAGAAAGCGTGAAAGAAGAATGAAAGTTTTTGTTGGAACAAGCGGTTTTGTGTACGACTGGAATGAAGATGGAACTCTAGACTGGTATGTAGAAAACAGTGGGCTGAATGCTCTAGAGCTGAACATGTCTTTTTATCGATTTCCTTTTCCAAATCAAGTGAAAGCATGGGCTAAAAAGGGTAAGGATCTTCGTTGGATAGTAAAAGTTAATCGCTTTGTCACTCATGTTTTTCGTCTAAATGAAAGAGCTTTCCAGACTTGGAAAAAGTTTTACACTCTTTTTGAACCGCTCGACAACATTACAGACTTCTACCTTTTTCAGTTGCCACCTTCTACCACACCCAACTCAGCAGAAAGGATAGAAAAGTTTTTCCACAGAACTAAGCTTGGTGTTAGGTTTGGTCTAGAATGGAGGAACGAGAAATGGTTTACAGACGAATGGATAAAATGGGCTAAGGAGAATGGTATAACTCTGGTCAGTGTTGATGCCCCTGAATTGCCTAGAGATGTTTTTTGCACAAATTCTGTTGTTTATGTGAGAATGCATGGAAGAACAGGTTGGTATTCTCATGATTATTCTGAAGAAGAATTGAAGGAAGTAGCTCAGAAAATTTTTCAAGCATCGCCAGAAAGAGCTTATGTGATGTTCAACAACAATCATGCCATGCTTTCTAACGGAAGACGTATGAAAGAAATTTTAGAAAAATTAACAAAAAGCAAAAAAACTTTAACCCATACAGCTAGCATCTGAGTTTATTCTTCTGTAGCAGTCTCTTCTACAGGAGCTTGTTCAGATGTCGTTGCTTCACTTGTTTTTTCTCCTATAGCAAACCTGTTTCTTACTTCTGTTATTCTTATATGGGTTTTTTCTCCTTTTTTAGTTCCGTTGACGAAGACTACGAAGTTCTTTATTCTAGCGATGCCGTCTCCTTTCGAGCCGACTTCGTTGATTCCCACGTCGTACTCTTCACCAACTTTTATAGGCTTTGGTAGGTCTATTCTTCTACCAAAACTTCTCCTTTCAAACCTCATGTCCTAACCTCCTTTTTTGAGTTGCTACCAAGAATTAATTTCATTTTCGATCCATTAACCCTAGTAGCTTTAGGACAGTCCATAGAACTAGTCTACAGACGTATCCTTATTAATGATGGTAAAGTGTGTATTTAAGGTTTTGGTGAAGACTGCTTCTATTTAAAGCTATCGGTAAAGTTTAAGTATTCTAACTTTGGCAGACCATACTTAAACTTTATGGAAATTTTTTATACCCTGTTTTTGCATTAACCATTCAAGGGGGTGAAAGAATGGCTAAGAAAAAGAAAGTCCAAGAAGAGCAACCTTCGGAACCTACTCAGATGTAGGTTCCTTTTCTCTTTCCTTTTTGATGAGAAGTCTAAATCAAAATAGAATCGTTTTTAAGCTTGTTATTTAACATCGACAGAATTTTATCACATTTTTAATATTTTTTTCTCTGAAAGTACCTAAAAAAATAACTCAGAAATAATTAATAAGAAAACAAATAATTATATGGCTATGAGGCTAGCCGTCAAATGCCACAATCATCAAATTGTGGCTGATAGCTTCTACTTCTTTGAATAAGGTGGGAAGGCTATGAGTGAGGTAAAAGGTCAGACGTCTGAAAAAAGAAAGTATATACCACCAATAAGCATATCTTCTCTACCCAAAGAAACAGACAGATCAATTTTATTGGGAAAAATAATTGATTTAAACTCGAAAGCATTTTTTGACATAGATCAATTGACAAAACATACGGTTATAGTAGGTGGGTCTGGAACTGGCAAAACAATTGCCGGAATGGTTATTGTCGAAGAGTGTTTGTTAAAAAAGGTTGCTGTAGTAGTGTTCACTCCTACGAAAGAATGGAATTTTTTTGGCAGTAAGTGTGACTCTGGAAAAATGTTGCGCCTGTACAAAGAATTTGGATTATCGGAAGAAGATAGGAAAGAGTTCAACCATAGGGAATTAGTAGTTTCTTGTGATGATTTAAACATAGATGTGACGAGTTATGTAGAAGAAGGCAAAATAAACGTCTTCGTCTTAGATGAACTTACAGAAAATGATTACAACGAATTTGTGAAGAACAGTCTTGAATCTATGATGTACAAAAGCTGGGAAACAACGGATAAACTAAAAGTGTTGCTCGTTTTTGAAAATGCGTATAAATTGTTGCCGAGTTTTGGTAATAAAGCAGCTTTAATGTTAGAAAAGGCGTGCAGAGAATTTAGAAAGTATGGTATAGGTATTCTACTGATTACACATTCCTTCTCAGATTTTGGCCCAGCAGTATTGGGAAATGTCGCATCAGAAATTTGGTTTAAAACATCTTATGATAGGGATTTAGATAGAATAACTCATAGATATGGTCCTGAATATAGAACAGCTGTTGTAAGGTTGAGGACTGGAGAATGCATGATTGCCAATGTCGAATACAACTATAGTAAGCCATGGTTTATTAAATTTAGGCCATTGTATCACAAATTTCAGTGATAGTGAATGATTAGATTAAGTGAAGCGAGGAAAAACAAATTGATTTCTTGGATATTGTCAAAACAAAATAAAGATGGTGGTTTTAATCGCTCTGTAGCAGGTGGCTGTTCTACGTTAGAAAATTGTTTTTACGCAGTGCATATCTTAGATTCTCTTTCTAAATATAAAACAAGATGAGTGAAATGTTGCGACGATGGAAGTTACAACTCTGTTCAGTGATACTAGCCATGCAAACTTCCTTATAAAGAAAAGATTAGCAAGGACGCTGAGGATATGGTTTGATCCCTCGATTGAACCCTTGCTAACCGCCTTCAACCCTTTCTTGAACCTAGCTTTGAACCAAGCTTCCTCCTTTATTTCTGTAATATTTTTGTCGTAGCATGCTTATCTAGTTAACTTTCCTCTTGGCTTTCCGCTTGAAAATTAATATTTTGTGTTACAGATTATACATTATGACAAAAATTTGCATTTTCGGCAATAGTATAACATATGGTGCTTGTGATATTGAATTTGGTGGTTGGGTCCAAAGGCTTAGGAAATTCTTAGATGAAAAAGCCAAACAAAACCCACAACTATACTTTGACGTTTATAACCTTGGAGTTTCTGGAGATACTACAGAAGATTTGTTGAAAAGATTTGAAATTGAGGCAAAGGCAAGATTGGCAGAACTTGATGAAGGAGAAGATGCTATTATAATTTTTGCGATCGGAATAAATGATTCTCAATACATTCATGATAAGGCTAGTTTAAGGGTTCCTGAAAGAGAGTTTAGAGAGAATATTAAGAAACTTATTAACCTTGCTAAAAAATTTACATCAAAACTCATTTTTGTGGGTTTAACTCCAGTCGATGAAACTAAAACTACACCTATACCATGGAATACTAACAAATCATATAAAAATGAACATATTCAGAAATACAACCAAATAATCAAATTAATATGTAAAGATAACAAAATCTGGTTTATTGAAATTTTTGAAAAATGGATTAAATCAGATTTCAAAAAATTGCTCGAAGATGGCTTACATCCAAATTCGCTTGGTCACAAGAATATATTCGAGAATGTAAAAGAATTCCTAATTAAAAATAAAGTTATCTAATGTAGTTCTTATTCGATACTGATATACTTAAAAAATCTTTTTTACTTTATCCAAATCAAAAACTTCTTTGATAGAAACAACTATAGCATGTTTTGGCAAAGGAGGTTTGCTTCTTTTTAGAGCTTCATCAAAATATTTTCCAGAAGAATAGATTGTGGCAAGACCATTTACTCTGTAATATTCAGAACCATATTTTGCAACAATAGAAACTCTATTATTTTCTCTAATATTTTCTAAGCTTCTTTTCATTTGACAAGCTCCTATTAACAACTTTTCATCGACTAAGCCTAGTGAAATTACAATAATGGCACGTGGGTTACCATCTTTTGAGCTTGTAGCTAAAACTATTTCTTGTCCTTGTTTAAGTGCTTCTTTCCAACTCATAAATAAAAAGATTTTCTTTGATTTATATAAGCTTCCTCATTCAGCATACTCATTTAAATTCTTTACACTCCAGAGCTAGGCTAGCGTGAAGTATATAAAGATTAACAAGGACGTCGAGGCTTTACTTCAAATCCTTATTTGAACTCTCGATTATTTTGAATTCATTCCCATCTGGATCAACAAAAATTGCTCTAACTTCGCTCCAATCGGTTTTAATTGGTGGTTGTATGAATTTAACTCCTTTTTCATTCAAAATTCTGTAAGTTTTATTTATGTCATCAGTCTCAAATATAATTCCAGTAGGTTTTCCTATTCTTTCCTTTGCTTTTTCATATTCCTCATCTCCCCAGCTCGGATCCGGCTGTCCCATGTCTATTACTATCTCACTCTTCCCGATTTTAAAATCTACACATTTCCATTTTTTGTAATCAGCAACTATATGTACTCCAAGTTTTTCTCTATACCAATTGAGTGATTTTTCTAAATCTGAGACTATTAATTCAATAGCACTAATCTTGATTTTTGGTTTTACTTTCATTTCGAAACCTTTTTATGTTTTTGCTTGGACGCCGAGGATATGGGTTGATCCCTCGTTTGAACCCTTGCTAACCACCTTCAACCCTTTCTTGAACCTAGCTTTGAACCATACTTCCTCTTTTATTTCTGTAATATTTTTGTTGTAGCATGCTTATCTAGTTAACTTTCCTCTTGGCTTTCCGCTTGAAAGTAAATTAAAAATCAATTCCTTTTCTAAATTTAACATAATTACTCACTTATTAAACAAGAAACTGAATACATTTTTATTTGGTTTTTAGCGAAATTCCCAAAAGTCTTTGAATTTTAGGAAAATTAAAAATATTCAATGATTTTGTAAACATGATAGGCCACCAATATTCCTTGTTTCCGTATTCTAATATTAATTTATGAACCAAGCAAATTTCCATAGGACTTTTACATTTTGGACAAAGAAATTGATTTCCAGATTTAATTAACTTCTTGAAGTTATATTCACTATGCCCATTGCTACATCTACTTTGGCCGAGTAGCATAATTCTATTTTCATTCCATAAAACCTCTACTGCCATCCGAATAACTGGAAATTTCATCATATATCCCATTAGAAAATTTTTTGTATTTTCATTTAGTCCTATTAACTTATTCTTGTCTGTCTTACCCCCAGATAATTTACTCAATAATATACCATCATATGAAAGCCTAACTTTGTCGTTGTCTTCATTTCCCTCTTTATCTGGTTCAATAATCTCAACGAACCCCAATTCTATTGCCCCCTTTATAGAACATTTGATTCTATTTTTAATTGCTATTGACTTATCTTTAGCTGGGGATCTTGATTCAAATAACCAATAACTGGGATTTGGAAATTCTTTTTTGAGATTTTCAAATAGCTCCTTCCGAGTAAGCGTTGGATTCCCTTTCTCAAATAATAAAATGCAAACATCTCTAATATACTCAGGTTTTGTATTCTCTAAAGTTATCCACTTAGTTCCCTCTAACTGTTCGATAGTGCTATTATAATCTTCGAGATTTAGCAATGTACTAAAGTTAGCTACCTGAATTTCTTCCAATGTTTTCTTATCTTTATCTATAAGGTAGATGCCTAAATTGTTTTCTTTACATAACTTCTTAGTTAATTCTCGTAATTCTTCATTTTGGGAGTTGAACCAGCTGTCTTTCGGGAATGCCACATACACATGAGTCGAACCGAATTGATATACTCTCGCTTGTGTGATTGCTTCTATGCTTGACCTCTCATCAAAATTTGGCTTAACTTCAACACACCGCACTTCTTTTCCTTTTAACCCTGTGATATCAGGTCTATAGCCTCTAATTCTAATTAGAGGTTCTTTCTTTACAGGAAAATAACCCTTAGATTCTAGAAATTCCTTTACTACATCGTATAGTTCATCTTCTTTCATATAATTTGATTGTAATTTTCAAATTAATAATCATATCAACTTTTTGCACATTTATCTTCCTATGGTATTTTTGATTTTATTTAAAGTTTCAGATACATTTCTAAGACTTTCTATCCAGGCTGAGTTAAAATTTTTAACTTTTGAATCTAAATAAAAGAAGGAGGTAAGAAATGATTTCTAATAACTTAAAGGAAAAAATAAATATATTAGTTAGTGAATCCTCTGAACTGATTAAGAAATTCAATGAATGGGGTTACCGAAAGGGTCCTGATTTATACTTTTATAAAAAACTTATGACACTGGTTAAAAATAAAAGAATAGAGGAATTGATAGATGATGCTAATTTTATTGAAGTGGTATATGCTACATTAACATCCTTTGATATGAATGCAAGAGGAGCAAAAATAAAATATTTCGACGAGTTTTATGAAAATATAACTAATTGTAAAGATCAATTTGTTGAGCTGGGGGAATTTAAATTAGAAAGTCTTTCTGAGAAAGAATTAGAAATAGTTAAAAATAAACTAAGTAAATTATTTGAAAAACTTGATATAATGATTTCTAAAGGGAAAATAGTTTCCCGTTCAAAATTGATGCATTTTCTATTACCTAAGTTAGTTATGCCAATTGATAGACAAAATACATTACGTTTTTTCTATGGGAGCATGGAAGAAGTGAAGCCCCAACTTAAATTTTTGGAAATTTTTGAAGTCTCTTGGAATGTTGCAAAGCGAGTTAATTTGAGCACTTTCTTAGACGACAATTGGAATCAAACAATTCCAAAAGTAATAGACAATATGATAATTGCTAAAATGTCATTAAAATGATAAAATATTAATTAAGTGTGTTCATTCAAATTCTTTCTACCTTCTAAGTTTTTTTTGAATTTTAATTGCTAAGGCTATGATTTCTGATTTAAATAATGTAATTAACGATACACCAATAGTCAAACCTAGTTCGAGGCTTATGATTGTAATTTTATTATTTATGTTAGTAATTTCTTGATACATTTGATTAACTACAGAATAGTATGTCACATTCAAGCAAGATTGCAAGCTTACATTTGTTTTAATTAATTCTTTTAAGCATGAAGAATAATTTTCTTCCAGTTCTGGACAAATGCATGGTTGCTGTAAAGCGTTCTGCTGCGATGTTGTTGTGCCTGTGGTTAAAGAGGGTTCGGCACCTTTTACTAGTAGGGAAATGAGTAAAGCATAATAAAAAGGAATTGTTGTGATTAAAATAATTAAAGTTAATTTTACAGTTGTGGATTTATATTTGGATTTCATCATGAGAATATAAAGACTATGAAAGATAAAAAGCTTTCTTCAAAGAAGGTACATTTATTTATATTTTTGTTAACATTTCTATCTCTTTTGCTACTTTGGATGTGGGGTACATGTTTTATCAAGTTCCTTTTCGGAGGATACATAGACTCGAAAATCAAGGATATTGTTCAAGAAGAAACTCGTAACTTATCTACCAAAGAAGAAAAAATTCAAAAGTTGTCAGAATGGTTCAAAAGAAGCATCAATTATGCTCAATTTAATGACACTTTTTTCAACTTCTTAAGAAGTCCGATATCAGTATGTGGCGTTCCAGATGAGGTCACATTTCTTATTAAAAAAGGAAGATGTGGAGAATGGGCTTCGCTTTATTTAAAATTGTTGGAATATGCTAACATTTCGGGAAGAATTGTAAGTTTTGTAGAAGATCACGCACTTTTAGAGGTTCAAATTAATAACACTTGGATGCCTGTTGAACCTCCATATGGCATCACTTCTTACGAATCTTATAAATCTTCTAGAAATATTTCAAAAGCGTATAGAAGAGAGAATGATAAAATAAGCGATGCTACCAGAAGTTATGCAGAAACAGGATTTCTTGTAATTAAAACAACCAAACAAAAGGTAGCCATTTCGAGCGTAAAAACTTGCATATTCAGCAAGTATCTTATGCTAAACGATCCAAAAAACTATAAAAATCCAAAATTAGTTCTTTGTAATTATACAAACGAATTTGGTATTTATGTTGAGGAATTAGGTAAAGGGGTCTATAACATAGAAGCTTTGAAATTTAATTCTCCTTTTGAATGTTCTGTTGCATCAATAGAAAATTACACTTTATTTCCCAACAGATTAAACGAAATCACTCTAGAACTTGAAAATGAAAATCCTTTTTCATGTTTTGTAAAGTTCATACGGGAGCAATTGAATAAGCCTCTCTTTTAAGCTTTTTGTAAGAGAGCATACTCATTTAAATTCTTTGCGCTCCAGAGCTAGGCTAGCGTGAAGAGTTATGAAAAGCGGAAAGTTAAGCGGTACGTTAGCCAAAAGAAGTGATGCCGACAAAAAATTAAATCGTGGTGGTCGGCACGGAATAACAGAAATTATTTATAAAGCTTTAATAGAGCTTAGAGCAAGCTCTGTAGCTGAATTGGCTCAATTCATTTGGGACAGCGATGAGTCAGGCTTATTATCAAATTTCAAAAGCTTAGAAGTTTTTAATCGATTCGTGGATAAAGTTCTAAAGAAGCTTTATGCTGATGGGAAAATTACAAGGCTTCACTTCAGAACAACGAAAGGAAGGATTTTTGGCTTAAGCGTGGAAGACTGTTGGAACTATATTTTTAAGAACCAGTTAGCCCCAGAAAGGTTGCTAAGAACTTTCATGCGGTTGGTTGGTTCTCAAGGCTTTGTAACTAATATCGAGCTAAAGGAAATGGGCTTTACAAATTATCAGATTGAGCTTTGGATTGAAAAGAAATTAGCTAGAGAAGGAAATTACATTAAAATCCATGAAGTTACGCATGACATAAAAGTTTATTGCCTGCCAAGATATTACGGTCAGCTAGAGCTTTATCTGAAAAGCGACCAGTTTCAGGAAATTTATGAAAAGTACTGCAGGAAAAAAGAATTCTGCAAAAGCATGGGCAATTATCTGGAAGATATAGTTGAAGAATTATTCAAGAAAAAGGGCTATCACGTTTACAAGCATTACATGGTAAGGGATAAGGTGTATGAAAGAACGGAAAATGGTGAATTCCAAGAAAAAGAGACAATTGTTGCAGAAGTTGACATTTTTTGCTATGATCCCGTAAATCATGAAGTTGTTTTGATTGAATGCAAGAACGAAAGCGGGATTATAGGAATAGGTAGCCTGAATAAACTTCTTTATTTGCGTAATGTAAAGTACAAGGGGAATGGAAAAATTTTGTTAATAGACCCCTTTGATAATATCGGAAGTTCTGTTTGGAATTCTTTAAAATTTTATCCTTACCTTAGAGTTTGGAAGTCAAAAGATTTAGAGGAAGAATGTGAAAAATATCAGGTTGAAACTTACCTCAAGCTTAAAGAGCAGTTTGGTAGCAGCACAAGTATTAAAAGTATCATGAGAGCGTTGAAAAAAGAATACTATGTTGATGGTAAAGTAGCAAATTGGGAAGAGATGCAAGCTGATAAACAAAAATGGTATGAATCGCAAAGCAAGGGTGATGATTCTTGAACAAGAAGTATGTAATAGGTAGGCATAGGGAACAATACTTAAAACTCAAATTTAAGAAGCAAGGTTGGTTCGCAGTTAGATGTGCGGGCTCTAAGCCTGTTGATTTGATCCTTATAAGAAAAGGGGATGATGGTTATCCTATTGTCAGGATTATAGAGTCAAAAAAATCTGGTTACATAAAACCAAACGAAAAGGTTAAACATAAAGAGATAGAGAAGATAACGGGGATAAAAGTGGAAGTGATTTAGATATCATTTATTATAAACAGTTGATATCAATATTTATTTCTTCTAAATTATTTTTGATAATTTGTTGAAGTTGTGACAAAGTAATCTTTCTGGGTTTTTCAAAGTACATGTTAGGCCTTCTTATGATCAAAACTTTTATTAATGTACTTTTTGAGTTCATAAAGAAGTCTGCAAAGTGAATCCAAACAATATAATCAGCAGAAATGTCTTTTTCACTAAAATATTCAAACCCACTTTTTGCAGTTGCTTTCACTTCAATTCTTTTTTTCTTATCACCTTTACTCGCCAAAATATCAGCAACCCTTCCTCCAAAGTTAAATTCATATTCCTTTAGTTCTGGAAGAATTAAACTTTTCTTTAATAAATGTAAAGTTAATGATTCCGTGAGTATAGAAGGTATTTGAGGATACTTAATTTTATCAGCAAGTTTATGCTCACTCTTAAGGTTAGAGATACAATTAAAAACTCTTCGCAAAAGTTCATTTAATTCTTTAATTTCTTGAATTGACATCAATTCTCTTGGCATATTTTCACTAGTTATTTTTAATGTTTAAAAATTATTTAAACTGAAAATGAAGGAATGAATTAAGCGGAAACAAGAGGAAAATAAGCGGAACAAAATTTATATGAATAAATTCCCCTTAAAAATATAGCATGGAAGAATACGAAACTCCAATAATTTTTAACGTTGAGCCTCTTGAGGATGCTTTTGTTCCTACTAGGCTACTTCATAGAGATGGGCAGAAAGATGAAATAGTAAGGTGCTTAGAACCTGCTTTGAAGGGAAAGAGCATAACAAACATTTACCTTTGTGGTCCTTCTGGTACGGGCAAGACTGCGCTGATAAGGCACATCATAGAAAATTATTTTAAGGAATATTCAGCTTATGTTAACTGCTTTAGGTTTAGGACAACAAGAGATATACTCAAAGAAATTCTTTTTCAATTTTCAGTGGTAGCGAAAGATACAGATTCCATTTCTGACATGTTTAAAAAGTTGGAAGAAATAGCAAAAAAGAAAATAATAATTTGTCTTGATGAAGTTGACCAGATTAGAGACAGTGATAAGGATGAAGTTCTTTACAATTTGGCTGATTTGGGTTGCGGGTTAATTTTAATTTCAAACTATCCTGCTCATCACCTTTGGAGTCTTGACCAAAGAACGAGAGATAGGTTAAACTTGGATGAGATAGAATTTCCAAAGTATACGCCAGAAGAGCTATTTGATATAGGAAAAGATAGAAGGCAATTTTCTTTTGTTCCTGGAAGTCTGCCAGATATAATGATAAGGCTGGCAGCCCAGAAAGCTGATGGAGATGCAAGAATTTTGTTGCTAACCTTAAAAAATGCTGGCAAGATCGCAGAAGAAAGAGGAGCAAAAAGAGTTGAAACTGAAGATGTAATTGAAGGAAATAAAGAAGCTAAAAAGTTGAAAAAATCTTACTTGCTGAGGAAGCTTAATGACGATCAGAGGATAATTTATTCGATTCTAGAGAAAAATCATAAAATGTATTCTGGAGACTTGTATAGAGAGTATTGTAAATCTGTGAAAAAACCCGTAACGCAAAGAGGATTTAGGAATTATATGAAAAGGATAGTAAATCTTGGGCTAGTTAAGGCTGAAGGTGGTGAAGGAAGGTATAGAAAATATGAGATTGTGTTTTAAGGAGGTGTAATATGCCGAAATGGAAAAAGTGCCCTAAATGTGGTGGGAGTATTCCAGAAAATTGGAACAGGCATGAAAAGTGTGGATGGAATACTGAGAAGAAAGAGATTGCAAAAGATACGTATCTTGAGGACATGGAAAAAGCAATTAGTGATAGTTTTGACGTTTTGAAAAGGATAAGGCAAAAATATCCTGAAGAATACAAACAGTTGGATCCGACTAAAATTGCACTAACGTTATTTATCCAAAAAAGAAGAGAAAAATAACTACTAATATGATACGAGAAGTAACTTAACGCTTTAATTTGTTTCTGAATAAAAGATAATTATGGAGTTAACATCTATTTTTGCAGATATAAATCCAAATGAGATAGCAAACGAAATAAAGAAAAGCGCTTCTGAAGCCAAAACAGAAGAAGACTTAAAAATACGTGTCGAGCATTTATTAAGATCTAGGATATTTGATAAGTGGAATATTCCATGGGCCTTTTATGAACACAAAACGAAAAAAATTTCTGCAATTAAACCTGGGAGAAAAGATGCATTATACGGAAGGGTAATCATAGAATATGAAGCACCAGGAAAGCTTGAAAGTCCATCACACTTTGAAAGTGCAAAAGATCAAGTAAAGAAATATATAGAAGCTGAAGCTATTAAAAAAGAAGAATACAGCAAATATTTTGGTGTTGTGTTAGATGGCTATTCTATTGCATTTATCAGATTCAGAAAAGGTAAATGGGAAGAACCAGTAAAAGCTTTAGACGTCAACGAACAAACTATTTCTACTTTTTTAAGAGCAATAAGAGGATTACAAAGAAAACCTATAGATGTTGAATATCTTTTATTAGATTTTGGCCCTAGGAGTGAACTCAGTAAGAAGGTTATTTTGAACTTTTATGAGATACTGTTGAAGTCTAAATCAAATAGAACTAAAATGTTATTTGAAGACTGGAAGAGAGTTTTCTCACAAGTATGTGCCTATTCTAAAGATAAATTAATTGGTTTAATAGAATACTATGGGTTACAGGATCGTAGCATATTGGACGTAGAGAAACTTATGTTTGCTATACATACTTATTATACACTTTTAATGAAATTTTTGACATCGGAAATTGTTTCATATTTTAACATACCTTACTCATTTTTAGCAAAACTAGAAAGTTCATACTATAAGAGTTTAGACGAATTATTATCCGAATTAAAAAAGCTAGAAGAAGGTGGTATAATTGCAGAAATTGGTATTAGAAACTTTTTAGAAGCCGATTATTTTGCTTGGTATTTAGATGAATGGAATAAACTTACAGCAGAACTTATTGTGGAAATTATAAAAAGATTAAGAGAATATGAACCTGCAACAGCAGAGCTAGAACCTGATAGAATAAAAGACTTATTTAAAAGATTATATCAAAATCTTGTTCCAAAAAAAGTAAGACATGATTTGGGAGAATATTTTACTCCAGACTGGTTAGCAGAGTTACTACTCGATGAAACTGGTTATGATGGAAATATAGACAAAAGAGTATTAGATCCAGCTTGTGGCTCTGGAACCTTTTTAGTCTTAGTTATAAAACGAATTAAGGACTATGCTGAACAGAATTTCATAACAGACAAGAAAGAATTGTTGTTGAAAATAATAAATAATGTCGTTGGTATAGATCTAAATCCACTAGCTGTTTTGGCTTCCAGAGCCAATTATATCATAGCATTAGGAGATCTTATAAGGGCTGTCCCAAAAGAAGGTATAGAAATACCAGTGTATTTAGCCGATTCGATATTAGTTAGCAGGGGTGTATCTGTATTCACAGGTAAGCCAGAATTTGTTCTAGAAACTTCTGTAGCAAAATTTTGGGTAAGAGAAGAAATCATAAAGAAGAATTTATGGGAACCCATATTAAATTCCATAGAATTTTGTTTGAAAAATGATTATTCCGTAACCGATTTTAAAAAGTATATAAATGAAATGTTTGTAGAAAAAGGATTTGTTACTAAAGACGCTTATGGTGCTATAGTTCGATTATATGAGCAATTTTTAAAATTAGAGAAGAAAAGACTTGACGGGATTTGGACAAAAGTCATAAAAAACTCGTTTGCGCCGATGTTGATAGGGCAATTTGATTATGTAGTTGGTAATCCACCTTGGGTCAATTGGAACAATTTACCCGAAAGGTACAGAGAATTACTAAAAAAGTTATTTGATGAATACAAAATCCTTCCAGAAGGGCCTTATATACCAAGAGTTGATATTTCTATGCTTTTTTCTTATAGGTGTATGGATGTTTATCTTAAAAAAGGTGGTACTTTCGGATTCTTAATTACTCAAATAGTTTTTAAATCATTTGCAGGATCAGGCTTCTTAAAATTAAGAACTAAAAATTTCAATATACAACTCATTAAAATTCATGACTTAGTAGAGTTACAACCTTTCGAAGGTGCCACAAACAGAACATCACTTTTTATAGCAAAAAAAGATTCTCTTACAAAATTTCCTATTGAATATGTAGTGTGGCGAAAAGGAAAAGATCTCATAGAACAGGAAGACTCGCTAGAGGAGGTAAAGAATAAAACTATTCAAGTAAAAATGTTTGCAGAACCGATAGAAGGATATTCAATTCAAAAAGAAATGATATCACCTTTAGCTACATTACCAAAAAAAGAAGAATTAAAGAAATTAAAAAGTCTTATAGCTGAGTCTTTTTATAAAGCTCATACTGGTGTCAGTTTTAAACCTAAAGGAGTGTTTTTAGTAAAGATCCTAAAATGTTTAAATAATGACGTAATCATTCAGAACATAGAAAAAGCACAGAAAATTAAAGTTAGTGCAAAAGAAAATAGAATAGAAAAACAATTACTTCACCCTATAATAAAAGGGAAAGATATAGATAAATATTACGTATCATATGATATTTATGGGATTTGCCCTTATGAATTTAAACCAAAATTTAAAATTTTAGATGAAAGTAAACTTAAAACAAAATTTCCTTTCACTTTTCAATATCTTAATAATTTAAAAGAAGCAATTGCAAAAAGGTGGGAACAGAAGCTTGTATCAAAATCAAGTGGATACCCATTCTATTTTTTGTTTAGGTTTAACGAGGATGTAACAAAAAACTACAAAGTAGTATGGAAAGATATTGCAGATAGAATTTATGCTGCCGTTTTAACTCCTATTAACGACAACTACTTAGGTCTAACCATACCTGTGCCAGATGATACTGTTGATTATATTGCTGTTAAAGATTTAGACGAAGCACATTATCTTTCCGCTATATTAAATTCTTCAATAGTCGATTTTATTATACAAAGTTACCACCATCTTCACTTTAGGCCACAAGTATTACAACGGTTGAATATCAAAAAATTTAATCCTGAAAATGTAATTCATAAAATGCTTTCCGAACTTTCAAAAAAAGCCCACGAATTGGCTAATAGACATCATAAGGTAAATGACCCAAAAATTCAAAAAGAATTGGAGAAAGTAGAAGAAGAAATCGATAAGAATGTTGCAAAATTATATGGCATTTCTGATAAAGAATTGGAAGAAATGAAAACAACGTTAAAAATGATAAAATAGCATAAGTGATTTTCTAATTCAGATAATTTTCTCTTCTTTAAGTTTCCTCTCTACTTCTTCTTGTGATTTACCACAAACAGGGCAACCAGATTTTATTATCCATACATCAGCACTCTTTTTTATTGCTTTCGTTCCAGGCAATGATGCTGTCTTTCTTTGTCTTATACTCCATGCCCCAGGTATGTACCAACACTTAATTTTACCTTTATCACAAAATGGACAACTTAATTCTTCGTATCGACCTCTCATGCTACTCTTCCTTATCACAAAAGGGATATGTTAAAACTTTAAATACCCAGTCATATACTCCATGAAACATACAAATCAACAATCTCCCACCATTATTTTGACTTACTTTTTAGGCAGAACCTATCCAAGTTTGTTTGTTCGCCTGAGATTACTTTTATTATGCTTATCAAGTCTTCATTTTTTACATGTTCTAACATATCAAGGGTACTTTTTATGGCTTTTGCTGCTCCTGGGGAACTTGACGCCCACACAATTCTATAAATTTCTGTTTTCTTTTCGTTAATTATTGGCAAAGACGTATAAAAAAGCCTTCTTCGTTTTAACTCTTTTAGAATATATTTTGCAAATATTTTGACGTACTCTTCGGACGAATAACTTCTTGAAAGGATTTTTCGTTTTTCTTTTTCAGTTAATGGTGGTAAATTTTTTCCCAAAATTTGTTCATTAATACCTCTTTTTAAACCAACTGTTGATAAAATATAAATTACATCTACATATTTTTTTTCTAATAATTTTTTAAGAGTATTCCATTCAATCTCTTTAAGCCCCTCTGGATCAATAAATACGAGTATAGAACATCGTTCATGTTGTTCGATTTCTCTTAAGACATTATCAATTTTTGTGTTACAATCTCCTTTTAAAATTTCTATATCCTCTATACTGGCATTTATACTTTTTCCATATTCTTTTTCACATTTTTTTTGAGTTAATTTCAGGGCAATAGCACTTCGTTTGGCTAATGCGTTACAAAAGCCTCTATTCAAATCGATAAAGAACCATTTAGTAAATCTTTCAAATTCATTTCTTTTTTTTCACAAATCGAATACCCTTTAAAATAGAAATAATTGGCGAACCTATTGACTTGACTTTATTAGTAATTGTGTTTGCTCCAGGTCCGCTGAATAAATCAATGTAAAACCATGAGTCACAATATTTGTACTCCCCATTTTTCTTTGCTGTTAAAATATTAAGATGAATGGGTATGTATCGAGCAAGTAAGATAAGTTTTTTAAGTGACCATATATTCGCATCATACGTTTCCATAGAAGTATTAATTATTTCATTCTGGGTTATTAAAAATTCAACTTCTTTCATTAATTTATTATTCATATCTTTTTTCACCACACACAATTACATTTGCATTTTTCCCATTTTGGATAGTTTCCAGGATTTATTTTTAATTCCTTCCATATATCAATGGTTTCCTTACAAAGAGCTATCTTAGATTGAGTAAATCCTAACTCAGAAAGTCTATCAAAAAAATATATATAAACCCCTTTTCTAACATCAGAAGGAATTTTCTTTCCCCATCCAGAGCTTTCTGTTAAGCAACTTGTCCAAGTTTTATCTTTTGCAAACAAAAGAGTCTTCTTCAATCCTCGAGGTGTACCTAAAGTAATTCTTTCGGGAGTAAATTTGGAAAATATTAAGTATAATAGTTCATCGTATTCTTCTTGCCAATTTTCAATTGGGAAAATTGGATCAATTCTGATTCTAGTTTCATAACCAGCATCACTCACCATTTTTGCTGCTTCAATTCTTTTTTCTGGTGGTGGAACGTTTTTTTCCCATAATTTTGCGGGAGTGTAAGCATTTATACTAAAACTTACGATGGTTTGTTTTCTAGGTTTCTTTAATAAAAATCCTACATTTGCTGATTTTGTTAGTAATAATAATTTATGTCTATTCTGTTCTTCGAATTTATCTATTATTTTTTCTATTTCAAAAGGAAATACAAGAGAATCTGCTAACTCCCCACTGTTTAATATCGAAGGTTCTGATACTTGATTGAAAAAATTATCTAAAGCAATGAAAACATGACTTAATGGTATATTCCAAGGCTCTTTATGCCCTCTAAATGTTCCTTGTAAATAACAATAACTACAATTAAAATGACAACCATAAGCCCATCTTAATTCCCAAAAATGTGGACAAACTATAGATTGAGGTGTTTTTTCAAAAGGTACTATTATTTGTGGAAACTCTTTAGTACCAAATCTAAACTTAAATTTATCATTTGGTTGAAAATCTATTGTAGTTTGCAATTATATCACTAACCAATTTCTTCAAGTTTATGACCCCTAGGTTCACGATGAATAACACGAAACTTTTTTCTACATTTAGGGCATATCAAAATTCCAACATCTAATTCAGTTACCAATTCTGGTTCTTCTTCTTCATTGAATAACTTGACTTTTTGTCTTATCAAATCTCTCTTACGTACTTCAGTTTTTATTGCTTCTCGTAAAATTTTTGATTGATATTGTTTTGGTGCTCTTAAAATTTCATACGCATCTGTAGGAGCTATTTTTTCTTCTTTAATTGCTTTAACAATTTCTTTTGGTGTTTCAGGGTCTGTTAATTCTAAAACATTTCTAACATATGTTGGAGAAAGATGTAAGACATTTGCTAACCAAGTTACGCCGCTATCTTCAGGATTATACTTATCTGGAGTGAAGTTTGCAGCATTCTTCGCTTCTCTTAATAACCTTCTCCATGCTTTTGATTTCTCTAATAAAGAAACATCTTCTTTATGCACATCTTCTATACATTGCTCTAACAATCTATCATAGGTTGAAGAAACTTTTTTGATAATACATGGAATTCTTTTTAGTCGAGCAAGTTTAGCTGCTCTCCATCTTCTTTCACCAAGAATTATTTGATAATTGCTATCTATATGTATGGGAACTATCACGCCGTGTTTTTTATAGGTTTCTGCCAGTCTCTTAATACTTTCTTGGTTGAAAGATTTTCTTGGTTGATTCGGATCTGGTTTAATTTTATTTATAGGAATCTCTTTCACTTCCATAATTTCTTACCCCTTTTTATATATTTTTCCTATGAAATTTATGAATTTATATGTTTTAAAAATAGCTCGTTAATTAAACTTAGGAAGCAATTCCTTTCTTTGCTTTCTCCAAAGCAACTATAAGATTAACATTTTCTGTAGACAATCCTAACTCTTTCAACTTAGTTTCAAAAGTAGTAGCATCTATCAACTCTTTTCTAAACATTTCAGTAAAAATATCGACTCTTTGCTCTAACAATCTTCTTTTTCTGTAAAATTCAGCTCTAGCAACAAGCAAGTCAATTTCTTCTTTCTTCAGTTTCAAATCTTCTAAAATTTTTCTAGCAGTATCTTTATCCATCCAACCATAGATATAGTGATACAAAATTTCTGAAGTCAAGCTTCTCACTTCTTCTCTCAAAGGCCTTCTTATTATTGCATCTAAAAAGTAGCCAATATCAGTTTCATTCATTCCCAAATCTCTAAGCTTTTTAGCAACCCAAATAGGGTCTAAGCTTGTATAATCTGCTAGTCTCATAACTTCAAAAGCAGAAGGAGTATAGTCCCATTCTTTCCTTAAAGCCTCAATCCAAAATTCAGAATAGCCTCCCACATATTTCATTACCCTTACAAATTCTTCCTTGCTTATTATTCCTTTAACCATCATGCTGAAAGCTGTTCTGGGATCTGGTAAGTTTGGCCTAAAAATAGCATTTGCCCAGTATCTCAAAGGAGTTCTTAAGCTTGCTCCTAAAATAGTTCCAGCTATTACACCAACAACTAAATTCGGCGACAGCAACCTTTCAAAAAATCTTGCAAGTGGTGTTATATCCAAACCACTTCCCATAACTTTTATGTTTAAAGCTGTCATAAAACCGCCAACTCCTATTGCTCCAGCAGAAGTTAAAGCAATAACAGTTGGAAGCATGCTGAATGCTTTGTCAGGAGTAATCGGAGCTTGTTCTTTTAAAAAATTCACGATATTGTTTATGGCAGAAGAAATCAAGCTGGCAATTTTATCGAAGACCCATTTTAAAGCATTAACTATCGGAGTAATGACCTTTTCTGAAAGGAATGTTACAAAAGTGTTGAAAGCACTTACAAGCTGTTGAATGAGCCAGTTAAAGAAACTTTTTAAAGGACCGAGTAAATCTATTCCAAAAAGTTCTGGAGGGTCTAGCAAATCTTCAACAGGCATAAGTTCCACTTTCAAATGTTCTCTTCTATGAAGTCGCTCAGCTCTCTCATTATCTTGCAAACTTCACAATCACAATTGCTTTTCAAAGCCTTGAAAATCGCTTTGTAAATCTTTCTTATGTAGTTTCGTTGTTCTTCGAGTTTTTTCTCAGCTTCTGTTAAATTCACTTTCGAAATTTCAATTTTATTCTCTTCGTTCATTCAAATCACCTTTCGGCAGGGGCATGCCCATATGCTATACCCTGAATTGCACGGGGGTAAGCCCCACCCATGCCCTATGCATGCCCCCTAGCTAGAGCTGGAATGTGTTAAATTTAAATATATCTAATTCCCTAGCTAGTACTGTAGCTAGCTACTTCTCCCATGGGAGTTTAGAATAAACTCCAAAAGAGTGTGAAAAATGGTAAGATCCCAAACTTATAGGCAAAAGAAGTATGAAGTAAAAATTGATGCAGATGTTATTAGAAGCAGGTTCGCTGGTTTGAAGCCAATAATGGTCGAGCAGACTGCAGCTAAGTTCACAGACTTGGCAGCTAACGAAACAAATGTAAAAGCAGTAATTGAGCCTTTAGGAATTCCAACAATACAAATTCCTTTCTACCTGAACTATGCAAGAGAGCTTTACTCTTTAACCCAAAGATTTTCTGGAAAGACTTTGGAAAATGAGGCAAAACTTTTAGGTTCTAAATGGAAGGCAAGAGGGTTGGCAGAAGATACTCTGATTAAGATAGCAGCTCAGTTTGGAATAACTTTAACTCCGCCTTTGTAAGCCAGTTGCTTCCAGCAGTTTTTCTCATAACAAGATTTTGGTAGTGATTAGATTATGAATTGGAAAGAAAGAATAGCAAGCATAAAAGAAAAATTTTCCCTTGATGAGTGGGAAGAAGAAATTGCCTTAGCTTTGCTCGGGATTGCAGGAATTGCTGGTTTGCTGATGAATCAAAAAGAGATTGCGATGTTTTGCCTTGGCACTTTAGCAGGTTACTTAGCAAAAGGTCATGTTGAGTACAGAAAAGAGGCTCAATAAAGGGTTAAGAAAATGGTAAGGAAGAGGGGAAGAGCTAGAAGAAGTCATGGAATTAAGAGAGCTAAAAAGCAGAGGATAAAGTTAGACCCGAGAACAATTTCGATAAGGTTCAAAGAGAAAATCGAGCCGATGGCTGCAGACTTGAGCTTGTGGCTAGTTGTTCTTGACGAGTTGGAAAAAAGAGTAGCTAGGCTGTGCGAAGCTCAAGGCATACCAACTCAAGAATTAACAAATTATTTTGCTTACGCAAAGAAGCAGTTCAAATCTTTGAACAGATTTGAAGCGTTAACGAGATGGATAAAGATACAAGAGGCTTTGGCCGAGTTTGTCATAAGAGGAATAAGGGAAACAAAGGGAAAAGAAATAATTCCCTTGCTGGAGCAACTTCTTGAAGATAAAAGAGTGTTTTTCGAAACTGGAGAGATCCAATTGATTAAAGATTACTTGCGATTTCTTTTCAAGGCTTACGTTATTATGCCTGTGCCTTTTTATTACGAAATTAAACCTATGATTTTAGCTTTGCTTTCTACAGCAACCAGACCTCTAGCATTAAGGACTTTTGGTTTAAGACCGAAAACATCATTAAGTGCTAGCGAGGCTATATTACCCTTAACATGGAAAATTTTTTCCTTAAGCTTAGTAAATAAGATTTCTTCAGAATTTTTCTACGCATTAACTATCCTTTACAAAAGAACTTTTGCTTTGCACCCGATGGCAAACACATTCTTAGATTATAGAATTTCAACTTACAATTATTTCGAATCTTTATTGAAACAAAAAGTTAGCATAGAGTTTTTGAAAGGAGTGCTAGCTTTAAGTGAAAGAACGATTCAAGTAGAACCGAAAATTAGCTTGGAAATGTTCAATTACATCAAAACCTTGCCTATTAGAACTTTCAAGCTAATTCCAAAAATTTCTTTCATGCTTTCATCTTATCCCTTAACCAGTTTGCCAGCTTTAAAAGAGCTATATCCAACACCAAATGTGAGCCTAACGACAAAACCATTAGCACCAATAGAAACTTTTGCAACATTGAAGCCGAAAGTTGAGGCAAAGTTCAGCTATAATGTTGGGTCTTAGCTATGGATGGTGAATAGAAATGGAAAACCTGGAATTGAAACCAAAGGTTGAATTGGTTATACTTGTCAGAGATAAAAATGGAAACATTTTGAAAGAGTTTAAGAAAGAAAACGACCCTTTGACTAGATGGGCTTTGAGGTTTCTTTACGCTAAGATAAGCGGGAATAACCATACTGTCAAAGCAGAAGACGGCGCAATGAGAACTTTTAGGTGGGATTATGGTGGCAACAAATGGGCTTATAAAATTGCAATTGGCTTAGACCCAACTGCAGTAAGCTTTGAAGATTTCAAGCTTTATGCCAAGGAAAGGGAAACTGCTTCCTTGACTGTGACGAGCTATGCTGAAAGCGATTCATCTGGACAGTTCGACATAAAGTACGATTTTCTAATAGAGACGGATAAAACTTTTTACGAGTTTGGCTTGTTCGGTTATGCTTGGGATGGTAGCACTTATTATCCCTTTTGCGTTTCCCGAGATGTTGTGACAGCAGGAGTTTCGGTTCCAGCAAACAGCTACTTGACTGTTATTTATCGTGTAATGCTCGGAACGGTGTGAAGCATGGTAGAATATGAAATAATCTGTAATTGCGGAAACAGAATAACTTATTCCAGCGACGTACCAGAGGAAAAAATCATAACTTGCAACAACTGCTCAAAGCAGATCAAGGTTTTGAATTATTCGAATAAAATAGAGGTGCATTTCCTTTGATGGAAGGGATTGAAAGCATGCCTAGATCAAAATAAAGCTTTGCAAAGAAAAGGGTTGAAAGGTTTATTCTTAAGAATGTTCCTCAAATTCAAGCAAAAAGGCTTAATGTTAATCTGGACTGGATGGCAATTCAACTTGAATGGTGGCTTTTAATTCTTGATAATCTGGAAAAGGAAACCTTAGCGATTTTGCAAGCAAACAATATTCCAACAGAGCAGGTAGAATTCTACTTTGCTTATGCCAAAAAGCAACTCAACAGAATAAGAAAATTTGAGTTCAAAACCCTGTTTCAAGAACTTTGGGTTAATATAGAAACTTTCATCAAGAGAAATCTTTCGGAGCAGAAGCTGATTGAAATTAGGGATATGATCGAGCAGAATTTCAAGGGAGTTTTTTCAAGTTTGCCAGGGTTGTTCGATACAACAGATTTTGATTGGTGTAGTTTTTGGCCGTGATTTTATGGTAACGATAACCGAATACAGAAAGAAGGGAGATAAGGTTTCGAGTAGCGAGTGGAACGCTTTCGTAGACAATTTTAAAGAGCTGGATGAAAGGTTAATATCTCAAGAGAAAAGGATTCAATACGGCTTGGTTGAAAACATCGATACAAGCAAGTCAGGAATTCGAAATGGAAACGTGAACTTTGCTTACAGTTTTGATAAAATTCCAGTTGTAACTTTAGCTTTAGAAAATCTTGATGAAGGAGTTCAAGTAAAGCCACCCTGGATCGCAAACAGAAGCATTAATGGCTTTACATGGAACCTCTTTGTTTTGGTTCCAAAACGAGAAACAAATTGCAATCTCTTATGGCTGGCGATAGAATGAAGAAGTGTAAAATTTGCAAGGCAATATTTGATGATGAAGCTGAAATATGCAGCATTTGTGGTAGCAACAAATTTGAGGAAGTGGTTTGAATGCAAGAAGCACCACAATGGCTTAAAGAAGCAATAGAGAAATACAAGGCCAAGCTTGATTTTGTTGCATTGGAATTCAAATTGCGGGAAAGAAAAGAGGAAATGGATAGAAAAAGCGTTATAGCTCAAGTTGAGCTTGACAACTTGCAAAGGCTTGTGAGGAACGTTTTAGCAAAATTTGGAATTTTGTCGGATTGGAATGCTGCTTACATCAGCTTTGGAGAAGAGTTAATGGTTGTTAAAAAAAGGTTTCATCCGACAGTTTGGAAGTGGCCAGTTGATTATTATCGTGAGCTCAAGATCCTTGCTCAGAAGTGGGTTAATAGAGGGCTAAGAAAGGATGTTATGATCGAGATTTCAAAGGTTGTTGGAACTCCTGAAATTGAAAACTACTTGCAGGAACAGGGTGGTTGATGTGGTAAGAGATGGAACTTTGAGAGAAAGAAAGTATGGAATTAAATTCGACGCAGATATAGTTAAGCAAAGGTTTGCTGGCTTGAAGGATATGAGCATAGAGCAGGAAAGACAACATCTTGTAAATTTAGCTGAACTGGAAGATGGGATTAAAAAGCAAATACTTGAGCCGAAGGGAATTTCAACGCTACAGATAAAAGATTATCTTTTGTTTGCACGCTCCCTTTATGGCCTAACACAAAAAATTTCAAGTGGTTTTAGCGGTGAAACTCTCAGGAAAGAGGAGCTTGCAAAAAGAATGCTGTTCGTTGCAAGGGGTTTGGATGAGGAAATTTTAAAAGAGATCGCAAAGAAGTTCGGGATAGATCCTTTGCCTATACCAGTTCCTCCATTTGTGCCTGAGTACAAAGGCGTGGTGGTAAATGATTTTTACTAAAGGTGTGAAACATGCCTAGGGATATAAGGTTGTCGGGATTCAGTTTGACAAAATATGGGAGCAGAAAAAAGAAAATTGTAGAAACAATATTGCAAAAAGGCCTGATAGGGTTTACTACCAAAGGAACAAATCAAATTCTTTTACTAGGAACAGCTGGCGCTTACGTTGAAAGAGTTATAGTTTACAATGTTTTAACCGATACCATAATAACAGACTTCACAAGCACGAAAGTAGAAAATTTTTGGACTTTTAGGAAATTGACGTTCAGTCCTAACGGCAGTTTTGTTTTGGTTAAAGGCACTTATTTCAAGTACAATCTAGATACAAAAACTTACTCTGTCATTTCATTGCCGTACCCAGATGATACTTATTCGGTTAAATTTACAAAATGGTTGGAAAATAGCTTTGTAAATTGCTGCTATAAACGCATAGTAGAATTCAACTTAAACGGCACACAACTAAGAAACAAAGAATTACCTTTCTATATCGATAAATACGTAAGCTATCAAGATAAAATCTACTTTTATCAAGAAGGACAGAATAAAATCTACGAATTTGACATTCCGACTTTCACTTATAGAGAAATACCAGTACCTTTCGGCCTTTTCAACAATTTAGGCGATCCTTTTGGAAGGATTAAAGACACGAACTTTCTGCATGTCTGGGATAAGAACGGAAAAAAGTTGTACAAGCTGGATTTAACAACCAATGCCACAACACTGATTAAAGATTTTACAGGATACGATTTTATTTCTCGTGGCACCCCAGACACTTGGTTTAGCAACGATGGAAAAATTTTGATAATATCTGTTCCTGACTTACTCAACAATTATTACAGAGAATTATGGTTTTACGATACGGAAAAAAATGAGTTAAGGAGAATAAGTTTTGTTCAATATCCTTTTATGGTGTTGGAGGATAAAGACACGAGAAAATTTGTTATAGTTGACGTACCAAAAGGGTATATCAGTTTTGTTTACGATTACTTGCAAGACAAAGTTTTGGGTGTTATAGGCAATTATCCTTATTACCCTCTTTACACTGATGGTGAAATAACCTTAACTTTGTGATTATATGACACAGAAAGAATATAGGTCAAGGTTTGATAGTGATATAGTAAAGGCCTTAATGAAGGCAAAAGACGAGCTGGGAGAAGATTTCTTTATAATCTCTATGGACTTTGACGCAAGCACTAACGAGTATATTTATACAGTAGAGGCTAGCGATGCATTTCATTCCAAAGCTACTAGTTATCTGTAAAATCACATAATACGAACGCATTTAGCTGTTTAGGGAATGTTAAAAATGAAACAGCGGATAACAAGAAAATTTTCTAAAAGTACAAGCCTTTGATTAGAAAAGTCATTAAAATTTTAAGATGAAATAAAAAGAGCGAATTCTGTTAAAACAAAAAGGCCTGATTAATTTTTACTTTCAAATTGTTCGACTGTTTTTCAAAAAATCTATTAGTGTGCACAAAATAACAAAGACAAAAACCGAGACATAGCTCAACACACTTTTTATTTGTTGGATAATTTCTTCTTTTGTCAAATTTTTTGCTTCTTTAGTCGATATTTTGGCCTGCTGTTTGGCTGGGTTTTAAACTGGCTGATAAATCGGCAAATTGTTTAGGAAATTATTGCATTTACCATTAGTGTGCACAAAATAACAAAATTTTAATTCAACTTTTTAATTAAGTATTCAATTAACATCTAAATTGGATCTAAAATTTACTAGTTTATATTTAAAAATATTTTATTTAGTTCAATCTAAACTTTTAGCACTTATCATAACAAAATAATAAAAATTATCTTGTTTTACAAATATACCACTCACTTCATACTTACCTTCTTTTAATAGTTTTATATTCTCTAATCGAGGAATTCTTTGCCAGAAATGTCGCTTAGAAGAAAATTTAATGAATGACGCTGCTCCAGTTTTGTCATGTAGAATATATTCTATGTAATAACCTTTGTTATGAGGTAAAGTGCCTCCACGCTTCCATTCTAAAAATCCTTTTAATTTAAAACTACTACCAACTAAATTATCTTTATTTTGGGCTATTTCTTCAATTGAAGGTTTGTTTTCGATATTTTTAACTTGTCTCTTTATTAATAATGCTTTCCTTCTCAATGCTTTTTTATACAATTTCCTCTCAGATTCGGTATCTACATTGATAGAAAATTGTGTTAATGAAAATTCAGGGGCAGAAATATACACATACCATTTCTCGTTTATTTTTAGAAATAAATCTTTTATTCGTGACATCCCGTAAAAATATAGAGATAGAGGATGTTCAGATACTATCTTTCTTGTAAAGTAACCACTCCATAAAATCACGATAAATTCTAGTAGTAAAATAGTTATTACCACCGCATTTAGTGTTTGATAATTAAAGTTTAGAAGAATAATAGGAATTAAAGAAATTCCCACACTAACTAGGACACTTGTTAATGTAAGTTCAAGGTTATAATATTTATCCAATCTTCTACCTTCCTCGTCAGTAGTATCTTTTGATACATCCCTCATAATTTGCAAAAGAAATAACTTTTCTAACTTATTTTTATATCCCAAAATAATAGGCTTTTCTTTAGACTTTTCTTGAGTTAATTGCCCCGAAATGGTAAAATCTACCATTTCAATCACAAATTTCTATTGAACATTTAGAATTATTAAAATAAACAATTTAAAATTTTAAAGTAAAGAAATTGGTAAGATTAAAAATAAGAAAATAAAATTCTTAACCAACTTTTAACTTAATAATTTATTTCTTTGTACAAATAAAATATACCACGAAAAATATTGCAGTGCCAATTATAAAACCAGTATAATGTATGAAGAAGTTAACTCCTATATTTCCCTGAATAAACTCTTTGGGAAATAGCGCTACTGAAAAAAGTATTAATATAAGATAAAGAATAGGTAATAATAATTTTACTGTTTTAGGTCTCTTAGAAGTCTTAAGCAAATTTGCTTCAGCTTTCTTATCAATAGTTCTTGTAGTCTTGTAAGTGGTGATGAAGAAAACAATTGCCAGAGCGATTATTATCATTACTACGTCCCTCGTAAATGTGAAATAGGTTAAAGTAAATAACAAGGGAATGAGGAATATTGATGAAAGATATGCATAGAAAGTATTAATCTTGATTTTTTCATGCAAAAGCAATATGTATGCATAAACTACCATTCCGCAAATTGAAGAAACTATCCCCGAAAATCCTAAAGTTCTTAGAGCTCCGGTCCAACGGAACTTGTTTACAGGTATCCATATTAAAGAAATAAGAATTGGTACTATCGATAAATTGATTATTAGTAATTTGTAGAAAAGTTCCTTTTTATTCAAGGTCAAAAGAAGAATATACAATAAAAAGATAACTATTGTATAAGCCATAACATTAAATGCTAGATGGCTAAATTCTTCGTGTATAAAATTGGTTGTGAAAATATCATACACGCTTGAATAATCTCTATGTAAAACTAAAATTTCCTTTAAGTTGCCCGGTAAAAGAAATAGTAAGAAAAGTACTATGGGAATCATAAAAATTACGATCAAATCCTTCCAATTCTGACTTATAAAAGCTTTTACTAGTTTTTTATAAGAGATTTTCATATTTTCTCATTTAATAAGAAGATATTTAAAGGGATTCAATTTTTTAACTCTTTACAGAAAAATTTTGTTAATAGTAAAAAAGCAAGAGTTTTGACAGATTTTTTTGTTAGGTGAATATTCCTTCGAAACTGACCAGTTTATATCTCTTTACATATTGCTTGCATAGTTCGGTATCAATCTTTGGTTCTTCCTCAACAAACAGGAGTTTTTCTCTAGGCTCATAAGAAATTATTTCCTTCTCATATTCCTCTTTAGGTATTGCCCTACCCACATTAGCATCCAAAATAAAACCATTTAGTAATACTACAACGTGCGATGGAAATTTATGACCTGATGCGTGACTTATTTTTTCCTTATCATCGTAATTTTTCTTTTCGTTTCCTTTTATGGTATATTTCATAATTTTTGGGTCATAGCCTTCTTTGCGCAAAACTAAAAATAGTAATTGAGCCCTAATCATGCAACCCAAAAGAGGGTCGCTTCTTTTATACGACCCTTCGTGTAATTCTTTAAGGTATTTTTCAATTTTGTTTATTTCCTCCTTACTAATCATACAAATAAAAAAGTAGTGTTAATATTAATATAGCGAACTATCTAGGAGGATAAAAAACAAGAATTCTAATTTTTTTCTTCCATCGTCTTTCCTCTAAGCAAGTCTTCATTCCATTGTCAGCTTAAAGCTTCATTGAGTAGTGTAGCTTGTCAGACTTGCTATATTATTACCACTACTCCTTTGCAACTGCTTCATTCTGTTCTCAATAAAATTCATTGCCTCAACAATAGCTTGCGGAGTAGCAGTATAGAAAGTCTTCCTTCCTCTTTCATTTCCGTGATTTATCTCTCTCTTAATCAAATAGCCCAAAGCTGCAAGCTGTGAAAGCTTGTTAACTATGTAATTGTAAGAATACTCGTAACCAAAATTGTAAAGATCAAGCCAAACCTCCTTTGCTTGAGTCGTTTTCCTGCAATGCAATATTATTCTAGCTTCCAGCAAGTTCATTTTTCATCAACCTTTTTACATTCAGGATACCTTCCCTTGTCAGGCCTTTCACACATGCTGTAAAAACCACAAAAGACTTTCTTCTTCCTGTCTTTTCCATAAAACTTCAAGCGCAAGTCGTAAGCAATTGGGCACATATCTGCTTTCTTTGCTGTCATTACTTTATCACCAGAGGAGTTTCTCTTATCTCAGTTTCAACAAAACCATGCTTTGACAGATGCTCAATGGCTTCAAGCAATTCCTTTTCAAAGCTGGTAGACTTCTCCCAGGAAATGAATGCAGTCCTTATCCAAACGCTTGCAGTTATCGTCACTATGTCTTCGTTACCCTTCTTCATTCTGATTACTTCGTAAAACTTGAAAGGGGATTCTATCGTGTCCGCTATTTCCAAAAACTTTTCAAGGTTCTTTATCACAAAATTCTTCATTTTGCTTCCCTCCTTATCGCTTTTCCTTTAAGGAAGTCGGAAAGCTTCATTGTCTGAAATTTTTTGATCCTTTTTACTGCTATCTTGTGAATTTCTGGCCTGATTTCCAAACCAACAAAATTCCTCTTCAGCATTAGCGCAGCAATTGCAAAAGTGCCGTAGCCTGCGAAAGGGTCTAGAACAAAGTCATTTTCCTTGCTTAGCCTATTGACCAAAATTTTTGCTATGGCCAAAGGCTTTGGTGTAACGTTGAGCTTTTTTGTTGGCAGCCCTTCCTTCCCACTCAGCCTCATAAATCCAGCAAATGCAGGATGTTCAACCCAATCCTTTTCAACAAGGCCTGAGTTGTTGAAATAATATTCCTTACTCTTAACAAACCACAGAATAGTTTCATGGACGGCTATGAACTTTCTTATCCCTTTTCTTGCCATTGGTCTAAAGCCAGAAGGGTTGTTGTAGACCCAAATTATCTCCCTCACGAATTTCAGCTTGTTTCTTGTTAAGATGTTGTACCATTTCCACTTGTCTTCATAACCGCAGAACAAGGCCAAGTTTCCACTCTGCTTCAAAACTCTCTTGAATTCTTTTGCAAGGAATGTTTTTTGCTCATAACTTAATCCTTGCATGTATACAGTGTTATCGTAAGGTGGATCAGTTAGAATAAGGTCTATGCTCTCGCTCGGTATCAGCTTTATTTGCTCAAAGGCGTCCCCACAAATCAACCATATGTTGGATTCTTCCAACCCCATGCTTCCCAACTTCCTTTAGGAGGAAGCATGGCCCTTTCCGCTTCATTCCTCGATTTTTCCTCTTAATATTCCGCTTGAAATTCAAGAAAGGGGAGAAAGCGAAAAGTATATAAAGATTAGCAAGGACGCCGAGGCTGGGATTTGAACCCAGACGGGACAAAGTCCCACACGGTCTCAAGCCGTGCGCGTTAGCCTGGTTCCGCCACCTCGGCTCAATCATCTTTTATCATAGCTTGAGACTTTCTCGGCTATACTAAATTTGCTTTGAAAAATAAAAAGCTAAAAGTTTATTAATTTCTCTTGCCAATTAATTAGAATGCCAGAAATATCTTTTAAAGAATTCCAAAACTTAGACTTGCGTGTTGGCAAAATCATATCTGTGGAAGAAATTCCAAAGGCAAGGAGCTTGCTAAAGCTTGTAGTAGACTTTGGAACTGAGCAAAGGCAGGCAGTAGCTGGCATCAAGCAATATTATAAACCAGAAGACATTATAGGCAAGAAGTATGTGTTCATTCTGAACTTGGAAAGAAAGACCATGATGGGTGTTGAAAGCCAGTGCATGATTCTAGCAGCAGAAGATCCTAGTGGAAAAGTAGTTCTCATAGCTCCAGAGAAGGACGTGGCAGAAGGTAGCAAAGTCACATAAGCTTAAAAAACTAAAAATATAGTATGGAAGTTGCAAGAGATTTGATGAAAAAAGACGTAGTATGCTTTAGTCCAGAAGATTCTATTTTTCACGTTGCAAGAACTTTCTCTTCAAAGAACATATCAGGTGCTCCTGTAGTGAAAGAAGACAAAGTAGTAGGAATAATCAGTGAGACAGACTTGATTAAGTTTATAAAAATGCAGGCTGTTGAACCAGCTCATCCTGAGTTTGGCTTGAGCTTAAGCTTAGTAGACTTGTTGAGAAGGTACGTAACCATGAGAAAAGAGTTGAAAAACATAGGTAAGGTTAAAGTAAGAGATGTGATGAACAAGCATGTTGTTTGTGTGAGTCCAGAAACGTCATTGCCTGAAGTGGCAGAGACAATGGACAAGTATGATATACACAGAGTGCCTGTAGTAGAAAACGGAAAACTAGTAGGAATAATTTCTAGGTCTGACTTGATTCGCTCACTAATCAGGTAGAGAATTTCACTTCTTCCTGTATTCAACCCACCAGTAAAACCTTGTTAAGTCTAGCATGTCAACAAAGGAATAAAAACTTTCTTTTGAACGAAACTGCTTAGCAGCTCCTCTTAGGCAGAATTTGTACATCTCCTTTTGTTTAGTTGCTTCTTCTAACTCTACTTTGACAGATTCTAAGGTGGGGCTCTCCATTTCAAAGTATAATTTAGTGGATTAAAAATAAATTCTTTAAAGAGTTCTATCACCAATCCTCGCATTTAAGTTTATTTTTAGGTCCTAAAAGGAATTGGTATCATTTTTATTCAATAGTATACTTATGCCATTTACATTCCACTTTTTAAGTAGGCTATCTTGTGAATAATTTTAAATTCTTCACTGTTTAATTTATCAAAGGTAAGAATGCCAAGGTTTAGAGCTAATTATGCAATTTACTGTGGGGTATATGAAGGTTTTGGGCCAGCAGGACTTTATAATGAATTTTCTAGAGAGAATTTTGAATTTGATGCTAAAGATGAAACAGAAGCAACTAGAATATCACTAGGATATCCTAATCGTTTATCTCGTCATTATATACCAGATCAATCAGGCTATTGTACAATAGTTCTTGAAGAGTTGGTAAATTTAAATAGTGGTAATCCGGTAAACGTAATTGAAAAAATAAAACAACAATTTCCTGACGTTTCCGATTTTGTACTAAATGAATTATTTCCAGACGGAAAATTTACATTTAAGAAATCATGGCTATCATATTTCGAAGAACTTAAAAAACAAGCAGAAGAAATGGAAAGAGAAGGTTTGCCCAAATAGTTTTAATAAAGGGTACTTAAGCATTTGCACTTATAACTTCCAATAAGCCAACAGAACATAGACGCCCTCGGTGGGATTTGAACCCACGGCCTACCGGTTAACAGCCGGGTGCTCTACCACTGAGCTACGAGGGCTTCAATTAAAACAAAAGTACAATCTTCTAAAATTTTAACTTTCATGGATATACCCGATTAATAAGTCTTGGAAATGCTATTGCGTCCCGTATATGCTTAAGCTTGCATATCCACATTACTGCCCTTTCTACACCCAGACCAAAGCCAGCATGTGGAACAGCTCCCCACTTCCTCAACTCTAGGTACCAAGTATAGTCCTTTGGGTTCAGCTTATCTTCTTCTATCCTTTTCATCAACTCTTCATAACTTTCTATCCTTTCACCGCTTCCTATAATTTCTCCATAACCTTCAGGTGCAAGCATGTCTACTGATAGAGTGACAGTTGGGTCAGTAGGGTCAGGCTTATGGTAGAACGCTTTCAAACTTTTCGGAAAGTGTGTTACAAAGAACGGTACTTGGAAATGTTTGGTTAGCTTTGCTTCTTCGTCTGCACCTATATCATCACCATATTTTATGTTCACTCCATCTGCCTGCAACATTTCTATGGCTTGTTTGTAAGTGATTCTAGGGAAGGGCGGTTTTATCTTCAGCAAATCTTCCGGGTCTCTTCCTAGTTTTTGCAGTTCTTTCTTACAGTCCTTTGCTACTGTATGCACGATGTGGGTTACAAGTTCTTCTTCTATCTTCATAAGTTGCTGCATGTCACAGAAAGGAATTTCTGCTTCTAAGTGCCAGTATTCTGTCAAGTGTCTGCGTGTCCTAGATTTTTCTGCCCTGAAAGAAGGTGCTATCGTGTAGCATCTACCAAAAGCTTGTATCATCGCTTCACCATAAAGCTGCCAGGACTGCGTCAAATAAGCCTTTTTATCGAAGTACTTAACCTCAAAAAGCGTTGAGCCACCTTCGCATGCAGCGCTTATTATCGTTGGTACTTGTACTTCTAGGTAGCCTTTAGACTTGAACCATTCTCTCGCAGCCTCTAAAAGCTTTGCTCTCACTACCATGATGTTTAGCATTCTTTGACTTCTCAAGGTCAAGTGTCTATGGTCTAGTAGAAAGCTTGGACCATGCTGTTTCTTTCCTATTGGATAATCAGGATAGGCTTTGCTTATTATTTTAACACTATCCACTTCTATCTCATATCCATCAGGTGCTCGCTTATCTGCTCTTGCTACACCTTCTATCGCTACAGATGATTCTAAAGGAAGCCTCTCCAACTCTTCGTAAAACTTTTCGTCAAACTTATCCTTCTTCAGCGTGCACTGGATATACCCAGTACCATCTCTTATTATGTAGAAAAGTATGCCACCAGAAGACCTTCTGTTGTGTAACCATCCCTGGATTTGCACCCTACCTTCTTGACCTACCAGTATATCTCTTATGTCGGTCATAAAATCACCTTAGTTTTTTCTAAAAATAACTGCGGTGGAGAGGTTCGAACTCTCATCTCCCGAGTAACAGTCGGGCATGCTGTCCTTTGGCACCACACCGCTATCCAGAATGCAGGTAAGGCTAAGAAAATCTTAGAACGAGCTTCGGTTATTTTGTCGACCGCCTTTCATTCCTTTCACTTAATATGGTTTTGTAAAAAAGTATATATAAGCTTTTACTAGAGTCTAGAGTTCACATCAAAATTTTATTTTCTCAAAAGTTCAAAATAAGCTATACCATGAAAAATTATTCTTTCCAGAGAAGAAAGGTGGAAAAGTTTTTTGAAAGGCTTGTTACAGAGGCTAAACTGTTCAAGTACAGGAACATACTTTTCTTGATATTGAGCATTCTTTTAGCATACTACATCCTGAATTCTGCCAGTATGCTTAAAATAGTTCCAGAGTTGCAGAAGCTTAGCTACCTAGGCATCTTTTTCGTAGGCATTTTTTATTCTTCCACTCTTACGACAGCACCTGCCACTGCAGTTTTGCATCTTTCTGGTAAAGTGATGAACCCCTTTGCGGCAAGCCTTGTAGCTGCTTGTGGGTCTGTTGCTGGCGATTATGTGTTGTTTAAGTTTATAAAGGAGAATTTGGTTGAAGAAGTTAAAAGGTTGTCAGAAGAGCTGAACAGCAAGCTTCTTTACAGGCTTGAACCTTTGTCCAATTTGATTTTTACAAGGAATTTCAGGATAAAACTTTTCAAGTTTTCACGCTCAGAAAAGTGGAAGAGCCTTTTGCCAATAATTTCTGCAATAATTATAGCTTCTCCTTTGCCCGACGAGCTTGCTGTTGCTCTTTTAGGAGCTGCAAAGTATGAGAAAAAGAAGTTCGTTGTCTTTTCTTACCTTTGTAACTTTTTTGGCATACTGTTTATTTCTTACCTAGGAGCAATATTTTAAAAAGCATGTTATTTCTAACATGTTTTGTAGAATACAATTTTATCAGAAAATAGAGAATTAATAATATATTTTTTCTTTTAACAAAGCTTTTTAAGCAACAAACTAAAAAGATATTACGGTTTAAGGGTTTAGGGTTCGAGGAAAAGTTACGGTTCGGTACGGTTTTAGGGTTCTGAAATTGTAGTACGGTTAATTCTACAATTTCTCTTTCTAAGAAAAAGTATGTCGATGCCTTTAAAAAGGTATTTCGATGATGCAAAATATATTTTGCAGTAGATAGGTGAGATGAAAAATGGGAGGAATGGACTCAATAGTGAAGAACGCACTTGGAAAAACTTTCGGTGGTGATGAATCTCCAGCAAACAGGTTCAAGCTTGAATCTACCTCAGGTGCTACTTTCAGCAATATAGACTACTACAAGCTTGCCGAGCAAGAGTTTGGGTTCTCGGTGAAGAAAGCAAAGATAGCAGTAGTTGGTTGCGGAGGTGCAGGACAGAACACTGTTACTAGGTTAACTGAGCTAGGCATAGAAGGGGCTATTACAGTTTCTTTGAACACTGATGCAAAAGCTCTGGCAGTGGGAAAGGCGGACAAGAAGATCCTCATCGGTAAGGAGCTAACACGTGGACTTGGTGCAGGTGGATATCCAGAGATAGGAAAGAAAGCTGCTGAAGAGAGTAGGAACGAGATAAAAGAAGCAATAGAAGGAGTTGACTTGCTCTTTGCAGTAGCCGGGTTGGGTAAAGGTACAGGGACTGGTAGCATTCCAGTTGTTTGTGAGCTAGCAAAGTCCATGGGTGCTCTGGTAATAGCAGTAGTAGAGATGCCTTTCAAAGCAGAAGGTTCAAGGATAAGCAAGGCAGAAGATGGTCTTGCTGCACTCAGGCGAGTGTGTGATACTGCTATTGTAATAGAGAACGATAGGCTGTTGAAGTACGCTGGTAATTTGAGCATTCAGCAAGCCTTTGCAGTTGCAGACGAGCTAATAGCAAGCATGGTAAAGGGAATAACAGAAACTATAACACTACCAAGCCTTGTTAACCTAGACTATGCAGACGTAAAAGCTGTCATGCATACAGGAGGAGGAGTTGCAGCTATAGGTGTAGGTGAGAGTAACAGTAGCGATAGAGCAAAGGATGCTATCATGAAAGCTCTACAGAATCCTCTGCTCGAAGTTGACTATACAGGAGCAGCTGGCGCTCTAGTGCACATAACTGGAGGACCAGACCTTACACTCGATGAAGTAAACTTGATAGGAGAAACTGTTGCACAGCACTTAGATCCTTCTGCGCAAGTCTACTGGGGTGCAAGGATACTTCCAGAGTTTGAGGGTAAGGTTCAAGTAATATCTATAATTACAGGTGTGAAATCGCCTTACATACTAGGACCAATCAGCTACGAGCAGCCAGTCGTCAAGGAAGTCAGCCAAGCTTTGGGAATCGACATCATAAGATAATCGTTCCCAAAATCTCGGCAGGGGTGGAAGCAATGGAAGAATTTGAAGAGGTGCCAGAAGAAGAGTTCCACGTCAGGAAGAAGAGGGTCATAGATGATATATGGGATCCTCTGACAGAATGGGACGATGAAGAAGACTTGGGGATTTAACCCCCTTTCTTTTTTCTTTTTATTCTTACCAAAAAAATTTCATGAATGTTCTGTAAAAGTTTGTAAAAATACCAGTATAAGGTTTAGCTCTTAGATGTTTCACGCTTCTACTGGCTGTTCTGTTTCTTGTGGCACTTCTGGACCTTCTACGTGCTTGATTATAACTATGTCTCCTATTGCTTGCACTAATGTATAAGGAATTATTACTCCTCTTTTACCGCTTGCAATCTTTCCGAAGATAGATTCTGAGGAAGACTGGACTACTAGTGCACGTATCTTGAACCTTGCTAGGTCTAGTTCGCAGTCAGTTACTTTGCCAGCGTAGAAGCCTTTTGTCGTGAAGACGTCCTTGTTGAAAACATCCAGCACGTTCGAAGTTGTTATACCCATTTTAAAACCTCCTTTTAATTATTTAATAATTAGATTAGAGATTAATAAATAGTTATGCTCGGGTCGCCTAACCTGGTAGGGCACCAGTCTGCTAAGCTGGCGGAGCTTTGCTCCTTGCGGGTTCAAATCCCGCCCCGAGCGCTCTTAAGGCGTTAGACTTCCTTCATGTGAAAATTTTTATACTTATCCTTCTCTTTTATTAACATGGAATTTCAAATCACATCAAACGATTCCAGTGCTGAAAAGAAATTAAATGAAGAGTTGAAATCACTTTTCTCTGAAGAAAGGGAAGAATTGTATAGAATAGCAATGCCGTATTTTTGGATAGTTGCTAAGGGAGGTATAATTAGTACCGATTTATCTTTATTTTCTCAAAAGGAAAAAGAACAAATTGAACGTTTAGTAGAGAAAAAGGTAGTAGAGAAAAGAGATAGAATCTTAGACAAGAATGAGGTCTTACTTTTTGACAATTTCGATGCAAAATTCAACCAAGCTTTAAAGCATCCTCTGGGAATTGAAACATACTATGAGTTGAAATACGTGGCTGGACACTCTGAAGAAAATATACCAATTTTGTTAAGCGAGATACTGTCAAAATACGATAAACTATGTAAAGTATTTCCAAAGGTACCTAGAAAAAAGAATTTAGCAACTGCTATCGCTTTAACGTGTAGAGGCAAGTACCAATGTCCAACAAATATGTCAAGATATTTTAGAATGGCAGGCGGTTTTTTAGCGGTGCATGATGCTGGAGAGAAGATAGGCGAGAGTCTGCGATACGATCCAGATTCGAGGATAAGAGCATATCTTCCTAAATTAGGTCTTGAAAAAGACTCTAAACGAAAGTACATGGAGCTATGGAAAAAGGAAAAGGGGAAAGTTGCTGTTACACTTCCTTACATAGGAGGATTAGCTTATGTCGCAAGCTACCTAGCTGGTCAGCATTTAACACAAAAGGATATAGGAGAGAAATTAGGTGTGACAGAGATGAGTATTAGGAAAAATGCTAAGAGGATATTTATTAGACAAGGTCTTCGAGACCCGAAAAGGCTGATTGAAATTTCTAAAGAATTTCAAAGAGAATTAGGTTTTCCTAAGACATTCCAAGTCTCTAAATGCTATTCGAAAGAATCCTTGCAAAAAAGACTGAAGTTAGCAAAATATCTACTAGAGAATAATCATGACAAGGAAAATCCTATAGATGCGGATGAATTGATGAATAAATTGAACTTACTGTATTGGGAGGATTTAAGAAGTGTAATGGGTAATTATAATGAACGACATAAGTGTTTCTCTCCTTACCTTTCTCCTGCTAATGCAGGCATACATTATAATAAAGAGTTGTATGTTGAAGATAGATCGACAGTTAGAAAATATATTAGTTTGATGGAAAAACTGGTAGCAGAATTTTAATCTTCTATTCTATTTTAGAAGGTTTCTATCTTTTTACAACCTTTAGGTTCTGAACTTTTTCGGAAAATATTGGATACAAGATAAATTCATCGGAAGTAAACCACCGAAAGGCTTATATATAAGGGAAATACGTATTTCTCCAAGGTGTTAGACATGTTCCTAATTTCGTTCGATATACCAAGAGAATTCAACGCTTTAAGGTTAAGAGTGTTTAAAAGACTGAAGAGGATAAATGCTAGGATGATCCACGAATTCCCTCTGGGAATCGACTGAACTGAGAGAGCTGACTGATATAGCTATGCTTGTTTTAGCTAAAGGTGATCAGGCAAAATATTAGAGGAAAAGTTCATCTTCTAGCGAAAAAAGTGAGCGATTTTGAAAAAAACTAAGATGTCATTAAGCTCCAGTAAGTTTTAAATCTTTTCAGTTCATCATTCTTATCATGAAAGTAAGAATAAGCAAATTAACCAAAAAAGTGCTACAAAACATTGACGTAGAAAAATACAGTACGCTGGTTAACGAAATGTACTCTTTACCAGATCCAGAGCTTACGTTGACAGTAGAAAAAGAGTGGGAAGCAGCTAATGCAGTAAAAAAGCTTTTAAGGAAGTATTTCCCGAAAGTTCTGGAAGATTATAATGTGTTTTTAACTTTAGAAGATTTTAAGTTTGGTGAAGATCCAAAGTACTTTTTAACTCTAAGGAAAAAATCAAATAATTTTTCTTAGGATTTAGCTTCAAATGATAACGTTGAATAGAGCTTGAATTTAAGCATCGATTTACAATTTCCGAATTTGAGTTCACATTTTAAGTAAAATGAAAAAGATTGCTTGGAAAATTCGAGAGGATTAAAAAGAAAGATTGTCTAGTTGATTATAACTTAATAAATTGAATGAAAACTTGCTATGGTGGTGCTTTCATATACTTTGATGGATATATAAAGAGACCTAAAAATATAGTTAACATTCCTATAATAATTAGAAGTATGCCCAACAGCCAATTATTATAAACTGGATAAAATCGAATACTGGAATACATTATTATACAACCAATTGCTATAAAAACCAAACCAATTTTTATTTTTTTCTTGTCTTTTTCCCACTCTTCTTTTGATGTTAACGGCTCAGGCATTTTACAAATAGAGATTACAAAGCCTATTGGTATTAAAATAGCACCCTCTGGTATGTAAAAGGCAAAAAGAATTATTACTCCAATTATTATTAGTGAAAGGCCTAAAATTTTATTCGTCTTCATATTAAATACTTCTTTTAAGCAAATGATAAGCTTATGTGTGCCTGCGAGAAAGAATTTCTAAGCATTTTCTTGTTAAAAGAATTTTTTCTTCTATTGAAGGATAAGGGTCTGATGAATTTGAAATCGAAATTAATTCTCCCTTTAAATTTTTTTTCCTCTTTTTCTAAGCGTGAAATTAAATTCTTCTTTGGCCTCAGTTGAAAAAATTTGGAATATAGCTAGAAGCATAGCAATAAACGCAAGCATGCTCACGACCAGTATAAGGATTAAGCAAAAGCTTAAAAGGGCAAGTACAAAGCCTTGAATTCCATGGATCAAATTTTGTTATTAACATTTTTACTTTACAAATTTTTTGTCGATATTTAATTTATTAATAAAAAGAAAAAGTTAAATTGAGAAAATGAAAGAAGTAAAAGAATGGATGGAAAAAGCTCTTAATCCTCATTACTTAGTACCAAAACACGGGTTGTACTATAAACGCAAATAGGAATAACATTTTTGCATCTTTATCTATAGTCTCCTAGAACATACTTCTTAGGAGGAATGACTTTTTAAATGAATTTGTTATTTCTTTATGAGTTTCTTGATAGCATTCAAATAATCCTTAGAACCTTCTATTAGCAGTTTATGTTCCCTTTCTTCGTAAAACAAACCATAAGCATCCTTCGTGTAAGCTATCTCCCGCATCTATAAAATATTCAGCTTTTTAACTCTAAGGAAAAAATCAAATAATTTTTCTTAGGATTTAGCTTCAAATAATAACGTTGAATAGAGCTTGAAAACAGAGATTGATGCCCAGAAAGAACAGAGTGAATAAGAATACAAACAAAAATTTTCTACTGTCAGAGATTATTACTGATCCATACGACTTAAGCTCTTTTTCTAATTTTGGGTTCAACTTTTTTGTTTTTAAAAATATAGTAGCTATACAAAACCCGATTAAAGTTAAAAAGTTCCATAAACCGAACAAAAAAAGTTTTTTCTTAGATAGACAGCCATCCCTAAACACTATCATACCAGAAAGCAAACTTGCCAGGCACGAGTCCAGTGCAAAAACAATTATAATTAAAAACAATCCATTAGTGTTTAAAAAGTCTACAAAAGCAATGTACAAGGGAGCAGAATTTTTAATCCAAAGGTCCTCCTTGAAATTTTCGGAAGGAGCATTTATCTCTATTTCTGTGTACTTCAAGCCTTCTATTCTTGTCTTCCAGTTAAAGAATGAAGAAAGTTCATTAGGTACAAGATAAAACTCTTGAAACAAATAGTTTACTTGGCTTCCTTGTCTAATTTCAGGATAAAGGTCGGGAGTTACATGGCCTATAACATAGATCGATATAGGAACTTTCATGTTACTGTAAACGCTAGTCGGTTTTAAAGGAAAATAGATCTTGTCTGTAGGGAAGCTGATGTACACGCCGATGAGGTTTGAAATTCTACCATAAATATCTTGACCTAATGCTTGATTGAATTGAGTGACGTTAGATATCCAGCAGATTACAAAAGAATAGTCTTTACCGACATATTCGTTCAGAATTGCTTTTGACTCCAAAGGCAAGTCTAATCCTTTATCTGTTAAGTAATTGTATAAAGAATCACTATCCTTCGTGCTCACCAGTTCTACAGTCATGCCTGCTTTTTCTATATGCTGATGTATCGTCAAATCGCGATAAGTTTTACCCGTAAAAGTTCCACTTATAAACGAAAATGGAAAAATTGGATAGACCTGAGATAGGGTGGTAGCCCACAACCCTTCGGAGATAGACTTTCGTGTTACTTCTTTCACATCATCGCCGAACAGGTATGGAAATTCTTCGACCAAGTCTACAAAAGTATTGTTTGAGCTTGCAGGAACAGGAAACATCCAAACTGCTTTTTCACCTTTTAACCAGCTAATCCCAACAGCTAGAATCATGCTTTGAACTCCATGATCATAGTTGATCGCAACCAGTTGTTGGCCTTCATTGATTAATTCCCATTTAACTGTGTTGGAGTCATAGGCATGGAAGAAACCATCTGCAAGAACATGGTTGATAGGTATGAGATTTAGCAAAAGCAGCGCAATAAAGAAGAGTTTTAACTTCATAATAATAATTGTATATTTTGTTAGATATGCTTTTCTTCTAAAGATTTTTTGCTTCAATCTTTTTAACTTTAAGAAAGAAAGTTAAATAAAGCTTGTGAGCCAATTGGTAAATATGTCTAGTTTTTCAGACAAGGCTTTATTCCTTCTTGCAAGGTATGGAATAGGTTGTGCGCCTACAGAGAAAAGGGAAGAATTAGAAAAAGCGATAAGAGTAGGAAAGTGTGATGAAGACCTTCTAAAGCTTCTGTTCCCTACTGCTTATACTAGTATAGTAAAAAGTTCTAAAGGCTTGACAACAGAAGAAGATGTAAGGAAATACTTCCTTATTACTCACAACAAGTTTGTTCAGAAAGCAGGAAGAGCAGAGTGTTCTGTCTATCTTGCAGAAGTTGAAAAGTGTTACGGAAAAGAGTGCGATGTTGTGCACGAAAAAGGAAGAGAAAGAGTAAAGTGCTTCGAAGAGCTGAAGGAAGGTGATCTTGTGTTAGTGCATTTAGGCTATGTGGTTGAAAAGTATGATAAAAATTTACACGCTTGGTAATCCCTTGCTTAAAGAAGATAGGCTAGCTTTGGACGTAGCTAAAGAACTGAAGAAAAAGTTTAAAGAAGTAGAGTTTGTAGAGTTTGACCCGATAGAGACAGTAGAAGGTGATGCATGCTTCATGGATGTGGTCAAGGGAATAGACGACGTGCAACTGATAGAGGAAGATCTGTTTGAAATACACAGGCCATACACCTTACACGATTTTGACCTTTCTCATGTAATCCCTCTGCTAAAGAAGGCTGGAAGGCTAAAGAGTTTCAAGCTTATAGCAATTCCTTTTGGTATGAAGAAAGAGGAAGCTGTAGAAAAGGTTGAAAGGTTGATTAGGAGACTTTCCACTTAATCTTGAGAAAGTGACTCGCGCAGCTGAAGCAAGGGTCGTAAGCTCTTATCAGCTTTTCCACTTCATGCTGTATTTCATGCTTATCCTTTTTCTCTTCTACCATTCTTTCGACAAGAATCTTTATGTCTCTTTCCATCTGAATGTGGTTCTGAGCAGTTGGAATTACAAAGTTGGCAAACTTAACTTTACCTTCTTCGTTCAGGTATACCATGTGATAAAGCGTACCGCGAGGGGCTTCTACTACACCAACACTTTCTGTAGCTTTAACCTTTATTTCTGGCAAAGACTCTTGTTTGAACTTATAGTTTTCAAAAACACTGATACAAGAATCTACAGAATGCAAAATTTCTATTGCTTGGGCTAAATTATTGTCGTAAACATTGTCTGACGGAAATTTCTTTAATTCTTCAGCCACACTTTCTTTAGTCTCTTCCATCAAAGCTTCCTTGTTCAAGTTTATCCTTGCCAACGCTCCTACCATATACTCTTTCCCTTCAAACTGGAAGGCAGTAGCTTGTGAATACGGAATAATAACTCTTGTCACAAAATCCATGAACTTTTCTTCAGGGATTACTATCCCATCAGAGCTTCTTATCTCACCTTCTATGAAGTTGAACTGAGGTGCACAAAGAGCAACATAATTTCTTTTTTTCGTGAAGTTAAAATTGCACTTTTCAAGTATGTTTATCAGCTTTAGAACCTTTTCTCTCACGTTCTTCAGCTTTTTTACTGCTTCTTCCGCTTCTTCTTTTGTGGGTATCCTTGAAAAACCACCTATTCTTAACTCAGTCGGATGCACAGCTCTTCCTCCGATTATCTTGCAGACAAAATTACCGGCATCTTTAACGTCGAAAGCATCTTTTACTATTTCAGGATCTTCGTCCGAAAGCTCTAGCAAAGAATCTTTTCCAAAAATGTCTGGAAGTGTGAAAAAGTACAAGTGCATAGCATGATCCCTAATCATCAAACCAAACGACAAGAGCTTTTTCATCAGAACAGTTTGCTCACTCACTTCAATTCCTAACCCTTTTTCTATAGCTTCAGTCGATGCTAGAGCATGAGCGATGCTACAAGTTCCACATATCCTTGAAACAAACTGAGGAACTGATAGATACTGCTTTCCTCTAACACCTTGTGTGAAGAACCTTTTATTTTCTTCTACCTTCAGCTTCACGCTTTCTACTTTCCCTTTTACTACCTCTACCTCCAAGCTAGCATGGCCCTCTGTCTTGCTTATTCTTTCAACGCTTATGTGGAAATCGCCCATGTGCATTCAAGCTACCTCTTCAAGTACTTCTCTACTACTTTTATGGCTTCTTCTTCTATCATCGGACATCCAGGCACTTCTTCATCAACTTTTATCACATCCTTCACTGAAAGAGCTTTTTCTAGGTGGCCGAACTTTGAGAGAATTGGTTTTATTTCTTCTACAGTTTCCTTGTCAAAAAAGTTTCTCATGTTTGACGGTGATCCTGAAATAGCGCAGCTTCCCAATGCTACAACCTTTTTGCTCACTTTCCTAATTTTTTTCAAAAGATTCTTTTCCTTTTCAGAAGATACGGCACCTTCTACAAAAGCTAAGTCTATATCTTTTAGCTCTTCTCTCTCTTGTATAAGCCTGAACGCCTTAAAGTCCAAAAAACCTTTCCATTCTTCATACTTTTTGTTCAAAAGCTCTAGAAAGCTTACGCTGCAACCTTCGTCACAAGTGAGCGAGAAGAATGCAACTTTTAACTTTTTCATAATTCTTATTCTAATCTTTTGTTTTTAAATTGATAAGTGCAATATTTTTTAAGATGAACATGGAAGAAAAGCTAAAGCTAAAAGCAGTCTCAGTACCAGTTTTTGCAGATGAGGTAGTTGTTGGTAGAGTGATAAAAGCAGTGAAAGAAGGTGAAGAGATAAAGAAGGACGGCTACATAAGGATAGGCTTTATAGACATGACAAAAGGTCAAATCTTTTCTGAGATAGTCTTGAGCCCTTTGACTGCTAAGGCGATGATAAAAATATTGAACGAAAACTTAGCAGCTTTGGAAGAAGAGATGAAGAGTAAGGAGTTGCCGAAGAAGCCTTTAGAAGCAAAGAAGACCGAAGAACTAACTTACATAGGCTGATTGGATGAAGAGGAAGACTGCTAAACTGGTGATTTGGCTAGCCTTGGCTTTTATTGTGTTAGAAGGAGTAGCTTCTGTTATCTACCATGCTCCAAACGATCCTAATTTGCTTTCGATAACAAACCTTGGAAGGTATACAAGAGTCTTAGCTGCTTTGGTTGTAATGTTTCTTCTTAAGGGAATGGAATGAATGAGTGGGTATTAGCTTTTATCCCGTTCTTGCTCTACTTTCTTTACAAGATAGTAAGCGGTCAAGCTATCTACATACCTCTACCAAAAGAGACTGTCAGAAAGATTTTGAAGTTAGCTGAAGTAAAGAAAGGTGAGCTTGTTTATGATTTAGGCTCAGGCGATGGTGGAGTAGTTCTTTTGGCAGCAAAAGAGTTTGGTGCTAGAGCTGTTGGAATAGAGAAGAACAAGTTGCTGGTAAAGATTTCAAGGTGGCGTGTTAAAAGGACTGGTCTAGAAAGAAGGGTTAAGATTTTAGAAAAAGACTTTTTCGACTGCAATTTAGCTGGTGCAGATGTGGTTGTTGTCTATCTAACACAGAAGATGAACGACGAGCTAAAGCCTAAGTTGGAGAAAGAGCTTAGAAGAGGGACGAGGGTAGTTTCTGCTTCTCACATCTTTAAAGGATGGAACCCTGTTAAGAGAATAAAGACAGGACATTTCTATTCTTACTTGTACAGAATGTAAGGTTTCATTCAAGAAAAGATTAAAAATTTTAGAGTTGAATTAAATTGTATGGGAGGATACTGGTTTAATCCAAGAGAAACAGAAAAAGAGTTGAGAAGGCTGAGAGGATACTTGAAGGAAAATGCAGGAAAGATTGGTTGGAAGGAGGAGGGCGAGCTTTTAGATCAAATAGAAGTGCTGAAGAAAGATTTAAGGTATGCGAGAAAGAAAAAGCAGTCATGTCTAGTTTATTCTCCACATGTTCTAGAAATGAAAATTAAGTATGGTTGGAAGTAAAGATGATAAATTTTCCTTTCGATCCTATTGAAAGGGCAAGAGAAGTAGAAAGTATAGTCATGAAAAACCTTGAAAGGAAGTACTACCGCTTTAGGTATGCAAGATACTATGGTGGAATTGCAACTGCAGATGCTGTTGGTTGCTGTTTTCTTTGCTGCTACTGCTGGAATTACTTAAGAAATTTAAGCCCAGAAAAGTTTGGAGAGTTTTGTTCTCCTGAAAAAGCTAGCGAGAAAATTTTGCAAATAGTAAGGAAGAAGAATGTGAATAAAGTTAGAGTAAGTGGAGCAGAGCCAATTTTGGGAGAGAAGTCTTTTGAGCATTTTTGTAAGCTAGTTGAAAAGATTTATGAGGAAGATCCTTCTACAGAATTTATTCTTGAAACAAACGGCTTAATTCTTGGTCTAAATGAAAAATTTTGTGAAGAGCTTGCTGAGTATCCGATTCTAGTTAGAGTTTCGATAAAAGGTTGGGATGAAAAAAGTTTTGAAAAAATTTCTGGAGCTGAGGGAAAGTATTTCGTATATCCTCTAAAAGCAATAAAAAGCTTGCAAGATTATGGAGTAGAAGCATGGCCTGCTGTAATGTATGAAATTTTTCGAGACGATGGAATAAAAGCTTTGAAAAATAAGTTAGAGGAATTTGGAATAGAGAGCGAGATAGAAATCGAGTATCTTGAGGCTTATCCTTTTGTGCTTAAGAATTTGGAGGCAAGAAAAGTAAAGATTTAAAATTTAAAAGTGATTTCTTAGCTATGGGAATTGTAGTAAAATCAAAGGACAAAAGTGTAATTAAGAAAATTTCTGAAGAAATTTTGGAAAAGTATGCTGAAAGCATAGAAAGCTTGTACGTAAGCTTTGAAGGGACGTCTCCAGACTTAAACAAAGTCTTGTTAGCTTTATCAGACCATCAAAGGAAGACTTTTGAGACTATGATGAAGCTTAAAGAAGCTTCTGCCGAGCAAGTTTCTTCAGAAACAAAAAGAGCAAGGGCCGTAGAGTCTGCTTATCTTAATCAGTTGGTTCAAATGGGTTATTTAGAAAAAAGGAAGAAAGGGAGGGTTGCGTACTTTCATCTTCCAGAAAAGTATAAAGGTTAATTTTTACTAGCTTTCTAACTGTTGATGCAATGAAATACATATTCCACTTAATTGAACTTTAAAAACATTCCTTTACCAACTAAAGCTTAAGCTTAAAATTGACTCAGAGGCAAATAATATTTTAAGGGTCCGTAGTCTAGCGGTAGGACATGAAACCTAAAGCTGCCCTGACGCGGCAGTAACTCCGGTTCAAATCCGGACGGACCCATAAACTTAAGTATTTTTTCATCCTTAATCTTCCTCATGAGCATAGAAGAAGTAAAAGTTTATTTTGTACGTAAAAAAGCAAAAGAAGAAATTCCGAAGAATATTAAGGTTTATGATTGCTTAAAAGGAGGATTCTCTGAGGAATTCGAATGGTCAAAAAACTTTTCTACTTATAAGCTAGAAGCTATCGAGCAAGAAGATTCGGAATGGCTAAAAGTAACTTATAGGCTAGTAAGTAAAGATATTTAGTCCGGATTTTATAGCTCTAGAAACTTGTCAACAATTTTTCTTATGTTCTCAAAAACCTCTTCTACGCTTCTATTGCTGTTAATGATGTAAACGTTTGGAAAATAGTCTTTTAGTGCAAGATAGTTATTTCTTATCTTTTCCATCTTTTCTTTCTCCTCGAAAAGTTCTAGATGGAATCTCTCTTGAGATATACGACTTAAGCATACCTCTGGTGGGCAGTCTAGAATAAATGTTATGTCAGGCTTCCTGAACTTAGAGTTTATCAGCTTGAGAAAATTTATATCAATGTCTAACGAGCCAAAAGCTAAGGTAGAAAATATATACCTGTCGGATATAACTATTTTACCAGCTTTTAATGCAGGCTCTATCTCTTTTGCTAGGTGATGGGCTCTGTCAGCAGCAAAGAGGAGTTGTAAAGCTAGAGGGGAAGTGGAAAAGTCTTTCTTCAGAGCAGATTTTATTAGACCGCCTATTGCATTGTCTGTCTGTTCTTTAGTCAAGATAACAGTTTTACCTTTTTTTATTAAGTAGTTTTTAAGAAGTGATGACTGAGTAGAAAGACCTGAACCGTCCAAGCCTTCAAAAACTATAAACTTACCTTCCATACATTTACTTTCTTTTTAAAATAAAAATAACTTTCGATTGAAAAAGAAAAGTCTAATTAGAAAATCTTTAATAGTAGAAGTTGTTTCAAGAATTCTAACAATAGGTTTAAAGTGGGTTTTGCGGTAGGTTGTGAAGTACTAACTGTAAACCTTGCAGTAGCTGGTGCTAATACTGTCGGCTCACTGTATATAGTTGGTATAGCAACAAATTGATGAGAACCACTTCCAAGCCACATGGGCAAAGAACAATTTGCTTCAAGCTTAGCGTAGCCTAATGTAGAAGTTATGACAACTGACTTGCCTTGATAAACAGTAGGCCATACTTCCCTATCACCAGGCCATCCTATGTCGTCCTTCCACCTCTTTTTATGCACAACACACTCTGCCCACTCTTTATTGTCTATGAATAAGCTCAAATTAGCATCCCTACCAGGCGATTTATACCTGCTGTCATACCACCTGCTGTCGTTGAAGTAGACTACTACCTTTACTTCTGCTCCTGGGAGCAAGTTTTCCCAAGGAATTATTTTGGCTATAGTGTAGCAGTCGTTCGGGCAGTTGATTTGAGTTTCTCCCATGTCTGGACCTGCTACATCACACACTCCATTAAAATTACAAGCTGTACAAAGTGGATCTGCTACACATTGCTCCTCTATATCACAACCAGACGGGCTACAACTTCTGCTCTGTTTCATTTGGTCTGAAGCACAAGGCAATATACCACAGCCTATACTGCTCCAGCCTGTACAAGTGCATGGTTGGCTAACTGTATAAGTGCCAGTTGCTACTACATTCCCATTCGGATCTTTTACGCTTAAGCTTAAATTGCAAGAAGAACCGCTTCTAGTAACTTTTACGGTAAAAGCATTGTTTAAAGTGCTTCCTCTGCTTATAGAAAAGGAGGTTGGGCTTACATAAGTGTTGGAAGAATCACAACTGCCTGAAGTTGAATAAGTAATGGCATAATTTATAGGTGAAGGGCAGTAGCTGTTAGAGCTGTCTGTAGCAGATATGCTCCAAGTGTTGGTTGTGTCTGAATAGCTTCCAGAAGATGGGCTAATTGATAAAATATAAGAACAAGTACCGCATGGTGTAGTTTGCCATTTGTATCCGTTATCATAACAGCAATAATAGGTTGTACCCCTGCACAATTGAGTAGAACCAACTTTTGACGAATCACAAGTATAAGTTTTTACAGTTAGCCAATTTCCTGTCCATGCGCAAGTATTTCCAAACAAAGGAACGCATTCGTAATCTTTACATTCGTCTATTAAATTTGGGTTGGATATTCTGCACCTACAATCGTTATTATCGTAATTGTCACAATTTTCAGAAAGATATACACAGTTTCCAGAAGAGCATTGTCCATAATGTCTATAATCACACCAAACATCTGTGCAGTCATCTCCAGCTGTATGGGTAGCAGAATTAGAGCAGTGTTGTGTTCCGCATGAAACACCGTTATTATAACCAAAGTTGGCAGTTTCTGTTGATGTATTGCCGCTAGCAGCAAAGTTAAAAGTACTTATATCAATGCTTACACTAGCAGGATTTGCTGTTCCATTATAACCTCCACCCCAGTTGGCGGTCCAGTTAGAAAATGAATAGCATGGAGCATTAGCACTAGCTTGGATCGTTGGTGTTGCTCCAAAATTGTACCATCCAGAGCCTGATACACTACCTCCTGCTGATGGGTTTGCTACTACTGATAGATAAACTTGTGGATTGTAGTTAGCTGTGTAAGTAGCTGGTAAACTAGATGGCACAGTTATAGTATGAGTTTGTGCACCTCCATCTGACCAGCTTGAAAAGATAAACTTAAGAGCAGGCTTAGGCTGAACTGGAGAGTTTGCTGATAAAGTATGAGTAGTACCTTTTGCCCAAGAATCTTTGGCACAGTAAGTTTGAGGAGTTGTTATATCTGAACCGTCTACTTTAACAAAACCTGAACCTGTTGGAGAGGAAGTTATTGTTATTTGGCAATTTTCATCGTCGCAATCTATTTTCCCGTCATAGTCGTTATCAATTCCATCATTACAAATTTCTGTTATACACTTTCCATCATAGCAAGTATATGAACCTAAATTTCTACAATCATATTCTGTATAGCTACAAGTAGCTGAATCTCCAGAACCGGAAACGTAATATTCTCTTACATGAGTTGAATTTATGCAATAATCTGTATAGTCTGTCTGTTGACAATATCCTCCTGAGCAACCAGTATAATCTATACAAGTTCCTTTTGTTGTATAGGTTTGCCCTACGTCTGAATCGCTTGCATCACACTTACAATTTTCAGAAGATGTGGCTACACAATTTCCGCTTTGGCATTTAAAGTCATAATACCGAATATCTCCTTCGCTTCCTCCGCATCTATTAGTTCCAGAACAATAAGGAGTTCCTGAGCAAGAAGCACCATCATTGTATGTATGAGAACATCTATAGTTTGACCCACAAGTGTCTGTGGTACAAGGATTGTTATCATTACAGTCAGCATTACTGCAGCAAAAATTAGTTGGTTTGCTTGTAGCCCACTTCCACCCAGCATCATAAACACAATAATAATTGCTACCACCACATCTTCTGGAAACACCACAATTAGCAGAATCGCAAGTATATTTAGTTGAGCTGTAGGTACAGGTAGAGCTACAATATCTACTTACTTCTAGAGTAGTTGTTCCACAGGAATCAGAAAGATACGAATCTGGAAGTCTATCATTACACTCAGGTGAAGCAGTACAGTCAGCATAAACAGAACTACAGTATACTCCTCTGTCTACACATCCACAGTTTGAATCGCATGCATCTGCAATATAAGTTTTTCCACAACCACATTGAGGTATATCGTTATTAGGACTTTTTTCATCACATACAGGATCAGCACCACAAACAGATTCGCACTGATTATCACCCGCATTATCTTTACCGTAAATACCACTTGTATCAGCTAGGTTTATACTTTCCATACGACCAGAGCATTGGATACATTTACTCTCATTATCCCACACACCACAATACTTATCGCAAACACATCCAGCCCATCCAGCCCATCTATCCCACCATATACAACAATCATCACCTGTATTACCTCCAGAAGGACAATAATCCATGTGACAAATACTATTGGCTTTTGCACAAGAATCTTTTTCTGCAGAAGCACACTGTCCCGTTTCGACTGGCCTTATTACGCAGCTACGTCTAGCATTTACCAAATCTATATAAGGAGACCATCCTACACAACCCGTCCATGTAATTGTACCAGGAGCTGTACAGGTTCCGCCTGGTTGGAGGTTGAATAAACCTACACACTCACACGTACAAGGTGCCTGAACTGATGATGCCAACGCTAAGAATACCACACTTAAGGAAATTAAAAATATCAATTTAAATTTATAATTCATCTGTAGATCCCCTCGGTATTTCTCCAAACATGGATTATACTTTTATCGATGGATATAACGCCTATTATTGCATCATTGATCTTGTAGAATGACTTCTGCTGAGCATTCTTAATAGTTTCCACTGATACTATTTTCTCTGTTGGAGGAAGAATAAAATATTTAATGATTTTCCTCAAGCATTCCTCCATAGACTCAGAACAGGTAATTTTATATGTGATAAATGGCATTTCCCTAAAATCATAAGAAACCGAAAACTCGTTATTCCCAAAGGAAGAAGATATAGAAACTTTTTTTTTGTCTGTTGATATACTCTCTATTGACAGATTGAACGACTTCTTGAAAGAAATTTTTGCCCTTTCTTCGTATGATAGACTATCCAGTAATATTGGAGGTTGAAGCGGCACTATAGCTAAATCAGTTTCAACCACATAACTTTCATTCCCGCAGTTAAATGTTATCAGTAATCCTGCTGGATATTGTTCGAATTGAATGGACTTAAAACTCTTTATCTCACAAGGTGATAGGAAACTATAAACGCTTTTTATATCATTGCCTATAATTTCTAAGAAATCTTTTTCACCAACTTTATTCATCTTTAATGAGTTTGAATCAAATCTATATATTTTGGCAGTTAACTTATTAGAATTGAAATCCTTTGGGCAGTAAAAAATCATTTCAGAATCTCTATAATCATAAAAGTCACAATCTTTTAAATCATTCCATACATTTGAATCTTCTTTCAAAAATCCCCAACCATTTAGTTCATAGCTTACATTTCCATTTTTATAAGTAGCATAAAATGGTCTACCATTGCAAATCAACCAAAATTCTCCGGTATCACTGAAAACATTTACACTATCTCTGATTATTGAACAGAATTCTAGATTCTCCCTAAGTTGATTTAAAACAGCCTTCCTTATATTTTCACTATTATACCACCAATAACAACCAATAACAACTATAGTTAAAACAATTAGAGCAATAATTCCAATCAAAACTTTTTTCTTCATAAACTTCTGATAATTATTTGTCTTCGATTATAAATATTTTAAGCTTCTAACTTAATAAAATTCAAAAACTAAATCTTTTTCATGGAAAACATTTTGCTACTCCAGAAGATCCTTCTTGCTTTAGCTATAGGTGCTTTGATAGGGATAGAGCGTGAGAGAAGAAGGATAAGAGAAGAAATTTTCGCAGGCGTGAGAACTTTTATGCTCACTTGTCTGTTCGGCTTGCTAACAGGCTATCTTTCTCAGCTCTTTTCAAGCTGTTTACCAATATACATAGGCTTAGCTACTGTTTGCTCTATAGCAATAGTAAGCTATGGCTTGAAGTCTGCAAAAACTAGGAGAGTAGGACTAACGACAAGAACAGCTTTTATCCTAGCATTTATCATAGGAGTGATAGTCTTTTACGAGGATTATCCTTATCTTATCTCCATATCCTTAGGAGTAATAACTACTCTTTTGCTCCTTTCAAAAGAATCTTTGCATAAGTTTGCTAGAGGGTTAAAGAAAAACGAGATAAGAGATGCTATTCTGTTTGCAATAATAGCTTTTATAATTTTGCCATTGCTTCCAAACAAGCCTTTAGACCTTTTCCCTGCAATAAACCCCTATGTAGTGTGGCTTGTTGTCGTTGCAATTCTGGGCATAAGCTTTTTTGCTTACGTTGCAATCAAAGCTTTAGGCAGTCATGGTTTAGTTTTGACAGGACTTTTTGGTGGTTTTTCCAGCTCGACTCAGCTTGCTTTAGTAGTGGCGAACGATGTTAAAAGACATAAAAGACTCTTGTACTCTTCTGCCTTTGCTGTTGTGATAGCTTCTTCTCTCATGTTCTTTCGTCAGATAATAATCTCACTCTTCTTCAACGTTTCTCTAGTTCAAGCAATAATTCCTTTTTCGCTAGTAGGAGGTTTGGGTATATCCTTGAGCTACTTGCTCTGGAAAAAGAGCAAGAAAGAGAAAGCTAGTATTTCTCTCAGTTCTCCACTTGCTTTAAAGCCTGCCTTTGGCTTTCTAGCTTATTTGGTCTTCATCCTTCTTTTGACAGGGTTCGTAAGGAAGTACTTTGCCCCTAAAGCAATCTACCTTGTAGCTTTTCTTAACGGTTTAGTAGACGTAGATGCTATAACCATATCTTTGGCAACAGCATCAGCTTCTGGCCTTTCTCCTTTGGTTGCAGTAAACGGCATGCTCATAGCTGCTACCACAAATACTTTGAGCAAGTGGTTCTTGATAAAGTGGGTTGGAGCAGAGAAGCTTGCTGAAGAAGTGAAAAAGTTCTTCCTTGCTTTGATCGTAGTTTGTGTTTTTCTGTTAGCGATACAAGCTTTATAAGCTTTTTCCAAGTTAGTATGAATTATGGAGCTAAACGGTTTACTGGTCAGTCTAAAGCTCGATAAGTATAGAGCAGAAAGAATTAGGCAAGCAATCGGTTACATGCCTAACGAGACTAAGACTATTGTAGTTTGGGGTTACAAAGGAAGACCAAAGGAAGAAATTATCGATGAGATAAGAAGAGTTTACAGGGAGTACGATTTGCAGGCTGTTTACGAGTTTGAAGCCAGGAAGGATAAAGGTTTGGTTTTTCTCGTAAATTCTAGAAGACTTTATTAGTTTACTACTAGAAGTTGTTACGATTCTATATCAGCGTTCTTTAGCTTACTTTTAAGCATGAAGAAGAAGATATTGCTGTTGGCTCTGCTTGCTTTAGTTCCAGCAGTAAAAGCAATAGGTGTTAGCATTTACCAAGGCCAAGTTGCAGACTTAGGATCTCAAGAAGTGGTGACAGATTTTGGTATGGTAGTGGGTTCGATAAAGTTTAGACTAGGAGATTACAGCTGGGCACCTACTGAAGTTTGGCTGCTTCCAGAAAATACTACACCTTCTCAGTTTAGGTCTTTGTCCCAATACTTGGAGTTACCAGCAAACATTACTTTCAGCACTTGCAAAACTTCTGTGTACTACAACGAAAGCTTAGGATATGCTTTCAAGGTGCTGTCTTCAGCAATCCTACCAAACGGAACTTTCTGTGGACTAGCTTATCCAGGAAACTATGCTATAGTTGCAAAGTACTAGTGATGGTATGAAGTATGCTTGGCTCTTAATTTTTCTTGTTTTTCTTCTTCTACTGATTTTGTACTTTAAAACAGCTCCTAATGCAGATAGCTATGTCGGCTCGTTCATCCAAGCATTCAACAACGAGACAAAAGTTCCTAAATGGTACTTTCTAGGAAAAATAAAAATAGAAGCAGGAAATGTAGTTGGGTTTGAATGGAATAGCTAGCAAGCTATGCAGACCAGTATTTCCTTGTTCTAACAAAGCTTCTTTCAGCTTCTAGAATGTCTTTTAAAAGTTCTTCATCGCTTCTGTGGAATTTTGCAAGAATTCTTCTAGCAGTTTTCGGTCCTACACCCCTTCCAGCCAATGCTTTTACTGCCTGTAGCTTGTACACTAGGTAAAGGTCTGCTTTTTGCATGAGCCTTTCGTACACTTTCTTTTCTTCTTCAGTTAGCTTCCCCTTCAAGCCTTTCTTAACAATCTTTAGGACTTTAGAGTATGGTCTGACTACTGCTAATAGTTTAGCGCCACACTTCTTACATGCAATTTCCTTAGAAATTTTTCCTACTGTATAAGTTTGCTCCCAATCTCCACAATTCATACAAACAAGCTTTACCTGCGTGTTCAGCAGCCTTTGCTTGAAAAGTTCGAATATCTCTTTTTCAGGCTTTCCTGGTCCTACTACTTCTGCATACTTGTACTTTACACCAAGCTTTCCTAAGGGCGACAAACCAGGCTTAAAAACTACTGATATTTCTTTGCTCTGGATCTTCTTCAGAATTTCCACACTTTTTTCTATGTCCAGCTTTTCTGTTTCGAGCTCTCTCAGAGTTTCCTTGTAGATCGGTGAGCCTACATAATCTTCTATTATTCTTCTCATGCTAACTTTTCCGTATTCTGCATCGCTCGCTATTGCGCCAAACCTTTTGGCTACATGAACAAACTTCCACTCGAAAAGTTCACTCTTGCTCAAGCTAGTTTCCAGGTAAGCTTTAAAGTGTTCTGGGTTACTGGTGTGCAGGACTTCTTCTACTGCTTTCAAGCTTTTCTGCTGGAACTGCAGCATTATCCTGTAAGGGTCTGTCCTTAGTCCTACAGAACCAAGTCTTGATGACAGCAATGCTGTCAGGAACCTTCCAAGAGTTTCGTTAACTTTCGTGCCAAAGCATGTGTGCAAGACAACCAGGTTTTCAAAGTCTTCTACCAGTATAACTTTGTCAGTTGGGACAACGCTAAACTTACTCTGCTTTTTGATGATCTTAATCATGCTTTTAGCACAGTTTTTATCCACAGGATAGTTTTCTGTTATCCATTGCACTACTTCTTCTTCAGACTTTTGTTTTATCATCTCTGCTACAGTCCCTCTTAATCTTCCAACTTCTTGTGCTACTTCAAAGCTTACTGGTATCAACTCACCTTCCCAGCCTGGTATGGCTGCTTCCACGTCGTTGCTAGGCTCAACCAAAATTCTATCCTCTTCTACAGAAAGTATTCTCCACGGCTCTCCTTTGACTATAAAAGTAGTGTTTGGTTCAGCGTGCAGTGCTACAAACTCTTCGTCTAGTACGCCAACAAAACTTTTGTCTAGCGTGTTGAAAACTCTGTACTGCTTTAAAGAAGGGATCGTAGAAAGCTGTGAGAAGTAGTACTCAAAACCTCTTCTTTTTTTCTTTAGATGACTATTAAGAAAAACTAGGCCAAGCCTTTCCAGTTGCTTGCAGACTTCTAGAAAATCTGCATAGCTTAAATCTCTGTAAGGATAAGAGCGTTTCACCAAAGAATAAGCTCTTTCTAGTTCTATGGTTCCAAAGTCTAGCGTGAGACCTACAAGCTGATGTGCTAAAACATCCAAAGAATTCTTGTGTAAGTTTATCCTTTCAAGCTCGTTTGCTAAGGCTTTTCTTGCAATGACTGCTGACTCAAAAATGTCGTCCTCGTTTGTCGTGATGATGATGCCCTTGCTAACTCTTTGAAGCTCATGACCACTCCTTCCCACTCTCTGGACGAGCTGAGTGACTTCTCTTGGACTCATGTACTGCAAGACTAGGTCAACGCTTCCTATGTCAACTCCAAGCTGCAAGCTACTGGTGCATATTATGCTTTTTAGCTTTTCTTCCTTGAATTCCTTTTCAGTCTTTATCCTCACTTCTTTACTCAAGCTTGAGTGATGGATTGCTGCTGGAAATTTTTTATTGACGATTCTTATCCTGCTTGAAAGAATTTCTGCAAACTCTCTCGTGTTTGTAAAAGTTAGGGTGGAGTGTGAGCCTAGTATAAACTCCATGATAGTTCTTAGTCTTGCAGCAGTCTCTACAGAAGAAAAGATCTTTTTGGCAATCTTACTGTCCTGTTTTGTTGGTCTTGGGTTTATTACTTTTATTTCCATGGCTTTTTCGCTTGTTGCTCTAATTGCTTTCACTACTTTACCACCCGAAAAGAAGCTCGAGACCTTTTCAGGCTCACCTATTGTTGCGCTTAGCATGATAAGCTGGAAGTCGCCGCACAATTCTTTCAGTCTTTCCAGTGCTAATGCCAACTGTACGCCACGCTTGCTGTCTGCAATCTCGTGCACTTCATCAAGAATAACCCACTTAACGTTCCTTAGATGCTCTCTAATCTTTTTTCCAGTGAGTATAGGCTGTAAAGTTTCTAGAGTAACTATCATCATGTCGTTTGGAAACTCTTGTTGCATTTTTCTCTCGTAGGAAGAGGTGTCACCGTGTCTTACAGTTATTTCCATTTCCAACTCTCTTGCCCACTCTTCTAGGTGTAGGAGCAAGTCTCTGTTCAAGGCTTTCATAGGCGAGATGTAAAGTATGCTTACAGGCTTAGGCTTTTCTTTTAACCAAAGATGGAAAATTGGTAACAAGGCAGCAAGTGTTTTACCAGTACCAGTCTCAGAGATGAGCAAGCAACTCATGCCAGCAAGTATAGGTTCTGTAGCTAGCTGTTGGATTGGTGTAGGTTCAGCTATCTTAAACTTTCTTAAAGCTTTTTGTATCTTTTCGTCTAACTTTTCAAAAACACTTTCATGATTCATTTTAATACCGATATATTTTATTTGGACAGTTATAGATATACAACAGCTCTTTAAAAAAGCTTAAAAACCTTTCTTTCCAATATAAGAAGATGCAACTTGTAAGAAAGAATGGAAATTACAACGGAGAAGAGAAGAGACGTGGAACACTGGACATAGTCGCTGGAATTCTGGAAGAGGCAATAACAGGTACCGTAAAGACTAGGATAATGTACAGGGCTAACCTTAGCTATTCTCAACTTAAATGTTATCTTGATAGATTAGTAACAGTAGGACTGCTCGATACTGAGAAAAATGGAAAAGATTCTGTACTCTACAGGACAACGGATAAAGGAAAAGTGTTTTTATCAAGTTATGCTGAAATTCAACGATTTTTAACTCCTGAAAGTTAATTATTTGTGATGGTTAAAAAGGTTGAAAAGATACTTAAAATCCTTAAAAGCAAGTATAGAATCAAGCCTAGAAAGGAAGATCCTTTTACCACGTTGATAGCTTGTATACTGTCTCAAAGAACTAAGGATGAAACGACAGAAGAGGCAGCTAAAAGACTTTTTAGTGTAGCAAGAAAGCCGGAGGAAATTCTAAACCTCTCTACTAAGAAGATAGAAAAGCTGATATATCCTGTTGGGTTCTATAGGCAAAAGGCTAAAAGGATTAAAGAGTTGTGTAAGATTCTGTTAAAAAGATACGAGGGAAAGGTTCCAAAAACAAGAGAAGAATTGCTTATGTTGCCAGGTGTAGGTTTAAAAACAGCAGATGTAGTCTTGTCTTACGGATATGGTGAAGCTGTTGTTGCTGTGGACACGCATGTTGCAGTAATAAGCAGAAGACTTGGTCTGACTAAGAGTGAAGATCCTGAAAAGATTAGAGAAGACTTGCACAGGCTGATTCCACCCAAGCTTAGAAGGAGTGTGAACATTCTTTTTGTAGAGTTTGGCAAGGATGTTTGCAGGACTTTTAAACCTAAGTGCAGTGTTTGCCCGTTAAAAAATTATTGCAGGTACTACAAAGAAATTAAGGGTAAAGAATCTTCTTAACCTCTTCTAATAGCTTTTTTACCTTGTTGGAAGGAAGCTTTGTAATGTTTTCCAACTCTTCTATTCTAAGCTCTAGAATCTGCTTTAACAAGACAATACCAGAATCGCCAAGCCTAACTTCTACTTTAGGGTCTAAACTTTTAAGCATTGTTATTGGGTAAAGTTTTTTTTCTTCTATTATGGATTCTAGCCCCCTCTGCTCTGGAAACCTCCATCCCATGTAGCCTATGCTCTTGCAGTCAGCGTATGCTTTTGCATGCTCAGAAATTTTTGTATTGCAAACCACTAACGTTTTTGTAAAGTTGATGTTGTGCTTTTTTTCTTTATAACCTTCTTTCAAGTCTTCAAGAGTAGAGTTTGCTTCGAGAAAGACGTCAAGCCCAGTATAGGTGTGATGGTTCATATGGTGCTTTACTTCCACGTATATGATTTCATCTCCCTTTCTTGCTACAGCATCTATCTCATGCTCCACACATTTACCAGGAATTATAAGGTTTTGTTCAACAGAATATCCTTCTGAATATAACAACAGTCCAACAAACTTTTCAAAGTCTGGCTTTGGCCTGAGCAGACTGATTGCTTCACGCAAGTCTATCTGATACTTTATCTCAGGCTTGAAATCTTTCATGTAGGTAAAAATCATCCGTAGAATTTCTTTAGTTGGTATACCATCGTATGCTTCTTTTTCTATCCTATCAGCAACTGCTCTAGCTTGTTGAGGAGTGGCATGCATCCTTAAGCATGTCCTAACAATCTTAGACTTGATAAAAGGCTGCTTTCTTCCATCAAATTTAGTTACGAAAATCATTGTTAATAATTTGTTTTTTTAACTAAAAATTGCATACACTACAAAAAAACTCAAAAAACTTTACTAGGGATAAGTAAAAGATAATTATTTGCTAAATTTTTCCAACTTGTTTTTTATTTCTTCACTACTTTTACCAAAGTATCTTTCAAAGTCGTCAGTCGTCGTGATGAGCTTAGTCCTTCCAAATTTTTCAGCCTTTATCAAACCCTTTCTCTCCAAGGCTTGGATATACCCGTAGGCTTTATTGCCTTGGTATCGTACTATCAACGATTGCTTGACAGGTTGTTTAGAAACTACTATGGAGAGAGTTCTCATCATACCGTCTGATAAGTCTGAAAATGGGGCAAGACTTGCAACTTTATCCCTGTATTCAGGCTTTATTCTTAGCTCATACCCTTCTGGCGTTTGGGCAAGCTCTATACCTCTTTCTACGCTTTGTAATTCACTTTCAATTTCTTCTAGAATTTCTTCCAGCTCTTCTTTGCTTATTCCAGCTATTTCACACAGTTTTTCAGGTGATAAGGGAGTGCTAGAAACAAAGAGAGCTGCTTCAACCAATGCTTTTTTGTTCATAATATATTTTTCTCTTTTCAATAAATTTAGCATTCGTTAAACGTTTATAAGCGGAAGAACAAGTTTAAATTATGAAGGAAGCGATAATACTAGCAGGTGGTAAAGGGCTAAGGCTAAAGCCTCTGACAGAAACTATACCTAAAAGTTTGGTGATGATAAAGGACAAGCCTTTAATAGACTACCAGCTCGATTGGTTGGAGAAGAACGGTTATACAAGAATAGTTGTTGCATGCGGCTACAAGCACGATGTTTTAAAGAAATACCTAGGAAATTCTGTGTTGTACTCTGTAGAGAGCACACCGTTAGGAACAGCAGGTGCAGTGAACAAGGCTAAAAAGCTTTTACAGAGTAAGGATTTTCTGGTAATAAACGGAGATATAATAACTGACTTGAAGCTAGAGGAATTTGAAAAGGTGCATGAAAGACTTTCTATGGTCGTGACTCCTTTGAAGTGTCCTTTCGGTGTTATAAGCGAGGAGGGTGGAAAAGTATCTTTTCAAGAAAAGCCAAAGCTGCCTTACTGGATAAACGCAGGGATATACCTTATAAACAAGTCGGTAAATTTACCTGCAAGAGGCGATTTAGAGAAAGATGTTTTTCCGAAAGAGCAACCAAAGATTTTTAAGTATGAAGGGTTTTGGAAGAGCATAGACACTTTCAAGGATGTGGCAGAAGCAGAAAAAGAGCTGGAGTGAAGGATTATTTTTTGTTGTTCAAGATTTTCTTGATGCATCTGCTCAAGTTTTGATTTCTTTTAGAGTTCAACTCAATACCTAAAACTTTCAGCTCATCCATTGCTGCCTGATGAAGAGATTGCTTATCCTTTTTCAGGTAGGGTTTTCTCTTTAGCAAGTCTTTTACAAGTTTTGAATACTCTACGAAACTTCCTGTATAGATTTCTGTAAGAGATTTGTCGTACTTTTTTCCACAGTTAAAGCAGGCATAGCATTCTACAGACAAAGGGTCCTCTGGGTTGTAGATTGGCTTAAGCTGGTTTTTGCAGTTTGGGCAGTACATAAGAACAGTTTAAAAGAAAAAAGATTTAAGCTTTCATCTTTTCTTCGATATCCAAATCTCCCTAAAAATTTCAGGTTGTTGAACTTCTATCTTCCTTTCTTGGTCTAAGTGCAAGATTGGTATGAAATGGTCTACTATCTTGTCCCTTTTCCACTCTTCCACTATTTGCTTGAACTCTATTCTGTCTAAGTTGAGCTTTTTTATAAGCTCTTCTATTTCTTGCATAACTCTTTCTATCTTTTTTGTTATGTCTTCCTCTGTTGGAATTGCTACCTGAAGCTTTCTTGCAAAGAGTTGCTTTCTCTCTTCTCTTCTTTTTTCTACAGTCATAGCTTTTCTAAGGGCATGTATAAGCTCGTCAAGAGTTACTTGTCTCTTTGGAACTCTTTTCATTGGGTAGCTTAGCTGGACTAGGTTTGGATCTATTCCCAAGTCTTCAAAAGGTTTTGCTTCTTCTACAGCTTCCTCTCTTTCCTCAAAAATAGAAAGATAGTCTGCTTTTAGCTTTAGCAGGATAGCAGCAACGAAAACTATTTTTGCAGGTATTCTAAAGTCTAGCTCTTCCACTGCTTTTAGGTAGCGGAGGAAGCTGTCTGTGAGCTTAACTAAGTCTATGTTCCATGGGTCTAGGTTTTCAACGTTTACTATGTAGTAGATAACTTCCTCCCAGCTTTCTTTTTCTATTATCATTTGAAGGATGTTTTCTTCTTCTGACATATCTAATAATTGGTCTTCTAATGTATTGAAATTTGATAAAGTATTTGGCTACTTATAACTTCATGATTTTCTTTTTTTGGTCTAATGAAATTTGATAACTATCGGGTGGTATTACTTTTTCAATTGATATCCACGGTACGAATGGAAACTGGTGCGACAAGTTATTGGAAACTTCTTTAACCTTTTCACTATTTCCATTATGCTTTATAAGCATATCAACATCGCTCCAGTAGTGTGCTCTACCATCTACCAACGAACCACCTATATAGATTGCTGTACATTCAGGAGATAGTTTTCGTAACCTTTGTTGATAGATTCGAGCTAAATCAATTTTAGCACTGTTGATATTTTCTATTGGTATTTTGGATTCGTAGACAGGATATAGAAACAACAAGTATAATTTTGTTTTTTCGGTCAAACTCAGCTCATCGAAAAAGTTTGGATAGTACGGAAAATCTTTACCTCGAAGAAATTCTTTCAGACCTAAAAAATCATCATGAACGTCTTTGACAGGAACATTATATTTTTCTGCAAATTGTTCAATTGTATAGCTTACCTCTTCAACCCATTTATGTGCGTCATCTTGCAGTTTTTCTTTTAAATAATTGAGATATTCTTGAAACATGTAACTTATTTAAAAATTAAAACTAATAAGCTTTAAATCCTATTTTCATAAAAGTATCGGAAGTGAACCACCGAAAAGTTTATATTTCACACGTGTGAAGATAAAACCACGAGAGAATGAGCTTCATTCTAACCTTTGACATACCAAGAGAGTTGGTGTCAGAAAGAAAGCATGTAAACTTAAGCTTGCGTAGGATGAATGCAAAGATGGTACAGTTTTCAGTCTGGGAGCATGAAAACCTTTCTGACCTGATAAAAGTAGCTTTTAAGATAAAGTCTGCAGGTGGATCAGCAAGAATCCTAGAAGAAAAGTTCATCTTCTAATCAAAAATTTATTTAAGCTACTTCAATTAATATACATGGCCAAAAAGGACAAAATCTACATGCCTTCAGGCTTCGGAGGTCTAGTCCGCTTTCCAGAAGAAGAGGAAGAAATGGTCAAGCTAAAGCCTGAATGGGTAATGTACATAGTAGTTGGTATAATCGTCCTCGAGCTTTTGCTCAAGTTTTTGTCCGCTTGATGGTATGGAAAAAGAAAAAGTGCTAAAAATAATAGCTCTGTTAAAAGAGCATTACCCGCACGCAAAGTACTACCTAAACTTTTCTAACCCTACAGAACTTTTAGTTGCTGCAATGCTTTCTCCTCAAGTAAGGGATGAAATAGTAAACGCAACAACTCCAAAAATTTTTGCAAAGTATAAAACGATAGAAGACTATGCAAAAGCAGACTTGAAAGAGCTGACAGAATTGATAAAGCCAATAAGCTTTCCTGCAGTAAAAGCAGCAAGAATTAAAAAGGCTTGTCAAGTAATTCTAGAAAAGTTTAATGGACAAATTCCAAGAAGCATGAAAGAGCTAACTTCTATTCCTGGGATAGGAAGAAAAACTGCGAATTCGATCCTCATAAATGCTTTTGGTATTGTAGAAGGAATTCCTGTAGATTTGCACGTTATAAGAGTTTCTTATCGTATAGGCTGGACAAAGAGCAAAGATCCTAACGAGATAGAGCAAGACCTGATGAAAATTATTCCAAAAGAAGAGTGGAAAACTATAGCTTACAGGATAAAGGCACACGGTCGTGCTTTGTGTGGGCCAGTACCAGCTTGTTCAAAGTGCTTTTTGAAAGAATTATGCCCAAAGACTGGAGTTAAAAAGTATGCTTAAGATAGGTCACAGAGGAACAAGGGCTTACGAGCCTGAAAACACGCTAAGAAGCTTTAAGAAAGCAATAGAGCTTGGAGTAGATGCGGTAGAGCTTGACGTTAGAAAGACAAAAGACGGAAAGCTTATTGTTATGCATGATGCTGACGTAAGCAGGACAACAAACGGTAAAGGGCTAGTAAGCGAGCTAACTCTAAAAGAAATAAAAGCTCTGGAAACAGAGGAAGGAGAAAAAGTTCCAACTTTGGAGGAAGCTTTAGATTTTATCGACAAGAAGGTAAAAATCCTCATAGAGCTGAAAGAGACTGGAATTGAAAATAAGGTTTTAGACCTTGTTAAGAAAAAGGGTCTAGAAGAAAACGTGATAATAGTTTCTTTCTTGGAAGATGCTTTGAAGAAAGTTAGGGAGCTGAACAAAAAAGTTGAAACTGGTTTGATTTATGTTAAGCATAAAAACCCGATAAAAGCTGCTTTAGAGCTTAAGGCAAACTATCTACTACCTTTACATGCTTTTACCCATACAGCAAACGTTCAGAAAGCTCATGAAAATGGCTTGAAAGTGATAGTCTGGACTGTCAACGATGCAGAAAGAGCAAGAGAGCTTGTTAAAAAGGGTGTAGATGGAATAGCAAGCGATAAGCCAGACATCCTGACAAAGCTCTAAAGATAAAAACTTTTCTTTCTTTCACCAACAATTACTTATGAAGAACCTTGAGATTGCAAAGATTCTACAAGAAATTGCCATCTACCTAGAAATGGACAACGTCCAGTTTAAGCCAAGAGCTTATGAAAAAGCAGCCAAGGCGATTGAAGCCCTAACAGAGCCTGTGGAAGAAATTTTCAAAAGAGGAGGAAAAGAAGCTCTGATGGAAATTCCTGGTGTTGGCGAGAGCATTGCAGAAAAAATTGTAGAGCTGCTAACAACAGGTAAGCTGAAATACTACGAAGAGCTTAAACAGAAAGTACCAGTAGACTTAGAAAGCTTTCAAGGCATAGAAGGGTTAGGGCCAAAGAAAATAAAGCTCCTCTGGCAAAAGCTTAAAATTAAAAACATAGACGACTTGGAAAAAGCTGCTCGCGAGCACAAGATATGCAAGCTTCCAGGCTTTAAAGAAAAAACCGAACAGAACATTCTAAAAGGCATAGAGTTTGCAAGGAAGAGCAAAGGAAGGTTTATCCTCGGCTTTACTCTACCTTTAATACGTGAGATAGAAAGCAGGCTAAAAGCCTTACCAGAAGTTAAGCGTGTAGTAGTTGCAGGCTCAGTAAGAAGGATGAAAGAAACTATCGGTGACGTAGACTTTTTAGTTATTTCTGACAAGCCGCAAAAAGTTATGGACTTCTTCGTTTCCATGCCAGAAGTAATAGACGTTATGGGAAAAGGAGAAACAAAGTCTTCAGTCAAGCTCAACAACGGAATGGATGCAGACTTAAGAGTCGTTCCAGAAGAAAGCTTTGGTGCTGCTTTGCAATACTTTACAGGCAGCAAGGATCACAACATAGTCTTGAGAAGGATTGCGATAGAAAAAGGATGGAAGCTTAGCGAGTATGGACTATTCGACAAGAATGAAAAGCAAATAGCTGGCAAGACAGAAGAAGAGATATACGAGAAGCTTGGTTTACCATGGATTCCTCCTGAGCTTAGAGAAAACACTGGTGAAATAGAAGCAGCTTTAAAAGGCAAACTACCAAAGCTTATAGGCTATAAGGATCTTCGTGGCGATTTGCAAGTTCACTCAAACTGGACTGACGGAGCAAACACGATAAGAGAAATGGCAGAAGAAGCTAAAAAGCTTGGTCTAGAGTATATAGTGATATCAGACCATGCTAAATCCTTGGCCATGACAGGAGGTCTTGATGAAAAAGCAATAGAAGAGCAAGGAAAAGAAATAGATAAGCTAAACGAACAATTGGAAGGGATAAGGATTCTCAAGGGTATAGAAGCAAACATACTGAAAGATGGGAGAATTGACTTGCCTGATAGCGTGCTTAAACAGCTAGACTTTGTTGCTGTCGGCGTTCATTCTCACTTTAACATGAGCAAGGAAGATATGACAAAAAGGATAATAAAAGCCATACAAAACGAGCATGTCGATTACTTGTGCCATCCAACAGGAAGAGAAATACAGAAAAGGGAGCCTTATCCTGTTGACGTACAGAAGATAATAGAAGTTGCAAAAGAGAACAATGTTGTTCTTGACATAGATGCTTATCCTGACAGGCTTGACTTGAAAGATGAGCACATAAAGCTTGCTGTTGAAATAGGTGCTAAGCTTGGCATTAGCTCTGATGCTCACAGTAAGGTTCACTTACACTTTTTAGAATTTGGAATTGCTCAAGCTCGTCGGGGCTGGGCTACTGCCAAGGATGTAATCAACACTTTGTCAGCAGATAAATTGTTAAAGATTTTAAAATAAAAATTTAGTTACTTACCCATACTTAATTAGACATACTCTCCACGATCAAAGGCTCATTGTTAAGACTCGATTAAAACTTAAATTTTTAACTGTTTAACAAAAGTTTAACGAGGCGAGTATATGAAAGTCTATCATATAAGAGATTTCGATAAAAGTGGTAAATTACTAAGAAATGAAGCTTTCTGTGTCCCAGAGTACAACCCACCGTTTTTTGAAGAATTTGATATAAAAAATAAATGTGAGATAACAGAGAATTTTTCGATGGAAGATTTTGGCAAATATTTGATGGAAAATGAAAATAAAGAAGAATTCGAGTGTCTAGGTAAAAATAAGTGTGTTTTAAGAAAAGATAACGATAAAAAATTCTCTGGAGAAGAGAATGACATTATAGTTAGAAGAGTGGATTACAAAGTTGTTAAAGGACCACCAGTCGATGCATTTAAACGATACTTAAAAGAAAGAAAAAGTAAAGTTAAAGAAATTATTGAATCTACACCAAGAGATAAAATGCTCGCTAAAATAGGTCTTATGGGATTTGATGAAAGAGTTACATATTGTAGTATCGTTTATCCGCCTATAACCGATGTTGTGAAAAGTGATAAACCTATTTTAAATGCTGCTTACAAAGAGGATATAAATGAAAGAGGATATGATATTCATGTCTTCCCATTCTCTAAAGTAAGTACTAGAATAGTAGTCCATAGCTCAAAATTTGAAGACGGATATCCAGATTCTATACAAGTAGTTACACGATACATGTATACGCCTGTAATGCAACAAATGGTTTCATTACCAACTAATATAGTTGGTAGAGAAAATCTTATTCGTGCTATAGACGACTGGTTGAAAGATGTTTTGAGTGAATCGTCTGAAAATGAAGATTTTAAATGGAATGCTGAAGATATAGTTAAATCTGCAGAAAAACAAAAGGAATACTTGGAAACTTTGTCTGTAGAAAGAAAACCTAAAAAAGGAGATAAAGGTGTTTTTGGGTTGGAAACTGGAGTTAATTTTGAACTACCAGAAGAAGTTTCCATTTATCTTAACAAAAAAGATAAGTTGAAGGTATACGAGTTATTTGGAGTAGTAGTATAGTTCCGAATTAATTTTTATCTGTCCTAAAGATTAATATGATCGAGTTTGAAAGCGAAGAAGAAGCAAAAGCCTATGCATGTAGCCTGTTAGGCCTTAAGCAGGAAGACCTTCCTAAACCAAGAAAAATCATGTATGAATTCCCCGTCGACAGAACTCTTGAAGTTTACGATGTAGATAAAATTTCTTTTGGGATTGGATGGAGCAGAAGTGGAAGAGGAAAAATTTTCTACGGAGTTTGGGTAATAGAAGGGGAAGAAGTGAAAAGGGTGTGACTGGAAGGGCCGAGGGTAAACTAGAGCTAAAAAGAGCAAAAGTTTTCCTAGCATCTAAACGAGAAAAAGTTAAGCTAGATGATGCAACAGTTTTCATCCATGTAAAAGGCTACTCTCTTGCAAGAGTTACTCACCTAGACATAGAGCACGACATTCTCGATAACATTATTCCACCAAAGAGAGGCTACTTCCTTACATTAGAAGGAATTAGAGACGGATTAAAAATCGAACTAGAAAAACCTAAAGAAGTTGAATACAAAAACAAGAAACTGTTAGTCAATTCTATAACGATTTTACATCCATACTTAAAGAAGATCCTGAAGAGTACAAGAACATGGGTTGGTGGAAAGTTTGGTGGAATCTACATCGGCTTCAGAAAAGAGCAGATAGCTAAGCTGGAGAAAATAGCCAAGGAAAAGTTTCAGTTTTATTAGATTGCAAACATTTATAAACTTTTCTGCTAAATTTTCAAATATGAAAATAGGGAAGATAGAAGATAACCTAGACTTCATTACTTGGATTGTTGAAGAGAAGACTAAAAGCAAGTTAGGCGCTATAACACCCACAAAAGATTCTATAACTTTCATCTTTACAGACGGAAGAGAAGCAGTAGAAAGTTGTGAGAGAGTAGAAAAAACTCTAGATCCATGGCTTGACTTAGTCAGAGAAGTTTACAACAACCCTGATATAAAATATGTAAAGCTTGACAGAAGAGATAAAATAGTAAAAGTAGGAGACAAAATAATGGACATTAAAAGTTTTGAAGAGAACTTGAAAGACAGGCTAATAGCCAAGATAGAGTACGAATGCATTCTCAACAGAATACCCTACACAGGAATAGAAAAACTGTACCAGTGCAAGCCTACTGAGATAATGGACGTTTACACAGAGCTTGAGTTACGCATTAAGAACTATTGCCTTTCCAGAAAGCCGATCATGCCACTCTCTCTAGAAGTATACTCTAAAGGAAGCAGAAACATTCTAAAACTCTAAGCAACATAATCAAGCTGTCGCTCTCTTCTTTCTGTAACTTCTAGCAAAGCTACATGAAGCTCTGGAAGTAAAGATATATAATGCATCTGAGGTAGGCACAAATCGTCAGTCCAAAACACCTTATTTTCTGCCATCCTTACTCTCAGCGCAGGATCTTTCCATTTTTCGTGCCAATTATCTTTTACTTTGTTCACATAAGCGATCTCAACAAGTCTTTTTTGATAGCATGTACTCCATGCTCTGTAGTTCCCTGAAGCTAATGTTTGGTAGAGTAGACTTTTGTCTTCCACGTCCTTAACAGGATTTATCATATAATATCCACTCCAGATTAACTCAGCCATACTTCTGTAGTCCTTTTCAATCTTTCCCGCACCTTCTGCACAATGTCTGTAGAGTAACGTTGCTTTTTCTTTAGCATCTTTATCAAGCTCCTCTTTTGTCAACTCACCGTTTCTTATACTTTCTGCCTTCAGCATTGAAACAGCAATCTCATTCATTCCGCATACTATGTGTTTCAAGTCTACCATAAACATACTTGTTGGTAAAGCTGCCTCTTCATTCGTCCTGTAATGGTAGAATATCCTGTAATACCAAGGTTGTTTGGCAAACTTAGAAAGGTCTTCCGTATGCTTTCTAGAAAGATCAAGGAGAGAATTTATGTAAGAATCTCTTTTTTGTGCCAAATCCTTTTCTACAACGACAGGTTGTTCTTTTATTCTGTACAAATCGTCTGTCAGCTTTTTGAGTATTTGCTGTAGTGTAGGTACATTCTCGTTTCTTATTGGTGCTTTTTTGCTCCAACATTCTTTACAGTCTCTTAGAACTTCGTCCGCAGTCTTAACTATGTTCAACCTAGTTTCCAAATCTAAATTAAAATCTCTAGCCACATCATCACTCTGAGAAGATAAGTTCAATAAGAATAGGTAAGCTTTAAGCTATATAAACTTTTCGGTATAAGAGAAAAGGTAGTAAAGTACGAGGTTTAGAATTCTTTGAATCGTGGTTAATCTCCGAAGAGATCGATACCACTTTCCGTAGCTGATAGCTACTGAATTCTAAACTTCCCCCTTCCTACCTATATAAAATTTAGACTTTCAAAAGCTTAAAAATGTTTACCTTTAATCTTCTATTATGCCCTATGCTAATGAGAAAAACTTTTTCACCAATTTTTCTTATGTAGCTGAACGAGTGAACAAAGCTCTTTCAGACATACTTTCCCAGCCGATTAGGAACGTAGATAAGATAGAGATAAGCAAATGTTACAAGGAAGTACTGAAGAATTGGTATGTCTACGACTATTCTTTTATAGTAGAAAGACCAGGCAAAAGGCTAAGACCGTTCATTCTAATAACAGTAGCAATGGGCAACGGCTACAAAGACTTAAAATCACTCCTCCAGCCTGCTTGTGCTGTAGAAATCTTCCACAATTCTACTCTTGTGCACGATGATATCATGGACAGAGACGAGATAAGGTCTGGAAGACCTACTGTCAGAAAGCTTTGGAATGACTTTTACTCTCAGAAAAAAGATTTTTTAACAAAGGGGGAGAAGCCAGTAGAAAAAGCTGATTATACAGCAATAAACAGTGGCGATAGGCTGCTCTTGCTACCTTACTACTTGCTAGCCAATTCTAACTTTAGGCCAGACCAAAGAGCAGAAGCTGTAAGCATCTTGGCAAGCAGGACACAAGAAATTATGGAAGGTCAACTGCTAGACTTGAGCTTTGAAGGAAGGAAAGAAACTACTCTAAAAGACGTTCTTTACATGTACACAAAAAAGACTGGTGCTTTGTTCGAAGCATGCGCACTCATAGGCTTAACACTTTCTGACGGAAAAGAATATCAGAAAAAAGCTTTGAGCAAGTGGGCAAGAGAGTACTTCAACTGGAGGTTCCAGATAAAAGATGACTTGATAGAAAACAACATAGATGGAGCAAAAGGAAGGCCTGTAGGAAGCGATATAAAAGACGGAAAAGTTACGCCTCTTGCTGTTGCTACATTAGAAATGGGTGACAAGCAAGAAAAGAAAGCTTTTTTAGAAGCATGGGGTAACAAAAGAGCTACTGAAGAAGAAATTCACTCAGCTATAGATGCTGCTTTTTCAAGTGGTGCAGTAGATAAGCTGAGGAAAATGATTGAAGAATTTGGGGAAAAAGGTAAATCTTTGATAGAAGAAGCTAGCTTAGAGAGGGAATATGAAGATCTTCTTAAGGACTTGACAGAATACGTTGGTGCGAGAACCTACTAAATTTTCTAAAACTAAAATATATGTATGAGGAAGTTTAAGTTTATCGACATCACTACTGCTGATGTAGCTTTTGAAGCTTACGGCAGAAGCTTGGAAGAACTTTTTGCTAATGCTGCACTAGCAATGTTTGAGGTTATGATAAACACGAAGCAAGTTGAACCAAAAATAGAAAGAAAGGTTGAAGCGCAAGGAAACGATTTACAATCTCTAATGTTCAGCTGGCTCAACAGCTTACTAGTTTTTGTAGATTCAGAAAACCTTGCCTTTTCCGAGTTTAAAGTAAAAGTAGATGAAAAGAATTTTAAACTAGAAGGAATTTGTAAGGGAGAAGAAATGAACAGAGAAAAGCATGAAACTAGGACGCACGTAAAGGCAGCAACGTACCATCAAATGGAAATCAAAAAAAATAAAATTTGGAAAGCCAGAATTATTCTGGATATTTAGACTTTAATTTAAAATTTCCAATGTTTGTATCCCATTTTAAATATAAACACATCTTCAAGAAGAATAAAAAAATTAAGAAATAAACTAAGCAATTCTTTTCCTTGCTTTTTGTTCTTCTACTTCAAGCCCTACTTTTCTATTAGACTTGCTCCACCTGCTAGCAAAGCTATTAATCCTGTGACCAACAGCAAGATTGCATATACCCAGCCTACAACTATTATTGTTGTGAAGTTGGGCATTGAAGAGCCATAATAGCTAGATGCTCTTCCTGCAGCTTCTAGAATCGTCCCAGCTGCTACTAGCCCGTACATCATGGCTATTGCCTGAAGCAGAAACACTATTCCTATTAGCAAGAGGCTTATCGAGCCAAGCTTTTCTGCGCTTACCATAAAAATAATTTGGTTTTTCTTTTTAAATTGCTGTTGGTAACGTGAGATAGAAAATCAAAGAAATTATTGTGTATGCTATTGAGAAAACTATTATAAAGGTTAGTTTTTTTCTGTCTATTGCTACAAACTTCTTTTCAGTCTTCGTTAGCATTACTACTACTGAAACACCGACTACAGTCAAAACGTTTGCCAGTCCTATCAAAGCAAACTTTTTCACTTCACGGTAGACTATAAACCCACTCACAGCACCTGCTATAACAGATTCTATTACAAGCAAGATGAAAGTAGCCGTAGTTTGATGAGAAACGAAGAAGCTTATACGCTCTGTGCGTGTAGATTTTTCAAACCATAAGTCGTCAATAAAATACTTAGACGGAGCTTTCATTTCTAATTGCGTGTAAGGCAAGTTCATCACACTAGTACCTCCGAAAAATTCTGTCAAGCCAGTGGATAAATAGTCTTGGATGTAGTAGCTTGTCTTAGCATAGCTTTTTATTTCTGGATATACATTTGGCTCAAAATAGCCCAGCAGGTAGACTTTCACCGGTATTGCCTTACTTCCATAAACACTTGTCGGTAAAAGAGGATAGAAGACTTTATCTGTCGGAAATGTAAGGAATACGCCTACCTTTTTACTGTAAGGATAATAGTAGGGTATTTCAACTGCTTCCTGGTATACAGGTTCGTAATACCTTGGCTCACATCTCTTTGTAAACCCGTCGCAGTATTCTTTCGTGTAGTCACAAGGTGGACAGCCAGCACAAAAGTTTGCATTGTATGCACAGTAGCACTTATGCGTGGTAGAATCGCACTGACCTAAGTTTCCGTTTACACAGCAGCCATAAGTGTATGGTGGACAATTGGCAGAGCATGCCTGCGAGCATTCATCATGATTAATACAATAAGAAGGAACATAACCAGTAACATTAGAACCAGTTATCCAAGCAACAACAAAGCTGTACTCTTTACCTATGTAGCCGTCAAAAACGCTTATAGCACTTCTCTGGACGTTCAAACCTTTGCTCGAAAGGTAATTATACAGAGCATCTCCACTTTCTGCAGTTACTAGCTCTACAGTCACACCTTCTTTCTCCAAGTGCTCATGTACAACAACACCACCCATTCCTTCAGCTAGAGGATATCCATACCTAGGATAGAATTCTTCTGTTGGAATGACTGGAGTAGGTATGAAAAATGGATATACTATTCCTAGAGCAGCTCTCTTTACAGGCTGCTGGATATACCCTTCTATACTTTTGCCACTAAAAGTTGGAAATTCTGTAACTACATCTATAACTACTCTCTGTGGTTTAGCAGGCACAGGAAATATCCAAACTGCTTTATCATAAGCCATACTAAAGTCTACTGCTATGATCATCTTTTCTAATCCATCTTGATAAGCTATTACAGCTCTCTGTTCGTTCTGCTCTAAAGGTTGCCAATTGTCAGGACGCCATATAACACCATCAGCTATTACAGATGGTATTAAGAGTAGAATGAAGAGAAAAAGCAAAGCTTTCTTCATAAAGTTAATTAGGGTTTAGAACTTAAATTCTTTTTCTGTTTGAGAGCGCAACAAATAAGTCTCCAAATTCTTCTTTTTCTTTATAAGTTTTGATGGAGTATCTAGCTCCGTCTAACGCGCACTCCCACGAATTTAAAGCTTCTTCAATTATACAGAGTTTAATCTTCTACAAAAGATTGTGCCTGACATTTCAATTAGAGAAAAGAAATAGAAAGGAAAAGTTATACTTGGTATTTAGCTTAGTTCTTCAACTTCTTCTCTTCCCTTTTCTAGTTCTTTTTCCTGTTCTTTATCTTGCTCTAAGAGCAAAGCTTGAAACTCGCCAAGATGAGTTTTTTCTTCCTTTGCTATATCAAGAAGAACTTTTTTAATTTTTTCATTTTCACTTATGCTTGCTAATTGCTCGTATAAATTTATTGCATCTAACTCAGCTATCATTCCAACTCTTGCTATTTGTTTTTCCAAGTCCTTCTTTTCTATTTTCTCAAGCTTGAAAGGTATTTGAGAAAGCATTTTTTCACCTTTAACTTAATTTTTTTCTAGAGTATTTAAAGTAATATGAGGAAATGTCCTAACTGCGGAAACAAAAGCTTGCAGAAAATCTTAGATGAATGGGTTTGTTTTGAGTGCGAATACCATAGCAAAGAACCAAAAGAGGTTAAAAGAACTTTTAGATAAGGATTAATTCAAAAAATGAACTTTTGTCCTTTAAATACTTTATGAACCTTTAAGGACTTATGGCCCTATCAAACTTTTTCTACTTCCCCTTTTGGAGAAATTATTATGGGTCTTGATTCTGTCAAAGCTTTTGCAATTTTCTCCCTCGCACTTTCCAACAAACGCCAAACTGTTCCACGAGAGGTTTTCATTCTGTTTGCGACTTCCTCTTGTGTTAGCTTTTCTAGATCGCTAAGCCTAAAAGCTTCAAACTCAGGATAAGTTAGCTCTACAGGCTCTGGATTCTCTATTCTATTTGGAACAAATTCTTTAGCTCTAGGTACTTGAGAAATGTACAAGTAGCTAAAAGGTCTTCCTGGCCCCCCTCTTCTACAGCACCATCTCCATCTCGACATAATAATTCTATAACAACTATAACATTTAAATACTTGCATATGCACATAATGTTATGTGCAAAAGCACAAAATATTAGGAGGTGAAATAGATGCCATGGGGAGGAGGTAGAGGTTTTAGATGGATGTACTATGCAACAGGAGTGCCAGGATGGATGAGAGCTGGATACGGATATCCTGCTTTTGGTAGAGGAAATCCGTTTCCATTCTGCAGATGGTTTCCTTGGATGCCTAGAGGGTGGTGGTCTGGGATGTATGGACCAGTAGAATGGACACCACAAGGGCCAGTACTAGCTTCACAAACTACAGCACAGCAAATACCTGTAACTCCAATGCAATTTCAACCACAAATGACAAAAGAGCAAGAGATTCAGTATTTAGAGCAAGAACTAAAAGCTCTAGAAGAAGAGAAAAAGGCATTAGAACAGGATCTTGAATCAATTAAGAAAAGGATTAATGAATTGAAATCACAAGAATAAATTGAGGCGATTAAATGAAAATAGCTGTATCTGCTACTGCCGACAGTCTAGATGCTATCGTAGACCCAAGGTTCGGTAGGTGCGCTTACTTTGTAATAGTTGAAGTAGAAAAGAATGAAATTAAGAACGCAGAAGCAGTACAAAATCCTGCTGCAACTGCGATGGGTGGCGCTGGTATTCAAGCAGCACAATTAATCGCAAGCAAAGGAGCAAAAGTGTTGATCAGCGGTAACATAGGACCAAACGCATTTAGCGTTCTGTCTGGAACAGGCATAAAAATCGCAACTGGCGTGGCTGGAATTTCTGTTAGAGAAGCTGTTCAAAGATACTTAAAAGGTGAAATAAAAGAAACAAAAGCACCTACTATGCCAGGTTTTGGACCTGGAAGAGGAATGGGTCCTGGCAGAGGCAGAAGATTTTTATAAAAAAATTTCGAAGTAGGAAAACGTATGAGAATTGCAATAACATACGATAATAAAGGGGAAGCTGGATTTAAAACAGGGTGGGGTTTCTCCTGTATCGTCGAGAATCAAAACAAAATTTTATTCGATACAGGTTGTAACGGCATAGAGTTAATATACAATTTAAAAAAATTCGGCTATAGTCCAAAGGATTTTGATATTTTATTTTTATCGCACGATCATTGGGACCATATGGGTGGTTTGTTTGAAATGTTAGAAGCAAATAAGAATTTGAAAGTTTTTGCTTTGGAATCTTTTTCCTCACATTTAAAAGATGAAATTAGAAAAAGAGCAAAACTAATTGAGGTAAAAAATGAACAGAAAGTACTTGAGAACGTGTATACTACTGGAATAATTAAAAATAATCCAGACGAACAATCTTTAGTGATAAAGACTGAAAAAGGTTTGGTAATTATCACAGGTTGTGCCCATCCTGGAGTTGTCAATATAATTAAAAAAGCTAAAGAATTAGCAAAAGAAAATGTTTATCTTGTTCTTGGAGGTTTCCATTTGTTTGGAGCGGATGATGCTGAAATAGAAAAAATTATAGGAAGTTTTAGAGATTTAAAAGTAGAAAAAGTAGCTCCTTGCCATTGCACAGGGAATAAAGCTATTTCTTTGTTCGAAAAAGAATACAAAGATGATTTTGTAAAGATCGACGTCGGAAAAATAATTGAGGTATGAAGATAGATGAACTAGAGAGAATTAAAAGAGAAAAGTTAAAGAAATGGATGGAAAGAATGAAAGGAGGTGATATTATTCAAACTGAAATAGAAGTCGATGATGAAAATTTTCAGGAGAAGGTAATAGAACAATCCAAAAAAATACCTGTTGTTGTTGATTTTTGGGCAGAGTGGTGTTTGGTACCAAGAAGTAAATTGATTTTCAATCCAAATATAAAAGATATTAGAGAAGTTAGAGAGGGTTCAAGAATACTTTCGTTTGATAAGAATTTTCAAGAAATAATTAGCGATGTTAAAATGACTCATCAAGTGGTATTAAACCAAATGATCAAAATAAAAACTGAATGTGGTAGAGAATTAGCTTGCACTCCTGACCATCTTATATTAACAAAAAAGGGATTTAAGAAAGCTGAAGATTTGCAAATTGGCGATTTACTTTCTGTATATCTATTTTCTGATTTTTATTATGTTTTCGAAAAAGATAATAGACCTGTTCTCACTGAGCAAAAAATTAAAGAAATAAGTGAAAAGCTAAATTTGAATAGACAATCGTATATAAATGAATTGAAAGAGAAAAAACTATTGGATATTCATTATAATCAGGAAACCGCATATATCTTAGCAAGCCTAATAGGATTTTTATTAACTGATGGTTCACTCTCCAGAACTAAGAATAACGAGCGATTAATCGAGTTTTTTGTTGGAAGTAAAGAAGATTTAAAAGAAATAACACATGATCTAGAATTTTTGGGTTTTCATCCCAGTTTTAGAAGACAGATAGCAAAAAAAGGAAAAATAGGCAACAGACAATTTATACAGAGATGCTTCAGAGTAAGAGTATCACGAACTGCGTTATTTATCCTATTTAAAGCGCTAGGTGGAATTGAAGGAGAAAAATTCTTTAAAGGATTGAAAATTCCAGAATGGATACTAAACGGACCTAAAGAGATTCAGAGAGCATTCTTGCAAGGGTTTCTGGGAGGTGATGGTCCAAGAATAAACATAAGAACTCAGGAAAGAAAAGATAGGGCACCATATAATAAAGTACACATTAACCCAATAGAATTTCATTTTTCCTCTGATGCCGAAAATTCACCAGAAATTTTCGTGAAAGAATTTACATCTCTTTTAAACAACTTTAATGTTAAAATAAGAAAGGTTGAAATTAAAGAAGAAAAAAGGTATAAGAGAAAAGATGGTAAAACATCGAAACTCTTGAGAATTTGGTTAAAAATAAATTTAGAGAGTGCTCTTGCTTATGCGTCTATCGGATTTAAATATTCTTATACCAAAAAATTAACTTCAGCCCTAGCAAAAGCTTATCTAGAGGAAAGGCTTGCAAAAATAAATGATAGAAAAAGTAAAAGGTTACAAGCTCTTCGGATGAGCAACAATTTATCGGCTAATGAAATAAGTAAAAAATTAAATCTAAATTATTCAGTTGTAAACAACTGGTTACGAGGAAGAAAAGCCTTTCCGCCTCAAGATGCTATCCCATATAAAAAATGGTTAAAAATTCGTAGCAATCCAGCAAAAAAAATTTATTTTGATAAAATTAAAACCATAAAAAATACACAGGAAAAAATTATGATTTTATCTCGTTGATATTAAATAATGACACAAGAACTTTTGTGGCCAACGGAATAATACATCATAATTGTATGCCATGTTTGATGTTGTCTCCTATTCTAGAAAAATTAGCAAAAGAATACAATGGAAAATTTATTCTAGCAAAACTTAATGTTGATGAAAATAGAATAACAAGCCAGAAATATGGAATTATGAGTATACCTTCTGTTAAACTTTTCAAAAATGGTAAAGTTGTTGATGAATTTGTTGGAGCTTTGCCAGAACTAAGTGTTAGAGAATGGCTAAATAAGAGTATAAGAGGTGATTAATCGTGTCTGGATTAATGATGCGATTTCCAGGAGCTAAAGATAGTGGTAGAGGCTGCATGGGTGGATTTGGCTTAGGGCCAGGTGGAGTGTGTGTATGGAAAATAAAAATTATAAAATTAGCGGGCTAACTACTAAAGAAGTTAATGAGCATCTAGCCAAGTATGGACGTAACGAAATAGCTATAGAACGTCCCTCAAGAATAAAGATATTACTCAGTAAGTTTTGGGGTTTAGTTCCCTGGATGCTTGAATTAGCTATTATTTTGGATTTAGTGTTAGGGCGCTGGATTGAGGCAATTATAATTGCCGCCTGGTTAGTTTTTAGTGCTCTTTTGGGTTTTTATCAAGAAGATAAGGCCCAAAAAGCCCTCATCTTGCTAAGACAACGTTTAGTTATCAATGCTCGTGTTAGACGCGATAACGCCTGGCAGATAATTCCAGCTTCTGAACTTGTTCCCGAAGATTGTGTTCATCTTTCAGCTGGTGATGTTGTTCCGGCTGATATTAAAATTATCGATGGCCAAATTCAGGTTGACCAATCACAGTTGACTGGTGAATCACTTCCTGTTGAAAGAAAATTAGGAGAGATTGCTTATGCAGGCTCTTTGGTTACTCAGGGAGAGGCGATTGGCTTGGTTGAAGCAACTGGTGCTAAAACATATTATGGAAAGACAGCTGAATTAGTCAAATTGGCCAAGGCACCGGCTCGTATTGATATTTTAATAACAAGAATTGCCAAATATCTTGCGACATTCGATGTTATTCTTGCACTTTTAGTCCTTGGGACCACGATTGTCCAAGGTCTGCCATTGATTGGAGTACTTCCTTTTATTTTGCTGCTTTTAATAATTTCTGTTCCTGTAGCTGCGCCAGTGATGTTTACCATGTCAGCTTCGCTCGGCTCTCAGATGTTGGCAAAAAACGGAGTTTTAGTTACTCGTCTTTCAGCCATTGAAGATGCGGCGCTAATGGATGTTCTTTGTATTGACAAAACTGGAACTTTAACTGAAAATCGTTTGGTTGTTGAAAAAATAATTTCTTTTGATTCGACAAAAGAAGAGGAAGTAATTAAATTAGCAGCCATGGCTTCAAATGAAGCAGCCCAAAATCCAATTGATTTGGCTATTCTTAATTTTGCTAGAGAAAAAGGAATAAGTATTGATTACTCTTCTAGGATTAATTTTAAGCCATTTGATCCGAGTCGGAAATATTCCGAGGCAATAATCAGGCAAAATGACAAAGAATACCATATTCTTGTAGGAGAACCATTGGCAATAGCCAAAATAACAAATACGTCCTTGGAAAAGATTAATAAAGAAATTTTTGAACTTTCAACAGAGGGAAACCGCATTCTGGCGATATCAGCCGGAGAAAAATCAAATCTTAAAATCATAGGTTTAATTATTCTATCAGATCCGATAAGGCCAGACTCTAAAGAATTAATTTCAAAATTAAAAGCGAACGGCATAAAAGTCATAATGATAACTGGTGATAATGAGGCGACAGCTAAAGTAATAGCTGAAAAAGTTGGAATTGAAGGAAAAATTGCTCCTCGAGGTATAATAAAAGATGGCATTGATTTAAAGGAGGTTGAAGAATACGGAGTCTTTGCCGGAGTTTTCCCGGAGGAGAAATTTATTCTGGTAAAAGAGCTGCAAAAAGCTGGTCATGTGGTTGGAATGACTGGCGATGGGGTGAATGATGCACCGGCTTTAAAACAGGCGGATGTTGGTATTGCTGTAGTAAACTCAACCGATGTAGCAAAAAGTGCTGCTAGTCTTGTTTTAACTCAACCTGGTCTAAAACCAATTATGATGGCAATTGAAGGTAGTCGAAAAATTTATCAACGAATGAAAAATTGGTTTTTGGCAATGATAACAAGAAAACTTGGGGTTCCACCATTTATTACTGTGGGAGTTCTCTTTTTTGGCAAGTTTGTTGTTAATCCTCTTTTGATGATTTTATTTATGTCTACTGGCGATATTGCCACTTTCGCTCTTTCAACAGATAAAGTAACCCCTTCATCTAAGCCGGATCGTTGGGATGTTAAAAAATTGGTAAAAACTGGTTTAACTTTGGCTACGCTTCTCTTTCTATTTAACATTGCTGTATTTTGGACAGCAACTAATATTTTACATTTAAGTGAACCTGAAACACAAACTTTGGTTTTTGTTTGGTTAGTGTTTAGCGCTGGTCAGGCAGCTCTTTATCTTACTCGCACTCCAAGCTTTTTCTGGAAAAAACCCTATCCTGGAAGATGGCTTCTTCTTGCCACAATTTTAGATATTCTCCTTACCGTAGTTTTAGCCACTCAGGGTTGGTTAATGGCTCCGATAGAATTTTCTCTAGTTTTAATTCTTGCAGTTTTAGCAATTGCATTTTTAATAGTTGCCGATTTATTCAAAGTTATATTATTCAAAGTCGAGGCATAATTATGAGCATGGAAGAAAAAATAAACAAACTGAAGAAAGGTGAGAAAACAGCAGGAATTGCTACTATAACTCTTCTTTTACTAGCTTTAGTTGAAGCTGTAATTGGATTTTTATCAGGAGCAGTAATTTTGATAGCTGATGCTTTACATAATGTTACAGATTCATTAACAAATTTTGCTTCTTGGTTTGGCTTGAAAATTTCACAAAAAAGACCTACAGAAAAATTCCCTTATGGATACTATAAAGCAGAAAGTCTAGCCACTCTTCTTGTTTCAGGACTTATATTGTATGCGGCTTTTGAACTGCTGTTGGAAGGATATTCAAAAATTTTTATACTGTCTGAAATAAGCATGCCGTTTCAAGCAATGTGTATGGCTTTGGTTTCACTAATAGTTTCATACCTCATGGCAAAATACATGAAAAAAGTGGGAAAAGAGATAAATTCTCAATTGTTGATAGCAAATTCCCAGGAAAGAGCAACACATGTATTTTCATCAATCATCATTTTTGCAGCAATTTTGTTAACATTTTATAGAATTCCATACGTAGAAGGTATAATCACTATAGGATTTTCTCTTTTAATTTTTAAGACTGGAATTTTCATCGTGAAAGATTCGATTTTTGCTTTGATGGATGTTAGTCCTAGTAAAGATATCGAAAATGAAGTTAAAAAAATAATTAGTTCTATCGCTGGAGTAGAAGATTTTAAAAATTTAAGGTTGAGAAAATCAGGTCCTTTTGTTTTTGGCGAGGTTACTGTAAAGATAAGAAAACATATTAATGTTAAAAGGGCTCATGAGATAGCTGACAGTATAGAAAATAAAATTAAGAGAGAAGTGGGAGAAATAGATTCTTTTACAATTCATATAGAACCTTATGAAAGCGAAGAACTGAAATTGGCTATACCTGTTGAAACAAACAAAGGATTGGATTCAGAAGTTAGTGAACATTTTGGAAGAGCCAATTATTTCATTTTCGTAACTGTAAGCAAGAAGGAAGAAAAGATCAAATCGTTTTATGTAAGAAATAATCCTTACAAGAAAAAATCAGATAAAGCAGGTTATTTTGCTGCCAACTTTGTGGTTAAAGAAAAGATTGATATCTTAATTACAAAGGAAATAGGTGGAATTTCTTTCCATACTTTAAGAGACAATTTGGTTGACATTTACAAGGCTAAAGGAAAAAATGTTAAAGAAGTTGTTAACAATTTTATAAAAGATAAGTTAGAGCTTTTAACAGAACCTACTAAAGAAGAAGCACTAGCTGAAGCTCAACCTGAATACGAAGCTCCGTATAGAGTAAGAAGAAGAGGTCCTTGGTGGGGAAGATGGTAAAAGTAGCTATAGCATGTGATAAAGGAAATGTTTCAGAACACTTCGGATTTTGTGAAGAGTTTATTATTTATGAAATTGAAGGAAATAAAATTAAGAATAGAGAAGTTTTAAAAAGCCCAGGCCATACTCCTGGATTCCTTCCGAAATTTCTTAAGGAGAATAATGTAGATGTTGTAATAACTAAAGGAATTGGGCCAAGAGCAGTTGAATTGTTCCATTCACTCGGAATTAAAGTGATGTCAACTGTTAGTGGAAATGAAAAGGAAGTTATTAAAAAATATATAGAAGGTCAACTTGAAGAGACAAGCGAAGCATGTAAAGAACACGAAAGGTGATTAGATGGGAAAAGGTTCAATTTTGGAAGTGAAAAACTTAACTGTTAAACTAGAAGGTGAAACAATTCTTGAAAACTTAAACTTCAAAGTAAAAGAAGGTGATGTGTTAACAATCTTAGGTCCAAACGGTGCTGGTAAAACTGTGTTACTTAAAACTTTAATGGGGTTGCTGCCGTATGAAGGAAAAATAAGATGGAAAGAGAATGTTAAAATTGGTTATGTTCCTCAAAGATTACCTTTCATCAAGGAAATTCCTCTAAGTGTTGAGGAATTCTTCGAACTAAAAGAAGTAGCCAAAGAAAAAATTCAAAAAGTTTTATTTTCAGTTGGAATAAAAGATTTAAACATTTTAAAGAAAAAAATTGGAGATCTTTCTTCAGGTCAATTTCAAAGGATGTTAATAGCATTTGCTTTAGTTGACGAACCTCAAGTTTTACTTTTTGACGAACCTACAGCTGGAATTGATATGGGTGCTGAAGAAACTATCTATACATTTTTAGAGAAATTGAGAGAAGAAAAGAGTTTGACTATTTTACTGGTTACGCATGATTTAAGCATAGTCTACAGATTTGCTTCAAACTGTCTTTGTTTGAATAAAAAAATGCTTTGTTTCGGACGACCGAAAAGGATAACACCTCAAACACTTGCAAAACTTTATGGTGGAAAGATAAAAATTTACAAACACAGGCATGATTAACATGATAAATATTTTTGGTTTAATCACTGGAATTTTGATAAGCAGTGCAGCAGCATATCTAGGAACTTTAATGTTAAGTAGAAAAATGTCTTTAGTTGCTGGTCCATTAGGCCATTTAACTTTACCTGGAATAGCTTTAGCATTGATTTATGGTTTTGACATAAGTTTAGGTGCATTTCCTTTTGTTGTTTTAGGGATAATCGTAATTTGGTTATTTGAAATGAAAACGAAATTACCGATGGAAGCTTTAACTGCAGTTGTTTTTGCTTCAGGTGTGGCAATAGCATTTCTATTTTTGCCAATTGAGCAGGCAGAAGCAGCATTAGTTGGGGATATTTCTAAAGTCGGACTTGAAGACATGCTATTTACTCTATTTTTATCACTTTTAGTTTTTGCAGCCTTAAGAAAGTCTTACTCAAGAATTGTCCTAATAAATATTTCTGAAGATTTGGCAAAAGTCCAAGGAATAGATGTTAAGAAATATAATTTTATTTACCTTGCTTTAATTGCCATTATTGTTGCTTTAGGTGTGAAATTAGTTGGAGGATTATTAACTGCTGCGATAGTAGCAATTCCTGCTGCTGCTTCAAGAAATATAAGTAAAAATCTTTCTGAATATTCTTTGTTTGCAATTCTTTTTGGAGTTTTAAGTTGTGTTTTAGGAATTTTTGCTTCTCAACTGTTTAACCTTCCAGCAGGAGTTTTAATCATTTTAGTAAATGCTGCAATCTTCTCAATTTCTTCAGTTTTGAAAAGATGAGGATATGCAGATAATAGCATCAACAGGAGTTAAAGGTGGTGTTGGAAAATCTACATTTGCGATTCTTCTAGCTTTCAAAATGCTCAAGCAGAAGAAAAAAGTAATTCTTTGTGATTGTGACGTTGAGTGCCCAAACGATTACTTGATTTTGAATCAGAAATTAAAAAACCCAGGACCAGTATACCAAGAATTCCCTGTACTTAATGAAAAGAAATGTAAAAAATGTGGTTTATGCTCTAAGGTTTGCAGGGAGCACGCTGTATTTTGGCTTGAAGGAAAATATCCAAAATTTATTCTAGATTTGTGCACTAGCTGTGGAGCATGTTGGATTTCTTGTCCAAATAATGCAATCGAAAAGAAAAAAGAAATAGCTGGAGAATTTTTTGTCAATAAAATTAAAAACAATTTTTGGCTTGTTACAGGAAAGAGCAAGACTGGAATATCTGAGACTGGGCCAATAGTAAAAGAAGTGAAAGAGAGAGCAATAAAGCTTGCAAAAAGGATTAATGCAGACTATTTAATTATCGATACTTCACCAGGAGCTCATTGCAACGTAATTCAAGCTTTACTAAATAGCGATAAAGTCTATGCTGTTACTGAGCCAACACCTCTAGGAGCTTATGATCTTGGAGTAATTCTTGAACTCACAAAAAAGTTGAACCTCCCAACAGAAATTGTTTTGAATAAAGCAGATGTTGGAAGTAGAAGAGAAATAGAAAAGATTGCAAGAAAGTTTAATTCAAAAATTTCTGTAGAAATTCCTTATTCAGAAGATTTGGTTAAGGCCTATTGTAATTGTAATTTGGAAAGTGTGGTTGATTTGATATGAAAATAGTAGTTGCTTCAGGAAAAGGTGGTGTTGGAAAAAGCATGCTCGCTTCAGCTCTTATACTATTATTTTCAAAAGAGAAAAAAGTAGTTGCTTGTGATTGTGACGTAGATGCTCCAAATCTAGGGCTTTGGTTAGGAATAACAGAATACGACACAAAAGAAAAAGTTTCAACTTCTGAAAAGGCTTTCATCGATAAGAAAAAATGTATCCGATGTGGAAAATGTAAAGAAGTCTGTAATTTCAGAGCTATAGAAAAGAAAAATGACGAATTTGAAGTTAATCCCTTTTTGTGTGAAGGTTGTGGAGCATGCAAGTTAGTTTGTCCAGTAAATGCAATAAAAATTAAGCCTGTAAAAAATGGAGAAATAAGGGTAAACAAAACAAAGTATAACTTCCCCCTAATTTCTGGAAAACTCTATGTTGGAGAAACTGGCTCTGGAAAAATAGTGGAAGAGTTGAAGAGAAAGACAGAAGAGTTTAGTTATGATATTGCAATTTTCGATTCTCCTGCTGGAATTGGTTGCCCTGTTATAGCTTCTGTGAGAGGGACAGATTATGCGATACTAGTAACTGAGCCAACACCATCTGGATTTTCTGATTTAAAAAGAATTCTAGAAATTGTCAATCATTTTCAAATTCCTTATGGAATTGTTATTAACAAGTATGACATTAATCAAAAAGTTTCAGAAGAGATTGAAAAATGGGCTAAAGAAAAATTTTTAGGGAAAATTTCTTACGACAAAAAAGTTATAGACTGTATAGTTAACCTAAAACCAATAATAAAGTCCGATTCAAAAGTTGTAAACGAAATTGATGAAATATTCAAGAACCTCAAATGTTTCCTAGAATGACATCTTTATACTGTTAGTAAAAAATATTGAGAACACTTAAATTTTAGACCAGCATATGAGAGTTTCTAGAATTAATGTTAAATTCATAATTTCCAGCTCAAGTTCAACTTATTTCTTCTCAACATCTTACATATTCTAACAATATTATCGCCCATTATATCTAAATCTCTCATCGCCCAACTTCCTTTCCATCGAGTGTCGAAAAAAGCAGCTCCAAAAGGTGGAGTTATCATTCCATTCTCGTTAACAAAAGCTAACAGATAATTTGCAGCTTCATCCGATCCTGTTTCTTCTGAATCTGCTACGATTCCAGCAACCTTTCCTGCTAAAAGAAATCCGCTGTTTTCTAAGCACGTTAGCCTGTCTAAAAAATTTTTCATTAATCCGCTGACAGAGAACCAATAGCCTGGAGACCCCAGAACAATGCCATCTGCTTTCAGTAATATTTTATAAATTTCTTGCATATCATCTTTTACATTACAAGGATACTTGCAGTTCTTTGGATTGTCGCTGTAGCAACCCAAGCACGGTTTTATTTTTTTCTCGATCAAATCTATATAGAATATTTTAGCTCCTTTCCTTTTACAAGCTTTTAAAACTTTTTTTTACAAGTTTTGCAGTCGTCCCATTTTTTCGAGGAGAACCGTTAATGCCGACGATAAGAATTTCATTCTTCATTTTCTCTTTTAAAAATTTGAATTTTCCATAATTTATTTTTTTCAATCGCCCATTAGTTTACCCACACCAAAAAGTTGCGAACTAAGTTAGCATGGCTAAATTTGTTCAAAAATTTCTTTGTAAATTTCTTCGTTTTTATTATTGCTAGATTTGTATATGTTGTAGCTAGAATAGTTAGTTTTTACCCATGATGCTAGACAATCAAAATGTTTTACATCTTCTCTAAATTTTCTGATGTCTTCGAAGCCTTTCGCCCACAAATCTGTTAATGATTTTTCATGTATGTTTCCTGCAGAAAGTAAAGGATTAGTCTTTAAAGCAGGACAAGGATAAACATCACCTTTTGAGTTTATAAGACAACTGGATAAAGCAGCCTTACAGCTCATTTTTTCATTTTTATAGGGTTTGAGTGGATTTCCAATTTCGATTTTAATGCTTGTATCAATTTCATAAATTTTTCTCAAAAAGTCTTTAAGTTCTCTTTCTGGGATATGGATTTTTTCCCAGTTTTCTAGTGCTCTACCTTGTGGGATTAGCCTTAAAATTTTTATATTCTTAACACCAACACTTTCGCACTCCTTGAGCAAGTTTTCAAAATCATGATAGTTTTGCTTCATCGGGACAAAATGGACTTCTGTTTCTATTCCATTTTCTACTAAATTTTTTATAAAAGTTTTTGTTTGTTCGTAACAGTCTTTACCAGTAACCTCTTCTGTAATTTTTCTAGCGCCTTGCAAGCTAACAGCCGCTTTATCAACGTTTATCTTGTTTGCTAACTCAGAAGGAAGCGCCCTTCCGATTCCACTCGTATACAAGATTGTAGAAAAATTTTTTCCTTTGCAGTAATCAAGGATTTCCCATATGTTTGGATGCAGTAAAGGCTCTCCTCCTGAAATTTCAAGCTCTTCTCCTCCCATTTCTTCAAACTCGTTTATAGTTCTGAGTATGCTCTCCTTGTCTAAATAGCCTTCTCCGATTTTAGAAGACGAAGAGCAATGAATACAGTTCAGTAGGCATTCGTTGGTTATTTCAAAACAAAGTTCTTTCAACTTCCATTTTACTTCTTGCATGATTTTTAGATTGGAAGAAATCTTTAAAAATCTAGTGCTCACGAAGCCTATTTTAGAGTAGTTTTACTGACAAATGGTTAAAACATTCCGAAAGTAGACTGAATGATTAGGTCGAATGGTATTTAATTCTTTTTTAGTTCAATCGGAAGTAAACTAGGGAAAAGTTTAAATACAAGTGTCATACGTATGACATTTCTGTATGAAGAAAAGTTCATAATAAATTTTTACTCTTCTAAACTTTTCGTTATCCTTTCACTACTGCCAAAGGTTGCAGCCTTACAACCTTCTTACTTATTCCCGCTTCTTCTATAGCATCAACTACTAAGGTTGATAATTTGTAAGCTTCAGGCCTTTCTTCACCTAGAACACGCATGCTTGCAGCTTTGGCTAGAATACCCTTTTTATTAAGATCTCTTAAGACTTCTTCCCCTCTTACTTGTCTCAAAGCTTTTGCTCTTGATTCAACTCTGCCAGACCCGTGAACTGTAGAATAAAATGTTTCTATCGACTTTTCAGTCCCAACAAGAACAAAGCTGGGTGTGGCCATCGAAGCAGCAACGAGAACTGGTTGCCCAACACTTTTATAGTCTGATGGTAAAGCAGGATGCCCAGCTGGCAGGTTTCTCGTGCTACCTTTCCTATGCACATAAACTTTTCTTTTCTTTCCATCAATCTCGTATTCTTCGACTTTAGCTGTGTTATGCGTCACATCATAAACAACTTCTAACCCTATGTCTTCCAGCTTCATTCCCAAAACTTTCACAAAACTTTCTCTTACCCAGTGATTGATCATTTGTCTATTAGTCCACGCATAGTTCATAGCGCAAGCCATTGCAGAAAAATAATCTTCACACTCTTTTGTTCCAGCAGGAGCATAAACTAATTCCCTATCTGGCAATTTTCTCAACTCATCTCTAAACCTTGACTCTAAAATTCTCAAATAATCAGTACAAACTTGATGACCGAATCCTCTCGAACCAGTGTGTATCATAACACAAACTTGTCCCTCTCTTTCAATTCCAAAAACTTTTGCCACTTCAGGCAAGAAAATCTTATCCACTCTTTGAATTTCAAGAAAATGATTTCCTGCTCCAAGCGTGCCAAGCTGAGGAGCTCCTCTTTTTTTAGCTTCGTTAGAAACTTTTTCTGGGTTTGCACCTTTCATACAACCATTCTCTTCCAAATGCTCTAAATCCTTTTCTGTTCCATAGCCGTGCTCAACAGCCCATTTAGCTCCATTAACTAAAACTTCGTCTAGCTCAGAAAAGCTTAGCTTGATCTTTCCTACCTCACCTACTCCTGATGGCACGTTGTGAAAAATTGACTCTAACAATTCTTTTAGTTTTGGTCTTATTTGATCTACTGTTAAGTTGGTTCTTAAGAGCCTTACACCACAATTTGAAACTACAAAATTATTCGCAACAAAATTGTGATCTTTATGTGCAACAGTAAAATCATAAACTAAATCGTTATAATTCTTAACAGGTTCTTTTTTAATCACACTTTCGTAAACCATACCTGAATTTTTTAATATCGATCTCATCCTCTGAACAAATTCGGTAAAAGTGGGAAATGCAATAGGTTTTTTTCTGTTCTTTAATTCTTTTTTGTTAATTTTCTTGAGTCTTAAATACTCTACTGCTAAACATGCAAGAAATTGCCTTTCTCTATTATATTCATATCCAATCTTCGACCACAAAGTAATAAGATTTTCCCCTCTACTTGGAATTACTAACCTTATGCCAATTGTCTTTTCTGTTCCAGGTATTTCATAAATATAGCAATTCTCGATTCCAAATTCCATAAGAAGCTTACTTATTTGATTTAGAAATTTTACTCCTTCTTTTTTTAATTCTTTCAACTTTCCAATAGTTAATTGAGGCTGTTGAAAATTAAAAAGATTAGGAGTGACTGTAGGTTTTGTTAATTCAGCACCAAAAAAGCCAGCAAGAAAATTTCTTTTTATCCAAAGTGGAGAATCCGTTATCCATTTGGGTACATCAAAGTCTTTATCAACTTTTTTACCTATTGGAATGCCCAGTTTAGCGAAAAGGAGAGAAAATGTCTTAGAAGTGATATGAATAACAAACTCGTGACTAAAAGTTTCAAAATTTCCATAATAATTTTTTCCTACTATTCTTTTTTCCCTTTCGTATACTCTAGAAGCTTTAAACCCAAGTAGTTTTATTTCAGAAGCTATGAGTTCTAAATCTTCTTTTTTCCCAGAAACATAGGTTAATAATCTTTCTCTCAGTTTTCTTCTACCCTTTCTTTTTTCTTTAGCTTTGTAAATCCAACCATCGCCTAAAATATAACCAAATAACCGAGCTATTATTCCTATTTTTTCATGGCTAAGCTTCAAAGGAAGAAGACCTCTCTTTTTTAACTCTTTAGAAACTGTTGGTGTAAAATCTTGCTCATCTAATATTATCTTATTGGTAGGTTCTTGATATTCGACACCTTCGAAGGGATAAATAACAATCTTTTCTCCTACTTCTATATCTTTAGCGTATTTCATTCCATTTAGTGTTAGAAAAGGATGGTCGGATGTACTAATTAATTCTCTCCCCGTTTCAGTCTCTATTCTTAAAATTTCATTTGTTGGTTGAATTTCTATAAATCTAACTACTTCTGTAGTTTCTGGTTGGTGATCATTCAAGTTAAAAGTCGTTAGGAAAGTATGCCTCCAACAGTTCTTAAACTCGACTATCGGTCTTCTATAGCCATCTCTACAGAGTACTGGAGTTTCTTGTGGGAGGCAATTAATGTCGAACCCGAATATGTTATTTAAATTCCACCGGGAGACAAACCTCCCTGCTCGTAATCTAATGCAGCAACTCCCCCTATTGGAAAACCGTATCCGAAATGCATGTCAGGCAAGGCTATGCTATGCTTGTAAATTCCTGGCAAAAAAGCTACATTAGCTGCTTGCTCTATTGCACCTTCTTCTACTTGCTCTAAAAGCTTTTCTGACAAGAAAAGCCATGCTGGAACTTTCATTCCTGGCTTTGCTTCTTTTGGTAATTCATACAGGCATGGACCAATTTTTCTTAACTTATTTTTTAAACTAATTCTTATCACCTCTAAACATACGCAGAATTAACTGCGTACATCCGTTTACAATTTTTTCTGCCGGATATACGCTTAATATCTATTACTGTTCATACTTTAAAAGCTTAACTCAGTTCTTTAATTTTCAAAAATGAAACTCTAATTTAAATTTTTTCTAATATTAACGTCGACTGATAGCGAGTCCTGAAAGAACGGAGAGCTATGAAATGAGCGCCGGATTTTATTACAAATTAACCAATCGTTGGAGAAAACGTTACTTCGTTGTCGTTATAGATTGCTTTATTCATCGAAGAAATACCTGAAACATGATACTTTGGATCCCAGTGAACGAAATAATATTTAAAATCCTTTTTCAATTGAGCAGCAATGTTTTCGATTACAACTCCAAGTTTTTTATTAAATTCATCCTGCTTAATTTCTTTATCAGGATGGTAGAGTAATTTAACTAAGGGTTTTCTTAAAAATTGATGTTGTTTTTTAATTTCATAAGAAGCACCTTCCACGTTAAGTTTTTGAGATAAATTTTCAATGTCTTTTAGTGTCAATCCTTCAAAAACAATTCCTACTATCGCTTTCTTAGAATAAGTATCTGGAAAGAATCCAGAACCATCACCCTCTCCAACACCCATAACTATCAATTAAAATTAGAAAATTAAACTTAAATTCTTATTTTTTTCTGAGGTCGGTTGCATCCAAAAAAAGTATTAGTGAAGTCTAACTAAATATATAAAAATAGTGGAGGAAAAATTGAAAAAAATATAAGGCGACTTTTTTTATTTATTTTTTTGTTGTTTTTTCCAATACTTTGAATCTAATTCCTGAACTTTTTTAAGTGTAGTTTCTTTTTCTCCTAACAGTAATTCTTTAACAAATTTAGGAACTTCACTAGGTTCGATCGGTTCGCCATCGTTCATACCATAACATCCACCGTCAAAAAAGCTATCCTCAAAGAATTGTCCTCCTATTAGCTCATATCCTCGAAGTACTCCACTTGGACCTTTGTACACACAGCTAACTCTTGTTACACGTCCATCTGTTAGGTCAACCCAATATATTTCTTCTCCTCTTTCAAACATCGCTCTTTCTTTTTCTTTTCCTTTAATATTGCTTGGCATAATTCCACTTAATAAAATAGGAACAGTAAATTTTAAATTGTTTTTCACTTTTATCCTATGTAGCTGAGCTTTTCTTTTTCAGGCTTCTCAGCAGGCTTCATTATCTGAGCAAAAGCTCCTGCCTGAACTTCTTGCATTCTTTTAATTATCTCTTCCATTTCTTTTACCTTCTTCTCCAGCTTGCTCGTGTCTATTTTCAGTCCAAGTATCTTGCACAGAACATTCAAAACTTCTCTTGCACTCTTATGGTCTGGTATGATTGGATATCCAGCTGTTTCCCCAAGCAAGCATAAACCTTTTATCCCGTAGTACTTTCCTATGCCTAGCAACAGACCAGATGCGCCAACTATCGTGCCCAAGTTCTCGCTAGTCTTGAAGTCTATCCCATACTTTTCATACTTTTTAACCATTTCTTTGTCGTTGACAGCACCTATGACTTTTGGAACTGCTACTGGTTCGCCAACACTCCATCCAGCAAGCGTGAACATTTCCTTTACACCAAACTTTTTCACGTACTTTACTATCTCTTCTGCAACTTCATAGTGCCCTTCAGGATCAGTGCTTTGTGAATCACCAATAAGAATTATCAAGTCTTTATCCTTTCCCTTGTAGTAGTAGAACTCATTCTTGAGCAAGTGTACTTGTGCTGTCTTGTGTAAGAAAACAAAAGGCATGAAGTGTGAAGAAAGTAGTTCAGCAAACTTTTTAGCTTTCAACTCTTCTACCAAGTAGCCAGCAGCAATCCTTCCGACATTACCTATCCCTGGCAAACCTTCCACAAAAACAGGATTTTTTAATTTAGGCTTTTCCAGCTCTATTATCCTCGTTGTCATGAATTATTATTTGATTTGATAGTATTTATTATCTGCATCCGACGATACTTTCCGTACTTGTCAGCAGGAGAAAACTTCGGTGGTGAAGGGTCTACAGTCTGACTGTTACACTTAGGACAAAAATCTTTGAACGTGTAGATGTTGCATGCTTTACACTTTTTCATCTTCAAGCTCTCACCTCAAAAGCTTGTAGCTGTACTCGAGTCCTTCCTTCTTGGCATTCTTAGAAATAAGCTCGAGTGCTTCTAAAATTTCTTTCTCCTTAGCTTTTGGGTCTTTTGTGATCAAGGTTAGTCTATACTTGGATGCTGCTATGTAGCTTACTTTCCCACCTGTCTTGTTCTGCAAAGATGTTAAAACTTTCTTTATTTTTTCTATTCCATCAGGGGCATAGCTTCTTAGCTCTAGGTCAGCTTTTAAAGTTACTTCTTTCTGTTTCATCGATTTTTCTGCTATGCTTTTTAGTGCATCTTTCCAACCTTTTTCTACAGGCAGTTCATCCAACACTTCTGGAGACTCTTTCACAGACTCGAAAGCAGAAAAGAGATCTCCAAAATTTTCTTTCAATACTTTCCCAATCTCCTCGTACGTTTCTTCCAAGCTCTTGCCCATTTCTTTTCCAACCTTTTCCAGCATCTTTTCAGCTTTAACCTCCCTTCTGAACTCGTTCATCTTAGACCTTTTTTCTGAAGAAGAAACCCTCTTCAAGCTCAGGTTGACTTGCTTCTTTTCTCGATCAACCTTTAGAACCTTTGCTACGTACTGCTTTCCTTCTTTTACAAAGTTCCTTATGTCATAAACCCACTTGCCAGCTACCTCACTTATATGGATCATACCTTCTACTGACTCGTACTCGTCCAAGCTACACCAAGCAGCAAAAGGAGTAACCCTTTTAACAGTTACTAGAACCAGTTCGTTTGATTCAGGTAAGCCTTTTTTCTTCATTTATCTATAATTTCACGCAAACGATTAAAAGCTTTTAACTCGATAGAGTATATGATGATGAACTGGTACTTGGCAGAAGAGGACCTCAGAAAAGCCGAGAGGTTGCTAGCTGAAGAAAGAGTATATCCATTACTTATGAGAACATGTTCTGTGCAGGAATCTATTGCATACTTTCTGCAGCAGAAAAGTATACTAAGTGCAAGACTGCCTACCAGAAGATTCTATCAGATGGGTTAAACACACCAAGCAGAATAGTAAGTCGCAGGGAAGATTTAGGAGAAGCTTTGGCTAAATTGCGTTTTCCGAACACGAAAAGGGATAGAGTTTATAGGTTTGCTTTGTGGTGGTCCAAAAGCTTCTTGCCTGAACAAATATTAAAGGATATAAATTTAGGAAAAAAGGAAGAGTTTAGACTCAGGAATAGACTGGCAGAAGAGTGTCCAGGTATTTGGTACAAGGGAGCTTCTCTCTTCATGATAAAATGCGGGTATGAAAACGTTGTTCCGTTAGACTTGTGGATGTTAAGGTTTTTGAAACAGCTTGGCTATGAGGTTGAAGTACCAGACTATAAAACAAAAAGCGGTCCAAGACCAAAAGAGTACCTTGAATATGAGAGGATAGTTGTAGAGATAGCCGATGATCATGGAGTTTCTCCAGCACTTTTCCAGTTTGCTGTTTGGTCTAAGCATTCCAGTTGGAACAGTCTTGAAAAAAAGTAAGGGCTAATCACAGATCATAGTCAATTATTTAAATATAACATTGTTATATAAAAGTATGAGACTTTTGTGTGAAACTGCAACCTTCGAGTTTATTCCAGCAGTACGTGCTCTAATAACCAGAGAGCTCATGGAAAAGTACAACTACACACAAACAGACGTGGCTAAAGTGTTGAGCATAACTCAGCCTGCTGTTTCCCAGTACAAGAAAGAGTTGAGAGGACAAGCTGCAAGAATTCTGGAAAAGGACAAAGAAGTTTTAAGCTTTATCAGCAACCTATGTGCAGAAATACATACAAAACAAGTTAGGCCTGAAGACCTTCATGGAAAGTTTTGTGAGCTCTGTAAGATGTTGAGGAAGAAAAAGTTGATTTGTCCGGATATACCCTTTTGTGAGTGATTGTATGCGTGTTTACATGGATTATGCAGCCACTACGCCTGTCGATTCAAGAGTACTGAAAGCCATGCTTCCTTACTTTTCGAAAAAGTTTGGTAACACGATGAGCTTACACTCTTTTGGAAGAGAAGCAAAGAAAGCTTTAGAAGATTCTAGGGAAGCAGTAGCAGAGTTGATGAACGCTAGACCAGAAGAAGTAATTTTTACAGGATCAGCAACAGAAGCAAACAACCTTGCTTTAAAGGGAATTGCTTTTGCAAACAAAGAAAAGGGAAGACATATAATTGTTTCTAAAATAGAGCATGATTGCGTGCTTGGAGCTGCTAAATGGTTAGAGACTCAAGGTTTTGAAGTTACCTATTTGCCTGTGGACAAGTATGGTTTAGTAGATTTAAACGAGCTAGAAAATTCTATAAGAAAAGATACAATTTTAGTTTCGATAATGCATGCAAACAATGAGATTGGAACAATAGAGCCTGTGGAAGAAATTGGAGAAATTTGCTCAAAGCACGGTGTGCTATTCCATACAGATGCTGCTCAAACTTTTGGAAAAATTCCTGTGGACGTTAACAAGCTGAATGCTAGCTTGCTCACTGTGAGTGCACACAAGATGTATGGACCGAAAGGTGTAGCTACTCTGTACATAAGGAAGGATGTGAAAATAGAACCTTTGTTGCATGGTGGAGGTCACGAGTTTGGCTTACGTTCTAGTACTGTAAACGTCGCTGGTATAGTTGGGTTTGCTGAAGCTGTAAGGATAGCAAAGAAGGAGATGAAGTCAGATTATCAGCGAATATCTAGGTTGAGCGATAGGCTTGTGAAAGGTGTGCTTAGGATAAAAGATGCTCGGTTTAACGGACATCCGAACAAAAGACTGAAGAACATAACAAACTTTTCTTTTGCTTTTATCGAAGGTGAAAGCTTGATTACAGAGCTAGACTTTCATGGAATTGCTGCTAGCACTGGTTCTGCTTGCTCCTCTGAGAGCTTAGAGCCAAGCCATGTGTTGCTTGCTATAGGTCTGAAGCCGCAAGAGGCTCATGGAAGCTTGAGACTGAGCTTAGGGAGGTGGAGCAAAAAGGAGGAAGTAGACTACGTGCTAAAAGTTTTACCAGATGCTGTAGAAAGGTTGAGAAAGATCTCGCCTTACAAAGGAAAGTGGTAGGATGAAAATAGTGAGTGGTTGTTTAGCAGGAATTAACTGCAAGTACGATGGAAAGAATAAACTAAACAGGAAAGTTAGAGCATTAATTAAAAAAGGAGAAGCTATTGTTGTCTGCCCTGAACAACTTGGGGGATTACCGACACCTAGAGAGCCAGCAAACCTTACAGGTGATGGGAAGGATGTTTTGGAAGGTAGGGCGAAAGTTTTAACCAGAAGCGGAAAGGACGTAACAAAAAATTTTATTAGAGGTGCAAGAGAAGTTCTTCGATTAGCTAAGCTTTTGCGAGTAAAAGAGGCTATTCTTAAAGCGAGAAGTCCTTCATGTGGCAGTGGTAGGGTTTGGATTTCTGGTAGAGTAAGAAAGGGCGATGGTGTCACTGCTACATTGCTTAAGAAGAACGGAATAAAAGTTTATACCGAAGAAAATTATAAGTGATGGGATGGTTGAGTTAAGCTACTCAAAAGAAATAATAAAACATTTTAAGAATCCTAGAAACTTGGGAAGGATAAAGAATCCTGATGCAGTAGGCGAGGCCGGGAATATTGTATGTGGAGATGTGATGAAGATTTACTTGAGAATAAAAGAAAAGAATGGAAAGAAAATAATCTCAGACATAAAAGGTGAGGTTTTTGGTTGCATAGTTGCTGTCTCCAATACAAGCATGCTTACGACTATGGTTAAGGGAAAAAGCTTGGAAGATGCTTTGAAAATAGAAAAGGAAGAACTGATAGAAAGGTTGGGAGGGAGGAGGAAAATTCCTGCATTCAAAATTCACTGCTCGATACTAGCTTTGGATGCTTTGCACGAGGCAATATACAATTATTACAAGAAAAACAAAATACCAATGCCAAAAGATTTGGAAAAAGAGCATGAAAGAATTCAGAAAACGTTAAAAACAATAGAAGAAAGACACAAAGAGTTTATAGAGTTAGAAAGAGGTTTGATGGAATGAACACAAGACAAAAGGTTTTAGAAGCCTTGAAGGGAGTTGTAGACCCAGAGTTAGGTTTAAGCATTGTAGATTTAGGAATGATATACGGATTGAAGGTAGAAGGCAAAAAAGTTTTGGTGAAGATGACTCTAACTTCTCCTGCTTGTCCTATGTCAGGGATGATAGTTTCGAACGTAGAAGATGCTATAAGAGAGCTTGGACTAGAGCCTGAAATCAAGCTTGTCTTCAACCCACCATGGTCGCCTAAAAGGATGTCTGCAAAAGCAAGGAAAGCTCTCCGACTCTAGGTGAGAGAATGAGCTATGAAAACCTTAAAAGAAGAGCAGATGCCTTGAAGAAAGAATACTCAGAATTAATAGACAGCTTAGAGGAAGAGGTCAGAAACAGTACGAGCATAGCTGTATACTCCATGCCAAAATTCATAGACAGGCCAAAAAACTTAAGAGGGTTGATAATTCCTAGGGATGAGTTGTACGAGTTTAAGATGTATGCACTTACTGCTTTTCTGCATGAGCCGAAAGGTTACAAGAAAGTTCTAGCTATAGACGCATACACACCAGATTTTAAGCGTGTGCTGAAGTACGGACTAGAGAACATTCATGTTCCAAAGGGTAAAATACTTTCTACGGAGAAAGGATATACGGTTACGCAGGATAAGGTTATATCTAGAGTGCCTTTTGCAGAAATACCTATAATCCTTGAAGAAGAAATCAGCGATTTGTTCACAACTTTTAGGAAATTTGCGGAAGCAATGAAAACTAAAAAGGGATAGTATGACAGAACTTCTCTACATGCAGGATTGTTACTTGAAAGAGTTTGATGCAAAGGTTGTCTCAGCTACAGGGCTTGAGGTAGAGCTTGACAAAACTGCTTTCTATCCTACTGGTGGTGGACAGCCGTGCGATAAAGGGAAGATAATTTTTGACGGAAAAGAATTTTCGGTTGAAGATGTGTACAAGAAAGAAGGCAAAGTTTTGCACAAAGTAGACAAAGAAGGAATTCCAGTTGGTGCTGACGTTCATTGCATCATAAATTGGGAAAGGAGGTACAGGCTGATGAGGATGCATACAGCTGCTCACATCATAAGTGAAGCTATAAACAGAGAAACTGGAGCTTTGATAACAGGAAATCAGCTTGATCTAGATTTTTCGAGAATAGATTATAGTTTAGAAAATTTTGACAGGGAGAAGATTCGACACTGTATAGAAATAGCAAACGAAATAGTAGAGAAAGGACTTGAAACAAAGATATACTTTCTGAAAAGGGAAGATGCTTTAAAAATACCGAAGATAACTAAGCTGGCGAAAGGTTTACCTCCTGCGATAGAGAATGTGAGAATTGTTGAGATAGGAGATTTTGACCTGCAGGCAGACGGAGGAACTCATGTGAAAAATACTAGAGAAGTAGGCAAGATAGAGCTGGTGAAGATGGAGAACAAGGGCAAGAACAACAGAAGGCTTTATTACACTCTTAAGGAGAATTATTAAGCATGAAGAGGACTTTGGAAAACCTTGCAAAGGCTTTTGTAGGTGAATGCCAAGCAAGAAATCGTTACACTTTCTACAGCAAGGTAGCTAAGAAAGAAGGGTTTGAGCAGATTGCTGAGATTTTCTTGATCACAGCAGAGAACGAAAGAGAGCATGCAAGCTGGCTTTTTAAGCTGATAAACGAGCTGAAGAAAAAAAGTGGAGAAAGTCTAGAAGAAATCAAAATAGAAGCATCAGTTCCTACTGTTCTTGGTAGTACAAAGGAAAACTTGAAAGCTGCAATAGCAGGAGAAAATTACGAGTATACAAAAATGTATCCTGAATTTGCTAACGTAGCTGAAGAGGAAGGCTTACCTGAGATAGCAAGCAGGCTTAGGGCGATTGCTGTTGCAGAAAAGCATCATGAAGAAAGGTACAAGAAAATTTTGAAAGAGGTCGAAGCAGGAACTGTTTTCAAGAAAGAAAAGGAAGTTTGGTGGGTTTGCAGAGAATGTGGCTATGTATATTTTGGTAAAGAGCCACCAGAAGTATGTCCATCGTGTGGGCATGAGAGAAGCTTTTATCAGGTTAAGTGTGAGGAATACTGATGACGAGGCAGTTAGAAGTGTACAAGTGCAATGTATGCGGTAACATAGTAGAAGTTCTTCATCCAGGAGTAGGCAAGTTAGTTTGTTGTGGGCAACCTATGGAACTACTAGAAGAGAAGACCGAGGATGTAGGCAGAGAAAAGCACGTTCCAGTGATAGAGGAAACAGAAAAAGGAATAAGAGTGAAAGTAGGTTCTGTACCACATCCTATGGAAGAAAAGCACTATATAGAGTGGATAGAAGTGATTGCTAACGGTAAAGTTTACAGGAAGTTTTTGAAGCCAGGTGAAAAGCCAGAGGCTGAGTTTAGCGTATCAGGAAAAGTAGTCGCAAGAGAATACTGCAACATACATGGACTTTGGAAATCGTAGTAAAGACTTTAAGATAGTAATGTAACTCTATAATTTAGTTTAGTCTTAGAGCAGCTCTTATGTAGGCATGCGTTTGATGGACTTCAATTTTTCTCCCTCGATAAGAGCCTGTGTTTAAAAGGTAGAATAGTACACCATAGTCAAAAAGCTTGCTGAAAAATTCTTCTTGTCTGTTTAGATCCATCTCTAGTTGGTAAGGGTCGTAAAATGGTTCATTCCCGTACTGTCCCCACTTTTCTATTGGTCCACCTCCAGGCAAAATTTTGAATTTACCTTCTTTTAAGGTTTTTATCGCTTCTTTTCGTTCTAATTTTCTTATTATTGGGGTTTCTTCATCCCTTGTTAGCAGTAGCACATAGTTAAGATAAAAATTATTAACAACGTTTTCTCTCCCTTTGAAAACTTCTTTCACATTCCCTTTGTTATTCGCGATCAACATGGTGAACTTCTCACGAGGAAACATAATTCTTGAATTTGCGTAGGACCAGTAGCATTTGTCGTAACCTTCATCGAAAATACATTTTTTTCTCCTTTCCAAAACACTTTGATAACACGGGCCAATTTTTTCTTTGTTTTCGTTTTTTTGTCTGCATTCTTCCTTTCTGGTGACAACATTTTCCATTGGCAAGCCTTCAAAAGATTTGATAAAAGTAGGATGTTTTTCAGCTATTTCTGTTCTCATGTAAAGCCATTTTTCTGGTTGTTCTGCTACAACTTTGCTTTTATCTTCATCGAAAGAAACAAAAAGATAATCGTCACCAACAACTTTACTGTCTCTAATGTTGTACAGCATCTCGTGAAACTGGGTGGTCTTTCCAGTACCTGTTGGAGCAATTATTGCTACACCAAATTGCTTGTCATTTCTTTCGGTAGCAACAGATGCAGCGTGCATAGGAAATTTCTCTTTTTCTTTTAAAATTTCTGCAGCCAGTCCTAACGCACTTTTCGACTTTGCAAGACCATAGTACTCTGAATTAACACCAACAACAATTTTTCTCTCCAAGTCATAAAAAGCAGAAGGCTCGTAACCTTCTACCCCTTTGACTATGTACACTTTACCGTCTACTTTAGATCTAGATCTATACCAATTCAATTTCCAAAATCTATAGACATGTTCAGAGTTTGTTATTAGTTGAACGCTTGCTCCACATATGTTTGCTGTGTGAACAAAAGGGAGGCTTGAACATCTTTTAAGAATTTCATCTATTTCACCTTTATCTTTGAATGTGGCAGGTCTTCTGTCAGGGAATGTAATATAGTTGTCTATCATCTTCTATTTTTAAGAATTTAAAACTATTTAAATCAAATGTTTGTATCGAGCCTCTGGAAAAACTCATGCAAGCTTTTGTACTTCTCTTTTAACTTCTTATAGTATACTTCCCACTCAGGGTCAAAGTTTAAGAATACCCTTACATGCTTCTTGATCTTCAAAGCATAAGTAAGGTCCTGTAAAGTTCCTTCTGACACGCCAAACAACCAGAATTCATCTGCAGCCTCTATTAATCTTTGACAAAGTTCCATAGTTTTCTCTCTCCCTATTTTTCCTCCTTCGAACAAATCGTAAGGAAAGGCTTGGAAAGGATGTAGAGGGGCATATCCTTGCTCAAGAACAAAATTCATTACTTCTCTTTTTCTGTTAGATAATCTTCCAGGCTGTGCACAGTAGACAAGCTTAGTCATAATTTAAAAATAAACGAAAAAATTTAAATAAGTCATACGACTTTTGAAATTTCTCTAAGAGAAGGACATTGTGCAGGGGGTGGGATTTTCAGGCTTAAACCATTTGAACCCACGAAGGCACTAAGCCAGCAGGTATCTTATGCATCTAAGCATCAGCCAGTCTGAGCATCAGCCGATCTGTCTGCTGCCATTGACCAGGCTAGGCGACCCCTGCAATATAAAGTTTGGTTTTAAAAAATAAAGTTTTACGCTTTTTTAGTTTATGTACACATATTGCACTTTACTCTTTCTTTACTTCTACTTCAAAATCAGGTCGATACTGTGGACATTCTTTCCTTCTCGCTTCATAACATTTTCCTTCTATCTCACACCTTGGTCCCAGTCTTGATCCAAACTTTATTTCTATCTCTTTTGCAGCTTCCCTAAACCTGTTTCTTATCTCTTGCTGGGCCATCTGGCAAGTTCTTAGCATAAAAGTATAAATTATGTTGTCCCTACCATGTATTGTTGAAATTACATGAATTTCTTTTCCAAGGGGCTGAGAAAAGACTGCAGACTCTGTCTTACCCTCCTTCCAAAAGTTCTCTCCTAAGTCTTGAGCAGTATTATAAATACCACCAACAAACTCTGACCTAGGCTTTAGAGGCGATGGTAGAACATACTTATCGTTCATGACAACTTCTTCCCAAGAAGGCCATAAAATTCTTTCTTGTCTATTCCTTACTTCTTGATGGAAGCTAGCTATAGAACCTTTAACGCCCATGAGCAAAGTGTCAAAATGGGGAGTGTATTCGTAACCCTCTACGTCTTCCAACCATTTTCTTTGTGGTAGCTTATCCCTTACAAACAATGGCATGTAATTTTCTCTAGAAGGCAGTTCATCCATTTTTAGTCCAGATTTTTCTGAGTTCAACTTTTTCAAAATTTTTCCAACTTCTCCGGCTTCTGTAAAGTACAAGCTAGAAAGATAGTTGCTCCATTTTCCAAGCTCTCTACCTAAAGGTACTTGCATGATCTCCTCAGTCTTCGTCGCTAACGGCAGGATGTACCTTGCATCCTCAAGCTCGTAGCCGGCTCTTGCTAGCTCATCATACAGGTTGAAAGCATTTTCACAAAGCTCTTTAATGTCTTTTTCACCGTTGTCCACAAAATCTTTTGCCTTAACACGCCTTAAAGATTTTTCTGTGCCAACTCCTTGAACACCACGAGGGGCACCTATGGGCATCCAACCAACGAAAGTAAAAAGTCTTGAAACTCCTTTTAGATAAATACCTTCTTTTGAAAGCTCTGCTATACTAGAATGCTTTTGTCTGTATACTCTATCAACAAGATCTTTAGCTTCAGAAGGATTCTTGTTGAAATAACTTATTGCATCGTCCACGCTAGCTTCTTCTTTCTTTATTTTACCAGTAGATATCACGCATCTTAGAGCAGGTATTTCCCACGGTTCTTCAGCTTCTAGCCAGTAGATTTCACCATCGTAGGAAGTCTTGCCTAGTGGATACTTTTCTATCATACTTAAAAAGAAGGAGTAAAAGTATTTATACTTTTGAAGATGTGTAATACGTATTACACTATAAAATTTTTAGTTGATAGAAAAGCTTTTAAAAGCTTAAAAACCTCTCTATAAGTATGAGCATGCATTATCTGTTAAAGGATAAAGGTAAGGCTGTACAAAAAATCTCCTACCAATCTCTTTGTGCAGGGATTGAAAGCGTTTACAAAGATTACTTAGACTTGATAACCAAGTATTTTGAAGGGAGTAAAGAAAATAAAGATGAAGAGCTCTATAGGGAAGGAAGGACAGTTTTGTTTGGGATTGCTGCGCTACTTCACAGGGAAGGTTTAGAAAGGGCTTTCTTGAGTGCTGCAGAAGGTGGAATAGACTTTTCCAGAGCTGATAGTGAAACAAAGCATCAAGCTATAAAGCTGAATGAAATGAGATTCTTAGACTATCGCGGCGGGAAGTTTGTTGTCAGGAAACTTCCACCGAAAGAGTTTTGTGACTGGTTTTCAGGGATAGGGTCTCACTACTCGAGAAAGTACAAGCTAGAAGGTAGACCTTCTCCTCTCTTGGACAAAGCAATAAACATTTTAAACAGAACTGCAGTAGAAAAACTTATCAACAATGCTTACTAAAGTAATCAAAAAAAATAGGTTAGTCTTTCACCCAAGTTTTACCATCCTTGAAGTTTAAAACACCTTTCTTGACCAAGTCTTGGACAATCATAGCAGTTCTATGCTTTTCCTCGCTTTTCATACCTTTAACTATTTCTGAAAAATCTAGCGGGCCGTTGGCCTTTTTGTGTATTTCTAGAATAAAATTTTCGTCTATAGACATGTTTTCATAGTACGAGACGGTGTCAGAAGGTTTTTCACGCTTTAGGGCTGTTGATTGCAGGACCTTAGGAGTGCTAACTTCAACGTATCCTGCTTTACGAGACGGTGTTCCGAGCTTTAGAAAGTTCAAGGTCAAGTCTCTTCTTTTAAACCTATAATCATAACTGTTGAAACGTTGTAGGCTTGGTATTCTTTCTAGCAGACCGTCTTCGTACAGTTGATACTCCCAGTCAAATGCTTTATCGTACATGAATAACTTTCTACCTATTTTTGTCACTTCTTCTTTGTCTCTCGCTTTAATCGCTTCGTCCAACTGCTTTCTGAGCTCTTGTCTGCATTCTAGCCAGAGTTTGTATGCATCGTCAGTGGTAAACCAGCCAGGAAACTTTTGATAGGCCTTAAGCCCGATCTCGTAAGCTTCTCTAGAGCCTGTATGGCTTAGATTCAGGAGATGACCTATCTTTAACTATTTTATCCATCCGTGCTTTTAGTTTTTCCAAGTCGTTCTTATAGCTTTCTAGTATTTCCTTAAGGGTTCCATCTACTTCTGGTAGTACCTTATCCACAGCTTTAAGGATGTTGGAGATTTGCTCGGACAAACTATCACAAAAAAGAAATGTTTTCAAAAATTTAAATAGGCTTATTACAGGTAATTTTCAAGGTTTTGTTGGAAAGCCCCAGGCGGGAATCGCATACTTTGTCGTAAATTGCACCCGCGACCTCGTCATTACCAGTGACGCGCTCTACTAACTGAGCTACTGAGGCATGTTTCAATAATAATTTATCTGAACAAATTTATTACTATGAGTTCTTGGAGAAGTTTGAAGAAAGGAGTTTTTCTCGTCAACCTTTTAGCTATCGTCTACAATCCGAAAAATAAAATGGTTTTGATAGGAAGGAGAGAGAAAGACCCGTATATAAAAAGGCTTACATGGTCTTTTCCTGGTGGAAGGCCAGGCTACAGAAAAGACTTAGAGGCGTACTTAAAGTATGAGGTGAAAGAGAAGACAAACCTTGATGTAGATGTTGAGAAGATAATCTTTGCTAAAACCTATCCTGAGAAGAGAAGTTTTCTTTCGATATACTATCTTACAGTACCAAAGAATGTTGGTAAGGAAAAGGCTGGAGAAAAGTTCAAAGAGATAAGATGGGTAAAGCCAACTGAAGTGAAAAAATACTTCACCACATCTCTACACCCGGAGCTATTTAAAATCTTGAAGAAATTAGAAAAAGGTAAGATCTAGGATTACTCGACTATCTTGTAGACTAAGTCCCCTTCCCTTACTCTGTCTGCTGTTTTAAGGCCTATGGATGTTTTGTTTGCTGACTGAACTTTCTGGTGTTCTATTTCCATGCTTTCTACTGTTTGTTGTAAGTTTGTGCTCTTACCTTCTACCGATATTTTGTCGCCTACTTTTAGCTCGTCTTCCAGGTCTATTACTGCCACACCTATTTTTCCGTAGTAGTGAGTTACTTTACCTACAAGCTTTTTCTCTGCCATAATTATCGTATAGTAAAAGGATATTAAAAGCTTATTGTTTTAGTTCAATCGGAAGTAAACCAGAGAAAAGTTTATATACAAGTGTCATACGTATGACATTTTTGACGGCGGTACAAGATGAGTTTTATTCTAACTTTTGACATACCAAGAGAGAAGCATGTTTTGGAAAAGAGAATCAACAGAGAGCTAAGAAAGATTGACGCTGAAATGCTTCAGTTTTCCCTTTGGAAGTCTGAAAAGCTTGACGAGCTGCTAAGAATAGCTTTGACCATAAGAAACTTTGGCGGCTCTGCAAAAATTCTGGAAGAAAAGTTCATCTTCTAAACCTAAACTTATAGCAGTTCATACAGATAATTTTTCCGTTAGAAGTTCTTTTCGAATGCACTTCACAAACAGGAATACCACAAACGCTACACGTACCTATTGCTTTATTCGTACATCCAGAAAATACACAGTCCTTGATTTTCTCCTTCACGATTAAAATTTAGGTTTTATACTTATTTATTTAATTAGAAAGCATTTGACCTTCTCCATGAAATGAAATGCTTAAACCTACATTTTCCTTATTCCCAACAAAAGAAATGTGGCAATGAAGGAAAGAGCAGCTCCATAGATAAAAGCTACATTTGGAGAAACCATTACCCACAGGCTACCAACCACAAAGCTCGAAACAAAATCTCCTACACCGTCAACCGTATGTAGCACACCATAACCAGTCCCCCTTATGTTTGACGGCAAAAGGTCTGCTGCATAAGCTTTTTCTAACGCCGTATACGTGGCTGCGCTTATTCCAGACAGAATAAAAAGAAAGACAAAGTAAAATAGGTTAGTGTTTGTATAAACAAATCCCAAAGACACAACACCGAACAAGAAAAATCCTAAGAATGCCAATAAAGCTTTCTTTCCAATCCTATCGCTTAAAGCTCCTACACCATAATCTGCCGCAGCCTGAGCAATGTTTCTTATTGTGTAGAACAAAACAGCCATGCTACCTGCGATGATAATTCCACTTACGGGTGTTACCACTTCTTGCACTCTAAGTAAAAGTAAGGTCCGGTTAAAGTTTCCGATTCCAAAAACGAACATGATGAAAAGGAATAACTTGAAGTCTTTAGGCAAAGCCTTTACGTCTCCTATCAATCCTTTTATCTTTCCTCTACGCTTTTTAGCTCTTTCTTTAACGTACATTACTATAGTAAGAACAGCCAACAACCCAGGAATAAACGATAGGAGAAAAATATTTCTAAAACCGACTAAAGGTATTAGAAAGAAAGCAATTAACGGACCTATTATTGCTCCTAGAGTGTCCATTGCTCGATGAAAGCCAAATGCATGACCATAGAATTTCTTGTCAACAGATTCAGAAAGTAGAGCATCCCTTGGCGGCTCCCTTGTTCCCCTTCCAACCCATGCTAAAACTCTGCAAGTTAAAACTTCAAACCAATTTCTTGCAAACGCTATAATTCCAACAAAAGTTCCAGTAAGAAAATAACCTAGTGTGACTAAAGGCTTTCTCTTTCTGAACTTATCGCTTAACCAACCAGAAAATATTTTCACAAAGCTTGAAGAAGCGTCCGATAAGCCAGTAATCAAGCCAAGCAATTGAGGCGCAGCAACAGACCCAACTAATTCTGTCAAAAAAGAAGGCAAGGTTGCTGTAGCCATTTCATGGCTTGCATCGCTAAACAGGCTTGTAAACCCCATTGCTGCTACGTTTCTGTTGAGCCATTTTTTAGCAGGCATCTCACTACCAATCTTTCTCAATTTTAATTTTATTCATTTCTGTCTATTAAATGCAAGACCACCAACTAAAATACTTACTAAAGAAAAGAGTGAAGCTATTGTAAAACTAAGTGAAAGCGGGATGGAAGAAACATTAATGATAACAGACCTGAGCAACTCGACTCCATAAGTCAAGGGATTAAAGTAAGAAACAATCTTCAACCATTCAGGAGCTTCTTGCAAAGGATAGAAAGCTCCGCTCAGGAAGATCAACGGGAAAATCAAAAAGTTCATTATCACTCCAAAGCTTTCTATTGTTTCTATCAACGATGCAATAATCAACCCTATGCTCACCAACCCCAAAGAGATTATCACCATCGACCCAACTGATAAGATGAAAGAACCTACAGTAAGTGGAACACCTAGCAAGAATGCTAAGCTTAAGACTATAACTCCCTGTATCAAAGCTGTAACGCATCCTCCTAAAGCTTTCCCCACGAAAATTGAAGTTCTTGAAACAGGAGCAACTAAAATCTCTTTCAAGATTCCAAACTCCCTGTCCCAAATCACGGATATACCGGATGATATAGATATACCGACTAAGGACATGGCAACTATTCCAGGAAAGAGGAAAGTCTGGTAGTTTAAACTACCAAGCCTAACAAAGCTAAAGCCTCCTCCCAAGACTAAAAGGAAAAGGACGGGCTGAACAAAAGAGCTAACTATTCTCGACTTATCTCTCCAGTATCTTATAATCTCTCTTAACCAGATTCTGTAGACAGCTTCTACCTCACTCATACTCTTCGCCTAAACCTTTCCATCTCAGGCCTTTCAGCTTTTTCTTCCCTTATCTCTCTTCCTGTATAATGTAGGAATACATCTCCCAAGCTAGGCTTTCTTATGCTTATGGCTTTCACTACTCCACCATTACCCTTTACAAACTCTAGAATTTTCGGTGCAAAACTTTCTGCATTCTTTACTGTTATAAAAATTGTGCTGTTGATTACATGAACTTTTTTAACTTCTTCCAAACCTTTTATCTTTTCTGCCACTCCTTCACTCTTATCAACTTCCAGGCTTATCACATCCCCTTCCAAGCTGTTCTTCAAAGCTTCAGGCGTATCCAAGACTTTTATTTCTCCATAGTCCATTATTGCTACTCTGTTGCACAAGGCATCCGCCTCTTCCATGTAATGGGTTGTCAACAAAATTGTTATGTGTTCTCTTTCAGCAAGCTTCTTTATGTATTCCCATATATGCTCTCTTGTTTGTGGGTCTAGCCCTAGGGTAGGCTCGTCCAGGAAAAGCACTTTAGGATAGTGTATGAGCCCGCGTGCTATTTCAAGCCTTCTTTTCATACCACCAGAATAAGTCTTCACCAACTCATCAGCTCTATCCGAGAGAGCAACAAGCTCTAGAACTTCTTCTATCCTCTTTTTCCTCTCTGCCTTAGGAACTCCGTACAAGCCAGCATGCATTTCCAGGTTTTCCCTTCCTGTAAGCCTGTTGTCCAAGCTAGGTTCTTGAAAAACTATACCTATAGACTTTCTCACTTCATCTTGCTGTTTAACTATATCAAAACCATTTACCCTTGCTGTTCCACTCGTTGGTCTAAGTAAAGTACACAGCATGGAAATAAAAGTTGTCTTTCCTGCTCCGTTTGGTCCAAGCAAGCCGAAAACTTCTCCTTCCTCTATACTTAAACTAACGTTGTTCACTGCTTTTAAACCGTTAAACTCTTTTGTCAAGTTGAAAATCTCTATTATGTGCATACTATATCTCCTCTATAGAATGTTAGCATGAAGATAGATAAAAGTAAAAATTCCAGCTGATTTATTCATAGCGCAATGCCTCTACAGGTTCTAATTTAGCTGCCCTTCTAGCAGGCAATAAGCCTGAAACAGCACCTATCAACACAGAAAACGCTATGGCAAACAAAATAAGCTCAGGAGTTATTACTGTGATGCTTGTGTTGCGCATACCCACTCCTATCATCCTAATACCAAGCTCAGATATTGCTCCAGAAGCAATGAAACCTAGAAAAACACCGATCAATCCTCCTACTAGACCAATCAAGGAAGATTCTAGCAAGAACATCTTCATTATCTCAAAATTAGTTGCGCCCAATGCTTTTAGCGTGCCTATTTGTCTCGTCCTTTCCATCACAGACATGTACATGGTGTTAGCTATTCCTATTGCTCCAACCAACAAGGATATGGCAGCAATTCCACCCAAGAACATGTTCAAAGTATTCATCACGCTTGAGATAGTTTCTTGCATAGACTTAGCAGTTATAATCGTGAAATCTTCTGTATCTTCAGTTACATGTCTAGAAAGCATCAACCTTCTTTCAACTTCACTCGTCACATCATCCAACTTTTCCAAATCTTCTACCTTAAACTGAACTACAGAAAACTCGTTCGAGCCTATATTGCTTAAAACAGTTCTTGCTGCACTTGTTGTCATGAATATTGCATTATCGTACACAATACCACCAACCATACCACCAAACCTTTCTAGAATTCCCACTACTCTAAACGTTTTACCTTCTATGCTAATCTGTGAGTTTATCGTCATCGGTTTTTTGAACATTTCGTTTGCAACTCTATATCCAACAACTACAACGTTTCCGTCTCCTGGAACCAAAAACCTACCGTATTCTACGTCTACGTTCGAAATCTCTTGAGAAGCTATAGGATCGACACCGTATGCTTGTACAGATATGTTTTCCCCGTAGTACTGGATGTTTACTCTGCCTGCAACAACTCCGTTTACTGTTTTAACTCCTGGTGTAGACTTAACAGCTTGAAGATCCTTGTCAGTCAGTGTTATGCTCACACTACCTATTCTTGGAGTCATCATCATTCCTTGTCCTGCTCTTGTTGCCCTTTGAAATCCAGGCATAACATAGCCGACGTCGCTCCCTAGACCACCAAGCTGAGTAGAAATTGTTTGTTGCATACCAGTACCTATGGAAAGTATGCTGACTACTGCTGCTACTCCTATGACTATCCCAAGGATCGTAAGCCAACTCCTCAAGCCACGCTGCGAGAGGTTGCTTACAGAAAACCTTAACGTGTCTACAAGTTTCATGTTCTACGCCTTTCTTAAGCTTCAGCTCTACTTTTTCTTTATCCTTTTGCTCAGCTTGACGATTGCCAGTATGCACACGATACCTACTACACCAATTATTATGTAAGTGATGCTGCTGCTTCCGAGCAAAGGTTGACTTGTGGTCCTTGTCCTGAAAGGTACAGTTGCGTTGAACGCAGCAAACAAAACATCTTTCTGAACAGTCCTTCTTACTCCTAGCAAGTCTGTGTAGGATATTTCTACTGTAAGCTTTTCTGTAGCGTTTGCTCTTGTCGGCACTAACTGAAAGCTTGTCAGAGTATAATCACCAGCGTTCAAGTTTCCTACAACACTGGAGGAAGCACCTACTGTTCTGAAAGACTGCTGAACGGGAATGCTTACCACAGTAGAATAGGCAGTTGTAGAGCCTATGTTGGTTACTGCTAGTGTTGCTGTGCCTGAAGTATAGTCTTGCAAGCTTACGTCAAAGTCAGTCTCACCACTTACTTCAATCCCTGTAACAGAAGTAACTGTTTGGTTTATGCCAGACTTGTCCAAGTACTGGACAGAAATGCTTATAGGATGTATGCCTGGTACTGCTGTTGGGCTTGCAATAACTTCTGAACTGATTTCATAGTAAGAGTTTGCGTTTATTGTAGGTATTACAACTCTGTTTGTAGATCCTATGGGCAGCAACGCACCATCAGTGCTGACCCATGTAAAGATTGCATTTGTAATATCACTTCCTCTGTTCAGTATGGTGAAAGTCATGTTCACTTTTTCACCAAGCCTTAAGCTTGAAGGTTTTACAGAAGTAACTTCCAATGCTGCTGGTGACTGAACGTTTATTATTGCTGTTGGATAGATTGTTTTGCAAATAGAATCTTGACAATAGTCTACGGCAAAAGTCAACGAATAGAGTCCAGGCGAAGCATTTTCTAGGACAGAAAACTTGAACACTGCTGTAGTAGAATCGCCTGCATTCAAAGACCCTAGTTCAGCATTCCAACTATACTTTATTGGTGCATCTGTTGTTGTGCTTGAGATGGATATACGGTTTGCTGTTGCAGTCCCTGAATTTTTTAAAGTAAGCTGTATATAGCCATCATTTCCTGGCGCTACTGTAGTCGGATATACAGCAAGCGTTGCTTGTACAAGTGGCTCTCCTGCACTTATAGCCTGTTGGCTAATGCATACTAGCGTCAGAATAGATAGCAGAGCTATCAAGATAGTCTTTTTCATGAAGATACCTCCTTTATTATTTCCCCGTCTTTTAAATAAACGATTCTTTCAGCATACTTTGCTATATGCTCATCGTGTGTTACCACAATGAGAGTCTTGTTTTCTTTTTCTTGTAAATTTTTCAAAATTGTTAAAATTTCTCTGCCAGACTTAGAATCTAGGTTGCCCGTTGGCTCGTCAGCAAGTATTAACGGAGGATTGTTTGCTAATGCTCTTGCAATTGCTACACGCTGTCTCTCTCCTCCAGAAAGCTGAGAGGGCAGATGATCAGCTCTTTTTTCTATACCAATGGCTTTTAACAACTCTAAAGCTCTTTCTCTTCTCTTTCTCTTATTCTCTTCAGCAATAACCATTGGAAGCTCTATGTTTTCCAATGCACTCAGAGTAGGATAAAGGTTGAAAAACTGGAAGACAAAACCTATCTTTCTACCCCTAAGCCTAGCAAGCTCTGTATCGTTCAGCCCTGAAACGTTTACACCGTCTAGAATTACCTTACCTTTTGTCGGCCTGTCCAAACAACCGATTATATGAAGGAGCGTTGACTTCCCTGAACCGCTTGGTCCTTTCACTGCTATAAACTCATTCTCCCTGACTTTAAGGTTAATGTTTTTCAATGCACTAACTTCTACTTCATCCATTCTGTATACCTTGTCAACGTTCTGTAATTCTATCACGCTTTTCATTCTTTCGCCTAAAGGAATGTTTTTATCAAGTAAAAGTATTCTTGTAGTAGCTCAAGAGTGCGTGGAGCAGGATTCGTACTAACAACAACTACTCCTTCTACTACTGCTAGTATGAGCAAGAATGTTGCTAATTTCATTCTTCCACCATAATTTCATTTATACGAAACCATATATAAAGAGTTGGTGAAACCGTTTTTCTAAGGTTTCATTCGAATGAAACTTTATATAATAGAGAGTACGATTTAACTAATATGACTCCAAAAAGGAAGAAAATTTTATTGCTCGTTTCTGTGGTTGCAATAGCACTCTTCATTCTCACGACTTTCTTTAGCATTTTCGAGTCTGTCAAGCTTGAGCAGCTTCCAAAAAATCCACCAGCCGAGTTAATCAGGCTTAGACCTTTGATTCCTGTTTACAGCTTGTTCATTTCCTTGACCTTATTGACGTTTGCTGTCATTCCAATTTCCTACTATTTCATCTCTAAAAAGTTTGAAGAAAACTTGGACAAAAGACTTAGCATAATATCGAAGCTCTTGGAGAAAAATTCAACAAAGATTTCTGAAAAGGACGGCAAAGAAATAGTCTTGAAGTTTTTAAACCCGAGCGAAAAGAAGGTTGTAGAAAGGTTGGTAGAGAAGAAAGGCGAGGCACTGCAGTCAGAGGTAAGTCGTGAAGAAGGGATGACAAAGCTGAAAACTCATAGGGCTGTAAGAAACTTGGAAGCAAAAGGGATAGTGAAAAGATACTTGCACGGAAAAACTTATAGGATAGTTCTTTCTAAGGATGTGAAGGAGCTTCTGTTGGAATAGCTAAAAAGGCTGTTGAGGTAAAAAACTCCTTAATTTGTAAAAGATTAAATCTAAGGTCATTGCGTAGATCTCCCGGCATGTTTATTATATTGGAATACCTATATTTTATGCAAAGCATAGCGATGAATGAGGTAATGAATGCCATGGATAACAAAACTAAAAGGAATCGATTGGGTGAAAACATAAGAAAGATAATCTTGGTGAGAAAAATAATTCTGCCAGGAAAGAGGAAAAAGGTACTCATGCTTATAGATATAGGGCTAATCTTTTTGTTTGTTGGTCTTGCGTTATGGGCGTTAGTTTGCTTGGGTATAATTGGGCGTCCTGAAGATTTGTTCACCTATTCCAACATGTATGCAAATATAGGCACCCTTCTCTTCGGTTTCGGAGTGATATTAAGTGGTATTGGAATTGCTATAGAAAATTTTTCACAATTGATATCCAAGAATAAGTTTCGCTTGAGCTTCAAGAAAGGGAAGAAAGCGAAAAGCATATAAAGATTAGCAAGGATGTTGAATTCCAGTTTGAACATTTTTAGATATACTTAAAGTTGACGAGGCTCTTCAGACCTCTTTCGAATTCCTTTTAATGCTTCAAAATAAACTTGGAAATATTCTTCTAGCATACGATCTGTAATAGACCAATCCTTAACATCATGACCTTTTTGTGCAGCAGCAATTATTTTTTGCGTGCACAATTCCGCATATCTTTTTCTTTCATCTACGCTTAAATGTGAAAATTGTGCTTTGTGCTCTTCTATCAACTCATTTACTATTCCTTCTTTGTCTTTATGTCGATATGCTTTCCACCATTGAACAGTATAAGTTGGTGATTCAGTTTCTAGATTACAAACTTTTCTAGCTTGTTTCAAAAGTTCTTTTGCTTTATTGTAAAATAAATTTTCTATCTCGCTATTTTTGCCTTGATACCTTTCTGCTTCGTCTGCTAAGAAGAATGCTTGTATTGTTAGAAAACCCGCATACGATGCCTCTTCAGGATTTGCAGCTAGAATTTTGTATAACTCGCTAGCAGCTAACCAACCTTCTGCTTCGTTTCTTTCATCGTGTGCCTGCCATATTTTTCTCAAACTAATTGCTGCTTTTCTTTCTAGACTCATTCTCCTCACTTTTCAAAAGCTTTTTGTCCTTTTGTATCAACGCCCAGGCAGGGATTTGAACCCTGAAGGTCTTTCGACCACCAGCTCTCCAGGCTGGCGCCATACCAGATTAGGCGACCTGGGCACTTAATTAAACTTTTTAACTTTCTCTTAAAAAAAACTTGGGCCCGACGGGATTCGAACCCGCACACCTCCGGTCCGAGGCCGGATGCGCTCTCCTGTTACGCCACGGGCCCTTAAAAATATTTGCAAAATATAAATTTACAGTTCACACTCTTCTGAAAGCTTATCTTCCCTCAACCTAACAAAAACAGGGGCTCTCATCACCAAATCTTTTGACAAGTTCATGAACTTCGCTTCGCAAACCAGCTTAGGCTCAACCCAAACAGGCTCCCTTCCTGGTGGCAATTTTAGGTCTGGCACTTCCTCTAAAGGACACTTTTCTGTCTTTATTTTTTCCAGCTTTTTCAGAATTTCTGCCAGCTGCTCTTCAGAAAAACCAGTACCAATCTTTCCAACATACTTCAATTTTCCTTCATGATAGCAAGCTGTTATCAAGCTTCCTAAGAGCTCTCCTCTCTTCCCAGTTCCAGTAGTATATCCAACTATTATCACGTCTAAAGTTTCCAACGCTTTTATCTTTAGCCAGAGCTTGCTCCTTTCACCAATTAGATAAGGAGAATCAAGCTTTTTAGCCATCACCCCTTCTAAACCCTTTTTCTTTACTTCTTCGAAAAACTTTGTTCCTTTTCCAACAACATACTGAGAAATCACTAAGCGTGAGCTCTCTCTTACAGTCTCTTCCAAGATTTTCTTCCTTTCTACCAAAGGCAGTTGCGTCAAGTCCTTTCCATCTTTATACAGGATGTCAAAAACTACATAGGTTGCAGGAATTAGCTTAGATAGAAATTCTATTCTCGTCTTGTTTTCTACATGCTCCCTCTCAGCAAGCTTGTAAAAGTCTGGCTTGCCTTGATGAAAGACCACAACTTCTCCATCCAGTATAACTTTCTCTCCTTTTACATCCTTCCACATTTCTTGCAGTTCTGGATAACGATCTTCAAAGTATGCCATCCTCCTGTTCAGCATTTTTACGCTCTTTTCTTTCGTGTTGACATAGCTTATGCATCTCGTTCCATCAAACTTCAGCTCAAAGCACCACTCTTCGCTATCAAAAGGTTGAGAAGAAAAAGCTAGCATTGGTTTAATCTTCTCTTCGAACAAGTCCACAAAATCGCCTGAGCTATTTCTTTTCTTTTCCTTTCTTCTTCTCTACAACTTCTACAGATGCTTTCAAAGCTTCCATCAGGCTTTTAGCTTCTTCAGCAGGCTTTTCTTCTTTCACTTCAAACTCTTTCCCTTCAGCCTTAGCTTTTATTAGCTTTTTCAAAGCTTCTGTATAGTTGTCCTTAAAATCTTCTATCCTAAACTCTTCTCTAGTTAGCTTGCTTATGAGCAGCTTTGCCAGCTCAAGCTCTTCCTTGCTAACAACGACCAGCTTCTTAAGCTCAGGAAGCTCTTCTATGTCCCTAACTTCACCCAAGTAGAAGAGTATGTGCATGACCAAACCTTTCTTGAAAGCTCTCAAAACTATTAAGTACTCCTTATCCTTCATCACAACTTTTCCTACTGCAGCCTTGTTTGCTAAGCGCAAAGCTTCTACTAGCAGCGAGTAAGCCTTCTCTCCTCCTTCATCCGGCACAACGTAATAAGACTTTTCAAAGTAGATAGGGTCTATTTGTGAAACGTCTATGAACTCTTGTATGTCTATGCTTTTACTGCTTGGAAGCTTAATCTTCTCCAGCTCTTCTTTTTCAAGGATAACCCACCTTTCTTTAGTCAGCTTGTACCCTTTCACTATATCTTTCCACTCAACTTCCTTATCGCACTTAGGACACCATCTCTTGTACTTTAACGGTGTGTGACAAACAGGACAGAGGTTGTGAAATTCTATTTCTTTAGGCTCAGTTGCAGTGTATATTTTAACTGGTACAGAAACTAGACCAAATGAAACGTTTCCCTTGAAGATTGCATGAGGCATTTTCCATCTAATAAGATATTTGGGTTTTAAAAACTAATATCTACTGCTCTTCTACCACATATTATAATTTAGTTTGTAGTTTAAAGAGCTTCTTCTCTCCTCTAAATACTTCTCTATACGTGCCTTTAAACCTTCTGGCAGTCTATTGTAATACTTGGGAAGGGATAATTCTGGATGTGTGCGAAGCCAAAGCATTAGGTGATCTGGTACTACTATGTATAAATCTGGTTTCCTCAGAAAATCTACTAACTGTATTTTTCTAGCTATTTCAGCTTCGAGACCTTCTACACCTTTTACGTCAAAGTTACATTTGGCTGCATTTAGCCGTAAGGGTGTGATGTCCGGAAGTGACTTTGGGTCGATCAACAGTTCTACAGAATCGATTTTGTTATCTTTTTCTTTTAGGTTCAAAACTCCTACAACACATTCGTTAGTCTTTTTATCGTACAGAAGTCTCAACGTAAATTTAAAATTCTTGTAAACGCCTTCTTCTAACTCAACGTCACACTCTTCTAAAGACATAAAAAATATACTTAACAGATAAAGATTTAAACTTTCTGAGCACGTCTAGTTGGAAGAGACATAGCAAAAGTTGAAAAATTACCAAATTTCTATACTCATCCTTAGCATTGCCCCCTCTGGGATTTGAACCCAGGTCCGCTGCCCGAGAAGCAGCTATCCTCTCAGCTTTAATTGACCGGTCTAGACGAAGGGGGCATAAATCTTAGTTGGTCTGAGAATTAAAAAAGATTTTTACTCAAACTTTTAAGTACAGCTTCTCCCCTCTCATAATCTTTCTCGTCATTGAAAGGAAGCCAAGCTTCTGACTCTATTGGAAATCCAGCTAACTCACCACGTTTAACAAGCTCTTTGACTACTGTGCTCTCAAAGTCAACTGGCTTTTTCCTCAAATCTACAAGCTCGTCAACAAGTCCATAAACTTTTGTATTTAATGCATATACACCAACGTTTACATTTATCGGAAACCAAGCCTTTTCTTCAAAATCTGTAACCAATCCATCTGTATCAACTTCCATACTTCCGTATCTCAGCCTAACTCTTGGCGTATAAACAACAGTTGCTAGTTTGCCTTTCCTTTCATGATACTCTACAAGTTCGGTTGGTAAGCTTTGCTTGACTATAACATCATCTGGATAGCAAATTATGGAAGGCTTTCTTCTATCTATTGTCCCGTTGTCTAAAGCATACTTTATTGCTCCACCTTTACCGAGCGAATCCTTTTCCACAGAGTACCTAACTTTTCCACTGTACTTAGAATCTTCAACGTACTCTTTCACTTTTTCGCTTAGATGTCCGAGCAAAAGAACAAAATCTTCAAACCCGTTTCTTTCATAAAGCTCTAGACAATAGTCTATAAGCCTTTTGTTGCATACTTCCAACAAGCACTTTGGAATCTCATCTCTTGTTCTGTGAACTAATCCTCTTCCACGTCCGCCTGAAATTACAACAACTTGATAATCTTTAGCATCCATGTTTATTTCTATGTTTTTAAAAATTTAAATTTCATGTTTTTTTTGCTTTAAAAGCCATTCTTTTTTTGTGGAGCTTGTAAGAAAAATAAAGGCTATCAAGAAAAAAGTAGGGAAGCAGGTAGAGGAGAAGTTGAGAGAATTTGAAGGTAATACTCGCTTAACCCCAGAAGAAAAATTTTTAGAGCTTTGCTTCTGCATTCTAGTTGCCAACATGTCTCTGGAAAAGACGTTAGAAGTTTGGAGAAATATTGGAAAAGGTTTTTTGTTTTTGTCTGAAGATCGGCTAAAAGAAAAGCTAAAAGAGCTTGGCTATCGTTTCTACAACAGAGCAGAATACATAGTAGCTGACAGAAAGTTTATCAAAGATTTGGACGCTGCTGTAGCAAGCAAAAACCCTAGAGAATGGCTGGTCAAAAATGTAAAAGGAATTGGTTGGAAAGAAGCCTCTCATTTTCTAAGAAACTTAGGCTTTAAAGATTTTGCAATTCTTGATAGACATGTGCTGAAGATCCTTGTTGAAAATAAGATAATAGCTAAGCCTAAGGCTTTGACAAAAACCTTTTACTTAGAGACTGAGGAAAAGCTGAGGAAGGTAGCAGAAAAGCTTGGAATAAGCCTTGCTGAGCTAGACCTCTATCTTTTTTATCTAGATGCAGGAAAAGTCTGTGAAAGATAAGCTTTTAAGTAAAATTCTAATTATGGAAGTTTTGGTCCGATACGGAGAAATATTCTTGAAGTCTGAGCCAGTTAGAAGAATTTATGAAAAAATTTTAGTCAAGAACATAAAGCTTGCGTTGAAGCGAGAGGACATTGAATTTTCTGTGAGGAGGGGGAGAGGAAGAATTTTTGTAGAGACTGGAAAAATTGAAAAGGCTTGTACAGCCCTCCAGAACGTTCCAGGAATAGTTTCTGTTTCTCCATGTTACCATTTACAAACTTCTGAAATGGGAAAAATAAAAAAGTTTGTCAAAGAAAATTACAGAGAATGGATAAAACCAAAGCAAACTTTTGCTGTTAGAGCAAGAAGGCTAGGGAATCAAAAGTACACTAGCAAAAAGCTTGAAGAAGAAGTAGGAAGTGTTGTTGAAAGAAAGGTTGACTTGGAAAACCCTGACATAACAATTTTTATAGAAGTACGCAACAAAGACACTTATGTTTACACCCAAGTCTTAAAATGTCTTGGAGGAATGCCTATTGGAACTAGCGGTAAAGTAGCAGCACTTCTTTCAGGTGGAATAGACTCTCCAGTAGCTGCTTTCTTGGCAATGAAAAGAGGCTGTAAAGTAGTTTTTGTTCATTTTCACAGCTTTCCTCTTGTCTCGAAGAAGAGCATAGAAAAGGCTAAGGAAATAGTAAAAGTTTTGAACAAGTACCAGTTCAAAAGCATTCTTTATCTTGTACCGTTCCATGAAATTCAAATGAAAATAAAAACTAGTATAGAGCCAAAGTACAGGATAGTTCTTTACAGAAGGTTCATGATTAGAATAGCAGAGCTTATAGCTAAGGAAGAAGATGCAAAAGCTTTGGTGACAGGAGAAAGCCTTGCTCAAGTTTCTTCTCAAACTCTTGACAACATTGCAACCATAGAAGAAGTTACAAGCATGCCTGTTCTAAGACCATTGATCGGGATGGACAAGGAAGAAATCATTCAGCTTGCAAAGAAAATTGGAACTTATGAAATTTCTATAAAGCCGCAGGAAGATTGCTGCACGCTTTTTGTTCCAAAACATCCTGCAACTAAGTCTAATCCTGAAAAAATAAAAGAGTTGGAAAGAAAGCTGAAAGTTTTGCAAATGGTCAAGAAAGCTTTGAAGCAAACAGAAAAAGTTCTAATCTAGTCTTTAACGTTTATTCCTAGCCTTTTTGCTCTTTCAAGAACTGCAGCATACTCTCCAGGAGAAATTCTTCTATCTATTTCTGGAAAATCGCTTGCCTTATAGCATGGATAATACTGGTCCATCACGTTTACTAAACATTTGTCTTTTATGTTTCTCGCAATCCAGTCAAGAATTGGAAAGCTACAGCATTCGACATGGTTTGGAAGGATTAGGTGACGAATTGTTAGTTCAGTTTGGCTAGCAGCAATCAAATGGTTCCTAGTTACAACATCCCAATAGTTTTTTGCTATGGTGAGCTTTTTAGAACAGTCTCCAGGACCAAATTTAAAGTCTGTTAGGTAAACGTCTACTATACCATCAAGGATCTTCATGGTCTTTTCTGACATGTACATGTTGCTATTCCACAGCACAGGCGTGTTTGCTTCACAAAACTTTAAAGTTTCTAGTATCCAGAGCAAACTTGGTGTAGGCTCACCTCCAACTAAGTTCAAGTTCCTACACCCTTCAACTCTTCTTTTTTCTACAATCCTTGCCAAAACATCAGGGTCTACTTTAATTCCTGGTTCTAGCCTATGGCTTATAGAATAGTTTTGACAGAAAATGCATTGCATGTTGCAACTCCAGAAGAAAATCGTGTGAGAAGGCACATAATAGCTTTCTTCTCCTGTATGAACAAACTCTGAAGAAATCAAACATTCTTTACCAACTCTGCAAACGCCAAGCTCGCCTTTAATTCTGTTTACTCTGCATTTCTGTTCGCAAAGTTCACAAGCTTTCATCATTTCTTTTACCAAAAAGATTTTCAAGTCTAGCAAAGAATTTTTAGGAATTTTTAGTTTTTTCAGGCTTATCTTTCCTTTGTCTATCCTTTCCTGCAACTTGTGAAACTTTTTCATTCCTTCTTCATGCTCTTTCCAGCTGAAACTTTTTACTGAAATTCTTTTTGCTAGCTGGAACTTAGCTGGTAGCTCATCCTTAGCAACTTTTACATATCTGGGCAGAAATTTCTTCACAAGAGGATCTTCCAATGCTTTAATTGCATCTGGCCTGAGCAGTTGCCACATAAGTATAATTTTTGGATTATTTTTCTTGAGTTTGTTTCTTTTTTAAAATCTCATTCTTCAACTTCCAGATTTCACAGTTGTAAGCGCAACTCACCATAGGGCTTAAAAGCCACTTTTTACATGTTTTGTTGCAATAAGTTTCAGCCAACTCATAAGCTGTCTTTAAGTCGTTTAAATTTCTCAGTTTTCTAGCAATCTTTTGTACATCCCTAGAATAAAACAATTTTTCTATTTCTTCCATGATTTAGAGATTAAAAGGAAAGCTTATATCCTTGTTTAAGCAAGGACCACAGGTTTTTTACCCAAAAATTCTGCAGCAGTCAAAACTTTCTTATCAAACTTCTTTGCAACTTCCCAAACCTTTCTTGTTTTATTCATAAAATTCTTCTCTCTGACCAAGTGATGGTCATAAATTATAACACTGCTCTTAACTTTCTCTACTATTTTACATGCATTTTCTACAGCTCTTCTCAAGTTTATCAAGTTCAAAGTATAAGGAACCAGGTAAGTTGCTGGTCCGTCTAAGATCAGTATATCAGGATTTTCTTTGATTATAAACTCTGCATAGTCTTCGATGATAGGTCCATTCAAGTCAGAAGAGTAGAGAAGTTTTTCTTCTCCATATTCTATCACAACTCCTACAACCCATCCAACTGCAGAAAATTCAATACCATGGAAAAATGGTTTAGTTATTCTTACTTTCGTTTCTCCAAACTCAAACTCTGCATCGTCTGCCCACTTTATCTTTAAATCCTTAAACTCAACTTCTGGTATTTCTTTTGCTCTGTTCCGTCTTTCCACTCTTCTCTTAAAAGATTCGAGACCTTTCTTGAGCAATTCTTTTCTTCTTTTATTATAGCTTCCAAAATCTTTTCTTGAAGAAAGCTTCAGGTCTTGAAGAGGGTTTGGATAATCCTTGGCCTCTCTTTTTGTTGCTACTTCTTCCAGCTTAACTTTTCCGTATTTCTCAAAAATTCTCTGGTAAAAATCGTAAGCTCTTTTCCTTTGAGAATCGTTAATGTATTCGTTAGGGTTTTTTGCAATTACAAGCTTTTTCTTGTAAATGTCCAAGTCTCTCGGAAAATAATGGTCATAATGATAGTGAGTAATTATCATCACGCTTGCTTCTCTGCACGCTTCTTTTATCAAGCTTCTTCCCAATTCAGTCCACCAAATCTTTTTTGCCATAGATGCAGGAAAGCTTGGATGCATTATTGCAACTCCTGGGTCAATTATTATGCTAACGTCTGGAGTTTTTACTAGAGTGCAGCTTGATTTAGCACCTAAAGAATCGAACCAAATTGGTTTAAAGTTTAGCTCCATATCTTGAATTAAGTGAAAAGTGAATAAATTTTAGGAGATTAAGAATATAAGTTTAACTTGGAGAATGTTAATTGATGACAACAATCCTAGAACGAACTTACATTACACCAGTAGGAAAATTTGAAGAGGTTGTGTTAGACGAGGAAAGAAGTTTAAGACTCATTTTAACAGGAGCTTGTAATTTAGCATGTGAATTTTGTGCATACAAAGTCAAAGATTTTTACAGTCCTGAAGTTCATTCAAACAAGCTTGTCGAAATGCGACCTACAAGCGAACTAAGAGAATTGCTTAGAGAAATGAAAAGGCATCTAAATTATGATGTTGCACATTTCACAGGTGGAGAGCCTAGTATTGCAAAACATGTTATCCAAGTTGGAGAACTTTGCAAAGATGAAGGTTATTCTGTTAACATGTGTTCAAACCTTGTTTATACAAAATCGACTTTAGAATTGCTTGAAAAGGATTTGCTAGACCAATTAACATTTAGCTATGTACCTTTAGATTCTTCACGACAAAGGTCTAGGTTACCTACGTACCAAAGGCCAGATAAAGGAAGAATAGATAAAACTTTAGAAAATGTTCTGTATATACGATCTCATTATCCTGACATTACTGTAAAAACAAATATCGTAATATCTCCGTACTCAGATATTGAAAACACAAAAGATTTTGTAACTTGGTGTTGGGACAATGGTGTTATACCCAGAGTACAGAGAGACAGGTCTGGGAACCGTATTTCAGGATCTACAGAAAATACCAAAAAGTTGCTAGAAAAATTGGAAATGGAACCTAAAAAAGTAATACTGAGAATCCCGGGCGCGACTGAAGTTTGTGAGTTTGAAGATCCTGATGGCAGAACAATGTACGTAAAAATCTTTAATAAAAATTTCCGACTCCAAGAAGTTTGTAAGTTATGTAGCAAAGAAGAGGGGTGTAGCAAGTCCCTTTCTTCCATAAGAGTTTATGATACAGAAGAGGAACCTACTCTATGTCTTTGCACAGTTCGTAATGAAGATTTTGCTCATCTTACGATGGATAAATTTTTAGAAAGCAAAGCATTTGAGGAAATAAAAGGTTATAAGATGGATAAAATGTCGTACTTTAATAGATTTTGTACTCATCCTAATTTTCAATAGATTTGATAATTTCTAATTGCCAATTCAAGAGCCTCTTGCATCAATGGAGAACTCTTTCCTTTCTTTTTATCTTTTGTAGGATCTCTACCTATATCTTGATACAAGCTCGGGTTGTCAACAAACATTCTTAAGTGTTTAAATTGTTCTGGCAACATTACATTCTCAAGCCATGCTATACCTTTGGATTTCATAGGTATGACACAATGCAATTTCATTCCTTCTTTCTTTGCTACTTCACTAGCGCCCTGTTCTCTATCCATACCTACTAAAATTGTATCGCATACAACACTTATGCCACGTCTTTCAGCTTCGTATCTTATTACTTCTCTTGCGATGAGTTTACTTGTCAAATCCGTGACCATATCGTCTACTATAACAGCTTTATGACCGTCTAAAAGTTCTCCTTCGACTAGATTATGAGTTCCCCATTCTCCTAGACTAATCTTTTTCTGTTTTAATTCTTCAAAAACCTTTTTTGCATCTTCTAGACTTCTAACTTTCTCTCCAGGAAGAGGTCTTGTATATCCCCATTTGATTTTAATTCTACCGTCAGTTTTAAGATACATTGCTGTTGAAATGGCTGAGACAAGCGGTATACCTGCCATATCAACTCCTACAAGCACATCATTATCGAAATCATAATTTTTAATTTCTTCTTCTAAAACTTTTCCCATAGCATAAGCTAATTTAGAAGTAAACTCAGCTGAATTTCCAGCATTTCTCATGTTAATATAATAAATGCTATTTGTACCATTTTTAAGAATCCAGCCGTTCCTTCTTTTCTCTGGATCTTTTGTATTGAAAATAGTCTCGATGCATCGTGATTCGTAGGCCAATTTTACCAATTCTTTTCCAAGTTCTTCTTTCTCTTCTTGCCAACTAGTATACATAAAAGCCACTTTAGTAAAATTTAGATAGCAAAACTTAAAAATGCAAAATGTTATTGAATTTCAAACTGAGTCTCCACATACTTTTGTGTATCATTGCAATAGTTGGAATTATAATAATTAACTCTAATTTTGTATGTGCCAGCATCAACTTGTTTTAACTCTTCACTTGTGTATGTTGTGTTACCACAAGTTTTTGTAACATATTCCCATACTTTCTGGATTCAGAATTCAGCCTAGATGTTTAAATCCTTTTCTAGCCTGAAAGATTCTGATAAAATATCAAATGAATAATCACACTCCAACCATTACAGCGGTTGGTGCTGGAACTTGTAAGTTTATTTCCCTTTCTATTCCATCGATTTTGATTGGGATGATTATAAACACGTAAAAAAGTTCCTTACTTGAATAAAAACTCATCATCGCTTTTTTTACTGTGGATAAAATTTCTTTGCTTATTTTAATACCACTTAATTTGCTAATAAAAACTGAAGCATTAAATATCTCTACACCAACAACCTTATTGTCTGCAGATATGTCTAACACAAAATTATCTATTTCCAAACTATCCTTAGCCTTTTCACCACTATACACATAAAGTATGTCATTCTCTTCGTCGTAATCTACCTTTGCCTCTTTAGCCATTGTTCAAGCACCTTCCTCCTTTTTATATTTTGTATAATATTCTTACCTTTCATTGAGATTATTATCCTCAAATCATACTTGCTTGACTTAGAAAATAAAAGTGCATATCGATGCCCTCGCAAATCTTCTCCCTGATCTTCAAATGATATCCTCAACAACAATACCAGCATTAACCTTTATATGTTGTAAAAGTTGTTTATCTATTAGAGCTGTACCGCCTGTGGAACCGTCCTTTGAGGACGTAACCTAAGGTCGGGTTTGAAAGCTCTCCCATTCGCAAGAATGGGTTTATTTATCTATATTCTCTTGAAATAAACTTTGTTTTCCAAATCACTTCTATCAAAGAGATAGTAACCTAAAACCAAGTCTGCTATCTGTATTCCTTTTGACAAATTTCTACTGGATACAGAACCTATGAAATTCAAGATATTTCCGTTAAACTGTTTTATTGTAGCAAGTATATCCTTGTCTCTTCTGATAGTTACAGGACCAACCAATCTTTCACACAATCTTCTTATTAGATTTTCTGTGAATTTTTCTGTGCTTCTTTCTATTCCTTTAACAACATAGTCTTTATCAACATGTAGCAAAACAACTCCACCTTTCCCTTCTAACCATTTGTCTAAAGAACCGCTTACCAGGTTTGGTATATGTTTTAAGAAGAAGTCCTTACTGCTTATGTTACTAGGAAACTTATGTTCGAAGATGTTAAAGTGAAGCTTAGAGCTATTTAACAATTCATATAATTCTTTCTTTGCTGATATTCTGACATTTTTTCTTAGTTTTCTCCAGTGAAAAGGACCTTTCTGATTATGTTTTACTAAGACTGTATCAATAGACTTATACAAAATATCAAGTTCATTCATATTACCAGAAACCACACAAGAATATCTTTTATTATGAGAAGTATCAATAGCTATAATCAATCTAGCCATTCTATCATCTTATAGAACTATTTTTGCTTCTTATTGTTAATAGGGTTTTACTTTCAATTTGAAAAGTATACCTAGATACAATACCTATACGCCTTAGGAATAGCAGAAGTAGCATACATAATCTTTACTTTTTTATTTTTGTAGTTATTTCTATTTTTCTTTGATTGTAAATTTTCATCGCACTACAATAGAACAGGATGCGGGAGGTGGGATTTTCAGCTTTCGCTTTTGAACCCACGAACCCACTAAGGGACCAGCGCCTCAGGCTGGTCGGATTGACCAGGCTACCGGACTCCCGCTTAATTCTAAATTGCTCGCAAGCTTTAAAATTACTTGTACTCTTTCTCGACAATTCTCTTCGTCAGTATCAGTGTATATCCCAGATAGTAGATTCCTAAGATTATACAAAGCGCCTTTAGCAAGGTTCCAATCAAGCTAGGAAAGCCAAACCTTTCCAAGTATTTTACTAGCACAAAATCTACAGCTGCTAGTATTGCTAGGGAAAGTGTAAAGTTTGCTTGTTTTCCTATGGTACTACAGAATACATTCCAGTCTTTAACTTTCATGCTTTATATTTCTTCTTCAAAAATATTAATCATGAAGTTAGAGGAATTTGTGAGGATATACGGTAAGCCTTACTCTGAGATGCTTGGGATTCAGCTTAAGCCTGGTAAAGATGAAGAAGTATCAAAATGGTTTCTTGCTTCTATTCTCTACTCAAAGCCTATAAGAGAAAGTTCGGCAACAAAAACTTACTTTTGCTTCTTAAAGCATGGAGTTATCAGTGCAAAGAAAATCCTCCAAACAGGTTGGCAAGGCTTGGTGGACATTTTAGATGAGGGTGGATATACCCGGTACGATTTTTCTACTGCTGATAAGCTTTTAGAAGTTTTTGGAAATTTGGAAAAGCTTTACGATGGAAGCTTAAACAAGCTGCATGAAATGGCAAAGGACAGCAAAGATTTGGAAGAAAAGCTAAAAGCACTTGGAAAGGGTATAGGCAACGTGACAGTTTCTGTCTTTCTTAGAGAGATGCGTGATGTTTGGAGAAAAGCAAACCCAGAACCTTCTCCATTAGTCAAGACAGCTATGAAAAAACTGAGGATAAAAGACTTGAAAGAATTCGCTGAAAAGAAAAAGCTTAACCTAGTCTGGCTAGAAACAGCCTTGCTCAGGTATGCAAAAGATTTTCTAAGAAAAGGAAGGAAGCTAGAAATTGCTTAGCCTCTTAGTTTTTTTCTTATCTTGTTAAAAGTCCCTTTCTGTGTAGCAAACAAGAAAACCTTTATCCATATCAATCCTAGTATACCGCCGCCTAATGCAGCTATCAAGTACGGTTCTGGAGAGTTGAATATAAACTTTAGAGGAAATATGCTGTTGCTGTAAAAGCTGTGGTGAACGTCAAAAATAAAAGTTGCTAAGAGTGCTAAGAAAGCTGAAAGGGAAAAATAAATTATATCGTCTGTTATTTCTTCAACGTCAACTTTTTTCATAATAAAATTTTAGTTTTCAAGATTTTATTTCTGCTGTATAAAATTTAACTATGGGAGCAATGCTCTTCAAGTCTTTTGAAGAAAAGTTTAGGCCGATCTTGAAAGACGAATTTCCAAGGCTTGTAGAATATTTATCTGTCGGCCCAAGACAGTGCATAAGAGCGAATACTTTGAAGGTTGATGCAAAAGAACTAAGAAAAAGATTGGAAGAGAAAGGGTTGAAGCTGGAAGAAGTTCCGTGGTACAAGGATGCATTCTTCGTCGAGGCTCAAGAAAAGGTTTCTAAAACCTTAGAGTACTTTCTAGGCTACTACTTCATCCAAGATGCTTCCAGCCTAGTACCATCCTTACTGCTCGACCCTTCTCCTACTGATGCTGTGCTAGACTTGTGCGCTGCACCAGGCTCAAAGACTACTTTCATGGCAGAGCTCATGCAGAACAAAGGTCTTATAGTTGCTGTAGACATAGAAACAAAGAGGTTGAAAGCGTTGAGCTCTAACCTACAGAAGATGGGTGTAACGAATACAATAGTGTTCAGGCACGACGGAAGAAAAGCCTTAGACATGGAGTTTGACAAGATTCTTGTCGACGTACCATGCACAGGCAGTGGTACTACAAACCTGTTCTTCTGGAGCAACAAGGCTGTCATAAAATTTTCCAACCTACAGAAAGCGTTGGTCGAATCTGCCTCTAAAATGTTAAGAGAAGACGGAAGCATAGTCTATTCTACTTGTTCGATAGATCCTGAAGAGAACGAGGCTGTCATAGATTATGCAATAACTCAGCTTGGATTGAAGGTAGAAAAGGTTCATGTGCCAGGCTTAAAGTACAGGGAAGGCTTGACAGAGTATGCTGGCACAAGATTTGCAGAAGAGGTGAAAGACTGTATAAGGCTTTATCCTTTCGACAACCAGACAGAAGGGTTTTTCGTATGCAAGTTAAAAAAATAAGCCCAAGAGAAGTGGAAGAGCTGATAAAAGAGAACTATGGCTCAGAAATTTCTCTAGACAACTTTAACGTTTTCATCAGAAAAGACCAGAAAATCTTCCTTGCGTCAAAAGGCTTGCCTGCGCCGCTTATAGAAAAGAGCGACTATCTGTTGCACTTTGGAACTATAAAAAAGAATAGAAAAATCCAACTCTCAGTAGAAGGTTCTCAGCTTGTTGGAAGAACTGCAAGCAAAAACATAGCTGTTCTGGATGAAGAGAACATATCCAAGTTTGTTGAAGGTTTGTCTGCTAAGCCTAGAGAGCTTGTAGGTTACAGCATAGGCAACTTCGTCCTTGTAAAGCATGGAAATGATTTCTACGGCTCTGGAGTGCTGAGAGAAGGTTACGTAGAAGGGTATATCCCTAAGGAAAGAAGGGTCATGAAAGAAATAAAAAGAATATAAAAAGAAAAGTTTAATACCTTTTACATTCAATTAATAATATATTAAAGGAGGCGGTTTAATGGCATATGAGTACACGAACAGTAAAGGCGTAAAGTACTACCTACACCAAAGAGGTAAGCTATTGTTCTTTTCCAAGAATCCTGAAGGAGCAGTAGACTTGCCAGCTGGCTTAAAAGTAGAAGAAAATCCAAGGACAGGATTGCCGATTGTAAAGAAAGCGTGATTGTATGGGGCTCTTACACGACTTGGCAGACGACCTAAAGAAGGTTATGCCAAAGAAGGAAGAAGCAGAAATTCAAGAAGTAGAGCCTGAGCAGTTGCAGCCGAACATCAACCTGAGGATAGAAGGGATAAAGAGTTTGCAGGACGTAGAGAAAGTGCTAGAGTTTCTAAAAGGTGGAGACATAGTCTTTGTCAAGTCTAAGGTCCCGACAATAGAAGACTACAGGAATGTTGTCAAGAGGTTAAAAGATTTTTGTGCAGAGATAAACGGAGACATAATTGGAATAGGAGAAAACAACTTGATAATAGTTCCTGGTAACGTTAAAATTGTAAGATAGATTTGAGATTTCTAAGTTAATTCGCTTCGAAGGAAAAATTTCTCAATAACGAAATCTAGTGGTCAGTAAGAGAAGAAGATTATCTTAATAATTTTTAACTCTTTCTGCCAAAATAATAAAAATGGAGAAAAGAGTACGAATTAAACCTAAAATCAGAGACATCGTGGAAGAATACTTACTGACAGAAGACCTGGAAGAGCTATCAAAGCTTTTGCCAAAGAAAGAGCCTTTGGAAACAGCAGAAGAGAAAAAGCCAACTTTAAGCGAGAAAATTCTAGAAGGCATAAACCTTCTTAGCTCTTGTGTTAAGCCAGAAGAAAACGAAGAAATAAAAGTTGAAAGGATAAAAATTAATCAGCTTTCTGCAGAATATCCTGTTGTAGTGAGGAGCGAGATTAAGCCTGTGGATATAGCCTATTTGGCAGATAGAATCGTAAGAACAGTAGGAGGAGACTTTAACCTTTTGAAGCAATGCATCGACTCGAGCTTCCTTCGAAAAAATATCCTAGAGAGGGTGGGAGTAAAGCACGATACTAAAGCAGACTATTTCTTCGAGAAATGTTTTGAGTCTTCAGACTCAGCTGAGTCTCTTGCTTTATACTTAGGCTACAGCTTGCTACTACCTAATAAAATAGAAAGAGTGGAGGATACAAAAAAGTACGACGAAAAAGGGAGAAAAATAATCAACGTTTACAGCCTAGACTTTCGTGGTATCGATCCGAAGATATACGGAGCAGGTATTAGCATTTCTAAATATCTTGGATTAAAAATAAAGATAAATCCATGTTATGGGTAACAACACACTTGCTATTTTCATAATAATTTTCTTTTTTTATCTTGGTAAAAAACCCTCAAAAGCGTTCTTTCACATGTTGTTGTGTCGTAATGCTCCCGACGGGATTTGAACCCGTGTCACAGCCTTTCCTTGCTATCATCTTTTATCAAACCTTTCTGTGCAAAGCACGAAAGGGCCGTATCCTTGTCCGGACTAGACGACGGGAGCTTATACTTTAGAATATGGTTTAATATTTTTTAAGCATTAAAGCTTTCCTCAAATCCTTTCAAAAGCTCGTCTATGCACTTTCCAACCTCATATCCATTGTAGCCTCCTTCCAAAACAAAGAAAGTATGCTTCTTCAGCTTTCCTATCCTTTTCCCTATTTCCCTGTAGCAATTTTCTGTCAAGCCTAAAGAAGCTAATTCTCCTTTGCGAGCATCAAAGCCTGCTGAAACAGCTACAACTTCTATTTTGTTTGCATCTACACTTTCCAAAGCTTTGTCAAAAGCTTCCAGATAAGCAGCATCGCCACATTCAGCTTTCAAAGGAAAGTTTATGCAGTTTTCTTCTGTCTTGTAGCCAGTTCCAGGATAGTAAGGATGCCTATGCAAAGAAACGTAAGTTACCTTTGGGTCTTTAAAGAAAATTTCTTGTGTGCCGTTTCCATGATGTCCGTCTATATCTATTATCAGCGTTTGCTTGCCTAAGCACTTTACAGCTATTGCTATGTTGTTAAGGTAGCAAAATCCTTTTGTTGCTACTCCAAGAGCTTTTCCATTTTTACCAGCGTGATGTCCAGGAGGACGCATCAAGGAAAACCATCCTTTTTCAGCTGCAAGAATTGCTCCTCCAGCTGACAGCAATGCAAAAGAATAGATGTTCTCATAAGCTGGTGTATCTGGATCTTCTTCTATCCCCTTTTTCAAACCTTCCAAGTATTCTTTTGAATGAACTTTTAGCACGTCTTTCTCACTCGCTGCTTCAGGCTTAACAAACTCGTATCCTCTCCTCTTCAAAACTTCGTAAGCTTCTAAAACTCGAGTAGGACTTTCCAGATGAGCTAAACCATACTCTAAGCATTTTTCTGAGAAGACTATCTTTGTTTTCATGTAAGTCCCCAGGGCCGGACTCGAACCAGCAACCTTCCGTGCTTAAAGCACTCCGGTAATTGCTGAGCATTGGCTACCAGCAAGTGCCAAAGCACTCGCCTACAGCCGGATGCTCTACCAATTGAGCTACCTGGGGTTAAAAATAATTACTAGAACGAATTTAATATACTTTTTGCTTAGCTTGAACCAAAAGAGTGTAAACAGAACTTTATGCTAGCATGCGCAACTTTTGTGTATCCCTGAAAAGAGAAACATAAACGTCTACTGGCTTTCTCTTACTAAGCTCTCTTTCATATGTTTCTACACTCTTGATAGGAACTTTTGTTACTAGTGCATCAGCTAGAAGAACTTTTAAGTCTTCTCCTGCTTTTTTCAAAGACCTTATGTATCCAGTGACATAAAAGTTTTCTCTTGTCTTTACACTTACTGGTCCTTTACTCTTACTCAGGATACCATAAACAATGCTGATAGGATTGTACATACTCATAATTCAAAAGCAACCGTTGAACTATTTAAAGCTTGTCAGGCCAGCTAAAAATTTTTAAGTGGGCGAGGAGGGATTTGAACCCTCGACCTTCCGGTTATCAGCCGGACGCATGTTGCTCGAAGTTCCAACCAGGCTAAGCTACCCGCCCATTAAAGAAAAATACAGAAAAGAAAAAGATAAAGCTTATCAAATTGTTTCTACAAATAAAACTTATGGTGCTTACGGACTTTCTTGGAATACTGCAACTCATTCTCTTGACAATAATTTTTGCAGCTACTCTAATGATAGGGATAATGGTATGGGAAATCTACATGGTCAGCAAAATTTCTAAGACTAAAAAGTCTAAGAAAGAGCTTGCTAAGCTACCTGCTGGAGAAGGCATAAAATGTCCGAAGTGTGGAACTATAATGAAGCTTACTTATGAAGGAACTATTGTAGACGGATATACTTGCCCAAAGTGTGGATATACAGAAGTTCTTTCCAAGAAAGAAAAGCCAAAAGAAGAATCATAAGTCTAAGTATCTTTCTAATTCCCAGTCCGTAACTCTTCTTGTTGTAAACTCTTCCCACTCTTTTCTTTTCAAGTCTAAAAATTCTTTGGCAGCAGGCTTTAAGGTATGGAATATCAACTCATCGTTCCCAAATGCATTCAAAGCATCTATCAGAGTAGCTGGCAGTCTGTCTAGAGACTTGTACCCTCCGTTCTCGTATATGTCTTCTTCCAAGGCTTCTGGTGGTTTTACTTCTCTCTTCACCCCTTCAAGTCCAGCTTTAAGCACGACTGCAAAAGCTAAGTAAGGGTTGTTGCTTGAATCAGCAGCCCTGTGTTCAATCCTGCATGAGCTTGGACTTAAAATCTCTGGAACTCTGATCAAAGCATCTCTGTTTTTTCTGCCCCAATAAATGTACTTAGGAGCTTCAAACTCTCCAAGCCTTTTGTAAGAATTTACTGTAGGGTTTGTCACAGCAGTTATTGCTCCTGCATGTGCAAAAATACCACCTATAAAGTACTTAGCAATTTCAGAAAGGTTGTACTCATCTTTGCTGTCGTAGAAAGCGTTTTTATCACCATCCCACAAGCTTATGTGCAAGTGCATTCCGTTACCAGGAAGACCGAGAAAAGGTTTTGGCATGAAAGTTGCTCTCATTCCTTCTGATTCAGCCACAAGCTTTATCACATTCTTAGAAAAAAGAATCTTGTCAGCAGTTTTTAAAGGATCGTCAAACTTTATGTCTATCTCATTCTGTCCGTACCCTACTTCATGATGTGCTGTGTCCCAATCAATACCAGCTTCACCCAACTTCTCTATCGTCTTCAGCTTTACTGCATGCGCTTTATCTTTTGGTGAAACGTCAAAGTAGCTCCCTCTGTCCAAGCATTCAGATTCTTTCAAAAGGTAGAATTCAAGCTCTCCTGCTGCCTTCACGTCGTAGCCCATGTCTTCAGCTTCTTTCAAAACTTTCCTTAAGATAAACCTTGGATCTCCTTCATAAGGCTTTTTTCCACAGTAGATGTCGCAAAAGTATACATCCATGCCGTTTAGCTTGTAGACAGAACTTTCGTCAGGCTTAAGCCTCATGTCACTTTCATACCTTCTAGCCAAGCCTTGGATGGAAGAACCGTCAAACCATATGCCAAAGTCCTTGGAGCTCTTCAGCTTTTCTTCAGAAACCAAGACTTCTTTTAGAGTGCCGTTGATGTCAGAAAACCTTAGGCTAATCGCATCCATACCAAATTATTGAAAGTTAAAAGTTTTATGCTTATCTTTTCTTACCCTTTTTGGTAAAGAAGAATATCGCCAATATAATAAGGATTGCTACTATCAACAGTATCGGAGCCAACTGAGAAGATAGCAGAGCTAAAAATCCTGTTAGTGGTGTTGTTGGCAAAGTAGTTGTTGTGGTTGGTGGTGTAGTTGTAGTGGTTGTTGGTAGTGTAGTGGTTGTGGTAGTCTCTTCAGTCCATGTAGTAGTCGTGGTTGTCTCTCCTCCTGCTAGTGTAGTAGTTGTCGTAGTTGTTGTTTGCATTCCTCCTCCACCGCCCCCTCCCCCACCACATACGCCATCGTCTACATAACCGTCACAGTCATCGTCTAGACCGTTGCAAACTTCTGACGTAGGCTTAACATCACCCGTGCAGCTGCTCCACACGCCGTTAGTGCATGTACGACTGCCTGCTTTGCATATGCCTACGTTAAGCGTTCCTGCTGGACCAGTATAGCATGATTCAGCAAAATTGTCTATGGTACCGTCACAGTTGTCGTCCAATGCATTGCACACTTCAACTGCTCCAGGGTGTATGTTTGAATTGCTATCGTTGCAGTCGACCGTATAGTTATAGCCGTCCCCATCGCAATCTGTACAGCTGAGAGTCAAGTTTAGATAAGTGAAGTTCCCTGACTCACAGTACTGCTCTGGTTGGTCAGCCCACACACCGTTAACCTTAAACCTTATGTACTCGCCTGCTGCAGTTACTGCAACAGTATAATGCCCAAACCCAGCAGGTGGCTCTTTCGCAGTCGCAAGGTACTCTCCTGTTGTGTTTCTGTGGACTGTAACAAGAGTGCCGTTAACAGGGTTACCATCTATCGAGACTGTACCAAAAAATGTACAAGGCAGAGCTAGGGCAGAGCTACAAGCAAGGATAAAGAAGGTAAGAAAAGTTAAAGTTAGGTTTTTAATCTTCATCTGACCACTTTTTTCTAAAATACCATAATATACATACACATATAAGCTTTTCTACTCAGGTATTGTCGTGGTTGTTGGAATTGTTGGTGGGCATATGTCTTGTGTTATCTCAAGCCTGTCTTCTGCTGTCATGTGGATGTAGTACGGCAGACTGCTTTGGTCGTTGAAGTATTGTAGTGTTGAATATGCTGGATATTCAGGCATGAAGTACAGCCACTCTGTGCCGTCAAAGTACCATATGATGTCAAAGTTTGTAGTACCGTTTAGGTTGTAGAGTGAGCTTAATACGTCTTCGACCTTGTATTGTCCTTCTTCTATTCCGCATATGTCATTCAGTATAAGCTGCGGTAACCAGAATGTGTTCCATCCAGTGCCCCAATAACCTCCTGGGTTGTTCGGTCCTTTCTGAGGTATCACGAGAGAAAACTGTGATTCGGTGTTTATGGCAAACACTACTGTCTTCGATTGTTCCATCATGTTTCCTGAAAGGTCCTGGCAGCGTATATGATAAACGTATAGACCGTCTGCAAGCGTTCCAAGGTCTGCTTGATGCTCTATGTCATCTTCGGTACTCATCGTATCCATTGTACCTACATTATCGAACGTGTCATAGTAACATACAGCCGGCTCGTTTGTTTTTGCATACAAAACAACATTGTTGTAGTTTATCACACCGCTTGGTGCTGTCATAAGCAGCACTGGTGGTGTTGTGTCTTTTTCTTGTCCTGTTGTTGAAGCTGTGCCAAAATTACCTGCTTTGTCGTATACAGTCAAAGTTAGATTGCTTCCAAGGAAGACTGTGCAGAAACCTGCTGGGATTGTGCCAGAGCACAGAGCATAGCCATTACTGCTTGCTTCTATTCTGTCTATGCCTGAGCTTGGTTCTGCATCGTTGACTGAATAGGTTGCGATGAAGAAGCCTATGCCTGGAACTGTGCCTGTTATTTGTATTGTTGGAGCTTGAGTATCAACTGTAACTTTCAGCTTGCTTGATGTTGATGTCCATCCTGCTTTGTCATAAGCAGTCACATAGTATTCATAAGTTCCGTCTGGCTTGTCAGTAAATACCATGCTGTTAGAAGATCCTGTATAAATGTTTGTATCATTCTCGTAAAGCTCGTACCTGTCAAAATTGGTGTCACTGCCTCCACTCCAGCTTATGACATAACTACCATCAGTATCATAAGGCGGATTTTCTACTCCACTACTGCTAATAGAGACTGGACTTGGTTTTGTTTTATCGACTGTTATGTTTACTAAATCAGACCACTCGCTCTCGTGACCTGCCTTGTCGACTGCCTTGACTTTAGCTTGCCAAGTGCCGTCAGCCAAATCGCTGTAAGTGAAAGTTGTACCGAAAACTTTCGTTTGGATGTGTTGTGGGCTTTCTGGGTAGGTTATGTCTATTACATAATAGTCAACACCAGAGCCTTCGTCAGTTGATTCGTTCCAATACCATGTAACTGTTCCGTCTGTATCGTAGCCATCTCCTTCTGGATCATTCACGTATAGTTGTGGCTTTTCTGGTGGATGATTATCTATTATAAATGGTACCATAGCTGAGTATGTTGTATGACCTAATTTATCAGTTGCCTCTGCCCATACCCAATACAAACCATCAGGCATTAAAGTGCTATTAAATCCACAATACCAAATTCCTCCGTTCCATGTTGCATCGCAACTCCATGATCCTCCACCTTCAAGATCGCTTTCCAATTTTATTTTCACACTTTCCACACCACTTACATAGTCGGTTGCTATGGCTTTCAAGTTAATAGTCCCTTGTACAATTTCATTCTTTGTTGGGTCTAAAACATAAACTCCTTCAGGTGCTCCGTTGTCAACAATAACAATTACTTGCTCTGAGTAGCCTGTGTTCCCAGCATCATCAGTAGCCTTAGCTATTATACCATAAGCCATGCCATCTGTTTCTTTTGTAGTATCCCAGTCATAAGTATAAGCTATAGGACCACCGCTTGCAGGATGCCATGTTTGCCCGTTATCAGTAGATATCATCACATTTGCTGAGTTCAAATGAGCATCTGATGCTGTAAACTTGATTTGTTTTACACCCTGAACAAATTGATTGTTTATTGGATCAGTTATGTGTAGAATTGGCTTTACTGTGTCCACTATCACAGAAATGCTGCCTTCCCCTATGTTGCCAGCATTGTCTGCTATCTTTACTGTAAGTTCTTGCTCACCTTGCGGGAAGTCTTCGTCCTGTGGTATCATAACTATGCCTTGGCACTTTCTGTTTTCATTGTCGTAAGGAACTGTTCCTAGCGAAACTCCGCCTACTGTTATGTAGCATGGAGTGCCACTTGTTATCGTTGAAGTCACGCTACCATCTTCAGAGTCGGTTATATTAGCACTGAAGTATATCATTTCACCTCCAAACAGTGTGTTAGGTTCAGGTGAAGTTATGGTTACCTTAGGTGCATGATTATCAATACCAATTTTTGGCAAGTTCCAGATTGTTATTATGTCCTGCAACATGTCGACTACACATTCTGGATCACACATATCATAAACATCACATCCGCATCTTTCGTTCAAAGCTCTACCTATTTCTGTCAGGCTGTTAGCACCATTGCCTAGTCTGTCGCCTACGCCAACTACAAGCACGTATACACCGTCTCTTAATCCACTTTCTACAGGAATTGTAGCATATCCTTCACACTGCTTTGTCTGAGCGTTGTAGAGCAGTGCACCGTTTGTTATAAGAGTGAAGTTCTGAAGCATAATCTTAGGTATTTTCCTGTCCCTGATGTAGTCTATGGTTCTTTCCACGTCTACCAAGTAAGCATAGCACTGAGCACCGTCTGCTATACCAACAGAGCAGTTTGTACCCAAGCCGTTGCAGTCGTTTGGATTACCGCATGATATGCCAATACCTGCAACATCGCATACGCCTGTTCTTTTCTCACAAGAGCTGTTTGGATTGTTCAAGTCTTCAGCTTGTGTAACAATTGGTATGTCTTCACCGTCAGAGTACCAGCCATCTACCGGCTTCAAAATTACTAGATGAGGCGGTGTATTGTCTACCATGTGCTTCTGCTTTATCCATTGCCCACCATTTTCCTTGTTACCTAAAGCATCTTCAGCATACCATCTTATTTCGTTCAAGCACTCTTTCTGCAGGTAGATTGTCTTGCTTAATTGGCAGGTTGAATTGTTCACACTAACAGAAGCATTCACAAGTTTTGTATCAACTGTACCATCGCAGTTAGAGTCCCACCATACTTGATAATACAATTTAGACGGACCTGCAGCACACGAAGGCTGTTGGTCTGTCACATTCAGCACAATTGGTGTCTTAGAAGTTACCCAATACATACCTTTTGCTTCGTCCCACCATTTGGGCTCTCCGATTGTCTTAGTTGTTACAGGTGGCGTAGTATCAACTCTGTCTATCTCTGTATGAGTCTGTTCTGTATTACCTAGCTCATCTACGCAGTACCATTCAAGCGTATGGTTAGAATCTTCGTTGTATTTTATTGGTGCGGTATACTGAGTCCAGTTTTGCTTGAGTTCACCGTCAACAAAGTATCTGTAGTAAATCTTTTCATGATCTACTGGATGTGGTTGCTGGTCTGAACAGGTCAACTTTATCGATGTATTTTGTGTTATGTAATAATCACAAACTCCTGAAGCAGCGCATGGTAATTGGCTACATGGAATAGCAGTACCAATAAAGCTTTTACTCGAAACAGGTGGTTTCGTGTCAACTATATCTAGCTCAACATGTTGAGTTTGCTCTTTGTTACCTAGAGCATCTACACAGTACCATGTTAGCTTATGATAAGAGTCTTTATTATAAGTGAAACTGACAAAGTTAGAATCTTCTATCCAAGTTCCTGATGTCCATTGGTCAGAGCTTTTATTCTTCCAGTCTATCTTGTAGTAAATCTTGACTTGGTCTACTGGATGGTTTCCTACGTCTGAGCAGGTCAGGTTAACTTGAGTGTTTTGAGTTATAAACCAGCAATCAGATATACCTTCTAATGTTTCAGTTGAGTTGCAAGCATGTTTTGGATCTCCTAATGTCTTGTTTGAAACAGGTGCAGAATTGTCAACATAAACACACTGCTTCTTAACAGTTTCAGTCTTGTTAACATTGTCAACAGAGTAGTATTCTATTAAGTGGCAGGATTCTTGATTAATTGTGAATGGTTGAGTATATGGTATCCAGTCTCCTGAGCCTTGAGCTTGAGCACAAGCAGATTGACTTGAACAATTACCATCACCAACTAAAGTTACTCTGTAATAAGTTCCTTTAATTCCAGACTTGTGCTGGCCTGTATCTTCTACTGTTAAGGTTATTGGTGTGCTTGAGTTAATCCATTCTTTGCCTTGATAAGTAACATGAGGTGTGCCGTAAGTTTTAGTAGTGTTTGGTGGTGTTTTGTCTACTATGAATGTTTCGACATCTGTATTTGAATTACCAAGAGCATCTCTGCAGGTTATTGTCAAAATGTGAGTGGATTCTTCTGGGAAGGATATGTTGAATGGTGGGACTAGATTATTACCGCCACCGGTTTGCTGAGTTTCCTGTACCACATAACTCCAATTACATAAAACATGGTTGACTGGGTGTGGCTGTGGGTCTGTTGAATTTACCTGTATTACTGTTACTCCGTCTATGTAGAGCTTATCTTCTGTTTGATTGTAAAATTGAGGGCCGATTATTGTTTTTTCTATTGTTGGTGCTTTATTATCAAAAATATCGTACTCTACATGGGTTGATTCAGTATTGCCTAGCTCATCTACACAATACCATTCAAGTATGTGAGTTGAGTCTTCTGTCTTATATATAGTTATATGGTCGTTGTCAACCTCTGTAAATGTAGGTGGTGTTGATCCATCAAGATAATCTCTATAGTAGATTTTGACATGATCAACTGGATGTGGTAATTGATCTGAACAAGTTAAGGTTATCGGAGTGCTTGAATTGATGAAGTAGCAACCATCAGTAGGCTTTGGTCTTGAAAGATTTTCAGGATAGTAAAGTGCTTGTTCATCTGATGTGCACTCGTGTTTTGGATTGCCTAATGATTTGCTTGAAACAGGTGGCGTATTGTCAACATAAACACACTGTCTCTTTGTTTGTTCGGTTTTATCAACATTGTCTATGCTATAGTATTCTATCAAGTGGCACGAGTCTTCGCCAATCGTGAACGGAGTTGTATAAGTGTTCCATATCCCTGAGCCTATTGAGCTATTACATGCAGTTTGGTTTAGGCAATAACTATCATCAACAAGAGTTACTCTGTAATAAGTTCCTTTAATTCCAGATTTGTGTTGGCCTGTATCTTCTACTGTTAAAATAATTGGAGTTTGAGAAGTAATCCATTCACTTGTACCATCAGAATAATAAGGAGTTCTGTATGTTTTTGTTGTTGTTGGTGGTGTTTTGTCTACTATGAATGTCTCTATATCTGTTTTTTCATTTCCAAGAGCATCTCTGCAGGTTATTGTCAAAATGTGAGTGGATTCTTCTGGGAATGATACGTTGAATGGTGGTGTGATATTAACTTGGCCTTGCCCTACCTTTGTTCCATCTGTTACCGTATAATCCCAGTCACATGTAACATGATTGACTGGATGTGGTGTTGGGTCTGTTGAATTTACCTGTATTACTGTTACTCCGTCTATGTAGAGCTTATCTTCTGTTTTATTATAAAATTGAGGACCGATTATAGTTTTTGTTATTGTCGGAGGTGTATTCTCTACATAAAAGCATTGCTTCTTAACTGGCTCTACATTACCGAGCTTATCAACAGAGTAGTATTCTATTAGGTGGCACGACTCTTGTTGCTTATAAATTGGGCCTGTATATTCTTGGAAATCGCCTGAGCCAGTGGCAGACTGACAGGCTGTGTCAGATTGACAATAAGAATCGTCTACAATTGAATTTCTCCAGTATATTTTATCCACACCTACTGCACAGACTGCCCCACCATCTTGAGCTGTTAAGGTTATTGGAGTTTGAGAAGTAATCCATTCACTTGTACCACTAGTATAATAAGGAGTTCTGTATGTTTTAGTTGTTGTTGGTGGAGTTGAATCTACTTTATCACCTTGTGAAGTTACAATGCCAACATTACCAAGCTTGTCTACGCAAAATGTTTCTATAAGGTGGAGAGAATCTTCACTGAAGTGGAATGGCTCTGCGTACAAAATCCACTCGCTCCAATTTCCGCCATCAACCTTATATCTGTAATAAATCTTGTCTCCGCCTACAGGATGTGGTTGTTGATCGGAGCAAATTAAAGTTATCGATGTGTTTTGAGTTATGTAATAATTGCAACCTTCACCTTGAGCACAAGGAACTTTTGGATCTCCAATATACTTAGCTACCTTTGGTCCTGTGTTGTCAACAAAAACACATTGTTTTTTCACTGTTTCAGTCTTGTTTACGTTATCTACAGAGTAATATTCTATTAAATGACAAGATTGACTACTTATCTTAAATGGTTCTGTGTAAGTGTTCCAAGTTCCTTCACCTGTAGCACTTTCGCAAGCAGATTGACTTGAACAATAACTATCATCAACAAGAGTTACTCTGTAATAAGTTCCTTTAATTCCAGACTTGTGCTGGCCTGTATCTTCTACTGTTAGAGTTATTGGAGTTGAAGAGTTAATCCACTCACTCGTGCCATTTGTATAATAAGGTGTGCCGTAAGTTTTAGTTGTGTTTGGTGGTGTTTTGTCTACTATTACTGTAAATTCTAATATCCCCTCATTTCCAAGAGCATCTCTGCAGGTTATTGTGACATCATGAGTCGACTCTTCTCCAAATGATATGTTGAAAGGTGGTTTTATTCCTGTATATGGCCCACCTCCACCGCCACCCACTTTATAACTCCAATCACATAATATATTACCAACAGGATGAGGCTCTTGGTCTGTGGCATTTATTCGTATAATAGTTACTCCATCTATGTAGAGTTTTCTTTCAGTCTCGTTGTAATAAGTAGGACCTATGAACTCTTTTTCTATGATTGGTGGTAAAGTATCGACAATATCAATTTCAAAATGATGAGGCTCTTCATTACCACAAGCATCTGAGCACCAGTATTCTAGAGTATGGTTAGAATCTTCTGGATAAGTGAATGTTACTTGTGAACCATGATGAGAAAATTCAAACCATGTACCGTTATTGTTTAGCTGGTATCTCCAATGAATTGTTACATCATTTGAATAATATCCATTTCCATTATTAGGATCCACACAAGTTAATGTTATAGGAGTACTTTTATTTACGTAATAGCAATTGTCACCGCAAGAGATTTTTGGATCACTAACTGTCTTTGTCGTGCTTGGGTATGATCTATCTATAATAAACCACAATTTAGGAAAGTTCAAAACTTTACCCCAATGACAGGCGCAATCATGACCTCTAATCTGTAACCAATGTCTTCCTTCACTATACTGACTGTTAATTATTACATCTGAAACCTGTTCACAAACAGAATCTCCCCATGTTCCATCCAATGGATAGAGTGGGTAGCCGTCGCCAGGTGTGATATCATAATCAACAATATATTCTGCATCACAGATAAACGATTGAGGTGGTTCGTCGCATACCCATCCTGTTAAATTACCGTTGTTAGCGCATATCCAATAACCACTACTATCAACCCAACTGGCATTCTCTATTGTCATGTTTTTAGTTACTGGTGGATATTTATCTATTTCAATTGGAACACCAACACACGGTCCCCAGAAGCCATCGGAGTTCTTTGCTCTTATCCATAGGCTATGACCACCATCGCTTAATCCACTTACATCAACACCAATAGCTTGAAGGTACTCTATTTGTTTATCATTATCGAATGAACCATCATCTACAGGATAAATTGGCTTACCAACACCAGTACATTTGTTATCGAAGAAATACTCAGCATATGTAATGTTCGTACAGTTTTCGATTGCAGTAGCTGTTATATTAACTAAGCAGTTTTCTCCACCTGCTGGGTTTGGTTTAAACGTTATATCAGTTATATTTGGGCCTATTGTATCTTGAGGTCCTGAAGTAGCATTACAATAATTCTTACAACCCATTTCTGTGACTGTTAATCTATCACAACCATTTTCTGTACATTCTCTTGTTCCCCACCAGCAATGAGTTCCATTCGTGTATCCTGGCTCTGGACAGAATTGTGAACTTGAATAAGAACAGGTACAAGCTGTTGGATCTGTATTGCATTTTCCTCCATAATAACAATAATCACCTTCTATCTTTGGTTGGCATTCTGTTCCATAACCATCACACTCTGCAGAGCAAGTTCTTATACCATTGCCTGTAGGTACTTCCGGGCCACCATCTTGTCCATCTGAATCAGCGCAAGTGTGTGAAATTTCTCCTTGCTGTTTTGGAACACACTCATTTATTCCTGTATCACAAGATCCTGGTACCTTTGGACTGTAATCAAATGTTGGTAAATAATTGTCCGGATTATAATCACATGTAGCTATTTCAGGATAATAGTATGGATCTCCGAATGAAGTACAATTAGCATCACTCAAACAACAAAGATTACCTTTGGGTCCAGTTTTTCCTATACAATCCGAATCAGCGCAATCTGTATAACCATCACAGTCATTATCATAACCATCTATACAATTTGTTTCATATGGCGCTGGTTGAGTGCCCCATACTAAGCTAGTTATACCACCTGTCTCATAACAAATTAATGTGGTTTCACCACATTTTTTCTTAAAACATGAAGGGCATTGTATGGAGCCACATATCCACTTTTCACTACATGGCTTTTTACCAACAACTTCACATCCGTTTGAACCACATGAATAATCATCACCCCACTCTTGAATTTCTCCTGTACCAGTACCAACACATTCTATTCCTGTAGTACAATCTAATTTATCACAATCTTGTTGTTCAGTATATTTACAAGTACAATCATTTTGACATATTCCGCCATAATTCCATGTATTTCCAGCACACTCGCCAGAACAATCTCCATTTTTCTCACATTCGGCGCCACAATCTTTTACATTACAAGTATGTGTTATTGTTTCACTTCCTGTAGTACAATGACCTTGATTACCACCATCTTCCACACATTGACTTGTGAATGCTTCTCTGAAATCCCAAGTCGGATGGTAAGCGTCAGGATTGTTATCACATGTCGCTATTCCTGGTATATTATATTGTGAACAGTTTACAGGTGTTCCAGAAACGCAACTACCAGCAGAGCAAGTCTCTTGGCCATTGCAGTAGTATTGATCTCTGCAATCTCCTGTTGAAGAAGCAACAGCGCATGTTGATTGACCATTCACACAAGTTCCTGTTTGATGAACCCAATGATACTCATCACTACAAGAATTTTGATTATAGTTATCACAATTTTCTTTTATACTTGTGCTTTCTTTGCATGTGTGTGTTCCTGTATCACAATAAGTGTCGTGATAAATGATTGAATTTCCATTGCATGTGTAATAATCAGCAGGGCAATCACTGTCTTTTGTGCACTGGACATAGTAGCAAACTTCTAAGTACGGATCTTTGTCTGTATCTGTTTGTTCTTTACTGTAAAAATCTTTATGTTCACCATTCTTATTAAGTCTCATAACCAAGCTTATTATTTTATCTCCAGAATATTCACCTTGAGCACAAGAAGTAACTGTCCACGTGTAATAGTTGTTTGCGCCACCTACACTCGTGGAATCGCATAAAGTCGAATAAGAAGGCATATTGTTCCAAGTTATTCCATCCTCTGTCCAAGAATCATCAGAAACCAAATTCACATAAACTATTCGGTTTTGGGAATCTCCACCTGATTTGTATACATTCAATTTTGCAGATGTAATCGAGCTTGGAATGCTTGACAAATCGAATTTAAGAAAGCTCATTCTATCTTGGTCCGACTGATTTTTAACATGTAGTTTGGTATCTGCCCCATTATTATCATTTTTATTTTTTTCATCAACCCAAGAATCAGCAACCGGATAAAGCTTGACACAGATTTGGTTGGGGCAATCTCCAAATGTTGTAGTTGCAAGAACTTTTCCGTCATAAGAAGCTGTAACAGTATAAGTATCAACTATTCCGTCGAGCTTAAAACTTGTCTCAAAACCACCATCAACAATACTTACGTCCTGCTCATTAACGACCTTGTCTTGGACGCTAATAACTAAATGAACTGTAGGGACATCAAAAGCATAGCCATAAATGTAAACAGTTTCTTCAGGCGCATATTCACTCTTATCAGTCCATATCGCAGGAATAACATCAAGCGTAACGTTTATAGAGCTTGGAATATCAGAAACACTTATTACGTAAGCATCAGCACTTTCTGAATAGATGCCAGTTTCATCGGGCCATCCAACTTTATATCCAAGCTTGCTAACAACAAAGTAAGCATATCCAGAAGCTGAAGTAGAAATCGTAGCAGTCCCGTCAGATCCAGTTGATTCAGAAGCAACAAGAGAATAATTACCATTTAAAGAATCAGAAACAAACATTTCTACTCTTGCATTAGCTACTGCCTGCCCACTAGAATCCTTAACAACAAAATAGATTTGCTTTGTTTCACTTTCTCCTTGTGCAACAATCGGCCAAACTTTCAAAACAAAAACTCCTGCCACTACAAGAAGAAGCAAGACAAGAGAAACCTTGACTGCACCCTTGGCTAAAGCCTTACTGTTCATCAATATATAATGCCAAAAATAACTATTTAACTCTTCGAAAATTCATGCGCCAACCTTGAGCCAACCAATTTTCTAAGCCATGCCTGAGCCAAGGCTGAGCCAAAATTAAGCCCTAACGTTCTTGTTTATACTACACATCCTGTCGAGCTCGTTCATGTTGTAGAAGTACTTGAGAATGTAAGCATAAACTTCTTTTACAACATCAGGAAAAGATAAGTTCAACCCCCACAAGCTTCTCTTCTGCTTGCTTCCATACTTCTCGTACTTCACAACTTGCACAAGGTTCCACTTAGACAGCTTTTCAAGATGGTGTATCACTACAGAATGTCTTTTGCCGAGCTTGAAAGCAATTTCTTCCACGCTCATGCAATGTCCTCTTTCCTTGTTCTTCAGAAGCAAGTGCAGTATGCAAGCTCTTACTGGGTTTGAACAGATCTTTTCAAGCTCTGGTCTTATCTTGTACAAGGGGCTGTCTCTTTCACTACTCAGGGGTATTGAAAACTTTTCCATGAATTTTTATTGAAAGGAAAAAGTTAAATTCTTTACTCGAAGAAATCTTTCAGCCTTTTGAGAGCTTCTACCTTCTCCATTTGTCCAAGCTCAGCCTGCTCGATTGCTGCTTGCAACACTTCTATGCTTTTATCGTAAGTTTTCCTGTCAACAAAGTATGGTGTTCCATCCTTGCCACCATGAGCAAAAGAGAAAGTAGCAGGATCGCGCCAGCTTGCTTCTACACCAAATACAAGCTTGCTCAACAAAGCTAAAGCTCTTACAGACTTTGGACCTATACCCTTTACTGCTAAAAGCTCTTCAAAATTTTTTGGCTGTTGTTCATAAGCCTGGAAAAAGCTTTTCATCAACCTTTCATAGTTTGCCAATTCTATCTCATGCTCAGGTTGCATGTGCAAATACTTGAACAGAGGAGAAAAGTACTTCTTAAGATGAGCAGGATTGTCTTTCACCAAGTCAACAGAAGATTTCCTCGCTTCTTCTGATTCTCTTGCAACCATGTTCAAAGCTTTTCCTCTAAAATCACAAACAACAGCAGCATGAGGCTCGATAACAAAGCATGAAACCTTTTCTGAAAGCCAATGGTAACGACGAGCATACTTGTTTGAAGGATTCATCCCTTGCTGGACTACAGCCCAATTTCCATCTTCGGTGACGATAAAAGAATGATGGTAGAGTTGGAAGCCATCCTGGATTGCTGAATTGTCTACCTTGGCAGACATCTTGCTTGCATACTTCAACTGCTCTATTCTTTTAGTTGTTAGTGAGAACGTCTCTGATAGCTTTTCAATCTCTTCTAGAGTTTTTCTAGAAGCTTTGCCCTTTCCTCCTAAGACTGCTATGCCGAGCTCTTCTGGTTTTAGAGCCTCTTTCAAGGCTGCACAAGTTACAGTAGTCGTCCCGCTCGAATGCCAATCATAAGATAACACACAAGAAAGAGACTGGAAAAAGAATGGGTCTGACAACCTTCTGAGAAATTCTTTTTTACCATACTCTAAGACAATAATTTTTGTTATTGCACGAGAAAGCTTGACCATTCTACCAAAAAGCCATCTTGGACAATTTCCATAGTGCAGAGGAAGGTCTGCTACTCCTGTTTTCATACTTTAAAGGTTGCACGTCAAAACTTAAGCTTAACCGAAGCTTACTTCCGCATAAACTAAGTGAGATAACATTTTATTTTTTTCTACAAATTTTAACTTATGAAGACTGTTGACGTTGGAATGATAACCAAAAACAGCGAACACTGCTTGGAAGAGTGCTTAGAAACAATATACAGAGAAATTCCAGTGAACAGCCTAATCGTCGTAGATGGCTATTCCACAGACAGAACTCTTGAAATCCTGAAAAAGTTTGACGAAAAACACGAAAATGTAAAGGTGTTACAAGATAGAGGAACGAGGGCTACTGCACGACAGAAATGCATAGAAAACGTGGAGACAGAATGGTTTGTTTTTGTTGACAGTGATGTTATTCTAAGCAAAGACTGGTTTAGAAGAGCATGGAAAAGGGTAAACGATGATGTTGGTGCAGTGTGGGGACCTAACGTAGACATAATACCAAACTTTTACAACAACTTTTTCAACTCACTATACTATCGTGTTGAGGTGGAGTCTTTCAAGGCTAGAGGAGGTTTGCACGACACACTCATTCGGAGAGAAGCTGTAGAAGATGTAAACATCCCAGCAAGGCTTCATTTTTATGAGGATGCTTTTCTCTTAGACTGGATAAAAAAGAAAGGATACAAAGTTGAAATTGGCGAAGACTTTTACTGTTTACACTTGAGACCTAGGTCTGATTGGGAAGTTAAGTCTATGCTGATAGAAGCATACGATCAAATAAAGTATGGTTTAGTCTACTCTCGAAAGTTTAAGTACACGCTATTATATCCTTTCCATGTGCTCTACGGTTTAATCCAACTCGACAAGAATGCAAGGATAGAAGCAAAAGATTCTTAAAACTTGATAAAGAAATTACAAAAATCTTGAGAGGTATACATCTCAAAGTACTTCCTCTTCTCTTTTCTAGCTAGACAATCAGCTATCTCCTTACAATGCCTATTGTCATAAGCTTTGGTCAAGTTCCTCTGAACGCTCCAGTGGTGATAGTCGTCAGTGATTAGCGGCACCGTAAGCTCTATAGAAGCTATGGCAGAGCTCAAGTCTGCAAGATGCAAATTGTGATTCATAAAAAGTTTGTACAATTGTGAGTAGCAATCCAAGCTACACTTATCCCTTATGTCAAATTTAATACAAAAAACATTAGAACGATGAGACTTCCAGACTGGAAGGTAGGTCGTGTAATATTTTTCTTCCCCAACATACTTTTTAAGCTTTGCAAGCTCCAAAGGAGTAACGACAGCATTTACCTTTCCATTTTTTATAGTTTCCAGAATAGCTTCATGAAACCTTCTACTCTTGTCGTTTCTATACAAGTCTAAAGCACTAGCAGTAAACACAAAAGTTCTTTCAGGTGGTTTGAAATCTTCAGCAACTGGTTTCAGCATATCAAAAATTTTTAAAGATGAAAGGATTAAAATCTTACTTTGTCACCAATTTTTACTTTCAAGTCAAAAGGAGTTTCTAGAACATACTTGCATGCTTTTCTAGGCTTGTAAACTTTCCAGCTGTTAGCGTTGAGCGATATGGGCTTGCCAACTTTTACATCAACTACAGTCTTTTGCTGATTGATAAAAACAAACTTTATAGGGTATCTGACTAAAAACATCCAGAAAGACCATTTAGCTTCTTGCGGAAAAATGAAGAGCATGTTTTTCTTCTTAGAAAAGCTCAGCCCAAAAAGTCTTTTCCAAAAGTTGTCTGCAACTTCACACTGCAATGTTGTGCCTTTTATTTTTATCTTCATCCAAAAGTTTATTTAGTTTGGCAATATAAAAGGGCTCGTGGTCTAACGGTAAGACACTGCCTTCGCAAGGCAGAAACTCCGGGTTCGAATCCCGGCGAGTCCATGCATTGACCTCTTTTCTAAAAATTGACTAATTTTAGCAGAAAAATATTTAAAGATTTCCTTCTAATATTTCCCTATGGGAGAAGTAGAGAAGATTCCTTCAGCAGAAGATTTAAGGAAAGGCTACATTAAACCAGAGAAACTAGTTGTTGATTTAAAACGATTCGTTCCAGACCCATTCTATTGTAACACTCTGTTGAGAGTTTACCCAAGTTTTAGTACTAATCATCTGTACGACATGATCCAATGGGATGAAAAAGGAATTAAGGTTTGGAGGCAAGAAGAGGGATGTTTCCACTGTCATCAACTTTCAGGCCCTTATGAATTGAGTTGGAACCAAATCCAAAAGCTTTCAGAAGCAAAGGAAGATGTTAACTTGGCTGAGTTAGTCATTCCGAAAGAATGCTTAGACAAACTTCTGAAACTTAGAGAAATGAAGTACGAAAAAGAGGAAGATGCAGAAGCTATCAATAAAATATTGAAAGAGTAGTCAGTTGCCAAAACGGTTAAATACTTTTCTGTTCAATCAATTTTTTGATAGGAATGAAATCGTTCGTCTTGGTACAAGCTGAAGTTGGGAAAGAGGATGAAGTAGCTAAAAAGTTAAAGGATTACAGAAAAGAAGGAGTTAAGAATGTCTACCTTGTTACAGGACCGTATGACTTAGTAGCGGAAGTTGAAGTACCTAACGAAAAGGAATTAAACAAGCTTGTAAGTTCTATTAGAAAAAACGTAGACGGAATCTACAGCACTTATACACTAAGATGCGTAGAGTAATTCATGCTGCTTGGATGAAAGTGCAGTCAGGAGTAACTTCTATAAAATGATGTGAAGTTTGGTTTCGATAGGATTGGCACTGGTTTTCTGGCTGGTTGTCTATTGTTTGCCTTGGCGAGTGAGCTACATCACAAACCCAGTCAGGATCTTGAGGTATAGGGTCAAGAATGCATGGTCCGTTTTCTAAGCTTCTTGTTTTAGCAGCGTCCTTGCATGCTTGGACGCAAAGGTCGATCAAGCTTTGAGACTGTTGCGAAGGTTTTTGTGGAAGATAAAACATGTAAAAGGCTATTATAACCACAGCAATTACTGCTATTAGCAAACATACATGCGTAACTTTCATACAATTCTTATTAAAATTGCACTAGTTTAAAACTTTTCTAAGGCATACCGATAGATTTATATACTGGGAAGTGTTACTATTTTTAAGTGGTTAAAATGAATAGGACTGAAAAAGCACTGTACTTTTTGCAGAAAGGTTTAGACCTGAGTAGGCCAATAACTTTGCCTAAACAGCCAGACTATAAAATATTCCCTGAAAGGAAAAAGGTAGAAGAGAAAAAGCCAGAGGAAGAGTTGAGCTTGCATGCACGCTCTTACCTAATTCCTGGCAGAGACTATCTGACAGAAGAAAAGAAGTAGAAAGATTTCTAAATCCAAAACAATTATAAATTATGCTGATAGCAGCTACTGGCGATGTTCATTCGCCTAGGTACTATGAAGAGTTTGTTTCTGCCCTAGACAGACTGCAAGTAAGACCAGACTTATTGCTGCTTGTAGGCGACATGATAGAAAGAGCCAACGTGAAAGAATTTGAAAAGATAAACAATGCACTCTTTGGCAAGATCACATGTCCAGTAGTAGCATGCTTTGGGAACAATGAATGGGAAGAATGTAGAGAAGAGCTAAAGGAAAAGTACAAGGATATCAAGTTTTTGGACGATGAAAGTACTGTTTTGCAAGTAGGTAGTAAGACTGTAGGTATATTCGGCTCTACTGGTTCCTTGGACGAGCCTACTAAATGGCAGAAGGCAAACGTGCCGAACATAGAGAATGTTTACAGGCAAAGGTACGAGATAGCAGACAGACAATTGCAAAGGATGAACGTAGACTTCAAGATTTTGCTTTTGCACTATGCTCCTACTTACAAGACTCTGGAAGGAGAAAACCCAAGGTTTTTCAGTAGCATGGGTTCTCTCTACTGGGAGAATTTGTTGATCAACAGAAAGCCGAACTTGGTGGTACATGGTCATGGACACAGAGGAAAAAAGCAGGCATGGATAGATACAGTTCCTGTTTTCAACGTTGCTTTGCCTTTGAATCAAGAGATCGTAGTTATAGATACAGACAAGCTTAAGGCTGGGTTGCAAAAGTTTGTTTAAACAGAAGCATAAGTTTTTATTATGATAAAAGCAGTTTTGTTCGACTTGGACAACACACTGATAGACTTTATAAAAATGAAAAGGCTTTCTTGTGAAGCAGCAATAGATGCGATGATAGATAACGGCTTGAAGATTTCTAAGAAAAAGGCTATGAAGACTATTTTCAAACTGTACGACAAGTATGGTTGGGAGTACCAGAGAATATTCCAAGTTTTCCTAAAAGAAGTTTTGGGCAAGATAGACTATAAGATCATGGCTGCTGGAATAGTTGCCTACAGAAGAATAAAGGAAGGACTGCTCTATTCTTATCCAGGTGTTTCTTCTACTCTTGAAGAACTGAGAAAAAGAGGGTACAAGCTAGCAATTCTTTCAGACGCGCCAAGAATCCAAGCATGGATCAGGCTTGCTGCTATGGGAATTCATGAAAAGTTCGACCTTGTAATAACTTTTGACGATACAAAAGAAAAGAAACCGAGTAAAAAACCTTTTCTGTTAGCCTTGAAGAAGCTGGAAGTAAGACCAAAAGAGTGTGCAATGGTTGGTGATTCTGTGGAGAGGGACTTGAAGACTGCCAAGAAGCTTGGGATGGTAACAATTCTGGCAGTTTATGGGCAAGTAGAAAAAGAAACAGGAAAGGTTGACTATAAGATAAAAAGCATCAACCAGCTGTTGAGAATACTGAGTTAGAAACTCTTCTATCCTTTCTTCTCTTCTTGAATTAAAACAGCGTTGGCTATGCCATGCTGGCTTGGTCTAGAAGTTACTAAAGCATTTCCCAACTCAGTCTTTATTATAGCACCTTTTGTCACTATCTTACTCCTTACAAGCTGTGGGTTTGCTCTGTTTTCAAGCACGTCCAGAATCTTAACTTTCTTAGAAACTTTTGTTCTTGGGTCTGTAACGTTAGCAAACTCTACTTTGTATGCCTTTACTTTTTTACCACCACCCTTTGTCCTTACAACAACTCTTTTCTCTTCTCCTATCCTTGTGTGTAGTGGTAAAGAACCAAGCTCATGCTTTTTCTTCTTTCTTGCTAAGACTATCTTGCCGCCTGTCTTTTTCCTTCCTCTTTCACCATGCCACACTGCCATAGAACCACTTAATAATGTATGCTGTTAAAAGTTTATATGTCTTCTTTGAAAGAAATTTTTGAAAGGTGTAAATTTCCTCTCTGGAAGTGAATAACCTTTATATATCTTATTGCGTGATAATAATACTATTATCGTGTGAAAAGGATGAGTGAGAGACCGATAGATGCTTTGGACAAGGCAAAGGGAAAGAAGATACTAGTAAAGCTGAAGAACGGAGAAGAGCTTACAGGTGTTTTGAAAGCTTTGGACTTGCATTTGAACCTTTGGTTGGATGAAGTAGAAGTGCAGAAGAATGGAGAGAACAAGGCAAAGCTTGGAACTGTGCTCATACGTGGAGATACAATAGTATACGCAAGTCCTGTGCAAGTATGACGTGTAGATATTGTCCAATAGTAGAAAAATGTAAACATAGGAAAGAAGAGAAGGAAGAAAGTTTATTCAAAAGGTTTTTGGATTATGTTTTCAGGTCAGACACTTATTACAATTGTGAACATTTGCGAGAATACAGACTTCTTGAGCCTGCAAGAGAAGTTTTGAGAAAGTTGGGGGTAGAGCCGGATTGGTAGAGTCGAAAGCTGTTGTAGATTCGGTTGCACTTTTTAAGAAACTGGTAGAGAGTTATAGCTTATACTTTTCTCACGATGTGCTCAACAGTGAAGGAAGAAAAGTTTTTGAAAAGTTTGTTAGAGCTTTTCTAGAAGTTTATCCAGAGCACAAGCCTATGGTAGTTAGGGTTAGAAGAGAACCTACGTTAAAGAACGTGTTAAAGTTAGCAAGAGTCTTGAACGTCCAAGCAGATATTTAAATATTCTCTGCATCAATAATTCTTATGGTCAAAGGAACTCCATCGATGGGTTTAAAGCATAGGATAACACACATTCGCTGCAGAAGATGCGGTCATGTATCTTATCGTCTTGATAAAAAGTATTGCTCTTACTGTGGTTATGGAAGAAGCTCTAAGTGGAGAAAGTATTCTTGGCAGACCAAGACTAGGACTGGTGAGAGGAAGTAAATCTTTAGAAGATGAACTTTTCTTCTAGAATTCTTGCTGATCCACCTGCAGACTTTATCTTAAAAGCTACTTTTATCAGGTCAGAAAGGTTTTCATGCTCCCAGACTGAAAACTGTACCATCTTTGCATTCATCCTACGCAAGCTTAAGTTTACATGCTTTCTTTCTGACACCAACTCTCTTGGTATGTCAAAGGTTAGAATGAAGCTCATTCTCTCGTGGTTTTATCTTCACACGTGTGAAATATAAACTTTTCGGTGGTTCACTTCCGATTGGATTTTCGTAACCTTTATACTAAAAACTATTCCTTAATTAATGGTTTATTTCTTACATAACGAGACGACCATAGAACATAATGTATTTTTTCTTTTAATGGAGCAGTCTTAAGGTATTTAATAAAACTATCTTTATCAGGTCTATTTTCAATAATCTCGTCTGCTATAACTCCATCATGCAACATGTAATAAATACCTGTTGAAGCACAACCACTTATAACTAAATAAACAAGAAAATCGACTCCGCTCATAATTATAATTAATTTGATAAATACATAAAAATTTGTCTCTGTTTTATTAGTTTTTTTCTGTTAATTTAAATAAATTAAGTTTTTTGGTTTATAAAAGATAACACTACATTCGGGACACAAAACATCATAATTTTTCTGAAAAATAAAAGGCTGGCATGCTGAGAATAGCCCATCTTCTGTTCAAGACGGCATTCGTCTAAGCGCTCAGCTTGCACCCCATCAGACAGGTCAGTCCGTTTCACCCTTTCTAGCTGCACTCACTCTTGCTCATAGCTTTAAGCAGCCGAAAGGTCTCGTTTCTGATACCGACCTCCTCTTCTCAGGGTTTTTGTCTTAAGGTGGATGGAACTTCCTCACTCCTGCTTTGACACAGGAGCGAAGCCGTCCTCTCAGCTTACCAGCCAAATTATTTTTATTCCAACAGCTTATAAAGTTTTTGGTTGGAGTATCTTTTACTATAAAATTTTAAGCAACGCAAAAAACCTTATTAATCTTTACGTTTCAAGTTTAATTAAATGGAAGCAAATCCGACTGAAAAGCAACAAAGAGAGAAAGATTTTTGTCCATTCTGCAAAAGTCCAAACATAATTCATGACTATGACACAGGAGAAGTAGTTTGTGAAAACTGTGGCACTGTACTTGAAGAAAAAATGACTGACAAAGGACCTGAGTGGAGAGCCTTTAACGAGGAAGAAAGAATTAAAAGAGTAAGAGTCGGTAGTCCGCTGACTTATGCTCTCCATGACCAAGGAGTTTCCAGCGATATAGATAGAAGAAATTATGATGCATACGGAAGGCCAATTCCAGCTGAAATAAGGCCTGACATCAACCGTCTAAGAAAACTCCAAAAACGTACACGAGTCAATTTTAAAGAAAAAAACTTATCATTAGCTTTAGCTAACATCACACGTTGGTGTAACCATCTTGCCCTGCCTAAACATGTAGAAGAAACTGCAGGAGTTATCTACAGAAAAGCATTAGACCAAAGAATCACACGTGGAAGAGAAATAAACGAGTTGTCTGCAGCGTCTGTATATCTTGCTTGCAGAAAGTGTGGAGAAACAGAGCCCCGAATACTTAGAACACTAGAAGAAATAGAAAATGCCACCAACATTCCAAAGAAAATTATAGGAAGAAATTATAGGCTAATCCTAGAAGGCTTGAACTATCAATCACCAAAACAAAAACCTGAGAATTATGTGTCAAAAATATTAAACACGTTAGGCTTTACTGGGCAGACTGAAAAAATTGTCTATAAAACTCTGGAAGCTGCTAGAGAAGCAAGGCTGACAAGTGGTAGAGGACCTACTGGTATAGCAGCTGCTGCATGTTACATCGCTTCTACACTCACAGGAGAGAGAAGAACACAAGGACATATAGCTGAGATAGTAAACGTTACAGAAGTAACTATAAGAAACAGGTTTAAAGACTTAATGAAAGAATTTATGTTCGAGGTATACCTTTAAAAGCTTAAAAAGCTTAAACTCTATTTAGTTTTTATGGCTGACGAGCAAACAGTAAAAATAAAGATACCTAGAATAAACCTTTGGATGGTAGCTACTGTAGTGCTTGCCATTATCTTGATTGTAGTTTTAGCAACTGGTTTTAGCTTGACTGGAAAGGTTGCTCTCGTAGGCTCTAACCAACTGACACCAGAAGAAGCTGCTAAAAAGGCTGTGGATTGGATAAAAAACTACTTTAAGTCTGGAGGAAGCGATGTTCAAGTTGAGCTTATTAATGCAACTGACAGAGGCGTAGGTGTTTACGAGTTTACTGTCAGACTTTCAAGTAGTTCTGGCTCAGCAGAAGAAACCTATTATGTTTCTACTGATGGTAGCTTATTTTTCCCACAAGGCATTTCCACTCGTATAACCACTACTCAGACTACACAACCTCAACAACAAACACCAAACGTTCCAAAAGCTGACAGACCGGATGTAAAGCTTTTTGTGATGGCCTACTGCCCCTACGGCTTGCAAGCAGAAAAGGCAATGCTACCTGTGATGAACCTTTTGGGCAACAAGGCTGATATAACCATACATTTTGTAGATTATGCAATGCATGGAGAAAAGGAAGTCTATGAAAACCTCAGACAGTACTGCATCCAGAAAGAACAAAAGGATAAGTACTACAACTATCTGCTATGCTTCGTCCAGTCTGACGATTATTCCAAATGTCTCAAAGAAGCTGGTGTAGATGAAAGCAAGCTGAATGCATGCATGGATGCTACAGATAAAGCATACAACATAACTAAATCTTTGCAAGATAAGTCTACATGGATAAGTGGCTATTATCCACCTTTCCCGATAGAAACAGACCTGAATCAGCTTTATGGCGTAAGAGGCTCACCGACAATAGTAATAAATGATGTTGTAGTCCAACTTTCTCGCTCTCCAGAAGCTTTCAAGCAGGCAATATGCAATGCTTTCAACAATCCTCCATCTGAGTGCAACACTGTACTCTCCACGCAACAAACCTCCCCAGGAATAGGACCTATCAACTCAACTTCTTCATCTTCCTCAGGATCTTGTGGATAAATTTTTTAACCTAAACTCCAATAATTAACGTATGCTTAGATGTTTAGACCCTACAGCAATTCTTCTGTTCTCATTCATACTAATTTTCTTGTTTTCAACCTTTTCTCCTAGCTTACCTGCTTCTACTCCATATACTATCACACAAACTACACAAAGGCATGTAAAAAATGTCACAGAAGTTTGTGACGAAGAATGCAGGAACAGAGGATATGCCTATGGGTGGTGTGAAATGGGAGGGACTCGCTGTGGAGATATAGGAGGAGTTGGTATAGGTCAAGACGGTTGTATAGTTGGAACTCCAACTACATTTTTCCTAGAATGCTGCTGCTTTAAAAAATCTTAATAAGCATTCCTACGTACAAACTCACAGCATCTATAAAAGTCACAGCAAGAAGCGTCTGAAGCTCTACAATCTTTTAGAATACAGTCTCCACAATAATCTGCTATTTCTTCATATGCTAAACAATTTTCGTAAATTCCAGAAAAATTTTTAATACTTGCGCATGCATCCAATAAATCTGCATAACAAATCCTCCTCTCAACTCCAGGATATGGAGGTCTGAAAAGTGATGGCAGCATAAAAATAATCAATGTAACTATCATTCCTGCTGCAAAACTGAACAAATTCAAGTAGAAGCTGAAAAACATGCTTTTCCGTACAGGAACCTTAATTAAAGCTGTTATCAGTAAACCCTCTAAGAACACTGCTATCACCTCTCCCAATAAAAGCATTAAGAAGGATAGCGTAGACAAAAACCAAACTAATGGAAAGGTTATCAAATTACCAAAAACTATCACAAGCAAAAGTTTCAGTTTGCTTATTTTTTCTAGCTTGAAAAGTTTCAAAAGAAAAAGCGAAGCAAGATATTCTACAACGATTGTGATTAACAAAAACTTGATGTCGATAGAAAATGTAGGTCTGACTATCATATCAGCTTTAGCAACAGAAATAACTAAAACCTGAAATACAAACAGTGCTACTAAAAATTCTCCCTTCATTCGCTTATCGCTTGTACCGGACATGAAGCCATAGCTTCCTTAACACACTTAGCCTTGCTCTTAGGGTCTTTTACTGTTGACTTGCCATTCTTTCCAAGCTCGAAAACTTCTGGACATATAGAAGTGCACAAGCCACAGCCTATGCATTTTGTTTGATCAACCTTTACCATGCAATCCCTCCTTTTCTCCTTCTTCAAAAACTTTCTTGTTGAGGTCAAAAAGCTTTTCTGACAAAACCTTTCTCATCCCTTCCAAAATAAATTCTCTTTCTATAGGTATTAGCTTTTTCGCAGAACAAAAGCCTAGTAAGTAAATGTTAGAAGCAATAAAACTTCCAGTCAGCTTTCTAACTGCTTCTGAAGCGTTTACAGCATAAACCTTTTCACCAAACCCTTTGAGTATGTTTTCTATTTTCTTCAAGCTTGGATAAGGCTCTTTGCAAACTTGAACAGAGAGAGGAAAAATTCTTTTTGTGTCTATAACAAAAACTGTCTTGTTCTCTTTCGAGCCGTAGTAGCATGCTCTTACTGCCTCTAAAGGTTCTAAACCAATGACAAGATTCGCCTCACCTTCCATTGTCACAGAAGAAGAAATCTTCTCACCAAACCTTACATGACAAGGAACTGAACCATACCTTTGAGCTAAACCATGCAATTCAGAAGTCTTTACATCATAGCCTTGCAAGAAAGCTGCTTGAGCCAGAACATAAGCTAGAGTAATAGAACCTTGTCCGCCTATACCAGCAATAACTATGTTAAACTCTTTTATCATCCTTTCACCTTTATTACTCCTGGACAAAGCTGAGCACAAACTCCACAGCCTGTGCATAAGTCTTCGTCTATGAAAACAACACCATCTTCTTCTACGATAGCAGGACAGCCAAAGCCTAACAATCTCTCCTTACATTCTTTAGTAAGCTTAAGCGTCTCTACCTCAAACTTAGGCATCTTCATCCCTTCCTTCTTCATCCTTCTTACAGTAAGCAGCCTGCACTCTCTTCTAGCTATTATCACAGAAAGCTTACCGCTTCCCAAAAACTCTTTTATCGTCGCTTCCATTTCCTCCATGTTGTAAGGGTCTACTACTTTCACGTTTTCTACACCGCATGCTCTAACCAAATCCAAAAGTGACACAGGCTTAGTCGGTTCGCCTAAAGCATTCACACCAACACCAGGATGAGGCTGATGACCAGTCATGGCAGTAGCTCTGTTGTCCAAAATTATTATCAACGGGCTTGACTTGTTGAAGACCATGTTTATCAGAGCAGGAATTCCTGCATGGAAAAAGGTTGAATCACCGATGAAAGCTATTACCTTCTGCTTGCTTGCTTTGGATATACCGTGAGCTAAACCTTCAGAAGCACCCATCGCCAAAACAAAGTCTACAGTCTCTAGTGGAGGGTGAACACCAAGCATGTAGCACCCTATATCTCCAGCAAAGACTGCTTTAGGCTCAGCAAGCTTAGCAGCATAAAAAGTTGCTCTGTGTGGACATCCAGGACACATCAGAGGAAACCTTCTAGCTATCTTTATCTTTTCGTACTGCTGTCTGTGTTTAGAAAAGTCGAACCCAGGCTTTTTTCTAGCAAGCTTGCTCACAGCTTGCAAAACAGCCTCTTCTGTCATCTCACCTGCTTTTGGCAATACATTCTTACCAAGAATTTTCAATCCAGGATTAACTTTCCTTGCTATTTTACATACCGCTTCTTCCAGAAAAGGCTCAAGCTCCTCTACTACTAGAACAGATTCCAAACCTTTCAAGAAATTTTCTACCGTGCTTTCAGGTATAGGATGAGTCATGCCAAGCTTTAGCACAGGCAACTCTATGCCCAAATCTTCCAAAGCTTCTAGTACATAGCCGTAGGATATACCTGAAGTTACTATTCCTTTGTTGCCTTTAGCTGGCAAAATTTTGGCAAAAACTTTTCCATATTCTTTTGCTACTGCCTCCAGCTTCGAGTGAAGATTCTTGTGTGTATCGATCATCTGTGGCGGAAAGTCTTTCCACTTTATGTCCTTTACAAACTTTCCACTTTTCTCGCCTCTAACAATTTTTCCTAGGCTAACAACTCCAGTTTCATGACTAACTCTAGTACTAAGCCTAATTAAAACTGGGATACCAAACTTTTCTGAAATTTCAAAAGCAAGCTTAGTGAAATCTTTGCATTCTTGAGCATCAGAAGGCTCGAGCATGGGCAAATGAGCAATCCTTGCATACAGCCTAGAATCCTGCTCACTCTGAGCAGAGCTCCAGCAGCTTGGGTCGTCTGAAACTACTACTACCATGCCAGCTTTTACTCCTACATAAGCCAAAGGAAAGAGGCTATCGCTTGCTACATTCAGGCCAAAGCTCTTGAAAGCTACCAAAGACCTAACACCAGAAAGTGCAGCACCTGCTGCTGCTTCTAGAGCAACCTTTTCATTCGTGCTGTACTCGAAGTACATGCCTAATTGCTTAGCAACAAAAGCAAAAGTGTCTCCTATTTCTGAAGCAGGTGTGCCTGGATAATTAGAAGCAAAGCTTACACCAGCTTCTAGAGCGCCACGAACTATTGCCTCATTACCAAGCAAAAGCTCTTTTGGTTCTTTGGATAAAACTCTGTCTATCATTTAAATCTATTTTGGATTTTCGTTTAATTAAATAATTAACAAAAATCAATAAGATATCATATGAAGAGTATATATCCCGCATTAAAAGCTGTTGTTGTTAGAGACGGAAAGATCTTGATACTCAGGAGGAGCTCCTCAGAAGACGTTTTCAAAGAAGAATGGGATATACCTGGTGGTAAAATAGAATTTGGTGAGAATCCTGAAAAATCTTTAGAGAGGGAAGTAAAAGAAGAAGCTGGAATAAAGATAAAAATTGTAAAACCGCTTAGAACTTGGACGTTCTTCAAAGACAAAAATAGAAAACAAGCAGTCGGAATAACTTTTCTTTGCAAGTATGAGAGTGGTAAAGTAAAGTTGAGCAAAGAGCACGACGATTATGCATGGATAAACCCCGAATCTGTCAAAAAATATAAAATTCATGAAGGAATAAAGAAAGACATTAAAGAAGCTGAAAAAGCGATGAAAAGTCTAAAACGTAAAAGTTAGCTTGACAAAGAATTCTTTAATCAATGAATTGAAAATTAAAAAAACTTACACAAACCATCCATACTTTTTATTTAAAATCCAAATATATTTTATGCCTGAAAAATGGGTCGTGAGAAAAGGCAAAGTCTTCTGGCCTTCTGAAGAAATGAAGAAAAGAGCTTGGATGAGCGACGAAAAAATTTATAAGATAGCTGACAAAGACCCGATAAAGTTCTGGAGCAAGCTTGCAGCAGAAGGTATAACCTGGTTTAAGAAGTGGAAGACTGCTTATGTTTCTAAGCCGCCATACTTCAAATGGTTTGTCGGTGGCAAGCTGAACGCTTCCTACAACTGTTTGGACCGTCATGTAGAAACCTGGAGAAAGAATAAAGTTGCAATTATCTGGGAGCCTGAACCTTTAGAAGAAAAAGAAAGGACCTTCACTTATTACCAGCTTTACAAAGAGGTAAACAAGTTCGCAAACGTGTTGAAAGATTTAGGAGTAAAGAAAGGCGACAGAGTTTCAATTTACTTGCCGATGATACCAGAAGTTCATGTAGCAATGCTTGCTTGCACGAGAATAGGTGCTATTCATTCAGTAGTCTTCTCTGCCTTTAGCTCAGAAGCTTTGAAAGCAAGAATAACAGATGCTGAGGCTAAGGTACTGATAACTGCTGATGGATACTACAGAAGAGGACAGGTAGTAAACCTGAAAGCAAGTGCTGACGAAGCCGTGAAAGGAACGAGCATAGAAAAAATTGTTGTAGTAAAAAGGGCTGGTAATCCTGTGAACATGCAAGAAGGAAGAGACTTTTGGTGGCATGAGCTGATGAAAAAAGCTAAAAGTTACTGCGAGCCTGAAGTGATGGATGCAGAAGACTTGATGTTTATTCTCTATACGTCAGGGTCAACTGGCAAACCGAAAGGTGTCTGTCATTCAACAGGAGGTTATCTAACTCAAGCATACTGGACTGCTAAATGGGATTTTGACTTGCACGATGAAGATATATTCTGGTGTACATCTGACATAGGTTGGGTGACTGGACATTCGTATGCCTGCTATGGACCGTTGCTGAACGGGGCTACCATACTAATTTATGAAGGATCTCCTGACTGGCCTAACCCTGATAGATGGTGGGAGATAATAGAAAAGTATGGAGTAACTGTTTTCTACACTGCACCTACTGCTATAAGGATGTTCATAGCATTAGGTGAAGAATGGGTAAAGAAGCACGACTTAAGCAGTCTAAGACTTTTGGCAAGCGTCGGTGAGCCTATAGACGAAGATGCATGGATGTGGTACTTCAACATGATTGGTGGTGGTAGATGTCCTCTAATAGATACTTGGTGGCAGACTGAAACTGGTGGCACACTAATAAATTCCCTGCCAGGTATAGGTCCTTTTGTTCCGGTTTTTGCTTGCAGAAGCTTTCCTGGAACTAGGCATGCTGTTCTAAATGAAAAGGGTAAGCCTGTAAAGCCTATGGAAAAAGGATCTTTAGTTCAGCTTCCACCTTTTGCCCCTGGAATGTTAAGAGGGATATGGAAAAATCCTGAAAAGTACTTAGAAACTTACTGGAGCAAGTTTGGGTTAAAAGTTTACTATACTTCTGATGCAGCTATTGTTAATAAGAAAGGATGGATAAGAATCGTTGGTAGAGAGGATGATGTCATCAAGGTAGCTGGTCATAGAATTGCTACTGGTGAAATAGAGAATGCTTTGAACTTGCATGAAAAGGTTACTGAATCAGCAGTCGTAGGAATGCCTCACAAGATAAAAGGTGAAGTTCCTCTAGCTTTTGTTATTTTAAAAGTTGGTGAACAGCCTTCAAAGCAGCTTGAAGAAGAGCTTGTTCAGCAAGTCAGGAAGATGATAGGACCGATAGCAAAGCCGGAAAAAATACTTTTTGTAGAAGATTTGCCAAAGACTAGGTCTGGAAAGATCATGAGAAGGATCTTGAGAAGCTTGCTTGCAGATCAGCCAACTGGAGACATATCAACGCTTGCTAATCCTGAATGTGTTGAAAAAATTAAGAAGATACTAACAGAACTTAAGCAGTCTCAACCTGCCTAGACTTTAACTCTTCAAAAGCCTTCTTAACATCATCCAAATTTTTAAAATAAGTTAGATGGCTTTTGCACTTGCAATCAGAAGATCCAAACTTTTCTACAGGCTTACCAAATTTTTGAATAATTTCGTTTACTTTGCATTCAATCCTTTTTTCTGTCTGTCTTGTTATTACCATTTCTACTTCTGCATTTGGTGAAGCAAGCAAATAATCGATATGCCATCTCATTTTCTTTTCAGAGCTAAGATGCCTTGCTACCCTGGCTTGCAAGCTGTTTAAAGCTGAACCTACGTATACGTAAAATCCTTTAGAGAAAGTTATTCTCCCGAGTCTACCAACTTTAATTCTTGAATTTTTCTTTAGGCTTATTACAAGAAGGTATACTCCTTTCACAAAAAGAATTTGATAGAATTTAAATATAACCTATCTGTAGCAGGTGTGCAGTCTCTGATAAGGTATCCTTCCTCATTTCTTGGAACAAGTCTATAATTTCTTGTTTTTCTTCATTGCTGACTTCTTTCCCGTCTTTTATGCAAGTCAAAATTTCTTTGTAGCGATTGAATTTGTCCAAAACAAACTTTTCTGCCTCTTGTACACTCATTGGCTTGTAGACTTTTTCTTTTAGAACATTGCGTAAAGATCCTAGTACTCTTCTATAAATCCTCAGACTGCCGAGCGGATCGCTTAAAGTATATCTTTGTCCTTTCTCAGTTGCACGGAAGTAATTAAAGCAGTTTATACACTTGTCCATAACATCGATTGCTCCTGTAAGATATTCGTCCCTATGTGCAGGAGATAGCTGTTTTGCGTAAGGACTGTCTACCAAGATATCGTACACTCCGTCGTAAAGGAATCCTTCACCAAGAACATGAGCAATCTCATCAATGTTTTCCATCATAAGTTAATGTTACAGCTGAAAAATATTTAAACTTTGTGTTTAGAAGATAACGAAGAAATCTATAAAAAACTTTTAAGTTTTGCTGAATAGTGATAAATTATGCCAAGGCTTACCAACGAACAGAGAGAAAAAATAAGGGAACTGCAAGAAAAGGGAATTAGCGATATTAAAATAAGCAGAATGTTAGGTATCTCATACTTTGGTGTGCATTATCAGAGACCTGAAGTGAAGGAGAGATGGAGAGAGCATATGAGAGAATATAAGCAGAGACCTGAAGTGAAGGAAAAGATGAGAGAGTATCATAGAAAGTATTATCAAAGCCATAGGGATGAGATTAAGAAAAGGGTAAGAAAGTATCCTCAGATGAAAGATGTCCAATTTGAAGAGCTTATGGATTTGGTGAGAAGAGTTGAAACAGAAAATAATTTAGAAGGTTTGAGTCTATCTAAGAATAATTTGTACGTTAGTATCCTAGAATGCTTGAACGATACAAAATATGGAAAGAAGTACAAACAAATAGTAAATGGGATGAACACTGAGGGAAGAAAGATTGTATCAAAATTGAAGAAATTAAGGAATGAAGGTTTAATTAACTATTATGATAAAAGGTATAGTCTGAGCGATAGGGGAAAGCGCCTGTGTAAATACTTGTTTAGTGAAGTCTTATTAGCTTAAAACAAAACAATAATGTTTTAAATCATAAACCATATCATTATTCTATGTTAGACTTTATCCAAAAATACTTCATCGAGCCCACTGTTCTGCAAAGCGGTTACAACCCAGTCAACACAACAGTTTATTCAGTAATCTTTGTTCTCTGCCTGTATGCAGCAATAAAATTTTTTGAAAAAAGCAAGATAAAGCTGGATAAAAAAGCTTGGTTTGACTTGTTGCCTTTTGTCTTTTTGGGAGGAATTTGGAGAACTCTTTTCGACCTAGGCTTTTTCAATTTTTTAGGAATAGCTAAATTCCTTTTCATTACACCACTAATCTACTTCTCAGTCTTTCTTACAATCGTAGTTTGCGCATCAATTAACCGGATATACCCCAAATTTCTCAAGTATTCTGGTCTTGCTCTAGCAGCATTCTTCGGCTTAATAGCTCTAACTTTCAGAAAAGATTTACACCTTTTCTTAACTGCTCTGTTCTTTTCTGCTTTTGTTTTTATAGCTCTTCTAGCCATTCTAAGAGGATTTAAACTCAACAAAATTGCTAAAAGCATAAACTCTCATGTAATCTTCGGCCATGTTCTAGATGCTTGCTCAGCAACAGTAGCAGTTACACTAGCAAGCTTTAAAGAGGCACAGATACTTTCTTCTACAGCCATTCTTGCATCACCCTTGCTCTTCATCTCTCTAAAGGCTCTGGTCCCCATCCTGCTATTGTATTATATAGACAAGAAAACACGCGGAAATACAAACTTCATCCTAAAGTTTGCTCTGCTTGTGTTAGGCTTACCACAGGGCATACACAACTCTTTGCTTTTGCTTACCGTGTAACAATTTATTTTTATAAATCCTATAGTTATTCTATTCGGTGAAGAGTATGAAAAAAGTAATTTTGCTAACCACTAGAACATGCCCCTTCTGTCCTTTAGCCAAGATTTTATGGAAAGAACTGCAGAAAGATTATAAGTTTGATTTTAAAGAAGTTGATGCTACGTCACCAGAAGGAGAAAAGCTTGTTGAAGAATTTGGCATAGCATCTGTTCCTACTACAATCATAGAAGAAAACGGAAAGAAAGAAGTTGCTTTCATCGGTGTTCCAAGCAAGGAGGAAGCCATAAAGAAAATAAAGGGTGAGTAGATGGATTATGAGCTGATAATAGTTGGTGGTGGACCTGCAGGCTTGACTGCAGCAATCTACGCTGGTAGAAGAAACCTTAAAACGCTTTTGCTAACAATTACTGCGGGCGGTCAAGTTATGGAAGCTGAAAGAATAGAAAACTATCCAGGCTTCTTAGGAGTCAAAGGCACTAAACTTATGGAAAGGTTCCAAAAGCAAGCTGTCAAATCTGGTGCTGAAATCGTATTTGAAGAAGTGAAAGAGGTAAAAGAAATAGAAGGCGGTTATGCAGTAAAAACTAATGCAAAAGATTATACTGCAAAGGCTATCATACTCGCTTTTGGGAGAACTCCAAGAAGCTTAAACGTACCAGGAGAAGAAAAGTTCAAGGGAAAAGGGGTTAGCTACTGCGCTACATGCGACATGCCTCTTTTTAAAGAAAAAACAATAGCTGTCGTTGGTGGTGGTAATGCTGCTCTGGAAGCTGCTCTCTACGGAAGCAAAGTTGCAAAGAAAGTTTACTTGATTCACAGGAGAGATGAATTTAGAGGGTTTGAATCTTTTGTAGAAAAGGTGAAGAAGAAAGAAAACGTTGAGTTTGTTTTGAGTAGTGTTGTTACTGAAATAAAAGGAGAAGATTCTGTAAAAGCAATAGTCGTTCAAGACTTGAAAACAAACCAGTTAAAAGAGTTGCAAGTCGACGGAGTTTTTGTAGAAATAGGTTCAGAAGTAAAGACTGATTTTATAAAAAACTTGGTAAAGCTGAACGAGAACAATCAAATAGTCATCACAAACAACTGTGAAACTTTCTATCCTGACAAGGACGAAATTAGGCCTGGAATTTTTGCAGCAGGTGATGTGACTAGCACTCCTTTCAAGCAGATTGTTACTGCAGCTGGCGAAGGTTGCAAGGCTGCGTTACAAGCTTACAATTATTTGCATGGTATAAAAGGAGTTCCTTTTACTGGCGAGTGGAAGCATTAGTATGATAGAAAGTTTTGCTGACGAGTTTGGCCCAGAAAAGATAGTAGAAGTATACGATCCTCACGTGAAGCTCAGAGGTTTTGTGGTAATAGATTCAACAGCAAGAGGACCAGGAAAAGGCGGAATAAGAATGACTCCTGATGTAACCGTAGAAGAAGTCTTCAGGCTTGCAAGGGTAATGACTTGGAAGACTGCTCTGGCTGACTTGCCTTTTGGTGGAGCAAAGTCTGGAATAGTTTTTGACCCTAAGAAACATTCTTTAGAAGAAAAGAAAAAAATCATGGTTGCTTTTGGACGTGCTCTCAGACACATTGCGCCAAAGCTTTACATAGCAGCTCCTGATGTTAACACTGGTGAGAATGAGATGAGATGGTTTGTTGAAGGCAATGGCTCGCTAAAGTCTTGCACTGGCAAACCTGCAGACTTGGGTGGATTACCGCATGAGCTTGGTTCAACAGGGTTTGGAGTTTATTGGGCAACAATCGAAGCTGCTAAGTTTTCTAGGATGGATGTAAAAAGCGTGAGCATTGCTGTAGAAGGATTCGGTAATGTTGGTAGCTTTACTGCAAAGTTCCTGGCAGAAGCTGGAGCAAAGGTGGTTGCTGTAAGCGATAGCAAAGGTTGTGTATACGACGAGAACGGAATAGACGTTCAGAAACTCTTGGAAGTCAAAAAATCTACAGGCTCAGTGGTAGGCTATCAAGGAGGAAAAACTATTTCGCACGAGGAAATTTTCAAGTTGCCAGTGGATATACTGATTCCTGCTGCTATGTCTGATGTGATCAACGAGAAGAACGTGAACGAAATAAAAGCAAAGATTATAGTCGAGGCTGCAAACATCCCGATGAAGCCTGAGATAGAAGAAGTACTTCACAAGAAGGGCATTCTAGTAGTTCCTGATTGTGTTGCTAATGCTGGTGGTGTTATTTCTTCTTACGCAGAATACAGAGGATACGACAAAGATAAGGCTTTCAAGCTTATAGAGAAGAAAATCCTCAAGAATACAAGGCTTGTCCTGAAGAAAGCTAAGAAGGAAAATGTAAAACCAAGAGATGCTGCTGAAAAAATTGCAAAAGAGCGAGTGTTAAAAGCAATGAATAAATTTAATAAGGTTTAAAAACAAATGAAAAGTATGGAGAGAGCTGCTATAGCTTCTGTTCTTGATAGAGGGAAGCTAAAAAAAATTCTTCTGAAAAAAGGTTTTATTGCCTCAAACTATCAGCCTGATTTTGTTCTTTGTTATGGTGGTGATGGAACTGCCTTGTACGCAGAAAGAATATATCCTGGTGTACCGAAGCTGTTGGTGAAAACTACTAAGATTGTTCGTAAGTACGATTACAGACCTGCTCAGCTCGAAAAAGTTTTAGAAAAGGTTAAAAGAAATGAGCTAAGGATAGTAAAAGAACCTAAGCTTTCTGCATACTTTAACAAAAAAAGTTTAGTTGCACTGAACGAAGTACAAATTCGTGCTTGCAATCCTGTAAGAGCTGTAAGGTTTTCTGTATCTGCTGGTAACAAAAGGTTTAGAAAATTGATAGGAGATGGTGTTATCATAGCTACACCATTCGGCTCTACTGGTTACTATTCCTCTGCTGGCGGTAAACCGTTTAGAAAGGGCATGGGCATAGCCTTCAACAACCTCCATGAAAAAAGGATAAAACCTTTTGTAATCCCTGCCACTCAAAAAGTTAAAGTTAAAATTGAAAGAGAAAAGGCTTGGCTGCTCTTCGACAATTATGAAAAATTCTTTGAAGTACATCCTGGGGAAAGCGTTGTAATAAAAGTCTCTAAGGATGTTGCAAAATTCATAAAAGTAAAGTAGTCAAACTATTTCTTTTAGATTTACTACTTTCTTTCTTCCAGTAAGTTTTCTTAATTCTGATACAAACTTGGAGAACAAACTCTCCCTCTTGAACAAATAACTCTTGCCAGTTATCTTGGCTGCCAACCTGTTTATTGCAATGCTGGAAGGAGAAAAAGGCAAGTACTCAACAACAGGCTTGTTAAAGGCTAAAGCTAAGTTTATGCTTTCATCGTAGGGTACTTCTTCCAAAACTTCTATTCCAGTTATTTTTTCTACTTCCCTTTTGCTTAGTTCATGAGGCAAGCTTTTGACCATGTTCAAAACTATGCCCAAGACTTTTATGTTCAGCTTTTCTGCTATCTGGTTGGCTTTTATCACGTCTACTACAGCTTGAGTGTAAGGAAGAGTGACAAAAATTAATTCATCACTTGTTTGCAAGACACTCATAGGCTCTTTACCAAATCCTGGGGCTGAGTCAAGAAGAACTGCATCACCCTCTATCTGTCTGACATACTTGTACAGCACGTTTATGTCTAAATCTATCAAGGAGTTGAGCGAGAGTGAAGCAGGAATTATGTTCAACCCATGATAGTTGTACATAGCTTCTTGCAAGCTGCTAAAGCCCTTTAGAACGTCGTTTAAAGTTTTATCGTACGTGTAAAGCCCGAACACAAACCCAAGATGAGAAGTAGTAACGTTGCAATCTACTAAAGTTACTTTCATTCCTTGGTTTACCATTGCCAATCCTAAGTTTGCAGTTACAGTAGTCTTACCTACACCACCTTTACCAGAAACTATGCCTATAATCCTTGACATTTCAAACCCTTCTAAATATAACTAGTGAATCCAAAATTAAATTCTTTAGAGAAGATTTTACAGAAGAAAAGAGCGAAGGTACAGGCTCTCTGTAGCTTTTCCCTACAATCTTTGCTGCTATTTTCTTGAAAGCAATGCTAGATTTTGCGTTTGGCTGTAGCACTACAGAAGGGTTGTGAAGGATTAAACTTTTTTGTACAGAAGAATCTTCCGGAATTGAAGCTATTATCGGTAAGCCTACTTCTCTTCTTACTTCTCTTTCTGTTAGCTCGTACGGAACATACCTTACCCTGTTCAAGATTAGCCCTTCTAAAGAAATACCAACCTTTTCAGCAGCTTCTTCTAGCATTTGTGTAGACAGGAGGGAAGAAGGGTCAGGTGTCATGACTGCAAAAGCCTTGTCTGCTGTCTGAAGGATGGTAGCTACTTCTTCTCCAAGAGTTGGTGGTGAGTCTATCATGACTATGCTTTCTGGTGTGTCTAAGCTGGAGATAGATTTTCTGAAAGCTTTCTCGTCGAACTTCTTGCCAAAATCTAGCTCACAAGGCAGTATCTTAACCCCAGCAGGATGTCTGTAGACTGCATCCTGAGCAGGATACTTTCCAGAAAGGACTGCATTCAGAGTTTTTGGGAAGTAAAACATACCAAAGTACAAGTTAAGGTTCGGTGCTGTCATGTTTGCATCTACTAGAGTTGTGTCTGTGTAGAATTGGGTAGCTAGTGCTGTACCGACGTTCACAACTATCGTAGTCTTTCCTACGCCACCCTTTGCAGAGACTATTGCTATTATCATTCTCAAGAGGCTATTTTATTAATTCCTCATATATTGCCAGAGTTTTTTGGGCGGCAATATCGACAGTAAACTCTTCCTTAACCCTTTTTCTTCCGTTCTTACCCCATTCTTTCGCTTCGTCGAAATTTTTCAAAATCTCTTTTATTCCCCATGCTATGTCGTTAGGATCTTCACCGTTAACGTGTATACCAGTCTTGTTTTCTCCGTTTGGTATCACTTGCTCCCTCAAGCCACTGACACCCCTTGCACCTACTACTATAGGCTTTTCCATAGCCATCGCTTCTAGGCTTACTATACCAAAAGGTTCGCTGATAGAAGGAAAAACACACAAGTCTGAAAGAGCGTAGTGTGCTATCCTTTCTTCTTCACTGACCCATTCTGACCTTATGATAATCTTTTCTTCGTACAAGCCTAGTTGTTGAGCGAGAGAGATTAAGTTTGTGTACTCTTCTCCTTTTCCAAGAATTATCAGCTTTGTTTTTGGAAACTCTTTAAGCACTTCTGGCATTGCTCTTATCAGGTTGAAAACACCCTTAACCCAAGTCAACCTTCCAACAAAAAGAATTATTTTCTCATCATGTACGTCATACTTTTCCCTCAACTTTTCGACAAGCTTTTTGCTTACTTTTTTCGGGTCATACTTTTCAACATCACACCCGTTGTAGACAACTGATATTTTTTCAGCAGGATATCCTAGAGAAACAAGAAAGTCTTTCATGGAGTAGGAAACTGTAATTATCTTGTCTGCCTTTTCTGCCATCGTCCTTTCTATATGCTTAACAACTTCTGAACCTTTCCCTAAGCTCCTTTGCTCTTCTACCGAATGGAAATGGACTACAACAGGCATGTCCTTCAGCTCGTTCTTCACCATCAAGCCTGCTATGGAAGAGAGCCAATCGTGTACACAAGTTAAGTCAAACTTCTTGTTTTCTTTCCTTATTAGCTGGTTCACATACTTGCAGGCAGAAAGTATGTTGTAGTTGTATATCTCTGCAAAAAAGTTTATGTTAGTCCCCCATTTTTTCAAGTCTTCTGCCACAAAAAGTGGGAATATGTTGCTGGAATCTAGAGTCAAAGGCCTGTGGATGTAAATGTCATCCCACTTTTCGCTTGTAGGAAGCTTGCCATCGTTCATCGTGAAAACATAAACGTTATGCCCCATCTCGGTATACTTTTTCACCATTTCAAGAGCATAAGAGCCTAAACCACCTACAAGCCTTGGCCAAAATTCCCACACAAAGAAGCCGATGTTCATATTACACTCTTTAGTTTTCCGAAATATAAGAGTTTCGCCGTTTCTTCTGGTAAGGTTTCTGCTACTGGCTCTTTCTGCATGTACTCCATGAAGCCTATGTCTGTCGTGTAGTATGGCTTAAGCCTTGCTCTAGAAACGATCTCGAAGTTGAGCCTGTAAAACTTTTTAGTTTCTTTGGTGCCGGAGAAGGATGAAAGGTTTAAGCTGTTAACGTTCATCTTTTCTTGTAAACTCTTGAAAACTAGTGATAAAGCTTCTGCCAAGTCTTTCGTATGCTTTTCTCCCATTTCCAAGAGTGAGGATATACCCTTAGCTACTATCAGGATGTTGTCGTTCTTTCTTGGCGCATACTTTGCAAGGAAGATGAAATGTTCTGTCTCGCCTATAAACCTTTCTTTCAGTCTTTTCTCTTCTTTTATTAGCTCTAACCAATAGTTTTTCTTGGTTCTTGAATAGAACTGCTTGCTTTTCTTCAAGAGAAATTCTTGATAGCTTAACGGTCTGTCTTCTGAAAGAAGTTGCATGTGTGGATGGACTAAAGATGCAGCTGCTGGAGGCATGTAGTTGAAGTTGATGCTTGGATATTTTCCGTTGAATTCTTTAAAAAATTCTTGAGCTGCTTGAAAAGAGAGGAAGAGTATATCCGGCGTAAACTTGTTCAAGGGTAGGTAGTGCTCTTTGGTCATTACAAGTATGGCGTGGCTAGAAGAGTACGGGTACAAGTTGGGAAATACTGTAATTCCGTTTGCTTCAATCCTTTCTTTCTTACCAAAAAATTTTGAAACAAACCTATCTAAATTTTCTGGGCAGAACGGGCAATCCCTCCTAGAACTTTCTATGAAATCGTTGATATCGAAACTAGTGGCATGAAACCTTTTTGTCCTGTTGACGTTAACTCTTGTTCTTTCTCCTGTCAAAGGATCTTCCCTTATCTCTATCTTCTGCTCTTCCACTTCAAAGTTTTTTAATGGCGATCTGATTCTGGCTGTCAAAACTTTCTTCTTAAATTGGATTTTCATATAATTATTATAGGAGGTATTAAATGAATTTGTTTCGTGCATACGACTTGAGAGGGGCATATCCAGACGAGATAAACGAGAAGATAGCTGAAAGGGTTGGTAAAGCTTTAGGGACTTTTCTGCAAGGTAAAGAAACTGTATGCGTCGGTTATGATACAAGGTTAAGCTCGAAAAGAATATTCAAGAACTTTTGTTCTGGTCTAGTCTCTACAGGATGTAAAGTTGTTTCTCTCGGACTGTTACCAAACCCTGTTGTGTATTTTCATGCTTGGAGAAACAAGATGTTTGGTTGCATGATCACTGCTAGCCATAACCCAAAAGATTGGACAGGTTTTAAGCTCATCAAACCGAATGGTACAAGCTTTTTGGAAGAAATAGGAAAGTTAAAAGAAATTTTCGAAGCTGGAAAATTTTTAGATGGGAATGGAAAAATTTTGGAAGAAAATGCATTAGTCCCTTATAAGATATTTCTTAAGAAGAATTTTGGAAAAATAGAATGTAAAGTTGCAGTTGAATGCTTTGGAGGAGCTGGTGTAAAAGGTATTGAAGTCCTTGAAGAACTAGGACTAAATGTTATAGGGTTGCACGACAAACCTGACAAGAATTTTTTTGGATTTGAAAGACCAGAGCCGAAAGGAGAAAACCTTAAACCACTCGTTAAAGTTGTGAAAAGAAATAAGGCTGAGTTTGGTGTTGCATTCGATGGCGATGCAGATAGAGCAGTTTTTGTAGACGAAAAAGGAAGGGAATTGAATGGAAGTATACTTGCTGCGGTTTTCATTCGAGATATCTTGAAAAAGGAAAAGGGGAAGATAGTTTTAACTGCAGACTGTGCAAGTGAACTAAAAAGAATTGTAGATAGGCTTGGAGGAAAGTTGATTTGGTGGAGAGTTGGTCATGGTTTTATAGAAAAGAAAGTATTGGAGGAAAATGCTTTATTTGCAGCAGAAGAAAGTTCCCATTTCTACTTCAACCAGTTTTACCCTTTTTCAGATGGAATATTAGCGACTCTGCACTTAGCCAAAATTCTATCTGAGAAAGAAGAGAAGTTTTCTGAGATCGTTAATAAGATAAGATTACACCCAACTGAAAAGATTTACATTAACGTGATTAACGACATAAACAAAATAAAAATTGTAGAAAAATTGAGGGAAGATTTTCCTGAAGCCATAGATATCATGGATGGTATAAAAATTGAGCTGAACAAGGTAGAATGGGTTTTGATAAGGGCAAGCCAAACCCTGCCTGAGATAAACATCTGTGCTGAAGGCAAAGATAAAAAAAGGTTAAGAGAAATTGTTGAAAAGTATAGAAAGATTGTGGAAGAGAAGTTGAGGGAATTGAATGGATAAGGTCACTGTTATTGGTGATGTAAACGTAGATTTGCTTCTTTCTCCTATAGAAAATTATCCAAGAAAAGATTTGCAAGAGAGAATTTCTTGGCTAAAAGTTGAGGTTGGAGGAGGAGCTGCACACGTTGCTTTAGCTTTGTCTAAGCTTGAAGTGAAAACAAAACTTATCGGCTTGATTGGAAATGACCTTTTTGGAAAATTCATCTCGGAAAAAATGAAAAAGTTTGGAGTAGAAAGTATGCTTAAAACTGTTGAAAAAGAAACTGGCATAAGCATCGGAATAAATTTTGAAGACGGTTCTAGAAGCCTTTTGACTTACAGGGGGACTAATTCTCTTTTCTCGTTAAAAGATTTTAACCTCAGCGAAGTAGAAGGAAATGTTTTGTTCTTAAGTGGTTATGGTTTGCTGGAAAAATTGATGAAAGACGCGGAAAAAGTTTTAAGTTTTGCAAAGAAGAAAGGAATGATAACATGTCTAGACCCTGACATCAAAAGTTATAGAAGCTTTGATATCAACAAAATAAAGAAAGCTTTGAAGTTTGTAGACTTTTTCTTTCCAGACATGGAAGAAGGAAAGCTCATCACTAGAGAAAAGGATAAAGCTAAAATCATAGAAAAATTGCTGAGGATTGGCTGCAAGACTGTGGCACTAAAGCTCGGTGGAGAAGGTTGTATAGTTGCTGATGAAAACAATTTTATTGAGGTAGAGGCAATAGAAACAAAAGCAATAAATTCAACAGGAGCAGGAGATTTTTTCAACGCAGGCTTTGTTTTTGGTTACTTAAAGCACAAAGATTTAGAAAAGGCTGGAGATTTTGGAAACGCTACAGCTGCTTTTGCTATATCAAGATTTGGCGATGAAAGGTACCCTTCTAAAGCTGATGTGGAAAAACTGGTTAAGGGATACGAATGGAAAGAAAGATAGAAGAGGTTTATGAGGAAAGCATCAAAGTAATAAAGGATTGCTCCCTTAACAACGGAGCAATAGTAGCTGCTAACATTTTAGACGAAGCGTACCCAAAAGACGTTAAAAGCTATTTCTATGTTTGGCCAAGGGATGCAAGCTTTGTTTGCTATGCTGCTGACTTGCTAGGCCTGCATAAAATTCCAGAAAAGTTTTTTGATTGGTGCTGGGAAAGAGCAGAAGGGTTTAGAGAAAAGGGTATTTTCCTTGCCAACAAGTACTATCCCAATGGAAGGATGGCAGGAGATTTTGACGTTGGAATTAAACCAAAAGAAATCAAAAACAAAACCATTAGAGAATTTGCTAAGAGTCAAACATTTACAAGACTTTTCTATTCTAACTTCCAGCCAGACCAGACCGCTTCGTTAATTTGGGCTGTTTATGAGCACTCAAAATTCGAGAGTATAGAGAAATTTAAACCTGTAGTAGAGAAAGCTGCAGACGGTATATCCAACTTTTGGAGCAAAAACTGTTTCAAAGTACCAACTTACGATCTTTGGGAAGAAAAGGCTGCTCTGCCAAAACTTAAGCAAGTGCATGCTTATTCTTTAGCTATGTGTAAGAAAAGCTTGGAGTGTGCTGTAGAAATTTTAGGTCCTAACAAGAAATGGTCAGAGTGCATTCAGCAAATGAAAAAAGTTTTGGAAAGATGTTATTCGAACGGGTACTTCGTTAAAACTTATGGAAAAGTTGTAGATAGAACACTAGATTCTTCTTCTCTTGGTTTAGTCTGGCCTTCTGGAGCTTTTGATGCCGAAGATCCTATGATTGTTAATACAGTAGAAAGGATCTTGCAAAAGAATTGTATAGAAGGAGGGATTCACAGGTATCCTAAAGATAAGTACGATGGAAGAATAAGCTTTGGTGAATTGTGTTTGGAAGGAGGAGGAGCTTGGTCTATTTTGAACTTTTGGCTTTCAATCTATTTTTGTTTAGCTGGAAAAAGGCAAGAAGCGTTGAAATACTTTAATTGGGTCGTGGAAAGGGTTGAGAAAAAGTTGCCAGAACAAATTAAGAATGGTAAGCCTGCTTCTATAATTCCTTTAGCTTGGAGTCATGCTATGTTTATAATTGCAGGGAAGTTTTTGGATTTGTTCTGATGTTTGTAATACGTATTACATAAAAATCTAAAAGTTCCTTTACAATTTCAAAAAAAAAACTTGGAAGCAAGAGAAGAAATACGTATTTCACTTATACTTAAGCTTTTCTATAGCTTAATTCTGCATCAGATGTTTTTTAAAAAAAACTTGTAATACGTATTTCAATCATTATTTGACTATCTTTTTCCCTTGCTCCCAGTTTTCCCACTCTAGCTTGCACTCTCTGCACTTCAAAACATTAAACCCTTTTTCATAACTCGCATATCCTGTAGAAGTGTCTGACTTAGCATGTGTAAACTGGTCCAGCTTGTCTGCATGCTCATGACAAACACCTCTCCCACAGACTATGCATATACCACGAGCTTCCTTCTCACAGAACCAACACTTCATCTAAGCACCTCCTCATAAACTTTTAGAGTCTGCTCAGCAACCTTGTCCCAACTAAAAACATCCTCAGCAGCTCTTCTCCCGTTTGCGCCCATCCACCTAGCATGCTCAGTGTTTCTTAAAATCTCTTTTATTCCCCATGCTATAGAATTTGGAGCCTGATAAACTCTGTAGCCAGTAACATCATGCCACACAAGCTCACCAGCTCCTGTCCCATGAGTTGCTATGACAGGCTTGTAACAGCTCCATGCTTCAAGAACTACTATCCCAAAAGGTTCATTCCTGCTTGGCACTACCACACACTCGGCAGCCTTCATAAGCTTTGTCTTTTCTTCGTCTGAAATGTAGCCAGTAAACCTTACAGCATGTTGTACCCTAAGCTCCCACGCTCTGTGCTCAAGCTGACTTTTCATGTAGCCATCTCCAACAAAAACAAACTTTGCGTTCGGAAAATCTTTTAGCACGTCTGGTACAGCTTCTAAAAGCAAGTCCGGTCCTTTCTGAACAGTCATCCTTCCAACAAAGACTATTAGTGGATCATAAACACCAAAACCATACCTTGACTTTACATCCTTCCAGGCATCTATAAAGCCGTCGAACTTCTTTGCCCAAACACCGTTCGGCACTACTCTAAGCTTCCACTCTGGCACCCTGTGCAACTGCATCACTTCATTCTTCATAGCGTTTGAGCAAACTATCACCCTATCAGCAATGTAAGTTCCAAACCATTCTGTGCTATGTATATCCCTTGCACCACCATCATGAAAATGATTGCCATCCCTACCATACTGTGTAGAATGCAGGGTAAATAAAACCTTTTTATTCCTTGCTTGTTTTATCTCGTTCAAGGCAGTAACAACATGCCAATCGTGCCCATGGATTATGTCAAAGTGTCCTGCTACGTTTTCTGTCTCAAAAAAGTAGTGTGCCATAGATTTGCTCATGTTGTTTGTCATCTCATAGATGAAGTTAGAGTTAAAAGCAAAAGGACATCTATGATAGTGCACGCCATCTATCACTTCATACATCTTCTGGTTGTTGCCTATTCTAGTAAAAACATGAACTTCGTTTCCTTTTCTTTCCAAAGCTGCAGCAAGCTCAGTGACATGAACAGAAAGACCTCCAACAGGAAGAGAGTGTAAAGACTCCCATGAAAAGAGGGCTATGCGCATTCACAACACTTATTTAAATTTTACTGCTTATACTTATAAAACTTACTCTCTAACCTTATTAAACCTTTCTAAAACTGCCTCTATAGTCCTTTCTCCTTGGTCGAACCAAAAGTCAGTCCCCCAGTAGTTGTAGCAACTTGTCTCAGCTACCAAAAACAATTTCTTTGTTTTCTCGTCTACAGCATGCAAAGAATGAAACTTTTCACTCAACTCGTACAGCTTTTTTACCATTCTTTCTCTCCTGCTACCTTCTATCCAGAGAGTATGTCCATCTATCCAAGAAGCACCCAAACTTTTCAGCTTTATTTCTTCCAATTCTTCTTGATAGAATTTATCCAAGAACTCTGAAACTAGCATAGACCCTACTTTCTCGTCTAACTTTTCCATGAAAAACTTTTTGTAAAACTGTGGAAAGAATTCGTTCATCATCACGTTTCCATTCTCCCCATCAGAAGCAGTAATCACAAGAGCAGGCTTTTCACCAGCTAGCTTTCCAGCCTCTAAACACTTTGAGTAAACTTCTTCTGCGCTCACCCCTGCCTGTTGATCTATAAAATAAGTAGGAGCTCTAAAAACTACTTTTATTTCTTCTCCACCGCAAGAAACTTTCCACGGCCTAACTATCGTTTCTATCCTTTCTGTGTAGGACATTCTTTCGTACCCTTCTACTGCTTGCAAAGGAAGTATACACCATTCGTATCCTTGCTCTTGCAAAACTTTTATCAGTTCTTTCAAGTTCTCTTCATGTTTAGGCACGCCCATCTCAGGCAACCAAAAACCTTTCACTCTTTTCAGTAAGCTATCACCGAACAAAGAGCCAAAAACATTTCTCCACTCTTCTACCTGCAACCTATAGTCTTCCCTAGGTATTACTGGAAAGTATGAATGAGCATAAGCAGTGCCTGCAAACTCTATACATTCTGGATACCTTTTCAAAACTTTTTTATAGCAAGCTATTATATCGCCAACCCTTTCACCACTAACTTCTATTTTATCCAAAAACCCTCTCTCTCCCAACTCTTGCAGAGATTCCAGCAGTATTCCTGAAAAGTCTAATGCTATCCTAGGTTCATGCCCGCTTTTCTTTAGAATTTCCACATACTTAGCAGGATTTTTGTAAGCTCTTGCTATCAGCCTGCCGTCCCAGCCCTCTCTAGAATCGGAAGAAAGCACCATCTTTTCTAGGTTGCTTACGAGCTTATCACCGAGCCAAATCAAGGGCTGGTGCATGTGCAACCAAGGTAGAAAAACAGCTTGCATATATTTATTGAATGGTCTGCAAAATTTAAATGTGAAGGGATTCAAAGTAAAAGAAAGCAACGGCAGGCTGGAACTAAAGTTTGACAGCAGGCCAGTTTTTTGGGAAAGGTTTGTAAGCGATCTGGTAAAAGATAAAGTTGTTCTTGACTTAGATGCAGCGTCTAAGCTTTCTAAGGTGGATAATAAAGTTGTTTATGCTGTCTATAACCTATGGAAGTTTGTTGATGATTATAAGAACAAAAGTGTTTTGTGCGATCTGACTTTGCTGAGACATGGTATTTTTTCTCTTGAAGGCAACGGTGAACTCTTTGGAACTTATGGTCATGTGCATGAAAAAAGGTATGGAGAATTTTATAAGGCGATAAAGAACGATTGTTTTCTGATACTAGTAGACAATCGCATAAGAAAAACTTACATGGTAGAGCTGAAAGAAGGGAAGAGTTTTTTAGTTGGACCAAATTTTATGCATAAGCTAGTAGCAAAAGATAAGGATTGTTTAGTTGCAGGATTTACGTTACCGGGAACTGGACATGATTATGAGGTAGTAAAAGAACGTGGATTTCCTTTTCACTTATTCAAGCTGGATGGAGAGATAGTACCAGTAGCTAATCCTAAGTACAAGAATTATAAGATTGAAATGAAGAAAAACAATTCAAAGTTGGATGCAGAAAAGTTGTTTTTCAAAGACATAAAAAAGATGGCGTATATCCTTAAGGAATCTTAACACTTTTCGCTTAGTTGTAATATGTATTTCACTCAAAAGAAGATATTTAAACATTTCCATTCTATCTTAAACTATGCCAACAACTTTATACGAAGCTGTAATTGATTGGTTAGAATACAGTATAAACAAATTGAATAAAAAGGGACTAATCCTAAAGGTCAAGGATAAAAGCGGAAGAAATACTTCACTTCTGTGGATAGAGAAGATTACGAAGGGCTAAAGCATGCTCTTGCCCAAAACTTTTCTAGAATGAAAAGTCTTGTAGAAGAAAAGGAAGTCCTGGAAGTTTATGAAGTTCACCTTGCAGTTAAAAAAGACCCAAACAGCTTGTACATAAAACCAATTCCAATAAAGATCGTAAACAGATAATTCTCTAAACCTTTATATATTAATCCAAATAAAACATTTTTAGGAGGTGTAGAAATGGCTGAAAAGAGGTCTTTAGTCGTAAAATCTGCAGTAAAAGGTCTTATTAAAGGAATGAGAGTTAGCGGTGACTTCTGGAAAGCTTTGGACGAGAGAGTAACTTGGAAAGTAAAGAAAGCGATCGAGAGAGCAAAGGCAAACGGAAGGAAGACCGTTAGAGGATGCGACTTATAAAAAGGTATTGAATGAAAGTAATTGGACTCACCGGCACCATGGGCGCCGGGAAGAAAGCAGTAAAGGAGATTATCCAGAGGAAATTGGCCTGTTATACTGTTACTCTTTCTGATATAATTAAAGCTGAAATAGAGAGGAAGAAAGGTACACTAGACAGAAGCACTCTTCAAAACATGGGGAATGAGCTGAGAAAGAAGTACGGTTCGCACATTCTTGCTATGCTGGCTGTAGAATACATGCCAAAGCAGAAGAACGTCATAATCGTCGACGGTATAAGAAACCCTGGTGAGATAGAATACCTGAAGAAAAAGTATGGGAAAGACTTTAAGCTTTTGGCTGTGGATGCAAACGAGAAAACAAGGTTTGAAAGGTTGTTTGCTCGAGGAGAAAAGAAGGACCCAAAAACATGGGAAGAGTTCTTGGAAGCAGACAAAAGGGACAAAGGTTTCGGAGAGCCTCCTTGGGGTCAGCAAGTTGGCAAGTGCTTAGAAATGGCTGATTTTACCATCTTGAACGAGGGTAGCCTAGAAGAGTTGGAAAGAAAAGTCGAAGAAATAATAAAAGTTCTCTAGAAAGCTTTAATAAAACTAAAAAACTAAATTTAAACTGATTAGAATGAATGGAAAAATAGTCTTTGGTGTTGTGCTGGTAGTAATGCTAACAGCTCTAGTGGTTCAGTCTATATCATCAACAGCTCAAACAACATCAGTTCCTATAGACAAGTTGCATCTAGTTGGAGAAGGGCTAATGATCAACAAGGACGAACCTAGAGACTTCTCCTTCTTCAGAATTGGCATAGCTACTGTTAAAGCAAGAGTAGGGAATGAGACAGTAAGAGTGATAAGGGGAATCATGAACGTTGAAGGTATTGTATATCGTTTAAACGTTACAAGTATATCCAACGACACGTTTACAGCAGAGATATACTACAACAATAGCCTAGTAGGAAGCATGACCATGAGCTCTGTGTTGAAGGGCGACAAGATTACTTGGGTTGGAGATGCGAGCATAGACGGCAAAGATTTAACAGTCTACATCCTAGAATTTCCAAGACTCTTTAAGCCATTAGAAATAAGAGAAAAGGTGAAAGAGTACTGCGATGAAAAGCCTTCAGAATGTCGTGGCATAGGCCCAAACTACTGCGACAACCTACAAGATCATGACTGTAGAGTGAAGATAATCAGATGGTGCGTAGAGCATCTAGACGATACAAGATGTAAAGCATTAGCACAGGAAATCGGTAAATCCCTTCCTTCAACGCCAGAAGCATCAACTCTCCAGCAAATGTTCCAGTATCAAGTCCAAAGTAGATTCTGCACACGATATCCAGAAGTATGTGCTCAAACTCTAGTCCAAAGAATTTCAAGGAGAGGTAGGTAGAATGAACGTTGGAATGCTAGTCGGCATTCTTATAGTGCTAGTAGTGTTGATTGCTTCAGCCTACATGCTGATAAAGCCTAAAGTAGAAGTGAAGCCTCAAGTGACTTTATCAGACCAAGACATAGATGCAGCCATCCAGCAAGAAATGGATGAAACACTAGCTAACGTTTCAGAATCAGAAGTGGAGCAAGCTTTGGGCTTTTCTTAATTTTTTAATTTTAAAAACCAAATGGCCTGAACCAAGAGATTTTTTCAGTCTTTTTCTTCTCTTCTTCCTCCCTTTTCTTCATCATCCTTGCATTCTTTCTTATCAAGCTTTCTGTCTCTTTCAAAGATTTTTCATCGTTACCAACACCGCATGAGTTGCCGACACCAACTACAACTATAGGTCCTTTGCTAGCAGCTATGTTTTCCTCTATTCTTTTGACTGTAGGTTCTACAGAATTGAAAACTTCTAAAGGCATCGGCGATATGGCTTCTTCTTGCGACATCTTTACCACAAAAGAATCAAGCGGAATGTTCTTGGAAGTTGCTATGTTTTCTATGTAGCTCCTGTCCACACCTATTCCACCTATAGCAACTCCTATACCCTCAGCTATGGTACCAGTCTTTTCCCCTTCGAGCTTTGCTGCTGCATCGACTGTTATTATCTTTCTGACCTTGTGCTTCTTAACAAGCTTTTCCACAACTTTACCAAGCTTGCCCAACCTGCCACCAGGACCTTTTGCCTTGACTATAAAAACATCCTTTCCTCTTATTCTCTTCCTTACTACCAAAGTATCCTCCTCCATCTCTTTTCCTTTGCTGTTACCTATGAGCCTTGCTGCTACCATTGCACCAAAAGAGTCCCCGATTGGCCAGTTGTTCGTGAAAGCTTCTGTACCATAAAGCAAAGCTCTAGCGAGCCTTTCTACCATCGGTAGTTGCATCTGAAGGATCAAGCCTAACTGTGAATTCTTAGTCTTCTTCACAAGCTCTACATAGTGCCTTATCAACTTCTCTATCTGATAAAGAGAAAGAGCACTAGAGAGACCCATGGCCAAGTTAGCCTGAAACTCTGTGTCAGAGTTTGGTACAATCGCCCGAACAAAATGCTTAAACTTTTCTTCAGAAAGGTTTGATATGTGCTCTAACTTTTTTACTATACCATAAGGGTCTAGGCTTATAGGCTCTATCATGAAAAATTCTAAGAAGTTGTTTATAGCATCCTTCACGTCTTTCTTGGTCTTCTTTGAAACAGTCTTGAGTATCATTTTCTTTGCTTCAGAGCTAAACCCTGAAATCATGTCAAGAGTCTGTTGAAGCCTAGCTAAAACATACTGTAGCATCATCACTGGGTACAAGAACATCATCACGAATACAAGAATAAACCAAACTATCCAAGTAATGTCAAACTGTGAGATAAACATAAAAATTCACTAATTTTAATTTAAGTTTAACAAATATATTCTTGCGCACGTATATAAATTTTAGGGGTTGTATGAACTGGAAGCTTTTGCTCGCAGTCTTGCTGATACTTGGTATAGGTAGCTTGCTCTTTTTGAAGTTCGGTCCCATAAACATAATTCAAGGTATGCTCGCTTTAATTTCTACACAACAAACCCCTAAAATCCCGTTCCCCGTCGAGCTTGTAATAAATGCTGAAGCATTCTATGGACAGAAGTACGATGTCAGCTTTTCGCCAGCTGGCTTAAACATAGAGAAGATTGCTCTTAGCAACGTAGAAGGGGAAGCAAGAAGGTTTAAGAACAGTATATGGCTTTCTCAATCGTTGCACAACGGTACTTTGGAGATAGATAATTTTGCTGGAAGTATAAGCATAGACACAAACACATCTTCTGTAGTTCTGAAAGGATATGCTTCTAGAGTTAGGGGAACAAACTTCGAGGGTTCTATTTTCGAATGGGTAGGTTAGTTTGGAGAAAAAACATAGAGAAGAAGTTAGAGTAGCTTTACTAGTAGATGGCCCAAACATGCTTAGAAAAGAGTTCATGATAGACTTGAGAGAGCTTAAGAGAAGAGCTCAGAAGTATGGAAGGATTGTTATTGCAAAAGTCTTCTTGAACCAGTTTGCTCCTGAGAAGCTTGTAGAAGCAGTAATAAACGAAGGGTTTGAGTGTGAGATGACTCTTGCAGAACAGACAGAGGAAGCTAGCGACGTAGACGTTTCTTTAGCAGTTGCAGCGATAGAAGCAGTCTTAACAAGGGATATAGATATTCTTGCAATAGCTACGAGAGATGCAGACTTCTTGCCAGTAGTACAAAAGGCTAAAGAATACGGAAAGAAGGTTGTAGTTTTTGGTGCTGAGCCTGGGTTTTCCTCTAGCTTACAGAATGCCGCTGACTTTGTAGAGAGTATCTGAGCTTAAAAAGGACAGTAGACACTAGCTCTCACAGAAGATCCTGAACTAGTAGCTGTTATAGAGTACATGCCAGAAGGACTTCCAGAAGTCCTTGCTACGCTGCAGCTTTCTAAACTTCCTACACCTATGCTAGCAATGCTACACTCTCCTTCCTTGGTTCCGTCAGGCCTGAATGCAGCAACAGTCACTGAACCAGAAGCTTCTGTTCCGTCGTTCTTTACGTAGACTAATAATTCATCTGGAGAACAAGAGGAAGCTGGATCTATGGATAGAAGGACGTTAGACTTTTTTAAAGTAGTAGTTGGTGTTTGAGTAGCCTGAAGACAGCCTGTTGCAAGAGCTAGCAGTGCTATAAAAGCAAAGATTCTTTTTGTCTGCATAATTTATGTTTGTTTTTGTAGAATAAAAAACATTCTGTAAGATTTAAATCTCTGAAATTGCTAATATTTATTATGGCTTTGAAAGATTTGCTTCCATCCTTGCCAGTTAAGAAGGAAGAACTGATAGAACTACCAGAAGAAGTAGAACCTTCTGAAAGAATTTGGGTAAGGGTTGACAAGCTGAATGGGATGGGTGATGTTGACAGGATTATAAAAATGATAAAAGAAGGAAACATACTTTTCCTGAAGACGAAAGAATTGCAGAAGAAAGATTTGGGCGAGTTTCAGACTTCTGTGCAGAAGCTGAAGAAGTACTGCAACAACTATGGATTTGACATGGTGGGTACAGAAGAAGGATACATAGTCTGCACCCCTAAGTTTGCTCAGATAGAAAGATAAGATTTTCTTTTCTCTCTTATTTCCTCTAGCTTCTTTTCTGTTAGAGAGTTTTGGTATTGGTCATAGAGCAGGATTTTGTGCAACCGATCTTTTACTTTCGGCACGTCTACTAATTTCTCATACTGTTGAATCATCTTCTTAGTAGAGTTGTAATTCTTGTGTGGTATCTCCAAGTAATAAAGTGCAAGCAACTTATCCTCGTCAGTCGCTCTCAATTTTTCTAATCTTCCTTCTATCGTTGCCTTTATTTTTTCTCTTATTTCTTCATTTTCCTCGTACTCGCAATGAAAGAGATACTGCTGGAGCAAGAGCTTTATCTTACTTATTCGCCTGTACTCCTTTTGCATGGAGACTATTTCTTCTTTTGATAAACCTGGTGGAAGTATGCTCTCTAGTTCTGACATGTGTAAAAGTTATACAGAAAAGAATAAATTCTTAGCCTAGAAAGGCCTTCTCTCCCTTCTTAGCTCTAGCATGCTCGGCAAGCTTCCAGTCTTTGTCAGTATATCGTAGTAGAAAGCCTCCAAGTCATTCTCGCTCAACCTTGCTCTTTGGTCAGCTTCTACAAGAACAGGAGGTATGCTGTAGCTTGCATTACCAGCACAAGCAAGAAGGACAGAAGATATCTTTTTGTCAGCATCTTCCTTGTCAGCCAAAAAGTCTATCCTAACTGGTTGGTCAAACTCTCCAAGCCTTATGTAGAAAGTTTGTACTTTTTCAGCATCTTTAAACTCTTTTAAAATAGGATGAGTCTTCACGTCTGAAGAATAGGGAAAAGAAACTGTCCTTTCACCTACTTTTAAGCTGTAAGAAAGTATGTTAGAATCTTTTGACCTGCTCAGAATAAGTTTGTACTCTGGTAAAATCTGGCTTACAAGCTCACAGAACCTTGCTCCTCTAGAATCTTCTATCACACCTGCAAGAACTGTCTTTGCTTTCTTCACCGAATCGAAAAGCTTCTGGTAAGCTTCTATCATCCTCTTGTAGCTTATGTAGAGCAGTGTAGACTTGTCAGGAACGAAAGTATAGTGGGGAATTATCGAGCCGTGTAAGAAGAGTATATCCGGCTCAAACTTTTCTAGAGCTTCTCTAGCATTCTCTACTTCTTTTATCTGTCTCTCTATGTTGCTGTTAACTTCAAACTCTAAGTCTGAGAAAGGATCGACGACAACCTTAAGCTCTGCTTTGGGTAGAGAATCAGGATAGTAAGCGACATGAGAGAGCTTGTTGTCCTTGTAGTAAAATACAACAGCAACACTTCTCAAGAGCAAAAGGTCTACTCCATGAAAAGATTTTTTTACCATTCCTCCGTCTATGCCTACAACACATCCGTCAAGACTTTCCTGCTCTGCTTTTAGAATCAAGCCTTCTTTCTCCCTTATCCTTTCGCCAGCTTCTCTCCTTTCCTTTTCCATGGAAGCTATTATTCTTGCCAGGTTTTCTACCATCTCTACTAGATCTTCCACAAAATCTTGTTGTTTGTAGGAGTTAAAAAGGTAATCCTGGTTCACTTCCGAAGCAAAATAAATTGGAAAAAATAAAATTATATCATGGACTTTAGCAGGTTTGAGACTTTCATATTTGACTTGGACGGAACGATCTGGAACTGGCAAAGGCTTTTCCCAGGCGTGAAAAGGACTGTTGAAAAGCTGAAGGAAAGAGGTAAGCAGGTTCTTTTCTTGACGAACAATTCCATGCTCTCTAGGGAAGGCTTGGTTAGAAGGTTGAGGAAGCTTGGCTTGGATATACACGAGAACGAGCTTATAACATCTAGCTTTGTAGCAGCTCAATACTTGAAGAAAAGAAGGGCAAGTGCATTTGCTATAGGTAAAGGTTTGAGGGAAGAGTTGAAAAGAGCTGGTGTTAGACTGACAGAAAAAAATCCTGACTATCTTGTAGTTGGTCAAGACCAGCAGTTCAACATGCAGAAGCTTGCTAAGGCATGGGAAATTCTGAGAGGAAGAACAAAGCTTATTGGTATAGCAGCAGGTAGGGTTTGGATGATGGGAAAAAAGCTTGTACCAGCTACTGGTGCTATACTGACTGCAATAGAGTTTGTCAGCGGTAAGAAAGCTATTTTTGTTGGCAAGCCTTCTGATGAAATGATAAAGACTGTGAAAGCTGTTGTGCGTTCGCCAAAAGAAAAGACTGCTATTTTTGGAGATGAGTGCAGCGCTGACATAGGGATGGGAAAGAAGCTAGGCTACTTTACTGTTTTAGTTAGAACTGGGATAGACAAGCGATGCAACATAGCAACTGATGCTGTTATAGACAGCATAGCAGAAGTAGAAGTTTAATAATTTTATGCAGATATATTATTCATGGGTTTTATAACACATTCAGATATTATAAATTCGATCAATTACCATATGTCTGAAAAATTCAGAAACTATGCTGAAATTTTCGATTATAACAACCAAATTTTTGTACTAATTAGACCAGTAGGAGGTAATACAGAGACGCTAAAGTTTAATGAGATAATGGATTACCTTTCTTTCAAAAGGACGTGGTTCTACAGAGAAGAACACGCTACAGAGAATTTATTCGAGAGAGCACTAGCAAGTTTAGACGTACCACTTAAAGTAAGAGAGTGTCAAAGAACCATCTTCGTGACTAAACCTATAGATTCAGAACCTTTAGACAAGTTTTTGTCGAAGCCTGATTCTACGCTAAGAGAAGTTTATGAAATGCGAGAAAAACTTAAGGCATGTTATGAAATCGTAGACAAATCTTTAACTAGAAAGAAAAAGTTTAGCTATGTAGAGAGAGGTGTGCTTTCTGAAGAGCAAAGGAGTCTATTAGATTTTTATGAAGGACAACTCACGTTAGACTATTTTTTAATAAAGTCGCAGCCCACTAAAAAGCATATCAAAAAGTCGAGGAACATCAGATGGAGAAAAATTAGGTTTGATATGGTCTTCGAAGTTCCTGAAATGCCGGCTTTAATTTTTGCAGAGGTGAAGATGTTTCCAACTCTAAAAAACAGTGAAATAAAGAAGAGGGTAAATCAACTTTTAGCGTATGATGCTTGGCTTAAGACTAAAGAGGATGAAGCATATACACCGATGCTCTACATATTACCCACTGTAGTCTCGCACAAAGAAATTTCACTCCTTGATGAGATCAAGGAAAGAACTAGAAGAGAGATTATGCCTGTATGTGTGAGTACATCGAGCTACCTTAGAGAAGACCTGAAAAGAAGGAGAAATAGAGCTGAAATAGTTAAAAAAGTTTCCACCAAGTATGAGATGAACCCTGAAGTAGTTAATGCATACAATAGAGAATACGAATATTTGGAAGAGGCTATAAATAATTTGGAAGAGGCATCACTATATTGGCGCTAAGTCCTCTAGCTCTACTCTTTGAGGTTGTCCTATTTTATAAGAATATGCTTCTAAGAAGTTCTTCAGGATAAATTTAAAATTTTTATCATCAGAAATAAAGCCTCCAGATTTTTCATGACCTCCAAAATTTTTGTAATCCTGTCCTTTGTGCGCCTCTGCAAGTAGAGAAGGTATATCAACTTCCCTAGAGGTCCTGATGGATATTTTTCTTAGCTTTTTCGTGTTGTTTGTATATTGAACACATATTGTAGTTCCAAGTCCAGCATCCATCCTTACTCTGTCTAGCTCTGTGACAAAAGGTTTTACGAGCTTAAACTCTGTTTCTAGCGGAAAAACCTGAACATCCCCTAAAACTATGGAATTAATAATAGCTTCTCCCACAGTCTTATTCTTCTTTTCTACCAGTCTGTTCTCAAAACATAATTTCTTTATAGTCTTAATCGACTCGTGGCTTGGACCGTTGGCCCTGGTTAGAGCTTCTACAATTGTGGAACAATTCTTGAGACGATAGCCTACTAGAAGGTTTACGGTCTCTACTATTTGGTCGATACTGCTTTCTTTAAACTCTTTGCTACGAGAAAACATCTCATCGTAGAGTTTTTTATAACCGTAACCTCTAAATCCTAGAGCTGCTAGGAAGGATACGTCTATACCATAGTTTTCTGCGACCTTCAAAAACGGATAAAGGGTAGGCAACCCTCTGCTGTAACCCCCTTCGTATTCACCCTCCCAATCCCTAGGGTTGAAGTAGGAAAACTTCTTGTCCTTTTCACACAATTCCTTTATGTCATCTCTTCCTTTGTGGTGACCAAATATTCCAACCTTGTTTGCATTCTTACATATCTCGTACACTTCTTCGTGCGGCTCGTAGTCTAAGAAACATACGCTTGTAGGGTTTTTCTCTTTTGAAAAGCTTATCGCTTTTTCTGTGTACAGATAGGTTATCCAGTGTGAGGTAGTTCTTTTTCCGTGAACCTTTTGACATATTCTGTCCAGTACTGCTTGAGTAGGAATTCCTCCCCAGTCTGCATCGTAAAAAGATACCAAACTATCCACGTCCAAACTTTTTATGTAAGCATCTACGCTGTTTACAAGTGGCTTTATTCTTTCGTCTACTGCCTTCAGAAATTTGGACATATGAATAATAAACGAACTAAAGAATTTAAGCTTATTCTACATACCTTACGTTTTTCGGCTTGATTATTACCTGCCTCTCTCCTTTTTCTACATGACCTAAATCGTACAGTTCGATTCCATGTTTTTTGAGAACTTGAGCTATCGTTTCTCTGTCCTCTTTAGGTGCGACCAAGCCAATAAAAACTCCCATGTTCCAAACTTGATAGTTCTCATAGTCAGAAACGTCAAAGCCGTGCTTTCTACCCAATTCAACGAGCGAAGAAAAAACTAGCGGAGGCTCAGGAACGTTTTCGATAACATAGGTAAACGGAAACCTTGCCCTAGCAAATTTTCTCCAAGCATGCCCTGTTATGGGTGAAATGTAATGTATATCCGCACCAGCTTCAAACATCTCTATTATAGGTCTGACGTATATCGGAGTTGGAGTTAGCAGCTCTTCGCCCAGTTCTTTACCGTTCGGTAGCTTGGTGTGATATCCTTCTGGCAACTTCTCTGCTATCTTCCTTGCTTTAGAAACTCCGTTAGCACAAATTCCGTTGCTTGGTAAACCATAAACGGCATCACCTTCACGAATCCTTTGTCCGTAAGTAAACCTACTTTTAGGCTTGATTATTCCTACAGAACTACCTGCAAGGTCTAACGTCTCTGGGTTTACAATACCAGGTAGAGTTGGGGTTTCACCCTGTGGTATAGCTATTCCAGCAAGGTCTGCAGCTATCTTGTACCCGTACAGCAGCTCGCTAGTCCTTTCTAAGTCGTCAAACCATTTAGAATCACCAGACGCTATTATGTCAGCGTATGCTACAGGGTCTGCTCCCACAGCAACTAGGTCGGTGACAGACATAGCCACAGCATCCTGCCCAAGAAAGCGGTAGTATTTTCCTGCCTGAATTCTTTTATCAATTTCCATTTTTTCTTTCAATTCTTTGTACATGCTGTCTGCAATCAGATTTTTCGTCCCCAGACCTTCTACGTTAAAAGCAAGCATGAAGTCGTAGTCTAAAAAGTCTAAAACAGCAGCAGTTTCTCCAACCGGCATTACTTTTATATTCAACCTCTCAGGGTTTTTGAGGGTTGATTCAAACATTTCTAAAGCCTTTCTTTTCACTGGATCTAGCTTGCTGTAGTCTACTAGATCGGAATACTTTATTCTCATATGAGAAGAATAGCTTAAAAACCTATTTAAACTTTTTTCATAAAAGGTTTCACTTGAAAACTATAACTCATACTTTTCCAAAACTTTTACCAATTCTTCTAAACTTTTTGCAATTTCGGTAACAAATGCAATGGCCCAAGGTGAATAAACTGGTTGAGGAGCATAAGCTACAACAGGCTTTCCATATTTTATGCTTAGCATCTGCTCAACAGTCCTTCCGTCGCTGGACCCTCTTAAGTCAGCAACAAGCACATCAACATCGTTTCTAATAAAATCTTCTAATGAGCGATAGAGTTTATTGACTAAATCTCTCTTTTTTCTAAAGTCTATAGAATGGTCGATAGGTTTTTCTAAAGGATGATAAACACATTCAAACCTTTCTCTCAAGAATTCTACCAGTTCTCCTAACTCCTTTCCACCGTTTTTATAAGTTATCGGACCACTCACATAAATTCTCAACGGTCTTGGAATTTTAACTTCTTTCACCAACCTTTTCAAAATTTTTACATACTTCCTTGCCTTTTCCATGTCGTTTAAGTAAATTTCCTCTCCATTAAGTGAAATGACTTCAGCTGTAAGAGGAGAGAAAGTCCGACTTCCAAAGAGTGCTTGGTGTACATACCCTTTCCCAAAACACTCCTCAAGCTTTGGAGTTGGCATGGGATTCTCTACCGTAGCTTTATTCCTCATTAAATGTTCGACAAGCCTAATCCTGTACTCAAAGGAAGAGCTTTTCAAATCTTTAGGTGTAGGCTTTTTAGTTGGTTCTTTTCCTTTATAAAATTCCCTTAAATACTCCTGATAAATTTCTTCGATGCTCATATTTCATACATGCGTACAAGAGATTTAAACTTTTTCACGAATATTGTTTTCATGATTAAATCGCTTGCAAAGTGGTATGCTAAGCTTCTACTCAGAAATGTACCAAGTGGCAAAGAAATAGTTGAAAGATTCTTTGACGTTTATTGGGAGGCTAAGGAGTTAAGGGAAGACTTAATCAAGCTAACAGAAAACGAAATAGAGAGAAAATATGCCTTAGCTGCAAAGAGTCGTGTAATGTTTCCCTTAGCATTGCAAACAGCTTCAATCGCAATGGCTAATGGTGTTAGTGGCGAATCGTTGATTGATATTGTAGCAAACCAAATGTTTGCTTATGGGGAGGCTACAATCGGTGACGATTTTCATGATGAAGTGTTACTTCCTTACTATTTCATGAAAATGGAGCCTAGAAATTCGAAAGAGATATACGAAACTATTACGAATCCTGGTAAACTAAGGCAAATAGCTAAAGAAATTGGCAATATTGAGGATTTACATCCTCTTGAACTTTTGAACGCTTCTGTAAGTCAAGCAGAAATTTACAGAAGAAACATGTGCAAAAGTTTCCCGTATGCTTATCAAACTTACTTGAAGGCTAGGGATGAGCTTTACAAAATTCAAGCAAATTCCTTGTTCATTTCCTACCTTCTTGCTAAAAATGATTTGGAAAGGCTAAGAAAAGAATTGAGTGGAGATTACGTTAAAAATGTTGTAAAGCTAGGAGATAAGCTTGGACTAATTGGAAGAGAAAATGCAGCAATAGTATTTCAAGCTACAAAACCAAAAACTATTCCTGAAGAAAAAGCTAAAGAAATAGAAGACGGTCTAAGGCTGTTCTACCATGGCTGCACACTCTTAAAACAGTTTACAGAAGATGATAGCCTAAAGTTGAGAGAAGATATAGAAAAACGAGTGGATAATTTATGGCTTTTGCTGGCTCTAGAAAAGGAGGAAGAAATAAGTGAAACTTCTGTTAAACTTTACTTAAATTCTAACCCTAGAATTGCTAGAGAAGTCCTTAGTCCTTGTGTTGATGAGATAAGAAAAGGTTATGAAAAATTAAAGAATTTAGGATATGATTTGAAAGATTTAAGGCTGGCTATCAATTTGGTAAGAACGCAAGCAGAAAGAGACATAAAAAAGTTTGAAAATGAATATAAAGTCTCTTTAGATAAAGAATGGTTGATAGAATTGGCTAACCTGAAAGTTTAACTTCAAGCTAAAAATTGTTTTTCATATTCTTTCAAGTATTCAACTGACTTTTTCACGTCAGAAAAAAGCTTCTCAACAGTCGTCACATGCTTTTTGGTAATTTTTTCTGACCCTTCATACTTTGCAATTTCATTAGAAGGAGCAAGCAACTGAATGACATACCTTAGAGAAGTTTTTGTACCAAGCTCAGTTAAATATTCCAAAGCCTCTTCGTCCAATTTTACTTTTTCGTACTTAGCCCTTATCTTAAGAATTTCCTTAATTTCTTTAGCATCGTATGGCTTAGTGTTGATTATCAAAAGTCTGTCTACCAAATCTAAAGGCATTCCATGAGGAGATTTGACATCAGTCCCCCTAATTGTTGTAATTCCCCTGTTAGTAGCAAGAATTATTATTGGTGCGAGCTCTTGTTCCATGGCTCTGTTTAAAAATGCAAAGGTTTCTATGTCAAGCATGCTGCATTCATCTATAAAAAGTACACCAGGAAGCAATTCGCACCTACCTTCTTGAACTAGAGTTTTAATGTATTCGTCAACTTCTTTTCTAACCTCAGGTTCTATTTCCTTTGACTCCCTTCCTCCAAAGAACAAGCTAAAGATATCGCTCCCACTCTGTCTTACTATTGCCACGTCTAAAGAATGAAGTGTTACAGGATATACAAACTCTTTTTCTTTTAAAACCTTTCCTTTTGGAACTGGTATTGGCTTAACTGTAGTCAAGTCAAGCTTTTTCTCTTTCACTGCTTCTTCGCTTGGCCCAAGCTTTACAAGTCTTCCTCCGTCTATATCGATTTGTATTACATCACCAGTTTCAACTCCTTGTTGTATAAGTTGAATTGCAAAGCTTTGATCCATTGTTAACTTTTTGCTTTCGTCCTTTGTTGCAATTTTTATCGTTGCTCCTACTGGTATTTGCTGGTAAGGATTATAAGGATGTTGAGCTTTTTCTATAGCAATCTCTTTCAGTTCACCTTCGTATATCTTTCTCATCTCATGTATCCTTGCTCCTATAGCTTTTCTTAAGGTTTGAGTTAAGAATTCAGTCTTCTTCATTTCAGTAGAAAATATTTCGCTTGCAGCCAAAGGAACAAAAGGAACATCTCTTCCCAATTCTTTTGCTATCGCCATCGCTAATGCACTTTTTCCCTGTTCCTGGAGGACCAGCCAATAAGATCGCTCTTCCAGCAAACTTTCCTTCTCTTATTAATCTTACTACTAAGCCTGCAGCTTCTCTTGCCTCTGTCTGCCCGACTAGCCCGTCGGCAACAGGCTTTGCTTTCAAACCCTCTAGGCCCAAGCCTTGTATGTGGCTATGGGCAGCTACTCTCTCCCACTCATGCAGAGACTCAGGGACTTCCCTTATCTCTGGCATAGCATCACTAAATTTTTATTTTATGGCAAACATCCTTAAATTTTTTACGATAACAACCCTTTCCATAAAATTGGTTTGCTAATTCATCAAGCGAAAAACGTTAGATTTATATAACAGTTGTCACAAAAATATTACATATGTTAGAAAAATCTAACGACTGGAAATTGTTGGAATTATTCTTCAAGAAACCACTCTACTCGTTCCATCTAAGAGAAATTTGCAGACTGCTCGGATGGAGTCCTACTAAAGTTAGGTCTTGTATCAACTTCCTCAAAAAGAAAAATTTGATAATAGAGTTTAAGGAAAAGAATCTCTCTTTGTTCAAGTCGAACAGAGAAAATGAAGAATTCAAGATTTACAAAATTATTTATAACTTGAACAAAGCTTTTAAAATAGGCAAAATTATAGAAGAGAAAGTAGAAGATTTCGATGCAATCGTATTCTTCGGTTCTGCCTCTAAGGGTGAAGATACAGAAAACAGTGATTTTGATTTTTGTGTTATAGGTGCAAAAGAGGTTGAAATTGATTTTGAAGCTATAGAACACGAATTGAACAGAAAAGTCGCTTTGTTATTCGTGAGAAATCTAGAAAAACTAAAGAAGGGTAACCCAGAACTGTTGAATAATTTAATTAATGGGTTTGTGATAAAAGGTTACTTAAAGGTTTTGTGATGAACTGGGAAGAATGCCTTAAGCTGAACATGGTAGAAAAAAGAACGAAAGATGAAGAATTGGCAAAATCACTATTAAAAATAGCTGTGGAAAGGTTTAATTTCTTTTCTACCAAAAATATTTCTCTATTCACACTGGAAGGTATTTATGAGGCGATAATGGAATTATGCCATGCCGCTTTAGCTCTAGAGGGATTCAAAACTATTTCACATGAATGTGCAATAGAATTTCTAAGAGGTAGATATATTAGCGATGATGAAGTAGAATTTTTGCATAGATTAAGAAAGAAGAGACATAGCATCAAATACTATGGTAGAATTCTAAGTGAAGAAAGCATAAAAAGGAATGTAGAGAAAGGAAAAGAATTATTTTTAAAGCTAAGGCCTAAAATAGAAGAAAATCTATTCACATGGAAGAAGAAACTTTGACAGAACATAGATGGAGTTAGAATTTTAAACAGAGCCCCAAGTGAAGAAATTAACTCTTTTTCTAATTTTACTTGGAGATCTCCTCTAAAGATTTTTTCATAGTTTCAATACCAAGTATAAGCACTGAAAAACTAGCAATTAAATGAACTAAAGAGAATGCTAAGAATGGCCCAAAAAGGCCACTCATACTAAAAAGATAGCCAGTAAGCGAAGGCGCTAATACTCCAACTAGTCTGCCAAAGCTTGCAGCAGCTCCTGAACCTGTTCCTCTTATTTCTGTTGGATAAAGCTCTGGAGTGTAAGCATACAAACCAGACCATGCACCTAAGTTGAAAAAGGAAATCATAGCACTCCATCCAAGAACCCATTTAAGGTCAACTACAAAGCTTAAGAATGCTGAGGAAATTCCTGCAACAAAAAGATAAATAATTAAAACTTTCTTTCTTCCAATTTTATCGAGCAAGAAAGATGCAGAATAATATCCTGGTATCTGGAAAAGAGTTACAACTAGAGTCCACCAAACAGATGCTATATCTTTTAGATTAAACTGTCTTGCATAAATTGTAGGAAGCCATAGAAATATTCCATGATAAGTGTAAACAAGAGAACCCCATAATATGAACAACAAAACTGTTCTTTTAACGTATCTTGAAGAAAGAAGATCCTTTACAGAATACTTTTTGCCCTTGACCAATTTAGTTTTAAACTTAATTTTGCTTCTAATTGCCTTAGCAAGCATTTCTTTTGCTTCGTTTAGCTTGCCCTTTTCAACTAAGTACCTTATGCTTTCAGGAAGGAAAACTGCAATTAAAGGAATGAGAAATAAAGGCAAAAGTGCAACGAAAAACGTAATCCTCCAACCAAAAGCTGGTAGCATAAAGTACGGAATGAGTAAAGATAGCAATGCACCATAAACCCAACTTGTTTCAACCAATCCTAGAAATAAACCTCTTTTTTTAATTGGTATATATTCAGAAACATAAACTCCAGGAATTGGTAAAGCACCCCCTAAACCTAAGCCAGCAATAAACCTGAAAATGTATAGCAAATAAATGTTAGGGGATAAGCCGCAAAGAGCTGTGAAAACAGCCCCTAAGATTAAAACAATCATCAAGACTTTCTTTCTTCCAATAATGTCTGTTAATCTACCAAAACCAAGCGCACCAATAAACATTCCAAGGTAGCCAATGCTTAACATATATCCTATTTCATTAATGTCTAAACTCCATTCCTTGGCAATAGAAGTTACTAAAGGAGCAATAAGCATTACGTTCATACCAGTTAAACCATAAGCAAATGAAGCTAACAAAAGTAGCAAATAGTGAAATTTCTTTAATGGAGCATTATCCAAAATAGCATATATATTGCTCATTCCATTCCCTTAATTTATTAATACGTTTGACTTTTTCTCTTTTTTTCTAGGGTGAAACTACAAGACCTTTTCATCTTAATAAGTGCACATTCCCAATTTTCACTTTTTCTATTCCTTCTTCTTTTGCTATTCTGTAAGCTTTTATTGCAAATTCTCTTGAAGTAAAAGGTAAATCGCTCATGAAAAATGTAGGATAAAATGCAAGCAAAGAATAAGGAATGGAAGAGTCTAAGCTAGCTAAAAATTCAGAAATTTTTCTTATTTCTTCCAAGGAAACATAACCTGGAACTAAAAGAGTGCTTGCATGGAGGAAAGGAACCTCTTGCCTTTTCTTGTGAAATTTAACTAACATCTTAAAATTTTTTAAGGTATTTTTATTGCTTACTCCACTCAAAGCAAAGCTAAGAACTTCGCTAAAAACTTTCAAGTCAAACTTTATAGTTCCTCCTGACTCAAAACTAAGCTTTGCAAATTTTTTCAAAAGATTTTTGTTGAGATTGCCATTAGTTTCCAAGCAAACTCTTAAAATTCTATTCTTAGAATTTTCTAAAGCTATTCTTGAGGTTTCGATAGCATGAATTAATTGAGGTCCAGGGTCTCCACCAAAAAAGCAAACGCAGCTAACCTTTTCATTAACTTGCGAAGCCAATTCTTCAGCTGAAATTAAAGGTGTTAGGCTTCTTAAATTCTCTCTAAAGTGCCAGTTTTGGCAAAACAAGCAATTAAAATTGCAAGCTCCATAAAAAACTGCAAGGTTGTAAAAGCCGTATTCCGGACCTTTTGAATAAGAATACTTGGGATATCCTTTACCGCTGGCAGCGCAAACCCAAGAAGCAACACAATTCGTTAAATGAGGGTCAAGATACCATTCGCATAATCCTTTTTCAAAAGTTCCTGCATGCCTAACCAATTTTCTGTTAACATTTTCAACTAAGCCACAAAACCCTTTTTCATTCAAACCAATTTTGCAATTGTTTCCACAAATTCCACATTTAATCCCATTCTTACTTCTCGGAATTTTTTCTGGCAAATTAAATTCTCTTCTTGATTTTGCATGGGCTTCAAGGCAAATTTTCTTTGCATCCTTTTTAGTTAGAATGCATTCTCGGCATAAGCCTAAAAATGAAGAAATGAATTCTGATTCTTTCTTGCAAATTTTACAAACTCCCATAAACTCCCTGAATAAATTGATTTTTAAATAATTATTTGTTATAATGAAAACTATAGAGAAACACTTGAGTTTAGAACTTCTTTCACCTTAGAGTTTTGAATTTTTACTCTTAAGAAAATTCGAAACAAAATTTGTTCTTCATTGGAATTCAAGTTTTGTATAATTCTTTTAATTCTTGTTTAAACTGGTTGTTAACAGATTTAACATGTTCAAAGTTCCGTCTAATTTCGTCTGGTAAAAATACTTTCATATTTTTCGTCTCATATTTTTTTTGCATCAGCTATAACAAACCTTCCATCTAGAATGTCCTTAAGCAAAGGAATTAAATCCGAAAAATTTGATAAAGCAAGGTTGAGTGTGGCATCTAGTAGAGAATGTTCGTCAGTGCAATTGACGGCAAAACCGTAATCAGCAAAGCGTATAGCATCCGCATCTTCTACGCTATCTCCTAAGTACACAATTTTATCCTTATCTTTTATCTTTTTAAGAACGTCTACCTTTCTATGCCCTCCCATTATTCCTTCCTCTAAAAGAAACATGTACTGAAGGGTTTTTCTTAAGTCTTTATCCTTGATACTCTTGAATAGTTCAATTTCTTCACGTGTAAGCTTTCGGAGTTTAACCTCGTAAAGTTCAGCATACAAAGACTTTGTACAATGATTTAAGTATTCTCTTAGAAAGTTTTCTAATTCTTCTTTTGGTTTGAGAGAGGGTAAAGGTGATCGCCTATGAACTTCTTTCTCTAAATCCAATATTTCTCTTGAGTCCAGAAACTTTTTCTCTCGTTCAGAAAGTTGATAGCCGTGTGTAAAAACTTTAGAAGAGCCTATTCCATACTTATATGCAGTCATCAATGGTAAGGCCGGATAAGAGTTAGTAACGATGAAAGGTTGCATAAAATGCTCTTTCTTTAAAAAGTCAAAAACCTTTTCTATTCCAGGATTTTCTTGTCGATACGAGCAAGCTAACTCAATTATTTTAGAATCAGAAATTCCATCGCAGGCAGCGACACAGTCAATAAGTAATGGAGTAGCTCCAATTGAGTGACCTTTTTGCTTTCTTTGTCTTTTCCATCTCATATAATCGTATTTCTCAAAAGTTTTAATTACTGCTTCTGAAAACTTTCTCTTTGTTTCTTCAGAAATTAGTTCCTGGTACATAATCCACGTAAAGTCTACAGGAGTATTTATTATTCCTTCGCAATTTAAAACAATTTTTACCATGTTCTTATTATAATGAGTAAGTAAAGAATTTAAATTTTTCTTATCACTCATAATTTATGGTAAAGATTCCTGGAATCCCCACTCTCTTGAAGAAGTTAGAGTTAGACGTACAAAATTTAATTTTTCCCTGCGTGTATGCGGAAAATACGGAATGGTTTTGGAAAAAAAAGCCCAAAAATACCTCTTAGTCCTTCCGCCAACGAGTTTAACACAGTAATAACTGAGCCTTTAAAAGATGTTGAAATGAAAATTTTTTCAGTAGTAGACTTTTATCAGGCTTATTCTTTTTCTAAAAGACTCGTAAGGGAACTATACCTCTTCCCGAAAATAGATTTAAACCTATTAGGTTTTAATTGCAGAATTCAAGATGTACCTATAATAAAGGAAGAGGTCTTCAAACAGCTTAAAAAGTCATCTACAGGATCTTACCTCCTTGAATTCGACAAGTCTGGCTCTTTGAAAAGAAGAAAAAGTATTGAGAGTCATGATTTCTTTGCAGACTTTCCAGAAGCTCCTATAAGTGTTCTCATTCATAAAAGAAGTGATGTAAGCGATGATATGCTCAAAAGAGAATCCACAATAACTTATCATCATACTTTTCACACTTATGGTGAATTTTATGTAGTCAACCCCAAGGGGTATGAAGAAGTTTTATACTCTTCTAAAGAACTTGGAACTACTCAAATAGTCAATCTTCATATGATGGATGAAGAATTGGTAAAATTGAGAAAAAGTATAGAAGAAGTAGGGTTCGACTCAATTACCTACTCTAAAGTAAATAGGCTCTTAAAATTCTACTGTTTAAACACAAAACAGATAAGTCCTAAAGAAATAGAAGAGCTTCAAACTGGAAGTTACAGATGGCTAATACTAAAAGCCAGCTAACGGAAATAAATACTTTTAGTTCTTCTAATTCTATATGGTAATAAAAACAAACTGGTATGTTGTTACTGGCGGTCCGTGCTCTGGAAAAAAGTAGTGTTATAAGATATCTCTCTTTCTTAGGCTATCATACTGTTGCTTCTCCGTCTCGAACTTATATTGACGTTGAAATGAGCAAAGGAAGAAAAATAGAAGAAATTAGGGCTGATGAAGCTGAGTACCAGAAAAGAATATTTGAAATGAAAATAGGTCAAATTAAAAAATTGCCTAAAGAGAACTTGATCTTCTTTGAAAGAGGTTTACCTGATAGCATTGCTTATTACGAGTTCTGTGGGGTTGACCCTAAACCTGTAGTTAAAATTTGTGAGAAGATAAGGTACAAAGGAGTTTTTCTTCTTGAAAGGTTGCCTTATAAAAGAGATTATGCAAGAGTAGAGAACGAAGAAGGCGCGAAGAGACTGCACGAATTGATTAGAAAGGCTTATCTAGGTTTGAGGTACGATATCGTAGAAATACCTGTAAAGCCAATAGATGAAAGGGCAAGAATGATCTTAGAAAAAATCTAATTTTTATGTAGAAATCTTTGAAAAGAAAGTTCTTCAAGTTGTTGACAGCTTACCCTACTATAAATATTTTAACTATTAACTAATTTTTATCAAAAAAACAAAGAAAAAAATTACACACAGGCTGGAAAAATGGTGATAGAAAGAGAGGAAATGCAAAAAATTGCTCGTGAATATACTTTACAGGGTTATCCGCTTGTCTCTATCGGAGCTTTAGCTTCTCATTCTATGTTAGATATAGCTCGAGGAGCTATAAATGAAGGTTTCAGAACTGTTGCGATATGTAAAAAAAGGAAGAGAAAAAACTTATGACAAATATTTTAAATTTAGAAGAAGAGGGGACAACTACATAGGATGTATTAATGAAACTATAATTCTTGATGACTGGAGAGAAATGGCAAATGAGAAAATATTAAAGAAATTATTGGGCTTGAATACGATAATTGTGCCTCATAGAGCTCTGGAAGTTTATCTTGGATATGATATTATAGAAAATTCACTTAGAATCCCCATTTTTGGAAATAGAATGTTATTAAGGGCTGAAGAAAGAACAGGACCATATAAAGTAGAGAAAAACCAGGACTACCTTCTCAAACTTGCAAATATACCAACCCCAAAAAAATTCTCTTCCCCAGAAGAAATTGATAGACCTGCTATAGTAAAAGCTACAAAAGCTATTGGAGATAGACCTTTCCAAAGGGAATTTTTAATTGTTAATTCGCCGGAAGAATATGGGATGAGATGTAAAGAATTCGTAGAACAAGGAAAAAATGAAGATGAAAGAAAAAAATTGGAAGAAAACTTTAGAGCAGCTACTATTGAAGAGTACGTGCCAGGAGAAAAGATTAATTTTAATTTCTTTTATTCTGCACTCTACGATGAACTTGAACTTTTAAGTTGCGATACAAGAATGCAATTTCCTAACGGAGAAGAGCTAGGGCATAAGGCAGTAACTGTAAGAGAATCGCTACTAGAAAAAGCCTTTGATATGGGAGAAAAATTAGTTGAAGTAACTAAGAAAGAATATCCACCCGGAATGATAGGGTCCTTTGCCTTACAAACTGTAGCTGATGAGAATGAAGATTTATTAGTGTATGATTGCAGTTTTAGAATCCCTGGGTCACCTGGCACACAATTTACACCATACACAAAATACTTGTTCGATGAACCTAAAAGTTTTGGTAGAAGAATAGCAGAAGAAATAAAAGATGCTATTCTGAATAAAAGATTAGAGGAAATAGTTTCTTAACTTTACTTTAATAAAAGTGGGTCTTTAGAATAGATTGTTTTATTATAAATCTTACAAACGGCAGGGCAACCTGGCCCAAATTTTTCATGTCTTCTTTCTTCTATTTTTCTAAATTCTTGTATGTTATAATCTTCCAGTAAGCTAGAAAATTCCTCTTCAAAAATGTTTCTTTCAGTAAAAAGGTCAAGCATAGTTGAAAGCCAAAAGCAGGGGCTTATTCTTCCTTCACCATTGATGTAAAAAATTTTTCTCCCACCAGGACAATCTTTTGCACTTTCATCAAAATACCTAAACCTATGATAAGAAACTTTTATAGATTTAGATTTTCTTAGCGCTTCTAATTTTTCACCTATTTTCAAGTATTCTTCTTCAGGAGGGAAGATATAATCATAATTCTTAAGTGCACTCCCAACCTTCACAGGCCATGCAAAAATTATTTCGTCTGCCTTAAGTTTCTTACAAAAATCTACAAGCTTTTCTAGTTCTTTGTAATTTTCTTTCCAAACAATGCTATCTATTCTTGTATAAACTTCATACTTCTTTAAAAGTTTTATTCCATTAATTGTTTTTTCAAAAGTACCATTTCCTCTAAGCCAGTCATGCTTTTCTTTTCTCCAATGGTCCAAGCTTACAAAAACACGATCAATGTTAGCATCCTTTAATTTTTTTGCACTTCTTTCATTCAAAAGAGTTCCGTTAGTTCCGATTGTTATTTCAAGCCCAAGTCTTTTTCCATAATCAATTAAATCATAGAGATAATCAAAAAGCAAAGGTTCTCCACCTGAAAGGTAAACTGTGTCTACTCCAGCTTCTTCCATGCTTTCTAGTGCTTTGAAGTATTTCTCTAAATTTTGTAAGGCAGAGCTTTTTTTAGATTCAACTGCACAATGCTTACATTTGAGGTTGCATTTGTTCGTTATATCCCAAATTACTCTTATTTTTTTGCTTGTTGAAGAAAGACAAGGAGAAAAATTTCCACTTTTTATTTTTGTATCTTCCATATTAATTTAGAAGTTACGAGTGAATAAGATTTTGTGCTCACCAGTGGTGGTATGGAGGAAAAAGCAATTGAAGGATTGAAAGAGCTTGGTTTGACCGAAGGAGAAGCAAAGGTTTATCTGGCATTGTTAGCTGGAGAATCTACAAGGTCAGGAATTGTAAAAGAGTCTGGTATTTCTCCTTCTATACTCTATGAAATTTTGAAAAAATTACAAAGGAAGGGATTGGTTTCTTCTGTAGAATTTGAAGGAAAGAGGCACTTTCAACCAGTTAGTCCAGAGATATTCCTTCAAGAATTAGAAGAGAAAAAAAGAAAAGTAGAAAAATTGGTTTCTCTTCTTAAAACAAGAAAAAAAGAAAACATAGTTTTTGCACGTGTTTATGAAGGCTTCAAAGGGCTTAAAGGTATGCTAAAAGATATAGAAGAAGAATTCAAGAAAAATAAAACTAAGGAATGGTTAGCAATGGGAGTTACAGCTTATAAGAAAGAGTCTTTCAACAGGTTTTGGGCCTATTGGCATACAAAAATAAGGCCAAAGTATAAAGTTAAAGCAAAGTTTATTTTTTCAGAAAAAGGAACGAATTATTTTAGTATTGTTAAAAAAGCTCCTTTAGCTAAAGTTAAAGTAATTCCTCTTCCTATCTCTGTGTGCATAACTGTATGTGGAAGGACAACTCTGATAATGAAATACACTGACTTGCCAACTTTTCTTTTGGTTAAGAATGAAGAGGTTGCAAATACTTTTAAAGAAATTTTTAAATTCTTATGGGAAACTAAAAAAGGTTTTAGTTTATCTAAACTTAAAAATTGAAGCTAAGTCCTTTTTAGCCAAAAGAGCTATAAGGGCTGCAAGGATTGTAGGAATTATAGCAGAAACGAACCAATAGCTTTTTAACAACAAAAATGCTTTTAAGAAATCGCTCGCTGTATGCAGGGAAGAAAAATAGTTGTAGCATGCGTCTGTAGCTACGACATAAGGCAGAAGCCTTACTAGACTTTCTTTGATCGGTAGGTTTTTTACGTAGAGAAGGTAGAATATGGGCAGAAAGACTGATAAGTCGACAAGATAAGGCATCATTATGTAGAGAAGTTTGGAAATAAGAGAAGAATTTTCTATTCCTGGGCAGGATGTCTCTGCTCTGGCTTTTTCAAAAGTGATTGTTGCTTTGTAGCCGAGAAATTCGCAGGCATAGAAATGGGAGAGCTCGTGGTAGAAGGTCCAGACTGTGAGCAAGAAAAAGAAAAGGAGGAGTAAAAGGAAGAATTTGAGAATAAGAGTTTGTTTCTTGACATGGTTCATAATTATAGTTTGATAGATTGATTTTAAATTACGAGTCTTATTAGTTGAGGATGATTTTTATGTACTTCTGTTTTGTCTGTGTGTAGAAAGTTTATAAAGGTATGAAATTTCATTCAAACTATTTTATATAGTTATTTAAATATTTTTATCTATTTGAGTATATACTATCATTATGAAGAATGTTGAGGTATATCAAAATCTTGAGAATATTCAAGTAGAGAAACAGCTAATAAAAAGTATAGCTAATAGTTTAGGTGAAGAAATGGCACGAAAAATGTACTATAAATTGCTTCTACTAAAATTTTTATCTGAAATAAAAGCTGTAGAAGAAGGAAAGCTAAAAGCTTTGAAAGGAAAAGAAATAGAAAAACTCTTCAATTCGTTAATTAAGTCTAAGTAAATACCTTTTCTAAACCTGCTTCAACGGCTAGAGAAAGTTTATACTTAAGTTCACCTATTATTTTGCTTTGTTTTTCTTTATGCTCCCACTCAGCAATATAATATTTGTTGGTTTTTTGATTAACTATCACGTAAAGCCTATAAGGAGGTTTCATTACTTTCATTTCACATAGCAGGTAATGTTCTTCAACATCTAGAATTTTTAAAGCGTTCATTCCCATTCTTTCCAACTTTTTAATAAGTTTGAGAATTATTTTTAAATGTGCTTTATTCATTTCTTCTAATTTTTTCTGAAACGATGGGAGTAAGATTACTGTTAACATTCATCCCACTTCTATTTTACCTCTCGTTTTAATTTTGGTAAAATTCTATTTTCTACAAAATCCCTTCCAGCACCAGATAGACTATACAGATATTTACCGTACACCCCTTCTTTTAGCACTCTTCCCTTAAGCGTAGTATTTATAACACCGCTTATTGTGGAAATGTTTACAGATCTCCAATTTTTGGATACTAATTTAGTAAGTTCTTTAAGAGAAACACTCTCTTTAGAAGCATATAGTAACAATGATATCACTTCAGACAAGGATAACCTAGAGGATGGAGACTGTATTACTAGGAAAGGTTTGTCTTCACGATATTCTATAATTCCTTTTAGATTTTCTTTAGTTAGTTCTTCTGTTTTCGTTTCTGGTGGAGGGGTGAGTACTTGTGGTTGAAGAACAATTAGCTTTTTAGTAATTTCATTAAACTTTTTATCGATATACGGTTTTTCACCTTCCATTTCTATTTCTACATTTCCTATTTTTATTCGGAATTTGGCCATTTTCATAGTTATTACTACTTGATTTTAAGTATTTAAATATTGTGTTTATTTAAATAAAGAAAATAAAGACTATACTTACTCAAAAAAAATTCGTTTATTGCGCTATTTTTGGTAAAGGAACTTTAGAACTTTACAGTGGCCCAACCACAGATCTGCTAAATAAAATAAACAAACAAATATTTCTTTATGAGAGGTGAATGTGAAGAACTAATTTGTCATTTTTTGTAGGATGAAATAATAGCTTTACATTTCTCCAAGCGTTAACAAGAAAAAAAGAAAAATAACCGCTATTTTGGTGCCCTTTTTCTATTTCTTTATCGTTGAAAAACATAAAACTTTAAAATTGTTTTATCCTATGTAAAATCGAAAAAGAGAAATTTTATGAGACAAACCAGTTAAAGATGCTTGGCATGTTAAATGTCCTTGCCTGCATCTCTTTACCCTAAAGCCTTAGTGACAAACGTGCTTTGGGTAAACTGGTTTGTCTTTTCACATTCCTTTTTCAATTTAATTGAGAAAAAGTCCATTTAAAATAGATTTAATACTCCTACTAGAGGTAGTTTAAATTAAATTTTTCCACCCGTAATTCAAAATTGTTAATTTTTGCTTCTTCCCTTAAGAGATTTAGTATTTCTTTTTGTTTGTCATTGAGTAAATTTTCTTCAAATCTACTACTTGTTAATTTCAAGACTGCTACCGGATTAAAGTTTTTACCATTTACTACAACGTTATTTAAATTTGTGTATAGAATCATTTTTAAGAGTCCATCCTTTACATCTTCCAAGGAAGGTAAAGGCTTTGTTTTTGAATGTTTTCCTTCGATAAGATAGACGTTGGATTTATTAAATTCTACCTCGTCTACCGTAAAAAAATAATATCCTCCAAGATAATTTCTTATAGTTAACGTGCCTTTTGTACCTTTTAATTTTTCCTTTGGTTGAATAGTCACACTTTCTCTTTCTTGGGCTTTCTTTGCCAATTTTCTTGATAAAGACATGAAAATCTCTTTACTTTTAATTAATTCTTGTATTCTTTTTCTAGCAGTTTCAGTCGAATGCATTTCTACATTTAATTTTTTTGAAATATTCTCATAAGATTCTAAAGCTTTTTTGACTAATTCTCCAATTTTTCCTATCTGTTCCATATTCCAATGAAGTGCGTCAGATTGATAAGAAAGTAAATTAGTAATTTCGTTTTTTATATGTGAAAAATCAAATCTCTGTTCAGTTATTTTGTCTCTATAATTTTTACTTTTCTTAGCATCACGGTAGTAAGAAATTATTACAAAAATTCCAAGTAGACTCGTTAAGGAAATTGTATCCCATTGAAGGAAATCTCTGTCACCGTCTTTACCTTCATCCTTTATTATTGGAATTATAGTAGTCTTTTTACCGGTAAAGTAAAGTGTATCATAAACTCTTGTATAAGGGTAAGATCTTGTTCTTTTTGGTGAAACCCACCAACTTAATGCAATTTGATTTTTCTCGTCGATTTTCAGAATAAAACTTGGTTTTTTGGAGATTGCATTTTCTAATTCACTAATAGGAAATGTTTTTAATGTTTCACAAAGTAGTGGTTTATACTTTATGCTTAGAAGATTTGCTGTTATATTTATTTTCATGTTTCTTCTCCTCTAAATTCTTTTGCAAGAAAGTTCGTAACCTTTTCGCATCTTGCCTTTTTATGAATTCAATTTTTATTTTCGCCAATCTTGTTTGGGAAAAATCAAGTTTCTTTCTAATTATTGGCTCTAATTCTAAATCTATTTCATAACCCCAACTGTTCCGCTCTAATTCTATAGCAACCTTTGTTGTTGTACCACTACCAAGAAATGGATCTAAAATTGTTTCTCCCTTAAAAGTGAACAGTTTGATAAGTCTTCTGGGTATTTCTTCAGGAAATGCTGCAATACCTTTTTCTAATCTATTTCTTAGAGGAAGTACATTTGTAATTTCCCAAACAGTTAAATACCATTTATGTTTTTGAAACTCTTTTAAGTCAATTTTTGAGTCTTCTAGCTCCGAATAAGATAAGGATTGAATTTTTTTCTCATACTCAAACTTACCTTTTTGGAAAATAATTATTTCTTCAAAAATATTGTCTGGATAAAAGTACATTGGGTATGGATGCTGTAAAAGAACTCCACTTCTTCTACTAATTCTTATATAACCTTCTGGCTTTTTCCAAATAATTTTTTCTCTATACTCAAAACCAATTTCAGTCATAATTTTTATTAAATCAGAAACTATGGGAAATAACTTTCCACCTATTCTGACATCCTGAACAACAAAACATGCGACTCTTCCATCTTCAATTACTCTAAATAATTCTTTACCTACACACGATAAAAGCTCTAAATATTCGTCATAGCTTTGAAAGAGACCTGGATAGTCAAAAGGTGCATTGAAATAGGGTGGTGAGGTAACGACAAGTTGTATTGAATTTTTTTCAATTTCATTCATTCTTTTTGCGTCACCAAAAATTATCTTGTGTGTAGTTTCCATAAAATCTACCCCAGACAAATTATTACTTAAACTTAAATACATTTACATTTTATTAATATCTTATTTTTAAAGTCTTTTTCTAAGTGACTATTAATAAATTTTTTAAATTTTTAATCATAGAAGTTCTTAAATATGAGATTAAACGATTACCCTCTTTTCGGTAGAAGAATGACACATTTAGCAAGAAAAGAGTAAAACTCAAAAATTATTTCTAAAAATTTAATAACAAAAACCAAAACTATTAGTGAGGAAAATGGTAAAAGTTGATTACGACCAAAAATGGGATGTATTATACATATACAAGGAAAACGAGAAAGCTAAATTTAGCATAGAGGCTCTAAACAATTTCGTTATCGACATAGGATTTGACGGAAAAGTCGTTGGTTTAGAAATTCTGAACGCATCAAAAGTTTTGAAAGTTGCTAAAAATCAGCTTAAAAACGTTAAAGACGCTAAAATATCCACACTTGTCAGAGACAAAATCTATGGAGTAATTTATACTTTACAACTCGATAAAATCTTGTTAGAAAGCGAATTGCAATTACCTGCCCGAATAAGAGTAAAATAGGATCTTAGACTAGTGGTAAAATTTCGTCTCTAAAATATTTTTCATCCGCACACTTAGGACATCTTGTTTCTTGCCTATAACCATGCCGATAATCTATATAATAACAACCGTGCTCCTTGCAATAGCTGTAGTAGTATTCTATATTTCCAAGACCGTAAGGATCTGTTTTAAAGGCTGGATACTCGCCAAGAAGCCTAATCAAGATCCTTTTCCAGAATGGAATTTCTTCTTTTTTGACTATTCTGGAAAGATGGGACATGCAAATATTTTTTGCTACATTAAAGAATTTAAATTTTTCTTATAGCTATTTCTCAACTTCTATCTTCAGAACCCCATCCCTAAACTCTTTCTTAACAACAGTAGCATTGGCAGGCAAAGGAATTAGCTTAAAGTAAGCTTTATCCCCTGCAAAAGCTTTTATTTCCATGCTCTGCTCGAGCTTTTTAATCTCTATATCTTCTTCCTTAACGTCAGGAAGCTTGATAGAAATTATTTGCTTATTTCCTGAACTTTTGATCTCAGCTTCTGGCTCTTCAGTAACTTTTGGAACTCTAACTTTTTCTTCAGCTTCTTCTTCTATTTCTTCTACACCAGCCTTTACACCAAGCCTTCTCTTCAGCTCAGGCTCTAGCTTCTTGTAATCGCCAAAAGTCTTCACCTCAACCTTAGGCTCTCCACCAGTGCCCCTAATGGTAATGCTAACGCCACTAATCTTACTCTTGGGCTTGGCTCTAAAAGTCGGCATTTCAAAAGAGAATGAAACCATCTTGTCCAGTCTTTCCAACTCTTTGTCAACTTCTTCCCACAAGCTTCTGAAAGGCATTTCAACCCTGCGCTCTACCAGGTCTTCTCCACAGTATGGGCAGAACTGCCATTCATCCTTTACTGGCTCGCCACATGAAGGGCATCTCTTCTTCTTGAACATAAGACCAGCCTAATTATTTTTAGGTATTAGTTTTCTTAATTTAAATAGAAATTTAAAACATTACTACCAAAATTATAAAAGGTGAGAAGTTCATTGATGAAAAACTTATCGTCACGTGCGCCTTACCCTACGCTAATGGCGAACTTCATCTAGGCCACATTACATCAACCTATCTTCCTGCTGACATTTTTGTCAGGTACTGCAGGCTAGCTGGCAAGCATGTAGCTTTCATCTGTGGTAGCGACGACTATGGAACGCCTATACTAGTAGCTGCTGAAAAGGCTGGCAAAAGTCCTGATGCCTACGTGAAAGAATGGCATGAAAAGCATGCTAAGGATTTTGCTGACACAGGAATTTCATTCGACTTCTACTATCACACACACTCACCAGAGCAGAGGCAGTTCGTCCAACAGTTCTTCCTGAACCTGAAAGAAAAGGGCTACATATTCCAGCAGGACGTAGAGCAATATTACTGCGAGAAGGATAAGAAGTTCTTGCCAGACAGGTACGTGAAAGGTACTTGTCCTTTTTGCGGTGCTGAAGAACAGTATGGCGATGGCTGTGAAAAGTGTGGCAGGACCTATTCACCAACAGACTTGAAGGATGCTGTGTGTGCTATATGCGGTAGCAAGCCTGTAGTCAAGCAGAGCAAACACTACTTTTTCAAGCTGTCTCAACTTTCTGATAAGCTGAAAGAATGGTTGGAATCTAACGCAAACTTGCAGCCAGAAGTTAAGAATTATGTGTTGCAGTGGATTAAAGACGGGTTGAAAGACTGGGACGTTACTAGAGATATACCCTGGGGAGTGCCTGTGCCTGGTGAAGAAGGCAAGGTCTTCTACGGCTGGTTCGACAACCATCTGGGTTACATCACATTTGCGCTCAAGTACTTGCAGGAGAAAGGTATAGACGGCAAACAATTCTGGAATTCTGCAAGGATATACCACTTCATCGGCAAAGACATAGTCTACCACCATTATCTTTTCTTGCCTGCTATGCGCTTAGCTGAAGGAAGCTTTAAGCTGCCTGAATTTATACCTACACGCGGGCACTTGCTCTTAGAAGGTGAAAAGTTTTCGAAGAGCAGGAAGCACTACGTAAGCTTGAGAGATTTTCTCGAGCAGTATCCTGCAGACTATCTGAGGTACTACTTAGCTTCTATTACTACTTACAGTCAGGCGGACGTAAACTTCAGCTGGAAGGAGTTTGAAGCAAAGATAAACGGTGAACTTGTCGATAATATAGGCAATTTCATCCATCGGGCTCTAAGCTTTGTCTGGAATAACTTTGAGGGATTTGTGCCTGAGCCTGCCGGCTACAGTAGTGCAGACAAAGAGATGGAAGAGAGAATTAAAAGCATACCAGAAGAAGTAGGTAAGCTGATAGAAGCAAACGAACTGAACAAAGCGCTAAAAGCAGTTGCAGATTTTTCTGCTTTCTGCAACCAGTACTTCCAGAAGAAAGAACCTTGGAAGACAAAGGATGCTACCTGCCTGTACTTGGCAGTAAACGCTGTGAGGACTTTAGCAGTTTTGCTCGAACCTTTCATACCATTTTCTACAGCAAGGATATACCAGCAGCTTGGTATAGAAACAAAAGAATGGTCTTCTGCAAGCAAACTAGAAATAGAGCCTGGGCACAAGATAAAAAAGCCTGAAGTACTTTTTAAGAAAGTAAAGATCTAATGGTTTTATGGAGTTTAAGTATTTGGGTAAAACAGGGGAAAAGATTCCTGTAATAGGGATGGGAACCTGGAAGATTGGGGGAGGATGGTATTCTACAGATTATTCGAAAGATAGAGAAGCTGTAGAAGCTCTTAGACTTGGCCTCAAACTTGGAATGAAGTTTATAGATACAGCTGAAGGATATGGAAAGGGACATGCTGAAGAACTTGTTGGAGAAACTGTTAAGAACGAAAAAGATGTTTTTATAGCAACAAAAGTCTCACCAGAGCACTTTAAGTACGAGGATGTAATTAAATCTTGCGAAGCTAGCTTGAAAAGATTAAAAGTAAAGCAAGTAGACTTGTACCAGCTTCATTGGCCTAACCCTAATGTACCAATAGAAGAAACTATGAAGGCAATGGAAAAATTGGTAGAGGAGGGTAAGATAAGATATATAGGAGTTAGTAACTTCTCTGTGGAAGAGATGAAGAAAGCTCAGGAGGCTTTATCGAAGTATGAAATAGTTTCTAACCAAGTTGAGTATAGCCTGCTGTGCAGGGATGTAGAGAAAGATGTATTGCCCTTCTGTCAGAAGGAGAAGATTACCTTGATAGCTTACAGCCCTTTAGCACAAGGAAAAATTTTCAAGTATTCAAAGGCTTTTGAAGAGGTTTGTAGGAAGTATAACAAGACAATCTCACAAGTTGCTCTTAACTGGCTGATACAGAAGAAACAAGTAGTTGCGATTCCTAAGGCCATTAATCCTGAGCATGTAAAAGATAATATAGGCGCAATAGGATGGAAGCTTAGAAAAGAAGATATAAAAAGGCTAGAAGCTATGGCTGAAAAGTACAAACAAAAAAACTTAGCTTCTACTTTAAAACTCCCAATATTCTGACATCTCTATTTACCAAAAGAATTTTTAGCTTTGTCGTACGTACGACAATAAACTTTTCAGCCTACTTCACACTACCAAACAGAACTTTTAAAATTGAAAAGCTATATTACTTTAAAACTTCCAGCCTTCCTGACTTAGGTATGTTCAGCTGCAGCTTGTCCCTGAACTTCGTGACATAAGCACCTACTACTCTCACTCTGTCACCTACTGTTACTGAGTTTATCTGCTTCTCCCACAAGGAAACGCTTATCTGCCCAGTCTCGTCTTCCAGAGTAGCATCAGCCACTGTTCTCGGCCCATACCTTGTCTGAACGTCCCTACTTTCTGATACATCAACTACCTTTGCCTCAACAGAAACATTGCTCATGCCAGCAACTATATCGCTTATCTTCATTTTCTCACCAATAGTTTAAGGTAATACTTAAATTTATTCTTTACATGTAGTTCAAAAGTCCTTGTCTGACTTCAAGCTTTTCTCCCAGCTTCAGGCTTTTTACCTGACTTGGAAACGTTTCTTTCATCCTTATGCAGTTCTCTGGAGTTGTATGCAAAGGTAGAATTACCTTAGGCTTTACCTCTCTCACCATCCACTCAAAGTCAGGACCACTCAGATGGCCTGAAGAATGAAAATGATGCTTTTCTATGTTGAAGTACTTCAGCCAATTCTCTATCCTCTGAGCTTCTATCTCTTCTTCCTCGTTGTACGGCTCTGAGACTGAAGAGATCATGACTGCTTCTTTTAAAGGTGAAAGGTCTATGAGCTTTCCAAAATCGTTGTAGGTCAGATGAATCAAGTACCTTTCAGGATGAGAACGAATTCCCTCGTCTGACACATGCTCTAGCTCTGGCGGTCTTCCTCTCATCCTTGTCCTTGCTCTTCTATGAAAAAGTGCAACGTTGTCGAGTATATGCGGATAATAGTCTTCGAAATACTTCCAGTAGGTTGCATATCTTTTAGAAGTTAGTAAAGTTCTTCCTGTTGCTTCTGCAACCTTCTTGAAAGTGTTCAATCTATAAACGTCTCTGTACTGGAAGTCGACAAAAACAAAACCTTTTGCTGATCTTACTATCTGCTCACTCTGCCATCTAACATCCTCTTCTGTCAGCGTAGCTTCTTCATCCAACCTAGTTCCTTCCACAGCCAGTACGTCAGGCCTTTCCTCTTTCAACCTTTCGACAAAGTAAAAGCTTTTTTCTGCATTCGGTCCGTGAAACCTTATGTCACCAGTATATCCTATGGTAGCGTCAGACGTGTAAAGTATACAACCACAAGCATCTGGTATGCTGTGATCAACGCTGTAAAGCTCGCAATCGATACTGTCTACAGAAAAGTTTGTCCTTCTCTCGAACTTTCTCTCTACAGGCTTTGGAGGAATTTTTTCCTGAATCATCGTCCTGTAGTACACAGGCTTTCTGTTTGGATCTTTCTTCGTAGGCTTGGGGAACTTCATGTTCCTGAAGATTATTTCCCTTTCAGGATCGTAGCTTTCTGTGTAGGATGTCATTTCAGTCTCGAACGACTTTTTGCTAACCATCTCAAAAGCTTTTATTCCTTTGTAAGTTGGAGCAGAGCAGAAGACCCTTATGTCAGGATGTAAAAACGGAAGATAGCCACAATGGTCTATGTGAGAATGAGAAACTATAGTTGCTGCAGGCTTTTCTCCGCTCTGACTTTTCACCAAGTCTTCACGATAGACGTTTAGTCTCGGCACCAATCCTAGCTCCCAATAATCTCTAAAGGAATTTGGCCTGTGAAACTCGTTGAAAAATTTTCTGTACTGGTTGAAAGACTTTCCAAAGTCTACCAGCAAAGAAGTGCCTTTATCCTCTAAAAAGATTATGTTTCCTCCTATCTCGTTAACTCCGCCATAAAGCGTTATGCTGGTCATATTCTTTTTAATTTGAGAGTAAAAGATTTATCCTTTTAAGCGAACTTTTTCATTAGTTCTTATGCGTGGTGACTTAGGACCTGAAAGAGTTCCACTTGCTAGACTAAAGAAGAGGTACAACTGCGAAAAGATTCTGAAAGAAATAGCTGCCAAATTAGAAGAATCTTCTAGAAAAGCATGGTCCCAAGCAAAAAAGGGTAGTCTGCAAAAAGTCTATTGCACAATCGGTCTACCAATTCCTGAAGAAGATCCAAAGATTCTCGGAGACTTTCCTTCAAAAGTCTATGAAGTTCCTCCAAAGACAGTTCAACCTGCCTCGATACTTCCAAACAGGAAATGGAAAAATTTCTCGATAGGCTACTTTACTTTCTACTCAAACCCTTATTGTAAGGAGGATATACTAACTACTTTAGAACTTTTGTTAGAGCATGAAAGAATAAACTACTTGCCATTCATCGGAGAAGAAGACGGTATTATGGACTTTTCAAGAAATTTTGAAACTGGGGAGACAAAGCTTTACCTCTATCCTTTGCACAAGACAAACTTTAAAAGGGAAAAACTAGAGCCTCCTTTCAAAAGCTACTATGATTTTCTTCCTTATTACTTGAATGTTATCGATGTTATGGGGAAAATGTACAAGAAAGAGCTTTATGAGAACACAAACCTTGCATTGTCAAGAATTTCTGAAGACTTGGTATGGACTAGAAGGACAAAAGATGGAAAGGATATACGCGCTAATTCTCTTTCCGAGCTCTTAGACTTAGTCTCGTGGGGAGTTTTTGAGTTTTTCTTGGAAAACAACAAATGCCTTCTAGAACAGACAGACTGTAGAGCATGCGAGAAGAACTGTTGGCCAAACGTTACTGTAGACATAGACCCTGGCCTAAAAGTTCCTCAAGCTAAGCTTTTGTCTGTGCTAGACACGATCCACAAAAATTTTGAAGATGAAGACGTTAAGTATACAACAAAGTTTACTGGAAAAAGAGGCTTTCACATTACTGCCTACTTCAACGATTTTAAGCTTCCTGAGTCAAACTACATTCCGCTGAGAGTGTTGAGACATGCAGAAGAAATGTCCGTAAAGCAGCTCAAACAAGTAGTTGAAAATTTATCGAAAGATCCTTTTGAAGTTGCCAGAGATTTCATAAGATGTAAAACAGAGCAGTGGAAAAACGTTGGAAACCTTGATTTCCTTGTTCACGACTTTTCTACCTTTGATGGTATGGAGTACACGAAAGTGGATGCTTCAAGTGTAAAGAGAAGAGGCTACCATAGGGCTTACTACAGTCTGACTACAAAAGTAACAGCCTGCTTGCCTGTGTGCACAAACGGAATTAAGCTTGATAAAGAATTGTTTGAAAAAATGAAAAGGATATCCTCCAACCCTTGGGAAATTCTGAAGTATGAAAAAGAGCTTATGGATGTTGATGTAAAGTACAACGACCCTAGCTACGTGAAAGATTTTCTAGAAGAATACGAGAGGAAAATTTTTGAAAGGCAGTTCAATAAAGTTAAAAGTAGGATAGGAATTTAAAGTTTAAGCTTGTGTTTAAAGTCAGCTTTTCTTGCTTTCTCTAGTGGCCAAGCATCTTCTATTAGCATGTCTGGCACGTCTCCGTCTAGCACAGGATAAGCTAGCTTGCAGTTGTTGCATACTAGAAACATGCCTTGTTCTTTCACGTCGCCCTTGCATTTAGGACAAGCTAGTATTTTTAGTAGATCTTTAGCCAACATAAAAAACATTTTGTTTTTAAAATATTTAATAAGTGGATTTAGAATAAGAACTAGGTAAGAGACTAGAAGCTTTTTTGAAAATATTGCAAAAGAGTTAAAAGTAGTTGAAACACATGTACTAGCCTTTGAAATTCCTGAAAATAAAATTTCCTGAGGATAACGTTTACTTTTCTATTTTAAGATGTTTGTGTGAAAGCAATTCTGGGATTAAGTATAAACAATTTAAAAAGATGATTGGTGAAGAAATCGCAGTAAAGTTGAGAAAACTGAAGAGAGAGGGGATAGTTGACTACAGGGATAAGAGATACTGGCTGAAAAATAAAGAGTTGTGTAAGTTGTTTAGTGATTAAATTTTCAGTCCTAGAACTAAATGAGTTTTGGATATACCCCTTTCTCCATGAATACCCTATCTGTCCGAATAGCAGTGCCACGCTTAGCCTTAATCATTTCCTCGCTAGAAAGCTTTGCTATCCCTAAAGCAACCAATTCTTCCTTCAAGCTGTAAACTGCTACTGTTTCTCCTCTAACAATGCCTTCTTGCACTCTTACTAAACCTTTCGGATATACTGGTGCACCGTTGCATATGCTGTAGATAGCTGAATCTTTAACAAAAACTTTCTTCACGTGTTGTATAGCATATTCTACTGGCAAAAGGATCTTCCTTAACATCTTTTCCTCACCTTCCTTCCAGAACTCGTAAGCATCTTTTATCTCAAGCAAGCTGTGTGCCTGGTCCTCTGTAAAGTTGCCAGCCTTAGTCCTTCTTAGCTCTTTCATGTGTGCTCCAACACCTAAAGTTTTCCCAAGGTCGCTACAAAGCTTCCTTATGTAAACTCCTGCCTGGCAACCTACTCTAAACAGCACGTCCTGTCCTTCTTTTTCTAGAACGTCAAAAAAGTAGACTGAACGCTCCCTCGGCCTTCTAGCAACGGCAGACTTTACTGGTGGTACTTGAACTATCTTCCCGACAAACTTTTCTGCTATAACTTTTCTCAGTGTTTCGATGTCAACATCATGGTGCAAATGCATTACACCAACGTATTCTTTGCCCAGTCCGCCAAGCACTGGCATTGCTTTTACTGCATTGCCCAAAGCTACAGGCAGAACACCAGTAACAGCTGGATCTAGAGTGCCTGCATGACCTGCTTTAGCTACTTGAAAAATTTCCTTAACCCATTTGGTTATTTGATGGCTTGTAGGACCTGCATGCTTGTCCAGAATTATTACTGCAGTGTTTATCAGCTCTTCCATGCTCCTTGCTTCAGGCGGCTTACCATAGTTTAGGTCTGTTTCTTCTTCTGCCTTGATCAGCCACATATTCTTGAAATTTGTCCCAGAAGTATTAAGCTTTATGAAAACTAACCGAAAGTTGCGCTGACCCAATCCCCAACATAGTGTGTTATGGCTACAACAACCAAAGCAATAATTAAATGCTCAAAAACTACCTTCCAAACTTTTTTCTTCTGTTGTTTAGCAATACGAAAACTAAATAAGCTTAATAAAAATAAGCCCCATATAACGCTTGCAATAATTGCTGTAGAGAGCTCAAAAAGCAAAATCGGGATTATGAAAGTCGAAGCGAAAATAAGCTTCGAGAGAAATGTTGAGATAGTTGATTGCCAAATCTCTTTTTCCGTGTGTTTGTTTTCTGATTCTTCTGAAATGTGTATTCCCAAAGCATCCGAAAAAGCATCAGCAATTGCTATTGTCAATATGCCACCGATAACAGCAGGTTGTGAATGAGTTCCCGAGTGAAGACCAACTATCAAGCCAAGGGTTGTTATTATTCCAGAAGTTAAGCCAAAGCTAAACCCTATTTTGAAAGAATGCTTCATAAATTAAATTTTAAATTCCAATTAAAATATAGCAAACAGGTTCTGTTGGCCATGATAAATTTGCTTCAGAAGTATTAAACTTTTAGAGAAACTGCCTTGCTCCGTTCTTGTGATTCACAGCTTGTTCCCTCATTGCTCTACACAGGCTTAAGAGCAAGGCAATAATAAATTGGTTTTCTTTAGATATAAGTTTTGGTCTGCAGACAGACGTGAAAGGATAAATAGATTGTAACAAACTATTTAAGTAATGGCAGAAGAAAAATTGAAAAAGTGTAAAGACAAAAAAGAATTCGTCGACCTTCTTAATAAATACTTGACTACTGCTCTTCAGGATACTTTTGATAGAAAAGTTGGAATGACCCATCATGCACTTTATGAAGGTATCCTTCTTTTTACTTCAGAATTTTTGAACGGAATAAGAAACGAAAAGAGCTACAAAAAAGCTGTAAAGTGGGCTCTGAAAAAGTATAGGGATGGGTCTGATGTGTTGGAAAAAAGACTTGAAGCTGGAATCGAAGAAACTGTAGAGTGTATTGTAAAAGCTTATCCAGTGATAAAAAAGCTTCCTGGGGATTATGATTTTGCAGAAGAGCTGAAGTTTGCCGGAAATTACGATTTTGCAGAAAAGTTGAAAAAGAGTAGCAGTAAAAAAGAAGACTATGTAGTTTGAGTCACAATAAAAATGTATGAAGAAAAGTTTTTAAGATTTGCACTAAAGCTCTAAAAGCAAATATATACGAATTTCTAAATTAATTTCTAGGGGACAGTTGATTATTATGGGAACGAATTTAAAAAGAGTTTATCTCGCTGAAACCCTGATGATAATTGGAATTTTGCTTTTATTCGCAATTCTCTTTAGACATTTCTTCTTATCTATTTTATTGCCAGTGATTGGTCTCATTTTAATTCTTGTCGGTACGTTTTTAGAGTATACCGAGATAAAATGGTACTGGTTTGTAATTTTTATTATAATTCTTATTTTAATGTTTCTTTATATGTTTTTTTATGCTCGATGCCGTTATTATCGATGCTGGTAGCCTTGCTATTTTGAGTTCGAGAAAAATGTAGGTGAGAAAGCTAGTATAGTTGACATCTATACACTTTTTGCTGGTGTTGTTCTACTAATCTTTGGTGTCTGGTTTATCTTGGAAAGAATTGTATTATTGCCTAAAGTTTAGCGTATACGTATACGGTCCTATATAAAAACTTTTCGGTTAACTTATATAGAAGTGATACACGTGTATCAGTATGACACCAGAAAAAACCCAACAAAAAGCTCTAAAATGGTTGGACGAAGTAGCAGTATGCATTTTTCACTCTAAAAAATTATTGGTGAATAAGCTTTTCCCTTGTGGCAGTAAGAGTAGAAAAAAGTAACTATTGGAGATAGATAATATTAATTAATAGTCTATAACAAAATTTGGTGGAAACCTTGAAATTTATACCAAGAATAAAAGAAAAGAGATGGAACATAAAATTAGAAAAAGAAGTGAGTAAATGGAAAAGTCCTTAATAATAGAAGCAGATAACATACCAAGTAATGTAAGACTGATCCTTAAAAAAGGTAGACAATCCTCTCTTGTGTCACAAGCTATGGAGAAATATGAAACGATTAAAACTTTAGCTAGGAAGTTAAATGTAGACCGAAGCACGATCTATTGTTGGAAAAAAGAATGGTGGTTTATGCAGGTTAAGTATCTTAGAAAAATATTTGCATTGTTGAATAAAGATCTGAATGAAATAAATTCATCAATAGTCGGCATAAAAGATCAAAGCCGAATTACTGTTTTTTTAAAGAAAAAATTACCTTTCGAAGTGCCAATTGAATTAATAGCACATCTTCAAGGAGATGGAAGTGTAAGAAAAAGAGATGGTAGTTGTAGTTATATCAACGAGCAATCTTTACTAGTTGATTCGTTTATAAATGTTGTTAGAAAAATTTTTAATACACCATTTAACACTTGTGAAACTAATGGATGTATACAGGTTAACCTTCCTGCTGTGATAGGAAAAATTCTGGTTTCAAAATTTGGAGGATTTGGTAGTAAAGAATTCGTTATACCTAACATCAAAAATGAAAGTAATATAAAGAAATATCTTCGGGCTATTTTCGATGATGAAGGCTCAGTTATAGAAGACAAAAAGAAGTATCGTTATTTATCTTTAAAATTGTGCAATAGTGCTGCCCTTAGAAAGATAAAAAGGTTTCTTTTCAAGTTGGGAATTAATTCGCACATTTATACATATAAAAATGAGCTTAGGATATCGGGATTTCAAAATATTCTTCTATTTGCAAGAAAAGTAAATTTCACACATCCTCTACAAAAAGAGAAATTAAAAAAATTGCTAAACAATTATAAATTAAAAATTTGGTGAGTATTTGAGGTTTATGCCCAAAATTACAGATATAAGATTTAATTTCGAGTTAGAAAAGAAAATATTCAAAAAATGGGAAAAGGAAAAAATTTACAAATTCAATTTGAAGTTGAGGAAGAAAATTTTTTCAATTGATACTCCACCGCCTTATCCATCTGGTCCAATTTGGCACATAGGAGCTGTAGCCCACTATTCCCAGATAGACATGATAGCAAGAACAGCTCGTATGCTTGGTTTTAACGTATTCTTCCCAATAGGCATAGATCGCAACGGCATAGGTGTAGAAAGGTATGCTGAAAAAAGGTTTAACATTAGTTTGCACGAAATGCCAAGAGAGGAGTTTTTATCTTATTGTAAAAAGGCTCTGGACGAGCTTGAAGCTGAAATGATAGACATAATGAAAAGTTTGGGTATATCCGGTGATTTTGAAAATTATTATCAAACTGATTCTGAAAGCTACAGGAAGCTTACACAAGCCACTTTTATAGAGCTTTGGAACAAAGGACTGGTGTACACTGATACTAGGCCAAACAACTTCTGTCCCAACTGTAGAACTACTATAGCTGATGCAGAAGTTATCTATGAAGAGTTGCAGACAGAGCTTGTTTACGTGAAGTTTAAAGTGAGGGAAACAAAAGAAGACCTGATAGTAGCAACGACAAGGCCTGAGCTAATCTGTGCATGCCAAGCTGTTCTTGTACATCCTGAAGACGAAAGGTACAAACGTTTTGTTGGAAGACATGCTGTAATCCCAGTCTACGGAAGAGAAGTGCCGATACTTGCAAACACTTCTGTAGACCCTAAGTTTGGTTCTGGCGTGGTAATGATATGCAGTTACGGGGATTCTGAAGACGTAAGGCTTTTTAGAGAGCTCAAGCTACAAGAGATAGTTGCTGTAGACGAAGAGGGAAAAATGACGAAGAATGCAGGTGTTTATTCTGGTCTAACAACAAAAGAAGCAAGAAAACAGATAGTAGAAGATCTAGAAAAGAATGGCCTGTTGGTGAAAACGGAATCGATAACTCACAGAACTCCTGTCTGTGAGAAGTGTCGCACGCCAATAGAAATAATTCCGATGAACGAGTTCTACCTAAAGCAACTGCCTTTCAAGGACAGCATAAGGAAGTGTGGCGAAGCTATGATTTTCTATCCTGAAATGCATAGACAGCTCTTGTTAAACTGGATAGATTCTATAACTATAGACTGGCCTATAAGCAGAAGGAGATACTATGCGACTGAAATACCTGTCTGGTACTGCAAAAGCTGTGGGCAGCCCCAAGTACCAAATCCTGGAAAATACTACAAACCTTGGAAAGATAAGCCACCGTTTGAAAAGTGTAGCAACTGCGGCGGAAAAGATTTTATCGGTGAGACTAGAACTTTCGACACATGGTTTGACTCGAGTATATCTCCACTTTTCATTTCTAAGTATTCGCAAGACGAAAAGTTTTTCAAGAGAGCTTATCCTGTCAGCATGAGACCACAAGGCAAAGATATAGTCAGAACATGGCTTTACTATAGCTTGCTGAGATGTTACTTGGCAGTTGGTGTCTTCCCCTTCAAGGCAGCATGGATATCAGGCTACTGTGTGGACGAGAAGGGAGAGAAGATGAGCAAAAGCAAAGGCAATGTAATAGACCCTGAACCAATAATAGAAAAGTACGGAGCAGATGCTTTCAGGTTTTGGTCTGCTCAAGAAGCTAGTCTAGGCTTTGACTTTAGAGCTTCTGAAGAGAGGATAGCCAATGCTAGCAAGTTCTTGACAAAGCTTTGGAACATAGCTAGATTTATTTCCATGTTTCCTGTTGTCAAGAAAGCAAAGCTGATGCCTACCGATGAATGGATACTTGGTGAGCTTGCTGAGACTGCTAAGGCTGCTCAGGAAGGGTACAAAAACTTTAACTTTTTCATTCCAGCAACAAGGATGAGAGAGTTTCTTTGGAACTTGTTCGCCAACCATTACATAGAGATGGTTAAAGCAAGAGCATACGGAAAAGGCTTTTCAAAACAAGAGCAGAAAGCTGCTTGGTTTACTCTCCACGCATGCTTAAGAATTTCTTTAAAGCTGCTTGCACCGATAATTCCTTTTGTTACTGACTACATCTGGAGAAGCTTGTACAGCAATAAAAGCATTCACACAGAAAAGTTTGAAAAGATTCCCTGGAAGAAAAAAGAAAAGCTGACAGAGCAGATAGTTGACTTCAACTCAAAAATCTGGGGGATAAAGAAAGAGAAGGGTGTGCCGCTTACTGCAGAAATTCAGATAATCATACCAAAAGAATTGAAGAAGATGGAGAAGGATTTGAAAGCGATGCACAACATCAAAGGCTGACTTTTTAAAAGCATTTTGCGTATAATAAAGTATGATAGAAAACGTATGGCTTGTTGCATTGTTCAACCTCTTGCCTACCACAGAACAGATAGGTGGGATAGCAGTAGGCTTATCTCTAGGCTTGAACCCTTTGTTAGTGCTTTTTGTTTCACTGACAATAAACTGCTTTCTCTTCTTCCCTGTTTATTTTGGTCTGGAAGCTTTCTACGAAAGAGCTCTCGTCAGGATAAAGATTTTGAAAAAGTATCTAGAAAGAACGAGAAAAAAAGGCAAACCTTATGTTGATAAGTATGGCGTGCTTGGCCTAACTCTTTTCATAGCTTTGCCAACGCCGTTGACTGGAACTTATACTGCTTCTGCTCTAAGTTGGTTTTTGGGGCTTGACTGGAAGAGGTCTTTCCTCGCGATAATCTTAGGCTCTTCCGTAGGCGCTCTTATAATTTTCTTGAGCTATTTTGGAATTTTTTATGTGTTGAAAGCGTTGATAGGTGTTTGAATGAAGCAGGAAGAAATTTTAAAGCTGAAAAAGCTGATAAGAGAGTTGGAAAGCTATAAGGGTAGGCATACAGAGCTTATATCAGTCTACGTGCCAGCTGGAGCCAACATAGTAGACGTTGCAAACCAGCTCTTTGAAGAAAAAGGAACTGCAAGCAACATCAAGAGCAAGAGCACTAGAAAGAATGTTTTAACTGCTCTGGAAAAGATCATACAACACTTAAAACTTTTTAGAGAAACACCACCTAACGGTTTAGTAGTTTTCTGTGGAAACATATCTCCAGTAGAAGGGAAGGAAGATATACGCTTATGGAGCTTTGAGCCACCCGAAAAACTTTCCACAAAGCTTTACTGGTGTGACCAAGTTTTTGTGCTGGACCCCTTAAAGGAAATGCTGAGTGAAAAAGAAATTTTTGGGCTAATAGTTTTAGATGCTCGAGAAGCAAACATAGGCCTGTTAGAAGGTAAGAAAATTGTGCCGCTGAAGCATCTTGAATCGACTGTACCAAGCAAGACTGTAAAAGGTGGGATGTCACAAGGTCGCTTTGATAGGTTGAGAGAAGATGCGATAAACGAATTTTTAACAAAGGTTGGAGAGGAAGCTTCAAACCTTTTCCTGAAGCAAGAAAAGCTTGTTGGAATTATCGTAGGTGGTCCTGGGCCTATAAAGGAGAGGTTCGTTAAAGAAGGTTATCTCAACTACATGATCCAGAAAAAGGTGCTTGGAATTAAAGACACAGGATATACCGGTGAATATGGTCTGGAAGAGCTTGTAAAGAGGTCTGAAGACTTGATAAAAGAAACTGCACTTGCCAAGGAGAGAGATTTGATGAAGAGATTTTTTGTTGAAATTAGTAAGGAAGGATTGGCTGTTTATGGTGAAGAAAAAGTGAAGGCTGCATTGAATGCTGGTGCAGTAGAAACTCTGCTAATTTCAGAAGAATACCCAAGCAGTAAGGCTGAAGATTTGTTAAAGCTTGCTGAAGAACTTGGTGTTGCTACTGCTTTCATTTCTGTAGACACTTCTGAAGGTAAAGAGTTTTTCAGGCTTGGAGGAGTTGGAGCTCTACTTAGGTTCAAGACCGAGTAAGTAGCTGAGCAAAGTTTCTTCGTCAATCTTTTCTAACTTTTTGTTTCTAACTATCACAGTAGGAGTTTTCTTTACACCCTTTAAGTATGCCAAGATCTTTCCTTCAAAGTAGTTCACGTCACGAACTTTAAGGTTTACACCAGCCTTTTGAGCAACCTTTTGAGCTATTTCAAGAGCCTTTCTATCTTCTTCTGGAAGGATGCTGATAGTGTAGGAAGCTTTTGGTAGCACATCCCAAGGTACTACATCCCACCTACTAAAAGGTGTATAGCTCGGTATTATTGGACCTGTAGCAATAGTCACCGTTTCGTTCTTTACGTAGATTTCTACGCTTTTCATCAATAAAATAATTGAGAAAAAAAGATTAAAGTTTTGATTCCTCTTTTTAATTTTAGATAAAGTATGCTATTTGGAGATAAAAGTGAGAAGATGGGGATTATAGACGTTGCATTCGTAGATTTTTTTACTTTTCTCTGTAAGTCCCGTAAGGATAAATGTAAAAAAATTATTAAGCAGAATTTTTTCGGTGAGAAGGTTACTTATTTATTGGACGAGCCTTATGATTTTTGTTCCTGCCGATATAAAGATAATACTTTTGAACCACTCTGGATGGTCAAGAAAATAGGTAGAAGAGAAGTAGAATTTATTACTTTAATGTATAAAGTTGCTGATACTGTAGAGAAAGCCAAAAAGTCTAAAGTTGTAAAAACGATATTAGAAAGCTATAAAAAACCAGAAATAACTGCAGAGCAAGTTGAAAGGAGGCTTTTTTCGGAGATAAGTAAAATTTCAAAGAGTGTTCAACAAGAAGAGTTAGAAGGTGAGGATTTTATTCTCTTTTACTCAAAACCAGCTAAAAAGTTAGCTTTAGGAATTTACAGTCAAGACCTTTTCGAAAAATTAAAGAAATTGGGAGAAGAGTACCTTAAATAAATGTCCTTTAGGTATAAATTTTGGAAAGAGAAAAATTAAAGTATGAAAGTTTGGTTAAGAATTTTAGTTAGCCTTTTCTTAATTTTTGTTTCTTTAGCCGTGCTTCAACTTTTAAAAAGTTTACCACCCTCACCAGCTGGTCAGTTCTTGTTAGTCGGTAGCAGTACAGCACTCACTATCGGAGGCTTACTCCTTCTTTCGACTCTTCTGTTGGTGGCACAACTCTCAAAAGAAAGAGGTAAGGTTGACGTTCAGTTCTCCGAGACCTTTCTCCCTCTTCTCTTCGACATTTATAAAAAAGGTGTTGTGAGTGAAGAAGACGTTTATAAGATTAAGGAAATAGCGAAAGAACCTGCTAGGTACGGTGTAAAACCAGCCAAGTTTCTATACGAAGCTTCGCCCAAGACAGTTAGGTATTGCATGGAGTATATGACACAGCCAAACCATATAGCTTGGGTAAGAAGAGAAGTAGAAGCTGGGAAGAGTGGTATAAGCCTTGTTAGAACGTTGTTCTCTCACTTACTGGAGCATCAACAGATTAAAGACGAAAAGGATAAATACCTTGCGATGAAGTATTTAAGATGATGATAGAGGATAAGCTAGCAAAATGTAAGGATAAGAAGGAGTGCTTCGATGTAATTAAAGAACATCTAGCGAGTATGTTCAGTACATCAAATAATATGGAACTGACTAATCTACTCTATAATTCTGTTCTTGTCTACACTTCAGAATTCTTAGACGGGAAGAGAAATTCTGAAAGTTATGAGAGGGCTGTAGACCGTATTTTGGGAAAGTACAAGGAATACTCTGAAAAAGATGAAGAAGTTGTCTGGAGAGTAGAAGACGTGAGGAAAAGTATTTTGAAGGCTTATCCAAGAATAAAGGATCTTCCTGGTGAATGTGACTACTGGGATGAGATAATAAGAGGAGTAAAAAATATTGAGAAGAAAGAAATCGAGAGGAAAAAAGAGTATGTAGTTTAAGTTTGATATTTTTTATACTTTTTCATCGATAGAAAGATTAAAGCTTTAACTTTTGAATGGTTCTATCGATTGCTATCTTTGTATCTTCCCATTTAAGTAATGCTTTTGCTTCTTCAGCACTACACCACTTGTATCCATCATGCTCTTCTGACAGCCTTATTTCTGTGTTTGGTTCTACTTATACAGCAAAAACCCACTCTTTTATTTTCTGTTGCCCTTGGTACCATTCGTAGAAATACACATCTTCCACTATTCGTTTTATCTGTTGCTCGCCTATATCAATTTCTTCCTTCAACTCTCTCTTTAGCGTATCTAACAAACTTTCTCCTTCTTCCACACCTCCAGAAAGATTCTGCCAAAAACCTCCTTTTTCTGGAACCCTATGAAGTATAAGAAACTCTAAAGAGGGTTTTCGACTAAATATCACTGCCTGCACTTCTAACGGGAGTCTCATAAAAATGTTTCTTGAAAATAAAACACTTAAATAAGTTTAACTATTAACTTTAGACCATAGTGATTAGAATGTTTAAAGCTGTTGTATTTGACTTGGACGGAACACTCGTTCGTACTAGGCCTGCCTACAGGCACAAGACAGTAAAGAGTACTGTAGAAGAATTAGGTGCAAAGCCAAAAATTGACTTAGAGCATTTTGTTGATAAGTTTTGGTTCGAAGAAGACAGAGATGAAATAATTTCTAAATATCTCAACGTAGACCCAAAAGAGTTTTGGAAAGCATTTAGGAAGTATGATTTGGTAGAAATAAGAAAACAGTTTACAGAAGCTTACGAGGATGTAGGCTTTATTCAAAAGTTGAAAGAAAAAGGTTATAAGACAGGCATAGTAACTGGTTCACCAGAAAGAATAGCATCCATGGAAATTGAATTTTTGGGAAGAGAAAACTTTGATGCCATAATAATTGCAAACCCGGAATGTAATGACGTAAGACCTAAGCCAGACCCTCATGGAATAGAGCTGTGTTTACAAAAGCTTGACGTACCTTTTGCCGCAACTATCTATGTAGATAATTCAGTCGGCGGTATACTAGCAGCGAAAAAAGCTGGTGTGTATGACGTGCTAGTGGATAGGAGAGAGTATTGCTGTGACTTGAAAAAACTAAGGCCTAGCTTGGTCATAAACTCTTTGTACGACTTGGAAACTATTTTAAAGCTTTAACGTCCAATTCTATCTTATGATAAAATATCCTTCCCGTGGGAGCTACAGCTTTCTAGGGCTGGAGAGTGTAAAACCTGAAGAAGCAGACATGATAATCTTTCCTGTACCGTACGATTCTACAACTAGCTACAGACCTGGAACGAGATTCGGACCAAGAGCTATAATCCTTGCATCAAACGAAATTGAAACGTTCGACCTAGAAACGAAGAAAGATCTCACGCAACTAAAGTTTTGCACACTACCTGAGCTAGAGCCTGATGTAAGCTCTCCAGAAGCTATGGTAGATGCTGTGTCTAGTGTTTGTGAGCAAATAGTAAAAATGAAAAAGTTTTTTGTAATGCTAGGTGGTGAACATACGATTACTATCGGTAGTGTGAAAGCTCTTTCAAAAAATTTCAAGAACTTGTCTGTAGTTTGCCTGGACGCTCATGCTGACTTGAGAGAAAGCTTTCAGAACAGTAGCTACAGTCATGCATGCACGATGAGAAGAGTGTTGGAAATTTGTGAAGATGTTGTTTGGGTTGGTACTAGGAGCATGTGTGAAGAAGAGTATGAATTTGCCAATAAGCAGAAGTTAAAAATTTACCCGAAAACTGAAAGCTTGGATGAAATAATAGACAGTTGTAAAGAGAACGTTTATCTTAGCATAGACTTGGATGTTTTTGACCCATCTATCATTCCTGGTGTTGGCACTCCAGTAGCAAACGGACTCAATTGGGAAGATGTGCTAAAATTGATTAGAAAATTGTGTGAAGAAAAAAATCTAGTTGCTGCTGATGTTGTTGAGCTACTTCCTCAACCTTTCACCAGCTCTGAAGACTTGGCTGCCCAGCTCTTAACAAAGCTCATAGCTTACAGGTTTTTAAAATGGAAGAAGAGCTAATTGAAGCTGTTTATCTTGCAATAGATGAAATTACAAAAAGTTTTGCTAGCGATAGAGTAAGAATAAGATTGAGAAAAGATTTTTACCCTGCATTCTTATCAAAGCTAAAACAAAAGGATTTGATTACATTAGAAGTTTCAGAAAGGTTTGCATACTCCCTTCTAAAAAGTTTAACCATCTTAAAGGAAGATCCTGATAAGCCTAGAACGTTCATACTTTACAAGTCTGAGTGGGAGAAATTCTTAAAGAATTATTTGGAAGAAAAACGCAAATAATAGTTATGAAAATAGCCTTGATAGCATCTAGTGTAATAATCCTGCTACTGGTTGTTTTCTCCTTGTGGCTGATGGAGACTGTTAAAGAAAAAGATTCTGAAATAATTTCTCTAAAAGAAAACCTTTCTAGTCTGCAAGAAACTTTGTTGTCTACAAAAGCAGAATTGGAAAGGATAAAAACTTTGTTCAACAACTTGACAAAAACGAAAGAATATACCCTTAGAAACCCAAGCTGGGAAGAGTTGAAAACTTTTCTTGAAGCAGACGATACAAACAAATTAGTGTACGATGAAAAATCTTTTGACTGTACAGGCTTTGCAATAGAGCTTTTCAAGCGTGCAAGGGTAAACGGCTTCAGGGTTGGTATAGTAGAGCTTGTGTTCGAAGACAACAGAAGTGCCCATCTTCTGAACGTTTTCCAGACAACTGACAGAGGCACTGTCTTCATAGACGTTACCGGAAATGAAAACGGTACTGGTAAGGACAAAGTTGGCTATGTGGAAGTTGGGAAGCCGTATGGGAGCATAGACTTAGAGAGTGTGAAAGAAAGGTTTGTGGACTGTAGCATTAGCTGCTCAGAACTGTCCAGAACTTTAAGCTACAGCTACTACTCAAACATTTTCAGTTACAGCTACTTCTCCAGCATAGAAAATTGTTTAGAGCTTTACAAGGAGTGTGTTGATGCTTACAACAAAGCTGTGGAAGAGTTTAACAAAGGTTATGGTAGCTATACCTACTCACAGCTGAACACGTGGTACGAGAACCTAGAAACACTGAGAAATTATTTAGTTAGTGGAGACTTCTATATAATATCTAAGATTACCAGTCCTGTGAAGAACGTTCAAATTCTTTGGTAGACTACTCTTCCTTCTTGCTCTTGCTTTTCCTCGTTGCAACTATTAGAGCAATCACAGAAAGTACTAAAGAAACTATGCTTATCGCTACTGGCAAAGTTATTACAAATCCTGTTGTTAGCATTATCCTTGCAGAAACTATTTCAGATTCACCATTCTTGTTCCTGCATTGATAGTAGACAGTTCTCTCTCCTTCTCCACTTTCAAGCTTCCATTCCTTGCTTTCTGTGTAGGGCTCGTAAGCACTCCAAAAGACTTTGTCGTTGCTGTACCTGCATTCTTCAGCTCCGACTGCACTGAGCGAAAGAGTTACTAAGGCTGAATCTGTTGTCTCTGCACCACCGTTTATAGCAATAGAAAGCTCTCTAGGCACTGCTGGTTTAACGAGAATTGCAGATGAAACTACTTCTACGTTTGCTTGAGCATCCTTAACGGTAAAAGTTTGATTTCCTGTCCTGTAGAGTACAACTGTTATCGTCTTTTGACCGTTGTCTGATGGCACAAACTTGTAAGTGGAAGGAACAAACTTAGCTGCAGGGTCTGTAGAAGAGAAAGTAACAGTACCTGTATAGTCTGCTTTTATCACATCACCGCTGTAGGCAGTAACAGTAACGTTGAAAGGATCTCCTGAAACAACTTCTGTCGGAACTTCTGATAAAATAAATTTAGTCAAAGCTCCTATCTTCACGTTTACCGGAAAGCTTCCACTCTTCACACTACCAGCAGAATCTGTTATCTTCCAGCCAAACTGGTACAAGCCTATCTTGTTCGGTGCAGTTACTGAAGTGAAAACAAAGCTTTGAGCAGAACCTGGACTTATGCCAGCTCCTATGGAAGAGAATACTATTTTTGTTACCCTACCTTCGCTGACTGTTGCAGAAGACTGCCAACCAGCTGGAAGTGTGAACAAGTTCTTGACGTCAAAATAACTAACGTTGTGCTCGTCTAAAGGTAAGCTTATCTCAATTCTGACTATGTTGTTGGTAGAAGTTTTCTCGTTAGAAACTGTCAGAGTCATTTCTTGTGTGCTGCTTAAGGAAAACTCGCTTGGTGTTGCAGTAACTTTATAGTACTCGGCTCTAACTGCCACAGCTAAGAACAGTACAAACAGAGTTAGTGCTGCAAAGAGCTTTTCCTTCATTTTTCTCATTAATTAGTATGCAATCAAAACTTAAATTTTTGATTTTGTTAAGTTTAAAAACTTTAGCATAAAAGCTTATAAAACTACTTCTTTTTCTCTTTCTTTGCTTCTTTCTTCTTTTCCTCTTTCTTCTCTTCTACCTTTTTCTCTTCCTTCAGCTGTGCTGCAGAAGGTAGCTTGAGTCCTAGCTTACTGACCAACCCAGACTTTTTGTAAGCTTCTATAACTTCATCGTCGCTTGCTTCTTCTTTTATCTCTAGCTTGTGCTCTAACGGCTTAAGATGAAGAACGTTTACCTTTCTTCTCTTAACACCAGTAAGCAGCTTAGGACCAGTAACTAGAACAAAGCTTTCGTCCAACTTCTTCAGCACAACACAGTAGTGCCCACTTTCCCTACCAGCTGTTTTTATGCACAATCTACCAACTTCTACCATTCAACCACCCAAGAGCTTGTTTATTACCCATCCTACTATAACAGATACAAGAACATACCAATAAACGCCACTGAGTGCACCACCCAAATAAGGTATCTCAAAAGGAAGTCTGACCACGTTCCCTGAGTACCTGGAACCTATCCAAGTAAGGACGATTATCGATACTGCTGCTGTTACTATCATACTTTTGACAGTCAATTTTATGTACTTGTTGTTTACTGAAACAAACTCCTTCATCCATTTCTCTACAGCCTCTACGTTCTTTGCTTGCTGTGCAAGGTTGAGGTTTTCCCTTATTTCTGCCATCTTAGCCTTTATCTCTTCTAGAACTTGTCTCTTAACGACCAACCTGTTCAAAGCATAGACTAAGCACGTGACTATTGCTGCCAAGAGTGCTAGGGCTAATGGTGGATATGAGATTGTGCTGAGTATTGCAATGAGCTGCTCGAACATTCTTTACTCACCTATTACTTTTCTTATCAGTGGATGAGCCTCCTCCAAGTTCTCCATACTTAATTGTTCGTAGTACTGATAGATAATCATTACTGCTAGAAGAATCCCTGTTCCTGAACCTATGGCAGCAGTTATGTCTGCAAAAGCAGCTAGCAAGCCCACAAAAAGTCCACCAAGGAAAGCAAGAGGTTGTATGTACTTGCTTAGGACTGCTTCCATGCTTCTGGCGTCCCTTCTGTAGCCTGGAATCTGCATACCTACAGATTCTATCTGCTCTGCCACAGACTTTGCATCCATACCAGAAGTGCTAACCCAAAAGACAGAAAAGATTGTACAAAGGATTGCAAAAAGAGCTATGTGGATTGCCACACGAATCCAATCTGCAGAAGTTACTCCTGTACTAACAAGCTGCAACAGAAAGTTTGACGGTGTGGAAAGATAGAAAGCTGCACCGCTAACAGGGTTACCGTTAGCATCGTAACATCCAAGCATGCCACACTGCAAGCCGTTCTGTGGGGTGAGTCCAAACCTTCCAAACAACTGGAAGTTCGCAATGAGTGCACCTGCAAGAATCACTGGGATGTTGCTAGTGTACAGAAGCTTAAGCGGCCAAGTCCTTCCAAAACCACGGAGAGCTGCAAAGGATAGGGGAATTTCTATTGCTATATCTTGTATGTAGACGACTATCAAGAAGACTAACGCAGTGAAAAGGATTGGTAGAAGAGCTTGGAGCATGAGAGCACTACTCCCTACAAAAGCGTTCAAGAAGAACTGCCAAACTAAGCCTATTGGTGCATTGCCCACGCTTGGTATACACGTAGAAAACTGGAAAGGTTTACAAGTAGTTGGCAAAGGAGAGAAAAGCCTTATCAGTATCTGTGTAGCAACACCAGCTGCTATGAACAAGCTAACACCAGAGCCTACTCCCCACTTGCTTACTATGTCATCTAGAAGGATTACTATAAGGCCACCAGCTGCAAGCTGGAGCAAAACTATTATCTTCATGCTTATATTTCCAAGAACCAAGAGCGCTCCTCCAAACACGTAGACTGCTGCTGTGACAAAGCAAAAAACTACTGATAAAAACTTGTTCCAAGTCTGAAACTTTTTTCTGTCTTCTTCTTTTGTTGTGTCCCAGTTCAGTATTTTAGAACCTACCAAAAGCTGGAGTATAATTCCTGCTGTAACTATTGGGCTTATTCCAAGAGTCATGATGCTACCAAACCTAGAGCCGAGTATAAGCTCTATGTACCTGAACTGCTCGTAGGTAGAAGGTTCCACTCCATAGACAGTTATGTAAGAAAGCGCAAGGTATGCTATAAGCACTAGCCCAGTCCACTTTAGTCTTGTGTTCAGGCTCTGCTTGTAGCTAGGCTTTTTTACAGTAGGTATGTACCTTGTTATTTTGGATACCAAGCCTTCTTTTTCTTCTTCCATGATATCTTGAAATTAAGAATTCTAGGTTTAAATTTATAAGCTGATGTCTATTATCGCAAAAAAGATTGGTTAAAAGTTATGAGTTTGGCTGTTTTACTATTGCTTTCCCACCAGCTGCTTCTAGTTTCTTCACAGCTGACTGAGAGAATGCCTCTGCTTCTACTATCAACGGCTTGCCCACAGAGCCAGCACCTAAAAGCTTGTTGTAGCCAATCTTCTTCAAGTTAATTTTTATTGTATCGCCTTCTTTCTCTACAATCTTCTTTTCTATCAGCTCAGGTAAAATCTTTTCCAGTTCTGAGAGGTTGATTGCCTTAGTCCTCTTAGGCTTGGCAAAGCCTTCCTTACCAAAGTGTTCTGGCTCATACTTTACAGTATAGCTCCACTTGTGCTTGTGCATTCCTGCTTCTCCCCTGCCTCCACGTGAGCCTCCCCCGCGCCACTTCTTATGACTGCCGTGATAAGTTCTTTCTCCTCTTCTGCGCTTTTTTTCTATCCTAACAACCATTCAAATCATCTTCTCCAACAGCTCGTTTATCTCTTTGCCTCTATAGCCTAGGTCGCCCTCTGGATAAAATTCTTTTATGTTCTTCAAGCCTTTAGAAGGTGGTGTCAGCCTAAAAGTCTGTTGCAACTTTGGAAAGTTCTTCATCTTTACTTTACCAGATAAAAGAGCATCTGCCAGCTCTTCAAACCCGTAGCCAGTAATCTGTTTCAAAGTGTTTTCGTCCAACCTTTTATCACCTTCCAACCTTAACCTCTTTTTCAAAAGCTCTACCAGTGTTTCTCTTTCTATTTCACCCCAGGTAACTGTGTGCTTAACTACTTCCAACATGCCCTTATAGTCTGGTGTTTCAGGTGTTAGGATGCAATTGTTGACTGCCTTAAGCCTAAGCATCTCTAGAGTATCTCTCACCTTCTTGCTTAGTCCTGGCGCGCCTCTCAGCCTGATGACCGCAAACATCACTTACCAACCTTTTCATAAAGGTAAAGCTTTTTCAAAGCGTTGAAAACTGCTGTGATCAAGTTAACTCTCATAGAAGTGTTGCCAAAAGTTTTAACCCATACATCCTTAATTCCAGCTAGCCTGAGTATCTTTTTAGTCTCGTCGTCAGCAACTAGACCAACACCCTTTGGAGCTGGTATCAGTTGCACTCTGACTGAACCGCACTTCCCAAAAACTTTGTATGGTATTGAATGATTTCCACCACAAGCACACTCCCAACTTCCGCATCCTCTCTTTACTTTTATCAAGTTTAACTTTGCTCTCTGGGTAGCTTTTGCTACAGCATCCCTAGGCTCTGGTGACTTGCCTGCACCAATGCCTACTATACCGTCTTCATTGCCGACAACAACAAAGGCATTCATGTTAAACCTTCTTCCAGACTTTTTAGTTACAGAAGTAATTTTTATTGGTATTCTCTGTACACCGCCTCCTTTTCCTGTCCTACCACCTATCAGAATCAACTCAGTCTTTAGACCTGGTAAAAGCTTGTCTACTATCTCAGGTTCTTTTATCGGCTTGCCCATGTCTAGAATCTCGTCTATACTTTTAATTTTTCCCTCGAAGACTAGCTTACCTAAAGAAGTCTTTGGTATCCATTTTTCCAGAGCAGGAGTTACTTCTACTTTAACTTCTTCTGGCAATTCAGGCTTTTCTTCTTCTGACAATTCAACCACCCAAAACCTTCTGCTTTATCTTTTCAAATTCTTCGGGCAAATTCTTAAACTTTTCCTTGTAGCCAGATATATGCTTGCCGTATATCCGGTCTTCACTCGGCAACACTTTCTCGGAGACAGGAACCTTCATGCCTGCATCAATTGCACCCTTTACAACTGCGTATATCCTGGAGCCTTTTGTTGAAGGATAGAAACCTGAATCTAGGATAGCTTCTTGTATGCCCTTTCCTAAAGCTTTCTTGCCAACAAGCAATCCTGTTAGATAGGCTGCTGGTAGATTGTCGCATGCAAAACTCCAACCTAGCTTCTTCAGATCTTTGGAAGTTGCAGCTACTAAAGTCTTGTCACCCTTTTCTGAAAATTCTACTATCTGAGCAGTTATGTACTTCAAGCTTTTTCTAACCACTAGCCTTGGCTTTTTGGAGAGAAGTAGTCTCAGCCTTTTCTTGTAGTCGGTCTTGAAAAGCCTTCTTCTCTTGAAGGGCATCTTGTAGGTTGGTGATAGCTTCATTTAATCATTCCTGTTGACAGCTTATTAAATCTTCTGCTGAATAAACCGTATCTAGCTTTCATTTTTCCACCTTCTTCAGCAAGTCGTGCTGCTCCAAATAAGTTCTTAGGTGGCTTCTGCTCCTGAACATTCCACCTTTTACCAACAACCTAAGCTTTCTATAAGTTCTATTGTCTACTTGTCCAGAAGATTTCAATTCTCTCAGCATAGCCCTCAAAGCCCTAACTGTAGATACCCATCTTCTCTTGCTAGAAAGTCTTGAAAACTTTGTTCCTTTTCTGCTACCAAAGTGTTTTTTCTTCTTAGATTTTTCCTTTGGCTTGTGCACTTTTTCAGGCAATGTTTTTATGTAGCCTTTTTTGATAAGCTTTTTCACGTCTGCTCTAGTTATAGCTTTCTCTATCTCTTCCCTCTTAGTCGGGTCTAACCATATCCTGCTCTTACCAACTTTGAGTATATCTGCTGCCAACCTTCTCTGTAAGTGCATCGAACCACGTATACTTTTATTTTACAGTTTACCTTTATAATCTTTATGAAAGTTGAAGAAGTAATGTCTAAAAGCTTGATATGCATAGACGTGAACGAATCGGTAAGGAATGCTTTAAAGCTCATGGAAAAGAAACACGTTTCTAGGCTTCTTGTTAAAAGAGAGAAAAAGATAGTTGGAATTGTAACTGAGAGGGATTTGGCAGAAAGGCTTGGGTCTGAAAAAGAAAGAAAGCTTTCAGATGCTCATGTGCACGTATCTTCTTGCTACAGCGATGAACTGATAACTGTTGAGAAGGATGTTGAAGTAAAAGAAGTGGCTGGGAAGATGATAGAAAAGGGTATATCCAGCATAGTTGTTACTGATAAAGGAAGCATCGTTGGAATAGTGACAAAGACTGACTTGATAAAAGTTTTGAAAGGTTGCAAAGAGCCTTTGGAAAAGGTGATGCAGAAAGAAGTACACAGGATAGAAAAGGGTTCTAGGCTTTTGGAAGCAAGAAAGATGATGATACACTATGGGATAAAAAAGCTTTTAGTGGTTGAGAAGAACAAGCTAGTAGGAATTTTGACTGAGTCTGACGTTGCAAAAGCTCTTGGTCTTTTCAGGAAGCTTGCTGAAGGTAAGCATTGGGATGAAAAGATGAGGAAGATCCTTGTAGATGATGTTATGAGCTCGCATGTAATTACGCTTAAGCCGAAAGATACGATAGACGAGTGCGTTAAGCTGATGTTGGAAAATGATATAAGCGGTGTTCCTGTTGTAGAAGATGGAGAAATAAAAGGAATAGCTACTAAAACAGACCTTGTAAGGTTCATCAGGGATTCAAAACTTTAATCTTAAGCTCGTTTGCCTTTTTAACAATTTCCTCTCTTTTCTTTTTGCCCACTCTGTGTGAAATTTTGACTGCCTCTTTTTCTGGATTAACTCTCTCCAAATCTTTAATGCTGTAGACAACAATCTCTTTAAAGCCAGATGGGTGTAAGCCTCTTAAGCTTTTTGGTGCTCCCCAACCAACAGAAGGCATTCTTATTTTCCCTTTTCTCCTTATCCTTATCTTGTTATGAATTCCTCTAGGCTTTCTCCAAGATTCTTCTAACCTTTTGTACGTCTGACTAAGCCACCTTCTAAACTTTGGCTTTTTTCTCGGATTGACCAAATCACTCACCCTTTGAAAATATAAAAATGCCATCCTGAAACTTTCTTCTGTCATAGCCGACTATCCTCGTTGCCCTTTCTATGCTTCCAGCTGTCTGGCTAACCTCGTCTATGTCTATACCGCTAACTGTTATCTCTGGACCTTCTACCTTGACTTGTGCTTTCCCAAAAATCTTTGCATACCTTGGCTTTCTTTCACCCAAAAAGTTTTGTATCACTACTCTATCACCTTCTACCTTGACTGTTATAGGAAAATGGCTAAAGCAGATTTTAAGCTTGTAGACAAAGCCTTTAGTTACGCCTTGAATAGCATTCCTTATGTGTGCAGCTACAGTTCCTACCATGGCCAAGCTCTTTCTCTTTTCAGAGCTGGAGGAAACTACTATCTTGTTGTCGAGCTTTTCTATCTTCATGTCTTTTGGTAGATCAAACTTTTTCTCAACTTCTCCTTTTTCTCCAGAAACTTTTATCACGTTTCCAGTTATGGTAACGTTCACACCTTCTGGAATGACAACCTCTCTTGAGACCATAAGAATCATCAGTAGACAAAAGCTAAAAGCTTACCTCCTACACGAGCTTCTTTTGCCTTTTTATGGTCTAGCACACCCTTTGGAGTAGTTAGAATGAGTATGCCAACGTCCTTTGCAGGCAAAAGCCTTTTTTCCCATTCTTCAAGCTCTTCTACTCTAACAGAAAACCTAGGCTTTATCACGTTCGTGTCTATTATCCTTCCTCTCAAGCTTACCTTAAACTTTCCAGATTTTCCGTCGTTGATAAACTCAAAAGAGTCTATATAGCCATGTTCTGCAAAGACCCTAAGCACTTCTCTTATCAGCTTTGAAGCTGGCACTATACACTCTTTCTTTCCTACTCTCTCTGCATTCTTTATTGCAGACAAAACGTCTGCTAAAGGGTCGTGCATCATCTTATCGCCTTAATGTGAATATTTGGTTTAAAAAGATTAAAACTTTCTAGAAGAAATTGCTTAAAGGCTTTTGGGAAAGTGCTTTTTCTATAAGCTTCTTAGTCTTGTCCAAAGAATCATCACTCCAAGAAATGTTAGAGACAATTATCTCTACAGCATGCGGACTAGTATAAAGCTTCATTCCAGCATACTTCTTTGCAGTTTTCTTGATTATCCCGTTCTTGTACAAAACTTCCCACAAGCAAACATCTGGCTTCATGGAATAAGACCCTTCATAAACCAATTCATAGGAATCGTCTATTTCCTCAGGACTTAAATGTACGACAGGGTACCAGCTTATTCTTTCTAGTGGGAGTGCATCATCGACCGTATGCTTTTCATCTGTTTTACAAAAAAGAGTTGGTCTGTACCAAAGTTCTTCCAAAAGCATGCTCTCAGAACATTCTTCTGGCTTTAACATGTATATCTCAGCTGGATAGTTTTGAGTAAGTAAACTTTCTAGGCAATCCTTTGCCAACTTGATTTTATTCCTGTACTCGACTTCTTGTTCCATGAAATTAATACAAACCGAAAAGTTTAAATTACTTTCCTCTTTCCTGTGAGTGCGCCGTGCGGGATTTGAACCCGCCTCCCGAGCTTGGAAGGCTCGTGTCCTACCAGACTAGACTAACGGCGCATAACTTTATAAATAATTAATAGATTATTAGAGTGATAATTTATGTCTACTGAAAAGATTATCAAGAAAAAAATAAAAGAGTTAAAAGAAAGGTTTCCTTCCTTGGCAGAAAGTGTAGAGCATGAGCTTGTTCCTTTATCGGGAGAAGAAGTAAAACCGATAACAACAAAAAAGAAAAAGGACTAAACCATTTTATGAAAGTGCTGCCTAGAAGTTTTTACGAGAGGGATACAGCTCTTGTAGCAAAGGATCTTCTTGGGAAAATGTTGATAAGAAAGTTTGGTAGAAAGAAATTAAGCGGAATCATCGTCGAGACAGAAGCTTATTATGGGAAGGAAGATCCTGCTTCTCGTGCATACAGTGGAAGACCGAAGTACTGTGCAAAGCTTTTGTACGACTTGCCAGGCAAAGCCTTAGTCTACAACGTCCATAACAATTGGTTGTTTAACGTTATTGCTCATGAGAAAGGGAAAGTTGGTGCTGTGCTGATAAGAGCGGTAGAACCTTTGAACGGAATTGAAGAGATGAAAAAGTATAGGAGGAAAGAAAATGTGTACGAGCTTACCAACGGGCCTGGCAAGCTGAGTAAAGCTTTAAGAATAACAAAAGAGTTGAATGGAATTTTTGTAACTGATAAAAGAAGCGAAGTTGTAATCGTAGACAACAAGATTGATTTCATTTTGGGTAGCAGTAAAAGGATAGGTGTGACGAAAGACTTGCCTATCGATTTAAGGTTTTTTATTAAAGGTAATCCTTTTGTTTCTAGAAAATAAAGATTCATAATTTTTGAACTAAATACAAATTATTTTAAATCAAGGAAAAAATTTTATGAAGATAACTTTTTAAAATTATGTTTTTGTAGAAGTTCTGCATTTATCCCGTCAGCTAATAATTTTTCTTCTTCTGAAAGTTCTCCTGTTTTACAAATTTCGTAACTTAAAATGACTGCTTTTCCAACGTATCTTTTAGGATGGTCTATAAATAGACTGTAAATAGAGAAAGACGATGGATTAGGCCATAACTGTTCTTCACTTGTTTTGTAAGTTAAAGTTAAAAGGATATTTCCCCTCGCCATGGTAATAGCTCTGTTGTTTGATTTTTCTGGTTTAGTAATCCTGTTTATTGTTGTAAAGTTTGCTTTTTCAAGAAGATTTATGATATCGAATAGTTCATCCTCAAAATATTTTTCTAATCCTTTTTGAATCTCTATTACTGGAGTTGGTATACCTCTTGGTCCTGGCGCATAAAGAACGCCGTCATCAATTTTGATTGTTTTTTGTGGTTCGCCCTTCCCTCTTATGTCAAAACGTCCGTACTGAAGAATGTCTGCAGAATAGTATCCTGATTTAATACCAGAATAAATTTTTTCTATAGTATCGACATGAGCCGGTCCTGTTGTCAGCAAACCGCTTATTCCACATCCCATAATATCACACGAATTTAAGATTTACCTTAGGTAAGGTCCAAAGAACGTAGTATGTTATAAACACTGGTAGTTGCAAGATAAATTAATCTTCTAGCTTCAGGATTTTTTGTTGCATAACCCAACTTATCCATTATGCTAGTTTCTACACCTCTATTACCATAGTCAGAATCTTTCAACAAAAAAGAGACTATCTCGTCGTCCAACCCCATGTATTCTTTTAACTTTTTATAGAATCCTTCTAGTACTTCATTTTTGTTTACATTTTCTCCTATCGGTTTACCGCTAGAATAGTATAAATCAGAGATTGATAACGTCATCATTGCCTCAATATACAATTCAGCCAACTCACATGCCTGTTCGGGAGTAATATAATTACCAAAACACTCTAAGTCGCTTAAAAATTTCTTCGTGTCAATCTTTTCTGCCATTTTTATCGAAAAATAGATAGGAACATAAAGTATTTAAAACTTTTATCCATTTCTGGTAGTTCAGTTTCTTGCAATTGTGAAAGCATTTAGTCAAGATAAATCCCAGGCTTTCCATACTTTGCTCTCTTAGCCTTGTTTTCTGGGTCGTACCTACTCTCGTCCGATGCCAGAAAAACTTTAGTCTTTTTAAAACCAAAGCTTCTGCATATAAAATCTTCTGCCTCTTTAAAGTATTCCAACTCATCTGGCGACACTACGTACAGATAACAGCTCTTCTTTTTCCCAGCAAGCTTTAAAACATGCTTCAAATCTTCTAAAGTTTTCTTCAGACTTTCTTCCAACTCTAAAACCTTTTTGTCCACTTTATCCTCCTCGTAACTTGGCCAAGATGCTGTAGCAACAAAACTAGTATTACCAAGCCTCTCCCACAGCTCTTCACAAACGTGGGGTAAAACAGGCGCAAGAAGTTTCACTGTTTTTGTCAGCACATCTCTCAACACTTCCTTGTTACAATTTTCTATTCCACCAAATCTTTCCACGTACAACTTTAAGTCGTTCGTCCAGTCAAAAAAGGCTGACTTGACAGCACTCCTGAACTTTAACTGCTCATAGCTTTCTGTAGCTTCTCTTATGCGCTTTTGCATCGAACTTAAGATGAAAGAATCTACCTTCATAAAATCTTTCCTTTTCGCTTTGTCCAGGCTCTCGACAAGATTCTCCAAAAACTTTATGCGTGTTGTGTAGCTAGCAACACTTTCGTCTCTCCAATCAGCATCGTCCATCCCTTCGTTAGATGCGATCAAGTTTATCCTGACTAAATCAGAGCCAAACAAAGAAACCAAATCCATTAGAGGAACTATGTTGCCCTTGCTCTTGCTCATCTTCGTCCCTTCAGCTTTCACATAGCCGTTGACGCTAATAGCCCTTGGCCAGTATTTTTCATCCCCCCAAACTGCAACATGATGGAAAATGTAGAAGGTTAAGTGGTGTGACACCAAATCTTTTCCAGAATTCCTCAAGTCAACCGGATAAAAGTACTCGAACTCTTTCCTCATCTCTTCTATCGTTTCCTGGTCTAATCCAGATTTTTTAATAACGTCTTTTAAGTTCCCCTTTCCAAGGAACACATAGTCAAAAACTTCATCGTTTAAATTTTCTGCCTTTATTCCTTTTTCGTTTATTATTCTTGCTATAGTGTAGTAAGCCATGTAGATCGTGCTGTCTGATAAAGTTTCGACGAGCCATTCTTTATCCCATGGTAAAGGAGTTCCTAAACCTTTCTTTCTCGTGCATGCTTTATCCTTGAGCCATTCGACTACGCCTTCAAACTGACTTCTCGCTTCCTCTGGATAAAACTTCATCTTCTTCATGCATTCTCTCACTTTTTCCTTCCAGCCTTCGTCCGAATACTTCAAGAACCATTGGTTCTCTAAAATTTTTACATGATTCTTTGTACCACACCTGCATACAACTTTACCAGTAGTTTCCCACATAGAATCAGCGATTCCTTCCTCCAAAAATTCTCTGCTCAACTTTTCCTTACACTCAGAAACTTTTAAGCCAGAATATTCATCACAATTTTCTTTCAAAATGCCTTGATGAAACTCTTTCTTGTAGACAATGTTGGTTGCCTCATCCAGTTTTTCTCTCTCTTTCTGACTCTTTATCTTAAGCTCTTCACACACTTCTACAGCTGGATGTTCACCAAAACCAGGCGTACTAATTATAGATATCGGCTTAATATTTTCTACAATTTCTCCAATTCCGTACTCGTCTAAAGTCTTCTTATCTTCTTTCAAATCCTTCAGCCCAATCCAATCGTATGGTGCGTGAGAAGGAACAGACATAACAACACCAGTAGCAACTTCTGGATCCACAAAGCTTGCTGGTAGAACAACTATCTTTTCTTTCGTCTTTGGGTTTTCTACATACTTGCCGACAAGCTCCTTGCCTAAAACTTTACCCAATTCTTCTACTCGCTTCAGCTGATCTCTCAACTTTTTACTAGCTTCTTCACTAACTATCCAAACTTCAGAACCAACTCTAACTTTTAGGTATTCTACATCAGGGTTTATCCATATGTTCGTCACACCAAAAACTGTCTCAGGCCTTAAAGTTCCGCATGGTAAAACTTCCCCTGAATCCAGCTTAAACTTGATAAGCACGTATTCTATAGGGCTTTCTCCCTCACCGACCAACCTATCATGATCCCCTGTCGGGCTTTGACAGTGAGGACACCAGATTACTGGATGAGTTGCCTGAATCACGTAACCTTTTTTTCTTAACGTGTTGTACTGCCACTCTATAAACTTTGAGTAAGTAGGAGTGATTGCAGTAACAAAGCTTCTCCTCCAGTCCACAGAAAATCCAGCAAGCTTCAAATCTTCTATCCATCTTTTCATCCAGAATTTTACTGTAAATTCAGGCCCATACTTTACAAAATTTTTTATGTCTTCCTCTGTAGCACCATAAAGCTTAAAAGTCTCTTCTTGAACTTTATCACCTTTTTTCAGTCTTTCTATAGCACCTAGCACAGTTTCGCCGCTCGCATGAAAGCCCTGGGGATAAAGGACGTTGAATCCTTGCATCCTCTTGAACCTTGCATAGCTGTCAACCCTGAAAGAAGTGAAAGCTGCTCCTATGTGTATACTACCGTTCAAGTATGGATAAGGAAAAGTGACAAAAAATTTTGGTCTTTGATCTACGTTTGCCTCAAAGATTTTGGCTTTCTCCCACCTTTCTTGCCATTTTCTCTCTATCTCTCTAAAATTTTCCATAAACCCATATTAAACTTCTAAAAATAAGAAAATATTTATCATTAGGATAATTATTTATTATGGCTCTTATAGGCATAGTTTCTGGGAAAGGTGGTGTCGGTAAGACTACACTAGTAGCAAACTTGGCTTCTTCCCTAACAGGTCTAGGCTATGATGTTACAGTAGTAGATGCAAACCTTACAACACCACACCTTGGCTTGCAACTGGGCTTATCTCTAGCACCAGTAACTTTACACGACGTGCTGAAAGGAAAGGAAGATGTTTTCAAAGCAGTGTACTACCATCCTTTTGGGTTTAAATTTGTTGCTGGAAGTCTTTCCTTAGAGAGCTTGAGTGGTGTAGAGATTGAAAAGCTAGTAGACGTGGTAAACAACCTTTCCAGAAGTTCTGACTTTACTTTCTTAGATTCTGCACCTGGATTTGGTAAGGAAGCTACTACTGCTCTGCAAGCTGTAGAAGAGGTCTTAATAGTAACAAACCCTGAACTGCAGGCAACCATAGACGCGCTCAAAGCTAAAAAATTGGCAGAAAGCTTGAACAAAAGAGTCCTTGGTGTTGTGTTGAATAGAGTTAAGAAATCTTCCTACCAGCTGAAAAAGGATGAAGTTGAAAGAATGCTCGAATGCCCTGTACTAGTCCAAATACCTGAAGATGAAAACGTGCCGAAAGCAATCTCCCTAAAGCTTCCTGTAGTAGAGTTTTCACCAAACTCACCTGCTGCAATAGAAATCCTAAAACTTTCCTACTACCTCACAGGAAAGAGTTTCACCAGCTTTTCAAGCTTTGGATTCTTGGGTAAACTGATAGAATGGTTAAGAAAGTAAACTTTCTAAATCTACTTCAAATGCAACAACAGGCATTTCTAAGTTCCAGCTCTCTAGAACCTTTGGGTTTATTTCTCCAAAATATCCGACACTCTTTCCTTTTAGGAGTATTTCACACGCTCTTCCATCGATAAAACTTGGATGCTCCAACATCCTTAAGCTATAACGTATATCCAAGCTAGTCAAGAATTTTTCTGCTACAGACTTTATCTCTGCAAAACCTGCTGTGCTATGGCTTATAGCTACACACAGCTTTCTGACAGTTCTGCTCATGTTTTCTCCTTCTCCAGGTAGTACTACATCTCCAACTTCAAACAGCTTTTGTGGATATTCTACGTGTTTGTTCACGCTCAACACTTTCAGCAAAGAAGGTAAAAGCCAAACTCGTAAGCATGTATACTCTTGCGAGACCGGGTTTTCCACTTCTATGACTTCTGACCTTTTCATTTCCATTCTACCAAACTGGTCTTCCTCGTTTGTAAAGATTGTTCTTATTACTTCTTGCAGACCAAAACCAACCATCAAGCTTCTTATTCTGTCAGAAAACTTCTCCAACTCATCAAGCTTACCTATACTTTCAACCCTTGGATTTATCAGCTCAAAATTGTTGTAACCGTATGCAATTGCTATATCCTCTACAACGTCTACAGGATGGAGTATATCCACCCTATAAGCTGGAATTATTGCCTCTATTTTGTCCTTGTAGTCTATTGCCTCGTAGCCCATCCTTCTAAGAAGCTTTATAATTCTCTTTCCGTCCAGCATCAGTCCTAAAAGGTTGTTTGCTAAAACTTTAGGAACTTCCAGTACTCTCTCGTTCAAGTCTGGAGTTGTTTCTACCTTTTTCTTGTACTTTATCCTTACCGATTCAAGCTTGCATTCTCTCTCAGCCAGGTTTGTAACCAAAATGTTTAAAACTTGGTGCACTGCTATCCTATCTGTTCCTGTAACGTCTATGAACAAGTTTTTTGTTTTTTCTGTTACTCTTGTTCTTTCAGAATTTATTATCGGAGGAAAACTGAAAATAGAAGCTGCATCCACAAAAGTAGGCCAGAGCTTGCTAGACTCGATGAGTGAACCGTACTCCCTCCCTTTTTCCGTCTTTTCCAGGACTTCCTTCAAACTCATTTCCTCTGAATGTCCTAGCGGTATTATCTTCTCTTCTCTTGACACACCAACATATTTTATAGGAGGCTTTATCTTGTCGAAGTCGTGTACACCTACAGCTACTTTCCTTCTCTTCCTTCCTATGGTTTCATGCAAAACTTCTTGGATGTTCATCAAGCTTTTTATCAAAGGATCTTCCAGCTTAACACCCTTAACCACTGCACAAGCTATGTAAGGCCTTACAGGAACTGAATCTGCTGTTACAGTCAAACCAGACTTAGCTAGCTTGTATTTTGCTAAGCCAGGTTTCAAGCATATGTACTGCCTTATAGCCCTTGCTAGACCTTCTATACCGAACAAATCTATCCTGTCAGCACAGTGCTCTAAAACAATCTCTTTTTCTGTTATCTTCTCCACACTAGGCTTTATGCTCTCTATGACTTCTTTCAACTCTTCATCCTTAAGCTCCTTTCCAACTAGCTTAAGCAAATCCTTTTTATCGTAAGTTATAGTCGGCATTTCTCACACCAAAAAATTTTTAGACAAAAGCTCGAGCCTATCAGTATACAAATCTCTTATATCGCTCAATCCAATTCTTGCCAGAGCTAACCTTCCTAATCCAATTCCCCACGCAAGAACTGGTACTTCTATGCCAAGAGGTAAAGTAACTTCTGGCCTAAAAATTCCTGCTCCTCCGAGCTCTACCCAATCGTTTATGTATCCCTGCAGCTCTACACTAGGCTCTGTGAAGGGGAAGTAGCTCGGCTTAAACCTAACTTTTTCTACACCAGCACAAGAAGCTATTTCTTTCAAGTACCAAAGTAAATGCTTAAAGTTCAAACCTTCTCCTGCAACAATCCCCTCACACTGCTCGAACTCTATGTGATGTTTTGCGTCTATCACGTCTGGTCTGAAGCATTTGCCTATCATGAACATCTTGAAAGGAAGGTCTTCTTTTTTTAGCTTGGAAAGTGTGCGAACAGAGACAGCAGTCCCGTGGCTTCTTAGTATAAGCCTTTTTGCAAGCTCTGGATCCCAAAAACCCCAGCCTGAGCTACCTGTAATCCAACCGCTTTCATGAGTTTTCCTTACTCTTTCCCAAAGTCCTTTATCTAAAACTTTACCTGTTTTTGGGTTTTTAAGGAAGAAAACATCGTGAATGCTCCTGCTAGGATGGTCTGAAGGCATGAAAAGAGTGTCGCAGTTCCAGAAGTTTATCTCTACCAAAGGACCTCTTACTTCAACAAAACCCATGCCTATTAGCTTTTCTCTAACTTCGTCTATAAACTGCTTGTAAAAGTGTAGCTTACCAAAGCTCAACTTCTGTCCAGGCGTGCTCGTGCTGTAAGGCTTAAACTTAACCTTCTTCCATATACCAGTCTTTATAAGCTCTGGCGTAAGGCTTGTAACTTCTTTACCAACGAGCTTGTCTACTTCACCTTTTACAACTTTTTCAACTAAGTTTCTTTGAAGCAGGACTTTCAAAACCTCTTCGTCTACCTCCTCTCCTCTTTCTACTTTCTTCAGCGCTTCTTCTTCAGGAAAGCTTTCTGGCTCTCTAACAAGCACTAGCTCGTTGAACTTTAACTCGACAAAACCTTTCTTCTTTGCCCATTGTAAGGCTATGTCAAAGTTCTCCACTTGACTTTCTGCTTCCTTTAGTGTTATTCTGCCAACTCTTTTTAAAAGCTCTACAAGACTTCTCTCTGGTAAGCCTTTCTTCAAGTACTTTCTTCCTTCTTCTGTAAGAACGAAAATTGCCATAAATCAAAAATTATTTTTTAAACAAATAAAAAGTTCATCTTATCGGCTTGTACATTTTTCCTCCAACACTACTAGCTATTCTTCCGTTAGTAAAGACGTAGAGAAAGTAGATGAAAAGATACTTGAAAGGTCCGTTTATTAGCCCCCATTTTTCCAGTCTTCTTGTCGAAGTTATTGCAAAAGTGGTTTCGACAAATTTTATCTTACCGAGCTTACCAATCCTTTCTGATAAGTCAAAATCTTCTAATATTTTTAACTTTTCATCAAAACCGTTTACTCTGAAAAATACTTCTCTCCTGTAAGCAATTATCGACCCTGCAACTTGTGGTTTTTTTCTTAGAGAATTTTTACAGAACTGGTTGTAGATATTATAATAGAGAAATGCATAAAACTTTGCAGATGATGGTAGTAAAGGACAAGTCACACCTACAACATTCTCTTCTTCAAACGCTTTCACAATTTCTTTTAACCCGTTACACCAAAGAAATGTGTCCGCATCCATGAACAATAGTATTTCTCCTTTTGCAACTTTAGCACCCAAGTTTCTAGCGTGTGCTATTCCTTTCTTTTTAGTTACTATTACTCTATCTGCATACTTTTTTGCTATTTTTACAGTTCTATCCTTGCTATTAGAATCTACTACGATAATTTCATACTCTCCTTTGTAATCTTGATTTTTGATTGATCGCAGAGTTGCCTCTATGTATTTTTCTTCTTTGTAGGTTGGTACTATTACTGAAACAAGAGGATTTTTCTTCATACAAAAACCTTTTCCCACATTTGTTTAGCTAGCTTACCTTCGTACATAAACTCTTTCACTTTGTCTTTAGCCATTTCTCTTTTCTCTCTATGAGCTTCCAAGAAAGCTACCAACTTTTCTATCAGCATGTCCTTCAACTCACCAGTCAAAAGCTTTCCACTTCTGTAATCTTCTTCTATCTTCTTTATCTTTTGGTCGTTTTCTTCAAAAAGAATCTTCAGCCACTGGAAGCTTACGTCTACATCAGGATTTCCACCAAGCTTTCTGTGCAGCTCTACTGTAGGCTGGCCGCCAGAGAAAGCATACTTGTATATCTTCTCTCTAACTTCTTTCTTACTGTCACTCAAGTATATGGCAGTAGAAGGCTCAGAAGCACTCATCTTTCCTTCTGGTCCTGTTAGAGGAGGCAAGAACTTGCTGTGTATCTGAGCAGTCTTGTAGTATCCTAACTCCTCTGCCAAGTCTCTCTGGATACGCCAGTATGGTGCTTGGTCTATGGCTGCTGGTATTAGACATCTTTTCTTCTCGAAAAATGTTGGAAGAAGCTGCAAAGTTGGAAAGAAGATAAACCCTACGTTCGTCTGGTTGTTAAAGCCGAAGACTGCTTTTGCTATAGAAAAGTTTATTTTCTTTGCGACCTTGATTGCTAAAGGATAGATGTTTTTTATGTACTCCGTATCCTTGAAAATAAAAGTACTGTCTGGATCAAAACCTACAGCAATTATGTCTAAAATGTTTTCGTACGACCATTTTTTCACATCATCTAGCGACAAATGCCTTTTCGGCTCTAAAAACTTTTCATCGTCTGTTAGCTGGATGTACACGTTAACCTTGAACTTTTCCTGCAACCATCTTGTGAAAATGAAAGGAAGCAAGTGCCCTATGTGCATTGGACCAGAAGGTCCTCTTCCAGTGTACAGGAAAAACTCCTTCCCTTCCTTAAAGTCTTTCAAAACTTTTTCCAAGTCTATATGAGCAAAAAAGTAGCCTCTTCTCAAAAACGTATGGAGCTCGCCTGTGACTTCCATTATTTCTTTCAACAGCTTTTCAGAAATTTGCTCAGCACCGAACTGCTTGGTCAGCTTTTGGTAGTCTACCCTTCCTCTAACTTCCCATGGGGTAACTACGAACCTTTCTGCCATAATTTAAATATTTAAGAAAAAGGAGATATATACAATTTTATGGCTACTTGGAAGTTTGTGATAAACGACCCTGAAACAAAGAAAAGCTACCAGCTTGAGGTAGACCAAACCAAAGCTGTTGCTCTTATCGGAAAAAAGATAGGAGAAGAGTTTAGCGGAGACTTGCTTGGTTTAGTAGGATATACCCTCAAGATTACTGGTGGGACTGACAAAGACGGCTTCCCTATGCATCCTTCTGTTAGCGGAGCTGTGAGAAAAAAGGCCCTTCTTTCAGGACCTCCTTGCTTTAGGCCTAAGAAAAAAGGGTTGAGAAAAAGAAAAACAGTAAGAGGAAACACTATCTCGGAAGAGATAGCACAGATAAACTGTAAAGTTGTGAAAAAAGGAGAAAAACTTTTAGAAGAATTGATACCGACAAAGCCGAAAGAAAAGAAAGAAGCTAAGCCTGAGGTAGAAAAGCCAAAAGTAAAAGAAGAGAAACCTAAAGAAGTCAAGCCTGAAACAAAAGAAGCTGAGAAAAAGCCTGAAGAAAAACCAGCATAGTATTTAATCCTTCTAATTCTAATTATTTTCACTTGGAGGTGAGGATCTTCGACCTAAGGTTGATACCAGAAGTCAACATAGGAATGGTTGGGCACGTTGCTCAAGGAAAAACAACATTAGTCAATGCTATATCGGGTAAGCTTACACTAACTCATTCAGAAGAATTGAAGCGAGGAATTACTATAAGGCTTGGATATGCTGATACAACCATATATTTTTGCAAAAATTGTGGAAAGTACTCTACTAGCCAAAAATGCTCATACTGTTTTTCTGATACTGAGCCTCAAAGGACTGTAAGCTTTGTAGATGCTCCTGGGCATGAAGCTTTGATGGCAACAGTTTTGACAGGAGCAGGGATAATGGATGGAGCTATAATGGTAATTGCTGCTAACGAAAAATGTCCTCAACCACAAACTGTGGAGCATTTAACTGCCCTAGAAGTTGCTGGAATAAGAAATGTAATCATTGCCCAGACTAAGATAGACTTGGTAACAGAAGAGCAAGCCAGGAAAAACTATCAGGAAATTAAAAATTTTGTTAAAGGAAGCATACTGGAAAATGCTCCTGTAATTCCTGTTTCTGCTCAGCATAGGATAAACATAGAGTATATCCTAGAAGCCATACAAAAGTTTATACCAACTCCTAAGCGTGAAGAAACAAAAGAGCCTTTGATGCTTGTTGCAAGAAGTTTTGACATAAACAAGCCTGGGACTGAGCCTGAAAAGCTTGTAGGAGGAGTTTTAGGTGGAGCTTTGGTCCAAGGCAAACTTAGGCTTGGGGATAAGATTGAAATAAGGCCTGGCATAAAGCAGAAGAATTCATACGTTCCACTTTTCTCTGAAGTAGTTGGGCTTCAAAAAGCTAAAAAGGATTTAGAAGAAGCTGGACCTGGTGGCTTGCTCGGAGTGATGACAAAGCTTGATCCAAGCTTAACTAAGTCTGATGCTTTGGTCGGTAATGTTGTTGGTCTAGAAGGAAAGTTGCCAGAAGTTTCTCACAGCTTAATCTTAGAAGTAAAGTTTATAAGAGAAGTAAAAGAACCGATAAAAGTTGGTGAAGACTTGCTGATAAACGTGGGGACTGCTAGGTCTGTTGGTAGTGTTAGTTCTGTGAAAAAGGAAAAAGTTGAAATAAAGTTAAAGATTCCAGTATGCTTTAGAAAAGAAGAAAGAATAGCAATTTCTCGGCAAGTTGGTGGACGCTGGCAATTGGTTGGATATGGTCGCCTAAATACAACTTACTGATACCTCAATAGTTCTTCCTGCTGGAGGTGTTAACCTGTATACACAGTTTCTTGGACCAGTACCGGTACAACTATCTGTATAATCTACCTCTTTTCCTGGATCGATAGGATTAGTGCAACATGTAGACGGGTTTGCAGTATCACCACTAGGTGCAGTTTGTGTGATACTTATAGAATCAGCAGAAATTTGTGTACTTCCTATGTTTTTTATTCTTAAAGTTACAGTACCACCACTGCAATAAGAGTCGCTTATTGCTATTCCTTGAGTAGTGCTAAAGAAAACTCCTGAAATGAACCCATAAGCCAATCCTGCAATTGCTATCGTTATTACCAGCATCAAGAGCATTGCAATTATGTCAGATATTCCCTTCATTTTCCATCTTATTTATATTTGAATTTCAGGCTATTTAAACATTATGAAAGTATTGCTCGATACAAACTTTTTGATAGACTTGCTAAAGTTTAAAGTTAGCATGGAAGAGCTTAAGGAGCATGAGCTTTACACAATTTCTCCAGTAGTAGAAGAGCTAAAGACTTTAGCTTCTAGAAAAAGCAAAGAAAGCAAGTATGCAAAGCTTGCTCTAGAGCTATTGAAAAAAATAAAAATCATTGAATGTGAAGGTGATGCTGATACAAACTTGTTAAGACTTGCTAACGATTTTGTTGTAGCAACCAACGACAGAGCTTTAAGAAAGAAATTAAAAGAGAGAAAAACAAAAACTATTTATCTGCGTGGTAAAAAACACATGGAAGTGGGATGAATGAACCTGCTGCATACAATAGACTCTGGTAAAAGAGCACCTGAAGAAGTTAACGTAGTAGTAGAAAACTGTAAAGGATCTTCCAACAAGATAGAATATGATAGAGAGAACAATGTTTTCAAGCTTGATAGAGTGCTCTATTCAGCAGTCTACTGGCCTTTTGAGTATGGATTTGTCCCACAAACATGGAGTGAAGATGAAGATCCTTTGGATATATGTGTGCTGATAACTCATCCTACTTTTCCTGGATGTGTGATAAAAGCAAGACCCATAGGTGTGATAAAGCTTGAAGACGAGCATGGAATAGACACAAAAATATTGGCAGTTGCAGTGGAAGATCCTGTGTATAGCTATGACCATGTATGCACAGGAATAAGGGACGTTCCTTCTCATGTCTTGAGAGAAGTAAGAGAGTTTTTTGAAACTTACAAGAGGCTTGAACCAGGAAAGTGGGTAAAGGTTAAAGGTTGGGGAGATGCAAAAGAAGCTAAGGAGCTTATAGTAAAAGCTATGAAAGCCTATGAAAAAAAGTTTAAGAAGAAGAAAACACAAAAAAAGAAAAAGCATACAAAGGGGTAAAGCATGTACAAGATATTAACAGTAAAGGATAGAGTAAGAGTACCGCCTGAAAAGTTTGGGCTTTCTCTGAAAGAATCTATAAAGGCTGCTCTAGAAGAGAGTATAGAAGGTAAGCTTGACCCTATGTTGGGAGTAGTTCTTGCAATAATAAGCGTGGACGAAGTAGGAGAAGGAAAAATACTTCCAGAAGATCCTGCTGTATACTATCAAGCAACATTTAAAATTTTGAGCTACAAGCCTGAGTTGCACGAGCTTGTTACTGGTGAAGTGATAGACAACGCAGAATTCGGCTCTTTTGTCAGGATAGGCCCGCTCGACGGCTTAGTTCACATATCCCAGATAATGGACGATTTTGTATCCTACGACGGCAAGAATTCTGTGTTCATCGGAAAGCAGACGAGGAAAACTTTGAAAGAAGGCGATAAAGTAAGAGCAAGAATAATTTCTATATCCTGGGGTGAACAGAACAAGATAGGCCTGACAATGCGTCAGCCTGGCTTGGGCAATATTGTTTGGATTGAAGAAGAGAAAAAGAAGAAAAAGAAGTGATGGTATGAAAAGAACTTATGTATGTAGAAACTGTAAAAGCTTCACAACAGAAAAAGTATGTCCAAGATGCAAGTCTACAAACTTGTCGACTAGCTGGAAAGGTTTGATTATTATATTGAACAACGAGAGTGAAATTGCTAAACTTCTAGGACTTACAGAAGGGAAGTATGCCTTGTACGTTGGTTAGTATGGAGATTTCGGTAAAAGAAGAAAAAGAAAACATTTTCCTGAACAGAAAAGAGCTTAGGCTTGAGGTGAAGCATGAAAAATCTGCCACGCCCCCAAAGCAAGAGCTTACAAAGGCTTTAGCATCCATGTTCAACGTCCAAGAACAACAAGTCGTTGTAGACTATATACTGACTAAAAAAGGTTGTTGCATTTCTTCCGTAAAAGCAAAAATTTTAAAAGAGCCAAAGGAGGTAAAAAGTGAAGCACAAACCAGTAAAAGTGTATGAATTCTACAAGACTGGAAAGAAGAAGTACTGCCCAAGATGTGGAGAAGGAACTTTCATGGCTGTGCACAAGCAGAGCAACGGAAAAACAAGGTACTACTGTGGAAAGTGTAAGCTAACTCTATGGGAATGATCAAGCAAGCTCTGCTTTAAACCCTTCTTCTGTTTTAACGAGCTTTATTTTTACTTTCTTCTTTCCGTGCCAGAGTGCTTCGTTTAAAGCAGAATCTACTTTGATTTTTCTTGTTCTTGTATGCTTGTAAAGAATTTCCTTCAAAATCCTAGCTGCTGACAGCTTTCTTTTCCAACTTGGTTTTCCCAGCAGCTCTTTTCTCAGGTTTATTGATAAAACTCTTTCTTCTGGCATACTCGAGCCTAATAAGGTATTTAAGCTCACAAAAATAAAAAAATATTATGAAAGGAATAAGCCCGATGATAGCTACAGTGCTTCTTGTAGCTTTTACAGTAGCAATAGGTGGGATTTTAATCCTATGGTTTACTAGCCTGTCTAGAACCACTACAACAGGCGCAGAAAGCCAGGCAGAAGCCATTTTAAAATGCTCAAACGCAAACTTTCAAATACTTTCTGTCGATGTAACTAACAATAAGGTTACAGTCGTACACTATGGCTCTGGTCTAAAAGTTTATCCTATTATAGCAACAGTAGGTGCAACTCCTGTAACTCTTACTCCTAGTCCTACAAGCATAACTACTGGTCAAACTTCTACCTTTAATGTAACTATAAGTGGCAATACAACAGTAAAAGTAACTGCTCTATGCGAGTATGGAGTCATCAACACAACTGTAGAAGCTACCTGTTCTAGTCCAGAAGCTTGCTGGCACTCTTAGACTCTTAACCTAGTTCTTCTCCATTTTTTTGTAGCTACATTAATTCTTCTGGTCCTTGCTCTCTTCAAGCCAAACTTCCTTATGTCAGCCCATCTCGGAGCCCTTCTTATTTCTCCTATCCTACCAAGCTTTATTTTCTTGGTTATGTGCTTTATTCCCATAGAATCACTCTACAAGCTTCCTAAGTTCTTTACTCTTTTTTATTGCTATCTCTAGCATTTTCTCCACATCTGAAAACTTTAAAGGCTTGCTACCCTGCTTCTGCATTGCACATATTTTATCGTCTTCTCTTACACCAACTACTAGCCTTGACTCTAGCACGTTTTCTTCTTGGAGCTCAGGATCTATCAAAAAATTGTTTCCTATTTTACACACGCTTACCACAACAGGGGTGAAAACTACTGGTAAGCTTCCTGTAAACTCTCCTCTGACTATCTTTCCTTCTTCTACCTTAGGAATTCTTGCATTCTTCAAGGCAGCAATAGCAGCAAGGGCAGAAGCGTCTATCAAGTTTCCATAATGGTTGATTATATGCAAGTCAACAAAAACCATGAAAACATTCTGTGGAGATACAACAAGCTTTTCCAGCTGTATGCACTTACTTTCCCTTAGAGCTCTATCTACTATCCTTGCAAGCTCTACTGCATCTTCACCAGGTGGTCCTGCCTCAAACTCAGGAGATGCTATAGGACTGAACTCTGCGTTAACTATAAGTATACCTTCGTTTGGCGCATCTGGAAAAGGTTCACCTACCTCAAGCTTTACACCTGCAGCAACTTTTGTTTTACCCATGCTTACTAGAGCAGAACCTTCTGCCTTCTGCACTACACCTTTCTCCACTTTTATTTCTCTATACTCATCAAACCTTCTTCCGTCTATTCTTTTCCCATTTTCTAAAAGCTCAAGCACATACTTTTCCTGCATTTCACTCACTCTTGTACTTTTCCTTTATCGTTTGTTTTTGGAGCTCGTAAATCTTCTTACAGTTTTCTCTTGCAAAGGATAAAAGCTTCATCACTTCCTGCTTATCGAGCTCTCCATCCATTTGCAACAAAGTTATCTCGTCTCTCCCCGGCATCATGGCAACTGCCATGTCTGACTCAGAGTTGTTGTCTTCTATTCCATTCAAGTCCACGATAAGAGTACCTTCTATCTTTCCTACGGAGCAAGCAGCCACAAGGTCCCTCATCGGCACACCAGCACAGACCAGTGCAAGGGAAGCAGCATTTATACCTGTAACTCTAGTAGAGCCATCTGCTTGAAGTATGTCTACAAAAACGTCTACAGTTGCTTTTGGAAAGTCTTCCAGGAAGATTGCTGGCTCAAGAGCAAGACGCATTACCTTAGAAAGTTCCATGCTTCTTCTGTCAGGGCCTGGTGACTTCCTCTCGTCTACAGAAAAAGGTACCATGTTGTAACGAACTCTGATTATGCCAGACTCTTGCTCCTGTAAAAACTTTGGATAAAGAGCTCTTGGTCCATAAACAGAAGCTATAGCAATCGTATTTCCAAACCTAACTTCTGCTGAACCGTCTGCCCTACTTATTACATCTACCTTCATCTCTATTGGCCTAAGCTGCTCTGCAGCCCTTCCGTCTATCCTTTTACCATCGACCAAAAGTTTAACATCTTTTTTCATGTGCTCAACATCCTTTCTATTCTTTCTGTCAAGCCAGTAGTATGAGATTCTCTTTCTATCAGAAGGATTGCTTCTATAGCCTTTCCTTTGTTTTCCCCTCTTATCCAAATTACTCCGTTCTGGCCTACGTATATGTCGCACCTAGTTTTTTGTTTTATCATCTGGATCATGCTTCCACCCTTTCCTATTATCCTCGGTACTTTAGAAGGTGTAACTTTTATCAGAACTCCACCATAAAGCTTCCTAGAGACCATGTCCCTCATGCTGACCTGCACATTCTTGCTCTTAGTAACTTTTGATATTCTGCAAAAAATCACGTCCCCTGTGTCAAAGTACCTGCTCAAGTCTACTCTTGACGTGTCTACAAACTCCTCTACAGCCTCTGCTAAGGGTAGGAAAGCAGGATAGGGTGAATTTATGTCTACAAACCATCCAGCTATTTCTACTGTAGAAACTACTCCTATTATTCTGTCGCCAACGTTTGGCAAGTAAGCTCCTGACAAAGGAATTACAGAAACTTCTGTGTCTGTCATACGTGGCAGTCCTAAAACTTTTGCAAAAACTTTTCCGTTCTCTTCATAAACACCTTTGCCAAGCTTTCTTCCTTTCCTCTCTTCTATAAACTCACCTGGCAAAACTATCATACATCCTCCCTCCTTACTATCTTTGTTTCTGTTTGACCATGAGTAAGGTCAGCAAGCTTTTTGAAAAACTCGTCTTGAGTGCCTGCAAAAATTTCTACGTTAACTTGCAAGCTACCGTCAGAAAGCCATTGCTCTTGTTGAACTGTTCCACTGTTTTTAATCAAACTATAAACTTTTCCAGAAAACTGCGAAGGCACTTTTACTTGCAGCAAAACTTTCTGGAACTTTATAGGTAGAAGTGATTTTATCTTCTTCAGCACATTTTCTACCTGCAGCTCAGCATCCAAGAAAGGGTCGATGCTTACGCCAGCTTGTTCCATAGCATTCAAAATTCTCTGTTGTGGATGAGGTGTGTTAGTCTGTGGGTTCACTGCCTTTTTTGAGATTATGCTGGCAATCTGTATTCTCTTCTGTTCAACCAGCTGCCTTCTCTGCTCTGTTGTAAGCTGCAACTCGCCTTGCTTTATTATTCTTTCAGCAACCCTGTAAGGATCTATAGCACCAAAAACTTTTTGTACATCCTTCTCTGAAGCTGCTTCACCAGCTCTTGCATCTTTGTACACTGCAGGATATGCTAACAAATCCTCCATTTTAACACTCTTACCGCTTTTCAGCTCAAACGCTTTAAAAGGGTCTACTAATACCTCAAACTTAAGTTCCCCTACTCTCAATCGTGCAATAACAGCTTTATCTATACTAACAACCAATTTCAATCACTTAAGCTTTTTTAATCTCTTCCTCAGAAACTCTTCTAAACTTTTCTCCTTTTTTAATAATTGCAACTTCTAAAGTACCCTTTTCTTTTTCAGACTTTTCTATTGCCTCTAGGGCAAGCTTGAGAGCTTCCTTTTCACTCATACCTTCTTTCCACTTTTGCTTGAAAATCTTGTTCACTAACGCTGCTCCACGGCCGATAGCATAAGCCAACCATTCGTACAGCATGCCAGAAGGATCTGCTTCTATTAGATGAACGCCGTTCTTGTCTACACCACCGACCAGGAAGGATACTCCGTAAGGTCTTAAACCTGCGTAGAGTGTTGATATCTGCATTCTGTCGCCTATTACACGTGCGACACTAAAAACATCCATAGGCTCGTCATAAGTAATCTTGTGAATTTGCGCCCTTATTCTGGACAAGCTGATCAAAGACCTTGCATCAGCAAGCAGTCCAGCAGCAACAGCACCAACATGGTCGTCTATCTGGAAAGTTTTTTCAGTAGCTTCTGGCAGCATCAACTGTGTTGTAGGCTTGATGGTCGCTAACAGAACGCCATCCTTAAAGACTATACCAAGGCATGTAGTTCCTCTTTTTACAGCTTCCTTTGCATACTCTATCCAGGCAGGTTAGCGTTCACTGACCTGCTACCTGGAATAAGCGACCATCTGGTGAGATTCCGTATTAGTTGGCTTTATACCAACCAATTAAACGGCGATGGTCCTGTCATATCCCATTTGAGTGATTTTTAAATCAATACTCTGGGATTATTTCAGGCATTGCCGATCACCTGTCCGTTAACAATCTTCACACAATATCACCTCTATTTAATTTGTATGTTAAGGTTTATATATTATTATTTAACTCTTCTTCCTTTATTTTCCAAAAAACTTTTTCTATCGGGCCCTTTTTCTTTATCAGAACCTTATCTACCAAACCTTCTATTCTAAGTTTATTTAGATTTTTCCAGATTGCTTTCTGATCCCTATTAAGTAGGTTGCATAAATCTTTAGTTCTTAATCTTTTGTTTGCTTTTAACATTTCTGTTATTCTCATTTTTATTTCATTCTTTCCATATCCTTTGTAGCTATCGATTGCTGCTATCAATTTTTCTTGCTTTTTTGTGTCGCTAAAACCAATGTTTTCCAAGTATTTGATTAAATTATACCGTCCGTATATATGGAACCCTAATTGTAAGGAATCTCCTGGTTGTTTTCTCATGAAAATTTTATTAGGACGGATCCCAAAGGTTAAGAGAATTTCTTGGATATCTTTCCATGAATATCTCATGAGCATCTAACAAAGTTTTCTTCTTATTCATACCAAAGCTTATAACATGATTTCCTTTGCTGTTTACGACAGTTGCTTCATCATCAAAAAGCGCACGAATGAAAGCAGCTTTAATTTCATTAGTTCCGTTTTTTATCCAGTCTGGTATCTTTATTGGTAGTTTAGTTTTTTCACCTTTTGGAAAACCACACAATACGAGTAGTCTAGCTACAATTTTTGGAGGATATACCTCATAGAACCTTCGTGCCTTATTAAAATTTTCTTTGGCTTCTATGCCAAATAACTCTTTAATTGCTACTTTAAATTCTTCTATCAAATCTTTACTTTTATTAGTATAGTAGACATTTTCTTCTTTTGTTTTTATGCATCCGTCACCTAAAATATGTCCAAAAAGTAAAGCTAATTTTTTATTGGGTCTAAAAGGTAGTTCAATTCTTACAACATACCTTCCTTTATGCAACTTCATACAAGCAAAGTTATTTTCTATGTTTACAACCTTGAAATTTCTCTCTAAATCTTCTAACTCAATTAATATTTCTGCCATTTTTACCACATTAAAGCTATAGAATTTGTAAAACATCAGACTTTTGGGACCTCATTTCCGGTTCCCAACTTATCTTAACCCTTTTATTGTGCCGGAAACTTTTAAAACTTTTATTATTATTCTAGAATCTCCAAGCCTAGAAAGCAAGCCTAGCCCTGCTATCACTTGTTGCACAGAATTGTTGTTACAAGAAATTACACATGCTTGTTTTTCTGGACAGTACAAGTTCTTTACTATCCTCATTCCCAGCCTGCTTACTCCAAGCTCTCCAAAAGTATCTAAAAACTGGTTCCAAACAGCTTGCTCCAAGTCCTCGTAGACTATTGGTTCTTCTGATATCACTTGAAAAAGTATGTGCCTTTTCTTTTCTCTTAAGGTTGGTGGTAAAACTTTCAACTTTTTAACTATCATTTCACCACTTTTACTCCTTCCATTATCCAGCCGTTACTCCTCCTTTCCTTAGCTTCTTCTATTATTCTTTTTGGAACTTTTGTGATAGCATCCTTTGCCTCTTTTAGCTCAAGACCAACCTGTGTAGCAAAAGAAGATAAGACGTACGGATCTCTCATCATCCAGTGCGAAGTAGCACCAGAGCATAAAATTATAGGAGCATGAAACTTCTTTGCCAGTTTAACATCGTTTGATATGTTTCTCAATACATTTTCCCTAGATCTTTTACTTGTTATCAAGACTTCTCTAAAGTTTATTTCTATTGCAACGTTGTTCTTTGCTGCAAGCTTAGCAAGAACATGGTTCAAGCCTTGGTCAGTCCTTTCATACTCTGGATGTGTTAATATTTGCACACCTCTTGTTTCAACAGCAATCCTGTTCATCTTAAGGTCTCCCCCTCTTACAAGCAAAACGTCAAAATCCTTCCTCCTTCTTTTCAGCTCTTCCAACTCTTTTCTGCTTCTAGCTTCAAAGCCTAGATAAACTTCTATTCCAAAGGATTTCTTCACACTTTCTATCTCAGCTTTCAAAACCCCCTCTTCCCTTTCGCTCATCAGATAAGCTACAAAACAAATTCCTGCATAGCCTAGCTGTTTAGCTGTTGATGCTAACTCTTCCAGGCTACTTGTGCCGCCGCTGAAAGCACTGTGTACGTGCAGATCATAAGCTTGCATAATTTTTCATTCGTGTTGAAGAAACATATAGTTTACTAAAAGCTAAAATAATATTATGCCAGTCAGTACAGCCCCTTACAGGAGAAGGTATGCTCATACTGCAGGTAGAGGAAGAGAAGCGACTGTTACCTGTGACTTCTGTGGTAGGGAAGTACCAAAGTACAAGACTTTTATAGTTACTAGAAGCTTCCGTATATCCGACCCTACCATTTTAAAACAGATGGACAAAAGAATGATCCACACATTCTCCAGGAAGATGAGAGCGTGTCCAGCTTGTGCCAGGTTCCGTGGTATAGTCCAGCCTGGCAAGTCTGTAAGAAAAAAACACATGCGTTAAAAAATGGTAAGTCTCAAGGGAGCCCTCTACAGAAAGTTGAAAGAAATGAAAGAAAAGACAGAGGTAGAGGAATCTCTACAGAAGTTCAGTATAGAAAAGCCTAAGTTTACAGAACTACCGCCAATAACAGACCCTACCAAAGCAAACATAAGCTATTCTCTGATAGAACCTTTTGCTCGTGCACAAATCAAGTGGAACGAGGAAGAAAAGATACTGTACTACAATGTGATAGAACCTGAGCTGACTGACGAAGAAAAAACCATCTTGAGTAAAATTTCTGATGGATTGATAGAGCTGACAGAAATAGGTCTGTCTACTATTAGGAATACTTCAGAAGCAGTAGATTACCTTAGCAAGCTTGTAAACACTGTTCTAAGCCAGCTTGGTATAAAATTGACAAAAGAATCTTACCAGAAGATCATGTACTATGTTTACAGGAATTTTGTAGGACTGAACGAGATAGAGCCTTTGATGCAAGACTCAAACATAGAAGACATTTCTTGTGATGGTACAGGAATACCAATCTACATAATTCACAGAAAGTATGGTTCGATGAAGACAAACATAGTTTTTAAAGATCCAGATGTTCTAAGACAGTTTGTAATAAAGCTGGCAGAAAGGTGTGGAAGGTACATCAGCTATGCTGAACCTATACTGGACGCAACTTTACCGGACGGCAGCAGAATAGCGGCAACTCTAGCAACAGACGTAGCTACACGCGGTGCAACATTTACCATTAGAAAGTTTACAGAAGAGCCTTTTTCCCCAATCCATCAGATAGAACTTGGAACTGCTTCTAGTGAGATGCTAGCTTACTTATGGTACATGGTAGAGCACAGGGTATCTATCCTAGTAGTTGGTGGCACAGCAACTGGTAAAACTTCTATGCTAAACTCTATAAGCATGTTCATCCAACCTACTGCAAAAATAGTTTCCATAGAAGATACAAAAGAGCTTAGGTTGCCGCATGAGCATTGGATATCAGGCTTAGCAAGGATTGGGTTTGGTGTGCCATCTGCAACTGGTGAAAAGTATGGTGAAGTTACACTTTTTGACCTGTTGAGAGAAAGCTTTAGACAGAACCCTGACTATGTACTAGTAGGAGAAACAAGAGGGGAAGAAGCTTACGTGATGTTCCAGGGTATGGCTTCTGGACATGCAAGCATGAGCACTTTTCACGCTGGCTCAGTAGAAGGTGCTTTGAAGAGGCTGATCTCTCCTCCAATCAACCTTTCCCCTACCTTGCTAGAGAGCTTAGACATAGTAATCACCATGAGCTATGCAAAAGAAAAGGGTAAGTCTGCGAGAAGGATAAAAGAAATAACAGAAATTGTTTCTGTAGATCCGAAAACAGGAGAAGTAAAGACAAACCTAGTCTATAAGTGGGATCCTGCAAAGGATGCATTTACAAAAGTGAACGAGAGTCTAAAGCTTTCAAGGATTGCTTCAGAGATGGGCACTACCTTAAAGAGTGTAGAAGAAGAAATTTCAAGGCGTGCAAAGGTACTAGAATGGATGTTAAAAAATGGTATAAAGAGGTACATAGAAGTTTCTAAGATTATAACAGAATACTACATGGACCCGATAAAAGTTCTTAGGATGGTAGAAGAAGAACCTGTTAGAAAAGAAGAGAGGGGCGAAAAGAAGAAACGTTCGATAGAATCTTTGTTTGGGATTCTGGGATTTAAAGTTTTAGGGGAAAGGTGATGAACTTCCAATCTTTAGCGTTAGCAATATTCGGTAAAGTAGTAGACAAAAACATAGAATTTTTTGAGCCTGTGAAGCACGTTCTACCAAAAGCTGATATAAAAATTCCTCTTAGGACGTACTTGTCTGTAATGCTTTTAGTAACTGTCCTAACCTATCTTGCAGTCTTAGCATTTACTGTTTTCTTAGTCTTTTATGTTCTAAAGGTCCAACTCTTGCTTGCAATAGCTTACTCTCTTTTTATACCTTTTCTTGCTGCTGCTGGAGTTTTTCTTTGGTACACTTTCTACCCTTTCCAAAAATCCATGATAAGAAAGAGGAGCATAGAAGCAAACCTACCTTTTGTCATCACGCATATGAGTTCTATTGCTGATGCTGGCATACCACCTTCTGCAATCTTCCATCTTATAAGTGCTTTCAAAGAGTATGGGGAAGTTACAAAAGAATTGTCGAAGATTGCAAGGAACATGGAGCAGTTTGGAATGGACCCTGTAAGAGCTATAAGAGAGGTTGCAGACCGCACACCATCTGAAGAGTTGAGAGAGCTGCTTCTGGGGATAGTGACTACAACAGAATCTGGTGGTGACATAAAATTGTTCTTGAGAACCATGGGTGAGCAAGCACTCTTTGAGTGGAGGATAAGAAGAGAAAGGTTCTTGCAACAAATGTCAACCTATGCAGAGTTTTATGTAGGTATTATAATTGCTGCACCACTCTTCTTGATAGCTCTTTTTGCTATAATGGGCTTGATACAGCCGAACATAGCAGGCTACAGCATAATGGACATCACAAAGCTGAGCATATACTTGCTGATACCTGCGATAAACTTGGGCTTCCTGTTCTTCTTGCGTAGCATCGAGGTGGAGATATAGATGGAAAAAAGGTTTTTAATCATAATTGCTTTGAATTCTTTCTTAGCGTTGTCTATCTTCCTCATAAACTTCTTCTACCTGCAAAAGGTTACCACACTTTACTCGACTATAAATATCATCTGTTTGGTCATATTCGCTTTCCCGATAGTTTTAGTCAAGTATGTTGATTATAGCAAGAAAAAAGAGATAGAAGATATGTTTCCAGTCTTCCTGCACGACTTTACAGAAAGCGTAAGAGGTGGAATGATGATAACAGATGCTCTGAAGCTTGTTTCCAAGAACAACTACAAGAGCCTTACACCATACGTTAAAAAGATGGCTGCACAGCTAGACTGGGGTATACCTATGGAAGTTGTCTTGCTAAAGTTTGCTCAATCTACAAAGTCTAAGTCTATAGCAAGGATTATTTCCTCTGTAATAGAAACTCATAGGTTTGGCGGGAAGCTTACTGATACACTAGATGCTTTGAGCAACATAGCAGTACAGATAGATAGGCTGAGGGAAGAAAGGATTGCTTACTTGCAGTCTCAGCTGATTACAGGCTATGTTGTCTTCTTCGTCTTCCTTGGTGTGATCATAGGCTTGGAGAGGTTCTTGATACCAACCTTGCTCCACAGCCAGTCTTTAAGAAGTCTCACAGGGCCAGAAGTTCCGTTACAGACTACAGCAGAAGAGTTTAAATCGATATTCAGGAACTTGATCTTGATTCAAGGATTTTTTGCTGGGTTGACTGTAGGAAAGATGGCTGAAGGGGTTGTAGTAGCTGGGCTAAAGCATAGCATACTCATGATGCTAGTCGGAGGAATAGTCTACACGATATTTGCTTGACTACCTCGCTTGAACTTTCTTTATTACTTCTGGTCTAAGCTTTACGAAAACACGTGTACCGCAATAAGGACATCTTACTCTATCTTCAAGCTTTGTTACAATCCTTTTGCAGTTCACACACCTATACATTTTTCACCTCTTTAGTAAGCAGGTCCAGCAAACTTTGCACCACACTTCTTACACTGCCATATACCCTTTGCCACTCTTTTCACATAAGGCATGTTGCACTTTGGGCAAACGTGCCTTTTCTTTTGAGCTTTTTCTATATCGGCAACCTTCCATCTTACTTTTTTACCGTATCTTGGCCCGTACCTTCCTGCACTCGTTGGCATAAAATCACCTTATTATTCTAAACTCTTTTTTGCTAGTTAAAGCTTCTAGAATTGCTTTCAGTTGCTCGTCAGAAATTTCTTCATTCACTTTCCCAGCTTGGTACAACTGTAGAAGGTAGAGTTCTACCTGTTCTGCTAGCTCTGGTTTGCTGAGCCTTATTCTTCCCAACCTTTCTATGGCTTCTTTTGAAAGGATCTTCTGAATTATCTTCTTTTTCAGCTCTTGTGTTTCTTCGTTCATCCAACCGCCTTCGCCACTCTTGAAAGTAGAGCATGGCCTTTGCTAGTGAGCTTTCTTCCTTTTTTGTTCTTCTCCACAAGTCCAGCCTTTTCTAACTGTTGAAGAATTTTTCTTATCATGCTTCCAGATGCTTTGTAAAACTTTGGAGGAGCTCTACCTCTGTTTTTTCTACCGCCGTAATAAGTCCTTAACCTTTCTACTCCAACTGGATGAAGATAAAGCTGTCTAAGGACGGATGCAGCACGAATGTACCAAAAGTCCTCTTGCTCGGGTGGTCTTTGCCTATGTGCGCCAGACTTAACAAAGTAGCTCCATTCTGGAGGCTTTATCTCTTCTACTTTTTTCAGCTCTTCCTTCAACCCTTCTATCAGCTTTTCTGGTTTTACCTGTAGCACTGAAGCCATAGTAAATAATTTAAGATGTTGGCTTTAAATGTTTTATTTAAAAGTAAGAGTGACGTAAGAAACGACACAAACTATCAGCGATAGTCCACCAACCATTAGCAGAACTACAAGCACTGGGATAGAAATTCCGCTTAGCTGATTGCATAAGTCACTTTTTTCTGTCTGGCAGTTACTGCTTATTTTCTGAAGGTTGTCGAAGATGTAAAAAAGGGTGAAGATGGCAACAAAAACTATTATCAGTGCGATTATCCTGACTTGGTTTAGCATTCTACCGCCAAGGATGCCTATATACACTATTGCAATTCAGACAATAAATAGCGATTGTTTTTTTCTTCTTTTCAAGCCTAACCTTGCAGTTGTAGCCTGGTATCAAAATTGTGTTGCACTTTTTACAAAATTTTCTCTTCAGATCTTTTGGCAACCGAACATTGTACCTTAAGCCGATCTTCCTAGCAAGCTCTACGTAGCGTCTGCTTCGCTCAGGATGTTTCTTTATTTCCCTTTCTGCTAGGTTGAACAAAATCTGAATTCTTTCTCTTGCTATTTTTTGTTGCCAAGCAGGCTTTCTTCCTCTTCTCATCAAATTAAATTTGTTTAGCAGAAAATAAACTAGAATGTTGAATAGTAGCTTTATAAAAGTAATGCACGAATTAAAAGGAGTTAGAATACCAGTTCGAACACCAGGTTGAATTTAAGTTAGAATTCCTTTCAAGCCCACCTTCTCCAGAACTCAATTCGAAAATCATATTGAATAAATTGTTCGAGATTATTCATAAGACTTACTTATCGTTAGAATTGCCGTTAAGCTGCCCCCCCAATTTTTTTCTATATTAAGAACTTAAGATAGTATTATGAAAACGACAAAAGGGGAGATATTAAACAAATTTGTTAAAAAGCTCCAAGAAAATAAGAACGTAAAATCTATAATGCAAATAGGCTCTTCATTATGGGATGCTAAATCAAAAGATATTGACTTGATTGTTATAATTAAGAGTGATATTCCTTCTTATAAAGACATGAAATTTTTAACAAAAGTTAAGGAAGATTTTACTAAAAAATTCGGAGTTTCATTTGGCAAAGGTGGCTTATTTGAAAAAATAAAAACTTTTAACATAGATTTAATTTTAATTCCAGAATCTTATCAATTATTCTACTCATTTAACCCGCTTTTAATTTATGGAATGTCTTTAAACCAGTATAAAATTCTTTATGGGTATGACTTCTTTAAGAAAATTAGGGGAGTTATGAAACCTGATAAGGAGATGCTTTTCAAGTTTGGTGGACCTCTTTCAAATTTTTACTTTTCTTTCATTTTGAATTTCTCTGATTTAGTACCAAAAAATTCTAAACTCATTTTATCAGTTCTCAAAATAATTCTTTATCCACTAGTTTTTATGAAAGGGAGGCATGTGAAGAAAAATGAACTAATTAATTTTCTAAGAATGAATTATCCATTTTTCAACGAGTTGTATAGAAAATACAAAATAAAAGATGATATTCTTTATAAAGAAAACTTAACTAGCAAAGAAATAGAAAATCTCTATAACTTTCTTCGCGAGCTGATCAGAAATATTTACTTACAATTCGTTGAATAATGCTCAAATCCTCAATTAATGAAGAAGTTTAAATTATTTTAAATCTTTCAGTTTACACAATCAACAGCATTTTCATCATATAAATCAACTACCTTACTAGATTTTCGTTCCGTTAGAAATTCCGTTAAGGATGGGTACGTAGAAAGCTTTAAATACTTTAAGTGCATGGGGATGCTGGGATTTGAACCCAGGCCACGAGCTATCCTTCAAGGACCCATTTAGCCAAAGTAGGCTCGGATCCTAGACCAAGCTAGACGACATCCCCCTTTTTCCAAATTTAAGTTTTGAATTTAATAAATAATTATGCGTGCTCTCCTTGCTAACTTGGGCTTTTTGCTCCAGTTCAGTGGGGTATTAATACTTTTAACTGCTTTCCTAGCTTTATACTTTAACGAAGTTCAGGCTTCTGTCTCCTTTTTCATTACTGTAAGTATTCTTTTTGTTTTCGGCTTTACTATGAATGCGCTGTGCGAAAGAAAGGAGATAAGCGTAAGAAATGGAATGATTCTTTTGTTCTTGACTTTCTTCCTTTTAGGACTAATAGGAACGATACCGTACTTGTACTTGAAAGTTTTTGGAGAAATTTCCTTAGAATCTTTCACAAACAGCTTTTTTGAAAGTGTTTCTACAATAACAACAACTGGACTTTCTTCGATAAAGAGTTTTGAAGAGTTCCCCATTTCTTTAAGAGTTTACAGGAGTATTTCTAGCTTTGCAGGTGGTGTTGGAATTGTTTTCATTTTTCTAACTTTTTTATATCCTGACACACAGCTTACAAGCTTTCAAAAGATTTTTGGCTTAAGCGAAACTGAAAAGATAAAGAAGAAGTTCTTGTCAATACTTTTGTTCTACGGTGTTTGCTTTTTTGTTTTTTCTTTTTTGTTCTACTTTTTCTACAAAGACTTTCTTACAGCCTCTACTTTCACCTTAAGCAGTCTATCAACAAGCAGCTTTCCAAACGTGCAAGACCTTTTGGTTAGAGTACCTCTTCCGCTCATAATACTTCCTATGCTTGTAGGAGCAACTAACATAAAGATTTTCATTTCTTCTCAGAGGAAATTTTACTTAGCAGAGCTTTGTTTGCTATTGGCAAGCATAGCTGTATTGCTTTTCTTCTTTGTTCAGAGTGGTTTTGATTTCAGCTCTAGTCTGTTTCATTCAGTCAGCTTAGCAACCACATCTGGCAGCTCTTTTGTAAGCTTTTCATCTGTAGCAGAGTATGTAAAAATTGTGATGATTGTAGCTATGTTCATTGGTGGTTGTTCTCTTTCAACAGCAGGTGGATTAAAATGTCTAAGAATTTTATTGATTGGAAAGAGCATTAAGAAAGTTGTAAAGAACGTTTTTAAAAAGTCTGAAGAAATTTCTGAGGAAGAGTCTGTAGCTTATCTTTTATTTTTCCTCATGGTTTCTTTTGTTGTTTTGTCTTCGTTTATATTGGCTTTGTACGGTTTTGGATTTTTAGACAGTTTGCTTGAATCTGTCTCTGCAATATCTAATACAGGAATTAGCTTAGGTATAGCTGGTGCAGCACCATTAGAAGTGAAGTGGTTGTTTAGCTTTTTGATGTTGATCGGTAGAATAGAAATTCTGCCTATTATTGCACTTTTTGTTAAAGAAAGTTAGATATTCTTTGTGTATATCGAAAGAAGCTCTTTAAATCCTAATTTTTTGTGGACTTTTTCTGAAAGTTTACTGACCTTGAAAATATCAAGCATTATTGTTTTTATTCCTTTTTTCTTGCAAATTTTTTCTATTTCTTTGTAAAGAGTAGAACCTATTCTTTGATTTCTAAATTTTTTAGTCACATAAGCCCAATTGATCCAACAATATTTTTCATCCCATTTTCCATAATTTACCCCAAAAGGTGTTTTGTCGCTAAACTTAAACCATATAAAACCTACTAGTTCATCATTTTTGACTGCAATTTTTATTTCTCTTTTCTTGAGATCTTTAATAATAAATTTTTTCAATTCTATTCTCTGGTTTCTTGTAAGGGTTGCTTTCTCTATCTTAAAAATCTCTTCTATTCCTTTTAGTATAAAATTTACATGTTTTGTTTTAGCGTTTTCTATCTTGATCATTTCTTTCACTAAATTAGTTTTCTTTATTTCAAGTACTTAATATCAATTATTATAAAAATTCTTGGCGCTGAGTTGTCAGGTTTGGTTGCTTAGAATTTATAATTTTTCGTTTCGCTTTAATAAAACTAAAAAGAGAATACAGAAATTTATTGGAGTAAATTTTATTGAAAGGAAATGTGTAGCTTGGCTTAGTTTATTGGGGAAGCCGGGATTTGAACCCGGGTTACCGGCACCCCAAGCCGGGTGCCTTGACCAAGCTAGCAGACTTCCCCATCAAATATTATTTGATTTGAAAAACACAATTCTTAAATATGCCTGAAGAGTTTTCCATAGTCACAGAAACTGTTGTTGGCAGGAGCAGGGAAGATTTTAAGAAATTTGGCTTGGCTGGAGCTGGCTACTTAGGAAAGCATATAGTCGGAACAGGTGAAGACACTCACTTGACAACAAAAGTTTACATAGACTTGCTAAAGCCTCATGTAATTCTATGTAGTGGTAAAAGAGGCAGCGGAAAATCATATAGCATAGCAGTACTACTAGAGGAAATACTTTCTCTTGAAAAAGAGTATACAGAAAAAACAGCTTGTATTGTTTTCGATCCTATGGGGATATACTGGAGCATGAAGCTACCTAACGAGCAACAGAAAGATTTGCTTGCTAGCTGGAACTTGCAGCCAAAAGGTTTTGAAAGAGTTAAAGTGTATGTACCGCTTGGACTAAAAGAATCTTATGAAAAAGCAGGAATACCAGTTGACTTTGCTTTGTCAATTTCTCCAAAAGAATTTTCTCCAGAAGATTGGGCTTTAGCTTTTAACCTTGAAAGAACTAGCGAGCTTGCAATAACTCTTGAGAAGAATGTTAATTCTTTATTAGAAGAAAAAAGAGATTTTGACTTGAACGAGCTTATGGAAAGAATAAACGCAGACCAACAATCTTCTCAACATGCAAAAAATGTTCTGACAAGTTTTCTGCAAGTAGCGAGTTCTTGGGGATTGTTTTCTAAGCAGGGTATGAGCATAAGCGATATAGTAAAGCCAAATCAAGTGAGCGTAATAGACTTGTCTAGAGTAAAGGGGGAAGAATGGGGTGTAAGAAATTTATTAGCTGCTTGGATTATTAGAAATGTCTATCATGAACGTGTGCTAGCAAGAAAGGAAGAAGAATTGGCAAAAACTGAAGGAAGGAAACCTGAAAAAACTTTTCCTTTAACTTGGGTAGTTTTGGAAGAAGCTCACAATTTCATACCAAGCGATAAGAAAACAGTTTCTACAGAGCCTGTGCTCACACTGGCAAAACAAGGAAGAGAACCGGGTATATCGCTAATATGCGTAACCCAAATGCCAAACAAGGTGCATCAAGATGTTTTGTCACAAACTGATCTTGTAATTTCTTTCAGACTTACTAGCAGGGATGATTTACAAGCTTTGCACGCTGTCTATCAAACTTATATGCAGGAAGAGCTGGAAAGGCTGATAAATAGGTTACCAAGATGGGCTGGTGCTGCAATAATTCTTGATGATAATCTAGAAAGAGTCTTTACAGTTAACATAAGGCCAAGGCTCTCGTGGCATGCTGGTGGAACAGCAGCTATAGCTTAATCCAATCTCATATTTATTTAAGTTAAATTTATATTAAGTTAATCTATGGTCGAGAACGTGGAGATAACAGTCTGGGCTGAAAAGTACAGACCAAAAAAGTTGAGCGAAGTAATAAACCAGAAGCATGTTGTAGAAAGAGTAAAGGCTTTTGTTGAGGAAAAAAATATACCGAGCATGCTTTTTGCTGGCCCTCCAGGAACGGGAAAAACGACTGTTGCTCTTTGTATCGCTTACGAACTCTACGGTAAAAACTGGAGGCAGAATGTTTTAGAGCTTAACGCGAGCGATGCTCGTGGGATAGATGTAATTCGTGGTCAAGTAAAAGATTTTGCAAGGACTAGAGCAATAGGTGATGTTCCCTACAAAATAATAATTTTGGACGAGGCTGATGCTTTGACGCCAGATGCACAAAACGCTTTGAGAAGAACGATGGAAAATTATACAAACGTTTCACGCTTTATTCTTATTGCCAATTATTCTAGCAAGATTATAGAGCCGATCCAAAGTAGGTGTGCTGTTTTTAGGTTCAAATCGCTTGCAGAAGCTGACATAAAAAAATTTGTCCAAAGAATTGTAACCGAAGAAAAGTTAAAAATAACAGAAGATGGTATAAATGCAGTGATAGAAATTTCAGAAGGGGATTTGAGAAAAGTTGCAAACTTGTTACAAGCAGCAGCCTCACTCGAGAAAAAGATAACTGAAGATACAATTTATGATGTTGCTTCTCGAGCTAAGCCTACAGACGTGAAAGAGATGCTTGAGTTAGCTTTGAAAGGAAAGTTTGAGGAAGCGAGAAAAAAGTTGCAAGATATGTTGTTAACACAAGGGTTAGCCGGTGAAGACGTTCTCTCAGCTATTCATAAAGAAATTTATAACCTTTCCATTCCGGAGGATGTTAAAATAGAACTTATTAGTAAATGTGGTGAATGCGAATTTCGTATTTCCGAGGGTGGTAATCCCCTGATACAGATAGAGGCCTTATTAGCTAATTTTTTGTTATTTTCTAAAAAAGCAAGACTTTGATTTTTACTATTTTTTTATATCCGATTATTTGGAGCTTTTTTTAGCAAACTTACCGGAAGTTTACTCTAGAAAACTTCATATATTAGATGAGGTTAATAGAAAGTAAAAAGTAGTGGCAAAAATGTCAGAATCACAAAAGGAAATGAAAAATCAATTTGAATTATTCAAATTGCACAATGCTCGGGAAGATATAAAGCCAAAATCATGGATATGTGTGAGTGGCAAAAATATCCAATCAATCTTAAATACAATTCTAAATGAAATGTTACAAAATAACCATAAAAGTAAAAGACAGTTATCAGAAATCATTGCACACAAATTAAATTGTAATCTGTATACAATTTACAATTTCTTAAGAGGAAAACGACAATTTATCCCGATTATAGTAATATTAAATTTGTTGGACATTTATCGACAAACACTTAATAAATCTGTTCTAGATATAGAAAAAGTAAAACAAAAAATCCAAGATGCAATCGAATTATTGAAAAATAATAATTCAAAATCTGTACCCGTTAGAGCTCTTAAAGAATTAAATAAAGATTTAGCAAGGATAGCAGGTGCATATGCTGCAGATGGAAATATGACACTTGTGATTAAGTTTTTATCGAGTAATCTCATCAAATTAAAGAATTTCAGATCATCTCTTAAAAAATTTCTTTCATATAAGTTATCAAAAAAATATACAAGAATCATCCATGAAAAATATGGTTACGAATTTACTTTATTACTAAATTCAGACGAGAATAAAAAATTACTTACTTTCATCAGAAACATTGATCTTTCAGGAATTTTCTTGCTTCGAGAAATTGTTATAACCATAGTCGACGAATATAAAGAAAGCTTGGAATATTTAGTACAATGGATTGAAAATTGTTTTGGCATTAAACCAACAATAAAAAAATTAAATAATCAAAATGCTTGGTACATTAAAATCTCAAATAAAATAATAGGTCGATATTTTAATTTATTTCTAGGATTTTCATTCGGTAAAAAATATGAAACTGTTAAAGAACCCAAAATAATTAAAAATAGTCCCTTTAATTTAAGGAACGCATTTGCTCAGGGTGTAATAACATTTGATGGTTCTGTTTCAACAGATGGTAGACTTATAATTTCTTTGAAAAGTAGGTATCTTATACGCTCCTTATCTGAAATTTTACAGCAAAAAATTAACTCTAAACTATTTGAACAGACCTTTAAAAATGGTACGTTCACCATCAGAACACGAAAATCAGTCACAGAATACCCAAAACTTTTAGAATTTCTTATAGAAGGGACAGAAAAATATAGAATGTTTTATCAATTTATCTATGGTTGCCAACAAAAAGCAAAGACAAGTGATATAATAAATTTCCTTAAAAAATTCCCTCGTCATTCGGAGATTAAAATGATAACAGTATTTAGAGCAGCGAAAGAATTAAAAACGTTTACTACCAAAGATATAACAGCTTACATTAAGAATACTAAAGGAATCGTATCAAGTAAAGAAACAATCAATTCTTTAGTTAGAATTTTGTGTCTGATGAATATCGTTAGAAAGAGGTTAAAAATATATGTCAGAGTAGAAAAGAATTTTAGAGAAAAATTGTTCCAAAGCGCATTAGAAAAGCTAAAGAGTAGAAAAAAGCTTGGTGAACTGCTTGACGTAACTCCTGAGACAACATATGACTATCACTTTGGTAGGGTTAATATACCTTATGAGAAGTTAGTTAAAATTATTGAACTTGTTGATCTAAACTTAACTGACATCTCTAATAAGATTTTATTTCAGAGAGAGGGTATTAATCCCTCAAAACCTACTTTTGAATTTAATCCAAATTCTATTGAATGGAGACTTTTTAATCTTAGTCAAACTAACTAGGAATTATGTCATGGATATCATTTTCAATCTTAATTTCTTAAACAAGTCATCGAATTTAGTTGGTGTTTTATTGATTACAATTGCAACAGCTGTTATCCTAACTCCAGTAAATGCCTATCTTCTATCCAACCATTTTTTCTATCATTTGCTGTAATCCTAAGTATTTTCCTAAAATCTTGAAGAAAGATATAGGAAAATCAAAAATCAACTATACTGCTGCTAAAATTACTTACTATATTTGTTGGTGCGATTCTTATATCTTAGTGTAATCTTAAATTTTATAAAATAAAAATTATAAGAGATTAAAAATGCTTTGGACAGAAAGGTACGGACATAAAAACTTGAAAGAATTTATTGATCAGAAAATAAAAAATTATCCTTTTACCATTTATGAAATTGCCGTATCTTCTCTTGGATCTTTAGCTACAAAAAATTACGATTTTCTTATTCTTGGCGCACCATTGGCTACTTTAACTTTTCTCTATGAAAGATGGGCTTATAAAATTGGTCAAAAGTATGTGGACAGAAAAGTATAGGCCTAAAAGCTTGAAAGAGTTTGTAAATCAGAAAGAAGCTTTAGAAAAGTTTTTAGCTTGGATTAAAAAGTGGAAGCCTGGCAGTAAAGCTTTGCTTTTCTATGGACCGCCTGGAGTAGGTAAGACTGCTCTGTTGCAAGCTTATGCTACAGAAAAAGGTTTAGACTTGATAGAAATGAACGCTTCAGACTATCGCTCAGCCCAACAGATTCATGAAGTTCTTGGTCAGTCTATGAAACAAAGGAGCTTGTTCGGAAGAGGAAAGATCTTCTTGCTCGATGAAATTGACGGGATAGTTGGAACAGAAGATAGAGGTGGCGTTGGGGAAATAATAAAGATAATTCAAGAGTCTTCTTTTCCTTTAATCCTTACAGCAAACAATCCATGGGAGCCTAAGCTAAGAGCTTTGAGAGAGTACTGTCAGCTAGTTGAATTCAAGAAGGTATACGTTTTTGACGTGGAGAAAAGGCTTGCTGAGATTTGTAAAAAAGAAAGAATAGCTGTAGAAAAAGATGTTTTGCGTGATTTAGCAAGAATGTGTGGCGGAGATTTAAGAGCTGCTATAAACGACCTAGAAACTGTGGCAAGAGGAAAAAGAAAAATTGTCTTGAGCGATTTAGAAGTTTTAGGGTATAGAGAAACTGAAAGAAGCGTTTTTGATGCTCTAAAGATAGTTTTTAAGAGTAAGTCTGTACTAGCTGCAAAGCTTTCTATTAGTAATGTTGATAAAGACCCTGAAGAAATTTTTTGGTGGATCGAAAACAACATTGCTAGAGAGTATGAAGATCCTGAAGAGATAGCTAAGGCTTACGATGCTTTGAGCAAAGCTGACATTTTTAGACAGTGGGTAGTTTCTAGACAAGACTGGAGGCTAAAAGGTTATATGATCGATATCATGACAGGCGGAGTAGCAATTGCTAAGAAAGAAATGTACAAAAAATTCACTAAGTACCAGTATCCTTCTAAGATCGCAATGCTTGGTCAGACTAAGCTTGAGAGAAAGGAAGAGAAGGAAAAGCTTTTGGAGCTTAGCAGGCAGTTGCACTGCTCAACAAGAAAGATAAGGAAAGATTTTCTACCTTTCTTAAGAATTATCTTTAAGAAAACAAAATTATTAATGTGAAAAAAGTTATCTTACTGTTAGCTTTTGTCTTCATGCTTACTTTAACCGTGAGAATAGCCTATTCAGATTGTCCTGCTGGCTACTATTGCGATAACACACAACCAGGAGGTATCAGGGTATGTAGTGTACCTGGACCAGGAACTTACAACGGTTCTTTCTCAGGACCTTTCACCGGTACTACAAGTAAACACAATTGGACGTTAGCAACAAGTGGTAGCTACGTAAACTTTACTACTTCTATATTAGGCGAAGAGAACGACAACCTGAACTTATATGTTTACCTCCCAAACGGAAGTATTATCTCAAGTGCTGGACCAGGATCTTCCAAAGCAATCTCTGTTTGCTCTGCTGCTGGGACTTATAGGACTATAGTAGAGGCTTGGTCGATACCAGACTCTTGCGCCCCTTACAACATAACTTTTAACACCATTTCAGTTGGTTGTTGCCAAAATTCAGATTGTAACGATGCAAAAGATTGTTCTCTTGATGTTTGTTCAAGTGGTGGTTGTTTACATTGCACACAAGCCGGATATAACGTTAGCACTTGTAACAGCTATCCATGCTGTTCTGGGTTACAGCAGTGCTTTGATGGTGTATGCAGAGTTGCATGTCCAGATTTTAACATTTCTTTAAGCACAACATCTTTAAGCATTACAGTACCTCAATCAGGCTACAATTCCTCTAAGTCTACCATAAACGTTTCTTCTATCAACAGTTTTAACTCTCCTGTAACATTTTCTGGTTCATGGGTTGGTTCTTCGCCAACTGGCGTAATTTTTTATTTCACCCCAAATTCGGTAACTCCTCCTACAAATGGGAATGCCTATGCAAATGTAACAATAAACGTTTCTTCTACTGCCTCTACGGGAACTTACACTTTAAGGATAAATGCAACTTCAGGATTTTTGAGTAAGTATGCAGACCTGACTGTAAACATCTTGCCTTCACCTGCAGCACCTTTTGACTTTAACGTAACAGTTTCCCCTTCTTCTGGTTCAGTAGTTCAAGGAGGCTGGGTTAACACTACTGTGACTGTAACGTTGACTTCAGGTAGCCCACAAACTGTAACTTTAAGTGTGAGTGGACTTCCTTCTGATACCACATACGTTTTTCTTCCATCTAGCAGTGGAACACCAACCTTTTCTAGGACTCTCAACATATCAACAAGCTATTCGACACCAAACGGAACTTATTCGATAATGATAATTGGAACTAGTGGCAGTTTAACAAAAACTGCTACCTATACTTTAACAGTAAATCCTTATCCTTTTTGTGTCAGAGCAAACCCTTATGTAGGCATTAGCCCAACTTATGGTTATGGAAGAGCAGGACAAACTCTTACTTACACAGTAACCGTGATAAACAAAGATAGTACTGCTTGTGGAGAATCAACTTTTTCTCTGGCAGGAATAGTTCCTTCAGGTTTTTCATACAGTTTTAGTCAACCTACTTTGGTAGTAAAACCAGTTGGCTTCTCGAACAGCAATAGCTCATACTTTTACGTTACTTCAAACTGCAATTCAACCGATAGTAACCCTTATTACCCTATTAGAGTTAATGCGACCAATACAAATGCCCCAAACTATTTTGCCTTATCAACTACTTCTTACTATTATGTCTCTCAACATTTCAGCATATCTCTTTCTCCTTCTTCCAAATCTGGTATATCTGGTTCAACACTTTCCTATAATATACAGCTCACAAACAACAAATGGACAACATGCCCAGCAACCACCTTCACTTTCAAAGGTAATGTACCAGCAGGATGGTCTTATACTATAACTCCGCAAGTGACACTTTCTTCAGGATCTACTACAACAGCTCCTACGTTCAACATAACTTCTCCTTGCACCGCAGCTCCTGGTAACTATTCTATCAATGTGACTGCAAACGATACATTAACAGGAATAGCAAGAACATCTTCCTCCGGCAATTACACTGTTATTAGCCCATCTTGCAGCATCCAAGCAACTCCTTTCTTTTCTACAGGACCTTTCTTTTCCACCCTTACAGCTACTTTCTATAACTTAAACACAACATGCTTTCCTATTGCTACTTTAAATTGTGGCCAAGGCACGTATGTAAATCTTCCTATCACTGGAGGTCAAGGAAGTACTACATGTTCTTATCCAGCTGTAGGTACAATAACTTATTACACGGCTCGTGCGAATGTTTCTGCTAACACTAATGTCGTTTGTCAAACAACTGTTGTAGACAACCCAAACGTCTTCAACTTCTCTGTTTCTGTAAGTCCTACACCAAACTACAATGGCTTAGTCGGTTTTTGGCCGTTTGATGAGGGTTGGGGTATATCCAGTGCTGATAAAAGTGGGTATAATAACAATGCAAACTTAGGAGTTACAAACTGGGAGTACGTGCCAAAATGGACTTTAGGCAGGTTTGGTTATGGGCTGAATTTTGACGGTGTAGATGATTATATTGATTGTGGAAATTCAAGTTCTCTTAATCCAACTAAATCAATAACTATAGAAGCTTGGATTTACCCAAAAGACTGGGGAGAAAATGGAATGGGAAGAATAGTTACCAAGTATAATTCTTACCAGTTTTATGTTTATTCTGATGGAAGCAGGCTTAGCTTCTACTTCTGGAACGTTAGCAATATAGCTAATCAGGCATGGTCCAACACAAACTCGATAAACCTAAACGAATGGCAGCATGTTGCTGTTACTTACGATGGTCAATATGTCAAATTTTATGTCAATGGAATTCCTGCAGGCCAAACAACACTTAAAGCAGGAAACTTACAATTTACTACTTCAAACCTACTTATAGGTAATAGGCCAGTTTTAGACAGAACTTTTAATGGCATTATAGATGAAGTGAGAATTTGGAATAGATCGTTGAGCGATCAAGAAATTCTTTTACATTATCAGCTCACAAAAGTTTCTCAAGGACAAAAACATTTCGCAAACGTCTCTACAACACTGTTGAGTGGTTCTAGTCAACTTGTAACCTTAACTCTAGCTGGTTGTCCTCCAAATACAGAATGCACCCTAATTCCAAACGTTAGCAACCCAACGTATGCTTCTACTTTAACACTATCAACTTCTGCTCAAACACCACCTGGAACTTATACTCTAAAAATAAGAGGAGCTAGCAGTACGTTGACTAAGGAGATGAACTATACAGTAGAAGTTGTAGGTATATGCACACGTTCGAATCCTTCCTTAGTTATTAACCCCTCTTCTAAACAAGGTGATCCTGGAGAAGAGCTTTCATACTCTGTAAGTCTGGAGAACAAAGATAGTTTAGCTTGCCCGTCTAGCATGTTTACTATCGAATTACAGCCGCTTTTCAACGCACAAGATTGGAAGTTCGACAAAGCTAGCTGGCTACCTGGATGGCAGTATAGACGAACAATAATTATAGACAACACTGCTAATCCAAACACTTTAACTAACTACCAAATTCTAGTTAATCTAGATACTGCAAGCTTAATTTCTCAAGGGAAGATGAATCAGAGCTGTAGTGATATAAGGTTTACTGATTCGGACGGAAGTTTAATAAGTTATTGGATAGAATCAGACTGTAATTCAGCCAACACAAAAATTTGGGTAAAAGTTCCTCAAATTCCTGCCTCAGCAACAAAAGTAATATATTTGTTCTATGGAAATTCAACTGCTAATCCAACTAGTAATTCAACAGCGGTATTTGGAAAGGCTGTTAACTCAACTTATCAACGAGATAATTATTATTTGGGTTTGATTCTAACTAACAGAGAATGGATAGGAGGGGGGACAAATCTTGGCATAACTGGTGATGATAGTGGTGCTTCCAGAAACTTACCGTTTTCAGTCGTAGTTTATGGTGCGAGTGTTTCTGCTGTTTATTTGAGCACAAATGGATTACTGAGATGGGATAATGTAGCAGATACAAGATACAGTAACTCCTTAGACACTTCTAAGAAAATACTAACTGCACATTGGGACGACCTTTATATTTCTACAAGCTACAGAAGTGACGCGGGAATTTATGAATTTACTGGCAATGATGCTGTAGGACAATATACCGGCTATAGATGGGCAACTACTTATCTCAGTAGCTCATCGACTCCAGCTGATTTTGAAATTTTGCTTTATAAAAATGGTTATATTCAATTTAATGTCTTACAAGTTTGGTCTTCAGCTTCTCCTAATGAATACATTTCGAGAGGAGATTCAACAAATTACATTGATTTAACTTCGAGATGGAAAAACAAGGAAAGTGTTCTGTTCGTTCCCAGAGCTTATCCGGAACCTATCATTAAATTAGGAATTACACTAAACCCAGGGGAAAGCACAGCAATAAGCCTGAGCGTTAATTCTTCTGCTACAGCATCAGGAGGAGACTATAAGTTTAATATAACAGCCTCCTCTGCCACAGGTTTTACCTCTGCCACGGGTACTTATTCAATCTCTACCGTTTGCCAAGGTTTGCCAGACGGTACTTGTATAGGAGAACTGCAAGTTTGTAGAAATGGTATTCCTCAAAATTCTTGTGGAGATGCCGTATGCAATTGTAATGAAAACGAGTATAATTGTCCGAACGACTGTACATACGTTTACTACATGTTAAGGAAAGATTGGCACCTTATTTCTCTACCTTATAAGAGGGTCATTAACATAACTGTGGATGGGTGTGGAGCTAAAAATCTTTCTTTCTTCTACTATGAGAATTATACTTGGAAAAAAATTGTTGGCATTATGAATATAAAAGGTGGGTACGGCTACTGGGTAAATCCTTCCTGGTTTACAAAAGCTCAATACTGCACTATAAACATCACCGTAGACAGGTCTGCAAACATTTCTCTAGGAGATATACCTAAGCTGAAGAAAGGTTTTAATGGTATAGGTGCAACTTATGAAGATGCTGATGTAAGCAGTCTAAAATGTGTAGACGATCTTGGAAATCAAGTACCGATAAGAGTTGTATACTATTGGGATGTTAGTGATCCCTTCGCTCCACCACAATGGAAAGTTGCCACTTCTATCAAACAAGTACCACCATGGTACTACGGCTACTGGATATACGTGGACGAAGATTGTAAGCTAACTAAATAGGACATCCAGCAGGCCACCCACAGCTGAACTCGGCTTTTAGAAAGCTGTTTGGAGACATCAAAGTAATGTTAAAAGCTACTGTTGTTGGTGAAGTAGGCTCAGGACATGGTGTTACTGTATAGTTCAAGTCTAAGTTGTAGCCTTTGCTCGTAGCATACTTTTCTGAAAAAATCTTGTACTCTTGCAAAGCATAGTTTAAATCGTCACAATCCTTGCTTCCGTTTATCGTATAGGTTGCTTTTTCTACTATGTTGTTGAACATGAAGACTTCATCCCTTGTAAATATTTCAGAAGTATCGATTATGCTTCTAGGCTCCACCCACCTACTGATAGTATATAGAATAGAGACTATAACAAAGGTGGCAACTACAAAGAATTGGCCTTTAGCTCCTAACCTCATAAGTAAAATTAGTTTTTTCCAATTATTAAATCATCTTGACAAACTGTGCATGCTCAACGCCGTCTATAGAGATTACATTCTCTTCAGCAACTAACCCTTGCTTTTTTGCAAGCTCGACTATCTTCTTTCCAAAAAGGTTTCCTATCGTGGCAACTTCCATTACCTTTTTTGCAGCCTCTTCGTCTATTTTTTCTCCACCATAAAAATTTTTGCTTATGGTTACAGTCAAACTTTTTGACTTTATCTTCTTTCCTAAAAGCTCTTCATCGCATATCGCAACGAGTACATCATGCTTTACTGTAAAGACTTTGCACCAGAACATCATTTTTTCCCTACTGAACTTTTAGCGCCGCATGCCTCGCAAACTATGAAGCTTATCCTATCTTCTTTCACCAGCTTAGTGTCCGGCTTTCCACATACTTTACAATAAACAAATTCTTTTGTATAGTTTTCTATCTTTTTCTTCACCATTTCAGCTGTTACAGATGTTTGTAGAACCAAAGTTTCACCTTCTAAGGAGCCTGGTGTTGCTAGTTCTTTCATCAAGTACTTGGCTAAATGCTCGGCCGGCCTTCTCAGCACGTCTGCTATTTCTTTCATGTTTTTTATTATTGTTTTGTTCTTTTGTGTTTCTACTTTAGGCTCAGGAATTACAAACCTATCTCTAGCAAAAACTTTTTTAGGCACTTTTTCTATCGCTAATTTCAAAAGTTTTTCGTATTCTTCCATTTTCTCTAATTATTTTTAAGAAAGCTTAAATACTAAATTTTCTTCAACTTTGAAGGAGTTGGTTGATACAGTGAACCTTCTGATATCAATTCGTCCAAAATTTTTTCTACCGTGCTTTCTGGTAGTGAAACAACCTCAAAAAGCTTGCTTATCTCAACACCATCCCCTTCGTCCAGTTTCGATATTATGTCTAAAAGTTTTTGTTTATAATCTGGTTCGAGCTTGCTTCCGTGAATAGCTTGTAGCATATCATCGTCTAGTTCATACTTTCTCTTTACCTCCTCTTCACTCATCTCTTTTAAATCTTTCCTTACTCTTTCTGTAAAATCTCTCCAGTTTTCCAACTCTTTCGCCAACTCTAACTTTCTTAAAATCTCATAGTTTACGTCAACTTTCCTAACAAGCTCCAAGTTTATATATTTTTCTCCGTTGTATTCTTTGACCTTTCCGATTACAAGAACTGTATCACCTTTTTCTATTCCATCTATTAAGCCAACTTTCTCCTTAAAAACCTTCGCTCTTACAGATTCTGTTCCATCCTCGATAGTTAAAAAAGCATAGTTTCCATCTTCGCTGACAAACCTATCTATTACTACACCGACCAAGTTTACCCTAGAAACTTTCATTCCTAGGCTTGTAATAATGTAGCTTGGTTTCATTCCATCCCTGTTCCCATAGAAAAACTTTCCGTCTACTACATCAGATATCCTAACCTTTCTTGCTGGTTGCCTTAGCATTCTTACACCTTGCTTATGAAACCAGTCCTGGGGGAGTAAACAATCCCCTCGTACTGCATTTTTCTCAAGATATCTTCTGCATCGCTAACATTCTGTTCTTTTGCTCTTTTTATGATTTCATCAGTAGGGATTTCCTTACCAAAAGTCTTGCCAAGCTCTTCTATCACATCCAACACTATTCTTATCTTGCTCCTTTGGGCAGAAGTAACTCTTGCACCTTCCGCTCTATCTATATCTATTGTACCAGTTTCTGGTTCAAACCCGAATTGTCTGAGAGAAACTTTCATTAGCCTTATAGCTCTTTCAGCATCTTCAAGCTCTATCTTATCGCTAAGCCTGACTCTAGCAGAAGCTTCAGCAAGCCTCAATAAAGCTTCGTACTGTCTTAAAGTTATTGCTACAGGTGCTTCTTCTCCTGCTTTTAACCTCATGTCTAGATAAAACTCTTTAAGCCTGTTTCCAGCTTCTGGAGTTAAAGTTGGATGAACACGGGCTCTTGCATAGGCTATCCACTTTCTTATGAATCCAGGCTCGAACAAAGGCTTTGCCTCTTCTTCATACTGTCTCATTCTCAGTATATGTTCTGCAATCTTCGAGTCAAGCTCAGGATTTGGAAGGTCACGCAAAGCAAACTTTAAGTCAAAACGAGAGTTATGACAAATCACTCCACCAAACCCAGCAACAAAATTTTCATGTCCTGGGGTAGACACATCATAAACGTATTCGTTAGTTGGACTTGCTTCTTCTATTTTTTTGACTTTAACAAAAGCTATATCGCTTGAGAAAATTTTTTGTATAACATCTATTTTCCTAAGTATTTCCTTTCCTCTTTCAGACAGAGAATATCTAAACACCCCTCCAATTTTTTCTTTTTTAGCTAAACCCTTTTTTACCATTTTATTTAAGTATGCCCTAGTCCATTCTCTTTTTGTCCTGAAATCCTTAAGCTTATTTTTCGGATAGACGAGTCTTGTAAATTCATCAGCAGTATAAGAATTTTTCAATAACTCCATCCTTTCAAGGAGTTTAACTCTACTTTTTCTCAAAAAAACTTTATTCCACCAATTTTTTGTTAAAAATCTGTATTTTCTATTTTCACCATAACTTTTATATTTACTTTGAAATACAGGTCTTAGAAAATCTTTAACTGTCTCTAGCGGGAGCCACGAGAACCATTTTGTACTTTCAAAGTTTCTGAACCTCTTCACAGCGTCAGCTATTGTATAAGAAGTTTTAGTTTTTGAGATATGCCCGTCTGGAAATATTTGTTCACGAGGTTTTGTGTAGGAAACCGAAGAAATTATGTCATTCTGGAGAAATAGATAAAGAAGGTCTGAAGCAAGATTTTTACTTACGGTTATGCCATAATCTCCTAGATGATATGCCTTAAGAAATTCTTTTTGCAGCTCTTTTGAGACGTTAAAAACTAAACTTGGTACTTCTTTATTTTCCGCAAGTTTTTTAACTTTTAAAATTTCGCTGAATAACAAATATACTATCTTATTTGCAATGTTTACTTTTATCTCATTTCTACCTTTAACATAGGTTACATCATGGTTAAATAATTTTTTCACAATGTTCTTCAAATCTTCAACTATATTTTCTTCTTTTCTGTTTAACGAGAAAGAAATTAGATGCTCTTTGCTTCTTGTTATCAACATAGAACCCTCAGCAACATAATATCCGAGCAATCTCATCAGATCTTCGTTAACTGGTATTATTGTTGGAACCTTACTAGGAACGCCACCTTTATACTTTAAATAGCAATGTCTAATTTCTTCTTTGTTTAGTTTATTTGCAAATTTTAATGGAAGTATTGCTTCGTTTATCCACTTTCTGTTTTTAATGTTAAGTCTAATGAAAGAATCTTTTGGTACATTGTGAAGATAGATTGTAGAAGTGTGACTTTCTGGAATTTTCAACAATTCCTCTACTAAGTTTATCTCTTTTATAATTCTCTCATTGTTTGGTAGTCTCCTTGGAATTAGAACAAAATCTCCAACTTTAATTTCATCAGTCTTTTTTGTTTTTATCTCACCGTTTTCGAAAACATAAACACTATGACCTTTTGTTACTTTAATTTCTCTTCCAGTTTCAAGAAGTAATTTTATAAGAGGTTTGTTAATTTTATGTCTAAATACATATTTTATCGGCCACCATTCAATCTTAAGAGTTTTGAGATTAAGTGCTGGAACTTCTACATTGCCATTTAAATTTACTAGGTTATTAAAAGCGCCATACTTATCTACAAAACTGCCTATAGTTTCCATCCTTACAAGTCCATTCTCTTTTATTAAGATGGGTTCGCTCCAATCTACACTGAGCAAGACGTCATCTATGTCTACTTGTTCTCTTATCGGTATGTAAGGATCAAACCTGCCAAGCTTTGGGTTTCCGCCTGCTAAGATTGCTGTCTGAGCAGGTAATGTAGCAACAATAGAAGCCTTCGCGATTGATATAGTTTCTAAACTCATCGCTTCTTGTAAAGCAACTCTATCTTGAGGCGAGACTTTACTGAATTCATCGATACAATTGTGAACAAATATTCCGTCAGCAACAAAATTATGAGTTTTTGGCACGTATAAATCGTAGACGTATCCGTCATAGTCTTCTACGTCAATTTTTATGATTTTATCTAAGGAGAAATCCTTTTGAAAAAAACTATTGTTTATCTTTTTCTTTAACCTCTTTGTTAAACTTGCTTTCCAAGTAGTTGGTAATATGGCACTCGTCAATTTTAACGGTGCTACTACATGCTCGCCTTCCTTAAAATCGCATGCCTTTTTCCACTTTAAAGAATTCCCCTCTATTAGCTGGTGCTCAGGAGTTACTCTAATTTCGAAGCCTGAGTCAAGTTTTATCTTCAAAATCTTTCCTGTATGTCTTTTTCTCCTTACAAGAATTGCTTTTTGTTCCAGCAAGTTAAGAGAGCTAAGGTCTAAAGAAGGTACTCTACTATTTAATTCACATATCTCCATAAGCTCCCCATTACACAATATTTTCTCCGACTTTTTCTCGTTGAACAGTCTTGCTATTGGAAGTACCTTATTGTTGAAGATGATCTCCGAGGAAGGATGCAAACAGCATATGCTCCTGTTCGCCATTACTAAAGCGCCAGCCTCTAAGACCCAACCGCCTAAGAACTCTTCATCTCTCACCACGCTGGCCGTAATTCCAGCCGCCGTAACTCCACTCCCGCTTACGTATTTCCCCCTTGGCATAAGCTTTGAAACGAGCTGCATAAGCTGCGAGTTATGAACGATAAAATTGTTTGCTACAAAATTATGATAAGGTAGAACCTGTAAGTCGTAAACCCACTTGGATTTAGATTTAACTTTTTCTATTTTTAGAACCTTCTCCCATATAACATCACTGTTGCTTAACACTTTGAGAAAGATTAGATCCTTCTTGCTACCAAGCATTTCTTTACAAACATCCTTTAAGCAGCTTATAATTCTGGAAAATGTTTTTATAGAAGAATTTCTGCTTAACTTTATTTTGTTTTGCTCGTAAATACTAACTGTCGTTTGGCTTATTTTCAACCTTTCGGCTATCTCTTGTTGGGAAATTCTAATAGCTTTCCTAATTCTTTTCAAGTTTGTGCATGGAGTTGTGTCCAGACTTTCTAAAATTCTTTTAACCTCTTCTAATCTAGCCTCTAATCTTTTTACCACCTTTTCAAGTGTTATCGGCTTTGGTTTTCTGTCTTTCTCCAAATGCTCATAAGTAGACCTTGGAAGGCCTAAATCAAATTGTGTTAGTCTTAAGCGCTTTCTTAAGGAAACGAGCTTGTTCATAATGTTAGGAATAAGATAAATGTTTGTTGCTAACTTTCTGTCCAAATTTTTCCTTAATTTCTCTAATTTTTTCTTACTGGTGAACCCTACCTCATTTTTATACTTCAGAACATTTGCTCCAGAAATCGTGAGCCTATAATAACTTTTTAATCTTCCGTTCACTCTTATACGTCTAGAGTGGACTTGAGACAATATTCCAAACCTAAGAAGTAACAACCTAACCTGATTTATAAGTTCTTTACTTGCCGATGTGAAGGAAATAGAACGAGAATAACTGCTTACTTCTCCTTCTCCGTCGAAGAGTGCACGAAGTAAGTTGGCTAAATTATTTTTTGAAGCTCTTAGAACTGCTTGAGGGATTCTCTTATATCTAGATGGCTTAAGTAGTGAGCCGTCTAGCTCTTTTAAGAAATCTATTACCTCGATAGAAGAAAAATACACATCAAAAGCATTTTTACCTTTATGCGGCTTCCTTTCTTTAGGAGAAATTCCGAATAACTTCTTACAACACAGTTTAAAGTCTTTTATAAGCTCTCTGTCTGTATTGGTAAAGTAAATGCACCCTGAGTTTCTCCTCTCTTGAATGTAAGACTCTGAGATAACATAACCTAAGAACCTGCAGAATTCTGGTGTAATTTTTGTAGGGAGCTTAACCCCTTTTGCTCTCTTCCTTCTCTTTATCTTTATGGTCAGCTTGTCCATGTTGCCAAAGGATGGAATTTTTCCAACGACACAAACGTAATCATCTAGACTCAACTCTTCAGCTCTTTTTGCAGTAATGCCATTATCTGACAACGTGAAGAAAAGATGTGTTGGTGAAGTTATTATAGAAGAACCAGTTTGAGTTAGAACTCTATACAGGTAAGGAGGTGCCTGTCTCTTCCAAACTATGTTTGCTATGGTTGGAATTATTCGACAGTTAAGATCCATGGAAAATGTGTCATGGTTCGTGATAGCAAAATAACCATCGTCAATTAACTTTTTCTCTTTCTTTAAAACTTTCTCTACCACATCTTTAATTTTTGTTATGCTTCCATCCTGAAGCGTAACATACGTATTACCGCTAACACATTTACCGCTTGACGGATCGCCTACCAGGAGAATGTGGATGTTTCCTCTGATTCTTGTCTTATCTTTTAACAGCTTAGGATCTGCGCCGAATAGCTGAAGAATTATAGCTTCTTTCACGTCTTCCAAGCCGTACATGCTTGGAGCTATCGAAGCTGTAAGCTTGTTGAAAACTTCTGGATCTTTTGCAGCTTCTACTATTCTTTTCTCGTCTTCTGGAGTTATCTCAAGCTCTTCCCAGACTGCTTCTACAGACTCTACATGGTTTGCGTCTATAAAAATGTCCATCTGTCTAGACCTTGAACCCTTCACCCTTCTCGGAATTTCCTTCAGTATGCCTACTACTCTAATTCTGTTTCCTGGATCAGTCTTGTTCTGCATCTTAGGTGACGTCAAGTCTTCCTTCAGGTAGATCATCATCTCTGACGGCTTTTCTCCAGTAACTATTTCATAAGGCTCTTCTACCATTATCCACCTTGCATCGTAAAGCTTCTGGTCCACAAGCTTGAAACCTTTTCTGTTGCCGCATTCGCACTCTAGTGGAGGTCTTACAAACCTTTCTGTCTGGATTATAGAAATGTTCTTGCCACACTCAGGGCATTGGAAGATTGCTTCTGAAACTTCTGGCCTAACTTCACTCGCCCTTTTTACTATTCCATCAACTACGATAAGCTTTCCTATGTGCTCTGAACGAATGTTCCTTATTCTTATGTTCCTGCTTTCAGGAAGGTTGTAAAACCTTAACCTTATCTTTGCTTCTGAAAGGCCAGTGTCTATCTGCTTTATTGCTTCTTCCATGGCAGAGATTGCTTCCTCTGGATTTTCTAGTAAATAGTCTGCAAGCTCGACGTCAAACTTGTCTAGAATAGAAAAGTCTACTTCTACGGATTTTTTACCTTCGTTTACAGCTGAGAGTATCTCTTCCTTGTAGAATTCATTCAAAAATTCTGTAGACCTTTCGATTAAATCTTCTCTTTCCATAACCAATAATCTTATTATAACTGGTAATTTTATTCTTAACCCATTTTTAAGACTTTTCTAACTCTAGTTAGAGTGTAGAAAAAACAAGGATTTAAACTTTTCCCTAGCTTACTTCCGGACTACATACAAGAAGCATAGACGTTTGGACAATTGGAGTAGACCGAACAAATTATATAGTTTGGCTCTACGTCTGTTAAAACTACTGATATCAGTGCATTGGTTGATAAGGTTCTGTTTATGGCTCTAGTGTCTATTGCTCCACCAGAATAACCGAAAGTTATGTTTGTTATCACTAGGTTTCCAGGACCTTTGTTCTGGATGAACATGGTCATGTTCTTGCTCAGTATGTCATAGTTTTTCTGCAGGATTATGAAGCTTGCAGTAGAGCACTCAGGCTGAGGCAAGCTTACAGAAACAAAGCCAGAAGCCCAGTAAGCTAGAACACCAGCTATTGTCATGGTTATTGCAATCAACAAAACAGTAGCTACAAGAGGAGATATACCCTTAGCCATATTAAGATTTTTGGTCTTTTTAAAATAAATATTTATAAGCTTTAATTGAAGCTCCGTAAAAAATAGTAGTATGAAGAAAAAATCTGTCAGAGCATTCAAAGTGCTTTCTGTGACTGCTTTCCTTCTGTCCTTGTCTGTTTTTGTGTACTTTATCATTCTTCCCTTGCTGCCGGTAGAAGTTTTGCTGCCTATTTTACCAGAAACTTCAACTGCAGGGTATGAGAGAGTAGTGCCAGATGCGTACGCAGAAGAGGGAGTTGGTGTTATAACTCTATCCTCAGGCTGTTATGTTGTGGAAGGGAATACAGAAGAGTGGATAGCAAATTCTATAGTGAATGGTCTGGCCAACAGAACAGAGTTCAGGCCTGATGCACACGATATTCTTCGTGACTTGTTGAAATCTCTGGATATAGAAGTGTTGATGGTAAAAGTAGTTGACGTAGTGAACAACACTTTCATAGGCAGGCTTGTTCTCAAGCAAGGCAATAAAGTTGTTAGTCTAGACGTAAGGCCTAGCAACGGAATAGCTATAGCAGTTCGTGTTGGTGCACCAGTATACATGAGAGAAGATTTGGTGAAAGAGTATGGAAGGTATGTGTGCTAACGCTTTAATGCTTCTTTGAAGCTCTTTTCAAAGTTCTCTATCTCTTCAAGAATGTTTTCTGTAGCTTTTTCTAGAGCTTCTGAAGGAGATCCTTGAGAGACTCTTACAAAAATTTTCGGTTCAGACAAGTAAGGATGCTCTTTTATTTGGGCTGCTTCTGTGACTGATTTAACGTTCCAAAGATGCTCTCTCAAAGCTTCTGTGAGTGTTACTGTTTCACCCCTACATTCTAGTAGCAAGGACTTTTCGTCCTGCTTGACTACGTTGAGTTCCATAAAACTATTATCGTACAAGCTTATAAATTGTTAACATTTATCAGCGGTATTTTGTACATCTCTAAATCGTCTGTACCTATTCTTGGGCATGCACAATTTATAAGGAAGTCTAGCTTAAGCCCTTCCAACTTTTGTGGAGAAATTTCATCCATAGCCAGAACATAGACTTCCTTTCCTTCTTTTTCTAATTCTTTCTTCAAATCAAAGAAATTTTTTTTGAGTTGGCCCTTCTTCCAACTTACAAGAATTCCAACTTTTTTTGCTTCCTTAAGTTGAACTCTATTCCAAGCTATTATTTTTTCTATCTTTTTCCTGAAATCTTCTATGCTATAAATTTCTCCTTTTTCTAAATCAAGACAAAAGACTGGTTTTCTTGTTGATAAAACTAAACCTAAACCATAAAATTTTCCTGCTGAAATACACAAAAAGCAGTCTACTTTTTTTTCAATAGCCTTTGCAGCCTCTAAATTACAACCTAATATTTGACCAGGATACTGCAACGCCTTATGAACAAATACTTTCTTTCCCTTCTTCTCAAGGTAATCTTTAACCTTTTGTATACTCTTGACAAATTGAATACTTGTTATTAACCCTATGTTTTTAAAATTTTTTAACTTTTCAAACTCTTTTTCCAATATCGGACGTACGTCTGCCTCAATAAAATATTCCCAATAAACTATTGGTACATCGGATTTAACGCCAAAATCCTCATGACCGATATGAAGAATCACATTACAGTTCAAAACTTTTGCTTCATGATCTTTCACATCGCAAGCCCCATAAGTCCTTTCCATGCATAGGAGAACCTCAAAACCACTCTTTTCTAAATCTTTAGCTATTTGTTGAATTTTGGGTATTAACCCTTCAGGAAATTGGACAAAAACTCTTCTTGCTTTTAATTTTTTTAGTTTTCTAATAATCTCTTCTAGTTTATCTGTATGCTGTTGTTTCATCCGTTTACGAAAACTTAGGATTTTAACTCGTGCATCGTTCCATTTGCTACTCTTTAGTTTTGGGTCTTTATAATTACTGCCTAACATATTATCTTCTCTTTAGTTTCACAACTTTTATCATATCTCCTTTTACATGCGGATGCGTATCTTCAACTTCATTGTTCATAAATTCAGCTAAGTATCTTGACACTGTGGACTTATCTAATTTAGCCCTCCTAGCGATTTCTCTAATCCAAAGACCTTGCGGATTTCTGATCAGAACTTCTCTTATCTTCTTTATTTTGTTCGGGTCTGGACTTTTTGGTCTAGGCATAAAAATAAATGAGACACGTGTCTCATAAAAATTTCTGTACTAGAATATATAAATTCTAAACATTGTAATTCCTTCGTTGCAGCTCTACGTAGGTTTTACAACAAAAGAACAAACTTCAAAACCCTCTTCTTCCCGCATCTAACAATCCCCTTCAAAAGTTTCTGGCTCTTTTCTTCTTTTCGGTCTTTTATAGATTAGTGCCAACAAAATAAGTATCAGAACTAGAATTATAATAAACTTTGTTGGCATGAATGCTTGCGGATGTTCTTCGTGTATACTAAAGAAAGAGCTTGCATAAGCCTCTTTAGAGTTTCTTGCTCTTATAGAAAATTGGTAGTTACCATCAGCGGTATTACACGGAACTGTAACGTTGGCAAAGATTGTTCTTTTCTCCCCTGATTTTAAAGTTACAGAAGGGGTGGTGCTTATCCAGCTAGATGCTTCTCCTTCTGCTGACAAATAAAAAACAGAATCTTTGTCTCCTGTATTCGCAATATCAAACTCAATAGTATCGTTAGTGCATTTTCTTAAGCTGTAGTAGTTTTTCAAGTATAAGACTGGTTCAGCCTCCAAAGGCTGAGAAGGAGAAAAGTAGAGAGAAGGACGAACGTTGGAAACTGAAAAGACTGGAGAAGATTCTGTATAGTTGCTACCGCATGCTTTGTATTCTACTATAAGCTGGTAGTTTCCTGGCTCTTGTAGGAAGTTTGTGCAAGTTAGAGTAAAACTACTGCCTGGATCTAAGTAGATTGTAGAGCTGCAAGGCATGTGCCAACAAAAATTGCTGCAAAGGTAAACATCAAGCTTTGCACTGATAGAGCTACTTCCATAGTTTGTTGCAATAACCTTTGCCTCCATGGTATCATGAACGAATGCACTAGAAGGTACTTCTACGTCTACATCAAGATTGCAGTAGCTTACAAAAGGCGATAAGCAATAGCCATCTGAACATCCGTACTCACAGTACTGATAGTTTGTCCATGATACAGAACAATCAGAATGTTGGTACTTTCTCTGCAGCCAATTTCCTGAGCAGGCATATTCATCTGTATATCCTTCACTACACTCTGCAACACAATTCCCATTGAAACAGCCGTTCGAGCAATATTCTACGTTCTTCCATTCTACACTACAGTCTGCATGCTGGTACTTCTGCTGTCTCCAGTTCCACAAGCACTTGTACTCATCCAAAAATCCTTCTGAACAGCAGAAGACGTTTATCTCTTGACTTTTTTCATTGTTCATCGTATCTTTCTCATTTATCAGCTCGTCTATCCTTGACATGACTGTATGAATGCCTGCTGCAGTCTGCCACTTGCACTCTACAGCCATGCTGCCTCCGCTCTCCATGTCTATTATACGAGTGCAAGGCCATATTTCTCTACCATCTACAAAAAACCTTATCGTCGACCTTTCTTTTCTCTCGCCGTTGTTTGTGACTGTCGCAGAAAAAATTGCAACAGAATTGCATTCAGCGTTTGATACTGTAAGTGAAGTCAGCTGAAGGTCTCTCACTGGAGTAGGAGGGAGACAGCCGTAAGCCTGAATAGAAATTGTGCTAAGGAAGATTATTGCTACTAACAAGGTCTTTTTCATATTTCTACAATAAACAGAAAAGGATAAAAACACTTTCGTAGCAATTAATAATTCAAAAATTAATCTACTTATTGATGATTTCTAAGGAAGTAAAAGAAAAAGGGTTAGAACTTTTTAAAGAAGGAAGAGTTAAGAAGGAGTTTGAGACTAGCAAAAGAATTCATTTTTCAGTCGCAGGCGAAACAGAAACACATTTTGTCATATACGATAAACAGAAGAAGAAGTTTGACTGTGATTGTATGTACATGACATTGCATGGAAAAATGTGCTCTCACGCTCTTGCTGCAAAGTACTTTCTAGAAAAATCTAAGGGGAAGCCCTTGTAATGTACCTAGGGAATAAAACTACCTCTTTTATGTTTGGTACATCCAAAAGCTTCATCGTAAACCTTTCTATCCCCACGCTAAAACCTCCGTGCGATGGAACTCCGTACCTGAAGACTTCTGTAAACCATTTCAAAGACTCTAGCTTTAGGCCTTTTTCCTTTATTTGTTCTACAATCTTTTCGTACCTATGCTCCCTCTGTCCACCAGAAGATATTTCTAAACCTTTAAAGATTAGGTCAACACTCCTTGCCCATTCAGGATCTTCATCAACTTTCATCACGTAGAAGGGCTTTGCTGCAGAGGGAAAACGGTTGACAAAGAAGAAATCGTGCTTGTACTTTTTCCTAACAAAATCGGCAAGAATCTTTTCTGACTCTTTGTCCAAGTCGCTTCCTCTTGGCAGTTTTTTGCCGTGCTCTTCTAGAATTTCATAAATCTTTGGAAACCTAAGCTCTGGAAACGGTAGCTTTGGTAATTTTATCTCTTTCCCTAAAATTTTCAACTCCTCCTCACATTCTTCTACAACCTTTTTTATTCCAGCAACACACATTTCTTGCTCAAGCTCCATCATATCAGTTTCATCATTCATAAAAGCAAACTCAGGAGCAATAGTCCTGTGCTCTGCAAGATGAGTAGGTTGGTCTGAAGGCTCTGCCCTCCAGCTTGGCCCTAAGTCGTATATCTTCTCAAACCCTGCAGCAATCAGCAACTGTCTGTGCAACTGAGGATCTTGTCTCAGGTATGCCTCTTTACCGAAGAAGTCTATCTTGAAGACTTCAGCACCACCCTCGGATATACCACCGATGATGCTGGGTGTCCATACTCTTAAGAAGCCTTTTTTCTTCAGAAATTCTTCCATACCTTCTTGTAACTTTGCCTGGATTTTAAAGATTGCAAGGTTCTCTCTTCTCCTAAGGTCCAAGGACCTCCAGTTAAGCCTTGTATCTAGGTTTGCAGGTGTCACCCATCTAGGGTCGAGCGGTAAAGGTGTTTCTGCCCTGCTCACTACCTCTATCTTTTCTGGTACTATTTCAACTCCAACCTTTGCTACTCTACTTTCCACTACCTTACCTTTAACAGAAAGCACATCCTCCTGATGCAAGCTGTTAACCAATTCCAGAATTTCTTTAGAAGCTTTGTCCTTTTCAACCTTCACTTGAACAGTACCTGTAAAATCTCTTAGGATGATAAAGTTTATTCCACCAAGCAGACGGACGTCATGACACCAACCACTCACTACAACCTCCTTTCCTATGCACTCTTTCAGCTCTTTTGTGAAGTGTGTTCTCTCCATTTCTACCACTGGTACAAAAGTATCCAAACTAGAAACCAAACTAGAAAGTAAGTAAGACTGTTAGAAAAGTACCATTCTAACTTTTTTACCCTTACTACTTTCCTGAGTATGAACAAAGAAACTAAATAGACGACAAGACCCAGAGCCAAAGAAAGGTAGAGATTAAACAGCTTGGAAAATATGCCGACTACTAGTCCTACGACAAGCAGTATACCGTTCACTTTTTGTTCAGCTTTCATCAGTCCCACTACATTCTTTTTTCTTTCCAAGAATAAAATCCTTTAGCTTTTTCTGCCAGGATTTTTCCTGCAGAAGCCTAGCAGTAATCCATGTCTTTCTTACATAAGGAGGAAACTCTTTCTTTTCTTTTAACAGTTTCTCCAAGAACTCTACTGTCCGCTTGTCATGACTGTACCCAACCCCAAAGTCGTACCCGACCTTTCTCTTTATCTCTTCTATTGCTTTGTCCCTTTCAACCTTTGCTATTATAGAAGCTGCACCAACTACTGTAACGCTTTCGTCCAAGTAGTTTTCTACTACCATATCCCTTTTCTTGTTCTGCAAAAAGCTTACTATCAGATCCTTAAACCTTTTTGTGTTCTGTTCTAGAGAATCTACGAAAACCTTGCCCTCGCTCATGTCTATTATCTGAGCTATCTTCATTGCTTCTATCTTGTCCAGGTTTATTCCTTGCTCTCTGTAAGAGTCTATCTTGCAAGGTTGAACACGCATGACTACTATGTTCTTCGCTATCCTTTCTATTTCTTTAGCTAGTTCTTCTCTTCTTTTTGGTGAAAGCTGTTTAGAGTCTTTAACGCCCAATGCCTTTAACTTTTTCTCATCCTTCTTTTCTATCGTTACTCCAGCTATCACTAACGGACCTATTATTGATCCGCGGCCTGCTTGACGTCAAAAAAGATTTCGTCGATGCCGCAGATGAGGATAGAATCACCTCCTTAAACCTTCAAAAACATCATTATAGCCACTATAATTATTAAGACTATGCTTGGCAGATGTGAAGCTTTATGTCTTCTTGCTAAAGCTTGGTCTTCTGGCAAGTAGCTTGCTGGTAGAATTCCATGAACATACTTGTGCGAAAAAGGGAAGAATAGCATCACACCAGCCTTGTCTAGCATGTCTATCAAAACGTGAGCTAAGAGTGGGATAAAAACTGTAGAAAAACCGTAGAATGGAGCTAGAGGAAGACCAATTACTAGAATTCCTGCTATACTGTGCAACCAACTTCTCGGCCTGTATGCAAGATGTAGCAGAGAAGGTAGATGGGCTAACCTACTCTTTCTTTTATCGTACAAAAAGCCTAGCAAATGGTCTACGTCTAGGATTACTGACAAGATGATTACTATTGGTGAAGGTATTTTCTGGTAAAGCCACAGACCAAAAACAAAATGTGCTACTGCGTCCATAGAATATTTATGAACTTAGAAGAAATAAAAATGCAGCTGTCTAGAGGTAAGGCTGTAGAAGAGGTTTTGGAAAAGTTTGACTGGAAAGAGTTTGAAGAGGCAGTAGCAGAAATTTTCAGAGAGAATGATTTTTTTGTAAGAAAAAACTTTAGGTTCAAGACTGGTAGAAGGTATGAAATAGACTTGATTGCAGTCAGGGGAAGTACTGTAGTTTGTGCAGACTGTAAGCAGTGGTGTAAGGGAAGGTACAAGAAGTCAGGAATAAAACAAGCAGCCCTAGAACAAGAAAAAAGAGTAGAAGAGTTTAAAAGGTTCGTTGAGAAAAACTTGATTGTTAGAAAAACTCTTAAGCTAGAAGAAAAAGTTAGTTTCTACTCGTTTGTAATAACTCTTTTTGAAGAGGAGGTGGCAAAGGAGGATAAAACCTTTGTAGTCCCTGTCTGGAAGCTGAACAACTTCCTTCTTGCACTGGAAGAGTATCTGTAGAGCGTAGAGTTTAAATACTTCACAAATAAATAAGAGATTATGCCATTCGACGTTCGTGTTGAAAACATAGTAGCTTCGACTTCTCTGAACGTGAGGGTGCCTCTTGGGAAGATGGTGTCAAAGCAAAAGGAAGCCGAGTATGAACCTGAACAGTTTCCTGGACTTGTGTACAGACTTTCTAAGCCTAAGGCTGCAGCACTGATCTTTAGCTCGGGGAAGATAGTTTGCACAGGGGCAAGGAATATAGAAGACGTAAAAAAGGTTATCAAGAAAGTAGTATCACTTATAAGAAAAAGCGGAGTAAAGGTTCCTGAAAGCTACAAGATAGACATAGAAAACATAGTAGCTTCTGCAAAGATAGATGCAAGAGTCAACCTAGACAAGATTGCTTACAACCTAGAAGGTTCAGAGTATGAACCTGAACAGTTTCCTGGACTTGTGTACAGACTGGAAGATCCTAAGGTAGCTTTCCTCGTTTTTAGTTCGGGCAAGATAGTCTGCACAGGGGCAAGGAATATAGAAGACGTTCATACTGCTATCAAGAAAATGTTCAAGAAGGTCAAAGAAATAGGAGCGCTGATGAAAGCAAAATAAGCTTTATTTTTTAATTTTTCTATAAGAATTTATACACTAGGTGAGCCTATGGAACTGACAGAAGAACAGAAGAATTTGGTCCAACAGTTTCAGTTTTACCAGCAGCAGCTCCAGAGCATTCTCCTGCAAAAAGAATCCATAAGGCTGCAAGTAGCAGAGATAGAAGAATCTTTAGAAGAGCTTAAAGCAAGCAAGGAAAAGAGTGTCTACAAGATCTTAGGAAGTATAATGGTGAAAAAGCCTGCTGAAGAAGTAAGGAAAGAGTTGGAAGAAAACAAGGAAAATCTAGACGTGAGGATGAAAAGCATGGAAAAGGTTGAAGAGAAAGTTACAGAAAAGTTGAAAGAGTTGCAAGAAAAGTTGAAAGGTATTGTAGGGTGAAAGTATGGTAGACTACAAGCCAATAATAGAATTGTTGGACAGAGTGATAAACGACAAGACTATACCGAAAAACATAAGGGCTGCAGCAGAAAATGCAAAGAACTCTTTGAACACAGACCAACCAGAAGACCTTAAGATAAGCATAGCAATAAACTGCTTGGATGAAGTTTCAAACGATCCAAACATGCCAGTCTATGCTAGAACAAGGATATGGAACATAGTAAGCATGCTCGAGCAAGCAAGAAAAGAAGTAAGTATTTAAGTTTGGAAGTCAAAAATAAATTATCGTGGTAAGATGGTGCTAAAAAAGCTGAAAGAGAAGATTTCTCCTGAAGTAAAGGAAGAGTTTGTGGAAATTTCTGAAACTCCTAGGGAAGAAAAAAAGTTGAAAGTTAGGGTTGAAAACCTAAACAGCTATTCTGACGTTGAAAGAATACAACAGCTGCTCAGAGAAGGTGCTATAGTTTTCCTTAAAATCAAGGAACTGAGAAACAAGGACATAAACGAGTTGAAGAGGTCTGTAGACAAGCTAAAGAAGACTGTAGTAGCAATGAGCGGGGATGTTGTCGGAGTAGACGAAGATTTTCTTGTTCTGACACCAAGCTTTGCCAGTATTTTTAGGGGGAAGTAACTAACTTTCCTGCATCCTTTAGTCCTATTTCCTTGTTGACGAGCTTCCAAACAGTCTCTAAAAGCCTTTTTATTTCTACTCTAACTTGTTCTGTTGTGTCACGTGAGCGGATGGTTACTGTGTTATCCTTCAAGGTATCATAATCTATAGTTATAGCAAGAAAAGCTCCTGCTTCATCTGCTCTTGCATACCTCTTTCCTATTGAGCCTGCTTCATCGTAGTAAGCATCAAAACAAGGCTTCATCATGCTGTAAACTTCTCTTGCCTTTTCAGGAAGATCGTCCTTGCTAACAAGTGGGAATACTGCTACAGCATAAGGAGCTATCCTTGGCTGAAACTCGAACCAATCCCACCCTCTTTTCTTGTCCTCCCTGAAAGAATAGAGTAGAATTGCATAAATGGTTCTGTCAATACCGAAAGAAGGCTCTACAACATGCGGAATTATTTTCTTCCCGTCTTCAACAACAAAGAAGCTTTCACCAGAATTTTTCATGTGACTCTTCAAGTCATGATCGGTTCTGTAAGCATTGCCGACAACTTCCTTCCATCCAAAATCAAACTTTATTTCTAAGTCAAAGTTTCCTGCACTGTAGTGTGGAGTTTCTTCTGGAAGCATGTGCCTAAACCTTATCGCTTCTTTTGGAACCCCTAGCTGCTGGTACCAAAGAAATTCTTTAGCGATGAAGTATGCCATGTAATCATTCGGTAAAATTTTCTCTTTAACAGCATCTTCCAGCTTTATCTCTACAACTTTTTCTCCTTTCTTCTGTTCTTCTCTTGTAAGGATTGGGACTTTTTCCTTAGCAACTTTTTCAAAGTTTGGGTTAGGCTTTTCTGGGTTGAAAAAGTATTCTACCTCCATTTGGTTAAACTCTCTAAGCCTAATCAGCCATTGTCTTGGTGATATTTCATTTCTGTAGGATCTTCCAACCTGAGCAACACCGAAGGGTAAGCCTTTTCGGACAAAAGAAGCTATGTTCTTGAAGTTTACGAATATACCTTGAGCTGTTTCTGGCCTTAAGTAAGAAGTGCTACCAGTAGCAGGACCGACTTTAGTAGAAAGCATGAGGTTAAAAACTCTAACTTCACTCAACTCGCCTTTACACTTTGGACACTTTATTCCTTTTTCTTTTATTATGGCAGAAAGCTCTTCTGGCTTTAGGCCTTCGACGGACATTTTTGTTGTTTCTTGTATCAGGTTGTCTGCCCTGTAGAAGCTGTTGCACTTCTTGCACTGGGTTATAGGGTCTACAAAGCTTTCTAGATGTCCAGAAGCTTTCCAAACTTTTTCTGGCATTACAGTAGCAGTCTCTACTTCAAAAATGTTTTCCTCAGATTTTACAAAAAACTCTCTCCAAAAATTCTCCACCTTTCTCTTTAGAAGCACACCAAGAGGGCCGAAATCAAAGAAACCACTTAACCCTCCGTAAATTTCAGAAGAAGGCCAAACAAACCCTCTCCTCTTTGCAACCTGCACTATCTTCTCTATCTCCATAAAAATCTTTTCTTGTTCAAAGATTTATTTCTTCAGCCAGCTTTCAAGGCTTGACTGCCTTCCTTTTGAAAAAATGTCTTCTAGCCTTGATGCAAACTTTCTTACCCTCTCTTCTGAAAAATTGTGCTCTTCTACAAGAAACTTTATCAGCTCTTCTGTCTTAGGTTCTTTCCACTCTATTTTATAGTTGTCAGTAACTGGTGGGTTAACGAAAAAGTTAAATATCTCTTCTACTGGGACTTCATCTTTCCATTCAATTTTTTCTAAAACGCTTTTGAGTGTTTTATTCTCCTTTACAAACTTTAAAGCCTTCTTAGGCCCAAAACCTTCTATACCTTTGTTGTAGTCTGTTCCAACAAGCATGCCTACGAGTATCAGCTGCTCTTGGTTTATTTCAAGGCTCTTGAGAACTTCTTGCAGTTCTATCAACTCAGGATTCACTGTAACGAAAACTTCCTTGTTCGGCAGCTTTCTTCTCTTGCTCACAGACAAGTTTCTAACAAGAAAAGGAGAACCTACTAGCAAGGAATCGTAATCTTGTGAAGCAACAGCCCATGCATCTCCTTTCTTGCACATATGAGCAGCCTGCATCTCTCCTTCAGAAGGAGCTTGCACGCAGGGAATTCCCATCAGTTCTAGAAGCTTCTTTGAATCTTTTAGTATGTCTTCGTTTATCCTGGATGCTGCCTGAGCATACTTCTTTGCTGCTTCCCCTCTTTCCAGAGCTTCCTTCCATTTAATTTCTGCTTCCTCTTTTGCTGCTTCCCTTTCTTCTATGGCTGCCCTCTTGAACTTGGGAGGCTTACCGTCAAATACCCAAACAGTCTTTATTCCTGCTTCCATCAAGTTTATGTTGCGGTAGAACAAGCCTGAAAGGTGGGAAGTTATTCTACCTTTAGAGTTCCTTAAAGGCTCTCCTGTTATTTTATCCCTTATTATAGACAAGAACTGGTGGATAAAGTTGTAAGCATCTACAGCTATTCTTTTGCCTGAGAGGAAAGTAAGGTCTATTTCCTTAGCAGGAATTATCTGTCCTAATTGTACTCCCATGAATTCACATTAGAATTACAAAAATAAAAAAAGAAAAGCCTTATCTTTTCCTTCTTCTTCCAGCTCTTGGTCTTCTTGCTACTTTCTCTTCCTTTGCTAGCTCTTTCTCGATCTTCCACTCGTCCCATTCTAGCCAAATGATGAAGACACCTATCAGCAAGATGAAAAGTGGGATTGCTCCGTTCAAGACTAGAAGCAAGTCGCGCCATGCTGGTTTTATATTGTAAGAAGGTATCCCGTAAGCTAAGTAGTAAATGCTTGCTATCACTAGGATTATGCCAATAATCATTTTGGCTATCGGTTGCATGAACTCACTTATTTTAATTAGAAAGCAGTATTTAAATCTTTTTACTTAATCTAGAAAATTTTGATTAGTAGCAGAGATTTCAGGAATTGTAGGAAAATGTCAAGTCTTGATACAGGAGGGGTTGAAGCTGGTGCAACAACTGTAAAACTTGCAGTAGCTGGTGCTAATACTGTCGGCTCACTGTATATAGTTGGTATAGCAACAAATTGATGAGAACCACTTCCAAGCCACATGGGCAAAGAACAATTTGCTTCAAGCTTAGCGTAGCCTAATGTAGAAGTTATGACAACTGACTTGCCTTGATAAACAGTAGGCCATACTTCCCTATCACCAGGCCATCCTATATTATTTTTCCAACTTTGATTGTGAACTACACACTCTACCCATTCTCTGCCGTCTATGGTTAAGTTCAAGCTAGCATCCCTACCAGGCGATTTAAACCTACTGTCATACCACCTGCTGTCGTTGAAGTAGACTACTACCTTTACTTCTGCCCCTGGGAGCAAGTTTTCCCAAGGAATTATTTTGGCTCTAGTGTAGCAGTCGTTCGGGCAGTTGATTTGAGTTTCTCCTACGTCCGGACCTGCTACATCACACATTCCATTAGAATTACAAGCTGTACAAAGTGGATTTGCTCCACATTGCTCCTCTATATCACAACCAGACGGACTACAACTTCTGCTCTGTTTCATTTGGTCTGATGCACAAGGCGATATACCACAACCTACATTGCTCCAGCCTGTACAGGTGCATGGAATTGAATAATTGGCAAAAGCCTCTCCTGAATAAGTGTTGTTTGTTGCTCTTACTTTAAAAGTGTAATTGCCTACTGTAGCAGTAGAAGGAGATGTAACGCTTATAGTGGTTGAAGAATCTGTACTACCTGGTGAAATTGTAACAGAAGTTTTGCTCAAGCCGCAAGTAAACCCTGAAGGACATTGTGTAACTGTTAAGCTAAAGATTGAGCTTCCGCATGCTGCATTGTCGTTGTTTGTCACGTTAACAGTATAGGTTAAAGTTTGTCCTGGTGAGCCTGATTGAGAAGAAGGGGATATGGAAACAGAAGGATTAGCTTTTACACAACCACATGTTGGACCAAACTGAGTTGATTTTGTTGACTCTTGATTGCTAACTCTATCTACGCTGTAGTATCGCACGTAGCAGCAGCTTGCACAAGAAGTGCTTATACCTTCTGTATACTGAGTAGTTGGGTTGCAAGTATTAGTTGTATCGATGCAATAATAAGTTTTATCACAGCCTGAACCTCCTACGTTATCGTTACAGCTTAAGGTTATAGTATAGCTTCCAGCAACAGAAGCAGTAGTTGTAGGTGCAGTCGCATCTCTTATCACGTTAAAGCTGCAAGTACCTGTATTACCGGCTGCATCGTAAGCAGTAACTGTAGCACTGCCAGAATAAGTGTCTGCAGTATCCCAGTTATAAGTCCAAGAATAAGGAGAAGAAGTATCGCTGCCTCCTGCTGAAACTGTTGCTGGAAAGCTTACACTCGTTACTCCTACATTGTCTGAAGCTGCCACGTTAACAGTAAAGCTTCCTGTGCTTAAAGTATTGTACCAAACACTAGTGCCAGAAGAATAAGCATAAGCTGAGCTTTCAGTTATACTGCTAATAGAACAAGTTGGGGGAGTTGCGTCAGCACAATTCCATGTTTCTGTCCTACAATTGTTAGTTTCGTCGCTTTCGCTAACTGCATTGTTAACGTCAGCGCATACAGTAACAGTATCGTTTGCTCCTGAGCAAGTCCATGCATAAGAAAAGCTTCTATCGCTACTTGCTCCTACAGCTAAGTTTCCTACAGAGTCAGTAGCTACGTTACTACCGTCGATAGTTAAACGGGAAGTGCTTGCCCCTGCATTAGCATTTCCTTGATTCTTTATTCTGTAATAAATTGTTGAACCGCTAGACCATATATCTTCTATTATTAGGTCTGGCTGCCCAGAAGGACAACTAACTGCTTTTGTTCCATTTGAGCTTGTATAATACCAGCTAGAATCAGTAAAGCTTGCTCTTATCTGAGTTGCTCCTGGCACGCAAGACCAAGAATAGCTGAAATAGCCGTTTGCAGAAGCAGCATTAGCTGTTCCTATACTATGCCAACTACCATCATAATATTCTAAGCTAACAGTTGCTCCTCCTGCATAGTGTAAAGGCTGATTGTCTTCTCTTAACAAATAGCCAGAAATTGTTGTTCCATCGTAATCGATTGCTCCTTGAGTTCCAGCTGAATTCTGGAAATGAGTAAAGACTTTATACCAGGCTGTTATATCTCTAGTGCATGCATTCATGGTAAAGGAATAAGGATTGTTAGCTGTATCATAAGGATCGTTTTGGTTGCAATCAGCATTAGCGTCATGATCCCAGAAATGGCTGAAAGGTCTTCCGTTGAAAGAGGCTTGAGCAGTAATTGTATGAGAGCCTGTTGATAAGGAAAATGTAGTTTTTCCAGAAGAATCTGTATTCTTGCTTGTACCATCTACTGTTATTTGAACTCCAGCTAGTGCTGTCCCTAGAATATCTACTGCTGAGTTGACGTTTAGAGTATAGGTTGTTGGAGCAGCTTGGCTAACTGTATAAGTGCCAGTTGCTACTACATTCCCATTAGGATCTTTTACGCTTAAGCTTAAATTGCAAGAATTACCTGTTCTAGTAACTTTTACGGTAAAAGCATTGTTTAAAGTGCTTCCTCTGCTTATAGAAAAAGAGGTTGGGCTTACATAAGTGTTGGAAGAATCACAACTGCCTGAAGTTGAATAGGTGATGCTGTAGATTATAGAAGAGGGGCATGAAGCGGAAGAAGCATCAGTTGCAGCTACTTGCCAAGTATAGGTTGTATCTGTATAAGTTCCTGAAGAAGGATTAATAGACAGCGAATAAGAGCATGCAGTTGTTCTGCAGCATACTTTTGTTGAATAGGCATTGCAGTCACCAACATGAGCGTTTGTATCTGAAGAGATAGAAGCTAAGCATACATACCCAGAGCCAAGTGTGGCGCAGTCAGAAGAATAGTTGCAATCTATAGCGCCGCTGTAAGTAGAAAGACAAACCTGATTCGGATAATTAGAAAAGGTGCTCTTTTCGACATGAGCATTTGTTGCTGAAGAGAGTCTCAGAATCACAGCATAGTTTCCTGAACAGCTGTTGCTTAGGCCTGTCTCGCTACAACAAACATAATATCCGTAGTTTGCTTGAGTAGGAAGTTCTGCGTGTGCATTACTTGTTCCAGACATTTTAAAAACTACAACATTGCTGCAAGAAGTGCTGAGAGAGCAGCTCAAAGCTACTACATCCTTAGGCATTAAAAGGATAAAGAGGAGAAAAGTTGAAAGTTTAAGGAGCTTCATATTTATTTTATTCGTTTTGTTCTAATTTAAGCTTTCATCAACTTTTAATACCTAAAAAGAGAAATTAGTCATATGAAGGAAAAAAGTAATAAAAAAGTATACTTTATGCTTGGTATAGCAGCGGTAATTCTTTTCTTCATAGGACTTTACTTGGGTAAATTTATTTTCAGACAAGAAGAATCTAAGTACGTAGAAAGTTGTAGAAAATTCTGTGAGTTCATTCCTGATACAGAATTTAGCCATGTAGACAGTAACAACCATTGTTACTGCTTGCAGAAAGGCAAGAAGCTTTATGATTCATTGCTGAACAAGACTATAATATACGACGTAACAGTAGATGTAGGTATAATAAGCAACGCAGAAGTGAAGAACTATATAGTCCAGTAATAAAGATTTATACTAAGAAGTTCAATTAAAATTTATGAGAAAGATATTAGTTTTGTTGGTATTCCTTTTTTTACTACCCTTTTCTACTTTAGCAGTACCCAACCCAGGACATTCTGCAAGCCAAATAGGTGCAGGAACTTTCGCAGAAGAAGGTAACTATGTATTTCCTAATGCTAGCAAAGTAGGGATAAACATTACAACGCCTATAGCAGCCTTGGACATAAGATCTTACTCTACACGTGGTTTGTTTGTTGTAGGAAGTGGCTATCCTATTACTGGAACAAGCATCGATGGAAATGCTACAGGCTATCTTGGCTACTCTTCTGGTAGTTCAAGGATAGGTGTATTGGGTCTTGGCAATACTGCAGGTGGATATTTTTCTAATCCGAGCGGGACTTCTGCTTATCTGGCAGCAAGCTCTTACGGGTTAGACGTTACCGGAGATGTGAGATGGAGTGGAACTCTACAAGGAGGTTCTGTCCCATGGGCAAGGCTAACCAGCTTTCCTTCTGCTTGTCCAGCTGGCCAGTATGTCACTGCAGTCGGTTCAACCTTGACTTGTTCTGCTCCTCCAGCAGGAGGGAACATTAGTGGTTCTGGAGCAGCTACTCGAGTTGCCTTCTTTACTGGAGCTAACACAATAAGCTCAGACAGCAATCTTTATTGGGATAATACAAATAAACGTCTGGGCATCGGGACGACAACCCCAACCGGTCAACTTACGGTTAAAGGAAGCGGGTCAACTAATACATACTTAGATATAATAGCCAATCCAGCTGATACAAGCACTGATAGTTGGGTAGGTCAATTAAGATTTTTCAATTCGGCTGGGACATTATTGCACATAATTCGTGCTGGTAGTCCTAATGCTCCCCTAACAATCACACCTGGATACAATGGCAATGCACCCAAAAAACTTAAAGTTGATGGCGATACAGAAATTACTGATAATTTGAATGTTGGTGGATATGTAAAAATTGGAGGAGCAAAATTGACTTATGTCAGCGGAAATAATCCCTCTTGCCCTTCTGGAAGTGCCATACTAATGAAAAAAATCGAAGGTACGTATACTTATTCTGGTACAACTTGTTATGGTGAAACCTGCTATGGGTGTGGCTGTTCAGTTTCACAATGGACAACAAAAGATTCATTATCATGCTGTTGTGTAGGTCAATCTTGTGGTGGATACCTGGTAGGTTGTGTGTCTAGAACTTATTGTAGCGGTGATTTTACTACTTACACTGAGGCTCTTTGTGTAGGTAACTAGTTATATTAAAGACCTTTAAGGATTACTATTCCTAATTTGCCCTTTCATATTCTTGATCGAGGCAATAATCGGCAGATAGTTTTTCGGGAAGGAGAAGACTTTGTTTATTTTTTGAACTCTTGAAAAGATACAAAAAGGAGGAAGATATACCTCTTTTAAATTTTCTCTTATAAAATTTTCTAAAATAGTTTTTTCAGAAAGTACTGACGCATGAGAAGTGAAATACCAACTATAATCAAAGCAATTAGAGCAATAATTCCAATCAAAAAATTTTTCTTCATAAGCTTCTAATAATTATTCTAACAACCATTTCCACAGAGGTAAAAACCTTATTTTCTTGTTTTTAATTTTTAACTCATCTTCATAATCCCAAGTTATTATCAGCAAATTTTTGCACTTAAGCTCTTTAGAAGCTTTAATCAAAGAATTAATTTCTCTTTTTTCTACTTCATCTTTGCTTGAAGCATAAGTTACTTGAATTAATTGTTTTATAGTCGATTTCTCCTTAACAACAAAATCTACTTCATTTTGTTGATAATCTTTCCAATAGTAAATTTCCCAATCATCAAACCAGTAATTTCTCCTTCTTAGAAGCTCTATGGCTACTAAATTCTCCATCAATCTTCCCATATTTTCGCTTGTTAAAAATCCCACAACGCCAATCAATCCATTATCAATGCAATAAACCTTCTTTGGTGCAATGAAGCTTTGTTTTAGCTTAAATGAGAACCTTTCTAATTTTGCTATTAAATAAGCTTCTTCCAATCCATGAACCCAGTCAGAAATTGTGGAAAGATGTTTAGTTGTGGTAATTTCCCTCAGGGAAGAATAGGTAAATTCATTTGAGAAGTTGCTAACCAAAAACCTTGCCACTTTTCGCAACTCTTCTTCTTTTTTAATTTTTTTTCTTCCAATAACATCTTTTCTTACTATATCTTCATAAATTGTTCTGAGAATTTTCCTTCCGAATTTCGGAAATTCAGGAAATCCTCCATCCTTCAAATAGCTTTGAAGTTGCCCAAAAATTTGTGCTCTTTTTGCAGTTGTTATCGCTTCTAAATTTATCTCATTGTAAGTTAGATATTCCCTAAAACTAAATGGCATCAAGGTAAAGTCTACATGCCTTCCAGTTAAATGAGTTGCTAGCTCCCCTGAGAGAAGTTTTGAGTTACTACCAGTAATTATCACTTTTTTACTTCTTCTTAATCTATTCACAAATAACTCCCAGGCCTCAACGTTTTGAACCTCATCCAAGATTATGTTTTCCAAATCGCTTCCATACAACTCGTAAAAAGCTTGAAGAACGTTATTCAAATCTTCTGCTTTTAAACCTCTCAGCCTTTCATCATCGAAATTTATATATCCAAACTTTTGATCTTTAAAAACTTGCCATGAAAGTATAGATTTTCCACACCTTCTGACCCCAAGAATAGCTAAAACATTTGGATAGCTCAAAAACTTTGGCAGATTTTGCAGCAGTTCTCTTGCTATTATTTTTTCCCTCCTGAGTATTCCTTCTACATCTTCTTTTTGTTCTAAAATCACTTCTTTTATCCTTTCTTTGGCAAACATATATAATTATATTAGAAAACTTTTTATAAAAGTATTCTATTTAAAATATTTAATTTCTAAGGTATGAAACAAAGTTTCTAAACCTTTTTATTTCACAAAGCATTTCTGTATCGTTCAAATTTAAGTATCTCCGTAAGGCGGAATTTATTCGTATCGTCGATAACAAGCAACTACTTTAAAACAGCATCTTAATTCAAAATTTTAAAAACTATTTCAACCTTATCGCTTCTAGATTTCTCGGTGCTACTGTCTCTATCCTGAAAAGCTTATGCACGCCCTTAGCAAAGCTTACCGCCTTTTGTGGTTCGCCATGTACTACTACTATCTTGTCAGGCCTGGCAGAAAGCCTGCTTATGTAGTTTATAAGCTGCTTATAATCAGAATGGCCAGAAAGCCCTTCTGCTGTATAAACTTCCATGTTTAGAGAAACAGAAACAGTCCTACCGTTTTCTGTTTTGACAGGAACTTCCTTCCATCCTTTCTGTATCCTCCTTCCAAGAGTGCCTTCACAATTGTGAACTATAATATTATTTGCTACGAAATTGTGGTACGGATTTGATGTAATATCATATAGATAACCTTTGAACGGAATTCTTTCTATCTTCTTTATTTTTACAAGCTTTAGGTTCATTTTAGAACACCAAACCTCATCATTCAGAGTTAAGTCCTTGGCAAGCTTCCATGTGTAGTTTTTTGTTAATACAGGATGATCTGGAGATAAAAATATTTCATTACCATCTTCAGTTTCAATTCTTAAAATTTCTCCGTCATAAAATCTTCTTGAGCATATGTTCGAAAATCCATTCTGAAGTTTTCTAAGATTTGGATTTAAACTTAATAAAGTATTATCTATGCTTCTTAGCTCGATATTGCCTCCTATAAGTTTTTTCCCAGACTTAAACAATTTTCTAATTTCCACAGAACCGATATCTAAGCTAACTTCTGTGTCTCCTCTAACACATTGATATCCGACAAATATCATGGTATTCTTCGGATCTTCTGCTAATGCTGCCAAGTGCTCTAGAATAGGACCACCGTTAAGCATACCTGATGTAGAAATTATCATACAAGGCTTGTCTTCCCATGCTTTTTCCCTTTCTTCCTTAGAGGATATCCTCCTGAATATAGAGCTTAAGAAAGGATTTCCTCCTGAAAAAATCTTCCTCTGCATGCTCCTGCCCAAATATTCAGGATAAGCAGTAAAAATACCGTTGGCATCCCATATCATTCCGTCAAGATAGACAGGATACTGGAAGTTGTTTTCTACAAGAATTGCCATCAGCTCTTGAGCCCTTTCTACTGAAAAGCTTGGAACTAAGCAAACTCCTCCTCTTTCCATCGTCTTGTTTACTACATCCATGAGCTGATTTTCAACTTCAGGCCTAGGCGGAAAAACATCCTCGCTACCGCCATAAGTGCTCTCTATGATTAGAGTTTCTACACGCTGGAAGTCTGTAAAAGCTTGGTCTAACAAGTTTGTCTTTCCAAACTTTTGGTCTAAAGCATAGACTATGTTGTGCAAACCTTCGCCTACGTGCAAATGTACCAATGCGGAGCCGAGGATATGGCCTGCATTGTACAGTGCAAGCCTTACATCAGGAGCTATATCAGAAACTTCTCCGTAATCTAAAGTTATTGCATGCTTCACTGCTTCTTTAACGCCCTTAGCAGTGAACAAAGGGTTTGTCGTGTTCTTTTGCATTACGTCTATGTAATCAAGCCAGAGTAAAGTAGCTAAGTCTAGAGTTGGTGTTGTCAAGTAGAGTGGACCATCAAAACCTCTCTCGTACAGAATTGGAATTGCACCTATATGGTCTAAGTGGGCATGAGAAACTACTATAGCATCTAGTTCTGTATAGTCAAACTCTTTTGTGTTGAATACTGGAAAAGCTTCAGAATTTGTAGCTCCTGCCTTTATTCCACAATCCATTAAAACTTTAGACTTGGGAGTTTCAACAAGCATGCAACTCCTTCCAACTTCTCTGCAACCACCTAAGCATACTATCCTAATCCAGTCTCTGCTCGCTTTTCTCTCGCTGAAGATGCTTTCACCAATCCTGTTCAAGAAGTCTTTCCTAAACTTAACTTCTGCGTGCATCATCTTCCTTATCGCTTCTACAACGTCAGACTTGATGCCAGGTATTCTTTCAACTCTAGGAGCCCAAAAAGTTTCCTTTTTTATCTGCCTTAAAGTTTCTCCACCCTTGCCTATAACTAGACCAGGCTTTTCAGCAACTATGACAACAATGCTTCTTTCAGGCTCGAAGTATATGCTCCTTACGTTTGCTTCTTCAGGAACTAGCTCCTTTATCTTTTGCTTCGTGTAATCCTGATCCGTTGTTATGCTTGAGTCTGCTCTTACTTCTATCCTTTTCTTGACTTGCTCTACTGCTTCCCTTATGTCAGGCTCGCAAGACTGGAAGAATTCTCTGTCCTTTGTGTAAGCAACTATCTCTGAACCTTCCAGCTCTAGCCTGTCTATTTTTGGAGGTAGTAAAGTCTTAACTCTTTCCAGAATTTCCATTCTTATCACAAAACCTTACTTGGACAATTCTTGCCTTGTAATCTTTATTCCTTCTTTCGAGATAACTGCTATATCGATGGCTTTTCCGCCAGAACCTATGTCACGTTCTATTGCAGCTTTAATCGCACGAACAGCAAGCTTCGTACCGTCTTCTATTGACACGCCCTCTTTAAAGTTGTCTTCCAAAACACCCAAAGCTACAGGCGAGCCAGAACCTGTGGAAAAGAATTTTTTCTCTTCTTCTATACCACCTATTGCATCCAAGTCGTATATTCTGGGTGCATCATCATAACCAGCTATTATCAGCTGCACGTAGTAAGGGAAGTACTTGCTTCCTTGAAGGATGTTTGCTAAAAGAGTTGCAGCACCCTTCACAGAAATTCTTCTCTTGTTCTCCAGCTCGAAGATCTTTAGCTCAGCTTGCATGTACCTTGCGAGAGTTTGTGCATCTCCACTTACACCAGCTATCGTTAAGGCTATGTGGTCTGCTATAGGTATTATCTTTTCTGATTCTTTACTAGCAACCAAGTAGCCCATCGTAGATTTTTTCTCAGCTGCTAGAACTACACCATCCTTACATATGATACCAACGGTAGTAGTTCCAGTCTTTTTCACTTCAGGCTTTTCTTTCAACAGTTTCACGAAAGCATCACCAGAAATTGATAATCATAATTGGAAAATTATGCTTAAATATTTAACGTTGTTCAGCTGACTTTCTCGAGAAAATCTATATCTTCACTTAGCTCGTACAATCTTTTAGCTTCCTCGAGTATTCTGTCCCTTCCTCTTTTATCTCCTATGTACATGCCTCCTCCCCTGAAGTATAGCATAGCTGTCTCATAATTTCCTAGCTTTTGTTTGGCAACTTCTTCTAAAAGCTCTTCTACAGCTACTTTAGCAAGTGATGCGTATATTTTTTCAAACTTTTTTGCATGCTCCTCAGAAGGAAATTCCAGCTCGTTCAACATTCCTTCTATCTTTATTCTGTTTCCGTTTCTTGATATTCCATACCTTTCTTCCATACCATCATCTATGTAAACAAAAATATTTAAAGTTAGTAGGACTTGGCAAAGTAAACAACATCTTTTGCTTTCTTCCCACAATATACACAACTTGAAAATATTCTTTCTTTCTTAAAAGGTATAAGTCTTATCGTTGCTCCAGTCTCTTCTTTTATCTTCTCTTCGCATGCCTCTTCTCCGCACCAGCATGCCCTTACAAAACCGCCTTTTTCTTCCAGCCTTTTCTTTAGTTCTTCGAAGTCTTTTGCTATACTCGTATGCTCCTCCAGGAATTTTTTTGCTCTTTTATACAAGTTCTTTTGAATTTCCTCTAGAAGTAAATTCACCTTTTCAACAAAATCTCTTTCTTTTACTGTTATCTTTTCGCCTGTATCTCTTCTTGCTATTACCATCTGTCTCGTCTTCACATCCTTTGGACCTATTTCTATTCTTAACGGTACACCTTTCAACTCCCACTCGTTGAACTTCCAGCCTGGTGTGTACTCTTGCCTATCGTCAAGTAATGCTTTAATTCTATTCTTTTCCAGAACTTCAAAAACTTCTTTACATTTCTTGAGCACAATAGACTTTTCTTTCTCCTCATAGAATATAGGCACTATCACTGTTTTATAAGGAGCGATTCTTGGCGGTATTACTAATCCTTTGTTATCGCCATGAACCATTACAACTGCTCCGATAAGGCGTGTGCTCATACCCCATGAGGTTGTCCAGACAAAATTCTCCTTTTTATCCTTACCCACAAACCTTATTCCGAAAGGTTTAGAAAAGTTTTGTCCTAGGTTGTGTGAAGTTGCCATCTGTAATGCTTTACCATCAGGCATCATTGCTTCAAGTGTAGTAGTGTAGAAGGCACCAGCAAACTTCTCCCTTTCACTCTTTTTTCCAGCTAGCACTGGAATTGCAAGATAATTCTCGATTAAATCTCTATAATAATTTAAAATCAACATAACTTCTTTGTCTGCTTCTTCTTTTGTTGCATGCGCAGTATGTCCTTCCTGCCACAAGAACTCAGAGGTTCGGATGAAAGGCTTTGTCGATTTTATCTCTGCCCTTAAAATGTTGCACCACTGATTTAACAGGAGTGGTAAGTCTCGCCAACTCCTTATCCATCTTGAGTAAAAATAATAAATTATTGTTTCGGAGGTTGGTCTTATAGCCAGCCTTTCGCCAAGTTTGTCATCACCAGCATGAGTTACCCAAAAAACTTGCGGGGTAAACCCTTTAAAGTGCTCTGCCTCTTTCTTTAAAAAGCCCTCTGGTATTAAAAGAGGGAAATAGGCATTCTTGTGTCCACTTTCCTTGACCATTCTGTTAAAAATTTCTTGTATTTTTTCCCATATTTCATAGGAGTACTCTCTTAAAACTATTGTTCCTTGAACAGGGCCGTAGTCTACCAAACCAGATTTTAAAACTGCTTGTGTGTACCACTCAGAGAAGTTTTCCTCCTTTTTAACAGTAATACCTTCTTCTTCGGCCATAAAAGATTTTAGGTTGTTGAAGAGTTAAAAGTTTTAGTATAGGAAAGTATATATAATCGGTAGTAACATGAAAATTGCTATACTGTCAGACTTCCATCTAGGGTTTTCCTTTGGCCCTGAGACTGATAGAGACAGCTTTGAAAATGCAGAAGAAGCTGTAGAAAAAGCTTTGGACTCAGACTTGCTGATAATAGCTGGAGATATATTTGATTCTAGATCTCCTAAGACGCAGTCATGGGCCGATGCTCTCAAGATACTCAGCAAACCACTTTTAAGAGAATCTACAGGTGTAAAGCTTGTTTCATGCACAAAGCAACTAAAAGAGATTTCAAAAAAGACACTAAGCCATTTACCTGTTGTTGCTATTCATGGTAATCATGAGAGAAGAAGTAAAGACGAGACAACTGCAGTAGAAGCTCTGGAAAATGCAGGCATGCTTATCCATCTACATCTGCAGACTATAGTGCTAGAAAAGGATGGTGTAAAAGTAGCTGTGCATGGTATGTCTTCAGTCCCAGAAAGGTATGCAAAGGATGTGCTGGAGAAGTGGGGGCCAAAACCTTTAGAAGGATGCTTTAACATCTTACTTTTGCATCAAAGCATAGACCCTTACGTTTATTCGCCTTTGGAGCCTCCTACTCTAAGCTTATCAAGCTTACCGGAAGGGTTTGATTTAATAGTCGATGGGCACGTGCACACTTACGCTTTGGACAAGTGTAACAGCACACCATTCTGCGTGGTTGGTAGTACTGTTTTAACACAACTACAAAAAAACGAAGCTGAATCGAAAAAAGGTTTTGTAAAAGTTGAAGTAAAGGATAAGATGAAAATAGAGTTTGTTCCCTTAGAAAAATGTAGGAGGTTCTTTTACGAGGAGGTAGAAGCAGGCGAATCTTCAAGATGGCAAATAGAAAGAAAGATAGATAGTGTGCTTTCTTCAGAAGTTTTTAAAAAGGAACCTATAATCAGGCTTAAAATTTTTGGGAAGGAGGACGAAATCATCGACAGAGAATTGAGAGAAGTGGAAAAGAAGTTTTCTGGCAGAGCTATTCTATTCTTTTCAAAAGAGCTCGAGTCTAAAGAAGTTAGCGAAAAGATAGAGTTTTTGAGAAACCTTAGAGATCAGAAGTTGTCTATCGAAGAAATAGGGTTGAACATTCTGAAGAAAAACTTGGAAGAATTAAACTTTGAACCTGTTTTTGACCATGAAAAAATTTTTTGGTTGTTGAGTGAAGGAAAAGTAGAAGACGCTTTAAACTTAATTGTAGGCGAACAAAAAACTTTGGATTTATGGAAGAGGTGAAACCTTGATAACCAGAGTAAGACTGAAAAACTTCCGTTCACACTTAGACTCTGAGCTAGTTTTTTCTGCTGGCACGAATGCTTTGCTCGGACATTTGGGAAGCGGGAAGACTTCAGTGCTAGAAGGTATTTGTTTTGGACTTTTTGGAACTACTCCTCTTTTGCAGAGCAAGAAGTTGAAGTTGAACGATGTGATAATGAACAAGCCTATGGTTCAAAACAGGGCAGAAGTTGAAGTTAGCTTTCAAGTAGCTGAAAAAGTTTATTCTGTTAAGCGTGTTGTAGAAAGGGATAAAGGGACGACCTACTCTGAGTTGAGAGAAGATGGAAAGCTGGTAGAAGCACCAAACACGCAAAGAGTTACAGAGCTTGTTGAAAAAATTTTAAAGGTAAACTTTGAGCTCTTTTCAAAAGCTATATACTCTGAGCAGAATGCTCTAGACTATTTTTTGACTATACCACGAGGACAGAGAATGAAAAAGATGGATGAGCTTCTGATGATAGACAGGTTTGAAGAAGCTAGGTCGAACTGCGTGAGCCTAGAGAACAAGATTGTAGAGAGGAAAATCGGCAAGCAGAGTATGGTAGAACAGATAAATGTGGAGCAGCTGCAGAAGTCTATAGACGAGATAAAAGAATCTTTAAGCATACAGTTGCAAGAGGGAGAAAGGCTGAAGAAAGTTTTAGAAAATGTTACTGTAGAAAAAGTAAGGCTGGAAAAGGAAGTGAGCGAGCTTAAGTCTTTGAAGAATCAGCTTGAAACGTTAAGAAGAGAAGAGAAGGGTATATCCGCAGCAATAGAAGAAGTTAACAATAGCCTAAAAATTTTGGAAAGAAGTTTGAAAGGGGTTGAGTACGAAGAAGTGGAAAAGAAGTTGAAAGAAGTTACTCGTTTTATAAAAGAAGTTGGAGATGTGCTTCTGGAAAAGAATAAGAGCTATCAAAAGCTGCAAGCACAACTTTCGAAAACACAAGCTGAGATAGATGTTCTGAAGAAAGAAAAACTGGAAAAACTGGAAAAGGAAGTTAGCGAGAAGACTAGGATAAAGGAGGAATTTGAAGCATATCAAAAAGTTATATCGAAAGATTTGGAGAAGGACATCAAAAGTAAAAAAGAACTCTTGGAAAAGATCATAGGTGAGACAGAGGCTGCTAGAGCTAGAATGCAAGACCTAAACGATTCTCTGTCGCAAATAGCTTCATTAGGAGGGAAGTGTCCTGTATGCGAGTCAAAGCTTACACCTGCTAAAAAAAGAATGTTGATAAAGCAGAGAAAAGCGAAAATTCTTGCTCTTAAGACGGAGTTGGAAGATTTAGCAAAAAGGAGGAAAAGTACAGAGGCTGAACTCTTACAGCTTGAAGAGGCGAAAGAAAAGTTGGAAGAGATGAAAAGAGAGCTTGAAGATTTTGAAAGCTTGAAAGTTGAGCTCGAGAACAACAAGAACATCTATCTAGTACTGGCTGAAAACGAGATAAAAATGCGGAAGGAATTAGCTAGTTTAGAAAAGGAGCTTGAAGGTTTGCAAGAAAAGTATAAGGTCGCTTCAGAAGATAAGCAAAAGCTAGAGATGTTAATGTTTCAGATAAGAGATTATATGGAAAAGAATAGAAGGGTTTCTGAACTTGTTTCTCAAAAGGAAAGGTACACGACAAAAATTGTGGAAATAGAAAAAAGTTTGGAAGGAATAGACCTGGAGAAAAAGGAAAAAGATTTTACTGAGTTGGTCGGGAAAGAGAAAGAGTTGGTAACAAAGATTTTGGGAATAGAAAACATAGTAAAAGAGAAGGAAGAGAGGCTGAAAGAGTTGGAGAAAACGTTGCAAATGGTAGAGGGAGAAAAGAAAGAGATAGAAAAGCTGGAAAAAGTTGTAAGAGAGTTAAAAATTTTTGAGAAGGCTTTGACAGAAGTCCAGTCAGAATTGAGAAAAGAATTTGTAACTTCTGTAAACTATACCATGAACAAGCTTTGGTCTACCCTGTATCCGTACAGAGATTTCGAAGGGGTAAGAATAAACGTGGAAGAAGGAGACTATGTTTTGCAGCTGTTTTCCAAGTCTGGTGGATGGGTTAACGTGGAAGGTGTTGTATCTGGTGGGGAGAGAAGCATAGCTTGCTTAGCTTTGAGGATTGCTTTTGCTTTGGTGCTTGCGCCACAACTAAGAGTAGCTTTCTTAGACGAACCGAGTCACAACCTAGACACGAAAAGCTTGTCAGAATTAGCTGTAACACTGAGAGAAAGAGTTGGTGAATTTCTAGATCAAGTTATACTCATCACACATCAGGAAGAACTGATAGATGCAGTAAACGGTAAGTCTTACAGGCTAGAACGTGACAAGGCTATAGACGGTGTTACAAAAGTAGAGTTGATAGAATAGTTCATTTTCTTTTTTAGTCTCTTATCTTCTTTATTTTGTTCGGGTCTGAACTTTTTGGTCTAGGCATAAAAAATAAATGAGACACGTGTCTAATAAAAGTTATATCAAAAATGAAAACTGGACACGCATCTAAAATTGAAATGTGAAGAAGTGTCGAAAGGCGATCTTTAAATCAAAATGAGACACGTGTCTAAAATTTAGGAAGCCGATTGAAAATGAAAATGAGACACGTGTCTAATAAACTCTTCACATAAAAGCTTCCAAATCTTTGGCATCCAAACTTTTTTTGAGCTTGTACCTCATCAAAGCTTCTTCAAGCCTCATCCCTTTTTCTGTCTTCTTGCTCCTTCTTTCTCTCACTTTAACAAGAACAGGATAGTTAACTGCTTCTCCTACTACCAAAGCTTCTCCAACTTTTAGTCCAGGTATCATGTCCAGAACATCTTTGGTTATTCCTTCCGTACTTTCTGCTATGTGTTGCAAGTCTACAGGGTTTGTTATTCTCAAGATTATGTTTGTGTTAGCCTGGCTCAAAGCAGTGGTAGAAAGCCTTTTTGGCCTTTGACTGATGAGAACTAAGCAGGCGTTGAACTTTCTTCCCTCTCTTGCTATCTGCTCTATCACTCCACGTGAGATGGCAAGCTCTTCTTCCTCTCCACCAGGAGCAAACTGATGAGCCTCTTCTACGAACAAAACAAAAGGTGGAATCCTTTCTTTCCTTCTTGCATCAAAAAGCTTTCTTGCAAAGTAAGTCAGCACTACTTGCCTCTCTTTTAAATGAACAAAGTCTGACAAGTCTAACACACTCAACTGACCAGGCTTTGCTAAATCTTCTATCGATGGTGAATCCTTGTTGCTGAAAAGTTTAGTCGAGTTAAGCTCGCTCAACCAAGAAATAAGAGCAATCTTAGTCTTTGGGTTTATACCGCTGTTCTCCACCTCTCTTATCAGCTCTAGCATGTTGTAAGGTCTTCTTCTCTCGTACAGACTTTCAATTATCGGCGACAACTCTCTTTTTTGTACTGGAGAAATTTGAGGTATGAGTTCTGCTATGTTCGTAGCTGACAGATGGCATGCAGCTATTGAAATGTTGTCTTTGTTATAAACTTTTGTTCTGGTTATGTAGTTTGCATCTTCTGCAAACCCTACATACTCACCGTGAGGATCTACTACTATTACAGCTGGCCTACCAAGCTCTTCTGGCCTGTCCAAAAGCTCTTCTACTATGACAGAAGTTAAGTAGCTTTTACCAGCACCAGACATTGCAAGTATGGCCAAATGCTTTTGCAAAAGTTTAGTTATGTTTAACTTTGCACTCACATTGTAGAATTCTACATTTCCTATGTTTATTCCATGCTCGTCAAAACCAAAAAATTCTGATAGAATCTTTTCGTCAATCTTATAAACCTTATCACCTGGCGACACAGGAAAGCTAACTCTCTGCTGACTGCCGTTTGCATAAACGCCCAAAGGAAAAGCATGAGCAACCAAGTACTCCCATCTTTCTACAGGAAACTGTTCGAACATCTTCCTTCCTTCTCTCTCGTACTCACTCACAGACTCTGGATGGAGAAAGTACCTGTTTATCTTGATTACTTCATCAACTCTAGCTACTAACAAGCCATCTTTAGCTTGGAGCTGAACGAATTCTCCTTTTCTTACTGGTATTCCTTTGTTTTCTTTTATCACAAACCAAAACTCGTCACTGCTCGGTCCTTCAGGAGAAGATACGACTGTGCCTATTTCTTGCATAGTTTATGTTTGGCTTGGAGTAATAAATAAATTTACTCTGACTGAGAGTGAAATTTTTATACTATTTAATTTGATGGCAATCGATCTAGATAGAATTTATTTTTCTGCTAGCACATTAGAATTATGCCAAAAGTTAAACTTCTGGTAGACTACCCTGCTGTTTTCATAGAAGAGAAGAAGGCCTTGGTAATCACAGACTTGCACTTAGGAATTGAACAGGAGCTTTTCCGTTCAGGAATAACGATAAACCCTCAAGCAGAAAAGTTTGCAAAAGTGTTGAACAATCTCATCCAGCAACTCAGAGCAAAGTATCTCATAATTCTTGGCGATGTAAAGTATGAAGTGCCAGGAACTAGCCTTAGAGAACTAAAACAAATCCCAAAATTTTTTGATGCTCTAGAAGACGTTAAAATTTTTATCAGTAAGGGAAATCATGATGCTGGCCTAGAGGATATACTGCCTTCCTATGTAAGCCTACGTGGAAGTAGAGGTTTTAGAATGCAAGAGTATGGCTTCTTCCACGGACATGCCTGGCCCTCTAAATCTTTGATGCAATGCGACTATCTTTTCATGGGTCATCTACAGCCTGCAATCGAATTCAGCGACAGCTTTGGTTTTAGAAGCATAGAGCAAGTTTGGCTGAGAGGTAAGCTGAACATAGAAAGAGTTAAGGAAAGGTATAAAACAAAAAAGGTAGGTAGACTCAACTTGTTAATTCTTCCTTCTTTCAACAAGCTTTCAGGCAGCCTAATTTTAAACAGGACTCCTCCTTCAGATCTTTTAGGACCAGTCATCAGCAAAGGCTTTGCAGAACTTGAAAGGTTTAATGTTCATCTTCTGGACGGAACTTACTTAGGAAAATTAGGGAGTATAAAGCTTCAAGCCTGAGTCTGCTTGAACTCTTCTATAACTTTCAGTTCTTCTTCTGTAAGCTGGTCTTTAAACTCTGATAGCCAAGCATTTATACTGCTTTCTGGCAAGTAAGCATACAGAATGTCGCCTTCTTCTACCTGCCTTCCTACAGTCGGTTCTTCCATGCTTATCGCTACCTTATCACCAGTTCTTGCTTCTGGAAGACTCTTACCTTCTTTCTGTATCTCTTTTATTGTCCCAACCTCCTTTCCATCCTTCCTAACTAACCTTACACCACTCTTTACACAACCTGCCAAAACTTCTATCCCAACTATAGCAGGCTTACTAGCTCTGAAAACATAGCCTGGCAGCAACTTTATCTTCGCAGGCCATACCAACCTTTCCATCCTTGCTCTCCTCATCTCTTCCTTCTTCACTCTACACCATTCTCTATAGCTTTCTATTAGCCTGTAGATTATGTTGCTCTCAAAAACTGTTACTCCAAGGTCCTTTGCCAAAACTTTTATTTCTTCCGGAACTTTCACGTTAAAAGCTAGTATTGCTTTTCTTAGTTCGCTTGAATTTTGCGACTCAACAACATCTTCCTTGTTCACTAAACCTACTTCTGCCTTTTTAATCTCCACTCCTTCTTCACTCAAAATTTTTATCATCGCCTCAAGGCTTCCGAGCGTGTCCGCCTTTATCACTACACCATCCACGTCTCTCGTAAATTCTACTTCCTCCACTTCCCTCTGGACAAGCTTTTTAACTTCTTCCACATCTTTTTCTTCTTTGACTGCCACAAGTGGAGATCCTGCTACTACATTCTCTAGACCAGGAGCAACTAATTTTACACCAACAGCTGCACAGGCTTCTTCTACCTGCTGAAACTGCTTCTCTACCCTAAGCTCTTGCGCAGGCCTTGGTAAAAGAATAGCTTTTATCCTGGTAACTACAGGCTCTTTCCCACCTATTACAAGATAGTCTCCTCTGCGAATACAACCATCATAGAGTATAACGTCTATCGTATGACCAAAGCCTTTAGTCTCTACAACCTCTAAAATTGTGCCTCTTGAAACGTTTGAAAGAGTTAACTTACCTTTCAAGAATTGTTGGGCCAAGCCTATGAGGACAAGCAGCAAGTCTTGTAAACCTTCACCACTTATGCTTGAAACAGGTATTATAGCAACCTGTCTTGTAAAATCTTCTACCTTGTCAAACCTTTCTGCTTCAAACCCTCTCTCGGAAAGTTGAGCAACTATTCTGTAAACTTTTTTATCTAACTCTTCTTTTACATCTTCCCTCTGCTTTTGAAAAGTTTCTGAAAAGCATGAGTTAGGATAAGAAAACCATCCGGGCAACTTGTCTATCTTTGTTGCTGCAACCACAAAAGGAGTTTTATACTCTTTAAGGATCTTCAAGCTTTCGTCTGTTTGCTCTTGAAAGCCTTCTGTCACATCAACTACAAGTATTGCTAAGTCGCTTATGTTTCCTCCTCTCTTTCTCATCCCCATGAAAGCTGCATGCCCTGGACAATCTATTAGCAGCAAGCCAGGTACTTCTACCTCGATCTTTAACTTTTCTAACAAATTGCCACAAATTTTTTTAACGAATTCTAAAGGAATGAAAGAGCATCCAGTTGCCTGAGTCAAAAAGCCAGGCTCCATCTTGAGCGCTACAGCAGTACCCCTAATCTTGTCTGCTAGAGTAGTCTTACCTGCATCCACGTGTCCTAACAAAACAACTATCGGGCTTCTAATTTTTTCTTCCATTTTACTCACGTTAAAAATGTTAATAATATTAACTCGTACAATATTAAAATAGGGAATAGCATGGCTGTTACACTCAACGATTTAACTCCAATAAGCTTGTGCATAGCAACTGAAGAGCTTTTTGATGCAAAAAGGTTTTTGCAAAATTTCTGCGACAATCTGCTCCTACGTGCTAGGGATCAACAACTAGAACCGTTGATAATCTCTTTCAAGCGTGACCTTAACAATCCTGTTGTACAAAAGAAGTTTTTTGATGGCTATAAGGCGATACTGTTGAACAACATAGACAAAATACTCTCACTAGTGTCTGGAAGGTATAGCAGAATAGATTTGAAGGCTGTTGAAAGCATCATAAAAGAGGGAAAAGAGTTGATGCGAAAAATACTTCTGGCAAACAATTTTCTAGAAGTCTCAGAGCTCCATTCAACTTTCAAGTCTAAAGTATTCCTGCCAACCTATCAACTGTTTTTAACTTCCATGAAAGGATAGTATGGAAGAAATAGAGTCGGAAATAGAAAGGCTAAAATCAAAAAAGGTAGAGCTAGTAAGCAAGCTAAACCTGACGTCAGACTTTGAAGAGAAAGAGCAACTACAAGAGCAACTAGAAAGGATAGAAAGTCAGATAGCTATGCTAGAAAGGCTTAAGAAGTAGTAATCCTTCTCTGCTCTGAGAAAAGTATCCTGAAGTATATCCCAATAAAAACAAGTATTATTATAACTACTGCAAGTATTATCCAGATGCCAGGATCTGAAAAGTCCACTTATTTCCCCCTATACTCATATTTCTTCTTCCTTACAAATATACTTTTCAGCCTTTCCAAAAAGCTCTTTTTCTCTTGAACTTCAGGCTTTTTTTCTGAAACTACTTCTGTCGGCCATAGCAAGTATGCAAGCACACAACCAACACCAACAGCCACACCAATGATTATGTAGATTGCAAAGCTTGGAAGACCTTTGCTTGCTCTTGCTCTTTCTAGCTCATTCCTTATATTGCTTGGCAAGTTCCCAATATTACTTAAAATTCTAGCAGCGCTCTCATAATCTCCCTTTGCAACATCATCCTCTGCTTGAGCAAGCAACTGCTTAACTGTATTTAGCGTCTCTTCAGCAGAAGAAACGTTAAAGCCCATACTCTTAGTGTTGTTTAACTCTGTTTCCAGTGCAAGTAATTCAAGCTTATAACCTTCTATGGTCTTGTTGACGTTTTCCTTAGCTTGTTTTCCAAGAGTTATTCTAAGTGTGAAGTTTGAAAGGATGGTCTTGTTGATGCTGTAAGCCTTAAAAATGCCAGTATAGTTTCCTACGCTTTCGTTTGTTGTAGTAAAGTTTATGGAGAATGTTCCGTTAGACCCTGGAGATAAGCTTATGCTTTCAGGACTTACAGACCATGAACTCACTGAAATGTTTTCTATCGTAAAGTTTATTGTTTGCTGAACGTTTCCAGTGTTTTTAACTATAACTTGAGTAGAGTTGGAAGAGTTTTGCTCTACAAAAATTAAGCCAGGGATTTGAACAAAAGCTAAGTCTGCAAAAGGCTGTTGTGTTACTGTTAAAGTTGCATAATCGCTGTTAGAAGTATAGTTTTGCGTTTCTTCACTCTGACATGAGTATATGTATGTTCCTATCGGCAGTGTTTGAACGTCAGGATTAGAAACTTGTGTAGCATTCCTGTACAGCTTAACTGGTGCAACTGCACTACAACTAACAGTCGTTTGAATTCCTGACTGAACAGTCCAAGAAGGTGAAGCACTTATGTATATGTTTGGGGTTGCTTTCGGTATACTGAAAGAATTTCTACTTGTTAATGGGAAAATGTAGCCAGAAACGTTTGCGTAAACTTGCCAGTAGAAGCTGCCTGCTGGTAGAACTATACCATAAGAATAAGTTGTTGGGGAAGAGTTTGTCATAGCATACCTTGTGCCAGACCAGCTACCCTCTATCAGCAAACTGTCTATGGCTGGAGGCGAAGAAAATGAAACAGTAAAAGTGGATGAAGAAGAGGAGTAAGCACTTGGAGTAGAAGCTGTTGCAGTGTAATTTGGATTGACAAGCACAAAGTAAGTGGAAGAATTGGAAGAGTAGTTTTGGTTGCCTGAAGCAGTAAAAGTAAAATTGTACAGACCTAATTTACTCGGAAGAAATGGATAGGGCTGTGGAAAGCTTGACCATTGCACATTTTCTGGGCCTGTTTGATACATCGTTAAATTGCCTATACCTGTTAGGTTGATTACTACGAGCGTGTAGTTCGTTATAGTAATGTTTTGGTTTATTATAGTTGAGTTGAAATATGCATTCAAAGGATTTGACGCTTTTGTAACGTTAAAAGTGAAAGTAGAAGTGCTGTTTGAGTTTCTGTTCGTGTCGTTAGCGAACCAATAGTAGCTGTAAACACCTACAGGAAGGTCTTGGAGAACTACTGTATAAGTAGAGTCTGTAGAATTTGGGATGATTTGTGTATTGTTCCAAAAAAATATTACATGGCTTATGCCTATGTTATCGCTCCAAGAAGTGTTGAACGAGTAAACAGCTCCAGCAGAATATGTTGCATTGGCTCCTGCTGGTACGACTTCAGACCATCTTGGGGAAGTTGTATCGTTTACATCAAAATTCTTCGTATAGTTTTGAGTTAAAGTACTTTCGTCCCAAACAGTAATAGAAAAGTTGTAAGTACCGTTTACATTAGCTTTTATAGTAAAGCTGAACGTGGAAGAATTACCTGGACTTATATTCGTCGGCCAGAATATAACAGAGGATATAGGACCATTGCATAAATTGGAACAATCGATAAATTCAAATTTTGCGGGCAACGTTAAGTTTACTTGTGTTATGTTTGAAGCACCTAAGTTTGTTATGTTAAGTTGAAGTTGAGTTGGTACCGAAGAGTTTATCAAACTCGGACTTATAGTAGCCGTAAATTCTGCAGCTGAACAAGTCCGAACTAAAAAGAGGTATGCTAAAGCTAAGGGTATAAACACTACCTTTTTCATGAACATCTCTAAATATTTTTTATTCAGAAGAAAATAAAGCGTTAGCCTGGTCTGTTTGAACTAGTATTTTGTTAAAGCTATCTTTCCAGTCTAATTGCAAAACAGTAACTTCTCCAGCTTGCAGTGGATCTTTCGGCTTATTTATCATGGCCGTATACTCACCATCTACGAAGACTTTAAAGTTGCTCAAGCTAAGCTTACCTGTGTTTGCTACTGTTATTAGCAGATTGTTCTGACTGTCTCTGGCAACGTTGACTATTTCTAAGCTGTAGAAGAACTTTCTGATAGCAGAGATTGCTTCACCAGTAGTGCTCGGTATTTTTGGCAAGTACTTGCCTATGAAAGGTATTGACTGCAAGTCTGGAAAGGAGCCAAGGATTAAGAAAGAAACTATTAAAACTAGAGCTATTAGCAAAATACCGACTACCAAGTTTTTGAAGATCCTTATTCCTATGTAGACGAGTATTGCTAGAATTATTATCCCAAAAATTAAGGGGAGTACTACCATATTTTAGTCTTAGTTTTTGTTGTTTAAAACGTTAAAAATATGTAATACGTATTACATTAACCGAACGTTCTCATGTTTTTCGCTCATAAAAACAAATACGACTACACCCCACACGAACATAAGTTTTTCCGAAACTTAAAAATCTAGTGAAAAATTACTTTATCGAGGAAAACCTAATTAAAATTAGGAAAAAGTGTAGAGGAGATGGTTACGATTAAGAAAGCTTTACTGATCTTTTTGGTTTTTTTAACTGTTTTAGTTATCATATATCGATTAGAAGCATTGGAAGAAATTGTTAAGTCGAGGTTTAGAGAAATAATACCAGTTATAATAGCTTTTCATTTCATCTTCCTTAGCGTTGGTATAATGCTTGTCGGCTTTCCTTTAGCTTTTGTTGTTAAAAAGCTTTATGATAGGTTAGTTTCCAAGCTACCAAAGAAACTGCTTGCATTGTCAAGGAAAAGCAGGAAATCTCTTCCTCTGATTCACAGAATCCTTGATGAAATAATATGGGTAATAACTTTGCCTTTTATCTTCGGGATGTGTATTTTGTTTATAATACTTCCCTCAATTGGAATTTTTAATCCAGTTGAATACGTTAAATATGTTTTTTATTTTGGACCTATTGGAGGAGTTTTTTATTTAACAGGAATTACTATTGACCTTTGGTCAAAGAAAATGAAGATAGTATAACGCCCTCGGCGAAAAAACAGCCACAACCACACGCCCACAATAGGCATGAAGTTTTCCGAAACTTCAGCTAATTATTAGCACCAAAAATTTAAATAGTTAACATTTTTTCATTTTACTTTAATTAGAAAGAAATTAAGTAACAAATTAAACAGAAGAAAGGAAGAAAATTCCCAAAAACTAAAGCTTATAGAAAAAACTGTTCAATCAATTTTAAAAATCACCGAGGATTGCAGGTTACCTCACTTCGGATTAAAACTACAAAAGCGTTTTATTTTGGGAATTTCTAATCACCTAAACATGCCAACCGACAAAAAGGAACTTAAAGCTCTGCTTGCAAGTTATTGGGTTGGAGCGTTCCTTTTTACAGTTTGTGCCTTATATTTGATTATCTCTCTTTTATTAGGCCGCATAGTCTTTAGCTTGGCAATAGTATGGATATGCAGCTTTATAAGTGCATTAACGTTTCGCCTAGCTTATTCTTTCGTAGAAGTTTTTGTGGAGAAAATGTTCAAGCGAGCAAAATATTTTATACTTTTAAGCGGCGTTACAAGCGGACTTATCATTGTAATGCTGTTGTTGGTTTACCCATTCGGCATAGTAATTGAAAGCATTAATTCATTTGTTGAATATTTAATTAATCTTGTTCCATTTGCTGTATTCATCCTTCTTGGTCTCTTGTCAGGATTTCTCCTTGCACCACTTTTTTATTCAAAAATAGAAATAGCGTAATCATGATGTTAAATATTTATTTTTAACTCATAAATATTAAAAAATGCATTTTAGAAAAAACTATACGGTAGACAAGAGTTTGAAAGAAGATTTACGAGTATCTTCAGCTTTAGGTTCTCTTCCGTTCTTAAGTTATATAGCTGCGATCGTCGGAGTTGGTGCAGTTGCTTCGATGGGCTACGTGCCGCCGCTTACGTTACAAAAAGCATTGGAACCTTTACCATACGTTTCACTTGGCGGTCTTGGGTTAGGCTCTTTTTGTTTTTATGTAAGAAGGGATATAAGAAAAATTCTTAAGGAAGCTGGAAAACAAGAATCCAAGAAAGATTAAATCATCGTATCGGAATTTCTAGCGGAACGTAAATCATTTGAATTTATTCCATTAAAGAATAAACATGGACGACAACAACGAATCAATTATTTACAACGAGTTGCCGTTGACCGAAGCTTTTATTCCTACTAGGCTTTTGCACAGAGAAGGTCAGCTTAGAGAGTTGGAAAGATGTCTAAAGCCTGCTTTGTATGGAAAGGCTGTAGAGAACGTTTTCTTGGTTGGGCCTAGCGGAACTGGTAAGACAACTTTAGCTAAATGGGTTCTTGAAAGTTATTTCAAAGAAATTTCAGCCCACGTTAATTGTTGGAAGTATAAGAGCGTGCATGAAGTTCTGAAAGAAATCCTTCTTAGTTTTCAGATACCTGTTCATGGCAGAGAACCAACAGGCGAATTGATCAAGCAACTTGAAAATCTAGTTAATAAAAAGAGGGTTATCGTTTGCTTGGATGAAGTAGACCACTTAGAAAATTTTGATGCGCTTTACATCTTATCAAGAAATAATGTTGGGTTAATTCTTGCTTCGACACGTTACCACGCATTAATAGACTTACCATCAAGAATTAAAAGCAGTTTAGCTTTGACTGAAATAGAGTTCCCAGCTTACAAACCAGATGAACTTTTTGATATTTTAAAGGATAGGGTAGAGTATTCCTTTAGACCAGGATCAATAAAGAAAGAATTAATTAGGATAGCAAGTGTTGCAGCTGAAGGCGATGCAAGAGTTGGCTTAGAAATTTTGAGAAGGGCTGGCAAAAAAGCTGAAGATAAAGGACTAAAAGAAGTAACAATAGGAGAGATAAAGCAAGCTATTAAAGAGGCAAAGAAAACGAAAGTTGCATTTTTTACATCTAAGCTTAATGAGCACCAAAAAGTTATCTACGAAATTCTTGGAAGGGAAAAGAAAATGGCTTCAGGCACGCTTTATAGAGAATACTGCAAGGCTGTTGCTAATCCAGTAGTTGATAGGGCTTATAGGAACTACATGATGGAAATGGTTGAACTTGGATTAGTTAAAGTGGAAGGAAAGGGAAGATGGAAGGTTTATGAGGTTATAACTTAATATCGTGAAAAACGGGAAAAATCAGAAAATCGTTACAAATTTTTTCTGGGCTTTAGAAATATTCATTCATTTTTTAAAATGTATTTTTCTTTAGTAACTAATTTTTGAGCGAAAGGTCCTTCATTAAACTGATAGATTTTTACAATTGGATCGACTACTTTAGGATTAATTTTGTAGGCATCAGCAAAATCCAAATTTAATTCTAATAATCTCTCAAGTAAAATATCATGGTACTTTTTTTCTAATTTCCCTCGCTCTTTAGGAGTCGGCGCGACATCTTTTTTCAACTCTAACAGAATATAAAAACGTGTATTTCCCTCTTTGTCACTTTCAAGTTTGAGACGAAAACTACTAACGTCTTCTATTTTTCCCGAATGAATGGCTGCCTCAATATCTTCAGGCCATACTTTAGCTCCAAAAATGGAAATACTTTCCTCCTTTCCTATTACATAGAGAAAAGGCCAACGCCAAATTTTTTCTTTTTCATAACCTTCGTTTCTTAATAATTCAATAACATCAATTTTATTCTCTTTCATAAAAGTTATCATGCGTTCATATGGAATAACCTTTCCCAAATCATATGTATTATACCTTACTAGAGGAATACCACCACGGTAAGTAATCACAATTTCACCTTCTATTTCCTCAACAAAATAAGATAGAGGATTATATTGAACAAGTGAAAAGGACTTTGGGAGTGGCTCAATTAATTTCCTATGTATTTCGTCGTCTTCAGAAATAATTTTAAAAATTAAATTAGAAAGAGGTGATCCAAAACCAATTCCTCCTGCGTCACTTGTACCATATACACTTACAAATGTATCAAGTTTCTCTTTTACTCCTAATCTTTCAACGATATACTTTCTCATGTTTTTTGAAAATTTCTCTCCTCCAAGCCAAAATTTTAGGTTTAGATTTCGCCATTTAATTCCGAATTTCTCTCCTTCTTCTATAATCAATTTCAATAAAGAAGGATAGACTAGAATGATTGCTTGATCATAGTTAGGTGCAACCCATTTAATGATATTTAAAATCTGTTTTACATCCGTTCCTGGGGTGGCTATCGATAGTCGATACTTTCCTTTCAATGCTATTCTCTTTATTACATCGGTCGTTAACATTCCGGCAATCCAATTCCCTAGCGCCATTGTTATGATTATAAGAGTTGATTTTTTGTCTATACCCCAGTTTTGAATAAAGAAACACTCCCAATAGTTGGGAAGCATTTTATCCTGTTCAACTAATCTTGGCCAAATTGTTGGTTTACCTTCTGATCCCGAAGAAGTAGAAAATGTGTACATCTTTTCAATCTTCCCATCTAAACAGAGGTCTTTAAGAGGATTTTGTAAAATGTAATTTTTTTTATCAATTATCGGAACTCTTTTTTGGAAATCTTCAAAGGTCTTTATTTCTTTCGAATTCACTTCTTTCAATTTTAAAAATCTCTTATATGCTGGTACTTTTTCAGCTGTTTCATGAAAAATACTTATAGCCCTTTTTCTTCCTTGTCTTTCCCAAAAAGAAGCTGACATTGAACTCATAAATTTCATCGCTCTCTTTGGATTTGACATTATGAAGTTCTGGAGCACGTCACTAATTTTTGCCATATTTTTATACCTCTTCCCAAACATCTAAAAGTATAGGTTGAGGGGCTTTTTTAAGAGTCTCTCCCGAAAGCCATTTTATTATTCCCACAATAATGATCGAGGAGTTCAAAAGAGCTGCAACTCCTAATTGAGGAAAAAAAGGTTGATTAAGCAATCTTCCAATTTTTTTGTAAATTTTTAAAAAACTGGTAGGGAACGTGCTAATTGTTTTTCGAGAAAGCTCTAAATAAAATCTATTTCCTTTAAATTTTCTTTTTCCTATAATTTCTTTCATTCTTGGCGAGTCTGGAGTAAAAACTAAAACATAACCTCCCCAAATGAAATTTAACGGAAAGAACACTGGTTTTCCTGTTTCTTGAGCGTAATCGTTTACAAAATACATAATCTCATCTGGATCAGCCATGTTAACTACTACGTCAGATTTATCGATCAATGTTTTTGCCAATTTTTTATCTCTCAAAAATATTGGATAATATTCGACATTTACTTTTGGGTTTATATCTTTTAGTATAGATGCTAAAGCTTCCGCCTTATTTTTTCCAATATGTTCGTATCTGAAAGCTTGACGATTTAGATTGTCTAAAGTAACTTTATCTCCGTCAACTAAAATAAAATTCATAAATCCAGTTCTCACAGCTAAAAGCCCAATTTGACTGCCTAAACCGCAACCCAAAAGAAGAATTTGACATTTTTTAATTTTATCCTGAAGTTTTTTGGAAATAACAAACTTATGCCTCGAAACTAATTCTTCGTATTTCATAATTTATTTTTCCTTTTTCCGAACAAAAATAATTTTCTCCAATTCAAATCGTGAGGTTAAACTGAAGTTTGTTAGAAGTTAGAGTAGAAAAAATAAAAGCAAGCATCGCGGGTAAAACTTCATTCGCTCAAACAGAAAAAAAGAGAGTTCGCGGGGGATGTCACCAAAATTCTTCGATGTAACCGAGCTAGACTACCGGCCCCCTGAGACAGTCTACTTCCTCTTTCGGTATATGGCAACGCCGTCCTTTTCGCTATATCTAACAAATTCGAAGCCAACCTCTATTAGCTTTTTCTCTTCTTCAAG